>SWCE01000778.1_pt1 | contig 406904 bp, 364 predicted proteins | sample 4690061 | NCBI WGS metagenome assembly SWCE01 (sample SAMN10267279, study PRJNA491770) | bioreactor metagenome | isolation source: DHS bioreactor inoculated with subseafloor sediment | place: Japan: off Shimokita Peninsula | collected 2012-10 | reverse complement strand
ATCCTAAATGCAAAACTCAGAGACGGACTCGCAAAACAGAGTTGATGACAACCTGAGTGGGTGGCAGGGCTTGATGTCACTCTCCGCTCAACGCCCCGATGGCGGCCTGGCCCAGAGCCAGGCCGCCATCATTTGCGGGCACCTGGCGATGGGACAGGACGTCGAGCCCCTTGCGCTTGAGTTCGTCCGTCAGTCCTTCGTGCAGGATCTGGTTCTGCAGCACGCCGCCGGAGAGGACGACGCGGCGGATGCTGCAGGAGGTGGCGATCCTGCTGACCACGTTCGTGAGGCCTTGGATCAGGGCGAGATGAAACCGGGCGGCGATGCGGCCGGTGTCCGTGCCTGACGCGAGATCGGCAAGGAGGTTCCGCCAAAGCGGTTCCCAAGATATCGACATCGGCTCACCGTGTTCGATCGCGACGGGATAGGGCGTTTCATTGCTGAGGTGCGGCCGGGCGAGGCATTCCAGGACCGTGCCGGCGTGCCCTTCGAAATCTTGGCCGTGGAAACAGACGCCGAGGGCTGCTGCAACCGCGTCGAACAGGCGGCCGGCGGAGGAGGAAAGCGGGGCGTTGAGGCCGGAGGCGATCATCTTGTCAATGACCGGCAGCTGTTTTGCGCGCAATGCGTCGGCCAATCGGCCGGCTGGCAGGCAAGCCAGATAGTCCGGTCCGAAGGCGGCGGTCAGATGGGCCACCAGGTTCCGCCACGGTTCCTTGATGGCCTTGGCCCCGCCGGGCAGGGCCACGGGCAGGAAATGGCCCTTGCGTTGAAAGCCCCGATAGCCGCCGAGCAGGATTTCGCCGCCCCAGATGGTGCCATCGCTGCCGAATCCGAGACCGTCCAGAATGAGACCGAGGGACAGGTCCTCGCCCGGTGGGATGTCGTTGTCGGCGAGGCAGGCAGCCAGATGGGCGTGATGGTGCTGGACGGGGACGATACGGGCGCCGGTTTCGCGGGCTAACGCCTCGCCCCACTGGGTCGACAGGTAATCCGGATGGCAGTCGACGGCGATCACCTTCGGGTCGTGCCGGAAAATCTGCCGGTAGAGCGCCAGGGTCTGGCGGTATTCCGCGTGGGTGGCGGCTTCCTCCAGATCGCCGAGGTGCTGGGACAGGATCGCCTGGCCGTCCTTCAACAGGCAGAAGGTGGATTTCAGCTCGCCGCCCATGGCGAGCACCGGCGGGGATTGTCCAAACCCGTCCGGGAGCACCAGCGGCGCCGGGGCGAAGCCGCGCGCGCGGCGCAGGATCTGGGGACCCGGCGTATCGATCCGCACGACGGAATCGTCGAGCCGGTTGACGATCTCTCGGTCATGCATCAGCCTGAAGTCAGCAATCTCCGAAAGCCGGTTCCGGGCGTCGTCATTGCCGATGGCCTGAGGTTCTTCCGTGAGATTGCCCGAGGTGAACACCAGCGGTCCGTCGACGGCCGCAAGCAAGTCGTGATGCAGGGGCGTGTAGGGCAGCATGAAGCCGAGCCGGTCCTGCCCCGGAGCCAAAGAAGGAGCGAGAGAGGGAGCGAGGGGCTCCCCCTGAACCTCCAGCAGCACGATGGGTGCAGCGGTGCTTTTGAGCTGCGCTTCTTCGGCTTCTGTCATCCGGCAATACGTCCGGATTTCCGGCAGGCTTGCTGCCATCAGGGCCAGCGGCTTGACCGGGCGCCGCTTGCGCCGACGCAGTTCGGCGACGGCGGTCTCGTTGAGCGCATCACAAGCCAGATGAAAGCCGCCGATGCCCTTGATCGCCGCGATCTGTCCCTGACCGATGCGGCGGGCTGCTTCCAAAAGGGGATCGGTGCAATCGACGGGGCCGGCCTTGTCCTCCAGCCACAGCTTCGGACCGCACTTCGGGCAGGCATTCGGCTGGGCGTGGAAGCGCCGGTCGGCGGGGTCCTCGTATTCCGACCGGCAGGCATCGCACATGGGAAAGGCGTCCATGGACGTGTTGGCCCGGTCATAGGGAATGGCGCGGACGATCGAAAGCCGCGGGCCGCAGTGGGTGCAGTTGGTGAAGGCGTAGCCGTAACGCCGATTGTCGGGATCGCCGATATCGGTGAGGCAGGCCGGGCAGGTGGCCGCATCCGGAACGATGCCGGTCGAGACCGTGCCACTGAGGCTCTTGACGATCTCGAAGGTCGTTCCGGGCGAAGGATCGGAAAGGCCCGTGAAGGTGATGCTGTCGATGCGGGCGAGCGGCGGGGCTTCGGAACGGATGGCGGCGAGAAATTGGTCGAGCCGGTTCGCCTCCGCCCAGGCGTCGACCTCGACCCCTTCGCCGTCGTTGCGGACCGATCCGAAAATGCCGTGGTCTTTCGCAAGGCGCCAGACATGGGGTCGGAAGCCGACGCCCTGCACCAGTCCCCTTACCCTGATGCGCCGGCCGGTCCGTTCTGCCGTCTCGGATCCCATGACGGCCTCAATGCACCGTGCAGACGAGGCAGGGGTCGAAGGAGCGGACGATGTGCTGGACGGCCACGGGTTCGGTTTCGCCCGGACGGACCGGCGCGCCGGCAAGCGCCTGTTCCAGCGCACCGGGAACGCCGTTTTCGTCGCGCGGCGAGAAGTTCCAGGTGGTCGGCGCGATGATCTGGTAATTGGCGATGCGGCCCTTCTCGATCCGGAGCCAGTGACCGAGGGAACCCCGCGCCGCCTCCGTCAGGCCGATGCCTTCGCCGGTCTCCGGCAGCTGACCGTGCGCGATGAAGGGTTGTTCCGGCACCAGTTGGTCTGCCCATTGTTCCATGGCGATTACGACCAGCGCGATCTCCAGCACACGGGCCACGACGCGCGTATAGACGTTGCCGCCGGAGGCCGCGACCAGATCGCGGATCAGCGGATGGCCATGGACGAGTTGGCGGGCAAGCGCGCCGACTTCGACCACGTCGCCGCCAAGCCGGGGGGCCTTGCACCAGCTGTAGGCCTCGCTTCGATCCGCATCCGGCTGGGTTGCGCCTTCGAACGGCGCCTGCGGGCCGTTCGAGGCGGCATACCAGGCATGGCTCAGGTCTTCGGTGATCTGCTTCGGGTCGAGCTGGCCCAGAGCGCCATCGACGAAAAGCCCCCGATCGAACAGGGGCGCGCTTTCGGTCCCATAGGCACCGAAGCTCATGTAGCGGCCGGTGGAGGGGCCGAGGGCGGCCAGGTCCAGCGTCTGCGCATAATGCAGGAAGCGGCGGAAGTCGCTGCTCGTTGAAGGCTTTTCTTCCGCCCAGGCGGAAAGCTCGTCCGCCGATGTCAGTCCGACGATCCGTTCCAGCCTGTCGCCATAGAGATGGCGTTCCAGAAACCGCCGGAAGGCGGCAAGGATTGCGGCGAGGCGGGCGACTTCTCCCGCCGCCACGGAACGGGTCGATCCGCCGGGCTGGACGGTGAGCGTGTGCGGCCACTTTCCCGCAAGCAGGCCGAGGACATGCATGAACTGGGCGCGGGCGGGCAGCATGTCCTGCGCCGCCGTGCCCTTGATGGCGGTGAACCGGTCGCGGGCGTCGTCGTACCAGCTTTCGGACGCATACACTTCGCGGGCGAAGTCCGGCATGAAGAACAGGTAAAAATGGGTCAGGTGGTCGGCGACGTTTTCCGTCGCGTGGATCAGGTTGACCGCGCGCTCACCATTCGCCGGCATGCCGAGCCCCATGGCCGCCGACAGCGCCTTTGCGGCCGCGACGGATTGTGACACGGAACAGATGCCGCAGATGCGCGGCGCATAGACGAGAGCGTCGAATGGTGCCTTGCCTGCCAGAATCCGTTCAAAGCCCCGGTACAGCGGCGAGACTACCTGCGCCTCACGGACCGCCCCGTCCTGGATGTCGAGCTTGACTTCCAGGTCGCCTTCCACGCGGTTGAACGGTCCAACAATCAGGCGGGTCATGAACACCTACTTCCCAAGGTCGCTACCTTTTCTTCTGTTTGTCGACGGGAGGCTGGCGGAAGTGGTCGGCCACGGCGTTTTCCTTCAGCCGTTTCGGGGTGGCTGCCTTGGAAAGAGAGGCCAGCGCGACGAACCAGGCCTTGGGCATGTCCGTCGGGAGGCCGACGGGAATGCCGGAGATCTTCGGCGTCTCGGTGAAGCCGTGGCCCGGTTCCTCGAAGCCGGGAGCGGTGCAGTTGATGCAGGGGTAATTGCCGTCGAGACACGACCCGGCACCGTTCCAGGCGCGCATGTTGCAGTCGGCCCGGGCCTGGGTGCCCTTGCAGCCGAGGTTTTCCATCATGCAGCCGAGATCGCACAGGCGCTCCGCGCTGGCTTTGAACTCGTAGAACTCGTTTCGGGCGCAGCCGTGATGGACCAGATGCATGGTGTAGGACAGCGGCCGTTCCCACTCGTCGATGTCACGGGTGGTAAAGCGTCCGGCCGCGATCTGGTGCAGGGTTTCCGTCAGCCAGCCGGGATGGATCGGGCAGCCGGCAACATTGATCACCGGCAGTCCGGCCGCGGAACGGAAGTCGGCTCCGAGAAGCCCGCCCGGCTTGCGGCCGTCATAGGAAAGGCCGCAGGCGTCGACCTCGTTGGAGCCTGCCGCGGTGATACCGCCGAAGGCGGCGCAGCTGCCGACGGCGATCACATAGCGGGCCTTCTTCGCCAGGGCTTCGACCCAGTCCATCACCGGGCGGTCGGTTCCCGCCATGATGTGGAACCGTCCGGTGCCGTTCGGACCGCGCATGACGGATCCTTCCAGACACAGGATATCGAGCGGCTCCGAGCCGTCGGAGATCCGTTCCATCAGGTCGATGACCTGCGCACCGCTGGAGACGCTGAGCGAGGGATGCCAAAGCACCTCGATATTGGCGGCCTCCAGCACCGTTACCAGATCGGGCGCTTCCGCCCCGAGCAGGGACAGGGAACAGCCGCCGCAGCCGCCGGACTGGAGCCAGAACAGGCGGACCGGCTTCTTATTACCGTCAGGTTTCATTGCGGACATCCACTGGGACCCTCAGGATGAACTCGGCGCCGCCTTCCGGCCGGTTCTCGAAGGAGAGGTGGCCGCCCTGTTTGGCCGCCATGTTGTAGCTGACGTAAAGCCCGAGCCCGGTGCCGGAACCGATCGGCTTGGTGGTGAAAAACGGTTCGAAGATCTTGTCCCGGTGGGCATCAGTAATGCCGGTGCCGTTGTCCGCGACCCGGATGACGATGTCGTCGCCCTGGCGTTCGCCGGAAATGACGATTTCCCCGTCCGGCCGGCCGTCGAGCACATCGGCGGCGTTCTGGACCAGGTTGACGATGATCTGGTGCATCTGCCCCTTGCGTCCGGTCATGTCGAGACGGTCCGGCAGGTCCAGCCGCAGCTCCGGCTTCACCCGCTGTGCCTTGATCACCCAGTCGGCCGCGGTGCGGATCAGCCGGACCACGTTGAACTCCTCGGGCTGTTCCTGCTGGTTGGAGGAGAACCGGCGCAATTCCTGGACGATGTCGCGCACCCGCTCCGCGCCTTCCAGAGTGCCGTCGACCAGCGGGCCGATGTCGCGCAGGACCTGGTCGATCTTGAGATCCTTGCGCAGGGCCTTCATTTCGTCCCGGGTCTTTTCCTCGTCGCAGGCTTTCAGATAGCGGGTGATCGCCGCGCCGTAGCGCTTCAGCGCATACATGTTGCCGAAGACAAAACTGATCGGATTGTTGAGCTCATGGGCGACGCCGGCGACCAGCCGGCCGAGGGCGGCCATCTTTTCCGAGACGAACAGCTGCTGCTGCGTTCGGGTGAGCTTTTCCTGGGCGGCGTCGAGATCGCGATAGGCCCGTTTCAATTCGCCGACAGGTCGGCCGACCAGCACCATTCCCACAAGGCGGCCGCGATGGTCCTTCCGGGCGGTGCAGATCGTCGAGATCAGGGCGTTCTGGCTGTCGGTCGCCGCCAGCGAGATGTCGCGCTGGGATACATTTCCGCCAGTGCGCAGGGCCTGCAGGAAGCCGGTGACCGCGTCTTGCGATTTTTCCTGAAACAATTCGGCGATCGGCCGGCCGATCAGCGCCCGTTCCTTCTTGCCGACGATGGCTTCCAGCGCCGGGTTGACCTGCTGGATCCGGCCTTCCGTATCGCAGGCGACCAGCACGTCGGTCATGGCGCCGAGCACGGAGCCGATGAAATCCTGGGCTTCCTCCAGGCGGGCGTTCTGTTCTTCCAGCGCCGTCTGGGAATCGACGAGATCGGTATAGACCTCGTCCATCTTCTGGATCACCTCGATCCAGACGTTGTCTCCGGTTCCATCGATCGTGCCGCTCAGTTTCGGCACGACGAGATCGAGAGCGGCATGATTTCCTGGCAGACGCGTTATCATGACATATCCCGGTTAGCCGGTTGCCCTGCGTGCGGACGGTAGCGGCTTGATCTTTTCCAGCTCGTAGCGTTCCAGCTTGCTGCGAAGCCCGACCCGTGACAAGCCCAGTTCGCGCGCGGCCTGGGATTTGTTCCAGCGATTGCGGATCAGCGTCTCGCGGATGATGCGGCTTTCCACCTGGGCCACCCGGTCCTTGAGCGTGCCTTCCAGATCGTCGAGCATGTCGGTCTCGTCCTGCTCCTGGCTGCGGTCGGCGCGCAGGATATGCCGGGACAGGAGATCGGCACCGAGCAGGCTGTCTTCCTTGCCCATGACCAGCATCTGCTGGATTTCGTTCTGCAGTTCGCGCACGTTGCCGGGCCAGCGATAGGCCTGCATGCATTCAAGCGCTTCTTCGGAGAAGCCTTCCACCCGCTTGCCGAGATGATCCATGGCGCGCGACAGAAGGGCCCTGGCGAGGACGGGAATGTCGCCGCGCCGGTCCTTCAGGTCAGGCATGCGGATCACCATGCCGGCGAGGCGGTAATAGAGATCGGCGCGGAACCGGCCTGCCTTGACCTCGTCTTCCAGGTCCTTGTTGGTGGCGGCAATCACGCGGATGTCGACCTTACGGGTCTTTGCGCTGCCGACGGGCCTGATCTCGCCTTCCTGGAGCACGCGCAGCAGCTTGACCTGGAAGGCGGGCGACACCTCGCCGATCTCGTCGAGAAAGACGCTGCCGCCGTTTGCCCGCTCGAACAGGCCGACGTGATCCTCGACCGCGCCGGTAAAGGCGCCGCGCTTGTGGCCGAAGAGTTCGCTTTCCAGCAGCTGGTCGGGCAGCGCGCCGCAGTTTTCCACCACGAAGGGCTTGTTCCAGCGCAACGAGCCGTAATGCAAGGCGCGGGCCGCCAGTTCCTTGCCCGTGCCGGAGGAGCCGCACAGCAGTACCGGCACGTCATAAGGCGCAACCTGGCGCAGGGTGGCGCAGACGTCGTTCATCGGGCTGCCCTTGCCGCGAATGATGCCGTCGTCGAAATCGTATTCCTTGCGCAGGGTCTCGCGACGGTCGGCAACCACCTTGCGCGCACCGGAGGGCGACATCTTCAGTTCGATCGCCAGCAGTTCGTTCTCGCGCTGAAGCGCGTAGAGGCGGCAGGCGTTCTGCAGGGTCAGGATCAGGTTTTCCGGATGCCACGGCTTGGTGATGTACTGGAAGATCCCGGCCTCGTTGATGCCGTCGATGATGTCATGGGCGTCGGTGTAGCCGGAGACAATCATGCGGATGATGTCCGGCCAGCGCTGGCGCACGGATTTCAGGAACTCCACGCCGGACTGCTGGGGCATGCGCTGGTCGCACAGGATTACCTGGATCCAGTCCTGCTCCAGAACGGCGTTGGCGTCCTCGATGGTCGCCGCGGTCCTGACCTCGAAATCGTCGCACAGGATCCGTTCCAGGGATTCCAGCGAGCGGATCTCGTCGTCGATCAGCAGGATCGTGGGCAGGTCGGTCATGAGGCGGCCCTCCTTGGGGCTTGTAGCGCCGGCGGCGATGCCCGGTGGCGGGCAAGGGTAAGCGGCGTGCGCGATTTCGGCACCTTGTGGACGAAGTTGTAGCGGGCGACGTGATAGCTCGGATCGAAGCCGTAGAAATTCTTCCGCATGCGCTCCAGCTCCTCCGCCCGATAGGCATGGAGCGGCTTTTCCGCCTCGTCCCGGTCACGAGCGGTCGTCTTTTGCTCAAGACGTTCGGCGAAGTCGGGGCTTTCCGCGAGATCGTTGGCGTCGGCCTTCACCTGCGCTTCGAAGGTTTCGGTGTCTCCGGCGATAATCCGGTCGGCAAGGCCGAGGTCCAGGGCCTCGGCCGCGCCCATTGGCAGGCGTGCGGCGGCGATGCGTTCGGCATTTTCCTGCCCGCAGGCCTTCGGCAGCAGATAGGTCCAGAACTCGGAACCGTAGAGATTGCCCATGTCTTTGTAATGGGGATTGAGCACCGCGCCGGCCCTGATCCAGACAAGGTCCGCCGCACGGGCGAGGAAGACGCCGCCGGCGCCGGCATTGCCGCCGACGGCGGAAACCGTCAGCTTGTCGCGGGTTCGGATGACCGCCTCGGCGAGATCGTCCATCGCATTGATGTTCGCCCAGGATTCATCCGCCGCGCTTGAGGCCGCTTCGATGCGGTTGAGATCGAGGCCGTTCGACCAGTGGTCCGGCCCGCCCATCAGGACCAGCACCCTTGTCGGCCGGGCCAGCGCCTTGGTGTAGGCCTCCAGCAGATGTTCGCAGGCCGAAGTCCCCATCGCGCCATTGTAGAAAGGGAAATACAGGAAGCCTGCGGGTCCGATTTCCTCGTAGCGGATATCGTCATCGTCCGGATAGTCGGGCAGGCTCGCGGCCTCTGCTGCTAAGACCGTTGTCGCCGGCAGTTTGATTGCCTGGCTTTCCGCCCGGCGCACATGGGAGATCCAGATGGCGCCGTCGCGCGTGGCAAGGCCGATGGCTGGACCGGAGCGGGCAACCGGCGTGCCGGGGTCCGCTTCCGGCAGACCTTCCGCACGGCGGGCGTTGAACAGATACACGGGCGTGTCGAACAGGTTGTCCCTGACACCGGGAGTGCCGTCGCTCGCCGCAATCTTCCGGAGCACCGTGGCGGTATCGTCCTGCTGCCAGTCGATGGCGCGGTCGTCCTGCCGCATCGCCGGTTGCCAACAGGGCGCGGCCAGTGTTTCGGATTGCTGCGGGACGAACCGGCCGGAGGCGACTTTCTCCAAAGCCTCCAGGACCGCCTCAACCGCGGCTCTGGTCACATCGTGGCGATAGAGGCTCGATTTCGTGGCGGTCCGCATCGGAAATTTGCGCCAGGCCCAGACCGGACCGGCGTCCATGTCCGCATCTGCCTGCAGCACGGTGACGCCCCACGCCTCGACATCGTTGAGGATCGCCCAGTCGAGGGCGGAGGGGCCCCGGTCGCCGGGCGGGCCGGGATGAACCACGAGGCACAGGTGATTGCGCCAGATCCGGTCCGGGATCGCCCGTTTCAGAAACGGTGCCAGGACAAGGTCCGGCTGGAACAGCTCTACGGCCTCGATTGCCGTCGCATCGTTGATATCGAGCTCCACCGACAGCTCATGACCCAGCCGTCCGAGCTCCACATGGAGCCGCTGGGTCAGGGAATTGAAGCTGTGGCAGAGAAGCAGGATGCGCATGATCTCGATGCCTAGCAGATCCGGGGGAGTTGTTCGCCGGCTAACCAGTCGACGACACGCTGACCGCCGAAGCCGGTCGTCATGCGTACGAGGCCGTTCTCATCCTCGACCACCTCTCCGATGAGAGCCGCCTGTTCCCCGAGCGGGTGGCGTCGCATCACCGTCAGCAGACGTTCGGCGTCTTCCGCCTCGCACAGGCAGATCAGCTTGCCCTCGTTGGCGACATAGAGCGGATCGAGGCCGAGCAACTCGCAGGCCGCCGAGACGTCGGGTTTCACCGGGATCGCTGCCTCGTCGAGCACCATGCCGACGCGTGCCGACCGGGCGATCTCGTTCAAGGTGGCGGCAAGGCCGCCGCGCGTCGGATCGCGCAGAACGGCGATACCGGGCACTTCGGTGACCATGGCTGCGACCAGCGTGTGAAGTGCGGCGCTGTCGGAGCGGATCTCGGTTTCGAACTCCAGGTTTTCCCGTTTGGACAGGATCGCGACGCCGTGGTCGCCAAGGGATCCCGAGACCAGGATCGCCTGGCCGGGCCGGGCGTTGCCGACGGCGATATAGACATCGTCGGGCACGACGCCGAGGCCGGTCGTGGTGATGAATACGCCGTCGCCCTTGCCCTTCTCCACGACCTTGGTGTCGCCGGTTACGATCGGCACGTTGGCCTCGCGCGCCGCTTGGGCCATGGACAGGACGATCCGCTCCAGATCGGCAAGCGGGAAGCCCTCTTCGAGGATGAAACCGGCAGTCATGTACAGAGGTCTGGCGCCGGCCATGGCGACATCGTTCAAGGTCCCGTGGACGGCGAGGGAACCGATGTCGCCGCCGGGAAAGAACAGCGGCGAGATCACATGGCCGTCGGTGGACATCGCCAGCCGGCCGGCAGGCACGCGGAAGCGGGCGGCGTCATGGCCCTGATCCAGGATCGGATTGGCGAGATGACGGTGAAACAGGTCGCGGATCAGATCCGCCATGGCCCGGCCGCCGCCGCCATGGGTCATGTCGACCGAGCCGGTGCGGAACGTAAGGCGATCGTCGATCTTGTTCATGCGACTGCCTCCTTCGTTTTCGCAGGTTCGCGGAACCGTCCGTAGCTCCAGTAGGCGGCACAGGCGCCCTCCGAAGACACCATGCAGGAGCCCATCGGCGTGTCCGGGGTGCAGACCGTGCCGAACAACTTGCAGTCGGTCGGCTTCTTCGCGCCGCGCAGGATGGCCGGGCATTCGCAGGACTTGACCTCGCGCGAAGCCTTTTCGCTTATGGGGAAACGCTTTTCCGCATCGAAGCCAGCGTAGCGGTCGCGGATCTTCAGGGCGCTGTAGGGCACGGTGCCGAGACCGCGCCATTCGAAATCCCGGCGAAGTTCGAACACGTCCTGAACCAGCGCCTGGGCCTTTTCGTTGCCCTTGCGGGTGACGACGCGGGTGTACTGGTTTTCCACCTCGTGGCGGCCCTCGTTGACCTGGCGGATCAGCATCAGCACGGACTGCATGACATCGAGCGGTTCGAAGCCGGCAATGACGACGGGCTTGCCGAATTCCTCGGCGAAGAATTCGTACGGTTCGGCGCCGATCACCGAGCTCACATGGGACGGCCCCAGGAAACCGTCTATCCGGACGGTGCCGAGCTCGCGCACTTCCGGAGACTGCAGGATATGGCCGATCGCCGCCGGGGTCAGCACGTGGTTGCAGAAGACGGAAAAGTTGGGAAGCCCTTCCGCTTCCGCCTGGCGCAGGGCCACGGCCGTCGGCGGGGTGGTTGTTTCAAAGCCGATGGCGAAGAAGACGACCTGGCGGTCCGGATTGTCGCGCGCGATCTTCAGCGCATCGGTGGTCGAATAGACCATGCGGATATCGGCGCCATCCGCCTTGGCCCGGATCAGCGAACGCTGCTTGGTGCCTGGCACGCGCATCATGTCGCCGTAGGTGCACAGGATGACGTCGTGACGTTCCGCCAGTTCCACCGCATCGTCCAGTCGGCGCACCGGCAGGACGCAGACCGGGCAGCCGGGGCCGTGAACGAAGGTGACGTTGTCCGGCATCAGGTCCTGGACGCCATAGCGGAAGATCGCATGGGTGTGACCGCCGCAGAATTCCATCAGGTAATAGTGCCGCGACGGGTCTGCCTCAGCGACAATTGCACCGGCAAGCTTTTCAGCGAGTTTGCGGTCTCTGAACTCGTCCACGTATTTCATGCCGCGCTCTCCCCGATTTCGGCCAGTTCTTCCGAAACAATGCCCGCCTCCGCCATCAGTTCCAGCGTCCTGGCAGCCTCTTCCGGGCTGACCTTGTGAAGCGCGTAGCCGACGTGGATCAGGACATAGTCGCCGATTTCGACATCCTCCACGAGGGCCACGGATATCCGCTTCTTCACCCCTTCGAGCGCGACGACGGCAATGTCGCCGTCTTCCAGTTCAACCACCCTTGCCGGGATTGCCAGGCACATGTCGCTCTCCTCTACTCTGCCGCCGCGCCGGCCGGATGGCCGGCCAGCTGCATGGACCGCGCGGCCTCGATCCAGGCGCACCAGCCGGACATGCCTTCGCCCGTGCGGGCGGAAACCTGCAGCACCTTGATGGCCGGATTGACCTTGCGCGCATTGGCGATCGCTGCTTCCACATCGAAATCGAGATGAGGCAGCAGGTCGGTCTTGTTCAGAAGCACCAGGTCACTGGCTGCAAACATGTCCGGGTATTTCAACGGCTTGTCCTCGCCTTCGGTCACCGACAGGATCGCCACCTTGTGCGCCTCGCCGAGATCGAAAGCGGCCGGGCAGACCAGGTTGCCGACATTCTCGATAAAGACGACGCTGCCGTCCGCCGGTGCAAGATGTTCCAGCGCGTGGCCGACCATGTGGCCGTCGAGATGGCAGCCCTTGCCGGTGTTGACCTGGATTGCCGGGGCGCCGGTGGCGCGAATCCGGTCCGCATCGGCCGAGGTCTGCTGGTCGCCCTCGATGACGTAAGGTTTCAGGCGTCCAGCCAGCATTTCGATGGTCTTGACCAGCAATGTCGTCTTGCCCGAGCCGGGGCTGGAAACAAGGTTGAGCGCGAGAATGCCGCGGTCGGCAAAGAGCCGGCGGTTTTCCGCGGCATAGCCGTTGTTCTTCGACAGGATGTCCTGTTCCAGCTGGATCAGACGCGTCTGGCTCATTCCCGGTACCGATGTGCCGGCCGGGCCTTCGCCGTAATGGTGGGCGCCGTGATCATGGGCATGGTCGTGATGATGATGGTGGTGGTGACCGTCGTGCCCATCATGATGGTGATGATGATGGTCATGGGTGTGGTCGTGGGCGTGACTGTGATCAGCGCCATGCTGATTGCCGTGATCCTTGCCCTCGATGCGAACCTCGCCGTCGCCGCAACCGCAAACCGTACACATCAGTTGACCTCCAGTTCCTTGATCCGAAGTTCCTCGCCACCCGTCACCTGCAACTGGTGCGAGCCGCAAAGGGGGCAGGCATCGAAACGCTGCTCGATGGCAACGTTCTGCCCGCAGGGCATGCACCAGGCCGTGCCGGGTGTTTCGATAATTTCCAACCGGGCGCCGTCGGCAAGCGTGTCGCGCATGACCACGTCGAACCCGAATTTCAGCGCCTCGATTTCCACGCCGGACAGGGGGCCGATCTCGAGGCAAACGCGCTTCACCTTTGAAAAGCTCTGGGCCTGCGCCTGGTCCCTAAGAAGTCCGAGGATACTCTCACATATAGACATCTCATGCATCAGCCTGCCCTCACTTCATAGGCGACGCAGGGGTCGATGGCGTTGACGACCAGGTTGGCGCGCAGCCGCCGTTCGTCTTCATTCGCGGTATGAAGGTCATCCAGGCACCGGGCGGCGATGCCGCGGCTCGCGAAATTCCGCTCCGTTGGCGGCAGCATCCGATAGGCCGAGACACGATCCTGCTCGATCGTTGCGGTATGGATCAGCGCGCCGCGTGCGGCCTGCACTGTTCCGTATCCCGTGCCGGTTTCGTCCCGGATTGCCGACGGCGGCCGGGTTTCTCCGGTCAGGACGGCGAGGATTTCGCCCGGAAGCCGCGCCAGTTCGACCAGGCGGGCGGCAAAGCGGACACCTAGACCCGGCGTGCCGAGACCGGTCAGAAGCGGATCGCCGGCGCGGCGGATGTAGGATGTCGCTTCCGCCAGTCCGTTTTGGCTCTCGCTTGAAAGCCAAGCCGGCAGAGTGTCGGGGTCAAAATCCGGAAGGCGGACCGGCGGGAAGGCGGCGACGGCGAAGCGGTCGGTTGCAAACAGCCACGAGATGAACTGACCGGCCGCGGTTTTCGCGGTTTTGGCCCAGTCGTGCAAAGCATCCGGGCCACGGCGCGATAGCCAGCGGTCAAGCGGCTCGCCAAAGACGACCGTCTTCAGGAACTCCGCGGCCTTCGCGATGATCTGAAACAGCGGCTCCATGGCCATCGATACCTTCGCGCCAAGGCAGAAAGGTGCGGACCCTCCCGACAGCGCGGTCTGGAACCGGGGCAGGAAGGTCATTGCCTGCCGTGCCGCCAGATTGTCCGCAGTCTCTCCCATGAGCCTTGGCCAGTCCATGATTGCCCGAAGCCCATGTTCCCGCAGACACTCCATCATCGTCAACGCCTGCCGTGCGCGGGCCGTCTCGTCAGTCACGGTTATATCGAGCGCGCCTTCCAGGGCCAGAACCGCGGCATGGGTCTGGGCGGTTGCGCAAACGCCGTGAAGCGCGGGCACCAGCGTCAGCACCTCATCCGGCGTCTTGCCGATAAAGAGACGTGTGACATCGGCGGGCGGGCGGAAGGTCACGCCAACCGGTGCGCCGGGCCTGGCCGGCAGCTCGATCAGGACTTTGCCTTCGGCGCTCACAAGTTCGTCTCCCGGAGCTTTCCGGTCAAAAGGCCACGCCGGCTTAAGGCGGATGGCGCGGCGGCTTCGTCTTCATCTTCCAAGGCCGCCACAGGTTCGGCGTCCGCTTTGATCTCCTCCTGGACAACGGTTTCGGCATCCGGCCATTCGCCGCGCCAGATCTTCTGCATATCCCGGTCGGCTTCGGTGTTTTCTTCCTCGGCTTCGAACAATTCCGTCAGGGCGGCGTGGGCGGCGGCTTCCGCCGTTTCCATGTCCGCGAACTCGAAAACCGGCGAGAACAGCGAGCACATCCAGAAGGGGCCGAGATCGTCCTCATGGCCGCGGATGAACTCGAAAGACCCTGCGGGAAAGCCGAACATCCGCTTTTCGCCAGTGCGGATCGCCTCGCCATCCGGCTCCTGCGGCAACAGCACCACATTGATGAACCAGGGCGTGATCAGGATGCTCAGCCAGAAGCCGTTCCAGGCATGCGTTCCGACGGCGCGCACTTCCAGCGCATCGTTCAGGATCGGAACCCCGTCCATGCGCTCGGTATGCACCTGCCGGAAGCAGGTTTCCAGACGTTCGGTAATGGCTGCGGCATCCACCATGTCAGCTTTCCCCGATCACCATGAAGCCGTCCTTGCCGGCATCGCATTCCGGGCAGGTCCAGTGATCCGGCAGGGCGGCGAACGGCGTGCCCGCCGGGATCTGCCAGTAGTCGTCGCCTTCAACCGGATCGTAGACGTGCCAGCAGATCTTGCATTCGAGCTTCGTCTTCGGCCCGATCTTGCTGGCGTCGCCCCCGTAGGAGCCTGCGAAAAAGCCGGCTGTCATCGGTAGACCTCGAGAATTTCGTTCAGGCGGTCGGCGGAGTCGGCGATGTCCTCCGGTGCGGCGCAGGCGACTTCCGGAATGCGGCAGATCTCGATCGTGTTCAGGATCAGCGTGTCCTGCGAATTGTAGAACTGGACCCACCATGCGTTCTTCGTGGCTGTCGCCGTGATCCGGCAGTTGCCGTAGCCGCGCGACAGGATGGTGATTTCGCCCCGGCCGAGAAGGTCGTTGAGAAGACCGAGATCTTCCTCCGTATGCGGCAGCAGCGACAGGTTGATGACGTGGGGCAGGGTCGCCTCGTCGGAGCGGGCGACATAGTCGTTGATTTCCGGCAGCAGCGGCGGGGCATTGAAGATGTTGGGACCGAAGCGGTCGGGCATTGCGATCTGCGCCTGCGCGCCGTCGAAGGCTCTTTTCAGAACGGCTTCGGGGAAGGGCGAGACTTCCGCGTAATCGGCGACGAGTCGTCCGTCCGCATCGGCTTCGCGGACCCGCCAGACGCCTGCGAGAACGGCTTCCTGCGCCTGCAGGGCCGCGCCGCCGATCACCGACACCTCGCCTTCGCCAAGCACCTGGTTGACCAGTTCGAGATTGGCGGCATCGAGCTTGCTGAAGTCCGCACGGCCGGCCGCGGCGGACGGGTCATAGCCTTCGAGCCGTTGCAGCAAGTCCTCCAAAGCGGCCTTGCCCGCGGCGAGATCTTCCGTGTCTTCCGGCTCCGGCAGGTCGGGCGCCGCGAAAATCATCATGCCGGACGGCATGGACATGTAATCCAGAACGCCGCCGTCCTCATCCGCCGGCTGGCTGCCCGGTCCGACCATCGATCCGATTGGATTGCTCATTTTCCGTCCTCTCCCTCAAAATAAAATTGTGCGCCTACAGATCAGTGGGTCAGGCCCTCGGGCGCCGCGCCGCAGCCGTCGGGGAATTTAAACGGCGGCGGGTCGCTCGGCTCGCGTGCCAGGATTTCCGGGATCTGGACCTGGTAATCCGCCCAGTCGAGAATGCCTTGCAGGACGCCGAGATAGTCGCCGCGGCGCAGGAACACGATCGCCGGAAAGGCGTTGAACAGGTAACGGCGCTGCAGTTCCCGCTCGCTGTCGCGGGAGACGATCAGGGGCGTGACATTCCCGCCGAGCGCCTTGTCGAGTTCCGGCAGGACGACGGCGACATCGTTACTTTCAGCAAGACGCGCCGCATCGCCGGCGAAGAACAGCATGACGAAGTCACGGGCCCGGGCCACTTCGTCCAGGGTGTCATGGGTGACGACCTCATAGCCCTCCCGGTCGATGATCGATTGCAAAAGCGGTGAAAACATGGGGTTTGCCTCAAGGGTTGGAGGGTTTTGCGCCGGCAGGCTGAAGGAAGTCGGGCAGGGTCGGTTCCCGGTCGATCAGGTCGGCGAAGAGATGGTCGAAATCCGTTTCTCCGCGCATGGCCATTTCCAGTGCTTCCAGTGCGTCGGCCGACTGCCGGGCCGCGTCCTCGGTGAGAATCTCGCGGGCGGCGCCCAGAAACACCATCAGCCACGTGCCGGGCGCAACTTCACCGACGAGGCTGAGGTCGATCACCTGTTCCGCCGTCCGGCTCCGACACCGGGCGGTCAGCCCGGACACGGAAAGCACCTGCATGGGGACGCCTATGCACATCCGTTCGATCCCGCCGTGATGTTGACGAGCCGTTCCATTTCCGCCTCGAAATCCTCCGGTCCGCGCCAGCGGTCATCGGCGAGCACGCGGCTGTCTCCATGACGGACGGCCAGGGTTTCGTCCGGGCGCCCGGTCTCGTAGCGGCCAAGGGTCATTTCAAGGGAGGCGATGGTGTCGTCTTCGTCAAGCGGGCGGCTGCGCGGGGAAACGGAAACGCCGTGTTCTTTGAGGAAGGAAAGGGCAAGATCGATGGCAGGATCGATCTGCGCCTTGACCGCGGGCCTGAGGCTGCCGCCGTAATCCTCCAGCTCCACCGGCTGGACGCCGATGAGCAGCAGATGGTCGGGGTAGTCGCCCAGCATCTCCGCCATGGCGAGCACTTCCTGGAAACCGGTCTGGTGCAGGGAGATCTTCTTCGCGCCGAGGAATTTCGGAACTTCCGACCCTTCCACCCGCTTCAGGGTTCCAGGGGCTAAGCCGTAGTCAACCGCGTCGAAGACGATCAGGATGTCGGCGTCGCGGATGTGCTGGACGAGATAGACCCCTTGCGTGCCGCCGTCCATGACGCGGACATTTTCGGAAGCTTCGTAGCGGCGATGGAATTCCTCGACCGCGCGTACGCCGAAACCTTCGTCGGCCCACAACAGGTTGCCAATGCCGAGCACGAGCACGGCCGGTGCGTCAGACGTCACAATGCATTCCTCCCTCTTGCAGTCGCGTCCCTCCAAGGAGCGATGCAATTCTCAGTCCCGCCGCGTGGTCCGAGCGTTTTGTCGGTGTGCGGGTTGGAATTGGTTTCGCAAGAGCTGTGCCAGATTTCTGAGGCGCGTATGTTCTTGTTTTTACGAGGTCTTTTGTTAGGTGGCAGTACTTATATGATCATATAATATCCGAAATGAATAAAAGTTGGAAAGTAAGTATCCATTCTGTATTTCCGGTCAGAAGTATGGAGCCGGCTCTAGGGTTCCGACTGGAAGCGGAGAATCCAATTCGGAATAAAAAACGGCGGAACCGGTCAGGTCCCGCCGAGGTGAACTGTGATGTGCACAGTCTGATGAAACTAGTGTCTATCGTCTGCCGGTTTGTCGTCCCGGAAGGTCCGCCAGCCGGAGAACATGGACGAGATGATCGACTGCCGGGACATGATGTCCTCGCGGACCGCGGCATAGATATGAACGATCACGAAGCTCACGATCACCCACAGGCCCAGGTGATGCCAGGTATGGACGTCCTGGCTCTGGCCGAACAGGGGAATGACCCAGCTTGAGAACATCGTGTATTGCCAGGATCCCATGCCTGTGCCTTCGCCATAAAGCGCGAAGCCGGTGACGATCATGAAGACGATCGTCCAGACGAACATGACGTGCATGACGATGGTCGCGAGCGGGTTGTGGCCGGCGTATTTCATCGGCGCTCGGGTGATCATGGCGTACCACTTGACCTCGTGGACGAGTTCCTTCCAGAAGCTCCCCCGCCAGACCGGCGGCAGGAAGATCTGGCGGGCATGCTTGTTGCCGACGAAGGCCCAGTAGATCCGAAGCAGAATGCCGACGGCCAGGATGTAGCCGGCCGCAAAATGCAGGAACCGGATCCAGCCGAACAGGTAGTGAAACGAGGGTTCGCCGTGGATCGACGGCAGCGGCGATCCGATCAGATAGCCGGTGACGCCGAGGACGAGGATCGCCAGGGCATTGACCCAGTGCCAGATGCGCACCGGGGCCTCATAGACATAGACGGCCTCTTCCTTGTGGGCGGTGGTCTCAACGGTCATCGCGCCCTCCTATCCGCCGGCCAGCACGAGGCCGGCGGTGAGAACCGCCAGACCCGATGCGGCAAGGCCGTGCCGCGTGGTGGAGACGAGACGCCCGATGCCATAGCCGGCCAGATGCAGGGCGGTGCTTGCGACCAGGAAGCCGGCCATATAGGCGCCGATGGCACCGGCCGCTTCCGCCCCGTGGGCATGGCCGTGAAGCAGCGCGAAGACGGCGATGACAGTCAGTGCGAGTGCCGACGGAATCCTGCGGCCGGCTATGAGCAGGACCGCGAGCCCGAAGATCGAGACGAGGATACCCGGCTCGACAAACGGGAGCGGTATGGCGGCAAGGCCGAGGCCCGCACCGGCGGCCAGCAGAAGCATGAACAGGACCGGAGCCTGCCAGGCTTTTTCCCTCGGCTGTGCCGCCGACCAGAGACCGACGGCCACCATGGCCAGGAGGTGATCGGCGCCGAGAACGGGGTGAGACACCCCGGCCCCGAAGCCCGTGACGACGCCTCCGGTATGCGCCAGCGCCGGTGAAACGGCGGCAGCGGCGATACCTGCGAAGGCGAGTGCAGTTTTGATTGCGTTCGACATGGATTTTCCTCCCTCAGCGTACCTTGACTTCGGCCAGTTCCTCGCCGTCCGGACCCATGACATGGGTGGAGCAGGCAAGGCATGGGTCGAAGGAATGCAGCGTGCGCAGGATCTCGACGGGTTCTTCCGGCCGCTCCACCTTGGTGTTCATGAGCGAGGCCTCGAAGGCGCCGATGTTGCCGTCGTTGTCGCGCGGGCTGCCGTTCCAGGTGGTCGGCACGACGCACTGGTAATTGTCGATCTTGGTGTCCTTGATCTTGATCCAGTGGGCCAGGGCGCCGCGGGGCGCTTCGGTGAAGCCGACGCCCTTGACCTCTGTCGGCCAGGTTGCCGGATCGAACTTCTCCACGTTGGCGGTGGCGGAGTCGCCGGCCTTGATGTTGGCGATCAGCTTATCCATGAAGTAGCGCTGCATTTCCGCCGCCCATTCGCATTCCAGCGCCCGCGCCGCGGTGCGGCCGAGGGTGGAGAACAGGGCGGTGACCGGCACGTCGAGCGTCTTCAGCGTCCGGTTGATCTGCTCGGTGAAATATTCATGGCCCTGGGCGTAGCCGACGACGTAGCGGGCGAGCGGCCCGACTTCCATCGCGTGACCGCGCCAGCGCGGCGCCTTGATCCAGGAATATTTCGCACTCTCGTCGATGTTGACGATGTTGGTCCTGGTGCCGATCAGGTTGGGCCCGAGCGCATAGTTCGGCTCGGTGATGCCGTCCCAGGGGTGCAGACCCTTCTTCTCGTCCGGGTAGGCGTACCAGGAGTGGGGCACGAATTCCTGGATCTGGTCCGGATCGCGGAGATCGATCTCGTGCACTTCCTTGAGGTTGCCGTCGATGATCGCGCCTTGCGGCATCATCAGGTTGCCGGCCGAATAGTCGTTGGCCTTGTCCGGGATGTCGCCATAGGCGAGCACGCTCTGGCCCGACAGGCCGCCGCCGTAGAGCCAGCCCTTATAGAACTGGGCGATGGCGAACAGGTCGGGGAGGTAGACGTTCTTCACGAAGTCCAGGGTGCGGTCGATGACCCCGGAGACATAGTTCAGCCGGTCCATATTGATCGGCGCTCCGGCGGCCATGTCGCCGTCCATGTTGATGGCGCAGGGCACGCCGCCGACGAGCCAGTTCGGATGGGTGTCCTTGCCGCCGAAGATCGTGCGCGTGGTCATGATTTCCTTCTGGAAGTCGAGCGCTTCCAGGTAATGGGTCACGGCCATCAGGTCGGCTTCCGGAGGCAGCAGATAGGCCGGATTGGTCCAGTAGCCGTTCTTGAACGGGCCGAGCTGGCCGGATTCGACGAATTTCTTCAACCGGTTCTGGACGTCGCGGAAATAGCCCGGCGACGACTTGGGATGATGCGGCGAAATCGTCTGCTGCAGCTGCGAGGTTGCCTTCGGATCGGCCTTGAGCGCGTTGACCGGGTTGACCCAGTCGAGCGCGTGCAGGTGATAGAAGTGGACCAGGTGATCGTGCACCTGCAGCGACAGCTGCATGATGTTGCGGATCGAGTTGGCGTTTTCCGGGATGTCGATCTTGAGCGCATCCTCCACGGCGCGCACCGAGGTGAGCGCGTGGGTGCCGGTGCACACGCCGCAGATGCGCTGGGTGAAGGCCCAGGCATCACGCGGGTCGCGGCCCTTTAGGATCACTTCCAGACCGCGCCACATGGTGCCGGTCGAGACCGCGTTGCGGATGATGTTTTCCTCGTCGATGTTCACCTCGCAGCGCATGTGGCCTTCGATGCGGGTGACCGGATCGACGACGACGCGCTGGCCGGAGGTGTCGAGATTGAACCCGTTGGGTGTCTGTATGGTCGTCATTATTCGTCTCCCCCCTTGTGACGCGCGCGCTTGATGGCGCTGATCCCGGCATGAGCGGCCGCGGCCGCACCGACGACGACGGCCGCGGTGCCGCCGATCTTGTCGGCGTTGGCCTCGATGCCGAAGCCGTGGATGTCGGTCAGGCGGTCATAGAAGGAGCCCTTGTCCCAGAAGCCGTCTTCCGAACAGCCAAAGCAGGGATGGCCGGACTGGATCGGGAAGGACAGGCCGCCGTTCCAGCGCACGGTGGAGCAGGCGTTGTAGGTGGTCGGTCCCTTGCAGCCGACCTTGTAGAGGCAGTAGCCCTTGCGCGCGCCCTCGTCGTCAAAGGCTTCCACGAACTGGCCGGCGTCGAAATGGGGCCGGCGGTAGCATTTGTCGTGAATACGCTGGGAGTAGAACATTTTCGGCCGGCCCTGCCGGTCGAGTTCCGGGAACCGTTCGAAGGTCAGGATGTAGGTGATCACCGCGGTCATCACCTCGGCGATCGGCGGGCAGCCGGGCACCTTGATGATCGGCTTCGGCGCCAGTCCCGGCACCTTGTGGATCGGGGTCGCCTGGGTCGGGTTCGGCCGGGCCGCCTGGACGCAGCCCCAGGAGGCGCAGGAACCCCAGGAGATGATCGCCTTGCAGTGGTCGGCGGCCTTCTTCAGCTGTTCCAGATAAGGCTTGCCGGCGATGATGCAGCTCATGCCGTCCTGGTTGAGCGGCGGGTTGCCCTCGCAGGCGAGAATGTAGTTGCCGTTGTATTTCTCGATTGTTTCGTCGATGATCGCTTCCGCCTGATGACCGGCGGCCGCCATGATCGTGTCGTCATAGTCGAGCGAGATCATCGACAGGATGACGTCCTTGGCCAGCGGATGGGCGGAGCGGATGAAGCTCTCCGAGCAGCAGGTGCATTCCAGCCCGTGCAGCCACAGCACCGGAATGCGCGGCTTGGTTTCCATCGCCTCGGCGATCTTTGGCGCGAAGCTCGGGCCCAGCCCGAGTGCTGCCGCCGTCAGCGAACAGAATTTCAGGAAACTTCGGCGGGTAATCCCCTGCCGACGCATCACGTCGTAAAAGGTTTCTGTCATTCGGGCATCTCCTCCACTTGCCTCTTCCGGCACTGGCCTTTCGGGCGCTCGCCTCTTTTGGCCCCAAAAATGTGCGATGAGCTCGCACGCGTCCGGAAGGAACAAAGCAACCGCTGTGCCAGACGGCTTGATTTGTTATATTTCAGTGGGTTATGAGGTTTTTAGACTGATGCGGGCCGATGGCAGGCGGAAGCCGGCTGGCAGCTTTCCAGCCGAACTGGAAAGCGTGTTTCCAGGCTGGAACGGGATCTCAGCTGTTTTTCGGAAGCGTTTCGGCGATCCGGGCGATGAGCTTTTCCGCCGTTTCCCGCACGGCCGGAGACAGGCGGTCGCCGGCGCTGAAATCCGCACCTTCGATGCCGTAGACTTTGAGGCTCTTCGGGAGGGTGCTGAGGGCGCGGGCCGTCTCCACCGCTTCCGCCAGACCGAAGCGGTGGGTGGAATAGTGAAACAGGTCAGCCGGCAGCTTGTCCGCGATCGCATCGAGGACGATCAGCGTTCCGGGGGCGGAACCGCTCCGCGTCGCATCGATCAGGATAATCGCGTCATGGGCCTCGAACAGATCCATTATCCCCGTGCCGTCACCGGCATGGACGTGTGCGGCAAGACCTTCTGCGGCCAGCGCCTCGGCGACGAACGGACCGACACCGTCGTCCCCGCGCAGGGCATTGCCGACGCCGACGATCAGCGGCTGAGAGGTGCCGGGCACTTGTTACGTTCCCTGCGTGTTTGGGGAAGGCCTTGCCAGTCCCTCTGTGTCATCCCTGCCAATGTACAGACCGGGGACATAGCTGACAGGTGTTCGGAGACATGGTTGACACACGCCGCGGCTTAAAGGGGCACCGGGGGTACCGGATCCCTGTCTCTCGCTGCGCTCGAACCGGGATGACAGCTGTGGGGAGGCAACAACCGTGCCTCTTGCTCCCGTCTCCCCCCTTGAGGGGGAGATGTCACCAAAGGTGACAGAGGGGGGTAACGGCAGTGGTTTCAGGCGCTGGCGCCAATTTTTGCCGAGAAGCTGTTTACCCCCCTCTGTCCGCTTGCGCGGACATCTCCCCCTCAAGGGGGGAGAGGGGAGCATGGGGCAGACCGTCGGATGAAAAAGAGCCTCAGATAGGCTCAAGGTTACCTCTCCCATTGGGAGAGGGGGCCGGGCATTGCCATAGGAAAACCCCACGTCAGACACGCTCCACCGTCAGTTTGAGGAAGTGGGTCGCGCAGGAGATGCAGGGGTCGTAGTTGCGGATGGTCTGTTCGCAGCGCCATTTCAGGTCCGCGTCGGTCATGCCCATGTTCGCGGCGACGACGCGGGTCAGGTCCGCTTCGATCTGCGGCTGGTTCTGCGAGGTCGGCGGCACGATCTGGGCATGGGTGATGCGGCCATCGTCGTCCACCTTGTAGGTGTGATAGCAGATGCCGCGTGGCGCTTCCGTACAGCCGTGGCCTTCGCCGGCTTTCGGCGGCACGGACACGAAGGCGGGACGCGGTTCGTCGTAGCCGCGCACGATCCGGGCGGCTTCCTCGAGGGCGTATTGGGTCTCGACCATGCGCACCAGGATCGACTTGAACGGATTGCACACCACTTCGCCAAGGCCGCACAGGGCTGCCGTTTCCTTGGCGCCGTCGGTCAGTTGCGCGTAGTTGTTGGCATAGCGGGCCAGGGGCCCGACCAGATAGGCGGAGCCGTCGCGCATGCGCCCATGCAGGGCGTTGGAGCGGGCCACGTGCTCTTCGAAGAAATGGTCGTTGAACTCCGACACGGCGATATCGAGCCCGCGGTTGGAGGCGAGCCGGCCTTCGCAGATGGCGTAGGTGTCGGGATCCTTCAGCGAGACGAAGTGGTAGTCGTATTCGTCGTCGGGGAAATCGAATTTCGAGAACGCGACGGCGACCTCGCGGGCGGCGGCAATGCCCCATTCCAGCTCGGGCAGCAGCGCCTTGATCTTGGCTTTGTCCGGTGCGGAATAGAAGCCGCCGACACGGGTATTGACCGGATGGACCGAACGTCCGCCGACCACCTCCATCAGGCTGTTGCCGATCTTCTTCAGCCGGAGCGCGGTCTTGACCAGGTCCGGATTGACTTCGGCGATCTTGATCGCGTCGTGCAGGCCGAGAAAGTCCGGCGCGTGCAGCATGGCGGCGTGGAGCACATGGCTCTGGATCCATTCGCCGCAATAGATCAGCCGGCGCAACTCATGGATTTCGGGCGTTACCGAAACGCCGGCGGCCTGTTCCACCGCTTGGCTCGCGCTCATGATATAGGCGATCGGGCAGATGCCGCAGATGCGTGAGGTGATGTCGGGCGTTTCATGGGCGTCACGGCCTTGCAGGAAGGCCTCGAAAAAGCGCGGCGGTTCGAAGATGCGGAACTCGACCTTCTCGATCTCATCGCCCTTGAGACGCACGTAAAGCGCGCCTTCGCCTTCCACGCGGGCCAGTGCATCGACCTGGAGAATGCGCTCACTCATGCGACTTGCTCTCCTCGGCAAAGGCCGGCGCGCCGGCGTTGAAGGTGCGGTAGATGTCGCGCAGCTCGCGCGGCGCCATGCCGAGATCGGCAAGCTGTGCGGACAGCGCTTGCGGGTTCGGATTTTCCTTCGGTCCGAAACAGCCGTAGCAACCGCGTCCATGGGACGGACAGAGATTGCCGCATCCGGCCTGGGTCACCGGGCCGAGACAAGGCGTGCCCTTGGCGACCATGACGCAGACGGTGCCATTGAGCTTGCATTCGGTACATTGGGAGACCTTGGGCACCCGTGGCACGCGGCCGGCGAGTGTCGCCGTGATCAGTTCCAGAAGCTGGTGCTTGGAGATCGGGCAGCCGCGCAGTTCGAAGTCGACCGTGACATGATCGGAGATCGCCGTCGAAGTCTTAAGCGTGGAGATGAATTCCGGATGAGCATAGACCGCGCTGGTGAAGGCCTCCACATCGGCGAAGTTGCGCAGGGACTGGATGCCGCCCGCCGTGGCGCAGGCGCCGATGGTGATCAGCACGTCCGATTTCTCGCGGATCGTTCGGATGCGCTCTGCATCATGGGCGGTGGTGATCGAGCCTTCCACCAGCGAAATGTCGTAAGGTCCGTCGTCGATGGCGCTGGTCGCTTCCAGGAACTGGGCGATTTCCAGCGCGCCGGCGATTTCCAGAAGCTCGTCCTCGCAATCGAGCAGGGTCAGCTGGCAGCCGTCGCAGGAGGCGAATTTCCAGACGGCGAGTTTCGGCTTGGCCATCGTCACACCTCCTTCTTCGCGATCAGCCGCGACACCTGATCGTGGCGGAACACCGGTCCGTCGCGGCAGATGAAATCGGGCCCGAACTGGCAGTGGCCGCAAAAGCCGACGGCGCATTTCATGTTGCGCTCCATGGAGATCCAGATGCGCTCTTCCGGAACGCCGGCGGCGGTCAGGCTCATCACCGAAAACCGCATCATGATTTCCGGTCCGCACAGGAAGGCGGAGACGTCCGCCTTGTCGATCCCGGCAAGCGCCCGGTCGAGGCCGATGGTGACCACGCCGACCTGGCCGGTCCAGCCGGGAGCGGCATGGTCGACGGTGACTTCGACTTCCGTATCGAAGCGCGATTTCCAGGACTTGATTTCGTCTGCAAAGAGCAGATCCTCGGGCGAGCGTGCGCCATAGATCAGCGTCATGCCGGAATAATCTGCGCGGTTTTCCAGCACGTGATAGATCGCCGGACGTAGCGGCGCTAGGCCGAGGCCGCCAGCGACGAAGACGATGTTGCGGCCGGTTTCCTGCGCCACCGGCCAGGCGGTGCCGAACGGGCCGCGCACGCCGATGACATCGCCTTCGGAAACGCTCGTCAAAGCTTTCGACACGGCTCCGACATTACGGATGGTGTGCACCAGGTTCGTGCCGTCGGCCGGATCGCCGGAAATGGAGATCGCCACCTCGCCGATGCCGAAGACGTAGAGCATGTTGAACTGGCCGGGCTGAAACGGCACCGGGTCGCCATCGAGGGGTTCCAGTTCCATCGTGGCGACGTCGCCAAGCTCCTTCCACACGCGTTTGACGCGGTAGCGGCGCGGCAGCATCGGGTCCTGGGCGAGCAGAGCCTCCACCGGTCAGCCCTTCCGCGTTCCGTAGACATCGAGCAGCTGCATCCGGAGCGCGCGGAAGCGCGCGGCCAGGTGCGGCACGAAATGCTGGTACATCTGATAGCCGAGTTCGGGGTTCTGTCCGCATTTGGTGCGCAGGCAGTTGGCGTCGAGACTGACGGCGCGCACGCTGTTCAGGGCGCGGGCATCCGACATGTGTTTGAACGGCGGCATCAGCCAGGACCAGCCGAGCACATCGCCGGCATGCAGGGTCTCGACGATCAGCGGCTCGTGCTGCGGTGCGGAGATCTCGATGGCGACATCGCCCTCGCGGAGGAGGAAGACCTTTTCCGCATCGTCTCCTTCGGAGAAGATCGTTTCGCCGGCGCGGAAATGCTCGTTTCGCGCGCAGCCGGACAGCAGATCGACCGTGTCCTGGCCGCAATCCTTGAAGACCGGGTGCTGAGCCAGGATTTCCTCAAAGCCATGAATTTTCATGTTTCCACCCCTCCTGCGTCAGCGGGTTCCGCCGCGAAGGCGGCGGCTTCTTCGGTGATATCGATGCCGACCGGGCACCAGGTGATGCAGCGGCCGCAGCCGACGCAGCCGGATGTGTCGAACTGGTCGTGCCAGCTTGACAGCTTGTGGGTCATCCACTGGCGGTAGCGCGACAGGGTGGAGCGGCGCACCGCCCCGCCGTGAATGTAGCTGAAGTCGAGGCTGAAACAGCTGTCCCAGACACGCCAGCGCTCGGTGTGGTCGCCGGACAGATCGTTGACGTCTTCTACGTCGGAACAGAAGCAGGTCGGGCAGGCGAGCGTGCAGTTGGCGCAGGAGAGGCACCGGTCCGCGACCTCCGCCCAGCGGGGGTGTTCGAGATTGTCCTTCAACAGGCCGGCAATGTTCTCCGGCATCGACCGCATCTGCATCCGGGCGGCTTGTTCGGTGACCGCCCGGGCCGCCTCTTTGGCCGCTGCAACGGCCGCCGTACCGGCTGCTGGCGCATCGATCCGCTCCAGAATTTCAGCCCCTCGGTCGCTGCCGCATTCGACAAGAAATCCGCCGTCTTCAAGTTCGGTCAGAGCGATGTCGAAACCTGCCTCGGCGCGCGGTCCCGTGTTCATGGACGAACAGAAGCAGGTCGGTGCCGATCGGGCGCATTGGACGGCGACGATGAGCGTGTTGTCCCGCCGGTGCCTGTAACCGGCGTCGGCGAAGTCGCCGTTGTCGAAGACGCGGTCCTGAATTTCGATGGCGGCGATCTCGCAGGCGCGCGCACCGAAGATCGCTGTTTTCGGGAAATCGACCCGATGCGGTTCGATGGCAAAGCCGTCCTCGGTTCGGGATGCGGACCAGAGTTTCTGCCGGGCCGGGAACAGCCATTTCTTCCAGTTCTGCGGCCCGACCACGTAGTCGAACCAGCGGTCGTTTCCGCTTTCCCGCAGCCGGTAGTGACCGCCGTCCTGTTCGTCGACGACCCCGCGCGGCAGATCGTCCGCCGTCTCGATCTCGTCATAGACGATTGCGCCGTCGCCCAGGCGTGGGCCGATCACGCGCCAGCCGTCCGCGCGCAGCGCGTCGACGATCGGTGCCGGATCATCGAGAACGAAGCTGCCTCCAGTACGTGCTGTCATGTCCGGCTATCCCGCTAAGACATTGGAAGATCGTTTTGGTGCAATGCACAGTTCACACCCATAACCCTAAAGGATCAAGGTTCTGCGACAACATAGCCGAACTACTTAGTCGCGCCGATCGCGCTGCACCGGCGTGCTTAACCGGTATAAAGCCCCCGGTCCCGTGCCTGACGCGTGGCGATGGCGCCGAGCACGTCGAGGGAGGGGGTGTCCACTCCGGCGGCGCGGGCGAACGCCTGGGGTGCGCGGATGATCTCGTCGATTTCCATAGGCCGGCCCAGTTCGTAGTCCTGCAGGATGGACGGCTTGTGATCCGGGATCTGGGCAATGGTGGCCTCCGGGTCGATCTTGTCGTCGAGCGGGTAGCCGTGGGCTTTGGATATCGACAGGCCTTCTGCCAGAATGCGGCGCAGAACCACCTTGAGATCCGGATCCACCCGCGAAATCGACGCTTCGTTCCGGGTCACGAGCGCAAGGCCGGAGATGCTCATATTGAGCAGGAGCTTCGACCACATGACGGAACGAATGCCGCCTTCCGGTGTCGGGGAGGAGATTCCGGCTTCCTCCAGCAGGGCGCGTAAACCGGTGACATCGAACCGGCAATCCGGCGTGACGCCGTCGATGGACATCTGGTTTCGGTTGGGCGAATTGTTCTGCACGACGCCGGGCTCAAGGATGGCGTTGGCGGAATAGACGCTGCCGCCGATGATCTGTTCCGGCGCCAGATAGGACAGGAACCTGTCGGCCAACCGGAAGAACGGCAATACCGGCGGTTCCGGCTTGTCGGTCAGCCCGAGCGGATACCACCAGGGCATGCCGTTTTGCGGGAAGACGACGCCGGTTTCCGGTCCGATCAGCGGCTTTAGCGGGTCCACGATGGCCGCCAGTCCGGTTGCCTTTGCGGTGACGATGACGAGGTCCTGCGGTCCCGGTTCGGCCGCATCCGAATGGGCCGGCAGGTCGACCCTCCAGGACTGGTCACCGACCTTGAGGGTCAGTCCTCTTGTGCGAATCGCCTCAAGCTGCGGGCCGCGGGCGATTACAGAGACATCGTGCCCGGCTCCGGCCAGCTTGACGGCAAAATGACTGCCGATGGCACCGGCGCCGAAAATACAAATCCGCATGAAGACCTTCCGAAAGACGTGACGACGCGTTGCAGCGCACTAGATCATGGAGCGGGCACAGGCGCAAAGGCCCGTCGCAAATTCTCAATGGCCTGAAGTCCGACTGAAAAAAACTTTAAGCCTGAAATTTTAAGCTTGAAATAGTTTGCGGAACGCGCGACCATCTTTGCAACAAACCAAGAGGAGATTGTCGCCGTGCGGATTGCGTGTCTGGGAGGCGGGCCGGCAGGGCTCTATTTCGCGATTTCGATGAAACTTCGGGATCCGTCGCATGAGATCGTCGTGATCGAGCGCAACCGCGCCAACGACACCTTCGGCTGGGGTGTGGTGCTCTCCGACGATGCTCTGGAAAACCTCCAGAAGAACGATCCGAAAAGCGCCGAGGCGATCCGCGGCAACTTCGCCTACTGGGACGACATCGCCGTCGTCCACAAGGGCGTGCGCACCGTTTCCGGCGGTCATGGCTTCGCCGGTATCGGCCGCAAGAAGATGCTCGTCCTGCTGCAGGAGCGGGCACGCGAACTCGGCGTGGATCTGCGTTTTGAGACCGAATTCGACGATGTGGAGGAATACCGCAAGAACTACGACCTCGTGGTCGCCTGCGACGGCATCAACTCCCGGGTCCGTAGCCAGTACGAAGACTATTTCAAGCCGCAGATCGACATCCGCAAGTGCAAGTTCATCTGGCTCGGCACGCATCAGAAATTCAACGACGCCTTCACCTTCATCTTCGAGAAGACGGAGCACGGCTGGATCTGGGCGCATGTCTACCAGTTCGATGCCGATACCGCGACGTTCATCGTGGAGTGCTCCGAGGACACCTGGAACAACTTCGGTTTCGAGGGTATGTCCAAGGAAGAGATCATCGAGACCTGCGAAAAGGTCTTCGCCGATCACCTGGGCGGTCACGAGCTCATGTCGAATGCCGCCCATCTGCGCGGCTCTGCCGTCTGGATGAATTTCCCGCGGGTGCTGTGCGAGCGCTGGTATCACGACAATGTCGTGCTGCTGGGCGATGCCTCGGCAACGGCGCATTTTTCCATCGGCTCCGGTTCGCGTCTCGCATTCGACAGCGCGATCGCGCTGGCCGATTACCTCCAATCCGAGCCGGACATGCAGGCCGCCTTCAGCCGCTACCAGGAAGAGCGGCGTCTGGAAGTGCTGCGGCTGCAGTCGGCCGCCCGCAACTCGCTGGAGTGGTTCGAGGAGGTCGAGCGCTATCTCGATCTGGATCCGGTCCAGTTCAACTATTCCCTGCTCACCCGCTCCCAGCGCATCAGCCATGAGAACCTGCGCCTGCGCGACGCGAAGTGGCTGGCTTCCGCCGAGCGCTGGTTCATGGATCAGGCCGGCGCGCCGGCAGCCGCGCCGACGCGCGCGCCCATGTTCGCGCCGTTCAAGCTGCGCGACATGGAGCTGAAGAACCGCACTGTCGTCTCGCCGATGGCCCAGTATAAAGCCGTCGATGGCTGTCCGACAGACTGGCATTTCATCCATTACGGCGAGCGGGCCAAGGGCGGCGCGGGTCTGGTCTATACCGAAATGACCTGTGTCAGCGCCGAGGGCCGGATCACGCCGGGCTGTCCGGGGCTCTATGCGCCGGAACACGAGGCGGCCTGGAAGCGGCTGACCGATTTCGTCCATGGCGAGACCGATGCCCGGATCTGTTGCCAGATCGGCCATTCCGGCCGCAAAGGCTCGACCAACATCGGCTGGGAGGGGATGGACAAGCCTCTGGCCCACGGCAACTGGGAACTGGTTTCGGCTTCGGCCATTCCGTGGTCGGAACAAAACGACACGCCGCGCGAGATCACGCGCGCCGAGATGGATCAGGTGAAGGCCGAGTTCGTCGCATCCGCGGAAATGGCGGAACGTGCGGGCTTCGACATGATCGAGCTGCATGCCGCCCACGGCTATCTGATCTCCTCGTTCATTTCGCCGACGTCGAACCAGCGCACCGACGAATACGGCGGCAGCCTGGAAAACCGGATGCGCTATCCGCTGGAGGTGTTTGCCGCCATGCGTGCCGTCTGGCCCGCGAACAAGCCGATGTCGGTGCGTATTTCCGCGAACGACTGGGTCGGCGACGACGGCGTCACCCCGGAAGAAGCGGTCGAGATCGCACGCCTGTTCTGGGAGGCTGGTGCCGACCTGGTCGACGTGTCCGCCGGGCAGACCTCGATCGACGCGAAACCGGTCTATGGCCGCATGTTCCAGACGCCTTTCTCCGACCGGATCCGCAACGATGCGGGCATCCGCACCATGGCGGTCGGCAACATCTACGAGGCTGACCACGCCAACTCGATCCTGCTCGCGGGCCGCGCGGATCTGGTGGCCGTCGGCCGTCCGCATCTGTCGGATCCCTACTGGACGCTGCATGAGGCGGCAAAGATCGGCGACCGGAACGCACCCGACTGGCCGCTGCCTTATCTCGCCGGACGGGACCAGCTCTGGCGGCTGGCCGACCGGGAAGCGGAAACGGTGGACAAGGTATGACGTCACTCGCCGGCAAGCATATCGTCGTAACCGGAGGCGGCACCGGCGTCGGGGCGGCGACGGCGCAGGCCTTTGCGTCCGCCGGCGCCACGGTCACGATCATGGGGCGCTCCGAAGCGCCTCTTGTCGCGCAAGGACTGCCGTATGAGACCTGCGACGTGACCGACCGGGACGCGGTCTTTGCGGCGTTCGAAGCGGCGCGTTCTGCCCGCGGACCGGTCACCGTCGTGGTCGCCAATGCCGGGGCGGCGGAAAGCGTTCCCTTCGCAAAAATGACGCCGGACATGTTCAATTCCATGCTGGCGGTCAATCTGGGCGGCGTGGTCAATTGCTGGCAGGCGGCGCTCGCCGACATGAAGGCCGAAGGCTGGGGCCGGATGATTGCCGTTGCCTCGACCGCCGGGCTGAAGGGCTTTGCCTATGTCAGCGCCTATTGCGCGGCCAAGCATGGCGTGATCGGTCTGACCCGGTCGCTCGCCCAGGAACTGGCGCGCACGGGTATCACCGTCAACGCGATCTGTCCCGGCTATATCGAAACGCCGATGCTGCAGCGGTCTATCGACAATATCATCGCCAAGACCGGCATGAGTGCCGAACAGGCGGCCGCCCAGTTGCGGGCCGGCAATCCGCAGGACCGTTTCATCCAGCCGGATGAGGTGGCCGGAAGCGCACTCTGGCTGTGTTCGGATGCCGCCCGGTCGGTCAACGGCCACGCGCTCAGCCTGACCGGAGGAGAGATATGACGAAAGAGACGCTCCCGTCTTCCCTGTCGAAGGACCGGCTGAGGCTCTGGCTGAAACTGCTCAAGACCTCGTCGTCCATCGAGGCGGAACTGCGCCGCCGGCTCAGGGATCAGTTCGGCTCGACCCTGCCGCGTTTCGACGTCATGTCGGCGCTGGCACGCACGCCCGAGGGACTGAAGATGAGCGAGATATCCAGCCTTCTGAAGGTCTCGAACGGCAATGTCACCGGCATTGTCGAGCGCCTCGTCGAAGACGGTCACGCCCTGCGCCTGGCCGTTCCCGGCGACCGGCGGGCCAACCGGGTCAAGCTGACGGCGGCCGGATCGAAGGCCTTTGCCGAACTGGCCGCCGAGCACGAAGGCTGGATCAACGAAATGCTGGGAGAGTTCGGCCCCGAGCAGATCGAGACATTGAGCGATCTGCTGGAGGCGGTACTTCACCCTGCCGAAAAAAACGAAAAATCCGGGAGCGCAGCCAATGCGGAGTGATGTGAACCATTTCAAATGCGAGATCGAAGGCGGTATCGCCCGGATTTCGCTCGACCGTCCGGAGCGGAAGAACCCGCTGACCTTTGACAGCTATGCGGAGATGCGCGACTGGTTCCGCGACCTGCATTATGCGGACGATGTCCACGCGGTGGTGATCCTGCCGAACGGCGGCAATTTCAGTTCCGGCGGCGACGTGCACGACATCATCGGCCCGCTGACACGGATGAACATGAAGGAACTGCTTGCCTTTACCCGCATGACCGGGGATCTGGTCAAGGCGATGATCGGTTGCGGCAAGCCGATCGTGTCCGCGGTCGACGGCATCTGCGCCGGTGCGGGCGCAATCCTGGCCATGGCATCGGATCTGCGTGTCGCGACCCCTGAGGCAAAGGTCGCCTTCCTGTTCAACCGGGTCGGCCTTGCCGGCTGCGATATGGGCGCCTGCGCGATCCTGCCCCGGATCATCGGCCAGGGCCGCGCGTCGGAACTTCTCTATCTGGGCCGCTCCATGAGCGCCGATGAAGGCCTGAACTGGGGCTTCTTCAACCGGGTCGTCGATGCGGGTGCGCTGGAAGAGACCGCGATGGACTTCGCAAGCCGGATCGTTTCCGGGCCGACCTTCGCCAATTCCATGACCAAGACCATGCTGGCGCAGGAATGGTCGATGACGCTGGAGCAGGCGATCGAGGCCGAGGCGCAGGCCCAGGCGATCTGCATGCAGGGCAACGACTTCCGCCGCGCCTACGAGGCGTTCGTCGCCAAACAGAAGCCGGTGTTCGAAGGAGACTGAGATGGCTGACCGCAGCTTCCTGAACTGGCCGTTCTTCGAGGCGCGGCACCGCTTGCTGGCGGAGCAGGCCGATGCCTGGGCCGAAGTCAAGCTTGCTGCGATCGATCATTCCGATACGGATGCCGCCTGCCGGGCGCTGGTCGCGGCAATGGGCGAGGCCGGTTACCTGCAGCACACGGGCGCCGAAGACGGACGGCTCGACGTGCGCACGCTCTGCCTGATGCGCGAAACCCTTGCGCGTCATGATGGCCTTGCGGATTTCGCTTTCGCCATGCAGGGGCTGGGTACCGGGGCGATTTCGCTCTTCGGCACGCCCGAACAAAAAGCCGAGTGGTTGCCGTTGACCCGATCCGGTCAGGCCATCTCCGCCTTTGCCCTGACCGAGCCGCAATCGGGCTCCGATGTCGCCAACTCGACCATGACCGCCACGCGCGACGGCGACAGCTATGTTCTGAACGGCGAGAAGACCTGGATTTCCAACGGCGGCATCGCCGACGTCTACACCCTGTTCGCCCGAACCGGCGAGGCGCCGGGGGCAAGGGGCCTGTCGGCCTTCATCCTTCCGGCGGGACTGCCGGGTTTCGAGGTGGTCGAACGTCTGGAGACGATCGCGCCGCATCCGCTCGCCACACTGCGCTTTACCGATTGCCGCCTTCCGGCTTCCGCGATGCTCGGCGAACCGGGACAGGGCTTCAAGATCGCCATGTCCGTGCTCGACGTTTTCCGCGCTTCGGTCGCTGCGGCCGCACTCGGCTTCGCCCGCCGCGCGCTCGACGAGGCGCTTGCCCGGGTCACCTCGCGCAAGGTCCAGGGTGCGCCGCTCTTCGACCTGCAGATAGTGCAGGGACATATCGCCGACATGGCGCTGGACGTGGATGCCAGCGCGCTGCTCGTCTACCGCGCCGCCTGGACCAAGGACAGCGGCGCGCCCCGTGTCACCCGCGAGGCCGCCATGGCCAAGCTGTTCGCCACCGATCAGGCTCAGGCCGTGATCGACAAGGCGGTGCAGCTGCATGGCGGAGACGGGGTGAGGTCGGGTGAAACCGTCGAAAAGCTTTACCGCGAAATCCGAGCCCTTCGCATTTACGAAGGCGCTTCCGATGTTCAGCGCGTCGTCATCGCACGGCAGGCTCTTGCCGAATTCCAAGGAGGTTCGTGATGCTCAGCCCTTCAGCTCATACTGATACGTTTTCCCGGGATAATCTCCCGCCGGAAAGCCAATGGCCGGACTTCCTGCTCGACGGTTTCGAGTATCCGGAGCGGCTGAATGCCGGTGTCGAACTGACCGACGGCATGGTCGCCAAGGGCTTCGGCGACCGGACCGCCCTGATCGGTAACGGACGGCGGCGCACCTACAAGGAACTGGCCGACTGGACCAATCGGCTGGCCAACGTGCTGGTCGACGATCTGGGCGTGCAGCCGGGCAATCGCATCCTGATCCGCTCTGCCAACAATCCAGCGATGGTCGCCTGCTGGCTGGCTGCGACAAAGGCCGGCGCTGTGGTTGTCAACACCATGCCGATGCTGCGCGCGGGCGAGCTGGCGAAATATGTCGAGAAGGCTGAGATCCAGTTCGCCCTGTGCGACACCCGCCTGATGGAGGAGATGGAACTCTGCGCCAAGGACAGCCCGTTCCTGAAACGGGTCGTTGGCTTTGACGGCACCTCCAATCACGACGCCGAGCTCGACCGGCTGGCGCTGGAAAAGACGGTGCAGTTCGAGCCGGTGCCGACCGGCCGGGACGATGTGGCGCTGCTGGGCTTCACCTCCGGCTCCACCGGCACGCCGAAGGCGACGATGCATTTCCACCGGGATCTGCTGATCATCGCCGACGGCTATGCCAAGGAAGTTCTGGGCGTGACGCCGGAGGACATCTTCATCGGCTCGCCGCCGCTTGCCTTCACCTTCGGTCTCGGCGGGCTGGCGATCTTCCCGCTGCGCTTCGGGGCGGCGGCAACGCTTCTGGAAAGCGCCACGCCGCAGAACATGATCGAGATCATCGAGAAATACCGGGCGACCGTGTGTTTCACCGCGCCGACCGCCTACCGGGTGATGCTGCAGGCGATGGAGGAGGGTGCGGACCTGTCCAGCCTGCGTGCCGCGGTTTCGGCAGGCGAGACGCTGCCGGCGCCGGTCTATGACGCCTGGCAGGCGAAGACCGGCAAGCCGATGCTCGACGGCATCGGCGCGACCGAGATGCTGCACATCTTTATCTCCAACCGCTTCACCGACCACCGGCCGGCCTGTACCGGCAAACCGGTAACCGGCTACGAGGCGAAGGTGATCGGCGAGGACGGCAAAGAGGTGCCGAAGGGCACGGTCGGCCGGCTGGCCGTACGCGGTCCGACCGGTTGCCGCTATCTCAACGACGACCGGCAGAAGAATTATGTCATGGACGGCTGGAACGTCACTGGCGACAGCTTCTCCGAAGACGAGAACGGCTATTTCCACTTCGCAGCCCGCAACGACGACATGATCATTTCCGCCGGTTACAACATCGCCGGACCGGAAGTCGAGGCGGCGCTGCTTGCCCATCCGGCGGTCGCCGAATGCGCCGTGATTGGCGCGCCGGACGAAGCCCGTGGCCATATCGTCCAGGCCCACGTGGTGCTGGCCGAAGGTTTTGAGGCGGGCGACAAGACCACGGAAGAGCTGCAGGCCCATGTGAAAGCGAAGATCGCTCCTTACAAATACCCGCGCTCGATCATCTTCACCGATACCTTGCCGAAGACAGAAACAGGCAAGATCCAGCGGTTCAAGCTGAAGACGGATTAACACGCGCGGCGGAGGGCTCGCGCGCCATAAGAAGAATTCATGAAAGGCCAGACATGACCCATCAGATCATTCAACCGGACGGCTGGGTGCAAGCCAAGGGCTATGCCAACGGGGTCCTGACCGAGGACGGAACGCTTTATACCGGCGGCCAGATCGGCTGGGACAAGGACCAGGTATTTGTCGCCAAGGACTTCATCGGCCAGATGGAGCAGGTGCTGCGCAACATCCTCGATATCGTCGAAGCGGCAGGCGGAACCGCCTCCGATGTGGTGCGCCTGACCTGGTTCGTAAAGGACAAGAAGGAGTACATGGCCCATCAGCGCGAGGTCGGCGCAGCCTACCGCCGCGTCTTCGGCAAGCACTTCCCCGCCATGTCCATGCTCGTCGTCGCCGACCTCATCGAGGACGAAGCCCTGGTGGAAATCGAGGCGACCGCGAAGATCTCGAAGAGTTAATAAGGCTCTGGTCGGTGCGAAAGCGTTGGCCATAAGTTACCTCTCCCATGGGGAGAGGTCGGGCCGAATGGCCCGGGTGAGGGGTTACAGGCCGAGAATTTGGTTCCCCTCACCCCGTCCCTCTCCCCATGGGAGAGGGAGCGAAAACGGCTGCTTCTCCTAAAACTGCAATACCCTAGTTGCGAAACTAGAAGCCTCTAGAGTCCCCGCGCGTTCACGTAGATGGATCGCAACGAGGTCGTGGCGCAGATAAACAGGCGGTTGCGTTTGGGGCCGCCGAAGCAGAGGTTGGAGACGACCTCGTCGATCCGGATCTTGCCGATGAGGGTGCCGTCGGCGGCAAAGCAGTGGACGCCGTCGCCGGCCGACGACCAGATGTTGCCATTGGTGTCCAGGCGGAAGCCGTCAAAAAGGCCGGTGTCGCAGAAAATGAAATCAGCGCCCGAACCGACTGACTTCCCGTCCGCAGACACCGGGTACTTTCGGATTTTCGGCTTGCAATCGGGAAAATGGGTCTTGCCCGTGTCGGCCACGTAAAGCGTGGTTTCATCGGCGGAAAAAGCCAGGCCGTTCGGCTGTTTCATGTCGTCGATGACGCGGGTGATGCCGCTGTCCGGCGCGATCCGGTAGACATGGCGGCCGTCCTGTTCCATCGGAGCGGCGTCACCCTCGTAGTCGCTGTCGATGCCGTAGGAGGGATCGGTAAACCAGATCGACCCGTCCGATTTCACCACAACGTCGTTGGGGGAATTGAGAGGCTTGCCGTCGTAGCTGTCCGCCAGGATCGTCTTCGTGCCGTCGATCTCGTATCGGCTGACGCAGCGCCCGCGATGCTCGCAGGCAATCAATCGGCCCGCATGGTCGACCGTGTGGCCGTTGTGGTTGCGGCAGGGCTGTTCGAAGGTGGAGACCTCGCCGTTCATTTCGTCCCAGCGCAGGATCCTGTCGTTGGGAATGTCGGACCAGATCAGATAGCGACCGGCTGCGAAATAGGCCGGACCCTCGGTCCAGCGGCCCCCGGTCCAGAGCGTGTCCATCCTGGCGTTGCGATGGATCAGCTTGGCGAAGCGGTCGTCGCGGATGTCGTAGAGTTCTCCGGACATCGTTTCCTCCCTTACGACGTGACGCGCTGGTTGCGGCCATAGACCAGCAGCATGCCGATGATGACGGCACCGTAGATGATCTGTCGGCCGGCTTCCGGCATCTGCATGATCGACAGGACCGAGTTGAGCAGGACGATCAGGATCACGCCGATCAGCGTGCCCGCATAGCGCCCGCGCCCGCCGAGAATATGGGTTCCGCCGAGCACGACGGCGGCAATCGCCGGCAGCAGGAAGGCATTGCCCATGCCCTGATAGGCCTTGGCGGAATAGCCGGTCAGGAGAACGCCGGCGAGCGACGCGCACAGGCTGGACATGACGAAGGCGCCGACAATCACGAACCTTGTGCGGATGCCCGATAGAAAGGCTGCTCCCTCCCGCGAGCCGGTGGCGTAGATCGACCGGCCGAAACCGGTTCTGGTCAGGATGAGCGCGATGGCGATGGAGACAGCCGCCCAGACAAAGATTGCCACCGGAATGCCGAGTAGCCGCTCCTTGGCCAGAAACAGCATCAGGGGCGTGGCTGAATCCTGCGGCGCGAAGCCGCCGGTCTGCGCCACCATCAGCCCGCGCAGCACCGTATCGACGCCGAGGGTGAAGATCATCGAGGGAATGCGCAGATAGGCGACACCGAAGCCGTTCAGCAGGCCGACGGCAAGCCCGACGGCAAGGGCCGTGGGCAGGGCCATGTCGCCGCCGACCGCGGTGGCCGTCATGGCGGCCGCCGTCAGGGTCCAGGGGATGGAGAGGTCGATATGGCCGAGCAGAATGACCATCATCATTCCCGCCGCGCAGATGCCGAGGAAGGATCCGGTCTGCAGTAGCTGCAGCAGATATCTCGGGGACAACAGTGGCGCGGTGCCGGTCGTCGACAGGGTATAGGCGGTGCCCGCCAGCAGGATGACGCCGATGAACAGCGACGCGATCACGATGGGGCGGTTTTCGGCCGAGATGGAGATGCGCATGACGAGCCTACCTGAACAGATCGAGCTTGTTCTTCACCCTCAGCGTGCGGAACGCACCGAAGGAGACGGCGACAAGCAGGACAACCCCCTCGATCAGCGGCTGCAGCAGCGGATCGATGTCGAGGATGCGGAAATAGAACGAGATGATACGCAGGATCATCGCGCCGACGATGCTGCCGATGGCGCTGCCGACACCGCCGAGCAGGGACGTGCCGCCGAGCACGACGGCGGCGATCGAGTTCAACGTATAGGCGCCGGCCTGCTGGATATCGGCATTGCCCGATGACGTCTGGATCGCGAGATAAAGACCGCCGCAGGCGGCGAAGAACCCGCCCATGGTGAAGGCCGCGATCTTGGCGCGGTGGATGGGGAGGCCGGACATGAAGGCGGGGCCCTCCGCCGAACCGATGGCATAGACCGTCCGCCCGGTCACGGAGCGTCGGAACGGCACCCAGACCAGGATCGCGATCAGCGCCACCAGGATGACGGGCACGGGGATATTCGCGATGGGGCGCAGCCACCACGCATTGCCGCCATCAGCAAGGCCATAGGTTTCGGCAAAATCGAAGACCGAGTTGGTCAGCGCCCAGTTGAGATCGCCGTCCACGTCGCCGCCCGGTTTGGGGCGCACCAGAAGGGCGAGGCCGATGGCAATCGCGCCGGTCGCAAGGGTCGCGATGATCGGCTGAATGCGGCCGTAGACGACGATCAGGCCGTTCATCAGGCCGAAGGCGGTTCCCGACAGCAGCGTCACGATCATGCCGAACAGGATTTCGGCCGGCGAGCCGCTAACCAGATGCGAGGCAATGCAACTCGTCAGCGTCATGACCGCGCCGACGGAAAGATCCAGCCCGCCCAGAAGCACGGGCAGGGTCTGCGCCATGGCGACGAAGGCAATGGCCGCCGTTTCGTTGGCATTCTGTACCGCGACGGCGGAGGAAAATCCCCGCGGGTGCATCATGTTGTAGCTGATGAACAGAACGGCAAGCAGCAGCAATGCGCTGGCGAAACCGACATTCTGCAGCAGCCATCTTTTCCAGTTCGCAACGCCCATCATGCGGCCTCGACGTCGATGTTGAGGGAGGCGGCGACCAGGCTTTCCTCGGTGATGTCGTCGCCTTCCTGTTCGCTGACGACGCGCCCGCCGTATAGGACGGAGACCCGGTCGCAGCAGCCGATCAGTTCCGCGTAGTCGGACGAGTAGAACAGGATCGCCTTGCCTTCATTCGCAAGCTCACGCATCAGCCGGTAGATCTCCTGTTTGGTGCCGACATCGATGCCCCGGGTCGGATCGTTGAGCAGGATGATGTCCGGATCGATCATCAGCCACTTGGCGATGACGACTTTCTGCTGGTTGCCGCCGGACAGCGTCATCACCGGATCATCTGCGGATCCGATCTTGATCTGGAGTTTCTTGAGACCGTCCTCGACAGCGTGGCGGGCAAGGGCGGGATCGATGAACGGTCCGCGCGAGATTTTCCCGTAAGACGCGGCAAGGAGATTGTCCGAGATCGGCATGCCGAGCATCAGGCCTTCGGTCTTTCGGTCCTCGGGCACGAGCGCCATGCGCGTTGCCGCCGATTTGGCGCCGGCCGGAGAGGAGGGAATTCCCTTGCGGTCGCCGATGGTAACCTCGCCGTCCACATCCCGAAGCGCGCCGAAGAGCGCGAGCAGCAGTTCCTTCTGACCCTGGCCGTCGAGGCCGCCCAGGCCGACGATCTCGCCCCTGCAGACGGAGAGGTCGACGCCGTTCAGTTTGTTTTCCCACTTGAGGCCTTGCACCTTCAACAGCGGCTTGCCGCGCTCTTGCGCCGGCTTGAGCGGCGGTTTGGACGGGAACTGGGCTTCGACGTCGCGGCCGATCATCAGGTGGACGATCTCGCGTTCGGTCTTTTCGCCCTTGGCGAAAGTTTCGATGTGCTGTCCGTTGCGGAACACGGACAGGGTGTCGCACAGCGCATCCACCTCATGCATCCGGTGGGAGATGAACAGGCTCGCCACGCCTTCTTCCCTGAGCTGCGCCAGCAGGTCGTAAACGGTCTGGACGTCGCGGGAGGTCAGGGCCGACGTGGCCTCGTCCAGGATAAGGACCTTCGGCTTGCGCCCGAGCGCCTTGGCGATCTCCACCATCTGGCGCCGCGACAGGGACAGTTCGCGCACGAGGGATCGCGGATCGACATCCTCGCAGCGAACCCGGGCGAGCAGCTCCTCGGCGCGGGCGATCTGGGCGCGGCCGTCGATCAGCCCGAACCGGCGCGGCGGATCGGAAATGGAGATGTTGTCGGCCACCGACAGGTCGGGGATCAAAGACAGTTCCTGAAACATGCAGACGATGCCGGCGCGGTTTGCGGTATCGGGCGTTGGAAAGGTGACAGGCTTTCCGTCCAGCCGGATCTCGCCCGCATCGGGCTGGAGCACACCCGACATGATCTTGATGAGGGTGGATTTTCCGGCTCCGTTCTCGCCGAGGATGGCGTGGATGGATCCGGGCGCGCAGGCGAAATCGACATTCTCCAGCGCCCGGATTCCGGCGAAGAATTTCGAAATGCCGCGGTATTCGACAATGGCGTCGCTCATGCGTGCGTTCTCACCGGATCAGATCCGGTTCCCGATCTTTGAGAAGAAACGGCCCCGGGAATGACTCCGGGGCCGGGTTGGGCTGGAACGCCGCTTACTTCACGTCCGCTTCGGACTGGGACATGATCGCCGGTCCGGAGATGTTCACGCCGCAGGGCGGGAATTCGTTGACGGTGAAGAAGTTGTCCGGCAGGTCGGTCCAGTAGTTCACGCCGTCCTTGAGTTCCGTGTAGTCGGCAACGGGCAGGGGCACGGAGATGAGCTGCGGCATGACGTTGCCTTCCAGCGCGGAGATGGCCGCCCTCATGGAGATCGCCACCAGTCCCGGGGACTGCCCGATGGAGATGCCCTTCAGGCCCTTGTCGGCGTATTTGGCGACCAGCTTGCGGTAGCCGTTTTCAGATTCCCCGGCAATCGGCACCATCGGATGTTCCGCATCGAGCATCGCCTGGACCACGCCGGTCGTGCCGCCCTGGGCGATCACCGCGTCGAACTTGCCATGGACGGTAATGGCGTCGGCGCTGACTTTCTGCGCGGTGCCGTCGTCCCAGTTGCCGACCACCTGGATCACTTCCCAGTCGCCGCCGGACGCATCGAGGGCTTCATGGATACCGATCGACCGGTCCCGGTCGACCGAGTTGCCCGGCAGGCCGCGGACTTCCAGGATCTTGCCGGAAGTCTTGCCTTCCGCCTTCAGTTCCTTCAGCACGAATTCCGCCCAGGTGTGACCCATGGCCAGCTGGTCCTCGTTCACCTGCATGACCTTGTCCGTGTCGAGAACGTTGTCGAAGGGCACGATGACCACGTTGTTCTTGTCGGCCAGACGGATGACGCGGTCGAAACCGTCAGGCGAGACGGCGATGGTGACGATGGCGTCGTAGCCCTGATTGATGAAATCCTCGATGGCGCCGAGCTGTGCCGGGGCATCGGTGCCGGTGGAGACGACCTTGAATTCCTTGATCTTGTCCTTGATCGAGGGGTCTTCCGCGAACGCTTTCGCGGTCTTGATCATCTGGATGCGCCAGGTGTTGCCGACGAAGCCGTTGACCACGGCGATACGGTAGGGACCGGGCTTGGCATCCCACTGAAAGAATTTCGTCTCGCTGGACCAGGGCTTGAAGCATTGCGGATCGGCGCCCGGGCCGGAGACGGACTTCGGACCGGCAAACGCCATATGTGCAGACAGGGCAAACACAGCCACTGCCGTGGACAGTTTCAGTAGTGCTTTCATCGCTATTCCTCCCACGTGTCGCGCCGTTTCGCGGTTTCCTCCAGCGGGGCCGGCGCCACCCGCTTCCGCGTTTGCAAGTCTGTTGTGAGTTCGGCCGCCTTCCGCGACCGTCAGGCGGTTGCCTCCATCTCGTCGTTGAAATTCCTGAAGCCGGTCATGAGGTGGCCCCGCAGCCGGTACTGGAACGCCAGGCGGTCCCGGGTGCTCAGAGCCTCCAGAACACCCTCATGTTCGGCAAAGGTTTCGGTCTTGAACGTCCGCCGGGTCTTGCCCTTCTGCATGATCCTCAAAATGACCGGTTTCATGACCGTGTAGACATCCAGGATCGCGGTATTGTCGAGGATCGAAACGAGCCGCACATGAAAAGCGAAATCGATCTCGGACGCTTCCTGCAGATCGTGATTTTCGGCGAGTTGCCCGTTGATCCGGTGCAGGTCTTCGAGATCGAGATCTGTCAGCCGGTCGAAGATCTGTTCCGCGGATCCGACTTCCAGCAGATCGCGAAACGCCTGGACGTCCCGGAAGGTCTTGCGGGACACTTCCATGGTGTTGAAGGAAAACAGCTCAAAAGCCCGCGACATCCGGTTGTCGGTGATGGTCGCGCCGATTTTCGGACGCACGTCCACAAGGCCGTAGGCCTTCAGGATGCGCATGGCCTCGCGCACCGTGTTTCGGCTGGCGTTGAACTGCGCACAGAGTTCGCGCTCCGTCGGCAGGTTGTCGCCAACCTTCAGCCCGGCCTCCGCGATGAGTCCGCGTATTTGCCGGACCACGGCATCGACGGCAGACCCGTTTTCCGGGGTCGTTCCCAGCGACACGATGCTCTCGTCCGTATTCAGTGCCATCCCGATACCTTGCTGCCCTTGTTGGGCCAGTTCAGCCTATTTGTTGGACCAAGATTCGTAAGACTGCTTCCCAAGCCTGTCAACACTCTGGAACATTACAGTTCTGATGCGGTGCAAAATCTCGAAATTCAGACATATAAATCCATTTAAATGTCTGAAGGAGGGGATTCCTGTTAAAGTTGAACCGGTTGACCGGTACTTTGAATTGCGCTTATTTGTCCGACCAAATGAAGCAAGGCCATCGCCGATCCGTACAGCCTGCAGCCATCATGCGGGTTACGGCAGCCGGCCGGCTGCGTGTTATGGAGAACTGAATGACTTTCTTTCCGCATGAGCAGGACAAGGGCGGGACCTTTGTCGGGCGTATCTGGTCGCCGGACGCCCAAGGGCCTTCCGTCGTGACGATCCGGGACGGCATGGTGCTGGACATCACGTCGAAAGCGGCGCCGCTCGTTTCCGATATCTGCGATATGGCGGACCCGGCAACTTATGTTAGGCAGGCGAAAGGTGCCGCCGTTGGGGCACTGGACGAGATCGCGGCGAACAGGCCGGGCGATCTGTCGAGCCCGCATTTCCTCGCCCCGTGCGACCTGCAGGCGGTCAAGGCCTGCGGCGTGACCTTTGCCTCCTCCATGGTGGAACGGGTGATCGAGGAAAAGGCCGCCGGGGATCCGGCGAAGGCGCTCAACATCCGCAACCGCGTCGGCAATGCGATCGGCGTTTCCCTCCGTGATGTCAGGGCGGGCTCCGAAGAAGCGGCGAAGGTCAAGGAGGCACTGATCGCCGAGGGCCTGTGGAGCCAGTATCTGGAGGTCGGCATCGGGCCGGATGCAGAGGTGTTCTCCAAGGCGCAGGCCCTGTCGTCCATGGGGCCAGGCGCCGATGTCGGCCTGCACCCGATCTCACGCTGGAACAACCCGGAACCGGAAATCGTGCTGGCGGTCTCCTCGCGCGGCCGGATCGTCGGCGCGACCCTTGGCAATGACGTCAACCTGCGCGATGTGGAGGGGCGTTCGGCGCTGCTCCTGTCCAAGGCCAAGGACAACAATGCGAGCTGTGCCATCGGGCCGATGATCCGCCTGTTCGATCAGGGTTTCAGCCTCGACGACGTTCGCGCCGCGGAACTGGAGCTGACGGTGACCGGTGAGGACGGTTTCGTGCTGGATGGCTATTCGTCGATGAAGGAAATCAGCCGTGATCCGGAGGACCTGGTGGCGCAGGCGATCGGCCGCCATCACCAGTATCCGGACGGGCTGGTGCTGTTCCTCGGGACCCTGTTCGCGCCGACCAAGGACCGGAACGAGCCGGGCGGCGGCTTTACCCACAAGCTCGGCGACGTGGTCCGGATTTCATCGCGGGGCCTCGGCTGTCTGGAAAACACCGTGCGGCTGTCGACGGAGTGTCCGGAATGGACTTTCGGTGCGCGGGCGCTGATGCGCAATCTCGCCACCCGGAAGCTTCTGTAACAGGTCCGACCGGTCCGGCCTGTCCGACCCGTCAGTATTCCTTTTCGAAGAAAATGCCGGCCTTGGACGAGCCGTCTGCCCCTGCTTCGCCGCGGGCGCGGAGATGTTTTGTGACGTCGATGTCGATAGTCACCCTGCTGGACCCTTCCTGTGTGCCCTGCTGAACACCGACGGAGACCTTTTCGCCGAGCCGTTTGCTGACTTCCGCGGTGGTGTTGTTGTCTTCATCGGTGGTGATGTTGATGCTGTCCACCCCGAGGCTCTTGCGCAGGTTTTCCAGCGGGCTTGCGCCGCCAAGGGTCGCCACCGCGCCTGCAAGCTGGGCCACCTGCGCCGCCGACAGGCTTGAAAGGTTCTGGCCGAAGAGGAGCAGGGCCAGAACCTCCTCCTGCGGGTAGGCGGGCGAGGAGGTGAACGAGACGTCGGGATTGGAGGCGTTCCCCTCGATGCCGACCGTGATCGTCGTACTGCTTGCCGTCGTCGTGGCGGCGAAATCGAGCAAAGGATCGAAGCTACCGAGGAAGGTAATCCGGCCCTTGGTCAGCGTCAGTAGGCGGGACAGGATGGAAAGCGTGCCGTTCTTCAGCGTGAAGGCACCGGTCGTGATCGGATTGGCGGACGTGCCGGAAATCCTGATACGCCCACCGAGTTCCACCTGAAGACCGCGGCCGCGTACGAAGATTTGCCCCGGTGCATTGACGTCGAGGTCGAGAGCGACGCCGCCGCCTGAAGACCTGCTTCCGGTTTCGGCCGTCAGGCTTGCCGTCTGCCGGGCGACGTCCCGAGGTGCGTTGATATGCTTGACGTCGACCGGGGCAAGCGTGGTTGCGAGCGAACTGGGGATGGTGACGTCGGCCCTTTGGATGAGGATGCTGCCGCCGATTTTCGGCATGACCGCGAGGTCGCCGCTCAGGGTCAGGTCGGCGGTCAGTTTGGCGGTGACAATCCGGCCGTCGGTGTAGGTGCCGTCGTTGATTTTCAGGTTGAGGTTTGCCGGAAGTGATCCTCCCAGCCCGATGCTGCCGGAGGCGGACAGAGTGCCGCCCGCGCCGATGGTGCCGGTGAGGCTGGTGATCTCGATCCGGGTCGTGTCGATCTTTGCCGTGGTCGCGATCGACTTGACCACCAGGCCTGTGTTCAGACTCACCGCGGTGGCGTCGCGGGTGGTGACCTGGCCGCTGAACGCGGGCTTGGCGGTCGTGCCGCCGATCTTCAGGTCGACGGCTGCTGCGCCGTCGAGGCGCAATCCCGATTGGGTGAGGGCGCGCTGGGCAAGCGCGAAAGGCAGGTTGCCGGTCACGCTCATATTCATGGCCTTTGAGCCGGCGATCTGAACAGATCCTTCCGCGGTCAGCAGGCCGTCGGTGCCGACGCTCAGGATACTTTTATGGGTCACGGCCGAATTGGCAAATCGGCCGTCGCTCTTGAGATCGGCATTCGGCAGGCCAAAGCCGGAGAGGGCGGAGGTTTCGAGGCCGTTCCAGGCCATCGACCACGCGGCGACGGGGGCGGCGGTCGTGCCGGAGACATCCACCTTGCCGGTGATCGTGCCGCCAAAGCGCATGCCGGGTGCCGCCAGGTCCACAAGTTCGGCGGGGACCTTCTCAAGGCCGACCTTGATATCCAGCTTGTCGCCGACGGTTCCGGCGACGGTCGCCTTGCCGGAGCCGAGCAGCAGCGTCACCTGGTCCAGGGTGATCGGACCCTCGTTCGGCAGGACCACGCGCGCAGGCGATGCCAGGCTTGTTTCCTGGCCCTGATAGACACCCTTGGCCTTGTTCAGGGTCACGGCGATTCCGTCCGGCATCTGGGCGACCTGTCCTGCGAGCGACAGCTTGCCGCCGTCCAGCAGGGCGTCGGTCTCGAAGTCGGTGCCTTCGGCCGTGCCGGAGGCCTTGGCGGTGAGCTGTTCCACCGTGGTTCCGCCGGCAACGATATTGGAGGCGGTCAGGGTGCCGCCGATATGCGGTGTGTTCAGGAAGTCGGCGATCGTTGCCTTGAGATCCGCCTGTCCGAGGGTTGCGGCATCGCTGACGATCTTCCTGCCGGTGGCGCTCACACGGGCAACCGGCACACCGCTTTCGCTGGAAAGATCAATGGTCGCGTCCAGGGCGCCGGCGACTTTCTGCAGGAGCAGGGGCGCGATTTCGGCAAGGTCCGGCAAGGTGATCGCGAGCGATCCGGACGGCGTTCCATCGCCGTCAACGGCAAGCGCGCCGGTAATCCGGCTCTGACCGGTCGTGAGTTGGATGTCTTCGATGCGGCGGGTGCCGGTTTCATCGGAGGAAAATCCGGCATGACCGGTGAGCGGCTGATCCCGGAAGGTCGCGCCGATGTCGATGGTGCCGGCCGGTTTGGTGAGCGACGCGGTCAGGTCGGCGGAGACTGTCAGATCCTTCACAGGCTCGCCCTGCATGGTGAGCTGCCTGGCCGTCAGGTGCGCGGTCACCTTCGGCGCCTCGATCGGTCCGTTGGCGGAAGCCTCAAGACTTGCGCTGCCGGTCAGCGCTGGGTCGATCAGGGCAAGGTCCGCCAGGGCGGCGGTGGTCGTCGCTTCGATGTCCTTGAGATCGGACGTGCCGGTGACGGTCAGGTCCAGCCCGGTCGCAACAAGATGCAGGTCATCGGCGGACAGCGTGCCGTCCTTGTCCCTGGAGAGGCTGCCGGTCAGGGACGAGCGTCCCTGCAGGAGTTTGTCTGCGCGGGGATCGCCAAGGGCGAGATCCATTCCGGTGCCGTCGATCTTCACGGTCGCGGATCCGTCTTCCGGCACAGCCTGGACCTTGAAACCTGCCGACAAGGAGCCTGACAGATCCCGGCCTGCAAGCGCGGACAAAGCGGCGAGATCACCGAGCATCAACTTGGCGTCCGCATTGGCTTCCTCGGGTGCGAAGAGGCCGGTCAGGGAGGCCTGCAGCGCCGGGTTGTTGATGGCAAGAGCGCGGACGTCGACCCAGTTGCCTGCCCCGGCTATGAGTTCCGCCGTTGCCCGGGTCGAGCCGGTGAACGCCTCAAAGCGGGGATCGCTCACGGAGCTGATGTCGGCGACAAGATCGAGGGTGGCGGGAACCTTCAGCGTCTCCATGACCATATTCGCTTCCTGGCCTCTGGCGGTGAGGCTTAGCGATGCCATGGTGCCGTGCCGGCTGGCGAGGTTCCGTCCGTCGATCTCCGCGCTCCAGTCGGCGTTCTCCGGCTTGCCGCTCGCCTTGGCCGTCAGGGTCAGTTCGGATGCGGAGAGCGTATCGCCGTCGAACGTCAGAGACACCGGTGTTTTCAACCGGGCCGAGACATCGGCGGACAGGGTTTCCGGTGTTTCCCGACCATCCGCCGACAGGGCGAAGGCCGCGGTCTCGGCATTCACACGCAGGTTCTGCGGCTTGAAATCCCGGTCGAAGGCCACGGTTCCCTTCGCCTGCGCGGCGCCGGCAAAAAGCGGCCGGACAGCTTCGGGCGTCAAAGGTTCCAGTTGACCGCTCAGGTCGAAGTCCAGGTGGCGGGTGACAGCGCCGCTCGTCGTGGTTTCCGTGAGCCCGGCCTTGCCGGTTACGGTCTGAACACCATCCAGGGCAATGGCGAGATCTGCCGCCCAGTTCTGAAGCGGACCGTCTCCTTTCAGGGAGACGTCAAGGGCCGGCAGTTCGCTGACGTCGAGCAGTCGCGCGAGCAGTCCGCCGCGTGGTTCGCTTGCGGAAAAGTCCAGTTTGAGGCTTTGCGTTTCGGGCAGGTACCCGACTGTGGCCGTCAGATTTCCTGCTTTGTCGTCATCCCGCTGGATCTGCGCGCTTGCCTTAAGACCCTTGGTCGCGGCATCGAAGGCGAAGGACCCGTCGGCGGTCAGGCGCACCGGCGTTCCGGCGATATCCGAACCAAGGCTGATTTCCCGGACCTGCAGCTTGCCAAGTGTGATGTCGATGGGAAGGGCCGGCACGGAGGCCGAGGATGTCTCCTTCTCCGTTTCAGAGGTTGGAGGCCGGGGTTTGCGGTCGACCGCCACGCCGGCGATGCCGATGCTGTCGATGGAGAGGCGCCCGCCCAGCAGCGCAAGCGGATGCCACTTGGCATCGATGCCGGTCACCTGAAGCCACGGACCTTCGCTATCTGAGACGCGGACGCTGTCCAGGCGCAGGTCTCCGCCCCAGCCGAGCTTGGGCGGGCTGAGCTCGACGGTCATATCGGGACCGGAGAGCGCGCTGTTCGCTACAGAGGCGATCAGACGGCCGCCGGGGGCTGTGTGCAGAAACGCTACGGCTGCCATGGCCAACACGACAATGCCGGCAACGCTCCAGACAAGGATTTTCAAGAATCGGCGCATGACTTGAAGTTTGAACCAGAATTGCGGTTAAAAAGCGTGTACTTGAAGGATTCCGTTCAAAACGCCTGGCTCAGGCCCACGTAGATCGCGAAATCCGGATCGTCCTTGTCCGGCGCAAGGGGAACGGCCACGTCGAGACGCAACGGCCCGATCGGCGAGAAGTACCGGAGGCCGACGCCGACTCCGACCTTGAGTTCTTCGGAAAAGTCCGGGAACTGGCTGCTGTAGGCAGCCCCCGCATCAACGAAACCGACGGCGCCGAAGCTTTCCGTGATCCGGGTCCGGATCTCGGTGGATGTCTCGAAGAAACTGCGTCCGCCGATGACCTCGCCGGAAACGCGCGGACCGACGTTGCGATAGGCGTAGCCGCGAACGGAACCGCCGCCGCCGACATAGTAGCGGCGTGACGGTGCAACATCGGAAAGGCTCGGCGTCAGGATGCTGCCGCCGGCGATACGGTTGGCGAGGACGAAGCGGTCGGATCCGTTGAACGACCAGTAGGTCGACAGGCTCGCCTTGGTGAAGGCCATGAAACCGCCGGTTTCCGCATCATAGGCAGGTTCGGCATGGAAAGTGGCGCGAAGGCCGCGTGTAGGGTTCAGGATGTTGTCGCGGCTGTCGTAGGCAATGTCTCCGAAAACTCCGAACAGGGCGTAATGGTTCGGCCCGAGCACATCGGTTTCCCGGCTGTATTCGAACTCCGTTCCGACAGCGTAGGTCAGTTTGTCGGTCGGCCTGTTCGTCAGTTTCATGCTGCCGAAGACGGCGCGGCTTTCATAGGCCTCGGGATTTTCCCGCTTGGCGCCGACAGTTGCGCTGAAGCTGGTGGTCGGACCAAAGACGCCGGGCTTGGTGAAGACGACCTGCGTGGAATATTCCATGTCGCCGTAGTCGCCGTTGACGATACGCCCGACGGAGCCCTCGAGGCTTAGCGTTTCTCCGGCGCCGAACAGGTTTCTGTGCCGCCAGTAGGCTTCAAGGCCGATCCCGTCAACGCTCGAGATGGTGCCGCCGCCGCCGATGACGTGGCGTTTGCGTTCGGCGACCTCGATCGTGATGGGCAGGTTGCCGGCACTGTCGAGACGGTCCGCCTCGATCACCCGGACACTGGCGAAGATGCCGAGATCGCGCAGGCGCTTGGCGGCCCGGCGCAGGATCGCCGGGTCGTAGCGGCTTCCCGGTTCGATTTCCGCCTGGCGAATGATGAAATCCGTCTTGGTTTTTTTCTGTCCCTGGACCGTGACATGGCCAAAGGTCGCGGCCGAACCGGGGTTGGCCGAAATCGTCACGTCGAGCCGGTTGCTGGCGTGGTCGGCGATCACGGAGCGGTCGGCGATTTTCGCCAGCGGATAGCCCTGATCCTTCAGGTCGGCAACGATCCTGCTTTCGACCTGAAGGATCTTGTCCGACAGGGCGGGTGCGCCGGGCACAAGACCGTAGTTGGTCGGATCGAGCGTTGCCGCCGGGGTGCCATCGGAGGCCAACTGGCGGATGGAGACGGTGCCGAAATGGAACTGCGGTCCGGTCATGACATGGATGACGACCGGAACCGGGGTGCCCGCGCGCCGGTTGACCTCTCCCGCTTCGACCGCCGCCTGAAGCGGCTTGCCGGCGATGTCGATATTCACAGTGCCGCCGTAGAGGCCCTTCACGTAAAGCAGCGCGATCAGCTGTTGCTGGTCGCCCAAAGCCCTGGAAATGAGGCCCGGCGAGCCCGATGGAGGCGTGTCCTGCTGCTGGATCAGCTGGGAGGTTTCCATGAGGGCCTTTTCCAGGTCCTTGTCGCCGCCGGAAACCGTCAGCGTGGCCGCATAGGGCAGCGGATCTGGAACCTCGTTGACCACTTCTGGCTTGTCGCCCTCAAAGAAGCGGAAACCGAAGAGTTCGAAGGCCTGGGCGGAGGGCGCACTTATCCATCCGCCGCAGAAAATCACTGCGATGGCCAAAATCGCCGAAGAGGTTTTGTCGGCGCGGCTTTTACGCGCACGCCTCTGCAGACGTTTCATGCCGTCGAACACGCAACTCCAAACACATGCGTTGATCTCGCCAAAGCCCGATAATCGGCTTCCTACCGGCGTGATAACCATCCCAACGCAATTTTAAACAAGAAATCTATACTGAAGTAATAACCGCCATGCCAGTGGCGGTCCCGGCCGGAAAATTTTCGTTTCGGCGTTCAATGGCGGAGTTCTGCGGTATTGCGGCGCAATATTGTCAGATCTCCGGAGGAAGAAGTTTTCCCGGATTCATAATATTTTGCGGATCCAGCGCCTTTTTTATCGCATGCATGACGGAAACCTGGGCGGGTTCCTTGAGCTTTTTCATCACTTTCAGCTTGCTCTGGCCGATTCCATGTTCGGCGCTGAAGGACCCGTTCAGACGGCTCAGGGCGGCGTACGCAATGGTGCCGGCTTTTTCCAGCGGGAGCTCTTCCCAGACGGAGCCTTCGGCGGCCGCCAGCGCGTAGTGCAGGTTGCCGTCGCCCAGATGGCCGACGGTCAGCGGCAGAAAGCCCATCTCCCGGGTCGCCGTGTCGATCTCTTCGACGAAGGCCGCGATCTTGGCCAGCGGCAGGGAAATGTCGAGATGGTAGGACGGGCCGAACCTGGTGATCGCCTCAAGGGTCGATTCGCGCATGCGCCACAGGTCCCGGCGCTGCTGTTCTGAGCGCGCAATCATGGCGTCGAAGACATGACCTTCCTCGATCAGGTCTGCAAGGATGTCCATCAGATCGTTCTGAAAGCGGATCGAGCCGTCTTCCATGACCTGTGCATCGGCCGGCCGGCTGGAGGCCACTTCCAGCAGAATTCCGGTTTCCGCAGGCTCCTGAAGCGGCGGACGCATGTCGGGAAAGGCCGCCAGGATCGCGTCGACCGTTTGCTTGGGCATGTATTCGAAGGCTTCGACCGCGCTGCCGGTCCGGTCCTGGATGGTGTTCAGGATCCTGATCGCGGCTTCCATCGAGGCGACCGACAGGAAGGCGGTGGCGCGGGCGCCGGGTTCGGGAAACAGTTTGAACACCGCCGCCGTTATGATGCCGAGGGTTCCTTCCGCGCCGATCAGCAGGTCCTTGAGATCGTAACCGGTGTTGTCCTTGCGCAGGCCCGTCAGAGCGTTGATGACGGACCCGTCCGGCAGGACGGCCTCGATGCCGAGACACAGTTCGCGTGTGTTGCCGTAGCGCACGACGTTGGAGCCGCCCGCGTTGGTGGAAAGATTGCCGCCGATGGTGCAGCTGCCCTTGGCGCCGAACATGAGCGGGAAGATCAGGCCGTGCTCCAGCGCGCGTTCGTGCAGGGTTTCCAGGACGACGCCGGCTTCCGCTACGACAGTGCGGCTTTCCGGGTCGAGCGAGCGGATGGCGTTCATGCGGGTGAGAGACAGGATGATCGATGGCTGACCGGCAATCGGCACGCCGCCGCCACACAGACCCGTCCGTCCGCCTTGCGGCACGACAGCGACGCCCGCCGCCGAACACAGTTTGACGATGGCGGAAACGTCGTCCGTGCTTGCGGGACGCACAACGGCGATGGCGTCGCCTGTGTGCTGCTGCGTCCAATCCGTGGTGTAGGTGGCGGTGTCCGACGCTTGCGTCAGGACATTTTCCGGTCCGACGATATCCCGGAGCCGGAAAATCAGGAGGTCCGAGGTGGCTGAATCCGTTGGGTTCGACATGGTCGGAACGCACTCCATGCATTGTCCGGGGTGAAAGGGGGTACGGACGGAGCCGTTCGAAAATCAAAACTAACATTCAACATGTCAGATTGCCTTGTCAAGAACCATGTAACATACTAGTTTTGATGGCGAGTGAAGAAAGAGGTGTCTGAACCTTGAAACCGATCGAGCAGCCGAAATCCCTGATGGAAGCCACCGCCGACCAGATCCGCGAAGCGATCGTGTCCGGTGAATTGCCGCTCGGATCCAAGCTGTCCGAGCAGCGCCTTGCCGATATCCTGGGCGTCAGCCGGTCACCGGTGAGGGACGCGCTGGCCGCCCTTCAGACCGAGGGGTTGGTGAATATTTCCGCCAAGCGCGGATCTTTCGTGTTCACGCCCGACCTGAAGGACGTGGACGATCTGTGCGAATATCGCGCCGTTCTGGAAGCGGCCGCCCTGCGCATGGCGCTTGCCCGCAACCCGGAAGCGCTGGTTTCGGGCATGTCAAAGAGTGTCGCGGAGATGCGGGCGGCCCTGGAGAGGCAGGATGTGCGCCGCTACACCCGCGGCGACCTGCAGTTTCACAAGGCGATCATCGAGACATGCGGAAACCGGTCTATCGCTCAGGCCTATGAACGCACCATCAGCCCGGTGATGGCTTTGCGCACCCATCTGTTCACGATCATGAATGCCACGCTCGGCAGGTCGATGGAGGAACATGCGGGCCTCGTCGAAGCGTGCAGAGCCGGCGACGCGGATGAGGCCGTGCGGCTGCTCGAAGAGCACGTCAGCCATCTGGTCGACGCCTTTCGCGCGGCACTTGCCGATCAGGAGGCGGAGCCGCCGCGCCGGACCGCCCGCCGGTAATCCGAATTGAAATGTATCTGCAGCCGCTCCGCCGAGAGCGGCGAGCCCGGAGGACATAGACGTGAGAAAGACGACCGCTGACATCATGGTGGACGCACTCGTCGCCCATGGCGTCGACACCATGTTCGGAATTCCCGGCGCCCATTGCTACGAGCTTTCGGATGCGCTGGCACGGCGCTCGAACGATATCCGCTTTGTCCATTCTCGCCACGAGCAGGGCTCGGGCTACATGGCCTACGGTTACGCCAAGTCGACGGGCAAGCCGGGGGTGTTCTCCGTCGTTCCGGGGCCGGGGGTTCTCAATGCCGGGGCGGCCCTGTGCACCGCCTATGGCGGCAATGCGCCGGTGATGTGTCTCACCGGCAATATCATGTCCCACCTGATCGGCCAGGGACGCGGGCAGCTCCACGAGCTTCCCGATCAGCTGGCGACGCTGCGCGGGCTGACGAAATGGACGGAGCGGATCGACCATCCGTCGGGGGCTGCCGATATCATGACGCAAGCCTTCCGGCAGATGCTTTCCGACCGGCAGCGCCCGGTTGCAGTCGAAGTGCCCTGGGATGTCTTTGGCCAAAAGGGACCGGCATCGGAAATCGAACCGGCCGAGCCGCACCGCCCGCCGGTCGATCCGGACAGCATCGAGGCTGCGGCGGAAATGATCGCGACGGCAAAGAACCCGATGATCATGGTCGGCGGCGGCGCACTTGAGGCCGCAGCCGAGGTGCTTGCGCTTGCGGAAAAGATCCAGGCGCCGGTCGCCTCCCACCGCAGCGGCCGCGGCATTGTCTCCGACGACAATCCCCACGCGATCAACCTGATTGCAGCTTATGACTATTTCAGGGAATGCGACCTGCTGATCGGGATCGGCAGCCGCCTGGAGCTGCAGTACATGCGCTGGCAATGGCGGCCGCAGGGGCTGAAGGTGATCCGGCTGGATATCGACCCGACCGAAATGGTGCGCCTGAAGCCGGATCTCGGCATCGTGGCGGATGCCGCCGAGGGGGCTGCAGCGCTGACCGCGGCGTTGACCGGGCACAAAGCAGAGAACCGGACGGCGGAATTTCAGGCGATCAGCAAGCGTGCCCGGGAAGCTTCGGAGGCGATCCAGCCACAGATGGACTATCTCGATGCAATCCGCCGCGCCCTGCCGCGCGACGGCTTTTTCGTCGAGGAAGTCAGCCAGATGGGTTTCACCGCCCGCTTCGGCTTTCCGGTCTACGCGCCGCGCCAGTATGTGACCTGTGGTTACCAGGACAATCTCGGCTTTGGCTACAACACCGCGCTCGGCGTCAAGATCGCCAATCCGGACAAGCCGGTGGTTTCGGTCTCCGGCGACGGTGGTTTCATGTTCGGCGTCCAGGAGCTGGCGACGGCGATGCATCACGGCATCGGCGTGGTCGCGGTCGTCTTCAACAACAGCGCCTACGGCAATGTGCGCCGCGACCAGATGAATGTCTTCGATGGAAGGCTTCTGGGTGCGGACCTGACCAACCCGGATTTTGTCGCGCTGGCGCGCAGCTTCGGCATGGCGGCGGAAAAGGCCGAAACGCCGGAGGCGCTGGAGACGGCTGTTGCCAGGGCGCTTGCCTCGGGTGGCCCGGCGCTGATCGAGGTTCCCGTTCAGCGCGGCTCGGAAACGTCGCCCTGGCCGTTCCTGCATCCGGCGCCGCACAGCTGAGGCCTGTCCAGATAAAAAATTGAGAAAGGGCCTGAGGGATGTGGTCCCTCAGGCCCCTCATCTTGCGGGCGTCAGTCTATGACCGCGCCTTCTTCTTCCTTGGCCATTTTCATGCGGCCCTTGAGGACCTTGCCCAAGACCATGGGCAGCACGAAGCCGATGACGGCGAGGCTCCACAGCGCGATCGATAGCGGACTGTCGATCAGGGTCAGCCAGTTGCCGTTGTCGATGGTGATCGCCCGGCGCATGTTGCTTTCCATGGCGTTGCCGAGCAGCGTTCCGAGGATCACCGGGACAAGCGGCACGTCCAGCTTGCGCAGCACCCAGCCCATCACGCCGAAGCCGACCATCACCAGCAGGTCGAAGGACGAGCCGGAAATGCCGTAGATCCCGACGAAGCTGACCATTGCGACGATGGGCATCAGGATGCGCGGCGGCACCATCAGCACGCGGGTGAACAGGCCGATCATCGGAATGTTCATTGCCAGAAGCATGAAGTTGGCGATGAAGAGGGCCGCGATCAGGCCCCAGACCACATCCGGCTGCTGGGCAAAGAGCAGCGGGCCGGGGGTGATGTTGAGCGACAGCAGAACGGCGAGCAGGACGGCGGTGGTGCCGGATCCGGGTACGCCGAGCGCGAGCATGGGCACCAGCGCTCCGCCGGCCGCGGCGTTGTTTCCCGCCTCCGGGGCCGCGACACCGCGCGGATCGCCGGTGCCGAAGGTGCCTTCCTTGTCGACCAGCCTCTTTTCCATGGAATAGGAAATGAACGATCCGAGCGACGCGCCGGCACCAGGCAGGACGCCCGCAAGAAAGCCGAGCGCGCTGCTGCGCAGCATCGTCGGCGTGCATTGCTTCAAAAGCGCGAACGACGGGACCAGCCGGCCGATCACGATTTTCTTGCCTTCCGCATCCGCCGAGCCGTGCCGGTGTTCCAGGAAGATGAAGACTTCCGACAGGGCGAACAGGCCGACGATGGCGACCAGGAAGTCGATGCCGTCATAAAGATGGACTTCGCCGTATGTGAAGCGCGGCACGCCGGTCTGGGTGTCGACACCGACCATGGCGAGCCCGAGGCCGAGAGCGGCGGCGAAGGCGGTCTTGGCCTGGTTGGTCGAGGCGACGCCGCCGAGTGTCGCAAAGGCCAGCGTGAACAGGGCGAAATATTCCGCCGGTCCGAACAGCAGAGCGATCTTCACGAGCTGCGGCGCCAGCAGGATCAGGCCCCAGGTCGCCAGAAACGCACCGACGAAGGAGGCGATACCCGATAGCGACAGAGCTTCGCCGGCGCGCCCCTTCTGGGCCATGGGATAGCCGTCGAGGCAGGTCATCATGGCGGGTTCGTCGCCGGGAATGTTCAGGAGGATCGAGGAAATCCGGCCGCCGTACATGGCGCCGTAATAGACGGACGTCAGCAGGATCAGGGACGGGGTTGCGCCGAGCCCGAGCGTGAAGGCGAGCGGGATCAGGATTGCGACCCCGTTGGAGGGCCCGAGGCCGGGGAGGGCGCCCATGATGGTGCCGAGAAAGCAGCCGAGCAGGGCGAGCAGCAGGTTCTGCCACGTCAGGGCAATCGCGAAACCGTCTGCGAGAGAAGAAAGGGTATCCATGACGGTGCTCCGTTAAAACCCGAGCGGTCCGCGGGCGAGGGACAGGCCGAGGGCCAGATGGAAGACGGCATAGATCCCGAGCGAGGTCAGGGTGCCTGTCACCAGTGATCCGAGCGGTGACGTGCCCAGGCGCCAGGTGAGGTAGCTTGCGGCAACGGCGGTCGCGATCACGAAGCCGATCTCGGGCAAGGCCAGTGCGTAGACGACCATGACGCCAATGGCTGCGGCGATTTCCAGAAACCGGCCGAGCGGCGGCCAGTGCGGTTCCGCATCGGGCTTCAGGAAGATGGCGATGGAGGCCAGCGCGAGGACGCCGGCAATGATCAATGGAAAGGCCTTCGGCCCGACCGCGTCGGACAAGAAGCTTTCCTGGATGATCAGGGCGGACCAGGCGTAGCCGATGGACAGCAACAGGCCGACGACCCCGAAAATACGGTCGCTCATGACGTTAATTCCTCCCCGGATACAGGCTTGCGCCTGCCTTTATTGTTCTGGAACGGAGCAGGCCGGAACGCAGGTGAAATGCGTTCCGGCCTGTTGCCGATCCGGTCGGGCTTACTTGATGATGCCGATGTCGCGGGAGATCTGCTGGATCTGGGCGACCGACTTTGCGACGAAGGCCTGGAAGTCCTCACCCTGAAGGGCGAGCGGTGCGAGGCCGTTGTTGGCCATCACCTGCTTCCATTCGTCGGAGGCGTAGAGATCGGAGATCTTCGATACCCAGGTGTTGTAGGCCTCATCGGACATGCCGCCCGGTGCGTAGAAGCCGCGCCAGTTCGCGCCGATGGCATCGACGCCCTGTTCCTTGGCGGTCGGGAACTTGGAGAATTCGCCGGGCAGCCGTTCGGGAGCCAGCACCGCGAGTACCCGGATATCGCCGCTATCGACAAATCCCTTGGCTTCGGAAATGTCGCCGGTGAAGGCCTGGACCGAACCGGCAAGAAGCTGGGTGACCGCCTCGCCGCCGCCGTTGAAGGCGATGTATTTCACCGAGCGGACATCCGTGATGCCGTAGGCATTTGCGGCAATCAGAACCTTCAGGTGGTCCCAGCCGCCGACCGCGGACCCGCCTGCGACGGAGACCGTCGTCGGGTCATTCTTGATCTTGTCGAGCAGTTCGGGAAGCGTCTTGATCGGGCTGTCGGCAGCCACCGCGATCACGCCGTAGTCGGCGCCTACGGAGGCGACCCAGCGGACCTGATCCATGGTGTTGCCGGGATAGGCGCCCTGCGCGAGGCGGGTTGCAGTGGCCGACGAGGCCGCAACAATGAGATCGTTGTCGTCATTGCGCTTGTTGACCACTTCGGCAAAGGCGACCCCTCCGCCGCCGCCGGCCAGATTGACGACCTGCACGGTCTTGTTCAGAAGGCCAAGATCCTGAAGCGATTTACCGACCTGACGGCAGGTGAAATCCCAGCCGCCGCCGGGGTTGGCCGGAGCGATGCATTCGGGATTTTCAGGGGTGAAGCCCTGTGCCTGCGCACCGAGGGCCGAAAGGCCCAGGAAGGCGGCAGCAAGGGCAAGACGTGTCGCTTTGAACGCCATGAGTTTATCTCCTCCAATATGAAACCGGGTTCGGATTTGCGCCGGTTTGTTCGTCCGCTCTCCCGGAATTTCGGGCTCCCCCAAGGTCCTCCGAGCGGCTCCCGGCAGTCTTAGCCCTTGAATCTGTCACTGACCTGTCACACGGTGGCGGTCCGTCCGATCGAGGACGGCAACAAGACAAAAAAAATCCTGGAGGAAGCGCACTTGCGGCTCTTGCTGGTGGAAGACACGCTCGATGTGGCCGAGGCCGTCATCATCCGGCTGGAACGGTCCGGGATCGCCTGCGATCTGGCCCGGACCGTCGAGGAGGCGAGGGGCTTTCTGGATGCGCAGCCCTATGACGTCATTGTCCTCGATATCAACCTGCCGGACGGACTCGGCACTGATCTGCTGCGGGACATGCGCGCCAAAGGCGACCGCACCCCGGTCATGATGCTGACGGCGCAGTTTTCCGTGGACGACCGGGTCTCGACGCTCAATCTCGGCGCCGACGATTACCTGGTCAAACCTTTCGACCAGCGCGAGCTGGAAGCGCGGGTGCGCGCACTCTACCGGCGTGAGCAGGGCGACAAGGGCAACGAGATCACGCTCGGTACGCTTACATTCAACCCGACCGCCAAGGTGCTGCGCAAGGACGGCGTGCCAGTCACATTGACCCGGCGGGAATTTTCTCTGCTGGAACTCCTGATCCGCAACCAGGGGTCCGTGATGAGCAAGGACCGGCTCTATGAGGGGCTGTTTTCCTTCAACGATGCCGAGGTCGGCCTCAATGCCATCGAGCTCTATATCGGCAGGCTGCGCAAGAAGCTCGCCGGTTCAAAGGTGCATATCGAGACGCTCAGAGGCCTGGGGTACAAGCTTGACGTCGATGCGTAAAATAAGGGAAGCGACGGCGGCCCTGTCCTTGACCGCGCGTGTCGCGCTCGCGGTCGGGTCCCTGCTTCTGATCGGTGGCGTTGTGGTGTCGCTTGCCGCCTTTGCCTATGGCCGGGAGGCGGCGCGGGAGACTTACGATCGCCTGCTGGTCGGCGCGGCAAACGCCATCGCCGCATCGATCACGATTGTCGACGGTGCGCCGGTGGTCGATCTGCCCATGTCCGCGTTCCAGCTCCTTGCCCTTGCTCCCGACGACCGGATTGCCTACCGGGTCGTCGGCGTGAACGGCGAGACGCTGACCGGATATGACGATCTGGCCTTGCCGGACAAGCGCGGCCGGGGTGATATTTCCTTCTTCAACGCGGCGTTTTTCGGTGAGCCGGCCCGCTATGCGGTCGTCACGCGCCGGTTCGCCGAACGCAGCCTGAACGGCACGGTGCATGTGATCGTCGGCCAGACGCTGCTCGCCCGTAACGCGCTGGCGCTGGACATCACGCGGAATGTGCTGTTCGGACTGATCATTTCCGGAACCCTGCTTCTGCTGCTCGCCGTTCTCGTTGTCCGGTCGGCCCTGAAGCCGCTGGGGCGTATCGGCGAGGCGTTCGCGAGGCGGGATCCGCACGACCTGACGCCGATGGACACACAGGTGCCGCGGGAGGCCGCGGTCATGATCCAGGCCCTGAATGGGTTCATGGCGCGGCTGGAACGGCAGTTTTCCTCCATGCAGAACCTGATCTCCGATACGGCCCATCAGTTGCGCACGCCCGTGGCGGCCCTTCGGGCGCAGGCGGACCTCGCGGCGGAGGAAACCGACGAAGAGCGCCGGCGGGCCATCGTGGAACGGATCCACCGCCGCTCCGTCAGTCTCGGAGAGCTGCTGGACCAGATGCTCAGCCGCGCGCTTGTGCTGCACCGGACCGACAGCGCCCGGCGCGAGGTGGTCGACCTGAGGGATGTCGCGCTGGAAGTGCTCGATAGTGGCGACCTGCAACTGCTGGCGCCAGAAACGGATATCCAGCTCGAGATCGGCGACGTGCCGGTTCCGGTTCTGGCCGACAGCCCTTCCCTTTGCGAAGCAGCGAAGAACCTTCTTACCAACGCGGTTCGCCATGGCCGGGGCCCGGTGCGTCTCGGGGCGTCCCGCGACGGGGAAACGGCATTGCTCTGGGTTGAGGATCAGGGAGAGGGGCCGCCGGCGGCCGTGCGTAATTCTCTTGGCGAACGCTTCGTCCGCTCGGCTGCTTCGGATGGGAAAAGCGCCGGCCTTGGATTGTCGATCGCCAAGTCGGTCGCCGAAGCCTTCAACGGCCGTCTCGCGTTCCAAAAGGGCCAACCGTCGGGGTTCCGGGTCGCGCTTGTGTTTCCGTTGGTCGAGGGCGTGTCATGACGATGGTCAGGTTTTGCGCGCTGTTTGTTTCGGTCTTCTGGCAGATGAGCCCCGTCAGCGCCCAGGAAATGACCCAGCTGTTCGGGCCGGAAGACGCGCCGCGGCGTCTGGTCATTCGCTCGACCACCGACACGGATGTCTTCGCCGGCGTGGTGGAGGCTTTCCTGGCGGAGCGGTCGGGCGTTTCGGTTCTTTATGAGCAATGGGGATCGAACGACCTTTACGCACTCACGTTGCAGGATTGCCGCTCGGGACAGGTCGGGGCGGATGCGGTGATCAGCTCCGGCGTTCATCAGATGGTCAAGCTCGTCAACGACGCGTGCGCGGCGAAATACGAGTCGACCCTGACCCGGGCTTTGCCGCAGGCCTTGCGCTGGCGCGATGAGGTGTGGGGGATCACGCGGGAACCGGCGGTGATCGTCTATAATCGGGCCAGCGTGCCGCCGGCGGACGTGCCGAGGACGCGTTTCGATCTTCTCGATCTGCTGCGTCCCGCAGACACGCCCTACGCGGGGAAGGTCGCGACCTACGACATCGAAGCCTCCGGTCTTGGGTTTCTATTCGCTTTCATGGATTCCCAGGAAGCGTCCACCTTCGGCGCCCTGCTGGAATCCCTCGGCCGAACCGGTGCGGATGCGACCTGCTGTTCGGCGGAGATCATCGAGGGCGTGGCGACGGGGAAATACCTGCTCGCCTACAATGTGCTCGGATCCTACGCGGAGGGCTTCGCCCGCGAGGACGACCGGATCGGCATTGTCCTGCCGCAGGATTATACGCTCGTCCTCTCAAGGGCGTTGATGATCCCGAAACAGGCTGGCAACATGGCGGATGCCCGGGCGTTCCTGGATTTTCTCCTGTCCCAGCAGGGCCGGACGGAACTGCGTCAGGCCCTGCTGATCGCACCGGGTCTCGATGGCGATTCAGGGGACGCCGGGGAAGGGATCAGCGAAACGGCGCTGCGGCCTATCGGCCTGTCGCCTTCTCTCCTTGTTGCTCTGGACGAGCAGAAGAGGGACCAGTTCATCCGCCTGTGGCGCGGTGCGTTTCCGGGACCGTAGATTATCGGGTTCGCTCTTCCTCCGGCCGCTTATGCATGAACGCTGCGCGTTTGCACGTGGCGACGAGGGTGTCGTCCTGATTGAACGCCTCGTGGCGGAAATGGACGATCCCGGCATCGGGTCGCGACCGGCTTTCGCGGCACTCCTCGACCGTGGTCCTGATACGCAAGGTATCTCCGTGAAAGACAGGTGCCGGAAAATTGACTTCGGACATGCCGAGATTGGCGATGGTGGTGCCGAGCGTCGTCTCGTTGACACTCATGCCGATCATCGCTCCAAGTGTGAACAGCGAATTCACCAGCGGCCTGCCGAATTCGGTCTTGGCCGCGAAATGATGATCGATATGCAGCGGCTGGGAATTGAATGTCAGGGCGCAGAAGAAGGTGTTGTCCGCTTCGGTGATGGTGCGGGTGATGGCGTGATCGATGACCATGCCCTTGGTGAACTCTTCGAACCAGAGACCTGCCATGGGTCGGCTCCTTTCAGCTCTCGGTGAGATCGAGTTGAACGAGCAGGGCGCCGGCCTCGACCGTGATGCCCGGGACCGCTCCGACGGTGGCGACGGTGCCTGTGGCTGCGGCCTTGAGATCCATCAGCAGCTTCATGGATTCCATCACGACAAGCGTGTCGCCCTCCGCAACCGTGTCACCCGGCCGGACGTTGACGTTGACCAGCAGTCCCGGGATCGGCGCGGTGATGCGGTCCGGCGCGGCCGCGGTGCCGTTGTGATGGGCAGGGTTGAAGTCGCCGGCGGGAACGATGCGATGTTTGGCATCGAAACCAGGGCCCCAGACATATGTCGCACCGTCACGGTGGATCGCGCCGACCGTTTCGCTGACGCCGTTGCGGGTCAGGCGAAGGGTGACCGGGTCCTGCCAAGCTGCCGAGACGGTCTCGGTCGTGCCGTTGCAGGTGACAGTGTACGCGCCGGATTGCCCAGTGATTTCGACGCGGTGCTCGGGGGCTTCGGCATCGACATAGGTCGTTCTTGCCGGATGGCCTGCCTGCGACAGCAGGCGGAATCCGGCAAGGCTCTGCCAGGGAGATGCGGCCGGCCGGTCACGCAGATGGCAGGCAAGGGCCGCATAGGGGAGGCTGTCCACGGTCGTTTCCGGGGACCAGCCGTTCGGCCATTCCTGCACGAGGAAATTCGTGGTGGCGCGTCCGGATGCAAACCGCTCGCTCCGGATCGCATCGCGCAGGAACAGGCGGTTCGTGGTCAGGCCGGCGATCTCAAGCCCGTTGAGGCCGGACACCAGTTTCCGGCAGGCGGCCTCACGGTCCGGCCCATGGGCGATCAGCTTGGCGATCATGGAATCGTAAGCAGAGCCGATGGTTGAGCCGGCCTGAATGCCGGTATCGCAGCGCAGGCCGGGATCGACGTGCCAGTGCAGGACGTCGCCGGTTTCCGGCCTGAAACCCTCGGCGGCATCCTCTGCCGTCAGGCGCGCCTCGATGGCATGGCCGGAGCAGGTGATCTTGTCCTGCGAAAAGGAGAGCCGCTCGCCCGCCGCCATGCGGAACTGCATCTCCACCAGATCGATGCCGGTGATCTCCTCCGTCACCGTGTGTTCCACCTGGAGGCGGGTGTTCATTTCCAGGAAATAGAAGTCCCCGGTTTCGGCGTTCATGACGAATTCGACCGTGCCGGCACTGTCGTAGCCGATCGCCTTGCCGAGACTGATGGCCGAGCGGAACAGGCGCGTTCGGGTCTCGTCATCGAGATTGGGGGCTGGCGCCTCTTCCAGAAGCTTCTGATGATTGCGCTGAACCGAACAGTCGCGCTCGAACAGGTGGATCAGGTTGCCGTGTTTATCGCCCAGCAACTGGACCTCGATGTGACGCGGATTGAGGATCAGTTTTTCGATCAGCAGGCGGCCGTCGCCGAAAGATCTTTCGGCCTCGGTGCGGGCGGAGGTAATCGCACCGGCAAGGTCGATCGGATCGAAGACGGCGCGCATGCCTTTGCCGCCGCCGCCGGCGCTGGCCTTGACCATGATCGGGAAGCCGATCTCCGTGGCTGCGGCGATAAGCGCCTCATCGGACTGGTCGGTGCCGGAATAGCCCGGGATGCAGGGTACGCCGTTTCGCTCGGCAATTGCCTTGGCCTCGATCTTCGATCCCATGGAAAGGATCGCGTCCAGGTGCGGGCCGATCCAGACGATGCCGTTTTCAGCGCATCCGTTGACGAGATCGGGCTGTTCGGACAAAAAGCCGTAGCCCGGATGGATGGCGGCGGCACCCGTCGCTTTTGCCGCTTCCAGGATCCGGTCCGGACGCAGGTAGCTCTCCGTTGCCGGGGCGGGGCCGATAGGAACGGCCTGATCCGCCATTTGCACGTGAAGGGCGTCACGGTCGGCATCCGAATAGACGGCAATCGTCCGCAGGCCCATCCGCCGCGCGGTCCGGATGATGCGGCAGGCGATTTCGCCCCGGTTTGCAATGAGAACGCTATCGAACATGGCCATATCTCACATCCTGTAGACCGGGCGCGGGCCGGTGTCCTGTTGCAGGCCCGCGCCGAGCGAGATGCAGAGGCCGAGCACGTCGCGGGTCTGGTTCGGCTCGATGATGCCGTCGTCCCACAGGCGGGCGGTTGCGTAATAAGGGTCGGACTGCTCCTCGAACTGAGCGCGGGTCTTCGCATCCAGGTCGGCAATGTCCTGTTCCGAGGCGGAGCCCTTGAGGCTGGCGCGGCGCAATTCGGTGACGACCGTGGAGGCGACGTCCGGGCTCATGGTCGCGATCCGCGCGTTGGGCCAGGAGAACAGGAAGCGCGGACGGAAGCCGCGGCCGCACATTCCGTAATTGCCTGCGCCATAGGATCCGCCGACGATGACGGTGTACTTCGGCACGCGGGCATTGGAGACCGCATAGACGAGCTTGGCGGAATGTTTGGCGATGCCGCCGCGCTCCGCCTCGGTGCCGACCATGAAGCCGGTAATGTTCTGCAGGAAGATCAGCGGGATCTGGCGCTGGTCGCAGAGTTCGATGAAATGGGCGCCCTTGACCGAGCTTTCGGAAAAGAGCGCGCCGTCATTGGCGAGGATCCCGACCGGATAGCCGTGAATGCGGGCAAACCCGGTGATCAGCGTGGAGCCGTAGTCGGGCTTGAACTCCGAAAGCTCCGAACCGTCGACCATGGAGCGGATCAGGGCGCGCATGTCCGTGGGCCGCTTGAGGTCGACAGGGGCATGCTCCTGAGGCGTGCCGTGATCGGCCTTGGGCGGGACCGGTGCATTCAACGGCGGGGTGATCCGGCGGCCGTCTCCCAGGTTGGCGACGATCTCGCGCAGCTTCTGAAGCGCGGTGATCTCGTTCGGTGCGATATGGTCGCTGACCCCGGAAACGGTCGTCTGCATGTCGGCCCCGCCAAGCGTTTCGCCGTCGACGACTTCATTGATGGCGGCCTTGACGATGGGCGGACCGCCGAGATGGATGCGGCCCGTGCCGCGCACCATGATCACCTGGTCGCTGAGGGCGGGAATATAGGCTCCGCCCGCCGTGCAGCCGCCGAAGACGACGGATATCTGCGGAATGCCTTCGGCGGACATCTGGCACTGCCGCCAGAAGGCGCCGCCGAAGTGGTCCCTGTCGGGAAAGACCCGGTCCTGCTCGGGGAGGAATGCTCCGCCGCAGTCGACGAGATAGATGCAGGGCAGGCGGTGTTCCTGGGCGATTTCCTGGGCGCGGGAATGCTTGCGCACCGTTTCCGCAAAGAACGAGCCGCCTTTGACCGTCGCGTCATTGGCGATGATCATGCAGGGGTGGCCGTGGATCATGCCGATGCCGGTAACGATGCCGGCGCCGGGTACTTCGCCACCGTAGAGATCATGGGCCGCCAGCGGGGACAGTTCCAGAAAGGCGGTTTCCGCATCGAGGATGAAGTCGATCCGGTCCCGCACGAACAGCTTGCCACGTTCGGTATGGCGGGTGCGGAACTTCTCGCCGCCGCCTTGAGATGCGTCCCTCAGCGTTTCGCGCAGCGTTGAAACCAATGCGTCAATGTCTGTCATGGCGTTTCCTTCGTCGGAAATCCGGTTTGACATTCTGACTAACGACCGTTAGAAAATATGTCAACAAAAACGATGCGGACCGGAACATGCGAAGTCAGGGCGACAGCGAGACGTGGATCTGCCTCGAACGCTCAGGGTCCGTTTGTGTCGTGACGCTGAATGCGCCGAAGCAGCTCAATTCCATCCATGCCGAGATGATGACCGAGCTGATCGGCGTGCTTGAAAATGTTCAGGCGGATTCCTCCTGCCGCGCCCTGGTGATCGCCGCGAACGGGCGGGCCTTTTGCACGGGCGCCCATGTCGGTGAGATGGCCGGCTTTGAAGACAAGGGGCGCGAGATTGCCCTGTTGCTTGACCAGGGTTGGAACCGGGTGGTGCGGCTGATCCGCGACATGCCCAAGCCGGTGATTGCCGCGGTCCAGGGGATTGCCGCCGGCGGCGGCGTCGGACTGGCCCTGGCCGCGGATGTCGTACTCGCGGCGCGCTCGGCGCAATTCATCCAGGTATTCGGTCCGAAGCTCGGCGTGGTGCCGGATGTGGGCAGCACATGGTTCGTGCCCCGGGCCATCGGCCGGGCGCGGGCCCTGTCGCTGATGCTGACCGGAAAGCCCCTCGATGCGGAAACCGCGGAGGCCTGGGGACTGATCGCGCACTGCGTCGATGACGATGCCCTGATCGAAGAAACCATGACATTGGCACGCCAACTGGCCGAAGGGCCGGGCGCAGCCTTCGCGGAAATTCGCGCCGCCGTTGACCGAAGCCTGGTCTCGGATCTCGGAGGCCAGCTGGACTATGAGCGGGATACGAACGGCCGCCTGTGCGCCGGGGCGGATTTTGCCGAAGGCACGTCCGCCTTCGTTGAAAAACGCAGTCCGAAGTTTACAGGCCATAAGCCGTAGCAGGCAGAAAGCAGTGGGAGGGAATATGGCAAGTTCGGGATTTGACGCGACCACGTCGAGCAACTTCTTTTTCAGCGAAGAGCATCATTTGCTTCGGGCTCAGGTCCGCCGCTTCGTCGAAGAGGAGATCAAGCCCTACGCCGATGCCTGGGAGAAGGAAGGTTCCACCCCGCGCGATGTGATGGGCAAGATGGGGGAACTCGGCTTCTTCGGCATTCGCTATCCGGAGGAGTACGGCGGCTCGGCCATGGACGAACTGGCGACTGTGGTTCTGGCGGAGGAACTGGGACGGTCCACCTATGCCGGGGTCGCGATCACCGTGCTGGTGCATACCGACATGGCCTCGGTCCATATCTTCAATGCCGGCAACGACGCCCAGAAGGCGAAATATCTGCCCAAGGTGATTTCCGGGGAGATCATCACGGCGGTCGGCGTCACCGAGCCGGATGCCGGGTCTGATGTGAAAGGCATCCGCACCACAGCGCGGTGGGATGGCAGTCACTACGTGCTGAACGGCTCCAAGATGTTCATCACCAATGGCGTGCTGGGCGACGTCTATTGCGTGGCCGCCAAGACGGATACCTCCGGCCCGGCAAGCCAGTCGGTGACCATGTTCATCGTCGAGAAGGGGACGCCCGGGTTTTCCGTGTCGCGGTCGCTGGATAAGCATGGCTGGCGCAGTTCGGATACGGCGGAACTCTCCTTTGTCGACGTGCGCCTGCCGGCGGACGCCGTCCTCGGACAGGAGGGCCGCGGCTTCTACGAGATCATGAAGAATTTCCAGAACGAACGGCTGGTCCTGGGCGCCATGTCCATGGGCGAGGCCCAGGCCGCCCTCGAATTGACGGTCGATTACGTCAAGGACCGCAAGGCGTTCGGGGCGCCGCTCTGGGACAAGCAGGTGATCCGGCAGCGGCTTGCGGAGCTGACGACGAAGGTGGAGATGGGCCGGCAGATGATCTATGCGACCGCAGCGCGGTCGGCGGCTGGCGAACAGCTCGTGCGTGAGGTATCGATGATCAAGGCCTATTGTGGCGAGCTGGTGAACGAGGTGATGTACGCCTGTGTCCAGTTCCACGGCGGGATGGGCTTCATGAGTGAGAGCACGATCGAACGCATGTCGCGCGATGCGCGGGTGCAGGCGATCGGCGGCGGTGCGACCGAAGTCATGCTGGAAGAAGTCGCCAAGCGGATGTGAGGGACATGCGATACTGGTCGTTCAGGGACGGGTTCGGTCTGGAAAATCTGGTGGCTTGCGAGGGCGAGGCTCCGCAGCCGGGGCCGGATGAGGTTTTGCTGGAACTAAGCATGGCCTCCCTGAATTACCGCGATCTCGTGGTCATGCGCGGGCAACACGGCAAGGCCGTGACAACGCCGCTCATTCCGCTGTCGGACGGCGTCGGCACGGTCATCGAAACCGGCTCTGCGGTCCGGGATTTCTCCGTTGGTGATCGCGTCTCGCCTGCGTTCTTCCAGCACTGGGACGGCGGCGCGCCGCCTCAGAACCTGGAAAGCGGACGTCTCGGTGGTCCGCTGGACGGCGTGCTCACCTCGCACGGGGTTTTTCCTGCGAGGGCGCTCGTGCGCGTACCCGAATACCTGACGGACGCGGAAGCGGCCACCTTGCCGTGTGCCGGCGTCACCGCCTGGAGCGCGCTCAGCGAGCCCGCGCCTGTGCGCCCCGGAGAGACCGTACTGATCCTCGGGACGGGTGGCGTTGCGCTATTGGCGATTTCACTTGCCAAGGCCGCCGGCGCGCGGGTGATCGTGACCACCTCTTCGGCGGAACGGGCCGCGCAGGTCAAAAAACTTGGCGCGGATCTGGCGATCGATCGGAACGAGGTTCCCAACTGGTCTAAAATGGTTCGGGAGGTTACCGGTGGCGCAGGGTGCGACCGTGTTGTGGAACTCGGCGGGGCGGCGACCCTCATGGAGTCGGTCAAGGCGGCGAAAACCGGCGGGACGATCATTGTGGTCGGCAACGTGACCGGGAACACCGCGGAGGTGTTTCTGCCCTTGCTGCTGACCCGCAGGCTGACCCTGCATTCGGTTTCGGTCGGCTCTCGCCAGGCCTTCGTGGCGCTTAATCGAGCCTTGGATCATCATCGGATCAGGCCAGTCGTGGATACCGTTTTCCTCTTCGATCAGGCGCCGGACGCCTTTCGCGCGCTCGAAAGGGGCGGCGGTTTCGGCAATGTCTGCATTTCCTGTGCGCAGGAGACTGGCCGTTGAGCAAGAGCGTTTCCTCTCCGAAAGCCGAGCAAAAGCCCAAAGCTGCGGTTTCCCGTCAGGAGATCCTCATGGTCGCCGCGCGGATGATGCGCGAGCGGGGCTATGCGGAAACGTCCCTTCGGGATCTGGCGGCGGAAGTGGGTATGAAGGCCGGAAGCCTTTACTACCACTTCGCCTCGAAGGAGGTTCTGGCAACCGAGGTGATGCGGCTCGGGGTCGAGATCGTGTCGGATGCGGTCACCGACGGCCTGAAAGGGGCGGGCGGCCTGTCGCCGAAGGAGCAACTGGTCAAGGCACTGCAGATCCATCTGGAAACCCTGCTGTCTGCAAGCGACTTCTCCTCCGCCCATATCCGCTGCTATCCCTTCGTGCCCGATACCGTTCAAGCGGAACTGAAAGGCGTTCGCCGGGACTACGACAGGGTCTGGAACGGCATCATTCGCGCCTATCTGGGCGAGGACGCGGATGACCGGCAGGTGCGGTATCTGCGCTATGCGCTGGTCGGCGCGCTGAACTGGTCGCTTGAGTGGTTCGACCCGAAGCGGGACAGCGTTTCGGACTACATCGTTTCCGTCGCCCGCCTGCTTCCCGACATCGAGCCGTCCTGATGCCCTTGCCTGCTCATCCCTGCCGCTCGTGGCTGTTCGTGCCGGCCGACGATCCAAGAAAAATCGCCAAGGCGTCCAAATCGGGCGCCGATGTGGTCATTCTGGATCTGGAGGACTCGGTTTCCGCGAACCGGAAGGATGCGGCCCGCGCGCTCGCAGCGGAAAGCTTGTCGGGCCTTCGGGAACCGGCGGTCTATATCCGGGTCAACGATCTGACGACGGGGCTGACCGGGCAGGACGTGGAAAGCACGTGTGGAGTGCGCCCGGACGGTTATGTCCTGCCCAAATGCGAAGGGCCGGACGATATCGAGCGCCTTGCGGCAATGATCAGATCGCATGCCGCGGACCGGCAACCCGGCATCCTGGCGATTGCAACGGAAACGGTTCGGGGCGTGTGCAATCTGATGCGGCTGGACTGGTCGCATCCGCAACTCGTGGGGCTGACCTGGGGCGGGGAAGACCTGAAGGCGGAGCTGGGGGCGTCGCGCAACCGGTCGCAGGACGGCGCGTATTTGTCCCCGTTCGCGCTTGCCCGCGATCTCACGCTCTTTGCCGCAAAGGCGGCCGGGGTGCTGGCGATCGACTCCGTCTATACGAATTTCAGGGACGGGGAGGGGCTGGCTGCTGAAGCCCGACAGGCAGCCGCCGTCGGTTTCGAAGGCAAGATGGCGATCCATCCCGATCAGATCGCGGAGATCCACACACAGTTCACACCGGATGCGGAAGAGATCGCCTGGGCGCGCAAGGTGATCGCAACCCTGGAGGCCGCGGGCTCCGGCGTCGCCAGTCTGGACGGGCAGATGCTCGACCGGCCGCACCTGCGGGCCGCCGAACGTCTCCTGCGCCGTGTCGATCCTTCGTGAGCGTATCGGGTCGGTCTATGCGGATCTCATCTGACTGCTGATCGAAACGCTCGACGAATGGGTGCTGGCCGGGTTCAGTCATCCCATTTCCCTTGCCGAAATCGGCGCGACAGGTCAGAGTCAGCTCTATGCCATATTCTCGCTCGACCTGGTCATGAAGGATGCCTTCCGCAACGGACGCCGCTTTCTCACGACGACCCAGGGTTTCAGCCAGGAGGGCGCAATAGTGGACATGTCGGCGGCGGTCGATTCCGGCGTGAATCAGGTCGTCGACAGCAACCGGGGCGTTTGCGCGATCATCAAGAAATCCCTGTTCAGGGAACGCAATCCGAACATCTGAAAAATCTTGGAGCACCCATGCAGTTTCACATGATTGCGAACGGTCCGAAGCCGGTCGCGCCTTTCAGCCATGCGGTCGAAACCGACGGCTTCGTCTTCGTTACCGGCCAGATGCCGGATACGCCGGACGCGCCCGGTGTGCTGCCGGAAGGGATCGAAGCGCAGACGCGCAACGTCATGGAGAACCTGCGCACGGTTCTCGCCGGTCTCGACCTGGGTCTGGAACATGTGGTCATGGCGCGGGTCTATCTGACCCGGTTCCAGGAAGACTATGACGCGATGAACGAGACTTACAGAAGCTTCTTTCCGGCCGATCGTCTTCCGGCACGCACCTGCGTCGGTGTTACCGGTCTTGCCTATGACGCGCTGATCGAGATCGATCTCGTCGCGCGGCGGCCCGAGTAGACATTTTAAAGCGGCACCACGTCGACCTTTTGCTCGGTCGTCTGTCCGCCGGACGTGCGCATAACGCCCTTGACCGGGGAGATGTCGGAATAGTCGCGGCCGCGGGCGATGACGATATGATCCTGGCCGACGCGCAGCGCGTTGGTCGGGTCGTATTCGACCCAGCCGATTTCAATACCGCACCACGCCCGGACCCAGGCATGCATGGCGTCGGCACCCTCCAGGCGTTCCGAGCCTTCCGGCGGGATGGTGCGCAGGAAGCCGCTGACGTAACCGGCCGGAATGCCGATGCCCCTGAGGCAGGAAATCATGATGTGGGTGAAGTCCTGGCAGACGCCATGCCGGTTCTGAAAGGCTTCCATAGCCGTCGTCTGCACTGTCGTTGCGGTGGCGTCGAAGGTCATGTCGCGGTGAAGCGTTTCGCCGATCGTTTCCACGGCCGCGAGAATGCTCATTCCAGGATCGGTGACGCTGCGGGCATAGCCGGTGAACTCGGGATCCAGCGTGATGCGGGGCGAGCGGTCCAGGAAATGGACCGGTTGTCGGGCGTCCATCGACCGTATGCTGTCAAGCTCCTGTGGCAACATGGAGAGCGGAGGCGAAATGTCGAACCCGACCGGCGCCGCCGTGCGGTCGACGCGCGCGTGAATGCTGAAGGCAATGTCGGAATGCGAAGCGCGGTAGACAATATCGGATACGTTGTTTCCGAAAAAGTCGATACGGTCGGTTCGCTCATCCGGTCGCGGATCCGCATCCAGTCTGCCGGCAACCAGCCGCTGTTCACCCTGTATGTCGGCGGGCAACAGGCGCAGCGCGTGCCGGCCGCCGTTTGCCTCGCTCGCGTATTCATAGGTGATCGAGAGGGAAATATCGTAGAGCACGTCAGCCTCTCAGCGAATATAGGCCGTGGACAGGCCGATGGACAGCGAAGCGATGCACGCACTCAGGGAATTCAACGCCTCCGGCGTGAGCGCTTCCGGTGTCGAGACGGACAGGCTGGTGTGGACTTCCAGCATCGACCGGGACAGCTCGGACAATTGACCATACCTGTCGGCGCCCGGCAGCACCGACAGATGGTCTTTCATTTCGTTCAGCTGATAGAGGATCGAACGCGGGTTCTTCGTATCCAGCGCCAGCAGGTCGAGGACCGGGGCGCTGCTGACCGACACGGTATAACGGCGGTTCATGGACATGGAGCTGTCGCCAACCTCGAGTGTGAGCTCCAGAGCGCCTTCCGGGGCGTCTTCCGCGGTGAAGACGGCCAGCAGGTTCGCCATGGACATGGCCCGTTCCAGCGAGCGGCCGATTCCGAGAAAACGCCAGCCGGTGAACCGGTACATGTTTTCGTGCACCAGGCCCGAAAAACCTGTGATCTTGCGCAGCAGGATACCCAGGGCGCGGGCCGCGTCGTCGCCGGCCACGACGGTCGAGCGCATTTTTGCAGTCGTTTCGGCGAGATCGTTCAAAGCCAGCCAGCCGTCCACGGAGAAGCGGTCGCGCACCTTGCTGGCGCTGAAGACCGCCGACGTCAGCATGGCATGGAGGCTTTCGGGAACCGGTTCCGACGGATCGACACCCGTTCCCTCCAGGAAAGCGCCGGCCGCACTGACGAGCGGCGAGGTCGGATCGTCGGTTTCCGCCAGGCGGGCATGATAGGCCCGCAGAAGCCGGATCGTTCCTTCCGCGCGTTCCACGTAGCGGCCGAGCCAGAACAGATTGTCGGCCGCGCGCGACGGCAGGACGCCGGGCTGGCTGCGCATATAGGGGGTGCCAGGCTGCTGGAGCAAGGTGTCGGACCGGGTCGACTGACCGCCGACGACCCAGACATCGGCCGCGGAACCGCCGGCCTGCATGGCGATGGCGCTGGCATCGTCCGAGTTTCCGATCCGGGCGAACCCGCCCGACATGACTTCCCAGCCGCTTGCGGTTCTGGCCAGAAAGACCCGCAGGCTCATCGGCCGCGGCACGAGCGAGCCGTCGATAAAGGCCGGTGTGGTCGACAGGGTCACCGCTTCCTGGCCGACCAGCTTGTTGCCCTGTGCCGCGATCCAGTCGGCGAGGGACTGTCCGCCGCTGCTCGCAAACCGGCCGCCGATGACGTTGTCCGGTGACGTCTCGAACGGCAGGCCTGTGGACAGGGCCCGGCTGATCATCATCTGCCCGGCGTTTTGCGTGACATAGGCACGGGCGCTTTCGTCGCCGCACCACCACGTTGCGATGTTGGGAAGCTTCAGCGCCTCACCTTTCCAGGCCTCGCAGATCCGTGGCAGGAAGGCGAGCAGCGCGCGTGTCTCCAGGATGCCCGCGCCCAGGGCATTGATCATCGTGACGCTGCCGCTTCGAACGGCCTCCGCCAGACCGGGCGTTCCGATCTGGGACCGCTCGTCCAGTTCGAGCGGGTCGCTCCAGGCCGCATCCAGGCGGCGCCAGAGCACGTTGACCGGCCGCAGGCCGGCAACTGTCCGAACCATGAGATTGCCGTTTTCGACCGTGAGGTCTTCGCCCTCCAGCAGCATGAAGCCGAGGTAGCGGGCGATATAGGCATGTTCGAAATAGGTGTCGTTCATGAGGCCGGGCGTCAGGATCGCCACGCGGCTGTCCGTTTCCCCCCGGAGCGCCTGAAGCTGATCGCGGAACCTGCGGAAGAAACCGGCCAGACGCTGCACATTCGCCCGGGCATAGAAATCGTTGAAGACCCGTCCGGTGGCGACCCGGTTTTCCAGGGCAAAGCCCGCGCCGGAGGGCGCCTGCGTCCTGTCGCCCAGCACCCACCACCGCCCGTCGGGCCCTCGGCCGATCTCGAAGGCCAGGAAATGGAGGAACTTGCCCGACCGGGGCGTGACCCCGACGAGCGGGCGCAGCCATTCCGGGCTGCGGCCGACCATGCAGGCCGGCAGGAAGCCTTCCGCGACCAGCCGGTTGGGGCCGTAAAGATCGGCGACCACGTCTTCCAGAAGTTCGGCCCGCTGGATGAGGCCGTCCGAAATCGCCTGCCACTCATCGGCATCGATCAGCACGGGCACATGGCTCAACGGCCATTCGCGCTCGATTGCTTCCTGCTCGCCGTATTGCCGGAAGAAAACACCGGCGTCCCTGAGATATTGATCGCCCCGGGCAAATCTCTGGGAAATGTCATTGGCCGACAGTTTCGACAGGTGGGTCAGGAAGGACCGCCACACCGGGCGGACCGCGCCGTTGGGATCCAGCAGTTCATCGGCGACGCCCGCAGGCGGGCGGTACGTGCGCAGCAGGCCGAGCACGCCATCCGTCTTTTCCGATGCCTGGTCCATCGTCATGTCGTCAGATTCCTGCCGGTCGTCTCAGGTCCAGCGTGAGAGGGAACTCCGGATGCGGATATTCTTCCGCCGGTTGATAAGGACCGGGAGTGTGACCGTGCGGTTCGAAACGGGCAAGCCGCCGGGCCTGGGCTTCGTTGCCATTCACAGGAAATGTCTCGTAATTGCGCCCTCCGGGGTGGGCAACGTGATAGATGCAACCGCCGATCGCCCGTTTGCTCCACCGGTCGTAGATGTCGAAGGTGAGCGGCGCATCGACCGGATGGACCGGATGGAGCGCCATCGCGGGCTGCCAGGCCTTGTAGCGCACGCCGGCCACGGCGACCCCGTTCGTCTCGGTTTTCTGCAAGGGAACGCGGCGGCCATTGCAGGTCACGATGTAGCGGGCCGGGTCGGTGGTCGTCAGCTTCACCTGCAGGCGTTCCGTGGAACTGTCGGTGTAACGGACCGTGCCGCCGATGGCGCCGGTCTCACCCAGCACATGCCAGGGCTCGAGTGCCTGGCGGAGTTCGAGCTGCACGCCTTCGACCTCGATTTCGCCGTAGAACGGGAAGCGGAACTCCGACTGGGCTATGAACCATTCCGGCCGCATCGGGAAGCCATGCTGCTCCAGATCGCGCAGCACTTCCAGAAAGTCGTTCCAGATGAAATGGGGCAGCATGAACCGGTCGTGAAGCGCCGTGCCCCAACGGGTCAGTTGTCCGCCGAGCGGCTGCTGCCACAGCCTTGCGATCAGGGCGCGGATCAGGAGTTGCTGGGCAAGGTTCATGCGCGGGTCCGGCGGCATTTCGAAGCCGCGGAACTCGATCAGGCCGAGACGTCCGGTCGGGCCGTCCGGCGAATACATCTTGTCGATACAGATTTCGGCGCGGTGGGTATTGCCGGTCACGTCCACGAGGAGATTTCGCAGCAGGCGGTCCACCAGCCAGGGGAAGGGGGCCTGGCCCTCTTCGGGTGCCTTGATCTGGGACAGCGCGATTTCCAGTTCGTAGAGCCCGTCATGGCGGGCTTCGTCCACCCTTGGCGCCTGGCTGGTCGGGCCGATGAACAGGCCGGAAAACAGGTAGGACAAGCTCGGATGGCGTTGCCAGTGCAGGATCAGGCTACGCAACAGATCCGGCCGGCGCAGGAACGGGCTGTCGAGCGGCGTCGCGCCGCCCACCACCACATGGTTGCCGCCGCCGGTGCCGGTATGCTTGCCGTCGATCATGAATTTTTCCGCACCGAGCCGGGTCTGCCGGGCTTCTTCATAGATCGTCTCGGTGGTCGCCACGCATTCCTTCCAGGTTGAGGCCGGATGGATGTTGACCTCGATCACGCCGGGGTCGGGCGCGACTCGGATGACGTTCATGCGCGGATCGGTCGGCGGCGCATAGCCTTCGATATGAACCTTCAGCCCGAGTTTGGCGGCGGACGCTTCCGCGGCCGAGACAAGTTCCAGATAGTCTTCGATCCGCTCGACCGGAGGCATGAACACGTACAGTCGCCCGTCGCGCGGCTCGACGCTCATCGCCGTGCGGACCGCGTCCTTGTCGGCGTCTTCGGAAAGCGACTGTTCGGTGCGGGTCTGGCCTGCCTCGGCGGCCGTAAATTGCGCGATCGCCTGTTCTCGGTCAGGACGCGGACCGGCCGGAAAGTCGGGCAGAGGCTCTCGCGGTTCCGTCGGATCGGCGGTGTTGATGTAGGGATAGCGGGCGGGTGGAACATGCGGCAGGGCTTCCAGCGGAAGCCGGTATCCGACCGGGCTGTCGCCGGGAACCAGGAACAACGCGTCCCGCCGCAGTTTCCAGCGTTCCGAACGCCAGCCCGCTCCCGCGGACTTTGCCTGCCAGCGCTGGATCGGCAGGACATAGCCACTCGGATGGGTCAGGCCGCGGTCGAACACCCGCGCGATCCGGTGGCGGGCTTCGGCATCCTCCAGCTTCGAGTTCTCGGGCGTCACGTTGACCGGCAGATTGGATTCCTTGACGAGCCATTCGGCCGGGTCTTCATAGGCCGGAACCACATAGTCCGGCTGCACGTCGAGCTCTTCGGCAATGCTCTTGAGCAGGGCTTCGGCTTCCTTTTCCGATGCACCGGTCTTGTCGCCCTCGTCGGCGATCAGGTCCGGGTTCTGCCAGATCGGTTTACCATCGCGGCGCCAGTAAAGGGAAAACGTCCAGCGCGGCAGGGTTTCGCCCGGGTACCATTTGCCTTGGCCGTAATGCAGAAAGCCGCCGGGCGCGAACCTCTGGCGCAGCCGCCGGATCAGCTTGTCCGCCAGTGCGCGTTTGGTCGGGCCGACCGCGCCCGTGTTCCATTCTTCGGCTTCGAAATCGTCGATGGAAACAAAGGTCGGCTCGCCACCCATGGTAAGGCGGATGTCTTCGAATTCCAGAACCCGGTCGACCTTCTCACCCAGATCGTTGAGGGCGTCCCAGGCATCGTCGGAAAAGGGCATGGTGATGCGCGGATGCTCGGCGACACGGGCGACCTTCATGTCGAAGGTAAAGTCCACTTCCGCCGCACTCGCCATGCCGGAGATGGGGGCCGCGTTGCGGTAATGCGGCGTGCCGGCCAACGGAATATGGCTTTCGCCGGCAAGAAGTCCGGAGGTCGGGTCCAGTCCGATCCAGCCTGCGCCGGGCAGGTAAACCTCCACCCAGGCGTGAAGATCGGTGAAGTCGTGATCCGTGCCCGAAGGTCCGTCCAGGGCTTGCAGATCCGGTTTCAGCTGGATCAGGTAGCCGGAGACGAAGCGGGCGGCGAAACCGAGATTGCGCAGGACCTGTACCAGCATCCAACTGGAATCCCGGCACGACCCCTTTGCGTGTTCAAGGGTTTCCTCCGGCGTTTGGACGCCGGGCTCCATGCGGATGACGTACCCCACTTCGTTGGCGACGCGGGCGTTGAGGCCGACGATGAAATCGACCGTTCGCGTCCGGTCCTTCGGCGTGGCATCAAGGAAGGCCTGGAGCATGGGACCGACCGGTTCGGTCTTTTTGTAGATCTCGAGATCGTCACGCAGCTCGGGCGGATAGTCGAAGGGCCAGTGTTCCGCCTCTTCCTCGACGAAGAAGTCGAACGGATTGTAGATCGACATATCGGCGACCAGATCGACCTCGATCTTGAATTCGCGCACCGGCTCCGGGAACACGAACCGGGCGAGCCAATTGCCGTAAGGGTCCTGCTGGTGATTGACGAAATGACCGCCGGGGCTGACTTTCAGCGAATGGGACAGGACCCGCGTCCGGCTGTGCGGCGCCGGCCGCAGACGGATGATCTGGGGCCCGAGCGTGACCGGGCGGTCGTATCTGTAATGGGTCAGATGATAGATGCTTGCGCGTATCGACATGGTCCGTCCGGTTTGGTGCTCCTCCGTCTTGAGAGCGTTCCACAAAATCCCGCGACGCACCATGTCTTTTTGGGTTATCGCCAAGTCCGGCCGATTATTCCGGCGTTCCGAACACAGGATATGGCCTAAACCGATGCCGCGCGCGACCGCTGGCGGAAGGCTTTTGGGGTTTCAGCCATGCGGGCGGCGAAAAAGCGTGTGAAATAGGACGGTGAGGAGAAACTGAGCGCATAGGCGATCTCGGAAACCGGCAGGTCGGTGAAGGCCAGTTTGCGTTTCGCTTCAAGCAGGACCCGGTCCTGAATGATCTCAGCCACGGTTTTTCCGGTCACGGCTTTTGTCACCCGCGACAGATGGGTCGGTGTCACGGACAGCATTTTCGCATAGTCGGTCACCGAGCGGGTTTCGGGCATATGCCGGTCGAGACAGGTCTGAAGCTGTCTGACGAGAGCGGTCTGCCGGTCTCCGACGGGTTCGCGGCTTCCGGCCTGTTGTATCAGCCCGCGATGCAGATTCCCCAGAAGCAGCAGGAACCGGGCCTCCAGGACGGAATTGCGGATTTCATCGTGCTTTTCGTGTTCCGTTTCGATGCTTTTGGCGAGGTTCAGGGCTTCGGAGAGCACGCCCTGATGGGGATCGCCCTGCAAGATTTGAGGGGTCTCGATCCAGGGCGCTATCCAGGCGGCTCGCTCCGCCAGGCGGGCGATGTCCGAGGTCGGCACTGTCAGCACCCAGCCCTGCATGTCTTTCGGATAATTGAAGGCATGGGTGCATAGCGCCGGCAGCCAGACCAGGGCAGGACCGTTGAGCCTCTGCCGTCTGGTATCGATCACGCCGTCGACGGTGCCGGTGTCGAAGACGAAAAGCTGCGCCAGGCCCTCGTGATAATGGGGCTCCACGGTCCAGTCGTGGATATGGCTTCGCTCGGAAATCCGTTCGCAATTGAGGAAGCCGACATGGGCGGACGCGTCGCCGAGCACATAGCGGTCCCGGTCCAGTCTGTTCAGTGCCACGATGCGATGCTCCGATGTTGAAAAAGTGACATTCTTTATCACGCGTGTGCATTGTCTTCCCATACGGAAATGCCGAATTTCAATGTTACGGGAGTTTCGCGATATCTGACCTCGCGTTTGGAGGATGCCGGAAAATGAAAATCTGCGGGAGGAAAATATGACCGAGATCGCCATTGCCGGGGCGGGTATCGGCGGCCTGACGGCGGCACTTTGCCTGGCGGAAAAAGGGTTCAATGTCCGGGTTTTCGAGGCTGTTCCGGAATTGAAGCCGCTGGGGGTGGGCATCAATCTGATGCCGCATTCTTCAAAGGTCCTGCATGATCTCGGGCTGCGCGACGGTCTGGACGAAATTGCCATTCGAACCCGGTGCATCGAGTATCGGACCAGATACGGTCATCTGATCCAGTCGGACCCGCGCAATGTCGAAGCCGGGTTTTCCGCCCCTCAGTATTCGGTTCACCGGGGCGAGTTGCAGTTCCTGCTGCTGGAAGCGGTATGGGAGCGTCTGGGGCGGGAGGCGGTTCAGGCCAACAAGGCGGTTGAAGGCTTCTGGCAAACCGATGACAAGGTTACGGTCGATTTCGCAGACGGTACCACCCATGACTGCGACCTGCTCATCGGCGCGGAAGGCCTGCGGTCCAGAGTGCGGCAGCAACTGCATCCGGGCGAGGGGCCGCTCTGCTACGAGGGTACCATGATGTTCCGCGGCGCGGTCGAAACGGATGTGATCGGCGACGGCAGGACCATGGTGATCGCCGGCAATCACGACGTCAAATTCGTCACCTATCCGATCAGCGAGAGGTTGCGCAAAAAGGGTCGGGCGCTGACCAACTGGGTGGCGGAGGTGCGCCATGATACGCCGCGGCATATCCAGGACGCCGACTGGTCCCGGGGCGCCACCATCGACTTCATCAAGGAGTTCGAAGACTTCCAGATGGCCGACATGAATGTCGTCGAGATCCTGAGGTCCACGAAGAACGTCACCGAATTTCCGATGGTGGATCGCGATCCGCTGCCGTTCTGGTCTGAGGGCCGTGTTACCCTCCTGGGCGACGCTGCGCATCCCATGTATCCGATGGGCGCAAACGGCGCGAGTCAGGCGATCCTAGATGCGCGGGTGCTTGCGGATGAACTGGCAAAGAGCCCCGGTCCGGAAGGCCTCAAGGCCTATGAAGAGATCCGGCGTCCGTTCACGACCAATGTGGTTCTGACCAATCGCAAGGGCGGCCCGGAGCAGGTGCTGGATATTGCCGATGCCCGCGTGAAGGGACCGGACGACCGGATCGAGGACCTGATCACGAAGGAAGAGCTGGAACAGGTGGCCGCCAATTATCGCAACGTTGCCGGCTTCAAGAAGAATACCGCCTGAGCGGATCTCATTGCCCCTTACCGGAGTTGCGGTCAGGAAACGGTCCGGAGCGGACAAAAAGACGGAATGGGGAGGAAGAACCGGATGACGCAGTTTTTCACCGAAGAAGGATCGGCCGAAATCGTCAATGCCCGTATGGGCGACAGCGTTGACCCGCGCTTGAGAGCGGTGATGGCCTGCCTGGTGAAGCATCTTCATGCCTTTGCCAAAGAGATCGACCTGACCCAGGAGGAATGGGACCTCGGCATCGACTTCCTGACCCGCGCCGGGCAGCTTTGTTCGGAAGAGCGTCAGGAATTCATCCTGCTGTCGGATGTGCTCGGTTTTTCCATGCTGGTGGATGCCATCAACAACCGCCGTCCTGTTGGCGCGACGGAGAATACGGTCTTCGGTCCGTTCCACGTGGCGGGGGCGCCTGAGCGCCAAATGGGAGAGGTGATCTCGCTCGACGGCAAGGGCGAAAGCTGCCTGTTCGAGGGCCGGGTCATCGATCTCCACGGCGAGCCGATCGAAGGCGCAACGATCGATGTCTGGTGCGACAACGCCGACGGCTATTACGACGTGCAGCAGCCGGGCATCCAGCCGAAGTGGAACAACCGCGGCATCTTCACCACGGGCAGGGACGGCGCATATAGCTTCATCGGTATCAAGCCGGTGTCCTATCCGATCCCGGAGGACGGTCCTGTCGGCAAGATGCTGGCCGCTCTCGGCCGTCATCCCTATCGCCCGGCGCACATGCATTTTCTGGTCACGGCACCGGGCTTCCAGAAGCTGGTCACGCATACCTTCGTCGGCGACGATCCCTACATCACCTCCGACACGGTGTTCGGCGTCAAGCAGACCCTGGTCGCGCCGTTCGAGCACGTCAACGACGGCCGGACCGTCTGGCGTTCTCCGTTCGATTTCGTGCTCACGCCTGACGGACAAAGCGGCTGATGTCATCGGGCGGAAAGGCCCCATCATCAGGTTTCGCGGGGATAGATGGTAGCTTTTTGTACGGTGAAAGCGTCAAGCATGTCCTGTCGCGGCTCAACGCCGATGCCGGGAAGGTCCGACGCCTGCATTTTCGATGTGGCGGAAAAGGCCACATCGCGGTCGCCCAGGTCCTCGTCATAGAAGCGGTCCGTCGGAAAGATGTCGGCGGGATAGGTCATGTTCGGCAAGGTCGCGAAGGCGAGGGTCGCGTTCTGGGCAATTGCCGATTCCAGCATGCTTCCCATCCAGTTGCCGATGCCTGCGTCCTCGCACATCTGCCGCACTTCAAGGGTCGGCGTGATGCCGCCGAGGCGTCCAAGCTTGAGATTGATGATGTCGCAGGCTTCCTGCTTGATGGCATGGCGGACGCGGTCGACGGAGACGATGGTTTCGTCCAGGCAGATCGGGGTGCCGATCTTCCTGCGCAGCACCGCATGATCGAGAATATCGTCGTGGCCGAGCGGCTGTTCGATCATGGCCAGGTGAAACCGGTCGAGGCTACGGAACATGTCCACATCATCGAGCGCGAAGGCGCTGTTGCAATCGATATGCATCACAAGGTCGGGGAAGGTGGAGCGGACGGCGGCGACCATGTCCACATCCCAGCCCGGCCGGAACTTGAGCTTGACCCGAGCAAGCCCGCTGTCGACTGCGGCGCCGATCTTTTCGATCAGCCCTTCAAGGGTCGATTCCACCGAAATGTCGCCGCCGACCAGGACATCCGGGTTCCTGCCGCCGAGCATCTGCCACAGCGGCGTGCCGGTTGAGCGGGCCCGCAGATCGTAAAAGGCGAGATCCAGGCCGGCCTTGGCGAAGCCGTTGCCCTTCACCGGTTTCAGGAGCCTTTGCAGGTCTTTTCCGGTGGAAATGTCCTGGCCCACGATCATCGGCGCGAGCTTCCTTTCAAGAACCAGAAAGGCGCCGGCCGCCCATTCATCGCAGTAGTTCGGTCCACTATGCGGGGCGGTTTCGCCCCAGCCGACCAGATCGCCGGACATGATGCGAACCAGCACGGACTCGATTGCCGTCTCGTCGCTTGCGGCGGTGCGCCAGGGTTCGCGAAGCGGCATGGCCACATGGAAAAGGTCAATTCTGTCGATATTCATGGGATGGGTCCCCGGTTCCCGGTTTTGGGCAATCAGACAGGTTATCCATGTTGTTGCTTGACTTGACTATGCTTGTGGCTTCATTTTTTCATAAATGAAACTTTTGGAGCGCCGTCGTGCCGACTTTCGATCAAGACCGACTCTTTTCCCAGCGGATCCTGGATGCCTACAACGAAATGTCCCGTGGCGAGCGCTATCTGGCGGACGTGCTTTTAGAGAATCCACTCGCGATTCTGGACCAGACCGCCACCCAGTTGTCCGAGCGCGCCGGGGTGTCCAAGGCGACGACCGCGCGCTTTTTCCGTCTGCTCGGTTACCCGAGTTACAAGGCGGCCCAGGCGCAGGCGCGCGTGGAGGGGATCAGCTCCGGGAAGTCCCAATACGGCTCGCGTATGCAGACCTTCAAGAGCCATAAGCCGGATCTCAGCATTCACCTGCAGAGCGAGGTCCAGAACATGGTGCGGACCCTGGAGCAGCAGCGGTCCGACCATCTCGATCAGGCGGTCCAGATCCTCGCGCGTGGCGAAAAGCTTTGGGTTGTGGGTTTTGCGGACAACTATCCGCTCGCCCATTTCGCCCGTGCCCAACTCATCCGGGTGCGGCCGGATATCCGCCTGATCCCGCTTGGAAGCTTCTCCGTGGCGGAGGAATTTGCGTCGATTTCGGCCTCCGATGCGTTCCTCGCGTTCGGGGTCCTGAAGCGCATCCCCCAGTTCCGGAACGTACTGCGGTCGGCGATTGGGGCAGGGTCGAAAGTGGTCTATGTCACCGACCAGATGTCCCGTACCGCGGAGGATATTGCGACCGTCACCCTGCGCTGCCGGACCCGCAGCACAGGACTGTTCGATACGGTGGTTCCGGCGCTCAGCCTGATCAACTATCTCTGCTCTGCATTGGCGATCTACATCGGCGAAAGTGCCATGGAGCGGTTGAACATGATCGACGAGATTCATGCCGAATGGGACGATCTGCTGTCCGATCACATCTGAATCGAAGACAAAGTTGCGAACAAATTTCACCTAAAACATCAAAAAACAATCATATATGAAATAAACTGTTTCATTTTCGAAATTTTGTTGACGCCATTCGGAATTGAAGAAAGCATTCCCGGGTGTTGGGCGTGCCGAGCAAAACGCGGTGCGCCCCAGGCGGGGGCAACACAAATCCTCGCCGCCTTCAAGACGGGGATCTGAACATGCGTAAAATGAAATCGCGAAAGCTTATGGCACTCCTGTGCGGAGTTGCTTTTATCGGCCTGAGCGCACCGGCTTCGGCCGCCGACATTGTCTGGGCCCGGTACGGGGACAGCGACACGCTCGATCCTCATGCCAGCACAACCACGCTGTCCATGCAGTCCTGGCGGCAGATCTACGACACGCTGATGGCGTTCGACGAGGGTGGCATGCCGCAGCCGAACATGGCCAAGAGCATCGAGGTGAGCGACGACGGCCTGATGGTGACCTTCAAGCTGAACGACGGCATAATGTGTCACGACGGATCGCCGTTCGATTCCGCGGATGTGAAATACACCTTCGACCGGGCCCTGTCGGATGACCATCCGAGCCTGACCAAATCCGCCTGGGGTCCGATCTCTTCGGTCGAAGCGCCGGACGCGTCGACCATTGTAGTCAAGTTCGACCAGCCCTTCGGCGCCTTCGTGCCGTTCATGGCCGATCCGTTCTCCTCGATGATCTGCGACAGCAATGAAGCGCTGGGCGCGGACTTCGGCTCCAAGGCGGCGATCGGCACCGGCCCGTGGAAGCTGGAAGAGTGGACCAAGGGCGACCGGATCGTTCTGTCCGCCAACGAGACCTACAAGAATTTCGGCCATCCGATCGAAAACAAGGGCAAGCCCTATGCGGACCGGCTGATCATCCGGACCGTGCCGGAAGCCCAGACGCGGCTTGCGGGCCTGAAAACCGGTGAGCTGGATATCATCGAACCGCCGCTGGAAGACGTGCCCAGCATCAAGGACGATCCGTCCATGACGCTGCATATCGCCGAGGCGACCGGCCAGGACGTCTTCTTCGAGTTCACGATCTCCCGGCCGCCGTTCAATGACGAGCGGGTCCGTCAGGCGGTGGCCCATGCGGTCGACGTGGACATGGCGCTCGACATCGGCTTCCAGGGCCTCGTGCAGCGCGAGAAGTGTCCGATCGCGGCCGGCGTCTTCGGCAACGACCAGGACTTCTGCGCGAAATACCTGCCGGAGTATGACCCGGAAAAGGCCAAGGCCCTGCTTAAGGAAGCCGGTTTCGGTCCGGACAATCCGATCGACGTCACCATGATGACCTGGACCGGCGGCGGCCGTGAGCGGATCCTGCAGATCTTCCAGAACCAGCTCGCCCAGGTCGGCATCAAGACCAATATCGAGATCATGGATATCGGTACCCTCAATGCCCGGGTGAAGCAGGAAAACGAGAAGACCGAGGGCAAGTCCACCTTCGACATGATGGGCTGGTCCTGGTACGACCCGGATATCCTTTACCAGCTGTGGCATTCGCCGGGCGCCTATTCCGGCTACAACACGCCGGAGCTGGACGCGATGCTGGAAGAGATGCGCACCACGGTGGATACCGAAGCCCGGCTTGAGGTCGTGAAGAAGGTCAACGCCTATCTCCTGGAAAAGGCGGTCCACGTTCCGCTCTACACGCCCGGCTGGATGTGGCTCTACGTGACCTCCAAGAAGGTCGAGGGCTTCAAGATCGGCGCCTTCGATCAGCCGCTGCTGATGGATGTGAAGATCACCGAGTGATCTTTCCCGGCGAGGCGGTGTCCCAGGTTCCCGGGGCGCCGCCTTCCTCCGACTTCCTACGGTACGAACCCCATCGGCCCGCTTCATGCTTCATTATCTGACGCACAGGATTGCCACCGCGCTGTTCACGGTCTGGATCACCACCGTGGCGGTCGCGATGCTGATCCATATCGTGCCGGGGGATCCGGTGCAGATCATGTATGCCCAGTCCCAGGGCACGACTCCGGAACAACTGGAGGAAATCCGCACGCGGCTTGGGTTGAACGAGCCGGTCTGGGTCCAGTACGGCATGTTCATGGGGCGGATCCTTCAGGGCGACTTCGGCCAGACGATCCGCGGCAAGCAGCCGGTGCTGGATCTGCTCATGGGGCGATTGCCGAACACGCTCCTGCTTGCGAGCGTCAGCCTGGTCATCGCGGCCTTCGTCGGCATCATCTTCGGTTTCTTCGCGGCCTATAAACGCGGCACCGCCATCGATACCGGGCTCATGATCAGCTCGCTGATTGGCGTGTCGATGCCGCATTTCTGGCTGGGCCTGATCCTGCTGTTCGTGTTCGCGGTCAATCTCGCCTGGCTGCCGGTCGCAGGTGAGGACTGGCGCTCCCTCGTGCTGCCGGCGGTCACGCTGGGGGTCGCCAATGCGGGCATCATTGCCCGTCTGACCCGGTCCTCCATGATCGATATCCTCAATCAGGACTTCGTCCGCACCGCGCGGGCCAAGGGGCTGCACAAGGGGACGATCCTCTATCGCCACGTGCTGCTGGCGGGTCTCATTCCTGTCGTCACCATGCTCGGTCTCCAGTTCACCTACATGCTGGGCGGGGCGATCGTGGTGGAGAACGTGTTCGCCTGGAACGGTATCGGCCGGCTGGCGATCCAGGCGATCTTCCAGCGCGACTACCCGCTCATCCAGGGGTTCATTCTGATCTTCGCGTGTCTCGTGGTCACCGTCTCACTGGTGATGGACATCCTTTACGCCGTTCTTGATCCCAGAGTGAGGCTGAGCTGATGGCCATGCAATCCATGCCGGACGCCGGCGGTGCACCTTCCGAGGCGGCTCTGAAACTGGGCCAGTTCTTCCGGAACAAGGGTGCCGTCATCGGTCTGGTGATCGTTCTGGTGCTAGTCTTCGTCGCAATTTTCGCACCGCTGATCGCGCCCTTCGATCCCCAGATGATGGGGGCCGGACGGCGGCTGCAGCCGCCGTCGTTCGGCCACCCCTTCGGCACCGACGAATTCGGCAGGGATCTGTTCTCCCGGGTGGTCTACGGGTCACGGCTCACGCTGATGATCGCCGGCATTGCGGTCGGCATCGCGCTCGCCATCGGCCTGACGATCGGACTGGTCGGCGGCTATGCCGGCGGTTGGACCGAACGGGTGGTTATGCGGCTGGTGGACGTGGTCTTCTCCTTCACTGAGACCCTGATCGCCCTGGCCGCGGTCGCGGTCCTGGGTCCGTCGCTGAAGAACGCGATGATCGCGGTCGGGATTGCGACCATGCCGTTCTATGCCCGCATCTGCTACTCCACCGTGATCGTGGAGAAGAACAAGCCCTATTTCGAGGCGACGGTTGCCGCCGGCGCCGGCCATGCCCGCATCCTGTTCCTGCATCTCCTGCCCAATATCCTGCCGACCATGGTGGTGGTGGCGACACTCGGTGTGTCCACCGCGATCCTGGCCGCGGCCGGGCTGAGCTTCCTGGGACTGGGGGCGCAGCCGCCGTCGCCCGAATGGGGCTGGATGTTGTCGGCGGGGCGGGATTATTTCACCCGCGCGCCGTGGATGATGATCGTGCCCGGTGTTGCGATCGCGATCACGGTGCTGGGCTTCAATCTTCTGGGGGACGGGATCCGTGAGATCCTCGATCCCCGCCAGACGACGAGGCGCTGATCCATGAGCGATGCGATCCTCACCGTCGACAATCTGACCATCGGCTTCGGCCGGAGCGCGGAGCAGTCTCCGGCGGTCAAAGGCCTGTCCTATTTTCTGAAAGCCAACGAGACCCTGGCGATCGTCGGGGAATCCGGCTCCGGCAAGAGCGTCTCCAGCATGTCGCTGCTCGGCCTGCTGCCGAAGGGCACGAGCCGGATCCTGAGCGGGACGGCGATGTTCGACGGCCGCAACCTGCTGGAATTGGATGAAGAAGACCAGCGGGAGATCCGCGGCAAGCGCATCTCGATGATCTTCCAGGAGCCAATGACGTCGCTCAATCCGGTTCTGACCATCGGCCGGCAGATGACGGAAGTGGTTCTGGCCCATGACCCGAAATTCCAGGGCGTGGACAAGAGCGCGGTCAACATGCTCGACCGGGTCGGTCTTCCGGACCCATCGGGCATGATGAGGCGCTATCCGCACCAGCTTTCCGGCGGGCAGCGCCAGCGGGTCATGATCGCCATGGCGCTGATCAACCGGCCGGAGATCCTGATCGCGGACGAACCGACGACGGCGCTCGACGTGACCGTCCAGGCGCAGATCCTGGAACTGATGCGGGAACTCAAGGACCAGTTCGGCACCAGCATGCTGCTGATCACCCACGACATGGGCGTCGTGGCGGAAACCGCCGACCGGGTGATCGTGATGAAGCAGGGCGAGAAGGTGGAGGAGCGGGACGTGGGGCCACTGTTCGCCTCGCCCGAACATCCCTATACGCGCAAGCTTCTAGCCGCCGTCCCGAAGATCGGGTCTTCCGACGTGCCGCCGAAAGGTAAGGTTCCGAATGTCGTCCATGCCGCTCCGGTGGTGGAAGCGCGCAAACTGAGCAAGACCTTTCACAGCAGCGGTCACGAGGTGAAGGCGCTCGACGATGTGAGCTTCGCCATTCCGCCCGGCGAGACGCTCGCGCTGGTCGGAGAATCCGGGTCCGGCAAGTCGACAGCGGCGCGCGCAATCCTGCGGCTCCTGGAGGTGGATTCGGGCGAAGTGCTGATGGATGGCGGCGATATCCGCGAATATCGCGCGCAGCTGTTGCGCAAGGCGCGAAAGCACATGCAGATGATTTTCCAGGACCCCTACGGCGCGCTCGATCCGCGCATGCGGGTCGACCGGCTGGTGGCCGAACCCATGCGCATCCACAAGATCGCCAAGGGCAGGGAACTTCAGGACAGGACGGAAGCCCTGTTCCTTCAGGTCGGCCTGACGGCGGACCAGATGCGTCGATACCCGCACGAGTTTTCCGGCGGGCAGCGCCAGCGGCTGTGCATCGCTCGGGCGCTGGGCGTGGAGCCGAAGCTGATCGTGGCGGACGAGCCGACGTCCGCGCTCGATGTTTCGATCCAGGCCCAGGTGATCGAGCTGATGCTTGACCTGCAGCAGCGCCTCGGGCTCTCCTACCTGTTCATCAGCCACGATCTGGCGGTGGTCGAACAGGTGAGCCATTCGATCGCGGTCATGCTGCATGGCCGGATCGTGGAGGTCGGGCCGCGGGACGCGGTTCTGAAGACACCGGCCCACGCCTATACAAGGGAACTTCTGAACGCCATTCCGATCCCGGATCCGGTGCGCACGCGCGGCAAGTTGGAAGTCAGCGACCGCTCATCCTTTTCCAGGGGACCGCTAGAACCTGTCTCCGAGTATCATCTGGCGGCGTCATGACTATCGGAATTGCACTTTCCGGGCCGAATGCGGGCCTCGGCCTTTTCAAGGCGCTCGCGGCGGTCGAAAAGATCAGCCGCGGCTCCATCGGCGGATTCGTCAGCTTCGCCGTGATAACCGACGACGGGCAATTGCTGCGGGCGCAGACGCAGGACGGCGGGACGAGCACCCTGTTCGGTGGCGAGGAGCCCCCGGCCGACTATGGACAGGCCCCCCTGGCGGTGCTGATGTCGAGCGGACCCAACAGGCCGGAACCGCTGTCGCAATTCACGCCTGGTGGCGCCGACATCGGCCTCGTTACCGGGCACCGGCTGCCGAATGTCGCCATATGCGGAAATCCACCGCCGAACATCATGGTGCTGGATGCCCTGAAGCGTGGCGATCCCGTCCGTGTCGCCGTCTCCCAGGCGCTTGCGGCCAATCGTCAGGCAGATGCCGGGCTGATCGCCTTGACCCGCAAAGGCGAAATCGCCCTGGGCGATACCGACTTCGTTTGCAGGCGAAAGGATCGCGGCAGCCTGTCCTTTTCCAGCGAAGACGGGTGCTTCAAAGGCGCCGTCACCCACAATTCCATATTTCCGGTGCGGGGGATTGCCGAACTGGTGGCGGGCGTCGCCCTGGACACTTACGAAGCGCCGGACCGCTGCGACCGGATGCTCCGCCTCGACCGCTCGGTGTTGCTCGTGCCGTCGGATGGCGAACAGGTGCATATCGATGATCAGGGTAGGGTTCTGTCCGTGGACATCGCCCGGGAACGGATCGAGGGGGGCTCGCTGGAAGGGGCGCTGTTTCTCTATCAGGCACCGGTCTACAAGGACGGCAAACTGGTCGGCCATGTGAGCGGCCAGGAGCCCTATACGATCGTGGAGGACAACCGGGCGCTGTCCTTCTCCGGGAGGGCGGAAACGGAAATTGCCCTGAAAAGGAGGATCGCTTAGACCAGCTTGGGATCACCGGTCCTTCAGCCGATCCAGGGAGACCTGGATCCCGTCGGTGTCGTTCAGTTCGAGCGGGCTCGACAGGATCAGTGACAGCTTTCCGCCATTTCCCGCCTTCCAGAGAATAAAGCGTGTGCCGGGTGGGCGCGAAGCGGGTCGGTCTTCTGGATGTCGAATGCCTTGGGTCTGCGCGCGCGCCGGATTGGTGTCGTGCCGCAGGGCAAAAGGAAAGGGCCGGATGAAATATCCGGCCCTTGCTTCTTTCCGATTTCCGCAACGGAATTCGACGAGATATCTCTGTTACCGGATCGCACCGCCGATAATGCCGCCGATGACGCCGCCGATGAGCGCAGCCGGAACCTGTCCGCCGCCGTTGTTATTGTTGTTCGTGTTCTGGTTCGTATTTCTGTTTCTCGGCGGGTTGTTCTGAGGCGCCGAGCTTCTGCTGACGACTTTTCGCCGCTCGGCAATGCGCCGCTGTTCCTCCTCGAGCCATGCCACATACTGCACCTGGGTCTGGCTGGTCAGAAGCCGGTACTGCGGGGCGGTGAAGTAGCCCGTCGGAACGAATTTGTTGGCGGTTTGCCATGCGGTCACGGCCTGGCGGGTCTTGGGGCCATGGACGCCGTCCGGATGCCCGGTGTTAAAGCCGGCCAGGTTCAACCTGGCCTGAACCTCCCGCCGCACGCTCCGGCCCCAGCCCAGCTGCGCTTCGGTGGCTTCTGTTCCCGGCAACCGGAGGTCCTCAGTCGTGATCTGCGGGCCATCGTTTGAGGAAGCGGATGCGACGTTCTGGGTTTTCTCCGCGGAGCGGGTAATTGTCGTGATTTTCTCACGCGCGATTTCGGAAAACGTACCCGTCGGGTAAGCGCGCAGATAGGCTTCATAGGCGGCTTTCGAGCCGGTGCCTTCGGCTGCATCCCAAACCGCCTTTTCGCGTTCCCAGGCCAACGCGGCGTTCGCGGGTACTGACGGCGCGACGGCAGCCGTCGAGGCGTTAGATTGCGTATCCGCGGTTCCCTGTTCCAGCGACGCCACCTGCTGGTTTGCGGTCTTGTTCAGGAAAACCTCGCCGATCAGGGAGGCGTTGACCCAAGGGCGTTGCCGCCGGTTGGTTTCATTGAATACGTCTCCCGTCACGCGGGTCATGACCGTCTGGATGGAGGCGTTGGGTTCGTCGATATGTTTGAGCAAGGCGTTGGTGAACGGGGAGTTCTGCCCATCGCCATCGAGCGCGACATCGCCGGGGCTGGTTGAAAACGCGATTACCGAACCGGAACCACCGGTTTCGATCAGCTTTATTTCCGCAAGCCCCTGTCCGACGGTTGCGGACCGCGACGGGCTCATCCGGCGGGCAAGCGAGCGTGCCAGCGGGTTATCCCGGCATGCATCGAGAAAGACCAGCTGGACCTTCACATCATTCGTCATCTGCCGGAGGATGAAATCCATCGGCATCGTTTCGAAATCGAGGTCGGTTTCGTCCTGCAAGCGGGCATCGATCGGAACCAGATAATTCTGACCGCCGATCTGCATGCCGTGACCGGCATAGAACAACAGCGCGATATCCGCACCTTTTGCGGAGCGTGCGAACTGACCCACGGTCTTGCGCATGTTCCTCAGGTCCAGGTTATAACCGGCGACCACGTCAAATCCGAGATTGCGCAATTTGGTCGCCATCGCGGTGGCATCGTTCACAGGATTGGGCAGCACCACCGTATTGGCATATTCGCTGTTGCCGATCACGAGGGCTACGCGCTTGGCAAGAGCCGGCGCGGAACTGACCAGCAGAATCGAAAAGCCTACCAATAACTTACGGAACATCTCGTCCTCCTGATAATCATGTACTAAATAAAATTGTTCGTGTTTCGGCAGATACTTAAGGAAAAAGGGTTTTTTTGTCGTTTAAAGGCTACAGACAAATTCGGATGAATTTTAACACACTACTTACACTTTACTCAACAAATTCGCAGTGTGAAATCTTCCGGCGGAATGCGCCGTTCGCACACTCTTGCCACATGAAAGTGCGCCGAACCGGAACAGCGGCCACTTTTGTGGACTTGTCAAAGGCAATGAGCAAATTTCCGGGATTTGGTACCTTCCGGCTTCGCCTTGAACGTGAGATGGCGACGCAGCCCATAATTGCAATGAGTTTGCGGTTTCACAACCGATCACGTTGCCGAGACTTTCCTCATCGGCGCGAATTCCCGCCGGGGAGCGCGCAAGGCGAGGGCCATTGTCGGGTTCCCGTGGGTTTCAGAAGGCCGGGAAGTCCTCACGCAGATCTCTTATTACTGTGCGACTATTACAGTGCGACTCGGGTATGAATGGTTCATGTCATCGATATTTTTCTCAATGTTGTGGCCTGAACCGGATTGGCTGCGAACGCGAATTCCTTCGCCGTTCATTCGGTTTCTTCTGATTTTTCCGGCTTCGGTGGCGGTGATCGCACTCGCCACCTGGCTGATGACGCTGTTTCTTATCGCCGAAGGAGCGATCACCCTGGCCGCGTTTCCGCTGGCAATCGCGATCGCCGGGACGGTCTATTTCGGTCCGTCGGTCGCGTTGGCCTGGGGCGTGGTGGTGTTCGGCGCCTTTGCCTTTTTCTTCGGCATGCCTTCCGGGTATTCCCTGCTTTATGCGGTCATTTACAGCGGGGCCACCTGGGTCGCGGCGGTGGCGCTCCACCGCTTCGGCTTCGACCGGTTGCTTTCCCATCCGGTTCGCGCAGTCGTTGCCTGGTACGCCATCGTCGGGGTCGTTATGCCGGCATTGACCACGATCCTGGGTGTGCCGGTCCTTGTGGCCGGCGGGGTCGCGAGCGCCGATGGCGGATGGCTGCTTCTGTTTGTCTCGAACTACATCAGCGACAGCTTTTCGCCGGTCTCGCTGGGGCTTGCCCTATGCGTGCCGATCGAGCGAATGACCGCGCAAAATGCTCCCGCGCAATCGGATACGCAGAACCGCAGCGAGATGCTTTTGTGGGTGCTTTTCGCCGCCATATCCACGGTCGGTGTGACGATCTTCGGCAAAGACTGGCTGCGCCACGGGATTAACGACATGACGCCGGCCTACTTCCTGCTCCTTGCGTGGGCGGCCCTGCGCTTCAGCCTGTCCTTCACGACAATCGCGACGGCCGCCGTGGGCCTGATCGTCGTCTCGTGCCACACGTTCGGGCTGGGCGGCACGCCGATACCGGCAACCACATCCGACACGATTACGGTCTATGCCAATCTCCTGGCGCTCACGGTGCTCGCCCAGGCAAGCAGCGCAATGACATCGCAGCGCCGGCTGGACCATGAGCGGGCCGTCGAGGCGGAACTCGGCCGGGCGCGCCTGAAGCGGTATTTCTCTCCCCGCATCGTGGAGGATCTGCTCGCGCAGCGCGGCGCCTTCGACGAGACCCGTGCGCAGCGCGCCGTCGTCATGTTTGCGGACATCGTCGGCTTCACCACCCTTTCGGAACGCCAGACACCGGAAGAGACGATCGCCATGCTGCGCGAGTTCGATACCGCCATGGAAGGAGAGATCTTCGACAACAAGGGCGTGGTCGACAAGTATCTGGGCGATGGCGTCATGGCCGCCTTCGGCCTGCCGGATACCAGCGAGGTCGACGTCGCCTCCGCCGTCCGCTGCGCCAGGGGCATGCTGGAGCGGACCCGTCAGCTTTCAAAACAGCGGAAGGAAGCCGGCGAACAGGACTACAGGATCAGCATCGGCCTGCATGTGGGCCACGTCGTGGCCGGCAACGTCGGCAGCGAACGCAACCTGTCCTTCACGGTGATCGGCGACACGGTCAACACCGCCGCGCGCCTGGAATCCCTCTCCCGGGAGTATGACGCGGCCATCGTCATCAGCCAGGACATTGTCGACGCCGTCCGAGACGAGATGGGCGAAAAGGCGGATACGCTGCTTGCCGACTTCGAGAACATCGGGGCCGCAAAGGTGAAAGGGCGCGCCGAGTCCGTGGAAGTGTGGGTGTTGCGGGACAGAGGCGAGAGCCCGGCCGCGATCAGGAGCGCTTAATAGAGATTTTTCGCGTTGGTCCGGTCTTTTCCGGAGACCGCCGATGGCGTCCCGGTCGCGGCCTGCCGCTTGGTCTCTCCCGTGCAGCCGGGCTACGGGCGTTCGGGCTTGATATCGGCAGGCGGACCATCTCGCTTGCCTTACCGTTGATAGGCCATCGACCTGAGGATGGATCGGGTCCGCCCCTGTTGAGCATCGCCTCAAAAATATTGCCGGATAAACGCCGGCGCGGCCCGATTTTTCCCGGAATGGTTCCCCATATGCTCAGGTCGAAATGGCTGATGATGTCATGGAACTCACGCGCGTTGCGTCCGGGGGCACTCAATAAAACCGGACATGCTGGCTATGGATCACTATGCTCGATTTCGGCTTTTATTGATGTTTAAATAATTAATAGTAATTTGCGCGATACCTCCTTCCATTGTAAAAAATATCAATAAATATTCTCTGAATATTTTGAAATATTCGTTCAAGTTATTTAATTATTAGTCCTTGAGGCTGTTTTATTTCCTTTAGGGCAGTCTGTGGGAGGCGGAGTGATCGACATCATGGGAGCGTCAGCCGCAAAATCGGAGCCGCATAATCGTACTGGCATGATGAAGGTTCTGATTGCCGAGGATTCGCCGGTTACACAGGACATCCTCAAATTGCTTCTGACCGGCAAAGGGCATGAAGCGCATATCGCCAGGGATGGCGCTGAGGCGCTGAAATGTTTGCGGTCGGAGCACTTCGATCTTGCTCTGCTCGACTACCACATGCCCGGACTGACCGGGTTCGAAGTGGTCAATCAATTCACCGACAGCGCAGCCGGGCAACCGCTTCCGGTGTTCGTCGCGATGACCGCCGATCCTGAAGCGATCCATGCGAACCCGGAACAATCGGAAAAGTTTGCAAAGGTTTTTGCCAAACCCTTTGATTTCGACGACGTTCTGACTTTCATCGAATCCGTTCAGTCGCGGGAGGCTTCAGCCGCCGACGCGGGCATTCAAGCTCCGTCTGCAGCATCGGGCTCGGACCAAGGCTCAAGAGAGGTCGATGAAGGCCCTGGGGAAAATACGGTTCAGACGATGCCGCAAGCCGAACGTGCGGTGCCCGGCGGCAGAGAGGCAGGCTGTGAGGTCGATGCCAAGGAAATGCCTGAAACGCCTGACGGACCTGTGCAGCCCGAGCGGGCAGGGTCCGCTTCGGTCGGCAAACACGAAAAGCGCGTTCTTATTGCCGAAGATTCTCCGGTTACGCAGGACATTCTTCAGCTGCTGCTGTCGTCCAAGGGATATGACGTCGACATAGCTCATGACGGGACCGAAGCGCTCAAGCTCCTGAAGGAGCGAAACTATACGCTTGCGCTGATGGATTATCACATGCCCGGCCTGACCGGCGGCCAGGTGGTCACGCGCAGCCATAAGGAGATTACCGACCGGCGCCTGCCGGTTTTTGCGGCCATGACCGCGGATCCGGCGGCGCTGCTCGCCGACGAAGGTCTTGGTAGCGGATTTTCCAAGATCTTTGCCAAGCCGTTCGATTTCGATGAGGTGCTGAATTATATCGAGGAATATGCCGCGCAGAGCGCCGAACCTCCGCTTCGGAGGAATGACGCCACGGCCGTCGACAGCGCCGCGGCAAAGCCGCCGCAGCGCAATCCGCCAGACCCGCAGGCCGAAGTCGAGCTGAACCGGACCCGCCCCGGCCTTCCGGGCGGCGATGACCTGCCGGTACGCTCGCTGAGGTGGCCGGAAGATATCGGACCGGCCGGCTTCTCCGTATCGGCACGGCAGTATATGGCGGCGGGCAATGACTACGATGCGGTCGTGATTTCAGAGCCTGCGGCCGCCAGCGACCTGCACCATCTGTGGGGTCTGGGTGACCTCAGTCTTTTACCGATCATCGACGAGACCGGTCATCTCGGAGCCAAAGCGGATATCTCCGTCCCTTCGATTCCGCGCGGTGTGGTCAAACGAATGACCGAAACGGCTCTTCAGGAGTTTGCGGAAGCCCGCTCCTCGGTCAATCTCGAGGTCCGTCAAAGCAAGGTCCTTGCGGAAAAGCTTGCGGCGAGCATGTATGTCCGCAAGCGGAAACTGGTTCCCGAATACGACGCCAAAACACCTCTGGGTTTTTCGTACAACACGTCCCTGGAGGATGACGAGGTCCTTTCCTGCATTTCCGAACTGACCGAACTCGGGCTTGTTTCGCGGAGGTTCTTCGACCGGTTCCACGTTTGCAAAGGGTGCCGATCCGTCCGGCTGAATGTACGGGAAGAGTGCTTCGATTGCCATTCGCCCCATCTCGCCGAAACGACGCTGATCCATCATTTCAAATGCGCCTATCAGGCGCCCGTTGAGGATTTCCAGCAGGGTTCGGATCTTGTCTGTCCGAAATGCTCCCGCGAACTTCGCCATTTCGGTGTCGACTACGACAAACCGGGGACAATCATCAATTGCATCGCGTGCGGTGCTTCGGCGAGTGAAGCAGCGGTTGGCTTCAAATGCCTCGACTGCGGCCAGCACATGGATGGCGAACTCATCGATACAAAGGACGTGTTCGAATACACGCTCACCGACAAGGGGATCGCCTTCGTTGAGGAAGGGCCGATTGTTATCGGAGGAGCTCAAAAGAACCTCAAGTTCGGCGAACTGGCTCTTGAACTGGTCATCGCGCTGAACAAATCCGCCCGGAATTTCACCGAGACTTCCCGCCCGTTCTGCCTGATGACCGTTGGTTATCCCAACCGGCGCGCGGCAACCGCAGATCACGGGGCAAGGCTGGTGGAGAAATCGCGGGCACAGTTGATCGAGAACCTCCACAATTATTTCGGCGAAAGCGCGCTGACCCATCAGGGGACGGACTACGACTATCTTCTGTTGAACCGGCTGCCCCCGGAGAGCGCGCGGGCAAATCTGGACTCCTATATCGAGATCGCCCAGTCCGGACTGAAGATCGGGTTGACCCCGAGGATGACCGTCTTCGGGCCGACGGAGCTTTTCGGATGAACCCGATTTCGGAAAGCCTTGCGTATATAACCGCACACAGCACCAACAGCATGGTGCTCCTGTTCGGGATGGTCATCATCTTCGAAGTGCCGCGCTATATTTTACTGTTCCTGGTCGCCGCCCTGTTCGAACGGTCCAGGCAAAGGCCGCTCGAAGCCGCAACACGTTTCAAAGTCAGCGTGATCATTGCCGGCCACAACGAGGAAAAAGCCTTCCCCTTGTGTGTGGCCTCCTTGAAGGAGCAGTCGCGGCCACCTGACGAGATCATCGCCTTCAGCGACGGTTCGACAGATCGTACGACGGAAGTCCTGCGCAATCTGTTGGCGAAGGGCGAAATCGACAAGGCGCAGTGGACCGATCTTCGCGGCGGAAAGTCCGCCGGCTTCAACATCTGCCAGAGACTGGCGACCGGCGACATCATTGTGAATATCGATTGCGACTGTTCGCTTGACCGGGATGCGATCCGGCGGATCGTCGAACCTTTCGAGGACCCGAAGGTGGGAAGCGTGGCCGGCAACATCCAGGTTCGCAATGCGCGCGCAAGCCTGATTGCGACGGCGCAGGCGATCGAATATCTGATCACGATTTCTCTCGGCAAACAGAGTGCGCTCGTATTTGACCAGGTGACCTGCAGTTCGGGCGGGTATTCCGCTTTTCGACGGACGGCCCTTGAGCAAATTGGCGGCAATGATGCCGGTGGCGGCGAGGACCTCGATGCCACTTTAAGACTGCGGAATTATGGTTGGAAAATCGGTTTTCGCCCGGATTCAATCTGTTACACGGATGTGCCCGACACCGTGACGGGGTTGATCAGGCAAAGGTTCCGCTGGGAGCGCGATGCCGTTCGCCTGCGTTTCCGGAAATACCGTTTCGAACTCAATCCTTTCGATCCGCGGTTCAGGATTTCAGAGGCGCTTCACCAGCTCGAGTTCCTGGTCTTCAACGTTTTCGGTGCGGCTATCATGCCGTTCTACGTGCTTTGGATGTTCCTGGAATACGGCAGCTTCGCCTTTGTTCTTCTGCTTGCCATCAAGCTGTCGCTGATGCTGCTCGATTTTTTCATTTTTCTGCTCGCTGCGGCGTCGACCCCCTACATCAATTGCTTTGCGCTGCTGCCCTACACGGTTGCCTATAGCTTCTACAACGGGTTCTTCATGCGCATCATCCGGCTCGCGGCCTATTTGGACGAATGGATTTTCGACAGTTCCTACAAGGATAGCTACGTGCCCCAAAAGGTTCATGACGTGAGGGGGAGATAGGCATGAGGAGACTGAAGAAGCGGGCTCGCACAGACGCGCATGTCAATGACAGGCGCGCTCAGGGCCGTAGTTACAGCCGCTGGATTTATCTGGCATTTCTGTTTGTGTTCCTTGTCGCCGTTCTGGATTACGTCTGGGGTGATTTTCTGCTTTTCCGGGCGAACGGTGTTGTCGTTCAGGACCGGGTCGACATTGAAGCGGGGTATGTCGGTCGTCTGGACAAGGTGCCGCTGCGGATAGGCCAGTCTGTCCGGCAGGGTGAAACCCTGGCCGTCTTTACCTCGATTGAGATCGCGGAACGCCTGGCCGAACTGAAATTGCGCGTGGCGGAACTCAAGCAGCAGGTTCTTGAGAAGAAGCAGGAGATCGACGTTGCCCAGGACCTTTTGCCAATTGCGGATGCACGGGTGAAAAATTCCCGCGAACTGCGTGCCGTTCTGGATGGGTTGAAGGGAAAGGGGCTCGCTTCGTCGGATCGTCTTCTGGATGTTCTCATAGAAAATCATTCGGCAGAGGAGGCAGCCATTCGTCTGCGGGCCCAATTGAGCAGCGATCAAAGGGCCGAGAAGGCGCTGCAGCCTGCTCTGGAAAGCGCGGAAACGGCTCTGGCCACCCTGAGCGAATTGTATGGTGACGGGATTATCAAGGCGCCGGTTACCGGTATCTTAGACAGCAAGATTCCTGCACGCGGCGAGATCTTCCTCACGGGTGAAAAGATCCTCTCCCTTTATACCGGCGAGAAATACGTTCTGGCTTACCTGCCTTCGAGGCATTTGTTTCCTGTCGCTGTCGGTGAAGACGTTCTCCTGGATTCCGGACAACTTGTGCTGGATGGAAAAATCGACGAGATCCTGCCCGTTTCGGACAAGCTCCCGAGCGAGTTCCAGAACACCTTCAAGCCTGTCGAACGAACCCAACTGGCCCGGATCGTCATATCCGATCCGCAGTTGGTGCCCACGAACACAAAGATCCGCATTTCCCGGAAGAGGGAAACCTTGCGGGGAATTACCCAACTGGCCGGCAAAGCCTGGCGGGAAATCCGGACCATCGTCGGGTCCCGGCCGGACCCCCGCGAGGTTACTACCGGCTCTAGTGCAGGAGGGACCGGCGATGTTTTCGCAAGACCTGAACATGTTGGTCAAACGGCACTGCGAAACGATCAAGCAGATGTTCGATGAGTTTCAGACGCTCTATATGGACCGGGCTGTCGGTTGTGCGCCCAGTGCCGAGGCGATGGCCGTCCTCCACAAGCTGAAAGGAAGCAGCGGAACTATCGGTTTTTCGGCCGTGAACACGGCCGTTGCGGACTTCGAAAGCAAGTTGAGGGAATGGCCCGCCGATCCCGGTTCCAGTTCCGCCTATGAAGGCGAGCAAAGCCGGAACCTTTGCATGCTTCGTGCCTTGATCGACGGCACGAACCCGGAAGATTCCACGCTATACGGTCGCAAGCTCTAAAGCTGCGTCCGCATCATAACCATTCAGGTTTTGAAACGTTTGCCAGCTCTGCCCGGTGACGTTGCGAAAATCGATGTACGATACCGGACACGGGTGCTGATCGTTTCTCCACGAGCCGGCGCGGATTATGCCGCCCGCGGCAGATTGAACCGGAACGTCGAGCCGCAGCCAACTTCGCTTTCGACCTCGATTTCGGCGCCATGGGCTTTGGCGATCGCCTGACAGATGCTCAAGCCCAGGCCGGTGCCCTGTCTGGAACGCTTGTCTGAACCGTCAACCTGATAGAAACGGTCGAAGAGATGTGGCAATGCCTCGGACGGAATACCGGCTCCTTCGTCTGCGATCGTCAGTCTGAAATTGCCCTCCGATTCATCCAGAGCGACCGTGACCGCACTGTTGTCTGCAGAGAATTTGGCCGCATTTGAGAGCAGATTCAAAATAATCTGCTCAATTCTGCCGCGATCCGCCACGGTTCTGGCTTCCGGTACAGCGGTCGAGAATTCAACGGAAATTTCCCGGTCCGCACAGTAGGGGCGGAATTCTTCAACGGTCTTGCTGAGCAGTTCGATGAGATCGAATTCTTCGGGCTCCAGTATCAGGTTGCCGTTTTCTATTTTCTCGCTGTCGAGAATGTCGTCGACCATGGTTTTGAGCCGCGCGGCATTGCTGCTCGCGAGCTTCAGCATTGCCGCCTGTTTTTCTGAAAGGGTTCCGAAGACGCCGCCTTCCAGGAGGCCGATCGAGCCGATCATTGCCGTAATCGGCGTCCGCAGTTCATGGCTTACGACCGAGATGAATTCACTCTTCAGGCGCTCGATGCGCTTTCGCTCCGTTATGTCTTGAAGAATTGTCCAGACGATCGGCATGCTGCCCGGAATGTTGACGATCAGGGAGTTGATGACAACGGAGCTCTCCCGCACATCTGATTTCAAGCTCACTTCGACCGGGCCGGCACGGCCTTCTTCCTCGACATGCTTGAGGTAGTCCTCACGCTCGGCAGCCGGCATTTTTGCAAAGATTTGATGGAAATCCTGGCTGATCAGTTCGTTCTTCGTTGAAAAGCTGAGTTTCTGGAAGGTTTCGTTGCAATCCACGAAACGACCGTCCGTCGCGGTCTGCAGAATCCCGACCGGTGCCATGTCGACTACATATCGGAATTTCAACTCGCTTCGCTTAAGGGCCAGTTCCGATGTCTTTTCACGTGTAACATCCTGCTCGATTACGATAAAATTCGTAAGGTGGCCTTCATCGTCGAAGATCGGCTGCACCTCGATCTGGTTCCAGAACGGTTTGCCGGACTTGTCATAGTTGAAGATGGTCTGCTTGAAGGGGTGAGCAGCGGCGAGGGAGGATCGCATATAGGAGATCGCGTCGGGATCGGTTCCCGGCCCCTGCAGCAACTCGCCCGGCTTTTTACCGATGATCTCGTCGCTCGTATAGCCGGTTATCCGGGTGAAAGCGTCGTTGACCCACTCCACGGTGCCTTTTTCATTGGTGATAATTACGGAGTTGTTCGTCTTGCTCGCGACAAGGGCAAGACGCGACGCTTCCATTTCGCTTTTGCGCAGCGCTTCCTCGTTCTGTTTGATTTCGGTAACGTCCGCCCGCACGCCGACCGTATAGCCGCGTTCGGTCTTGCGTTCCTCGATCTTTAGCCAACGATCGTTATCGATGCGCTGGATAACGGAATGGGTCGGGCGTCGGTGGACCATAAGGCGGGCCTGAAGCCAGAACTCGTGCTCCTCCGGCGTGTCACCCGCTTCAGGATATTGGCCCTGTTCGAGACCATGTCTGAGGATGTCCTCGAACCTGGCACCGATTTTCATCAGGTGCCGCGACTTGTCGTAGAGGTTCTTGTAGGCGGCATTGCAGTAGTAAAGCCGGTCCTCCGGGTCGTAGATGACGTAGCCTTCCGCGGTGGCTTCGAAGGCCTCCTTGAAAACGTCCAACTGTTCGTAAAGTTCGCGCCGGCGCGCTCGCGAGGCAAATGCGGTGGTGAAAGCCTCGGTGACCGGAGCGAGGCGTTTCCAATCCGCTGCAGCCAGACCGTCCAGCCTTAACAAACCGAGAACGTCGCCCTGGTGTTCCAGGACGTATACATCTTCGTAATCTGACAAAATATGATCGCAATGGCCGACCTTGTCAGCGGACACGTTCTGCGCAGCTTTTTCCAGCGTTTGTGTAAGGTAGACAAACGCGGTTTCCCTGGAATCGAAACCGGCGTGGCCTGCGAGTTCGCAGCCTGCTTTTTCGCCGATATTATTGTAAATGGCTTCGGCCAGGATTGCGCAGCGGCTTCCTGCAACCCTGCGGATTTTCTCAAGGGTATCGTCAAAACGCTTAAACGATTGCTCGTCGTTTGTAATATCCCTGAGTGAATCTTGATGTAATGCTGTCAATATCTCCAATAGATCGCGATCGAGATTTCTATTGTCAATTTTGACCATGATTTAGTCCTGTGACTTTATGCTCATTTGGGCATTTTCCCTAAAACTACTAATTATAGATCAAATATATACTAATTATTCTGAAATTTTTTCTTTGGTTTACAGCATTTTATTCTCGTATTTTCGATGCGATCGCAACGTTGCTGTCGGTCCGCCGTCAGCGATCGGACTGCGAACGGGTCAGCGTTTTCGTAAGCCGGCATTTGCTGTGAAACACCGTGCCTACTCGGATGACAAACGAGCCCAGATACTCTTCACTTCGTCCGGCAGGCGCATCGGATCGAACGGTTTGGTGATGATGCCCGTTCTTGTGTGCTGAATCAGTTCTTCGACTTCTTCCGGACGCGCCTTTGCGGTTATGAAGATCGCCGGTGTCATTGCCGTCGCTTCCTCGCCGCGCAACACGGATAAACTCTCCGGACCCGTCAATCCGGGCATCATGACATCCAGAAGGATGAGGTCCGGCTTGAAAGTGCCCGCAGCGGCAATGGCGTCCGCCCCGTTTTCGCAGGCTTTGACATCGAACCCGCCCAACGAACTGAGTGTCAATGCGACGATGTCGCGAATATCCGGTTCGTCATCGGCGTACAGGATCTTTTTGAGTTCCGGCAATCTGCACCTCTTTCAAGACGACGCCCGGGCCGACCGACGGGTGAATTCGCGAGCGGCCCCATTACGGCATTTTGGTCGTTACTCGTTTAAGTCTTCTGAATCTGGTAGGAGAAACACTAGAAGAACGTGGCATGGGTGTAATAATTTTCCTGTTTATCTGACTTTATGGTGGTGAAATTTACGTAATAAGGGTCCGTTTCGAGTTGAATGTTGATTTCTCTGTAATCTGATCCGTAAATCGATTTTGCTGGATGGAGCGGTTGTGTTGAATTACCGGTTCCGGGGAACCAATCCATGACGTGTTTGCCAAGACGGGGCACAGGCCATCAAGAGATCCCGTATGCAGGCGAACCGTACCCGCTGGTCCCGATGTCCCGCGCGGATCGCTTTGTGGGACGATTGGCAGAATGCTCCAAATGCTGAATGTCGATTGAACCTAATCCGCTAAGAGGGACACGATGCGGTGTAAACGGATATTGAAGAACAAATGGCTGACAGTAGCCCGGGTCAGATGACCCCTGGTATGAAACCGTGAAGGTTTGGCCCCGGTTGAGGGCGCGCGGAGAAAAACATTGCTTCCCTATGCCCGGCAGTCAGTTGACGAGGAAGATATCGCCGCAGTGGTTCGGGTCCTGCATAGCGACTTTCTGACGACCGGGCCGGAGGTGCCTGCGTTCGAGGCCGCATTTGCCGAGTATGTCGGGGCGCCCCATGCCATTGCCTGTTCCAGCGGGACGGCGGCCTTGCACCTGGCGTGTCTGGCGCTAGGTCTTGAACCCGGCGATCAGGTGATCGTTCCGACGATCTCATTCGTCGCGACCGCCAATTGCGCAAGATACTGCGGTGCGGACGTGATCTTTTGCGACGTGGATCCGGATAGCGGACTGGCAACCGCAGAGACAGTCCGCGAGGCGATAGCCCGGGCCGATCGCTGCAGGCTCAAGGCCGTATTCGTGGTGCATATGACCGGGGCCGCTGTCGACCTGGCCCGGATTTCCAGCGTAACGAAGGACGCGGGTGTCGCGCTAATCGAGGACGCCTGCCATTCGCTTGGAACCCGATATGACATCGAGCCCGGCAGACATGGAATTGTCGGTGACTGCGCGCTGTCGGACTTTGCGGTCTTTTCCTTCCATCCGGTGAAGACGATCACGACCGGAGAGGGGGGCATGATCACGACCCGTGACCGGGGTGCGGCGGAGCGGCTTTCAAGGGCGCGCAATCACGGCCTGATACGCTCGCCCGAGGACTGGGTGGAAAAGGCCCTGTCCATCTTCGAGAAACTGGTACAGTCGGAACGTAGCTCGCAGAGAGTGTGTATAACAAAAACGCCTAAGCGAGCCGGCTTCTCTTCGGATCGTAGAACGGCGCCAACTGAACGGTTGCCGGGAACCGCTCGCAAGCGATCTCGACCTCGAAGTTTCCGCTCTCGATGAACTCCTTCGTCACGCCGTCCGGATGGCTGATGTAGCCCATTCCGAGCGATGCGTTGAGCCGGTGGCCGTAGGCGCCGGACGTTACCGAGCCGACAATCCGGGCGTCTTTCAGGATCGGCTCCTCATGATAGAGGAAGGGGACGGGGCCGTCGCAGTCCACCCGGATCTGCGCCAGCTTGCGACGCGGGAGCCAGCCCGCACAACCGTGAAGCAATGCTTCGCGACCGAGGAAGCCGCCTGGTTTGTCGTAAGCGACGGCAAATTCGAGTCCGGCCTCGCAAGGGGTGTCGTCCTGCCCGATATCGTGTCCCCAATGCCGGTAGCCCTTCTCCATCCGCAGCGAATTGAGCGCAAAATATCCGGCTTGCCCGAGGTTGAAGTCCGTGCCCGCCTCGACAAGCCGGTCATGGACGTGCTGGGCAAACTCGGCCGGAATGTAGAGTTCCCAGCCAAGTTCGCCGACGTAGGTGAGCCGGCTTGCGCGCACTTTGGCGTAGCCGATCTCGATCTCCCGGCTGGTGCCGAAGGGGAACGATTCATTGGAGAGATCGGCGCCCGAAAGCCGCTGGAGCAGCGCCCGCGATTTCGGTCCCATCACGCCCAGCATCGGCAGGCCCGAGGTCAGGTCGGTGATGAACACATGCGCGTCGTCCGGTATCTGCCTGCGGAACCAGGACATGTCCCGTGTCTGACTGGTGGCGACGGAAACGACCATGAACGAAGTCTCCGCGAGCCGGGTCACGGTGACATCGGCTTCGATCCCGCCGCGCTCGTTCAGGCATTGGGTATAGACGACCTTGCCCACGGGCACATCGATCTGGTTGGCGCAGATCCGGTTCAGCACCCGGCAGGCATCGCGGCCGTCGAAGCGGAATTTCGTGAAACAGGACTGGTCGAACAGCGAGACGTTTTCCGCAACGTTGCGGCACTCCTCTGAGACATTGCCGAACCAGCTGGGCTTTCCGTAGGAATAGGCGACCGCGCGCTCCTGCCCGGGTTTCCAGAAGAAGCCGGGCCGTTCCCAGCCTGCCGCTTCCGTCATCCAGGCGCCTGCCGCTTCGAGCCGATCATGGAACGGGCTGCGTCTTGCGCCGCGCGCGGTCTCGACCTGCAGGCTGGGCCAATGCATGCTGAACAGCAGCCCCAGCGTTTCCTTCGTACGGTCGTAGAGATAAGTCCTGTTCGACTGGAACGGGTGCATGCGCCGGACGTCCACATCCGAAAGGTCGACCGGGGCATAGCCGTCGCGGATCCAGTCGGCCAGCGCCTTGCCGACGCCGCCGGAAGACAGAATGCCGACGGAGTTGAAGCCGCAGGCCGCAAACAGGTTCTTCACCTCCGGCGTCTCGCCCAGCAGGTAACGGTCGTCCGGCGTGAAGCTTTCCGGACCGTTGAAGAAGAGCTGGATGCCGGTATGCGCGAGCGACGGGTAGCGCTCGATAGCCTTTTCAAGATAGGGCGAGATATGTTCGAGATCCTCCGGCAGGGTTCCGAAGCAGAAATCCTCCGGAATGCCTTCATGCCCCCAGGGCTTGGCGTCGGGTTCGAAAAAGCCGAACAGAAGCTTGCCCGCGTCCTCCTTGAAATAGGAGCATTCGTCACCGACGAAAACGATCGGCAGGTCACGGGTGAGTTCGGGCATGGCCTCGGTGACCATGTAGTAGTGCTCGGCGGCATGCAGCGGCAGGGACACGCCGAACCGGGCGGCAAAGTCCCTTGACCACATGCCTCCGGCGATCACCACCTTGTCGGCGTGAACCTCCCGGTCTTCCAGGCGGACACCAACGGCCTTGCCGTTTTCGATCAGGATCGCGTGAACGGGGCAGTTTTCGAAGATCTTCGTCCCGCCCGTGCGTGCGCCCTTGGCGAGCGCCATGGTCACGTCGGCCGGATTGACCTGGCCGTCCTTCGGCATCCAGATGCCGCCGGCCAGATCGTCGCTGCGTATCAGCGGGTAGCGTTCGGCGACCTCTCCTGCGGACAGGACATGCGCCTCCAGGCCGAAATTGCGGGCCATGGACACGCCGCGCTTCAACTCCTCCAGCCGTGCCTCGTGCGTGGCGAGCCGGAGCGCGCCATTCTGCTTGTAGCCGGTTTCCTGACCGGTTTCGGCAGCAAGGCTGGTGAAGAGTTCGCCGGTGTATTTGGCAAGTTCGGTCATGTTCCGCGTTGCACGCAATTGCGTGACCAGCCCGGCGGCATGCCACGTGGTGCCGCTCGTCAGTTGCTTGCGCTCGAACAGGGTCACGTTCGTGATCCCGATCTTTGTCAGGTGATAGGCAATCGAGCAGCCGGCGACGCCGCCACCTATGATTGCGACGTCACACCGTGCGGGCACTTCGTTCATGTTTTCCTCCCGTCCGTTCCTGCCTTGACGCGGATCCGTGCTTGTTACTTGCCGGTCATGCCGGCGGCGATCAGCGTTATCATCTCGAACATCATCACCATGGCCAGCTGGGCCGTGATCTGGTTCGGGCTGTCTTTGGTCGGCATCAGGCACACGACATCGCCGCCGATGATGTTGAGCCCTTTCAGACCCTGCAGGATGCGGGTCGCCTGGCGGATCGACAGCCCGCCGAAGCCCGGCTCGATGTTGGAAACGCCCGGCGCCACAGACGGATCGAGGGAGTCGAGATCGAAGGTGATGTAGGCCGGCAGGTCGCCGACCCGCTCGCGGATGATTTCAATGGTCCGCTCAACGCCCAGATCGTCGACCTCGTCCATCGTCAGGACGCGGTAGCCGAGGTCGCGGCTCGTCGCGCCGACCTGACCGGTGTGGATCGTTGCCGAAGGGTGACCGCGAATGCCGAGCTGGGTGCTGGCGCCGGCGTCGACGACGCCGTCACGCACGGTGTAGGCGGCCCAATGTCCGGCCGATTTCCGCGCGCCGTTCCAGTGCTCCATGTTCTCGTAGGTGTCCGTGTGCGCATCGAAGTGGATCAGCGCACATTTCTTTCCACCGGACAGATTGCGTCCCTCTCCGGCAATGGCCTCGAGGATCGGCCCCGTAATGGAGTGGTCGCCGCCGATGGAGACCGGCCTTGTGCCGGCCGCGTCGATGTGCCGGTAGAAGGCCTCGATGTCGCGGACGCAGGCTTCGTTGTTCATGCCTTCGGGCAGGGGAACATCGCCGAGATCGTGGCAGCGCACGGCATCCCACGGCGAAAAGCCGTGAACGCCGTGGGCCCTGCGGTAATAGCCCGATACGTGGCGCACCGCGCGCGGTCCCAGATGCTGGTCCCGTTCGGTCGACCCGTTGCCGGAGCTGTGCGGCACGCCAACCAGGCCGATATCGCATTTGGCCGGGTCGAAATCATGCTCGCAGCGGAAGAACGTCGGTACTCCCCACCAATACCATGCGGACGATTCCGCGCGCGCCTTCTGGAACGGGTCAGACATTCCGTCTCTCCTTAGTCAAATCAGGGATGAATCAGTTTCTGCAGGAACGCGGCGGCCCGGTCCGTCTGCGGATTTGCGAAGAAGTCTTGCGGCGGCGCGGATTCCACGATCGCGCCCCGGTCCATGAAGGCGACACGATCGGCGACCTGCTTCGCAAAACCCATTTCATGGGTCACGCAGATCATGGTCATGCCGGTTTCGGCGAGATCGGTCATGACGTCGAGCACCTCGCCGATCATCTCCGGATCGAGCGCCGAGGTCGGCTCGTCGAACAGCATCGCCTTGGGCTCCATGCACAGCGCCCGGGCAATCGCCACGCGTTGCTGCTGGCCACCGGAAAGCTGGCCCGGATACTTGTCGGCCTGGTCGAGGATGTGCACCCGGTCGAGATAGCCGCGCGCCCGGTCGCGCGCCTCGGCGTCGGAGATGCCTTGCGTGCGTTTCGGCGCAAGGATGCAGTTTTCCAGTACGCTCAGATGCGGAAACAGGTTGAAGCTTTGAAACACCATACCGACGTGGCGCCGGATATGGGTGAGCGATACGCCGGGGGCGTAAAGCTGCTTGCCGTCAAAGGTGATCGTGCCGGCATCGTGGTGCTCAAGGGCGTTGATACAGCGGATCAGGGTGGATTTTCCCGAACCGGAAGGCCCGCAGATCACGATCTTTTCGCCCTGGAAGACCGAAAGGCTGACATTGTCGAGGGCGGTGAAGTCCCCGTAGTTTTTCCGCACGCCTTCCAGGCGGATGATCTCAGTCCCGCTCATCTAGCGCCTCCTACCGAGCCGGGCATGCCGGTCTTTTCCCAGGCAAAGCGGCGTTCGATGCGTTTCTGGATCGCCATCAGGGTGAAGACCATGACCAGGTAGTAGATCAGGGCGGCGAGGTAGTACTCGCTGAACTGGAATGTGCGGGCGACGGAGATCTGGGTCACCGTCATCAGTTCCTGCAGGGAAATCACCGAGGCAAGCGAGGTGATTTTCAACAAGGTAATGAACTCGTTGACAGTCGGCGCAAGGGCTATGCGCGCGGCCTGGGGGAAGACGATGAAACGGTATACGTCCGTGTGGGTCAGGCCGAGGGCAATGCCTGCAGCCCCTTGCCCGTGATCGACCGCACGCAAGGCCGCGCGATTGATCTCCACCTGGTAGGCCGCTTCATTGAGCGAGAGCGCCAGCCAGGCGGCGAGGAACGGGTTAAACCATGGCTCCCGGAATACGGGGATGAATTGCGGCAGCGCGTTCCAGACGAAGAGCAGCAGCAGAAGCTGCGGGACAGCGCGAAAGATCAGGACGTAGCCGGTGGCGAGGGTACGTGCCACACGGTTAGATCCGTTCAGCACCAGTGCCATGGGCAGCGATATGGCGATCGCCGTCGCATGGCTGATCATTGTCAGGGAGAGCGTGATGAGCGCACCCTTGAGATAGGCAGCCGATGTCAGGGCCGACCAGAAAACCTGGGTATCGAACTCCATCACGCCCTCTTCTGCTTGGGTTCAGGCAATCACTCGCCGATGCCGGCGAGCTGCGACGGCGACAGTTTCCAGGTTTCGACGATGCCTTTGAGCGTGCCATCCGCGATCAGGGCGGCGATTGCCTTGGCAAGCATGGCCTTGTCGTCGCCATTGGGCCGGATATAGGCGGCGTAAGGCTGGGGCGTTTCCAGCGGCACGGTCCAGACCGTTTCGAATTGTCCGGGATTTTCAAATTCGCGATAGGCGACTTCCGTGTCCTGGGTCATCACGCCGTCGACGCGGCCTACCTGCAGCTGCTGGATCGCGTCTGTCTGCTTGGGATAGACCTGCACGTTGATCGCAGACAGCCCCTTGGCTTCCAGCGCGGCGCTCATCTGGTTTAGCTCTTCGACATATTTGGTGCCGGACTGTGCGGCGATGGTCTTGCCGGCGAGATCCTCGACGCTGGCAAAGGGTGCAGCACCCTTCTTGGCGACGATGACGATGAAGGTGTTCAGGTAACCGACACCGTCGAAGGTCTTCTGCCGTTCCTCGGTCAGAAGCGTGCCGCTGATTACCGCATCACAGCGGGTGGCGCTGAGGCTCGGCAGGAGGCCGCTGAAATCCATGGTCATTACCTTGGGCTCGACGCCCCAGTGCGCGGCGAGGGCGGAAACCACATCGACGTCCACGCCGACCGGCTTCTGTTCTGCCGACATGAACTCCATGGGCGGGAATGTCGGGTCCTGGCAGACGGAAAACACGCCGTCCTCAACGAAACTGGGTGAGTCTGACGCCGCTAGGGCCGGGGTGGCGATAAGGGCCGCGACAGCGGTGATCGCGGCAGCGAATTTTCTGGAAGATCTGGACATATCAGGCTCCTTCAAGGCTGGAAGGCATGTGAGCGCTTGTTCGGTATTAGCGAACTTAGTAATCTATTTAACTGGTAATCCTGTCAATATATTTCGCTAACAGAGGACTTTTTATGTTATTAATATACAAAATTGCCTACCGATTGGGCAGGATGACCGCCAAAAGCCTCGGGAATGCGCAAATTCGCTTCGCAAAAGGTCGCTTTTGCGCCGCTTCTAACTTTTGACTAGGACGACAGCCGGCTGATATCGAAGCCGTCAAGCAACGACTCTTGAGGATAAAAACGCATGGCGCTCACACCCACAGACAAGCCTTCGATCAATATCGGGGACAAGCTGCGCCAGCGCCGTCAGGAACTGGGCATGACGCTCAGCGACGTGGCCGAAAACATCGGGGTGACAAAGGGATTTCTGAGCGAGGTGGAACGGGACAAAACCTCGCCTTCCGTTGCCTCGCTTCTGCGGATCTGTGAGACCCTGAGCATGCCAATCGGTGCGCTCTTTCCCAACAACGAGTCACAGGTCATCCGGAAGTCGGAACGGCTGTCGATCAAGTTCGGCGGCATCGATATTGATGACTTTCTGATCAACGCGCACCAGCAATCCAGGTTCCAGGCAATCCTCTCGCAAATGCGGCCGGGCGGCGGCGGCGGGGATGAACTCTACAGCGTCAATTCCCAGGAAGAGTTTGTCTTCGTGCTCAAGGGCAGCGTGCGGATCACCCTGAAAGGGGAGACGACCGTTCTCGATGAAGGCGACACGATGAGCTTCAACCCGAGGCTTCCACACACCTTCAAGAACAATTCGGACACGGAACCGGCAGAAGCCCTGTTCATCGTCTCACCGCCCCCTCGCAACTGAAATTTCGCTAAGCGCCGGCTGCGGCGAGCAAGGATGCATTGCCGCCCGACGCGGTGGTGTCGATGCAGACATGGCGCTCGAGATGGCAATAGCCGGACATGTCGCGATCCGTCACCAGAGGAACAAGCGGTCCGTCCCGTTTTGCGAGCGCCATGCGCGCGGTCCGCAAATCGGCCTCGTCGCTCCACAACGCGACCAGAGCGACACCGGACAGTGCTGTGAGATCGTCCCGGTTCATATAGCCCGCGATGGCCGGGCCGTCGTTCACGCCCGGGCAGACGATAAGGGCCGGGCAGCCGTTCTCATGGGCAATTTGCGCCTGTTCCCGAGCGTCTTCGGGCGTTGGACCAAGGCACAGGACCTTGCCGCGCGGATAGAGGGAGAGCCGATTGGATTCGCCAGTGGGACCGGGCATTTCCAGCGTTTTCAGGATCGTGCGTCCGGTATCGGGCAATCGGTCCATGACCTCCTGCACGGCCTTAAGTTTCACCGGCTCGGAGGCGTCGGGTTTGGAAACGGGCCGTTCGGGTAGCCGGGTAAAGCGGGGAAGATAGTTCGGCCCGCCGGCCTTGGGCCCGGTTCCCGACAGGCCTTCGCCGCCGAACGGCTGCGAGCCGACGATCGCGCCGATCTGGTTCCGGTTGACGTAGATATTGCCGACATTGAGGCTGGTCGTCACATGTTCGACCCGGTCGTCGATCCGTGTATGCAGACCGAATGTCAGGCCGTAGCCGCTGGCGTTGACATCCGCGAGGATGCGGTCGACATCGTGAGACTTGAACGTGGCGATGTGCAGGACCGGTCCGAATATTTCGCGGTGCATGTCCTTCATGCCTTTTACGCGAATGGCGGCGGGGCCCACGAACGTCCCCTCCTTGGGGGGCTTCAGCTGTTTGAGCAACCGGCCCTCCGATCTGGCCGTTTCGATATGCGCCTCGATCTCCTTGCGCGCCGTCTCGGTGATGACCGGGCCGACGTCGGTGCTGTAATCCCACGGGTTGCCGAGGACCAGTTCATCCATTGCGCCATAGAGCATCTCGAGGAAGGCCGGGGCGACGTCCTCCTGCAGGAACAGGATGCGGAGCGCCGAACAGCGCTGGCCGGCGGAGCGGAAAGCGGAGTTGACGATATCGCGGATGGCCTGTTCGGGCAGCGCGGTGGAGTCGACGATCATGGCGTTCAAGCCGCCGGTTTCGGCAATCAGGGGCGCATCCGGTGCGGCGCGCTTTGCCATGGAGCGGTTGATCATCTGCGCCGTGCCGGTCGATCCGGTAAAGCAAACGCCGGAGATACGCGGATCGGAGACGATCTTCGCGCCGACGACCGAGCCGCGGCCCGGAAGCAACTGGAGAACGCTGCGCGGAACACCGGCCTGATGAAGCAGCTTCACCGCGATCGCCGCGATGATCGGCGACGGCTCGGCCGGTTTGGCCAGCACGCCGTTGCCGGCGGCCAGGGCGGCCGCGATCTGTCCGGTGAAAATGGCAAGCGGGAAATTCCAGGGCGAGATGCAGGCGAACAGACCACGCTGCTTACGTTCGCCGAGCTCGGGGATCCGGGCCGCATAATAGCGCAGGAAGTCGACCGCTTCGCGCAGCTCCGCGATCGCGTCCGGCGGGGTCTTTCCGGCTTCACGGGTCAGGGCGGCGAAGATCTCGCCGAAATTCTGCTCATAGAGCGCGGCGGCCCGGTTGAGGATCTCCGCCCGTTGCGGGCCGGGGCAGTCGCTCCAGTCGCTCGCGGCATCCAGGGCTGCTTCGGCGTCCTCAAGCGTGGCCTCTGTCAGCGTGCCGATCAGGTCGCCGGGATTGGAGGGATTGTGAACCGTTCTGGGCGCGACACCTCTGAATTCGGTCGCCAGAAGTGGCTTCGCGACCCATGTGGCCTTGAGAAAGGGTTTGCGGTTCCGGTCGATGTCGCCCAGGTCGCGGTCGTCGTGGAGATCCCAGCCTTTTGAATTCATTCGCTCCGGCGCGAACAGATCGCTCGGGCGTTGGACATGGGCGGCGGGCTTTTCCAGGTCCGCGGGCAGGGCCTCGAAGGGGTCCGCGGCGACCTGGGCTGCCGGGACTTTTTCGTCGACGATCTGATTGACGAAGGAGGAATTGGCGCCGTTTTCGAGCAGGCGCCTGACCAGATAAGCGAGAAGATCGCGATGGGCTCCGACGGGAGCATAAATGCGGCAACGGGTTCCCTCGTTCTGCTTGACCTGGCGGTGCAGCACTTCGCCCATGCCGTGCAGGCGCTGGAACTCGAAGGCGGACTTGTCTTCCGCCAGTTCGAGAATGGCCGAAACCGTATGCGCATTGTGCGTGGCGAACTGCGGATAGATGCGGTCGGTCATGCCGAGCAGCTTGGCGGCACAACAGATATAGGAGACATCGGTCGCGGCCTTGCGGGAAAAGACCGGAAACCCGTCCAGGCCTTCCACTTGCGCGCGCTTGATCTCGCTGTCCCAATAAGCGCCCTTGACGAGACGGACCGTGATCTTGCGGTCAAGCTTTTCCGCCAGGGCGTGGAGCCAGTCGAGCACGGGTGCCGCCCGCTTACCGTAAGCCTGGACGACCACGCCGAAACCGTCCCAGCCTGCCAGGCGCTTGTCGCGCAGAACCGCTTCGATCACATCGAGAGACAGATCCAGGCGATCGGCCTCTTCCGCATCGATGTTGAGCCCGATGTTGTGCTCGCGGGCCAACAGCGTCAGGGCCAGCGTGCTGTGTACCAGTTCACTCATCACGCGGTCGCGCTGGCCGACCTCGTAGCGCGGATGCAGGGCGGAAAGCTTGATCGAGATACCGGGATTGTCGCGGATGTCGTCCGATTTGGCCTGGGCGCCGATCGTCTTGATCGCGTCGCTGTAGGCGTTGAAGAACTTCCTGGCATCGCGTGCGGTCAACGCGGCTTCACCCAACATGTCATAGGAGTAGGTGTATCCCTTCTTGACCGAGCTCTTTCCGCGGGAAAGCGCGCTGTCGATGCTTTCGCCCAGAACGAACTGATTGCCCAGCTCCTTCATGGCCGCCTTGACCGCCATGCGGATCACCGGCTCGCCGACCCGCTTGACGGCGCCATGCAGCACCTGCGCCACGCCCCTGGACTTTTCGTCATCCAGGACCCGTCCGGTCAGCATCAGCGCCCAGGTGGAGGCATTGACCAGGGAGGAGGACGACCTGCCCAGATGGCGGCCCCAGGAAGACGGTGCGATCTTGTCCTCGATCAGATCGTCGATGGTCTCGGCATCGGGAACCCGCAACAAGGCCTCCGCGAGGCACATCAGGGCAATGCCTTCGTCGGTCGACAAACCGTATTCGGCGAGAAAGACTTCCATCAGGCCGGGCGCCGCATCGGCGCGGATGGCCTCCACGAGGGATTGTGCCCTGGTCGCAATGGCGCGCCTCTGGCCGGGGTCGGGCTGAAACTTCGCCGTCAGGCGCTCAAGGACGGCGCCGTCCTCCGCCAGATGGAGTTCGGACATTTGCTTCCGCGATGCGCTCAGCTCGTTCATGGCAGGACCTCGTATCAGGAGGTTTCAGTATCGCATGCTTTCAAAAGGCATATTTACCTGATATCAATTGAATTTAAATAGATAGAACTTAAAAATAGGATTCTTTCAGGTCATATGGCTAAAGATATAGAAGATGTCAGGCAACTGGACCGATATGATCGGCAAATCCTTGATATTCTTTCATCGGATGGGCGGCTGCCGGTTACGGACCTGGCGCGGCGCGTCGGCCTGTCGAAAACCCCCTGCCAGACGCGGCTGAAGCGGCTGCAGGACGAAGGCTATATTCAGGGATTTCGGGCGGTGCTCAATCCGCAGAAGCTCGGCAAGGAGCATGTCGCCTTCACCGAGGTGACCCTGTCGGATACGCGGGAAGCGGCGCTAAAGGCCTTCAACGCCGCGGTCCAGAAAATTCCGGAGATCGAGCAGTGCCACATGATCGCCGGCTCCTTCGACTATCTCCTGAAGGTCCGCACCGCGAACATGCAGAGCTATCGCAAGATCCTGGGCGAAACGATCACCGCCCTGCCGCATGTCTCCAACACATCGACCTATGTGACCATGGAAGCGGTCAAGGATTTGGCTTTTTGATCATCCAGGCGGGTCAACGGACGCGCCTTGCGATATCGGCCGGGGCCGAAACCCCGGCATAGCGATCAAAAGTCCGACAGCGCTTCCGGCATCCAGTGGCTGGACTTGCGGTCGGCCTTGAAGAAGCAGCGGCCGTATTTTGCCAGGACCTCCTGATCGATCTCGAAACCGAGACCCGGTGTTTCAGGCATCACGTACCAGCCGTTTTTGTGCAGGAACGGCCGGGTGAAGATCAGGTCGCGGCCTTCGGGAATCCAGCCGGGGGGCGAGACCGGATATTCAAAAAGCGCCTCGCCGGCAAAGCCGCTGGCGGCAAAGACATGGGCATTGACGATGAAGCCGAAGCCGTTCGACCAGCAATGGGGCGTGAATTTCACCCCCTGTTCGCGGCAAAGGGCTGCGAGTTTAAGGGTCTGCGCGACCCCGCCGGCCCACATGGCGTCCGGCTGATAAATATTGTAGCAGCCCATCTTCAGCATCCGGGCAAGTTCCCGGTAGCCCATCACGTGCAGCTCGCCACCGGCGACGGGCACGCGGGAATGGGTCGTCAGCCGGGCGATTTCCTCATGCCATTCGCCGAACAGCGGTTCCTCCACCCAGGCAAGCCCGACATCCGCGGCCGCATCCACGAAGCGTTTGGCGCGGTCCAGCGACCACAGCGGCGCATCGCCGTTCTGGGTCAGGCGGAAGGCCTGGTTGCAGTCGACGGAGATCTTCATCCGTCCCTGCATATATGTGGCGATGTCGGATATGTGTTCGATATCAACCGCCTCGTCGAAGTCATGGACACGGATTTTCATCGTGTCGAAGCCTTCGGCAAGCCGGGCTTCGGCCTCCTCGCGCCGGGCCCCGGGGTCGCGAAGTTCGCCGGAGGAGGCATAGAGTCTGATGCGGTCGTCGGTTCCGCCAAGCAGTTTGTAGAGCGGCAGGCCGGCGGTTTTCGCCTTGATGTCCCAGAAGGCAGGCTCCAGCCACCAGTTGAAATTGCCGCCGGCGGCCATGATCTGGATGCGCTCTGCCAGATTGTCGATATCGTTTGCGTCCTGACCGAGAAAGAGACCGGTCAGCAGGTCGCCGAGCCCGGCGCGCTCGCGCCCGGCAGCCGGAAAACCGCTCCACCCCTCGACACCGTCATCGGTGATGAACCGGACAATACACATGGAGACATGGGTCCTGATCGTGCCGGGTATCCAGGACGGCGCATGCGGTGCCGGCAGCGGCGTTTTCACGAGATAGAGTTCGACGCGGTCAAGCACTTGCATGGTCGATCCTTTGAAATGGGGCTGGCGCCTGGAGGGCGTTCCGGACATCTCGGCCAAGGCCGGCCGATGCTCTAAGGAAAGCTATGAAGACAATGGACTGGCCGATATATCCAATTTGGCAAATTTAAGAGGCCAATTCCGATCCGGGGCGGGTAAGGCGTACTCTTGGATTTCTGATTGAAACGGTCGCGCGGCGTGTTGGCTTGCCGCTTGCCGTCATCGGACACCATTGCCCGGGTAGACCAACACCCGGTCAGGCATTAACAATCAAAGCGAACCACCCACGCGGGTCTGATCAGGCCCTTCCCTAAGGAACTCCGGTATGTCCTTGAAGGTTCTCTTCATTGGAGGCACAGGCGAACTGTCGCTTGCTTGCGTGCGCGAGGCGGTTGCGGCCGGGCACAGGGTATCCGTCTTCAATCGGGGCCGTCATTGCGAAGACTTGCCCCCGGCTGTGGAGTTGATTGCGGGGGACCTGGAAAGTGGCGATGTCTACGACGAACTGGGGGAGCGCCATTTTGATGTGGTCTGCCAGTTTCTGGCGCTGGCACCCGAACAGATCAGACGCGACATGGCCCTTTTTGCGGGCAAGACTGCGCAATATATCTTCGTCTCCTCAGCCTGTGTCTATGATCGGCGGTCGGTAACATCCGCCCTGACCGAAGACGCAGTGCGCGCCAATCTGGTTTGGGAGTATGCGCAAGGCAAGATTGCCTGCGAGGATTTGCTAATGGCGCAAACAGGGCTGGATTTTACCATTGTCCGTCCTGCCCATACGCTCAGAACACGCCTCCCAACGATGATGTTTGAAGGCGATGTGATCGGCCGGCGGATGCTTCAGAACCGCCCCGTGATTGTCGCGGGTGAGGGCAATGTCCCCTGGACGCTGACGCGCGCGGTCGACTTCGCGGTGCCCTTTGTCCGGCTTCTGGGGTGCAAGAAGGCTTTGGGCAAAGCCGTGCACATCGCGTCAGATCAGGGGCACGGGTGGACAGATATCTACCGCGCGCTGGGAGACGCGCTCGGCCGTGATGCGCATATCGTCCATATACCGGCCGAAACGCTTGCCCAGGTCCATCCCGCCTGGCGTGGGCCGCTTCTGGGCGACAAGATCTGGCCGACCGCGTTCGACAACAGCGCGCTTCGGCGGATCGTTGGCGACGTTGAAATGGCAGGTGATCTGGATGTGATCCTGAAAGAGCCCGTCCGCTGTTTCCACCAGCGTTCGCGCGGGCTTCAACGGCAGGATGAGCAGCTTGACCGTCTGATCGATCACATTATCGAAAGCAGCGGTTTTTGAAGCGCTGGCAACAGGTCCTGAATTGCGGAAAAGCTTCGGAATTGGCCATGTTCATCTGGAAAGAGGTGCCTGCGTTTGTGGAACGGCTTCTTCTCCGGGCGCTGAGAAAGCATCAGGTCGCCGGCCTTGAAATGGGGCTGTCGCCGGGAGGGCGTTCCGGACATCTCGGCCAAAGGTCGGCCGATGCTCTAAGGAAAGCTATGAAGACAATGGACTGGTCGATATATCCAATTTGGCAAATTTAAGAGATCAAATCTGATCCGGGACAGTCCAGTCCCGCTCTGGATCGAGGAAGCCGGCGATGACATTTGGCACATCAGCGCCATGAGCTATGCTCTGGGATACATCGACCTGGAGCAGAAAATACGACCGCCAATCGGCAACCCGTTCAGCACGAGGGTGTAACCCATGCCTCCGAGATGAAGTCATTTCGCAGGATGATCGCCATGTGCGACCAGGAAGAGGCAACCGCAGGCGATGTTGGCTGGGCCGCAAGCGGATCGATCGATAGGAGTTTCCATGCCTTAGCGGAATCTTCAATGAGTGCAGCGTGCGCTCATTGAAATATTATTAATACATTTATCGCACAAATATTAATTCTGAACGAAATAAGTATTTCTCCCAATATTTAGGAGAAAAACCCAAAGTTGCACAGGGTGACAATGCCCGAAAATGGACAAAGGCCGAGCTGCCCGCTTCTTGGAGTCTCGAAAGCCGGGCAAAAAACCGGGACCGATGCTTTAGCCGCGAAGCTTGATTGCGGTCGAATCATGCAGGTGGCCTTTGCCTCGGCGCCGAGTAATATCGGCGTCTTCGATTGCGAAGGCCGCGTCCTTCTGGCGAACCCCGCACTGCAATCCTATTTCGGCACGGATTTTGAGGAAATCTACGGCAAGGTCGTCGGCGATATTTCCCATCACGCCGACTTTTCCAGTCTCCAGGCCTCCATTCAGGAAACCGCGGCTAAAGCCCGGCCAACAGCCCTGGAAATCCCGCTCGAAGACGCCGATGGCAAGGCTGAGGTCCATATCATCAACCTGGTACCTGCCCTAAGCAGCTCCGGGGAGACGATGTATGTGATTGGTTATGGCCGGAATATAGCCAATATCGAGCGATTGAAGGCCGCTGTCGCCGAAGCCGAGGATCAGTTGCACGCGGCAGTCCGGGTTCTGCCGGATATATTCTGGGTTAAGAATACCGAAGGTCGTTACCTGCTGTGTAATGAAGAATTCGATCGCTTTAACCGGATTGCGCGTAACAGCGCACTGGGTGGAAAGGCCTCTGACCTTTCTGAGGGCGAAATCTATGAAATCCACCAGAAGACGGATGAGCAAGCCCTCACCTCAACCGAACCCGTTCGCTTCCAGCTGGAAATCCCGCAAGATGAGAACAACGAAACCCGGTTCTACGAAGTTCAGAAAATCGCCATCCGGGATAGTGCGGGCGAGGTCTCCGGGCTGCTGGGACTGGCTCGAAATATAACCAATCAGCGCAAACTCGAGAATGAATTGCGCACGCGGGAGCGGGAGTACCGCCTTCTGGCGGAGCATTTGCCCGACTGCCTGATCCGTTATGACGCCAGCGCGAAACCGGTTTATATGAACGCTGCTGTTCGCCATACCTTGAAAGAACGGCTCGGCCTCGATCCAGTCGCCTTGATGGAAGACAGACAGAAGCTACACGCGAACAAGGCTGTCTTCGCCGACCTGCGAAACGTCGTGTCAGAGGTTCTGGAATACGGCAAACCGCAACAAACGGAAATAATCCTCAAGTCTCCAAACGGGGATGAGATTGTCTTTGAATTACGCCTGTTTCCCGAGTTCGACGACAATGGCCAAACGACTTCGGTCGTCGGCGTCGGTCGCGATATCACCGAGACCAAAATCGCGGAACGTCAGCTGAAATTGAACGAGCAGGAACTGCGCCGGCTTGCCTATACCGACCACCTCACGGGTTTGGCCAACCGGACAACATTCACGACAACTTTGACCGAACAGTTGGAAAGCACTATCGCGAAGGGAAAAAAGATAGCGCTGCTGACCTTGGATATCGATCGCCTGAAGACGATCAACGACACGCTTGGACATACCGCGGGCGACGAACTCCTGCAGGTCATGGCCTGGCGGCTGGAAGAGGTCGCCGCGTCCGCGGCCTGGATCGGAAGGCTCGGGGGGGACGAATTCGCGCTCATTCTGTCAGACTTGGATACCCCCGAATGTGCGGAGGCACTGGCCGAGCGGATAATCCAGGAGGCCAGCATGCCGATGGTATTGGGCGATAATACTATCAATGTTTCCATAAGCATCGGGATTACGATCGGGCCGGACGACAGTTCCTGCCCCTCGGCACTCTTCCGACATTCCGACATAGCGCTGTACGCGGCCAAGGCACTGGGTCGCGGCCGTTACTGCCGGTATGACGAGGACATGAGCCGAACGATCAACAAACGCTTTGAAATGGAAGCGATGATCAACGAAGGCCTGCGCTCGGATCAGTTCCTTGCCCATTTCCAGCCCAAAATCGATTTGGGGACCTTGGAACTGCACGGTGCGGAAGCGCTTTGCCGCTGGACCCACCCGGAAAAGGGGATGATCCCGCCGGCCGAGTTCATCACGATTGCCGAAGAGACCGGGCAAATCATCGAGATTGGACGACGTATTCTGAAGCAGTCCTGCGAGGTCGCCGTCGAATGCAATCGAAGCAGAACCGATCCGTTTGTGATCGCCGTGAACGTGTCCGCCCGACAACTGCTATATGGCGGCTTCCTCGGCACTTTGGGCCGTTGCCTGGAGGAAACAGGCTGCAAAGCGTCCTGGCTGGAACTGGAAATTACGGAAAGCCTGCTTCTTATTGACGATGCAGCCATCATCGAAACCCTGAACAGTATCTCCCAACTCGGCATTACCGTTTCACTGGATGATTTCGGTACCGGGTATTCGTCACTGAGCTATCTCCAGAAGTTTCCCATTTCCGGGCTCAAGATCGATCAATCCTTCATTCGCGAACTCGAAAAAGGCGGCAAACAGGGAGTTCTTGTGCGCACGATTCTGACAATGGCGCAGAGCCTGGGATTGAAGACAGTGGCCGAGGGCATCGAGACCGCGGAAATCGCCGCATGGCTTACCGAACTCGGCTGCGACGAGGGCCAAGGCTACTTTTGGCATCGTCCAATGCCGGCTGAGAGCCTTTTCGAGCTGATAGCGGGTTTCATCCCCCAGCCCTCCTTTCTGAGCGCCGGAGCAGACGGTTCGGCCTGTTAGAACGAGTTGCGCTATGCCCTCGAAGGTATCGTCCGAGGCTCTAAAACGAGCACAGACCTCGTGGTGCCATCGTCCACACGGACATCAGCAGGGCGAAACAAAGACGGGTATACGTCAAGGCCGTGAACGGCGTTCACTTTCAAACGAAGACCATCAGGGGAGCATGTCGTTATCAAGCTTCTTGCTCATCAGTACGCGGAAAAATGAGAAAACCAAATATAAAGTTCCAAGTATCAAACCAATTAGCATTCTATCCATATATCTCGACTCTTCTCCATTATATTTGCTAATAAAAAATATTATCCAGCAAATTATTAAAGCTATGACGAAGTCTCCATAAAAGAACCAATAGTCGCCAATTCTACGTTTTAACCTGGGCGTAGATTCTTCGTCCGTCATGCAGTGCCCCATTCACGGGAACAAGTGCAGGAGCTGGATGGTTTCGGCCGACCTTTCATTTTGGACGTCATCCTGCCCTCTCTCGATAAATTTCGATGAGCAGGATAGCACATGACTTTGCGTGGCTTTACCCGAACCAGCGCTTGAGCCAGCGGCGGAAGCCGGAGGTTGCGGTCGTCACGTTCTCTTTGACCTTTGAATGGGTCTGTTCGGCATTCTCGCCCACGTCGTCGATGAAGTCGTCGATGCCATCCACGATCGGATCGACCCGCATGCGTTTGAAGACGGAGATCGCACGCACCGTGACAAACAGGATGGCGGCCACCACGATGAAGAACAGGATGTTGAACCAGGGGATGAGGAACACGTCAGGTCCTTCGACCTGGCTGATCGAGATGGCGTTCGGGAAAATCGTGAACAGCTTGATCCGCCAGCCGTAGTGGGTCACGGCCACCCAGACATCGCCCGGCTTCTTTGCCAGGTCCTGGGCCTGGGCGGTGATGTTGCTGCTGTCGAACTTGAAGTAGGGCGGCCAGCCCCAGTCGGTGTCCTCGTTCCGGTAGACGCGCGGTTTTCCGTCCGGCCAGACCGTGTTGATGAAGCGGACATCACGGGTCCAGTTGGAGTTGGTGCCTGCGTCCGGGGCCGCCCAGAACCAGGAGGACGAACCGATATCCATGCGCTTTACGTCAGTGCCTACGATGCGGACGATATCCCGGCTGGGCAGGGTGTAATGGGCAAAGGCGAGCACGATCAGAAGGAGCGGGATGCCGACAATCCACTTGATCACTTTCATCGGTCCTTCTCCTCATAGCTGTCCTGATCCCCGTCGCGCGGGAACCGGCCCCAAGGGCCGATGTTCGGGCCAAGTCCGAGGTCGACATAATCGGAGTCCATCGCAGGTTCCGGGCCGAACAGTTCCTCGCGGGTGCCGACCTTGTCGACCACGTATTCCTCGGCCAGGAACTTGGCGACATAGGTCCTCTTCTGGTCATGCCAGGTCTTGTAGGCGGCGTAGAACGCATCCTTGTGGCAGATGAAAAGCTGGCGGAAATCGAGCGGCGTCAGTTGGGCGAGCAGCATGTTCACCAGATCCCTGTCCGCATGGTTCTGGGCTCTGAGCAGATAGAAATAGGCAGGATCGGTGACCGGCACCGTCGGCAGCTTTCCGCCTGTCTTCAGGCTCAGCCAGACCTGCGTGAGCGCATGATAAACGTCCGGCATCCGGTCATGATACTTGCGCTTCAGGTTTCGCAGGTCGCGGCGCGAGACATGGGAGAGGTTTTCGCCTTCGTTCGCGGCCGTGTCTATGGCGATGAAGTCGAGTTTCTGCTTGATGATGCTAAGGCTGTTCGGAACCCACTTGTTCGTCAACGGTTCGACCAGTCCATTGACGGACAGGAAAGCGGCAACGGCCACCGGATCCGTCAGGCTGAAGGTTTCGTTGACCGGGAGGTCGTCCCCCGGCTTGTCTGCCCACACGGAAATACAGGCTGGCTGGCTGACGTCCTGGAAGACGTAGAGCCCGCCGAAATGACTGGTGTAGAAGTTCTTCTGGGTGAAGCTCTGGGGTGTGAGCTTGACCGGCGAGCGGACGATATCGCCGGTCTGGCGGGCCAGCTGGATCATCTCTGAGATCAGGACATCGTCCCACCAGGCATCTTCTTCTTCCATGAAGCGGTCGATCCTGCCCGCCAGCTCGTCACTTGCCTCGGCATGGCCTCCAAGTGTGTCTGCCTCGACGACGATATCGCGAATGTAGAACAGGTCTTTCGGTTTCTTCAGGACGAGAACCGAATTGACCAGCTCGCCGACGACCACGTCGCGGGCCGTCAGGGCAAACAGCTGCTCTTCGTTCCGGTCGATGTAGCCGCGGATGATCTTGCGGGAGGTCGAGAACCGCGCGTTCAGAAGAGGAGCGGTTTTCTGCTCCGGCGACAGCAGGATGAACTGGCGATTGCAACCGTTCGGATTGAGGTAATAGTCGTCGCCCAGCTCGTCGCCGATTTCCGGCGAGAACCCCGAAATGTCGATGTGGAACTCGCTCAGCCCGGTTCGACGGCCCGTGAGGTGTTCCATGGCGCGATTGTATCGCTCCACCATGGCCGGCGAGCGGACCTCATGGAGGTTGCCGTACATCAGGCCGTTTTTGACAAGCCTCATCATGGGCGGCTGGCTTCCATATACCGGCGCTTGGCTTCTTCCATCCGCCGCATTTCGCGAACGGCATTCTCGATGGCCACCTCGTCGGACTTGTCGGCATAGCGGAACTCGCTGTCCGCATAGCGGTTGATTTCCTGGATGACCATGTCCACCGTGATCGGCCGGGCAAGATCGGCGATCATGGCCTTCTTGGTGTCGTAGTCCTTGAACAGGAACAGATCCGGGTTTTCCATCCATTCATCGGGAAGCTCGAAGTCCATGGCCCGGACCTTGACGGCATCGGTGATGTTCTTGATGGCCCGCCCGGTAAACCGTTCGTCCGCTTCCTGGATGGCCTTCAGGTAGGTACCGAGCTTTGCGATCGTGTCGAGGTCGCCGATGTCCGCGCGCACCTTTTCGAATACCCTGATCAGGCCGTCTTCCTGGGGGCGGGAGTGCCTGTCATAGGAGGCCGCAACGGCCTTCTTGAGGGCCTGCGCCTCGAAGAGCTGGTGATCGCCGACCGGGATCGAATGGTTCTTGCCCATGAGCAGGTGAAGGATGTCGATATAGTCCTCGCGCGATTGCGGGCCATCGACTAGAAAACGGGCGCCGGCGCGCTGGCGCAGGGCGTCGTCCACGTTCTCCGGATAGTTGGAGAACATGCCGAAGGTGCAGTTGCCGCGCACGACCGTGTTGGCGCCGGCGAAGCTTTCCATCAGAACGGCGGTGATTTCCAATTGGCCCGCAGAGGACTGTCGGTCGCCGCGCTTGCCCGCCAACTGGTCGATATCGTCGATCGTGCCGAAGCCGATGACATTGGGATCGATGATGTTGCGGATGAAGGCCTTGGCGTTCTGCCCGGACTTGCCCTGATAGCTGTCGATGTTGTCCGTCGACAGGTTCTGGTAGCGGAAGGCGTAACCGGCGTTGTTGCAATACTCGCTGATCAGTCCCGCCATCATCTGGATCAGGGTCGTCTTGCCCGTTCCCGGCTTGCCGTCGCCCATGAAGGTGAAGATGAAGCCGCCAAGCTCCGCGAACGGGTTCAGCTTGCGCTGGAAATCGTAGGCCATCAGCATCTTGGCCAGTTTCATGGCCTGATACTTGGCAATGTGGTTGCCGATCACTTCCTCAGGCTTCTTGAAGGCCATGGCGAGCGTCGTCGACTTCGCCCGCGCGGTAGGCGTGAAGCCGGTGATGTCGAAGTTGTCGGCCTCGACCCGGTAATGGGCCGCGTTGAATGCGTCGAGATGGGCCGCACTTTCCGCTCTGAGCGCGACCTTTTCCATGATCTGCTCGCAGGCGGAGCGGATCACGGCCACCAGTTCCGCGTCGTTGGACACGCCGGCGGCAATTTCCTGATCCAGTTCCCACAGGACGCCGTGAAGGGCGAGCTGGTCGTTGTCGATGAGGATTTCCTCGATGTCGCCGCTTTGCGTTTCCGTTTCCTGTGCTTCGCCGACAAGCTCGGCCAGAAGGAAATCGCTCATGTTGGCAAAGACATGAAGCACGATCAGGGCCGAGGCCTTCAGGAGATCGTGGAACCGGGTTTTCTGTGCGGGATCCAGCATTCCGGAGAGGTTCTTGCGCTTGAGATCGGCAAGTCCGGACTGTTCGGCGAACTGGTCGGAGGCGACCTGTGCGACCGAAAGGGACCGGCGCAGCGCCCGCAGCACACTGGCCTGAACGGGTGTGGTCAGGACATCGTCATCGCTCTCGAGAATGCGGTTCGCCAGTTGCACACCTTCCGGCCGCGCCGTGGAACGTGTGACCAGGCCCGGCGTTGTGGAGCGGAACCGTCGTCTGGTTCCCAGGCCGGGGGAGCGTTCCTCGACTCGGTCCGGCTCGCTCTTGCGGGCGATGCGGGGCGTGTGGTCGAACCCTTCCAGCATGGCCTCGGCCTGCGCATATTTCGCGCGGATCCGGTCTTCCTTCAATTCCATGAGATCGGTGGAAAGTGTCACGGGTTGGAACCTACTTGTAACTGATAATCTTGCCGGAAGGGCTCACGGCGTATTTGCGGATGTCGGAGAACCCTGCCGGATTGCGCTCCGCCAGGATCTGATAGGGGCGTTGGGGCAGAATGATCGAGCGCTGCTGGTGGGTATGACCGGCGGCATCCTGCGGATTGTCCCCTTGCGCTGCAAACGGGTCCAACTGATAGACCTGCCGTTCCACGGTGCTGAAAAATCCGGCGGGTTCATGGGTGACGGACGCGGAATGAAGCGTTTCCGTGGTCCAGGCAAGGGCCCAGTCCTCGCCGGGCTTGCCGCTCGCCTGGGCCAGAACCTCGCGCAGCGGGCCGGACTGCTGGGTGTAGGTATGGCTGTACATCGGCCCGACATAGAAACGTCTCAGCCGCTTCGGATGCAGGTCGTCGAAATCCCGGTCGAACCCGCCGGCAATCGTCACGAGCTTCAGCCCGGCGGATGATTGCGCCATCAGATGGCTTTGCGCCCGGGGCCAGCGACGGTGGTCGTGGGCCAGGGGACGGCTGCCGCTGTCTTCCACATCCATCACGTAGATCAGGGGGATGTTCTGCTGGCTGTCATAGACCGCCCAGTGAATGCGGTAGTTCCGCCGGCTGGGGTTGGTGCCGTCCGCCCAGACGATCCGCGGGTCATTCCGGGCCCAGAAAATCGGGCCGGTTGCAATCTGTTCGTAGTAGCGGCGCTGGGAGGCTGCGAACTGCAGGTTCAGCGGCACGGTCTGTTCGCGCAGGATATGGTTGACCATCGCCTGCTTGAGTTCCTTCATCGAAGGAAGGGACTTCATGTGGTTGGGAACCTGCATGGCGTCATTCGCCATTTGCAGGATTTCCTGAAAGATCGGGAACCCGCTTTCATGCAGGTCGATGGTCAGCTGGTCGGGCATCATGCCCGATACCCGGCTGGCCAGAAGATACTTGAAAGACAGGGCCGAAAACGTTCCGGCAAGGGCCGTCAGATACTCCTGCAGGATCGGGATTTCCGATTCCAGCGCGGTGTCTTCCGACACCACGCTGTCCGAGACCGCTCGCAGATGAGAAATGATGTGCTCGAACTTGGTGAAATAGCGCCGCGTTTCATGCGCTTCTTCCAGCTTGCGGTGGTCCAGGGTCAGGTCCAAGGCTTAACCCTCAAGCGCCATAGGCGTTCTTGTCGTGCTTTTCGACGATCTTCTCGAAACGGCGGGCAAAACGTTCGTCTGACTTTGCCTTTTCCTCCAGAACCTTCCGGGCAAAGACCATGTGGTCTTCATGGGCTTCCATCATGTCGGCCATGCGCTGGTTCGTGGCGGAGCCGATCGCGGCCATGGCGGACTGGGCTTCCTTGTCCGTTGCGACGCCGATCTCGTTGATCTTGTGCGCGACATCCTGCTGCTGGGCGGTCTTCAACGACTTGACGAGGGCATCATAGAGAACGACGCGCTGCTTGGTGTCCGTCTGCAGCTTGTTGATCAGAACCATCTGGGTTGCGGCCTGGTTCTGCAGGCTGTCGACCCAGGTCTTGCCCTTTTCGATGTAGCGCTCAAGGGTCTGGCTTTCGGCGAGCTTGACCTGTTCTTCCTGGGCGAGGCGATTGTATTCCGCATTCTTCGCCGCCAGTTCGCTTTCCAGCTTGGTCCGGGCCGCGGCATCGGTTTCCATCGAAATCTTGTTTTCAAGGGCGATGATTTCCGGGTCCATCGCCACGAGCTGCTGCTTGATGTTTTCCAGGGTCGCCACGGCCTGTTCGCGCTGGGTCAGCGTGTCCGTAAGATTGCCTTCCACGCGCTTGCTGTGGTCGTTCAGCGTTGCAAGCTGTTCCTGCAGCAACTTGCCGATGACGTTCGACTTGGAAATCAGGTCCTGCAGCTTGTCGTCGATGCTGGCGGCGCGCATGCGTTCCTGGCGAATGCTGTCGGAGCGGGCCTTCGAGAAGATGCCGATAAAGGATTCCCAGCCGGTCTTCGACCGCATGGCGTCGAAATCCTTGGAGAATTCGGCGGTGACATCGTCGAGCCCCATGATCAACTCGGCAATGTTCGCGCCCATCAGCTCCGTGTGAGCGTGCACATCCTCAAGGGTCGCATTCTCGATATCGACCGAGATATCCTGGCCTGTCTTGAGCTTGGTATGCGCCGCTTCGATCTTGCCGGTCAGTTCGTCAATCTTCTGCCGGGCAGCAGCAACGTCCTGCTTGGATTTTTCGATTTGCGCGTTGAAGTTGGTCATTGAGAGATCCTGAAAGTCCTTGAACCATGTAAAGAATACTTAGCGGCGATTTCTTGAATTACAACTGTTATGCAGCCTGCGCGCGGGATGTAAAGACCAGGTTGTCGGCTGGTGAAGATTGTCATTTTTGAGGGAGGACGCCACCCCGGTCCCATCGCGGGCGCGGGCCGGGATGTCCCGACAGAGATTTCCTGTCCCGACATCGAATTGGTCGTGTCGAAACGGGTATCGGGCGCCTACCGATGACGAACAGCCGGCCGAGGGGCGAGGCGGCCGTCTGCCGTCCATTTCAAGCGTTCAGTGAATCGTGCCCGCCCCAGGGTCCGGGTCGCAGAGCGTACCGGAGACATGAGGAACGCGTTGCGTTCTTTACAGGCGCGCGCAGGAAATGTTCGACAAGCCGGTGCGATCCGTGTGAGCGGCAGACGTTCAGACCGGCACGGTCACCGGGTCGTATTTGAGCAGTCCGCGATCGACCGCGGTTCTTCGGGGGATTCTCGGGTCTTGCAGCGCGCGTCCTTCTTCCAGGGACATCAATTGCACGCCGTTACCGCGCTCCTTTCGCGCGCACTCGTAACGGACGAGGGCCTCTTTCACGCTCTGGGAGGCTGCGAAGGCGCGTGCCAGCAGCATCGCGTCCTCGATCGCGAGGCAGGCGCCCTGACCCAGGAAGGGGGTCATGGGGTGGGCCGCGTCGCCGAGCATTCCCACGCGGTCCGTCGTCCAGGTCGCCAGCGGCTCGCGGTCCCGCAGCCCCCATTTGAAAAGCCCGCCTTCGGGAATGTTCCCGATCATCTCAAGCAGGTGCGGGGCGAAGTCGGAATAGGCCTTCGCGAATTCGTCATTCGCCGCGGGGATCGCCCAGCCTTCTTCCTCCCAATCCGTCGCCTGCCCGCATCCGATGATGTTCATGATGCGGCCGCCACGCAACGGGTAGTGAAGGATGTATCTCTGCGGACCGGCATACATGCCCTGTCCGATCTCGTTGACCCGGTCCGGCACCACGTTCGCCGGGAGAAGAGCCCGGAAGGCAACCTGGCCGTTGAACGTCGTTGCAACGCCGGGGAAAAGGAGCGCGCGAATGGCCGAGGCGTTTCCGTCCGCGCCGATGAGCGCATCGCCGCTGTCTTCCGCTCCGTTCGCGAAGCGGACCGTGACACCGGTTTCGGTCTGGTCGAGGTCGACGAAGTCATGTCCGGGGCGAAGGGCGTCCGCGTCGTTGGCCGCTACGGCGTTCATGAGGAGGGTGTGCAGATCCGCGCGGTGAACCTGAAGAGTGGCGAAGCCGTATTTTTCACGGATGCCGGCATTCGGATGTTCCCGGAGTATCTCGCCGGTCTGGTAGTTGCAGGTGTACATGATCGGGACGCAACTTGAAATTCGCTCAAGCTCCTCGTCGACACCCAGATCATGGAGCGCGCGGCGCGCATTGGCGGTGACGATCAGGCCCGCTCCGACTTCGCGAATTTCCCGCGCGCGCTCGTAGACGGCGACCTTGAAGCCCCGGCGTTGAAGACCCAGAGCCGCGGCGAGCCCGCCGATTCCGGCGCCGATGACGATGATTTTCTTTGCGTACACGTCTTTCTCCACCAGATCGATGCAAGAGGGCCGATCAGGGCCAGTCGTTGGATCGCCGATACTATCATTGCGGAGACGGGTGTCTTTTCACCGGCTGCAAGGGTTTGCGCCCCAGTGCAATCGAAGGACGGCCTGTGAAACGTTCGGCAAGACCCGTTTCCGTTTCGCGTCGTGGAACGAAGATCAGCCGGCCGCGTCGTCGCGGGAAAGGGTCTCGGAACGCGAGGCGCGCCGAACGGTTTCTGTCGGAGTTTCATGAAACCGTGCCCGGTAATCGCGGGAAAACTGGCTCGGGCTTTCATAGCCGCAATCCAGCGCAATCCCTGTGACTGGCATGGCTTTGTGCGCGGGTGCCTCGAGCAAAGCCTGGCGCGCGAGATTGAGGCGGACCTCTTTCAGATAGGCCATCGGCGTCGTGTTGCGGAACCTTCGAAACCCGAGATAGACGGACCTTGCACTCACGCCGGCCGCCCGGATCATGTCTTCGATGTCGATCTGTTCCCGGGCGTGTTCACGGATGAAGGTCTCGACCCGGCGAACATAGTATGGTGCGGCGGTTTGGGCGGGCACGGACAATTGCATGCCGCTGTGACTGTTCGGAATGGACTGAAGCAAAAGGTGCAGGAGAATTTGCTCGGCATGCTCCGCGCTCGGACCGGTCAGGAACGGTTTCGGCTCCTGCAGATCGTTGTAGATCATCAGTATATGGTGCCAAAGCGTCGGCACGCGCTCCAGGTCGATCACCTGGATCGTGTCGAAGTCCAGGGGACGGGATCCCAAGGCGCCCATCGTCTGGGCGGCCAGGCGTTCGAGGGCGCGGCGGCTGAGCCGGAAGGCCATGAGCTGGGTCGGTCCACCCCAGTCCTTGCGTGTTATTGCGCGGGCCTCCTGCAGGACCAGCTGGGCACTTCGCCCCTCGACCCGTGTGGAGCGCTGTTGGTACAGGGCGGAGCCTTGCAAGAGGACCTGGACATAGATCAGGTCCGGGTCGGCGTTCATCTCGATCCGGTATCCGGCTTCGCTGTCGATGTTGACGAGGGTGACGCGGCTCTCGCCCAGGAGGCGTGCTTTCGAACTGTACCGGCGAAACTGCTTGTTTTGGGGAACCGATAGCTGAAAGAGCCCCTCGCTCGATTTCTCAAGGTGGTCCTGAGCGATGCGATAATCGCTGGTTACGAAGTGCGGTTTCGAAAACGGGTTCCGGCCCGAGCGGCCGAAGCGTGCAAGATCGATATCTCCCGTTGCGGCCACGGCGGCTCCCTCCCATGTGTCGCACTTTTCCCGCACTATAGGATCGGTCCCGATGTGCGATCAACAGCGCGCTGAAGACCCGCGATCGACATATCCCGAAAAGCCTGGGAAAGGACGCGTCAGGGCTGCGGACCTGGACCGCCATTCGCGGTAAGCAACGGAAATCGGCTGATCGGATCCGGGTGACGCTAAGGCGGCGTAAGAAGGGAAGGGGTGGAATTCAGCAGCGACATGAAAGCGTCCACGACAGGGGAGCGGTGATGGTTTCCCCGGGCGTAGATGTAGAATTCTCGCTCGATCCGGGTGCCGGTCACCTCTCGGAATTTCACCGAAAACTGGTCCTCGAAGATCCGTGCGTATTTCGGAGCGGCCGTGATGCCCATGCCGTTGCCGACAAAGGCAAGGGCGGTGGTCAGGTAGCGGACGCTGGTCATACGGGTCTTGGGGATGGGCAGGCTGGTCCAGATCGAGCGCTCGAGGTAAAGCGTGAAATCGTCCGAATACTGGATCCAGTTCTCGCGGGTGAGCCGGTCCCAGGTGATCTCCCCGGCATTGGCGAGCCCGAGCGAGCGCGGCAGGACGACCTGGATCGGTTCCTTCCACAGGAGGTCCGACGAAATGCCTTCCGGTGTCGGGCGCTGTGGGCCGATCCCGATCTCCGCTTCATTGTCGGTGATGGCGCTGACGATGCGATCGCCGGTCGTGTCCATGACCCGAAGGCTGACATCCGGATAGAGCTGGGTGAATCTGGCAATGACGGGCGGCAGCCAGGAACAGGCCAGCATTTGCGGAACGGCGATGCGCAGCGTTCCGCGCTTCAGCGCCTTCAGGTCCGCGGCACCTTCGTAAACCTGTTGCAGGTCCTCCAGAATGCGCTGCGTGACGGGAAGCATGTGCTTTCCGACTTCCGTCAAGCGGGCGCTACGCTGAACCCGGTCGAACAGGGCCATGCCGTATTCCGTTTCGAGCTGACGGATCAGCATGCTGACGGCCGACTGCGTCAGGCCCATGTTTTGCGCGGCCAGCGTGAAGCTTTGCGTTTTGGCGACCTCATGAAAGGCGCGGAGCTGTCGCAGTGTGACATTCATAAGGTTATCTGATGCAATTAGCAGAAAAATTCATTTGTCTGATATCATGTGCCGAAACAGAATGCACATAGGGAAAATGCTTACGAAATAGATTTGGGCGGGCGTCTTGCATATCGCAGTTATCGGAACCGGAGTTGTGGGGGCCTGCACGGCGGCATGGCTCCAGCGGGACGGTCACAGGATCACCTTCATCGATCCGCTCGAGGCCGGAGAGGCCTGTTCCTTCGGCAATGCCGGCTCCTTGTCGCCAAGCGCCTGCCTGCCGGTCGGAATGCCGGGCATGTGGCGCAATGTGCCCAAATGGTTGCTCGACCCGGAAGGTCCGCTGGTCATCCGGGCCCATTACCTGCCGCGTATCCTGCCCTGGCTGATGCATTTCATGCGGGCCTCGAGCGAAAAGGAAGTGACCCGGATCGCCGGCGCGGTCAGGGATCTTCTGCGCCCTGTCTTCGAATGCTACGAGCCTCTCCTTCAGCGGGCAGGGGGATCGTCCCTGATCCGCCGAAACGGCTGTCTTTACGTCTATTCCTCGAGGGAATCGGCGCAGCGCTGGAAGTGGGGCATGGACCTGAGACGCAGCCTCGGGGTCGAGATGCAGGAGGTCGACAGCGACGAGCTGGCCGACCTCGAACCGGCTTTGAAGGGCCTGTTCCGGTTCGGGCAATTTGCGCCGGACAATGGCTCCACACCGGATCCCTCGGCCCTTGTCAAAGCGATCTACAATCAGGCGATCAGGGACGGCGCCACGCACAAGAAGACCCTTGTAACGGATTTTGAGATCAAGGACGGATGCGTCGACAGGATCGTGCTCGACAATGGCGAGCGGCTCGCGGTCGACGGCGTGGTCGTGGCGGCTGGCGCGTGGTCGGCGAAACTCTCCAGAAAACTGGGCGCGCGGGTACCTCTGGAAAGCCAGCGCGGCTACCATGTTACGGTCAAGGACCCGAACGTTCGTCTCGAGCGCAACGTGATGGCGGTTGAGCACAACATGATGGTCAATCCGATGACGTCCGGTCTGCGGCTTGCCGGAACCGTGGAGTTTGCCGGTTTGACCGCTAAGCCGCGCTATAGCCGGTCTGAGGCCCTGTTCCGCAAGGGACAGGAACTGTTTCCCGGTCTTGAGGGATCCGACAAGTCCTACTGGATGGGGCATCGGCCCTGTCTTCCGGACAGTCTTCCGGTCATCGGCAAGGCGCCCAGGGCGGAAAACGTCTTTCTCGGTTTCGGTCACGGGCATGTCGGCATGTGTGGCGGCGCCAGTACTGGCCGGGAAATCGCGAATCTTGTTTCCGGCCGGGAGGCGGAGATCGATCTCAGCCCCTTCAGTCCCACCAGATTTCAATAAGAAACCCAGAATCCAGAGGAAGGCGTACTCATGAAATATGGAATTGATCGCAGAAAACTTTGCAAGGCGGGTCTCGGTCTCGTGGCCGCCGCCGGTCTGGCAAGCGGCCTCGTTGCCCCCGCGCTTGCGGCCGATGCCTATCCCGACAAGCCGATCACACTCGTGGTGCCGTTCCCTCCGGGAGGCTCCACGGATCTTCTGGCGCGTCAGATCGGCGAAGCGATTTCCGGTCCGCTCGGCCAGCCGGTCGTCGTAGAAAACCGCGGCGGTGCCGGCGGCACCGTTGGCGCGAACTATGTCGCCAAGTCCGACCCCGATGGCTACACGCTGCTGATGGGCGTGACCGGCTCCAACGCCATCAGTGCGGCCCTGCGCAATGACCTGCCTTACGATCCGGTGACCGACTTCGATCCGGTCTCCATCGTCATTGCCGCCCCGCTGGCGCTGGTCGTCAATGCTGACAGCGACTACACCTCGGTCGAGGATGTGATCGCTTACGCCAAGGAGAATCCGGAAACCTTCACGCACGGAACACCGGGTGTCGGCACATCCATGCACATGACCGGTGAGCTCTTCGGTCTGGAAACGGATACCAAGCTCCTGCACGTGCCTTACAAGGGCAGTGCCCAGGCGCTTCAGGATCTGCTCGGCGGACAGCTCGATGCGATGTTCGGCGATATCCTGGTGACCTCCGAACACGTCAAGACGGGCCGGCTCCGTGCCCTCGGCGTGACCTCGACCCAGCGGCACTACCTGCTGCCGGATGTTCCGACCATCGCAGAAGCCGGTGTCCCGGATTTCGCGGCCTTCTCCTGGCAGGGTGTCTTTGCTCCGGCCGGAACGCCGAAGCCGGTTCTCGACAAGCTTTATGCGGAAATCAACACGGCGCTCCAGTCCGACAAGCTTCAGGCCTTCTTCAAGGAAAAGGGCTTCCTCGTGGAAAGCAAGACGCCCGAAGATTCGAAGGCCTTCATCGCAAGCGAAGTGAAGAAGTGGAAGGGTGTGGTCGACGCTGCCGGCATCGCCCCGAAATAATGTAGTCGCAGTTTGGTATGCTAATAGCAACACTTGGTGGCATGCCTTGCCGGTGGGCGGTTCGCTCAGGACCGCTCACCTTGGATTTCGAGTGAAAAATGACAGTTCACACACCGACTAGAGACTACTCGGCAGCCGCTGTCGTGACGATCTTCGGCGCTGCGCTCGCGGCAGTCTCCAGCACCTATCCGCTCGGAAGCATGCTGCGTCCCGGGCCGGGGTTCTTTCCGTTGGTGGTGGGCATTCTGATCGCCGTTCTTGGGGTCGTCATCGCGGTCGAGGCATGGTTCGGTACACGATATGCGGACGAAGGCCCCCCAGATGAGGGCGCGCAGCCTCCGGACCGGTTTGCCGTCCGTCCGGTTCTCGCGGTTTTCGTTGGCATGGTTGCCTTCGCGCTGCTGGTGGATAGTGCCGGTTATGTGGCCGCCAGTATCGCTCTCGTGTTCATTTCGGCGCTGGGCGAACCGCGCAGCAACTGGCTGGCCGTGGCCGGTGTCGCGGCCTTCATGGCGCTGTTCGGTGTTCTTCTCTTTATTTGGGGGCTTGGTCTCCCGGTCAACGCATTCGGTCCGAGATGAGTGATTTCGCCGCCAATATCATGATTGGTCTGGGCAAGGCGCTGAGTGGCGAGTCCCTGCTCTTCTGCTTCATCGGTGTGACCGTGGGTACGGTTGTCGGGGTCTTGCCGGGGATCGGTCCCCTGGCGGCGATCTCGCTGGCTCTGCCGATGACCTATTATCTCGATCCCACAGCCGCGCTGATCATGCTGGCCGGGATCTTCTATGGAGCTCAGTACGGAGGCTCCACGGCTTCGATCCTGCTGAACCTGCCAGGCACGGCCACGGCGGCGATCACCTGTCTTGACGGGTATCCGCTGGCGCAGAAAGGCAAGGCGCCGCTTGCGCTGTTCGTGACGGCGATCAACTCCTTCGTTGGCTCGTCCTTCGCCATCGTACTGGTCATGGGTTTCGCGCCGCTGATTGCGGAATTGGCGCTGGAATTCTCATCGGCTGAATATTTCTCCGTCATGCTGCTTGGGCTGATCGCTGCGTCGACCATGACCGCGGGCTCTCCCTTCAAGGGGCTTGCCATGGTCATCTTCGGCATTGCGCTCGGTCTAGTCGGTACCGATGTGAACACGGGCATGTTCCGCTTCAACTTCGGCATTCTGGAACTGGCCGACGGCTTCAGCCTGGTCGCGCTCGCCATGGGTCTTTTCGGCGTGGCCGAGATCGTCGGCAACATCGGCAGTCCGCAAGGCACGCCGATGAAACTGGGTCACATCCGCTTCAAGGAGATGTGGCCGAGTAAAGCGGAGTGGAAGAAGATCTGGGCGCCGACCCTGCGCGGTTCGGTCATCGGTTCCTTTGTCGGCGCACTTCCCGGAACGGGTCCGGGGATTGCCTCCCTGATGGCTTATGCGACCGAAAAACGGATTTCAAAGAACCCGGAGGAATTCGGCAAGGGCGCCCTGGAAGGCATATCCGCGCCGGAAGCGGCCAACAATGCCTCCGTCCAGGCGGCCTTCATTCCGACCCTCAGCCTCGGCATTCCGGGAGATGCGGTGGTCGCCGTCCTGCTGGGCGCAATGATCCTGCACGGCATCACGCCGGGCCCGAACCTCATCAACGATCAGCCGGAAATGTTCTGGGGGCTGATCATCAGCTTCTGGGTCGGCAACCTGATGCTGCTGGTTTTGAACATTCCCCTCATCGGACTTTGGGTGAAGTTGCTCTCGATCCCTTACAACATTCTGTATCCGGCGATCCTGGTCTTCATCTGTGTCGGCGTCTATTCCTCCGACAACAATGCCTTCGACGTCTTCGTGGTGCTCGGGTTCGGTGTCGTCGGCTACCTGATGCGGATCTTCGACTATCCGGCCATGCCGGTGCTGCTGGGGTTCATTCTGGGGCCGCTTCTGGAGGAGCACTTTCGCCGAGCGTTGCTGCTTTCCAAAGGCCATCTGACGACCTTCGTCGAGCGGCCGATCAGCCTGGCCTTTCTGCTGTTGGCCTTTGCGTTTCTCGCCGCGGCCTTCCTGCCGAGCCTGCGCAAGAAGGTGGCCGGGGGATAAGCCCGGCCTCCATGTTTTTCTTGGATAGAAATCAGTCCGGGGCGCCGTAACCGGCGCCGCCGCAGCTTTCCACGATCAGCCGGTCCCCGGAGTTCAGCGTGAAGGCGGAGCGCGCGGTGAGGGCAATGGTCTCGCCATCGGCGCGCAGGATCGTCGCGGCCGAAGGCTGAGGGCTGCCGCCGCCCAAAAGGCCTTGCGGTACGCGGGCAAAGCGTTCGCCGCGAAGGGAGACGGATACGCCGTCGGTTAGGGCAAGATACTCCCGCCGGATGCCATTCCCGCCCGGATACTTGCCGGAGCCGCCGGAGCCTTCGCGGATGCGCGCGGACAGAAGCCGGATCGGGGCGATTTCTTCGAGGGCTTCGCCCGGCATGTTCATGGCGTTGCCGACATCGGTCGAGACGGCATCGGCTCCTTTCGATAAAGGTCCGCCGCCCGCTCCGCCTGCGATGATTTCCGTCGTCACGAAGCGGTTGCCATCCGGCCGGGTGCCAGAAAAGGCGAGCACGTAGGACATGCCGGAATTGGCGGCGGGCATCTTGTCCGGAGCCGCTTTTGATAGGGCCTGCAGTATGGCGGAGGTGATGCAGCGGACCATGTTCATGCGCGCGTTCACCGCCGCAGGCACAGCCGCATTGACGACGCTGGCCTCGGGAAGATGCAGCTCGATCCGGCGAAGCACGCCGCCGTTGCGGAAGAGCGTCGTCGGAGCAAGGCTCAAGACGGCATAGAGCAAGGCCGAAAGCGGGCCGGACCGCACACAGTTGATCGGCGCGTTCACTTGAGCCGATGATCCTGCAAAGTCTGCCTTGAGATGCCCGGCCTCGAAGGTCACGGATACGTGAGCCTCTATCGGCGGCAGGTTGGGCGTCGGGTCCAATCCATCAACGCCCCGATACGGACCAGGAGGCAGGGACTGAAACAATCGGCCGATCTGGTCCTCACCATGATCCAGACAGGCATGGGTGGCTGCGATGAAGGCCTGCGTTCCGAGTTCGCCGGCAATCGTCTGGAGGGAGCGGGCGGCGTGACCGGCGGACGCGATCTGGGCGGCAATGTCTCCGAGGACGGTGTCCGGCGCGCGCGAGTTCAGGCGGATCAGGTCCTCCGCTTCCCGAAGGAGCTTTCCGTCCCGCGCCAGCCGGCTTGGCGGGAAACGCAGTCCTTCCTGGTAGATATCGGTCGCGTCCGGAGGCACGGACCCCGCGCGCATGCCGCCGACATCCTGGTGATGCAGAATGCTGGCGGCAAAGGCGATCCGCTCGCCTTTGAAGAAGACGGGTACCAGGACCGTGATGTCGGGAAGGTGCGTGCCGCCGGCGAAGGGGTCGTTCATGAAGAACATGTCGCCTTCGCTCATGTCCTGTGCCGGGTAGCGCGCAAGAATGGCTTTTACCGATCCCGGAAGGGCTCCCAGAAGAAGGGGGATGGCGTCCGAGAGTGCCAGCAATTCCCCCTCGGCGGTAAACAGGGCGCAGGAGGCATCGGCGCCTTCGCGCACGACCGGCGAAACGGCGGTCCGGAACAGGATTTCCTGCATGCCCTGCGCGACGGCATCGAAACGCATCTGCAGGATTTCCAGCCCGGACGGGGCGATGGTTCGATCCGTGGTCATGCCCCAGCCCTCGTCATTGCGTAGCCGCCCTGGACGACCGAGAGGACCCAGCCTTGCGGGACCCACAAGGTTCCGCCATCGGAGGCGATCATGCCGGAGCATGTATCCGGAAGCGTCGGCTCCGGCCGATGGGTAGACAGATCGGCCGGGACATGCGCGAGCGTCATGGCAAAGACATGTCCGCTTCCCGGAGGCGCGATGCCGAACCGGTCTGCGTACTGCGCAACAAATGCCGAAACGAGGACCTGCGGGTCGTCGCTCGGTCGGGTAAGGGTGACTTCGAAAGGGTGCATGAAGGGCGTTGCCGCCATCTCCACACTCAAGCTCTCGGTGAAGCGCGTGTCGTCGAGGGGAGGCAAGGCATTGCGTAATGCGTTCAAGCGGTCAGCCAGGCCGGACTGACCGAGTGTCAGAGCATTGGCGCCGACCCTGAGCCGTTCTGATATGTTGGGTCCCATGCCGAGCATGCCGTGCGCTCCCGCGACCGCCGGGGCTTCCGGCACCAGTATCTTCGTGATGCCAAGACGTTCGGCAATGCCTGCCCCAAGAACCGCGCCGAGGCCACCCATCCCGACGAGTGCCGCTCTGGATGGATCGACGTTGCGCTTCACGGAGAACTTCAGAAGCGCGGACGCAACCTGCTGCTCCGTGGCGGCAACAATGGCTTCGGCCGTGGCGTCGGCGGAAAGGCCGAGACCTTCTCCAAGCGTGTCGAGAGAGAGCTTCGTGTCCGGCGCGGCACGCACCGGTATCCGTTCCAGCCAGGCCAGACAATCTCCAAGGGACAGGGAAAGGGTCTCTGACGGACGTTCGAAAACGATGCCGCCGATCCCGTCGAGGACGGGGCAGGCCAGGCCTCCAAGCTGGAGACTGTGCACATCGGTCATGGCCTGCCGGATCGGCACGCCGGCGAATTCGGACTGCCGGGTGACCGTGGGAGCGCCCTCCTTGATGAGGGTCATATCCGTCGTCGTGGAGCCGATGTCCACGGCAAGGGCAAGCGGTGTCTCAGAAGCGCCTGACAGCCAGGCGGCATGGCGGGCTGCCGCTGCCGGTCCGCTGATCAGGAGCGTGCTGGATCGGGTTTTTGCGATCTCAGGCGTCAGAAGTCTGCCCGTACCGTCGGCAAACTGCAGATTTTTGGTGAAGCCACGTTGTGACAGGCCGGTCTGAAGGGCCGCTATCGTTCGGGCCTCCATCGGCCTGAGGCAGGCTTCCAGGCAGGTGGAAACGGTGCGCTCGAATTCGCGGGGGTTCGGGTCAACCTCGTGAGACAGAATGACCGGGACATCCGGCAGTGCCTTTGCGATCAGTTCTTTCAGGCGGAGTTCGTGATCGGGATTGAGGTAGGAATAAAGCAGGCAGACGGCGATTGCGTCATAGCTTTCGAAACCGGGCGTTCTCACAAGCTCGGCAGCGCCGCTTTCAGGCAGCGGTTCGATCTCCTGCCCCTTGGCATCGAAACGCCCGTCGATCTCATGAATATCCTTGCGGTCGACGAGGAACGTCGGTGAGGCGAGCCTTGCGATCGGATCGTATAGATCGCGCCGGTTCTGACGACCGAGATAGAGCGTATCCGCGAAGCCCGTCGTGGTCACAAGGGCGATGCGGCCAATGCGTCTGGCAAGCAGCGCATTGATCGCGCCGGTCGAGCCGATGCGGATGTCGCTCAGAGCCGGGACAGGAATGCCGGCGCTCAGGCAGAAGTCATCGATGGCCGATAGGATAGCCCCGGCGGGATCGTCAGACCCGACCGGACGCTTCATCGTCTTGAGGGTATTGTCCCGTTCGAAAGCAAGGTCGACGAATTCGGATCCGATATCGATGGCAAGAACGCTCATGCCGCCGGTTCCGGCCAGGTGACTTCGATCGGCTCTTCAAGCGGCAGAAAGACAGCATCTTCCCTGCCATCCGCCGTGCGCCACATGGCGGACGCAAACAGCGTCTGCCGGTCGAGAGCGACGATGCCGTGATGCCAGACGCCGGGATTGTAGATGACGATATCCGTTCCCCCAGCAATGAAGGCTTGCGGCGTCACATGAGGCGCCGGCTTTTCCGGCCAGACGACCACGAGATAGCGCTCCGCCGAAAAAGGCATGAACAGCTGACTTGAATGGGGATGTTGCTCGGCCTGTGTCATGTGCAGGCGGTCACGTTCCGGCGCGACATCGTAAAAGTCGAGTGCGTAATTGACGGCCTTGTCATCATGGTCGCATTGCGCCGGGGTCTTCGTCAGCAGCACGGAGCCATCGCGGATCGACCTGGTCACGCCGTCGCCGCTGCGGGCGAGGTGACCATAGGGCGCAAAGGCCTCCGCGGAAATCGGTGCGGCCTGGATCATGAGCCTGACGCTTTCTGCTTCACACGCTTTTTATAGGCCTGGGGATGCATGTCCCTGATGTCGACGCTGATGGCGTCTATCTCAGGGCAATGCTCGACCAGTACTGCCCGGCAGGCAATCCCCAGCGCTTCCTTCTGGTCTGCTGTCCGGCCTTCCAGAAGAGAAACGGTCAGATGCAGAAAGCTTTCCGAGCCGTCATTCAGCTGGAAGTCGCGGTATGGAACCGCACGCAGCTTGATGTCCTCGCGCTTCATGACACCGGTACCGACCGCAGCCTCGCACAAGGCTTCGAAGACTTCGCAGAAGCCGGTGGAGGGCGCTGCCGGTTCGGAATACTCGATGACGAAATGAGGCATGGTTCAGAATAGGGGGCTTAGAACAGGGAGAAATATTCGCGCTGTTCCCACTCCGACACCGTCATCAGGTAACGGTCCCATTCGGCGTGCTTGATGCGCGAGATATAGGAGGACAGCTCCGGACCCAGTGTCTTCGGGTAAAAATCGCTGGCATCGAAGCGTTCCAGAGCTGCGATCAGGCTTTTCGGCAGGCTGACGGCGTCGCTGGTGTAGGGGTTCTCGACGGGCGCGGGAGCCTGAAGGTTCCGCTTGATGCCGTCCTGGCCGCTCAGGATCTGAGACGCCATGAAGAGATACGGATTGGCTGTCGGCTCCGCGACGCGGTTCTCGATGCGCGAGGCCTTGTCGCCCGGAGCCATCAGACCGCGGATCATGGCGCCCTTGTTGTCACGACCCCACTGGATCCGGTCGGGGGCAAGCTGGAACGGCTGGTAGCGCTTGTAGCCATTGACCGTTGGCGTCGTCAGCAGGCAGCTCTCGGGCGCATGCTCAAGCAGGCCGGCAATCCAGTTGCCGGCAATGGGGGACAGGCTGTCCGCTGTCTCCGGCATCATCAGGTTTTCGCCGGTCTTGATGTCGACGATGGACTGGTGCATGTGCCAGCCGCTTGGAACGATGCCCTCCAGCTTCGGCCGGCACATGAAGGTGGCGTGCAGGCCCTTGCGGGCGCAGATCTGTTTGACGGCGGAGCGGAACAGGACGGTATCGTCCGCCTGGGAAAGCGGCGAGGCCGGTTCGAAAGTGAACTCGCACTGGCTCGGGCCGAATTCCGCTTCCATCGAGCGCACCGGCAGACCCAGTTTCTGGCAATCCCGGCGCAGATCGTCCATGACGTCTTCCAGCGCGTCGTACCTTGCTTCGGTGAGATACTGGTAGCCGTGGGAAATCAGGCTGGTTTCCGGCGGTGTTGCCGGCATGCCGGCGTCGGCGTGGCTCAGATGGGCGTTTTCCATGCGGAAGACGTAGAATTCGAACTCCAGCCCGCACATCATGGCGTAGCCGTCATTCGCCAGGCTTGCGACGGAATCCTTGAGGGCGGTGCGGACGCAGAACGGCATCTTGCCGCCGTCCTTGTATCGGACGTCACACAGCATCCAGCCGCTGTGCGGCGACCAGGGCAGGACCTTGAAGGTCGAGGGATCGGGAACGATCAGAACGTCGCCGGCCCCGGTCAGGTTGCCTGCACCGAAGCCGATGTTGTCTTCCCAGACAGGGAACACCGTCCGGTGGGACGTGTCCTTCAGGAGCAGGGTCGAGGTCATCGCAAGACCGCTGCGGAAGGCCGACTTCAGACCGTCGGCGACGATCGTCTTGCCGCGCAGGACGCCGTGCTGGTCCGCAAAGGCCAGGCGGATGGTTTCAAGTCCCTCCGTCTTCACCCGGTTCACGACTTCCGCCGCGAGGCGCAGTTGCTCGTCGTCCAGCAATTCCTTGTCCGACCTCAGGTCGGCCGCTTCAATGGACCCGTCCGCCATGCCCTCAAATCTCCTTTTGGCGTCCACTACTATTAACCGGCCGATGCTCTCATGGAAGCGCCGGCCGGTTGCATCCGAGCAAGATCAGAGCTCGGCAGGCCACTCGCAGGCGGCACGGCGCCTGGTATCGGCTTCCTTCCAGGCGTCCTGCCAGGTTTCGGTGTCGCCGATGGCGTCGATGGACAGCGGTCCGCGGATCTCCTCGACATTGAGCGCGCCGGTCCACATCGGCAGCTCATTGTCGTTGTTTTCCTCGACGGCCTTGATCGCCTTCATCAGCATGCGGCGGTAGCGGCTGATGGCGACATCCGACTTGCCGAGATGTTCCTGGGTCCGGTCCTGGATCGCGCCCATGGATTCCACCGCCCACTGGTCGTGGACATTGATGTCGAGGCCCATGCCGGTGTAGGTGAGCTTCTTCTGTTCGTCCGGATCGTAGCCGTAGTTGTTCTGCTTGTTCTTGAGCGGAGCGTAGTCCGGGAGACGATGCTCCTGCAGGCGCTGCTCGCGCATCAGGCTCTTGTTCACCGGATTGCCGAAGCTGGTGAACATGGAATACCAATAGCAGTTCTCGTCATCGATCGGCACATGCCACTGGGTGATGGTCATTTCGTTGGACATCGGGATGCAGATGGCTTCCGGGAACACCTGGTTGGTGATGCGCACGTGCGTGCGGCCATTGTCCAGGTGGCGCAGAGTGATGATGCGCAGACCGTAGTCGGTTTCCTCGACGTTGATTTCCGGGCGCGGGTATTCGCGCAGGACCTGGGTCATCGGAATGTCGGTGTCGGCCGCCTTGTCGCGGAACTGCTTGCCGTAGCCTTCGCTGGGATCTTCATCCTGCAGGAATCGGTGCAGGAAGGAGGCGTGGACCGGGTCGATGCCGACTTCCATGGCCTGCAGCCAGTTGCATTCCCAAAGGCCCTTGAACGCGAAAACATGTGTATCCGGAGCCGCGAAGCAGTCGAAGTTCGGCATTGCCGGCGGCAGGCCGGGGCCCATGTAGGCGAAGACCATGCCGTTCTTTTCAACGACCGGATAGGACTTGGCCTTGATGTTCTTGTACATCTGGCTGCCTTCCGGCTCGCCCGGCTGTTCGACGCACTGGCCGTTCCGGTCGAAATGCCATCCGTGGAACGGACAGCGCAGACCGTTGTCCTCGCAGCGGCCGAAGGCCATGTCGGCACCGCGGTGCGGGCACTGGCGCGAGATCAGGCCGAGTTCGCCTTCGTTGTCGCGAAAGAGGACCAGATCTTCGCCGAGCAGACGGACCGGGACGACCGGCCGGGCGCCAACCAGTTCTTCGGCAAGAGCCGCGGGCTGCCAGTAGCGGCGCAGGACTTCACCTGCGGCTGTCCCCGGTCCGACGCGGGTGATTAGGTCGTTTTGTTCCTGGCTCATCATGGCTGGGTTTCTCCTGAAGGCTGCTAAGAAGGTTGGGTCTTAAAGGACTGCCTTGGGAAGCGGTGTGCCCGCATCCCGGCAAAGACGGGTGTCCAGCGGCGTGGCCGCGGCGATGAATTTGCGGGCAGCCATATGGTCTGCGGGCTTGTTGACGGAGAAAAGGGCGCGCAAGGCACCGTTCTTCATCAAGAGAATGGAAAAGGCGCCGGTGTCCGGGTCTCCCCGGACGATTTCCTCGCAGTCCGATTCCAAGAGGCCCGCCATCTGGAATTTCAGATCGTACTGATCTGTCCAGAACCAGTTGGCGCCGGGGGCGGGAATGGGCTTGTCGGTGAGGAGGGCGGCCAGGACACGCGCCTGATCGCTGGCGTTTTGGACCGATTCCACGCGCATGATTTCGCGGGCGAAAACGTTGTACTGGCTGGCGCAGTCGCCGATGGCGAAAATACCGGGCGCGCTCGTCCGGCAGACATCGTCGACCTTGATGCCGCCTGCCTGGCATTCGAGACCGATCTGCTCGGCCAACTGCAGATTGGCAATCGATCCGATGCCGACAAGCGCCAGCTCCGTCGGAAGCCGTTCCCCGCTTTTCAGGCGCACGCCGGTCAGTTTTCCATTTTCTCCTTCGAAGGTGTCGAAGGGTTCCGCAAGACGGATGTCGACGCCCTTTGCCCTGTGATAGCCCGCAATCCAGTCGGACAGCATGGGAGGAAGGGCGCGGGCCAGAAGGCGGTCCTGAACCTCGATAACGGTGACCTGCTTGCCGGCCTTGGCAGCGCTCGCCGCCACTTCGAGCCCGATGAACCCGCCACCGATGATGACGAGCCGGTCAACGGCCTCGAAGGCCGTCTTCAGCTTCCGGGCGTCGGCCATGTCGCGCAGCATGTGGATGCCGTCGAGATCCGCCCCTTCCACGGCAAGCGGCCTGGCGGAGGCGCCGGTTGCAAGAACGAGCCTGGAATAGGGCAGATCACCGCCGGTCGTACAGATCTTGCGCTCTTGGGTCGAAACCTCTTCGACCGTTACGCCCAACTGCAGGTCGATGTCCTGCGCGGCATAAAAATCTTCGGCACGCAGGAGGATCTGGTCCGCCGTCTTTTCTCCGGCCAGATAGGCTTTGGAAAGCGGCGGCCGGTGGTATGGCAGATCCGTTTCAGAAGAAATCAGCGTTATCGGTTCCTGCCACCCGGACTGGCGCAGGGAAACAGCCGCCTGGACTCCGGCATGAGACGCGCCGACGATCACCAGCGGGGCGCTCACGACCGCACCTCGACCAGACTGTCAATCGTTTCGTCCTTGCGATAGATTGTTCGGGAGGTGTCCGCCGGTCGCGTCTTCGACAACAAGCCGGCTGCGCCGGCCCCTAAGTGGGCAGACGGTTTCTGTCCCCGTTCAAGGGCAGGATTTACAATCGCATTCTCGGGCACAGATTCTCTCTGAGGGTCTCTGGATGTTATTTTATTTATCAATTGCGCGATTATCGCACGAATTGTTTGATATATATCATTGAAGCCGTTTTTAGCCCCCCTGTCAATAACGCTGAATATGTTGTAGCTAGGGTCCGGACCCTGGGTCTGGCGGGAGGAATCGTGCGTGCCGGATAGCGATGAGACGGGCCGTGCCAACGGGCGGCGTGAAATAACCGATCGGGACATCTCCCTGACCTTTGCCAAGGGCATGAGCGTGCTGAAGGCGTTCGACTCCGCGCAGACGCACCTGACCCTGCCGCAAATCGCCCGTGCCACCGGACTGGACCGCGCCATCGCACGCCGTCTGGTGCTCACTCTCGTCCATCTTGGCTATGTGAAACAGGACGACCGGGTCTTTTCGCTGACGCCGAAAATCCTGGTTCTGGCCGGTGGGTTTCTGCAGGGGCGCCAGTTCGGCAAGGCCATCGAGCCGGTCATGCGCAGCTTTTCAAGCCAGATTTCCGAAGCGATCTCCATGGCGATGATCGATGGCTACCAGGCCGTCTATGTGGCCCATGCCGGTGCCAAGGCGAACTCCGTCAGCATCGGCTTTACCGTCGGCTCCAAGGTGCCGCTGCTCAGCAGTGCCATCGGCAGGGCCCTGGTCGCTGCCTGTTCCTGCGACGTGGCGGAGGAGTTGATCGCCAACGCACCGCTGGAACAATACACCGACGCGACCGATATGGACCGTGCCTCCATCGCGGCGGATGTCGCGGAGACGGCGAAGCGTGGGTTTGCCTATGTCGATGGGCAGTTCGAGGCGGGGGTCGCGGCCATTGCCATTCCGGTCCGCCCGGATCAGGCCGAGCCCGCGGCCATCGGGGTCTCCGGGGATGTCTCCCGTTTCCAGGATCCGGCCGCAAGGCAGCACATCATCGATACGCTCAGAGAATGCGCCAAGGTGGTTGCCGGGTTGCTCTGATCTCTTTTTGCAACCCCTCTGCACAGATATTCGGCATGATAACTTTTTTCGCACCAAATGCGACGTTTCAATTGACAGCCTCTTTTTGCCTGATAACTTTTGGTCTATTAAATAATATTTGTGCGATAATCGCATAAATTACGCGAATAGGCATCACAACTCAAAGCGGGGCTTTCCATGAGATCCAAATTCCTGTCCGCCACCCTTCTTGCGCTTGGCGTGACGGTTTCCGCCGCAAAGGCCGAGACGTTACGCTATGCCCACTTCATGCCGGCCCAGAGCTGGCAGAATGAGAAAATGTTCCTGGACTGGGCCAAGGCGGTCAATGAAGCCTCCGACGGCGAGCTGGATGTCAAGATCTTCCCGGCTCAGACCCTGGGCAAGGCGCCTGCCGGTTACGACAACGCCAAGAACGGCGTCGCCGACATCGCCTGGACGGTGCAGGGGTACACGGCCGGCCGTTTCCCGCTGAGCCAGATCATGGAGTTGCCGGGGCTGTTCAAGAAGGCCGAGGTCGGGTCCTGCGCCTTCCAGAAACTCTATGATTCCGGAGCCCTGGACGAGGAATACAAGGATACGCACGTCCTCTTCGTTCACACCCATGGTCCCGGCCAGCTGCACATGGGGCAGAAGCCGGTCAAGACCCTTGCCGACCTGAAGGGCATGAAGCTGCGCCGTCCGACCGCCGTGATCGGTACGCTTCTGGATGAACTGGGTGCCGAGCCTGTCGGCCTGCCGGCTCCGGCAATCTACGAAAACCTCGAGCGCGGTGTGATCGACGGTTACATGATCACCTGGGAATCCGTGGTCGCCTTCCGTCTTGCCGAACTGACCAAGTATCACACCGACTTCGGTTTCTACTCGCTCTCCTTCGTGACGACGATGAACAAGCGCAAGTATGAGGCCCTGTCCGAAAAGGCCAAGGCCGCCATCGATGCCAACTCCGGCATGAAGTGGTCCCTGGTTGCCGGCAAAGGCTACGACGAAGCCGATGCGGCCGCCATCGAGGAACTGAAGTCCAATTCCGAAACCTACGAAATCCCGGAAGCGGAACTGGCCGAATGGCAGGCTGCGGCGGACCGTGCCAAGGAAATCTATCTCACCGAGCTGGATTCCAAGGGCCTGCCGGGCACCGAGACCTACGAGAAGGTTCAGGGCTACGTCGAGGAATGCCGGTCGGAACTGAACTGACCGCCTTGTTCTGATACCCAGAAACATAGGTCCGGCGGGTCATCCGCCGGACCGTCTCTTTTTTGCGGAAAACGAACTCATAGGACGCGGGATGAGCTTTTCGGCACGTCATAAAGGCTTCCTGTCCAGAGTGGCCAGGGGCGCCGTTCTGGGCTGCGAGGCCATCGCAATCACGGCCATTCTCGGCCTCTTTCTTGTGGTTGCGGTCAATATCTTCATGCGGGCGCTGTTCGACGCGACCGGTTCCGAGATCAATCTGATGATCCCCGGTGCTGTGGAACTCGCCAGTTACGCCTTGCTGATCGCCGTGTTCGCGGCCCTGCCGGCCGGCCTGGAGAACGGTCTCATCCGCGTGGATGTGCTCACCGGCCTGATGCCGGACGGGTTGCAGTCCTTTTTGAACCGTTTCTGGTTCGTGGTCCTGTTCCTGTTCGCGCTCGCTCTTGCATGGCTGTTTGCCGACCAGGTGATGGTTACAAGGGAGCAGGGGGAAGTGACCCAGGACTGGGGCATCCCGTTGTGGATCATCTACCTGGTGATCACGCTGGAATGTATTGCCTTTGCCATCGTCTCCCTGGCGGAGGTCATCGACCCGGTCATCAGTGCAGCGGAGCTGGGCTGATGGAACCGTTGACGATTGGCCTCATATCCATTGCCCTGTTGTTTGTCATCGTTCTGATCGGGGCCCCGGTCGGACTTGCGATGGTGCTCGTTGGCGTGGGCGGTTTCGGCATGATTGTCGGCTTCGATGCGGCCTTCAGCGTCCTGCAGACCGCCGCCTTCGAAACCGCATCAAACTATTCCTTCACACTGGTGCCGCTGTTCATGCTGATGGGGAACCTGATTTCCCAATCCGGCATGGCCGCCGATCTTTTCCGCGGGGCAGAGATGCTGACACGCGGTCAAAAAGGCGGGCTCGGGGCGGCCGGGGTCACCGCCAGCGCGGTCTTTTCCACGGTGTCTGGCTCATCGCTTGCCACGGCATCGACCATGACCAAGGTCGCCTATCCGGAAATGATCAAGCGGGGCTACGACCCGAGGCTTGCGGCCGGCTCTCTTGCCGCCGGCGGCACGCTCGGCATCATGATCCCGCCCTCGATCGCGCTTCTTCTTTATGCGCTGATCACGGAGCAGTCGGTGAGCGACATGTTCCTCGCCGGCATTCTTCCCGGGATCCTCGCCTATGTGCTTTACGTGGTGACGGTCTTCATCATGGCCCGGATCTGGAAGGGCGAAAGCGCACTGGATCAGGACGAGATGTCATCGGGCTTGAGTGCCTGGATCGAAGCGGCGCGCCTGTTCGCTCCGGCTTTCGGCCTCTTCGGTCTGGTCATGGGCGGTCTTTACGGCGGCTTCTTCACGCCGACCGAGGCCGGTGGGGCAGGGGCGGCCTTCGCCCTGGTTTATGCGGTCTGGAAAGGCATGCGCTGGCCGGAGTTCCTGGCAGCGCTCCGGGCGACGGTTGAGACCACCGCGACCATCTTCTTCATCCTGATCGGCGCGGAGGTTTTGGGCTTCCTGATCTCGACCTCGCAGATCTCCTTCGCCATGGTCGATTTCATGCGCGACATGGGGCTCGGCCCCTGGCAGGTGCTCATCGCCATCATGGTCTTCTACGTGGTGCTCGGCTGCTTCATGGAAAGCCTGGCCATGATCCTGCTGACCGTTCCGATCTTCTTTCCCGTCATCGTAGATGCCGGGTTCGATCCGGTCTGGTTTGGCATCATCGCGGTGGTCACGGTGGAACTCGGCCTGATTTCGCCCCCGGTCGGCATGAACCTTTTCATGGTGAAGTCGGTGGCAACCGAGGTGCCTTTGAAGACCATCATGGCCGGCGTGATCCCCTTCATCCTGAGCGACATCGTCCGCCTCGCCATCCTGATCGCCTTCCCCGCGATCGTGCTCTTCCTGCCGGGGCGATTGTGAGGGGTCGGGCGATCGTGAGGGCTTGATGGTTGGCCGATTGCTGCAGTCAGCAATGCGTTCGCATCTGACTGATCAACTGGCTTCGAGGGGTCGGGCTGGATCCGGGGCGTATCCGGTCGCCGGCGGATTAGTGTCCGCTTCGCGTCGCGTAGACGCGAAGGCGACCTTGATGCCATGCTGGAGAAAACAGGCCTGTGGTAGTTTGCTCGATGGATAACGGCCTTAAGATTTATCCTCGTTGCCCAAGTCAGCCAGTTTGTTTCGCAGTTGATCCGCTTCCAAATCTCGCCGCAGCATCCTCAGGAGCATCCCAAGCATTTGGTCACTCTTTCCCGTGTCGAAATGCTCTGGCCCAAGAACGCGCTCACGGATATTGAGGGCCTTGCGGAGCAAGGGCTCAGCCTCGGAGATACGGCTCAATGCCATCAGGTTCGTGGCGAGGTTGTGGTAGGTTCTGGCCGTATCGGGGTGCTCTGGCCCAAGAACATGCTCTTGGATCTCGAGGGCCTTTCGAAATAGCGGCTCTGCCTCGGATGCACGGCCCTGAGCTTCCAGGTTCCAGGCAAGGCTTTCGTAGCTACCTGCCGTCTCAGGGTGCTCTGGCCCAAGAACACGCTCTCGGATGTCGAGGGCCTTGAGAACCAGCTGTTCTGCTTCGAGTGCATCGTCCAAAACCGTCAGGGTCTGGGCGAGGTTGTCGTAGCTTGTCGCCGTATAGGGGTGCTCCGGCCCAAGAACGCGTTCACGGATGTCGAGGGCCTTACGATTTAACGGCTCCGCCTCAAGTGCACGGCCCAAGGCCGATAAAGTCGCGGCGAGGTTGTTATAGCTTGTAGCCGTGTGGGGATGCTCAGGTCCGAGAATGGTTTCCATAAGTTCGAGGGCCTTGCGGTAAAACGGCTCTGCCTCGAGTGTACGGCCCAAGGCTTGCAAGTTCATGGCAAGATTGTTGTAGCTCGCCGCCGTATCGGGATGCTCCGGTCCGAGAATGCGTTCTCTGAGTTCGAGGGCCTTGCAAAGCAGCGGCTCCGCTTCGGATGGACGCCCTAGGGCAATCAGATTCGTGGCGAGGTGGTCATAGCTCGTCGCCGTATCCGGATGTTCCGGACCCAGTTCGGCCAAACAAAATTCCAGGCTGGAGCGCCAGACCGTCTCCATAAAAGCCGATCTCGCAGCGTCGTCCAACTTTTCAGAAGTCTGCTCAAGCCATGATACGTAGCTCTCCGGTCCGAACTGCTGGCGCAAGCGGTTGGCTTCCGAAAAACAGGCAAGAGTCTCATCGGTTACGTCAAGCACGGTCTCCGGACAGGCCCGGTCGGCGAAATGGTCGATCAGGCTTTCCCGGGTCTTTTCGAGCCTCTCAATCGGCAGGCTCTGCACGATGGTATCGGCAATGGCGCGATGCAAGGAGAGCCAGCCGTCTTCATCTTCGCTGAGAAGGGTGAGGCTTTTCAGTTTGTCAAAGGCTTCAAAGGCAAGAGGGATATTGTATGTCTTGACGACATGCTCAAAGGCCACCCGGTCGAACCGCTCAGGAAGGGCAAGGATGCGGAGTACGGTCTGGATGGCATCGTCGTAGTCACGCAATAACCGTTCCAGAAGTTTCTGGCGTCGGGCCTCGAAGCTGCGTTCTTCGACCTGAAAATCCTCTGGTTTTGCGTTGTCGCCAAGATTGCGCCAGTGCTCCACTTGCAGGTCCAGCATCAGTGGATAAATCGGAGCCGTGTCATTGGGTGTCTCGCGCGCGCCTGAGACGATCGCCGCGCGCAGGCTTGCGTCCGTGATCGGCACCTTTTGCAGCCAGAGATCAGCATCCTTTTCCGAAAGTCCGCCGAGGATATGCTGGTTGTCCTTGAGATCCGCCGCCCAGTCGGGATCTTCCTCCCAATGCAGCTTTTCGCGCGAAAAGAAGATCGCCAGCAGGCCGTTGGTCTCGGCAATGAAACTGCGCATATGCCGGTCGAACGGATTTTCCGACCAACGAGCACCCGTTCCGGCGCCGTCCATCAGGGTTTCGTATTCGTCGATGAAAAGAACGAACCGGTCATCCGGGTGGTCGGCCAGATGGCGGTTGAGATCCTGCGCGAGCATCCAGGGCATCAGGGCCGACAATTCATGGGGTTCACGCAATTCGCCCTGACGGTACATCTCCTTCAGTTGAGACCGCGTCCGTTCCAGCCAGGCGCGTTTTCCCTTTTCGAAGGCCCAGTTGGTCCCTCGTTTGATCAGAAACCCAAGACCGGGAATCGTTTCGGCAAACTCTTCCAGAAACTCGCGCGTGATTGTGACAGTGTCGGGGACTGCCTCAGACAAGGCGTCGCTGGTTCGATGCAGCCAGGCGCGCTCGAAATTGGGCAGTGCCTCTTCGCCTCTGGTCATCTGCCACATGATGGCAAAGGCCAGATCGAAGGCGGGAAAGCTGACACCCGCTTTCGCAAAGCCGTTGCGGATCCAGACCAGGAGCCGATCCGGATCGGTTTTCGGGCGGCCATGAAGATCCAGCATCGCCCGGCGCAAATGCGCATAGCTGGGTTCAACGTCTACCGAAGAAATCCGGAACAGCTCACGGGCGAGCGCGGTCTTGCCTTGACCGCCAACGCCATACCACGTTCGCAGGCTGCATCCTTCGCCGGGTATTGAGAGTACCGCCTTCTCAAAGGTTTGTTTGGGTTCTTCCCGGTCAACGAAGACGATACTGGCTTCAGAGGCGCTGAAATCCCGGCGGCGTGGTGGCATGAAAAACTCCCTAAAATATTAGGGATCCATAAAATCTCCGGCGGTTTGCTTGTTCAAGCTGAAATTCCATGTTTTTGAATGACTTTGATTTTCGGGCCTTCCATCTCAAGACGTACTGCCGGAATTCCGCAATGCAGGCTGTCTCGCCGCCCGCGACCGGTCAGGCGCGGGGTAACCTGCCTTCCTCAAGGAGTCCGGCGAGGAAAGGTCCTACGAAGCGCTGACCATACAGATGTGCGATCAGGTCTGCCCGACTTGAGTGTTAGGTGACAGATCGTTCCGGACACATGGGTAACACTTCTCGTTTTTTGCCAGAGGTGGCGTTGCCGTGGAAAGACGTGTCCGTCATGGAGGACTCGTCTTCGCGTCAGGAAGACGCAAATGCGACCTTCACGCCGCGCTGGCGAAAATAGGCCTGCAGCAGCTTGCGGCCGGAGCGATTGTTCTGGGCGAGCCTGGCCGGGTCCAGAAGGGCTTCTTTAAGGCCCTCACGTTTCATCGCGTCCTTGAGTTCCGCGATATGCAGGTCAATGTCCTGATTGTCCGCCTCGAGGGATTGATAAATACGGTTCGTTGCATCCGCTACGGTCAGTTCGCTCACTGGTTCATTCCCGATGGTGTTTTGCTGGCGCATAGCACATTTCGAGGCCGGGTACCAAAGAGAGTTGATCGGGACATATGTGACCGGCTTTGACGCCGACAGTCCCTTTCATGTCTGAAGCTTCAGGTCGGGCTTTGCGTCCTGAAACCTGCTTTCCGGGGTTACCGGTTCGAACGAGGCGATTTTGGCCCTTTCCGCCCACAGGGGGAGCAGTCTGGCTGGATGGCGCCGGATGCTGCCGGTGGTTGAGCAAAAACCGATACTTAAGTCGTAATTTCACGATCAATTAACTTAACCGCCAGTCAATATTGATTACAGCTGCCTTGCATTCGCCGGTATCTGATTGTTACTGTTTTTTCCTCTCGGGAGGAGGTAGACGGATGAGCAATAAAAAATGCGATCCGCAAGAACACGTGGTCATTAAATCGATTTTGGTGATCGATGACCACCCGTTATATTGCGATGCACTCGCCGCAACACTTGAAAAACTGTTTCGATCGAAATCGGTGAAAAAGGCGACCTCGTTGAAGGAAGGCTTGCGCCTGGTCGGGGCGCGGTTTCAACCGGATCTCGTGATGCTGGACCTCAAACTTCCGGACGTCACCGGGCTCAGCGGCATTCTGAAGGTGAAGGACAGGTTGCCAGATGTTCCGGTCCTGGTGATTTCCGCGGAGTCGTCGGAAGAGACCGTCACCACGCTGATGACCGCGGGTGCGGCAGGGTTCATTCCGAAGGATGCGTCGCACAAGGTGTTTCAACAGGCGCTGATGGAGATCCGGGAGGGCCGCCGGTTCCTGCCGCCCGGCTATGCGCTGCCGAAACGGCCGAACCCGTCGGACCTGTCTGCCCAGCAGATCGCGCATAAGATTGCGGACCTGACACCGCAGCAGAACCGGATCATGAAACTGATCTGCGCAGGCAAGCCGAACAAGCAGATCGCCTACGAGTTGTCGCTCGCCGAGGCCACCGTCAAGGCGCATATCACGGCGCTGTTGCGCCGGCTTGGGGTCAACAACCGGACCCAGGCGGCCATTCTGGTGAAAAGTGCGAGCATCGACGGCGGGGCCCATCTTTCAAATGGCGATGCCCGAGCCTTGTTGAGCTAGGTGGCAATGAACATCCAGTCCATCAACAAGGCCGGCCAGCCACTCACGGTCAAGGTCGGGGTTTCTCATGCCCGGACCCCGGAAGCCGCCGTTCGCGAAGCGTCGATGGGCTTTGCGACCCATGCGACGTGTTTTGTTCTCGTGTTCGTTCCCGACCATCTCGAGCCGGCCGCGGTTGCGCAGGAAATCGCGTCCGTTCTTCCCTCGACCACGGTATTCGGCTGTTCCACGGCAGGGCAGATCACGACCCTGGGTTACGAAGACGACGCCCTGATGATGATCGCCTTCCCGAGGCGGCATTTCCGGTGCTCGTCGACCCTGATCAAGCCGCTGCGGCGGGCCTCCATCGAACGGACCGCCGCTCAGGCCCGCATGCTGGCATCCCGGTTTCCGCACACGGCCAACTGGAAACGCGTTGCACTCGTTTTTGCCGATGGCCTGTCCAAGCAGGAAGATCTTCTCGTTGCCGCATTGAACGCGGGGCTGGGGGATGTCCCGGTGTTCGGAGGATCCGCCGGACACGGTCTGGCCTTCGACGAAACCTTTGTGCTGCATGAGGGAGAGGCCCACAGCGATGCGGCACTCCTCCTGCTCCTGGAAACGGATCTGTGCTTCAGGGCGCTCGGTTTCGACCATTTCCTGCCGACCGCCAAGCGGATGGTGGTGACGCGGGCCATTCCGGAGGAGCGCCTCGTTCTGGAAATCAACGGTGCGCCCGCGGCCCGCGAATATGCACGCTACGTGGGGTGTCAGGTTTCCGAGTTGTCGCCGAAGGTCTTTGCCGAAAATCCCGTGCTCGTCCGCAACGGCAAGAGCTGGCACGTGCGCGCCATCCAGCAGGTTGCCGACAATGACGGTCTGTGGTTCCTGTCGGCCATCGACGACGGTCTGGTCCTGACCCTTGGGCAGGGCACGGAGATCCTGGAAACGCTGGAGACCGGTCTCGATATCAGGTGCAGCAAAGGCAACAACCCGGATTTCATCCTCGGTTTCGATTGTTACCTGAGGCGGCTCGAAATCGAACAGAACGACCTCGTCGAAGATGCGTCCGATATCCTGTGCAAGCATCGTGTCTTCGGCTTCAACACCTACGGCGAACAGCATCTCGGCGTCCATGTGAACCAGACTTTCGTGGGCGTCGCCTTTTATCCGCCGACGGGGGATTTGTTGTTTTGATCGATCCGAGCGAACCTCTGGAACAGCAGGTCGAGCGTCAGGAAAAGATCATCGAGGCGCTCATTCAGCGTGCCAGCCGGGAGCACGACGTGGGCAGTTCGGCCTATTCCCTGTTCCAGTCCGCCATCACCCTGCAAGGCGAGGTCTGGGAAAAGACCAGGGATCTTGAAAAGGCGCTCGACACGCTCGGCCGTGCCAGCAGTCAGCTGAAGATTGCCGAATATGCGCGCGAACAGACCGAACGCAATCTTGCGGATGCGCTGGATTCGATGGAGGGCGGCTTTGCGCTCTTCACCGAAGGCAGGCTGGAAATCTGCAACGACCAGTTCAAGGCCATGGTGCCCGACATCGCCGAAGAGATCGTCTCGGGTCTCGATATCGGCGACTATTTCGAGGCCCTGAGGATGAGCAAGGACGTGGTTTCCCGAGCGACATCGGAAAACGGGGCGTACCGGAGAGCGGTCCGGTCAGGGAACGGCATCGATACGACCTATCCGTCCGTTGTGGGCTTGCGAAACGACCGCTGGTTCCAGATCACCCATAAAACCGCGTCGTCGAGCAAGATCGTGCTTCTGTCGACCGAGATCACCAGCATCGTCAGGCAGAACCGTCTGGAAAAGGATCGGCTGATCGACGAGCAGGCGGTCTTCCTCCAGGGCGCATTCGATCATATGACCCAGGGCGTGTGCACCTTTTCCGCCGAAGGCACGCTGCTCATCCATAACGAACGTTTCCGGGAACTTCTCCGGCTGCCGATGTCTCTCGTGCGCAAGGGGACGGCCTTCAACCAGACCCTGGAGTTTATCGTCAAGCACAAGCTCCTTGAGAGCATGACGCCGGGGGAAGAGCTCGGCAACTGGGTGGCGACCGTTCGCGCCGGCAAGGGGCTGGAAAAGAAGGTGCGCCATATCAGCGGCGATATACTGAACATCCGGGTTCACGGCCTGCCCGACCAGGGCTTCATCATGAATGTGATGGACATTACCGCCGAAACGCAGACGACGGCATTGCTGGAACAGCGGGTCCGGGAGCGGACGCTGGAACTGACGCAGGCGAACGAGCGCTTGCGCCGGCAGAACGAAGAACAGGCAATCGTCGACGAACAGCTGCGCCTTGCGAAGGAGCAGGCTGAGGAAGCCATGTCGTCGAAGACGAAGTTTTTCGCCGCGGCCAGTCACGACCTGCTGCAGCCGATCAATGCGGCAAAGCTGCTGATATCGACCATGAGCGAAGGCGCGCAGGATACGCCTCTGGCAGACACGGTGTTGCGTCTGGAACGATCCTTCAACTCGATCGAATCCCTGCTACATGCGCTGCTCGATATTTCGCGGCTGGAATCGACCGGGACGGAGATGACGGTCACCAGCTTCTGCATCGGCGACTTGCTGAATTCGGTCAAGGAAGACTACACGCGGCTGGCCGAGGAGAAGGATATCCGCCTCGACGTCGTTCCCTGCAGCCTGTGGGTCTCAAGCGATCAGCGTTACCTGCTTCGCTCGATCCAGAACCTGGTCGTCAATGCCATCCAGTATACCGACAAAGGGCGTGTGCTGGCCGGGTGCCGCCGAAAAGGCGCGGAAGTGGTCCTGGAGGTCTGGGACACCGGTGTCGGCATCTCCATGGAGGATCAGCCGCGGATTTTTTCCGAATTCACAAGGGCATCGGCGAACGGAAGCGGCTTCGGCATGGGGCTTGGCCTTTCCATCGTCGATCGCGCATGCCGCCGATTGGGACATGAGGTTGTCGTGGAATCCGAGCCGGGCAAAGGGTCCGTTTTCTCGATCACGCTTCCCGTTGTCGCTGCTCCGGATCAGGAGCGCCGCCGGGAGACGGATGACCGGCATACCATGCTCGATGATATGGACCTTATCGTCCTGATTATCGAAAACAATCCGGACGTGCTGTTTGCGACCACCCGAAAAATCGAAAGTTGGGGCGGTAGCGTTCTGACCGCCGCATCTACCCATGAGGCCCTGGAGCAGGTGCGGGAAATCGGAATGGCACCGGACATTATTCTGGCCGACTACCAGCTTGATGGGGACGATAACGGTATCAGGACGATCCAGGCCGTCAGGCAGGAAACAGGCACGGAGGTTCCGGCCATCATGATTACCGCCAGCCGGGAGGAGACGCTGACGGAGGACAGCCAGCGCCACAATTTCACCGTGTTGACCAAACCGGTGAAATTGTCCCGGCTGCGTCCCCTCATCGACTGGAAGACACGGCGGCCGGCGCAGGTGTGAAGGTGCGGCAAAACGCAGACAAAAGTCTGCAGTGACAGACCGGGAGAGCCGGATAGGCTTTCATCAAGGTCTGCCCGGATCGTCAGGGTCTGCGAGACGGGCCGAAAATGACACTGGGAGGAAGCCATGGTTCGATTTCAGGTGATCCGGATACCGGTTCTCGGTCTTTTCGCGGCCTGGCTGGTCCTCGTCGGAACGGCGGCGCCCGGGCTTGCCGCCGAGGTCTATGACCTGCTTTTCAAGACGGGTACGCTCGACGGCATTTCCCGGACTTCGGTTCTCGACTATGAGCGCCAGGTCTCTGCCCGGGACAACCAGGAGCTTGCCGCCCGGGAGACCGGAACCATCAGTCTGAGCTTCGGGCCCGATGAAATGGCCGAACTGAAATTCAGGCAGGGAGACAAGCACCGCAATGTCGGGTCTTTCCCGGCGACGGTCGGCAATCCGATGATCATGTATTTTGTCGAAACCGTTATCAGGGATATGGCGAGCACAGCGGGGGGAAGCCCGTATTATATCCGTAACCGGGTCAAGGCCGCGCTGGTGAAACAGGTGCCGATCCGCGAAGAGACCATCCGCATCAACGGGCATGACGTCCCGGCGCACTCCGTCACGCTGCATCCGTTCGAAGGCGATCCCAATCGGGACAGAATGCACGGTTTCGGGGACCTTGCGCTGACGATCACCATGTCGGAACAGGTGCCCGGCTGGTATTACGAGCTGAAGGCGGAAGCCGGAGGGGAAAAGGGCTCGGGTACCGATAATACGCAGGGCACCGCGGAGAAGGACGACGCCCCGGTTTATTCCAGCTCGATCGTGCTTGCGACATCTGAGGCTGTCGATTGAGCACACGGTACAGACAACAAGGAAGTTGAGACATGCGGGCTGGAACAGTGACCGTGCTATCCGTTCTCCTGGTCTGTGCGGCCGGCGAGGTCCAGGCGCAAAGCGCCGCCGATCGGTACAATGACTACCCGACGGAAGCACGCGCCGACTACGTGTTCGGGTGCATGGCGACGAACGGGCGAAGCAAGGATGTGCTTCGCCGCTGCTCCTGTTCCATCGACGTGATCGCGTCCATCGTCCCTTACGACAAATACGTGGAAGCGGAGACCGTTCTCTCGTTGCAGCAGGTGGGCGGTGAGCGCATGTCCATCTTCAGGACGACGGCGATGGCAAAGGAGCTGGTCGCGACCGTGCGCCGGGCCCAGGCGGAAGCGGATATTCTCTGCTTCTAGAGCAGGTTCCCGGGTCCGTACCCTAGCTTGCCGGTTCCTTCGGGATCGTCTTTTCCCAGACATTCCCTTCCGTATCCTCCGCGCGGACGCTGAGCGCCTTTGCGCCGTTGTCCGTATAGGTGAAGCGGATCACCGGATTTTCCGACAGGGATATGCCGCCATTGACGGTAAACAGCAGGTCGTCGCCCTGCTTCACCTCGATCTGGTCGACGAAATGAGCGGGGATGAACAGCTGGGTCATCTGATTGCGCTGTAAACCGGAATAGTTCGGATGCCGGATCATGAGCTGGGCTTCGCGCCGTGTGCTTGCCGCTTCGGTTGCCGGGGTGAAGTACTTGATCCGGATCTGTCCCATCGTCGACAGGGCAACCTCCGGATCCTTCGTGGCCGGTGCCGAACAGCCGCCGGACGCCTTGACGAAGCGTCCGGTCATCACCGGCCCGTCCGCGGTATGCGCGATGAGGCGGACGTTGGAATATTGATTGACGCGCACCCGGAGTTCGAGATCGAGCGGGTGCATGGCCGTCCCGAAGGTCATTTCAGCGGCGACCGGCGCGGGGTTTTCGTCGATGACCAGCGTGGCGCTGCCGATCGCAGGGGCGGTCGGTCCGGGCTGCTTGATGCTGATTGGAACAGTCGCGGCGTCATGGGCACGGTAGGGGGCGGTCAGATCAACGATCCCGTCGGCGTCGGCCGGGTCCTTGTCGCCGACGATATCGGCGCGCAGGTCGCTCCAGCTCCCCTTGTCGGTCAGGGAATTGCTCTGTTCGGTATCCTCTGCCGCATTTGCGCGCTCGACGACCGAAGGCATTGCCAGTGGTAGAGCGACTGCCAGGGCGAAGAGTGTCCCTGCACGGAATGTGACTTTGTGAAGAGCCGTCATGTCAAGTCAGCGCCCTTTTTCGCGAACCTCGGGGTCCGTCATCTTATCACGCAACGTCATGTCCACGAACCGAGCCTTTAGGATGTATTGCCCGGCGCCCCCGGGATTGGGATCGTGGCCGGACCCTGAAAACCGGATCGCCCTGATCGGCCCTCGTCCGGAACCGCTTGGAATCCCAGAGGTCCATGTTCGAGATTGTCGTCACCCTTTGTCTCATGGCGGAACCCGACATATGCCGTCCGCAACTTGCACCGGGTCTGGAAACGGGTACGCGTGCAGAATGTGAGGCAGTTGTGAGCGGCGACACGATCCGAAACCGGGGGACGGTCGCCGATGGGCTGGTTCTCGGTGAAAAACACTGTCAGACGATAGCGGACGGTCTCGAGCTGACGGAGATCGCGGACAACGTCTTCGTCCATCTCGGCAGGATTGCCGAAGCCGATCCGGCCAATCGCGGCGATGTGTCCAATGCCGGCGTGATCATCGGGGAAACCTCGATTGCGGTCATCGATACCGGAGGGTCCCGGGCCGTCGGCGAGGCCCTTTACAGGGCGATCCGCCAGCGCAGTCCCCTGCCGATCAGCCATGTGATTCTGACCCATGTTCATCCGGACCACATCTTCGGCGCCTCCGTCTTTGCTGAGACCGGTGCGAGGGTCGTCGGTCATCCGGGGCTTTCCCGGGCGCTTCTGGACCGGGAACAGTCCTATCTGACCGGATTTGAGGATCTGATCGGCAAGCGCGGTTTTCTGGGAACCCGGCCGGCCCTGCCGGAACCGGCTCCGCAGGAGATCGACCTTGGAGGCCGGGTACTGACCCTCAACGTCTGGCCGGCAGCCCATACCACAACGGATCTCACGGTCCTGGATTCGGCCACGGGCACGCTTTTTGCGGGCGATCTCGTTTTTCACCAGCACATGCCGGCACTCGACGGATCACTGACGGGCTGGCTTCACGTTCTGGACCAGTTTCCGGACCTGAACCCCTCCCGGGTGGTGCCCGGTCATGGCGGGCCGGTTCTGACAATGGAGGAGGCGCTGACACCCATGCGCCGTTACCTCGGGGTGCTCGAAGCCGATACCCGTAAGGCGCTGGAGAATGGCGAGCGGCTCGGCGAGGCCGTCAATCATGTCGCGCAAAGCGAAGCCGACGCGTGGGAGCTGTTCGAGCTCTTCAATACGCGGAACGCGACGGAGGCCTATACGGAGCTTGAATGGGAGTAGGCTCCCGAGCCTTCTTGGCCTTTCGGCGCGGTTTACTCGGGCGCGTGTTTCAACAGGATCTGGGCCAGCGCATAAAGCCGCTTTTCGATCAGCACCGGCGTCTCGCAGACATAGGTCAGCGATCTGGAGCGGTCCTTGTAGACCCGCTGGTCCCAGTCGAGTTCCTCTTCCAGCTTGTCGACCTTGTCATAATCCGGTTCGCTCGCGGCCATCAGCTTGTCCATTTCACTCCGCGTTGCGTCGATCTTTTCCGACAGCGCGATCTGCTTCTGGGAATAGCGTCCGATACCGGTGATGATCTTGTGCCGGGTCTTGCCAAGCCGGTCGAACACATCGGCGAAGATTTCGCCCATGAGGTCCACCGTCACATCCGGATGATCCTGGACAAAGGTCGCAACGAGCTTGTCAGCTTCTTCCAGGGAAATGCGCCTGAGTTCCAGCTGGCCGGCGAGTTCCCGCGCATCACGCGGTAATTCGGCAGGGGCCCCGCTTGCCGCATTCTCCGGCAGCGGCTTGGGCCACATCAGCGCAAGAGATAGCTGCTCAACCTTCCGTTGCTGGCAGGGCCATGTCGGGTCGTTGAACGTGGCCGCCTCTGCGATCAGCGAAGAATTCGCACCCAGGAATGCAGACGTAAGTATTAAAAATGGTGCGTATAAATATTTTCGCATGATGACATTCCTCCCTGCCTGAAAGGTTATCCGCTCCCGAAGTTTTGTCCATGTCGAAAAACACACACTAAGGTCGCAATTGCTCGAGGAGTCCGTCCACTTATAGTCGAAGGATAACGTCCGCCCGTGCGTGAAATGATGGCGGATCCTGGACAATGTGGAGACTGTTTTATGCAGACACGTGCAGCCGTCGCCGTCGGGGCAGGCAAGCCGCTGGAGATTACGACCGTCAACCTGGAAGGCCCGAAGGCCTTCGAGGTTCTGGTCGAGATAAAGGCCACAGGTATCTGCCATACCGATGAGTTCACGCTTTCGGGTGCCGACCCGGAAGGGCTGTTCCCGGCGATCCTCGGCCATGAAGGCGCCGGCGTCGTCGTGGAAGTCGGACCCGGCGTGACCACGCTGAAGCCGGGCGATCACGTCATTCCGCTCTACACGCCCGAATGCCGGACCTGCGAGTACTGCCTCAACCCGAAGACCAACCTGTGCCAGTCGATCCGCGTCACCCAGGGCCAGGGCCTGATGCCCGACGGCTCGTCGCGCTTCTCCACGCTCGATGGCGATCCGATCCTGCACTACATGGGCACCTCGACCTTCTCCAACTACACGGTGGTGCCGGAGATCGCGCTCGCCAAGATCCGTGAGGACGCCCCGTTCGACAAGGTCTGCTATATCGGCTGCGGCGTCACCACCGGTATCGGCGCGGTGATCAACACCGCCAAGGTGGAAATCGGGTCGCGGGCGGTCGTCTTCGGCCTCGGCGGCATCGGCCTGAACGTGATCCAGGGCCTGCGCCTTGCCGGCGCCGACCAGATCGTCGGCGTCGACCTGAACCCGGACAAGAAGGAAATGGCCGAACGCTTCGGCATGACCGACTTCGTCAACCCGAAAGAGGTCGAAGGCGACCTGGTGCCTTATCTGGTGAACCTGACCAAGGGCGGGGCCGACTACACCTTCGATGCCACCGGCAACGTCGGCGTGATGCGGACCGCGCTGGAATGCGCCCACAAGGGCTGGGGCGAATCCATCATCATCGGCGTGGCGGCGGCGGGTGCTGAAATCTCCACCCGTCCGTTCCAGCTTGTGACCGGCCGGTCCTGGCGCGGCACGGCCTTCGGCGGCGCCCGCGGGCGGACCGACGTGCCGAAGATCGTCGACTGGTACATGGACGGCAAGATCGAGATCGATCCGATGATCACCCACACCATGCCGCTGGAAGACATCAACAAGGGCTTCGACCTGATGCATGCCGGAGAGTCGATCCGCTCCGTGGTGCTCTACTGAGGACAGGCCCGGAATGGAAATCGTCTCTGAAAATCGGTGTTTCGGTGGAGTCCAGACGGTCTATCGTCATAGATCGGAGGTCTGCGGTGTCGACATGACGTTTGCGGTCTTCCTGCCGCCGCAGGCCGAGGACGGTCCGGTGCCGTGCCTGTGGTATCTGTCGGGCCTGACCTGCACCCACGAAAACGCCATGACCAAGGCGGGCCTGCAGGCCCATGCCGCGGAATTCGGACTGGCTCTGGTCTTTCCCGACACCAGTCCGCGCGGCGAAGGCGTGGCGGATGACGAGGCCTATGATCTCGGTCAGGGCGCCGGGTTTTACGTCAATGCGACCAAGGCGCCGTGGAACACGCATTTCCGGATGTACGACTATGTCATCTCCGAGTTGCGGGATCTGCTGGATGACCGACTGCCGCTGACCGGGCGTCACGGCATAACGGGGCATTCCATGGGCGGGCATGGCGCCTTGATGATCGCCCTGCGCAATCCGGACCGGTTTCAGTCCGTGTCCGCCTTTGCGCCGATTGCCAATCCGACCCAGTCGGATTGGGGGCGCAAGCAGCTGTCCGCCTATCTGGGCGACGACGAGTCCGCCTGGGCCGAATATGACGCGACGATCCTGCTGAAGGAGCGCGGCTGGGACGGTGACATCCTGATCGATCAGGGCGCGAGCGACCAGTTCATCGATCTGCTGCGGCCGCAGGCGCTTGCGGAAGCGCTGACGGAGACACGCCAGCCGGCGGTGATACGGATGCAGGAAGGTTATGACCATTCCTACTTTTTCGTCTCCACATTCGGCGGTGACCACGTGGCCTGGCATGCGGAGCGCCTGAACGGCCATGCCCGGAACAAGTCCAATGGTCACAGGTCAAACGGGCACAAGACGAACGGGAAGGGCGGCTAGGTACTTCGACCGCGCCATGAAGAATTCGTTTGGGGATCCAGTTCGGAGTTTGCGGGAAATCGCACGGAAATGGATCGTCAGGACGCCATCGCCAATCTGGCGAAACTCGAAAGGAAAGGAGGAACCGGGAAATCGATTTGGGAGGAGCTGGCCGAACGCGGCAGCCAAGGGGCGAAATCGGATGTTGGGAGCTTTAGTGCATCCGCAGCCCCGTGGGGAACGTGTCCTGCCGGAAATACAGATTTCTAACCGCTACCATCACGGGAGGTTGAGATGAAAAGGCTACTGATTTCAGCAACAATGCTGAGCATTTGCGCGGGTAGCGCCTATGCGGATGCCAATCTTCAGAAAATGATGGATGACCCGAACCAGTGGGTCATCCAGACGGGGGACTACAAGAACCAGCGCTATTCCAAGCTGGACCAGATCAACAAGGACAATGTGAAGGACCTGCAGGTCTCATGGACGTTCTCCACGGGCGTGCTGCGCGGTCATGAAGGCTCGCCGCTTGTCATCGGCGATGTCATGTACGTCCATACGCCGTTTCCGAATATCGTCTATGCGCTCGATCTGAAGAACGACGGCAAGATCATCTGGAAATACGAGCCGAAGCAGGACCCGAACGTCATTCCGGTCATGTGTTGCGACACGGTCAACCGCGGCGTGGCCTATGCGGACGGCAAGATCATCCTGCACCAGGCCGACACCACCGTCGTGGCTCTCGATGCCAAGACAGGCGAAGTGATCTGGAGCGTCGTCAACGGCGACCCGTCCAAGGGTGAAACCAATACGGCCACTGTGATGCCGGTCAAGGACAAGGTTATTGTCGGTATTTCCGGCGGTGAATTCGGTGTCCGCGGCTCGGTGACCGCCTACAACCTGAAAGACGGCACGCAAGCCTGGCGCGCCTATTCCATGGGTCCGGACAGCGACATCCTGGTCGATCCGGAAAAGACCACCGTTCTCGGAAAGCCGGTCGGCAAGGACTCCGGCCTGAATACCTGGGAAGGCGATCAGTGGAAGATCGGCGGCGGTACGACCTGGGGCTGGTATTCCTATGATGCGGATGAAAACCTCATCTACTACGGAACCGGGAACCCCTCGACCTGGAACCCGACCCAGCGTCCGGGTGACAACCGCTGGTCGATGACCATCATGGCACGCGATGCGGATACGGGTGTGGCCCGCTGGTTCTACCAGATGACGCCGCACGACGAATGGGACTACGACGGGATCAATGAAATGATCCTGACGGAGCAGAAGATCGACGGCGAGGACCGCAAGCTTCTGACCCACTTCGACCGTAACGGCTTCGGCTACACCCTGGACCGTGTGACCGGCGAACTCCTGGTCGCCGAGAAGTACGATCCGACGGTGAACTGGGCGACGGAAGTGGTCATGGACAAGAACTCCGACCAGTACGGCCGTCCGCAGGTGGTGGCGAAGTACTCGACCGAGCAGAACGGTGAGGACGTCAACTCCACCGGCATCTGCCCGGCCGCTCTCGGCTCCAAGGACCAGCAGCCTGCGTCCTATTCGCCGAAGACCGGACTGTTCTATGTCCCGACGAACCACGTCTGCATGGACTATGAACCGTTCCACGTCGCCTACACGGCCGGCCAGCCCTACGTCGGGGCGACGCTGTCCATGTATCCGGCTCCCGACAGCCACGGCGGTATGGGCAACTTCATTGCCTGGGACAACACCGAAGGCAAGATCAAGTGGTCGATCCCCGAGCAGTTCTCGGTCTGGTCGGGTGCTCTGGCAACTGCCGGTGACGTCGTCTTCTACGGTACGCTGGAAGGCTACCTGAAGGCCGTCGATTCCAATACGGGCGAGGAACTCTACAAGTTCAAGACCCCGTCCGGGATCATCGGCAACGTCATGACCTACACCTCGGGCGGCAAGCAGTATGTTGCCGTTCTGTCCGGTGTCGGCGGTTGGGCCGGTATCGGCCTGGCGGCAGGCCTGACCAATCCGAACGATGGTCTGGGCGCCGTGGGCGGTTATGCAGCCCTGAGCGACTACACTGCGCTCGGCGGTCAGCTGACTGTCTTCACGCTGCCGAACTAACGGGCCTTTCGCTCCAATTGAACCGGCGCATATATGTGCGCCGGTTCTTCCCTAGAAATCATCCGACAATTCCGCAAACAGGCCGGACGACGGTCCCGCGGATGTTCGAGTGTCATGACGACAGAAGTTCCCGAAGGACAGGCAATGCGAAAATTGAAGGTTCTCTTTGCAGCGGCTTTCGTGGCGACCGGCGCATTCTCAACGATGACGATGGCCGAGGACGTCCCTGAAGAGGTAGCGGATGTCAAAGCTGCTTACAGCGAAGATGGCCGGTATTTCACCCAGTACGACATACCCACCTACAACGTTCAGGATGATGGCACCATCGATTGGCCGACTTATTCCGGCTTCCGGCGCTATCATTCCGAATGCCATGTCTGCCATGGCCCGGAGGGCGAGGGATCGACTTACGCACCCGCGCTCAAGAAATCGGCCATGACCATGGACTACTACGATTTTATCGACGTGGTGACCAACGGCAGGAAAAAAGTCAGTGCATCGGAAAATTCCGTGATGCCGGCCTTCGGAACCAACCCGAACGTGATGTGCTATCTGAACGACATATACGTCTATATGAGGGCGCGCGGGACCGATGCCGTTCCGCGTGGCCGGCCGCGCAAAAAAGAGCCGAAGTCCGACGTCATTCGCGCGGACGAGAAGGCCTGCCTCGGGGGCGGCTGAGAAGCGAAAAGATCGTTTTTCTCTGAGGCAGTTCGTCTTTGGGCCGGAGCGGAAGCTCCGGTCCGCGGCTTTCCGGGCGCAAGGAGTTTGAGAAATGCAGGCTAAGACAATGGCGTTCGCAGCCGCCTGTTTCTGCGCCGTGCTTGGTCACGAAACACCGGCAGGGGCGCAGACATCGGATCTGGTCTCCCGCAATGCCTTTCGTGTTTGCGCCGATCCGGCGAACCTGCCCATTTCGGACAAGAACGGTGACGGTTACGAAAACAGGCTGGCCGAATTATTCGCAACAAAGCTTGAGTTGCCGGTTGCCTACACGTGGTATCCGATGGCGACCGGTTTTATCCGCAATACGCTGCGCGCCAACCGGTGCGATGTGGTCATGGGCTATGCCCAGGGCCACGAACTGGTTTTGAATACCAACCACTACATGACGTCGGTGTACACGCTGATCGTGCCGAAGGATGGTGACCTCGCCGCGGTGACGACACTTTCAGACGACCGGCTCAAGGGCAAACGGATCGGCATCATTGCCGGGTCGCCGCCCGCTACCCACATGGCGCGGAACGGCCTCATCGGTAAAGCCAAGCCCTATCACCTTGTGGTGGACCGGCGCTATGAATCGCCGTCGGTCGACATGCTCAAGGACCTGTCGTCCGGAGACATCGACGCGGCGATCCTCTGGGGGCCGATCGGCGGGCCGCTGGTAAAGCAGGACTATCCGGACCTGAAGGTCATACCGCTCATGAACGAGACCCTGCCGCCCAATCTGTTCTACCGCATCACCATGGGCGTCCGGCAGGGCGAAAAGGTCTGGCAGCGCAAGCTCAACTCCCTGATCCGGCGGAACCAGAAGGAGATCGATGCGATCCTCATCGATGCCGGCGTGCCGCTTCTGAACGACATGGGAACGGCGCTTTACGGAGAAGACAAGTGATGTTGCCCGTCGCTGCCGCAAGGTGGCGAAAAAACAAGGCCGTCATGACGCTGCTGGTCGCCGCCACCGTGACGATCTGGCCGGTTCCCGCCTCTTCGCAAACCGTCCCGGAGCCGGACGGCTACCGGGAAGATCCTTATCGGGGGCCGGTGCCGGAGACCCTGCATGGTGCCACCGTCGTCTCCACCAAAGATGCGCATGCGCTTTGGGAAGCCGGGCAGACCGCCTTCATCGATGTGCTGCCGCGCGCTCCGAAGCCGAAGAACCTGCCCGAGGGGACGATCTGGCACGAGAAGCCGCGGCTGTCGATCCCGGGCAGTATGTGGCTGCCCAATGTGGGCTACGGACGGATTGCCGAAGTGACGGCCGACTATTTCCGCGCCGGTCTTGCCAAAGCGACGGATGGAGACAGGAAACACGGCCTGCTGTTTTTCTGTCTGGATGAGTGCTGGATGTCCTGGAACGCTGCAAAGCGGGCTCTCGAATACGGCTATGAGACCGTCTATTGGTATCCGGAAGGAACCGACGGATGGACGTTTGACGATTTCCCGGTCGAAAAGATCGAGCCGGAGCCGCAATAGGCCCTGGCCCCTCCTCAAATTTCAGGCGGCCCGTTTCGGGCAAGTCCTCAGTAGTCGGTCAGATCGCGTTCCGCTTCCGAAACCGTGCCGTCGGAATCGGTCAGCTTCGCCCTGACACGCCTTGTGCCGGAGGGGACCGAAAAGGTGACTTGCGGATTTTCGCTCAGGGAAATGCTGCCGGTCATGGTAGCGAAAGGGGCTCCGTTGAGTTCGATCTCAAGGGTATCGACATAGCGAGCCGGAATGTAGAGCAGGGAAACCTGGTCCCTCTGCATGCCCGAATGGCTCGGATGGCTGATCTCGACATCAAGCGCAAGATCGCTGGAACCGCCGTTTCGCAGGTGCCTGACGAGGCTTGCGGTATCGTTCAAGGGCCGGACGACGAGTTCCATCTGTCCGAGGGTTTCAAGTGCCTCGACCGGGTCGGTGCCCGGAGGCGCGGCGCAGGCGCCCTGGCCGGAGGTCTTGATAAAGCTTTCCGCCATGAAGAGCTGGCCGTTTTCCAGTTCCGCAACAGCGTGGACGGGTGTGGGACCGTTGACGCGCATCGTTGCGGAGAACTCGAAGCCGGCGAGGGGACGGGCAAAGGCCAGTTGCGCCGACACGGGCATCGGGTTTTCATCAAGGATCAGTTGGAAAGCCTTGAATGTGTGTCCCTCAGGCGCGGCCATCCGAACCGTGACGCCGGTGCGGGCATCGTTCGTCGTGCGGTAGGGAACGTCGATGCTGATCACGTCATCGGAGACCCCGAGAAAGCGCTCGCCATAGAGTTCCGACCGCAGATCCGGCCAGCTTCCTTCGCCCGCGGCGGCAAGGTCCGGCAGGAGGAAGGACATGAAGGCCGCGGCGATGACAACCCGGCTCATTCTTCGACGTCTCAGTTTTGCTGGCATGGAACGTCTCCTCCTGACGTCTCGAGGATGAATTTTCCGTCGGCACGCGGACCGTCGCCGGTCTCAATTTCGCCGACAATTTCCAAAGTCTCCGGATCGATCAGGCTGACCGTGTTGGAAAACCAGTTGGTCGAGACGACCAGCCTGCCGTCCGGGGTGGCGTCGATGCCTTCCGGATATTCGCCGACGTCCAGCGTGTCCTCAGGCGCGAAATCGGAAAGCCGGTAGACGCTGACCGTGTCCGCATACTGGTCGGTGGTAAAGGCACGCCCATTGGCGAAGGCGACGCCGTAAGGGCGCGCGCCGACCGGCACGGTGGCAACGACCGATTTCGCTTCCGGGTCTATGACCGTGACGGAATCCGATCCGACATTCGCCGCGTGGATCCGCCCTTGCGGATCGACGCCGATGCCGAAGGGCCGGACGCCCACGGCAATGCGGGCCCGCAACGTCATGTCCGGCAGATTGAAGATCGAAACCTGGTTGGAATCCCTGTCCGCCGAGGCCAGCCAGCTGCCGTCCGGGGCAACGATCATTTCCGCCGGGGCCCCGCCGGTTTTCAGTTCGCCGGCAAGAGTGAGTTCTTCGACGTCCAGGACAAAGAGGCGGGCATTGTACCAGTCGGACACGAAGACGAGACCGTATTGCGGAGCGGCGGCAACGGCCATCGGTCCGCCGGGCAGTTCCGTGCTTGCCAGCAATTTACAGGTGTCGAGCGAAAACCGGCGCACCGTCCTGGATTCGGGGCTGACCGTGTAAAAGGATTTCATTTCGGAGCTGACCGCAATGCCGGCCGGCTTTCCGGGAACCGGCACCCGCCGGATTTCCTTACGGTTTTCAAGATCCAGAACGCTGACGTCGGAACTGTTCTGGTTGGTCACGAAAGCAAAAGACCCCGCGAGCGCTGGGCCGCCCGCGGGGGAGGTGAGGAGGAAGCAAAGCAGAAGCCGCCTAGTTCCCCGAAAAACGCGTGTGAAGGGCATCGAGGCCGGCCTTGTAAACGGCGGTTACGGCCGCAACGGCGGCTTCGTCGTTGAGGTTTTCAGGCGGATCGTTGTTCGGATAACCGCGATAGAAGGCACCCTTCCATTCGATCAGCGAGCCGCCGTCCTTGCCCGGCTTGACCGTGAGATGGGAGGAGTAATTGGTAACCGGCAGCACCTCCACTTTCACGTCCGTGATCCGGTACGAGTAGCTCATCTTCTCGGCGCTGTATTTGTAGAGCACCTCGGAGATGGTCGGACCGCCTTCTTCACTCAGCGTCAGGACCCGTGTGGCGTCGACGGCATTACCGCCCTCGCCGGTCGTGGAATAGACGGCGGGATGCCAGCTCATGTCCTGGAAATTACCGATGACGGCCCAGACATCGGCGGGCGCTGCAGGCACTTCCGTCGTCAGAGCGATCTTCTGCCGCGTCGGGCCGTGAGCCTCGGACGGGGTTGTGAGGAAAAGGGGCGTGAGCAGCAGGGAAAGCGCCGCTATCAGTCTCAACAGCATGTCGTGTTCATTCCTTGAAGAAGGCGGTTTTCAGGATGTAGTTCATGCCACGGGTCCAGGACTGGTCCGTGTTGGAGCGTATGTCGACGACGCGGGCCCGTGCGACCTTGCCGGTTTCGACAGCGCGCATGACCAGGTTCATGGACAGGATCAGGTTCGAGACTTTCTGGACCACGCCGACCAGCACGAAATCCGCACCGAGGGTTTTCGCCATGCGAACCTCGCAGCCGTAGCAGTTGGCCGGATTGACCGTATTTTCCAGGGTTTCGGAGATCGGAGCCAGATCCATCAGAACCATGCCTTCCTTCCGGAAACGGTCTTCAACCAGGTTTTCCAGAAGGGTGAGGCGCTTCGCCTCGTCGGCTCTGACGCCGTTGTAGGCGCCCTCGGTCGACGTATCGATAAACGTCAGTCCGAGAAAGGCGACCTTGCTGCCGGGGGCAAACTCATCCGCCGCTGCGAAAACGGTCAGGACAAGCAATATTGCGAAGGTCGAAAACACTCTCATAGATACATCTTAGGAGCGCATCCGTGTGCCGCAATGGATCCTAAAGTATCGGTTTTTTTGCAGATGACTTGTCTGGCACACTCAAGAAAAAACAGGGCGGGAAAAGCAGGAATTGGGAAACACCTGACATGACAGTACGCGCGCTGGTTCGCATTGGCGTGTTCTGCACGTTGCTCGCAGGGTATTTCGCGGGCTGGATGGCCTTGGCAGGCGTCGTTACACCTGCAGCCGCGGTGGAGATCAGGATCGGTATCCTCCGGGTCGATTATCCGGAACTCGTGCCTATTTCCCGATATGACCGGAAGCCGGACGATCTTGGCTTTGCAGGCGGGAAGCTGGGGGACAAGGACAATCAGACGACAGGGTCGTTCCTTGGCCACCAGTATTCCACGGTGACCGTAGCGACGCCGCCGGAGGACGCGGAAGCGGCGGCGCAAAAACTGGTCGGCGAGGGCATCCACTATCTGGTGGTTCTGGGGCATGGCGAGGACGTCCTGCGGGTCGCCGATGCGGCGGGACCGGATGTGCTGGTGTTCAATGGGAGCGCGCCGGACACGCGCCTGCGTGACACCGAGTGCCGGGCGAACCTGTTTCACGTCGCACCGAGCCGCGCCATGCTGGCCGATGCTGTGGCCCAGTTCCTGATCTGGAAGAAATGGAACCGATGGTTCCTGATCGAAGGGTCGCATCCGGACGACACGAAGCTCGGCGAAGCCTACCGCCGCTCGGCCGCCAAATTCGGGGCGAAGATCGTCGAGGAGCGGGTGTTTGAAGACACCGGCGGCTCCCGGCGGGCCGACAGCGGCCATGTTCTGGTGCAACGGCAGATCCCGGTCTTTACCCAGGAGGCGGCGGACCACGACGTTATCGTTGCCGCGGACGAAAGCGATGTCTTCGCGCTCTACCTGCCGTTTCACGCGTGGGATCCGCGCCCGGTCGCAGGCTCGGCGGGGCTTCGCCCGGTCAACTTTCACGCCGCCCACGAGGCCTGGGGCGCAACCCAGTTTCAGCGCCGCTTCGAAAAGCTGGCCGGCCGTTACATGCAGCCCGAAGACTACAATACCTGGCTGGCCGTTCGTGTGATCGGAGAGGCGGTGACGCGGACAGGGAGCGCGGACCCGAAAGCGTTGAGGGCCTATCTGCTCAGCGACGCCTTCGAACTGGCCGCGTTCAAGGGTCAGAAAGTCACCTTCCGGTCCTGGAACGGCCAGTTGCGCCAGCCGATCCTTCTCACCGACAGCAAGATCACGATCAGCGTGTCGCCGCAGGAGGGGTATCTCCATCAGCACTCGCTCCTCGATACGCTGGGGATCGACAAACCCGAATCCGCCTGCAAGGCGTTCGACAACTGAGGACCCTGTCATGAACCGGTCGACTATGAAGTTATTCCCGCAACGTCTTGCGGTTCGGGCAGTGCTTCTTGCAGGCGTGACCGCAGCCGCCCTTTCGATGAGCGGACCGGCGTGGGCGAACAAGGTTTTCGTCTCGAACGAGAAGGGCAATACGGTCACAGTCATCGACAGTGCGACCTGGGAGCCGGTGGCGGAGTTTCCGGCCGGGAACAGGCCAAGGGGCATCGGCATCAGCCCGGACGGCAAGCATCTTTATGTCTGCGCCTCCGATGACGACACCATCAAGGTTTTCGATGCCGAAACCCATGACTTCCTGTGGCAGTTGCCGTCCGGTCCAGATCCGGAATTCTTCGTGTTGAGCCCGGATGGCAGTGAGCTTTTCGTTTCCAACGAGGACGACAATCTGGTGACGGTCGTCGATACGGCGAAAAAGTCCGTCCTGGCGGAAATCCCGGTCGGCGTCGAGCCGGAGGGCATGGCGGTCAGTCCGGATCTCAAATACGTGGTCAATACGTCCGAGACCACGAACATGGCACATTTCATTTCCACGGACGATTACAAGATCAAGTACAACGTGCTGGTCGACCAGCGGCCCCGCTATGCCCGTTTCACCAATGACGGGACGAAGCTGTTCGTCAGTTCGGAAATCGGCGGGACGGTGTCCGTGATCAACATGCTTGGCGAGAACGGGCCGGAGCTTGAAGCGAAAATCGGATTCGAAGTGCCGGGCGTTCAGCCAGAGTGGCTGCAGCCGGTCGGCATGCGGATCACCTCAGACAACAAGTGGCTGTTCGTGGCCCTGGGGCCGGCGAACCGGGTCGCGGTCGTCGATGTGAACAGCCATGAAGTCGTCCGCTACATCCTGGTCGGACAGCGTGTGTGGCAACTGGAGTTCACGCCGGACGAAAAATACCTGATCACGACCAACGGAAACTCAAACGATGTGACCGTGATCGATGTGGCGGAGCAGGAGGCCGTCAAATCGATCCAGGTTGGCCAGCAGCCCTGGGGCGTGGCGGTGGCACCGAACTGAGAAAGAAGAATAAAAAAGAGCGGCAGACCCCGGTCAAGATTGAGCATCGATGCGGCGGAACTTGATTGGGGGGCGGCGAATAGGGGGCAACCCTAAAAAGATAGCGAAGTACGGGAGGACATCATGAGGACTGCGAAAGAAACTGTACCAAGTGGACTGCGGCGCCCTTCATGGCGCCGGATCAGCCGGCGGCTGTTTGTCGGACTTGCCGTTGCCGGTCTCTCGACGGCCCTGAACCTCTTTTCCGGGGGAAATGAGGCGCGGGCTGCAGACCTGCCCAAGCTTAGGGCCGCGGTCCTGAAGATCGGCACCGTCAACTGGGAACTGGACACGATCAAGCGAAACGGTTTCGACAAGGCCAATGGCTTCGAACTCGAGGTTCAGCCCTATGCGGATAACGGCGCGACCCGCGTTGCCCTGGAAGGCGGCGAAGCGGATCTGGCCGTGGCCGACTGGATCTGGGTGGCGCGCCAGCGGGCGGCCGGCAAGGATTATGTCTTCATCCCCTATTCGAAGGCTGTCGGCGGCATGGTGGTACCCAAGGACAGCTCCGTGAAGACCCTCGAAGACCTCAAGGGCAAGAAAATCGGCATCGCCGGCGGGCCGGTCGACAAGAGCTGGCTGATCCTGCGCGCCTATGCCCAGGAAAAATACGGCTTCGATCTGGCAGCGCAGACGGAGCAGGTTTTCGGAGCGCCGCCGCTCGTGTTCAAGTCGGCGCTCAATGGCGAAACGGATGCGGCGATCAATTTCTGGCATTTCCTGGCCAAAATGAAAGCGACCGGCATGCGGGAACTGATCTCGGTAGAGACCGCATCGAAGGACATGGGCCTCGATCCGAATGTTCCGCTGCTCGGTTATGTGCTCAAGGAAAGCTATCTGAAGGACAATCCGGAGATGGCCAAGGCGCTCTACCAGGCGTCCCGCGATGCCAAAGAACTGCTCGCCTCCGACGATGCTGCCTGGGAGCCTCTGCGCGACCGGATGAATGCCAAGACGGACGCGCAATTCGAAACCCTGCGCCGTGACTTCAGGGCCGGCATTCCGGCGCCGGGCAATGTCAACGAAGACGGTGCGGCAACGTTCTTTGCCCTGATGGCCCGCCTGGGCGGCAAGAAACTGGTTGGAGATGTGGGCGAGTTGCCGCCGAGCCTCTTCGTGAACGTCGAGTAAAGGCCTTTGGCTAGCTCTGTCATCCGGACGGTTTCCCTCCTCGGTTTCATTCTGCTCTGGACCGTCGCGGCCTGGCTCGGTGGGGATCCGACGGTGTTGCCGTCACCGACGGATCTGGTCAAGCCGTTCCTGTCGGAACTGTCGTCCGGGGTGTTGCTTTATTCCCTCGCCGTCACCGTCGCCCGGGTGATCGCCGCCTTTTGCCTGGCAATGAGTATCGGCATCGTCCTCGGGCTTCTGATGGGAACGAACCCGGCGCTCGACCGGTGGCTGGACCCCTGGCTGGTGGTGTTTCTCAACCTGCCGGCTCTCGTTCTGATCGTGCTTTGCTATCTCTGGATCGGGCTGAACGAGACGGCGGCGATTGCGGCCGTGACGCTCAACAAGATCCCGAACGTCACCACGATCATTCGCGAAGGCGCCCGGGCGCTCAATCCGGACCTGAAATCCATGGCGCAGGTCTACCGCATGCGTCGGTCGGTCTATCTCCGCCACGTGGTCCTGCCGCAGCTTGCACCCTTCATTACCGGGGCCGCACGGTCCGGCATGGCCGTCATCTGGAAGATCGTGCTGGTGGTGGAGTTCCTGGGCCGGTCGAACGGGGTCGGATTCCAGATCCATCTCTATTTCCAACTGTTCGACGTGGCCATGGTGCTGGTCTATTCGCTCAGTTTCATCGGCTTCATGCTGATCATCGAATGGCTGCTGCTGCAGCCGGCCGAGCGGCGCGTGCGCGCGTGGAGGCTGGCGTGATCCGGGTCGATATCAAGTCCAAATTCTTCGGCAAGACCCAGATCCTCAAGGATGTGGCCTTCATGCTCAAACCGGGTGAATGTCTTGCAATCCTGGGCAAATCCGGCGTGGGAAAATCGACGTTGTTGCGCCTGGTCGCCGGCATCGATACGGATTTCGAAGGCACCGTCCAGCGGCCGGAGGCCATGGCCTTCGTCTTTCAGGAGCCGACGCTTCTGCCCTGGCGCAGAGCGCTCGACAACCTGCTCCTCGTTCATCCCGGCCTGTCGGAGGCGCAGGCGCGCGACAGTTTGCGGAAGGTCGGGCTTTCGGAAAAGGCGGACCAGTTTCCAGGGCAATTGTCCCTTGGCCAGCAGCGGCGGCTGGCGCTGGCAAGGGCCTTCGCCGGAAGGCCGGAGTTGCTGATCCTGGACGAACCTTTCGTGTCGCTGGACGAAAAGACGGCCGCCGAGATGGTCGCCCTGACACGGGACCTGATGAACGAGGTCGCTCCGGCGACCCTTTTCGTGACCCACGAAAGGCAAGAGGCGCGGCAGTTGGCCGACCGGACCCTTGAACTTGCCGGATCGCCGGCAACCGTGGTTCCCAATGTGGTGCATCCTGTTTTTCATAAGGGGGAAGTCAAATGAGGAAATGTCTGGGGCTCGGCCTTGCCGCACTGGGAATGGTCGGCATGGTTCTCACGGGGGCGGCTCAGGCGCATGAATTCGGCTTTGCCGGTATTCTGTCCAAGTCGAACAAGGAGGAATTGCCGGAGCTGACGCTCGCGTCGGGGAAACCGGTTGCCGAGGGTCCGCTGGTCCTGAAATCCGGCACCCTTTACGAGATCGAGATCACCGCCGACGGGTCCGGTGAGCTCGGCCTTGAAGGACCGGGGTTCTTTCGGGCAATCTGGGTCAACGAGGTGGTGATCAACGGCCTGGAAGTCCGTCCCTTCGGTCTGGAGAGCGTCGAGTTCGACAGGGCCGGGACCATGGAAATCGAATTTCTGGCGATCAAGCCCGGACGTTACTTCCTGCGCCAGCCCGGGACGACCGGCGAAAGCCAGCGTGTCGAGATCACCATCCAGTAAGTCCAAGACCCGGGGTCGCATGAACGTCTTTTCGGTCCAGAATGTCAGCTACAGCTACGGTGCCAAAAAGGCGCTCGATGATGTGACGATCGAACTCGAGGCCGGGCGCTTCTGCGCCCTGCTGGGCCCCAACGGCGCCGGCAAGTCGACGCTGTTCAATCTGCTGACCCATCTGTTCGTGACCCGCCGGGGCAGCATCCGGATCGCCGGGTACGATCTGGCGAAGGAGCCGCGCAAGGCGTTGGCCCGGCTCGGCGTCGTGTTCCAGCAGCCGACGCTCGATCTGGACATGTCGGTTGCCTGGAACCTGTCCTATTTCGCCGCTCTTCAGGGCCTGTCCGGCGCCCATGTGAAGACTCGGATCGAGGCGGTTCTCGACCGGCTGGACATGCGTGAGAGGGCGAAAGAAAAGGTGCGGGCGCTGAACGGCGGTCATCGCAGGCGGATGGAAATTGCCCGGGCGCTCATTCACGAACCGGAGGTCCTGCTGCTGGACGAGCCGACGGTGGGGCTCGATGCGCCAAGCCGGATGGCGATTACCGACTATGCCCACGATCTTGCCGACAGCGGGCTCCTGATCTTCTGGGCGACCCATCTGGTCGACGAGATCCGGCCCGCCGACGATGTGGTCGTGCTGCACAAGGGGCGGGTTCTGGCGCATGAGCAGGCAAGCGTTCTGTCCGGCGACGGGACCCTGGTCGATGCCTTCACGCGGCTGACCGGCGGCACGGTGCGCCGGGACGACCGGGAGGTGGCGATATGACCGCCTACCTGGTGGCGCTCAGGGCCATCGTCGTCCGCGAAGCCTGGCGGTTCCTCAATCAGCGGAGCCGTTTTTTGTCCGCGCTGGTGCGGCCGATGGTCTGGCTTGTGGTCTTCGCCGCCGGTTTTCGCGCGGCGCTTGGGCTTTCGATCATCCCGCCCTACCAGACCTATATCACCTACGAGGTCTATATCGTGCCGGGCCTGTGCGGCATGATCCAGCTTTTCAATGCCATGCAGTCCTCGCTGTCCCTGGTCTACGACCGGGAGATGGGATCGATGCGTCTGCTGCTCACCAGCCCGCTGCCGCGAAGCTGGCTGCTTTTCTGCAAGCTTCTGGCGGGCACGTCCGTCTCGATCCTGCAGGTCTATGTCTTTCTGGGGCTGGCGGCCCTCTTCGGGATCGAAATGCCCGCGACGGGTTATGTCTACGTTTTCCCCGCGCTGATCGTGTCGGGCCTGATGCTGGGCGCGCTCGGGCTGCTGATCTCCTCCACGATCCGGCAACTGGAGAATTTCGCCGGGGTGATGAACTTCGTCATCTTTCCGATGTTCTTCCTGTCCTCCGCGCTCTATCCCCTTTGGAAGATGCAGGAAAGCTCCAAGCTCCTGCGTGACATATGCGCTTTCAATCCGTTCACCCATGCGGTGGAACTGATCCGCTTCGCGCTCTACAGTCAGTTCAACGGCTTCGCGCTGCTCTGGGTCGCGGTCGCCTTCGTCGTCTGCATGCTCGGCGCCTTGTGGGGTTACGATCCGGCGCGGACGATGCTGCGCGGCAAACGCGGCTGAAAAGGCGCTAACGCCCGGAAACCGAGACTTTCCGCTGTATTGCCTCCATCGGGGTTTGTCCCAATGCTAACAAGGCAAAGATGGTACTGACGTATCGTCATGTAAGCGGAGGAACCCCTATGATCAAATTGCATCCGGCCATTGATAATGGCTTTCCGCCAGCCAAGCCGGGCTTTTCCGGTGGGACGCTGAAATGTCATTGCGCGACCAACCCGGTGACCGTGGAAGTCGGTGCGCAGACGGCCCACAATCATGCCTGCGGCTGCACCAAATGCTGGAAGCCGTCCGGCGCGATCTTCTCGCAGATCGCCGTGGTTGACCGGAACGCCGTCAAGGTTACGTCCGGCGAAGAAAAGCTCCATGTCGTCGACCCCAATGCGGCCATCCAGCGTCACGCCTGCAAGGAGTGCGGCGTGCACATGTTCGGCCGTATCGAAAACAAGGATCATCCGTTCTACGGGCTCGATTTCGTCCATACGGAACTGAGCGATCAGGATGGCTGGTCGCCGCCCGAATTCGCCGCCTTCGTCTCGTCCGTCATCGAAAGCGGCGTCAGCCCTGACAAGATGCCCGAAATCCGTGCGCGGCTGAAGGAACTCGGCCTGCAGCCCTACGACGCCCTGTCGCCCGCGCTGATGGATGCGATAGCGACCCATGTCGCAAAACAGAGCGGCGTCCTCGCGGCCTGACGGCCGCTTAACGAGATGTGTCCACCTCCCAGGGACCAGCCGGAGCATCCTGCGCTCACCTGAACGCAGGATGTTCCCTCTTTTTGAGATCCTTTGATCTCAACTTTCAGGCATATCCGTAACGTTGAAACCAACGAAAGACGACGGGAAGACGATCGGATCGCCGCCGGTCTATCCGTTTCTCGTACTCAAATCTTATAAGGACGCCCGACGTGCACGAGGGTGTTCGCCGCGTCGTTTTTGCCGGTGTTTTCCAACTGCAGCGGTAATTGTGTCGCGGAATATTCTTGGAACAGGCGCGAAATTCGCTCGGTGATGTATCGACTTACAGTGCGAATGCGGACGAAGCGGACCTTCAACGTGACCGGTGGAAGGTCTATATGGGATATCGCAAGATCAATCCCTTATCCAAGGCGCGCTCCATGGCTTCGATCACCCGGACGGAAATCACTGCGGCAAACCGGGCTGCATGGAACGCTTCGGCGCATTTGCACGCGGAAGGGGAGCCTTGGGAGGAGCTTCTTGAAAGCGCGGCCCGCCCAGGCTTCTCGGTGCTCGATCCGGTCCTTACCGCCATTCTGGATGGGCTGGGCCTGAAGGGGAAATCCGCCGTACAAATCGGCTGCAACAATGCGCGCGAATTGATCTCGCTCGCATCTTTTGGCATCCGCCCGGAAATGGGGATCGATCAGTCGAGCGGTTTTCTTGCGCAAGCCAGGCAACTCGCTGATGCCGCCGGCCTCGATGTCCGCCTGCTTGAGGCGGACATCTACGACCTGCCTTCGGATGTCGGCCGGTTCGACCTCGCCCTCATTACAATCGGCGTTCTCAACTGGATGCCCGACCTGCCGGAGTTTTTTCGTGTCACGTCCGGGATGCTCGCACCTGGCGGACGGTTGGTCATCTACGAAACGCACCCGTTTCTTGAGGTTTTCGACCCGGCAAGCCCCACCCCCTTCGAGCCTGCCTTCAGCTATTTCGAGCGCAGCCCCCAGGAGGTTACCGAAGCGATCGCCTATGACGGCAAGGACCACGGGGAAGGCGAGACGGGATACTGGTTCATCCACCCGCTCGGCGAGATCGTTACCGCCTGTGCCCAAGCAGGGCTCGGTATCGTCGAGCTGAAGGAATACGGGCACACCATCCGTGAACCGGAGTATGATCTTTACGAAGGCCGCGTCGCACAGATTCCGATGAGCTACAGCCTCGTGGCTCAAAAGCTGACGAGCGCCAAAGGGTGCTAGCCGCCATTCGTGGCCAGCGCGGCATTGAACGCTGTGGATTCGAAATGGGCATTCGCTGCTTCTGAAACCAAAACAGCTCAAATGATCCTTCGCCCAGTTTGCTTGGAGACGTATTGCCGTGACTCGGCATTCTTCGGTTTACACCCTAAAGCCGGTTCGGCAGGTAAAGCGCGATTTGCGGGAAAGCGATTAACAGCGCAATGGAAGCGAGCATCAGGAGGAAATAGGGGAACGCTGCGCGCGCGACCTTGAGGCTGTCCTGACCCGAGATGGCCTGAAGAACGAAGAGATTGAGCCCGACCGGCGGCGTGATGAGCGACATCTCCACCACGATCACCACATAGATGCCGAACCACACCGGATCTATGCCGGCTGCCTGCACCATCGGAATAACCGTCGAGGCTGTCAAAACAATCATGGACAGGCCATCGAGGAACAGCCCCAGGAAACCGTACAGAAACGTCAGCGCGACAATCAGGACGATCGGGCTCAATCCCATGGTGTTGATCCTGGTCGCGATGGCATCGGGCAGACCGCTGAAACCGACGGCAACGGTCATGAAAGCAGCACCCGCCAACACGAACAGGATCATGCAGGACGTCCTGACGGCCGACAGCGTTGCGTCCTTGAGCAGCCGCCAGGTAAGACCGCCGGTCACCGCGAGAAGGATCAAGGCGCCGAGTACGCCGAGTGCTGCGGCTTCGGTCGCTGTCGCCCATCCCCGGTACATTGCCACCATGAGACCCGCAATCAGAAGCAGCATGGGCAGAAAATGGCGGGTCAGCGCAAGCTTTTGCATGAGTGTCAGGCGTGCCTTGTCGCGGGGGGCAAGTGAAGGCCTGGCCAAGGAGCGGACGGCGATGAAAGCACTGAACAGAAGCGCCATCATCACGGCGGGGAAAATCCCAGCCGAAAACAGCTTGATGACGGAGGTCTCCGTAATGAAGGCGTAGACGATCATCATGCCCGACGGCGGCACCAGGAGGCCGAAAGTTCCCGAGGCGGCAAGCGAACCGATGCTCATGCTCTCGTCGTAGCCGGCGGCGCGCAGCTTCGGCAGGGTCATCTGGCCGATGGTGGTCGTGGTGGCTGTCGAAGACCCGCTTACGGCCGAAAAAATCCCGCAGCCGAAGACATTGAGATGAAGAAGCCCACCGGGCAGATTGCGCATCCACGGAGCCAGGGACAGGAACAGATATTCGGAAAGCCGCGAGCGGAACAGAAGCTCACCCATCCAGACGAACAGCGGCAGCGCCGTCAATGTCCAGTTGTTGATGTAGCCCCAGGTCGATGTCGCCAGCATTGCTCCTGCCGGCATCTTCAGACCTGACTGCATCAGCACGAAGCCGGCAATGAACAGCGATATCGCGATCCACACGCCTCCGCCAAGCAGGACGAGGAGGCCCAACAGGGCATATATGGCGAGGTCCCAGGCCATGATCAAAACTCTTCCAGAAATTCTTTCGCCTCTTCGGAGGCGGGTTGATGCCCGAGCACGACAAGATCGACAAGGCTGCGGACCAGCATCATCCAGTAGAGGCCTGCACCCAGCCAAAGCACCGACTGCGGAATCCAGAGCGGAACGGGCAAGAGCCCCGATGCGATCGAGTTGCGCCCGAGCGATGTCATGGAAAGCCGGAACGTGTACCAGATGAAGGCGGAGACAAATGCGATCGTTACGATCAGCGCAACGGCCCTCAAGACGATCCGCGCGCGGCCCTGAAACCGTTCGACGATCAATTCGACACGTAGATGCGCATCGTGATGGTGCGTATGCGCCAACCCGGCAAAAAGCATGACGATCATCGCATAGGTGGCCATTTCGTCCGCGCCAACAATCGACAGGCCGGCGGCGCGGCCGAAGATCTGTCCGAGCACCGAGGCTGCCATAAAGACGAGTGCCGCCGATGCCAGGATGCCGGAGATCAGCGCCAATGCATCGAAGACTGCATTGGCGCCGTTCATCAGTTTTCTTGATTGCCTGTTCACTTTGGAACTCACCGGCCGGCGTTGACCGCGGTGCGGGCGTCTTCCGGCAGCGACGCGAGCCATGTCTCGATCACTTCGTTGGCGGCCTGCTTCAGGGCACCTTCGAGTTCCGGCGTGGGCTTCGCGATTTTCATGCCGTTTTCAGCCATCAGGGTTTTGTTGGCATCGTCGGCTTTCCGGGACGCAGCCCATCCCGCTTCTTCGGCCTTTTTCGAGGCCGCCAGAAGCTTCTGCTGCAGCTCGGGATCGAGCGCATTATAGGCCTCGAGGTTCATGACGACGGCATTCCGCGTCAGCACCGCGCCGAGATCGTAGAAGTATTCGGTGAACTCCCAGGCCTTGACGGCCGGAGCCAGCGCAGAGGCGGTGAACATCGCGTCGAGCGCGCCGGTTGCAAACGCTTGCGCCAATTCGGGAACCTGGACGACGACGGTCTGCATGTTGAACTTGTCGGTCCATTCCTTGGTGATCGGCGTCGACGAGCGCATGCGAAGCTTGTCGAGGTCCGCCGCCGAATTGAGCGGACGTGTGGAATAGAAGCCTGCGGGAGGCCAGGGAACCGTGAAGAGAAGCTTCAGGCCACGGTCTTCAAGACGTTTGGCGAGCAGCTCCCGTGTTGGCGCGTCGAACTTTGCCGCCTGATCATAACCGGAAATCAGATAGGCGACAGCGTCGGCACCGAAGAGCGGATCTTCATTGGCATAGGCTGCAAGGAAAATTTCGCCGAAGCCCACCAGGCCGTCGCCCACGCCGTGCAGGATTTCAGGCGCCTTCAGGACTGAGGAATTGGAAAAGAGCGAGATATCGATCTTGCCGTCTGTGGATGTCTTCACATCGTCGATAAACGCCCGCAGGTTTTGCGTATGGAAATTGCTGTCGGGATAGGCGCTGACCATCCGGTAGTCTTCGGCATAGGCGCCTGCCGTGCCTGCGAAAAGACCGGCTGCGAGAGCCAGAGCGCCTGCTGCGTGCCGGATGGATCTGGAAAGTGTCATCTGCATTTGCTGTTCCTCATTTTTTATTTAAACGGCTTCACCCGTTTGCATCGGCTCCGAATTCCCACGAGAACCCGGTTCCATTCCTCTGGATTTTCATTGTCGAGTTGCCGGCGATATGCGCGCCGAAGACGGTGACGCCCGTCCGGGCCGCCAGGTCCAGGACCGCCTTGCGCGAGGTTCGGCTGGCATCCGGATCGGCATCGAAGATGGAGTTGATCTCCGGCAGGAAAACCTGGAAGGGATGGTGCAGCGTGTCGCCTGCGAAAAGCGCCACCCCGTCGCCCGTATCGAGCAGGATCGACGAGTGGTACGGGCTGTGTCCGGGCGTCGGGACAAAACGAAAGCCCGGCAGCGGCTCGCTCTCGCCAAAGGCAATCATGCGCGCCTGTCCCGCGGCAACGACCGGGTCGAGACTGTCCTGCCGCGCCATGAAGCTTGTTCTATTTCTCTGGGTATGGTTCTCGGGCCGGGCGTAAAACCGGTATTCGTCCTCGGTGAAGACATATTCGGCGTTCGGGAAGGTCGGCAGCCATGCTTCTTCCCTGATGGTCGTGTTCCAACCGACATGGTCGACGTGAAGATGGGTCAGAAGCACCGTGTCGATGTCTTCGGGCCGGGCACCCGCCGCGGCCAGGTTTTCGAGAAAAGGCGGGGTCAGGTTGTCGAAGTAGGGGGCATAGGGCCGGTGCTTCATCGCCCCTGCACCGGTATCGACAAGGATCTTGCGCCCGCCGGCCTCCACCAGCCAGGAATGAACCTTGAGGTTCAGATTTCCGCCGACGTGAAGGGACGATGCCGGAAACAGCGCGGCGTCGGCCGCAGCGGCCTCCGGCAGATCCGGGAAGACCTGTTTCGCCGAAAGGCTCGCAAGCTCCATCTCATCGATGCGCGTGATGCGCACTGAACCTATCTGATGCGTATTGATCGGCATTTCATTCGTTTCCGGGTGCGAGGTTGGCGTTGGCGACGTGGCATGCGGCGAGATGCTGCCCTGCCGGGCCATTGAGTTCCGGCACACTTGACCTGCATTCCGGCCTTGCCAGCGGACAGCGAGGATTGAAGGCACAGCCTGGAGGCGGATTGAGCGGCGACGGGATTTCCCCGGTCAGCAGGGACCGGCTGTGACGTTGCGCCGGATGCTCGATCGGCGCCGAATCAATCAAGGCACGCGTATAGGGATGGCGGGGGCTGGAGAAGATCTCTTCGGCAGTCCCCATCTCGACAATACGTCCCAGATACATCACCGCGACCCTGTCGGCGATGTGGTGCACCACGCTCAGGTCATGGGAGATGAAGATGTAGGCGAGCCCCAGCTCGGCCTGCAGATCCTTGAGCAGGTTGATGACCTGCGCCTGGACCGATACATCGAGCGCCGATACGGCTTCGTCCGCTATGATGACGGAAGGGGATACGGCCAGGGCCCGGGCGATGCCGATCCGCTGACGCTGCCCGCCGGAAAACTCGGACGGATATCGTTTCGCGACTTCCCGGCCCAGCCCGACGCGTTCGAGCAGGTCGCCGACCCGCCGCTCGCGTTCGGCCCGGGAGATGGCCAGGAAATTCTCCATCGGCTCGCCAACGCAGACCCCGACCGGGACACGGGGATTAAGCGAGGCGCGCGGATCCTGAAACACCATCTGAACCTTGCGGCGCAGATTGCGCAGCCCGTCACTACCGGCGCTGCTCAGGGAGGCGCCATCGACCTGGATACGGCCGCTGGTCGGTTCGGTCAGCCGGACAAGCATTCGGCCCACGGTCGACTTGCCACAACCGGACTCGCCGACAATCGCCAGGGTTTCTCCTGCTCCAAGATGAAAGGACACGCCGTCCACCGCCCGTACAACGGTTTCGGTGCGGCGCCAGTTTCTGACCGGGAAGTGTTTCTTGAGGTCGATGGCTTCGATGGCAGGCGTTGTCATGCAGCCTCCATTTCACTGGAAAGGACCCGTTCGGCTTCATGGCAGGCAACACGATGGCCCGGATTGGCGATGGATCTCGGCAAGGGGCGCTCATTCCGGCAGCGGTCGGTCGCAAACGGGCAACGCGGCGCGAAGGCACATCCCGGGATCGGTTCTTTCATGTTCGGCACGCGGCCCGGGATTTCGGCCAGGCGGTGGCCGCGGCTTTCCGCGCCGGGTCTCGCCTTCATCAGGGCGCGTGTGTAGGGATGTGCCGGCGCATCGAACAGCTCCGTAACGGCTGCTTCCTCGACGTTGCGTCCCGCATACATGACCATTACGCGCTGACAGCTTTCGGCGACGACACCAAGGTCATGGGTAATAAGCAATACCGATGTGCCCGTTTGTTTTTGCTGATCGCCGATGAGACCGAGGATTTGCGCCTGAATGGTCACATCAAGCGCCGTCGTCGGCTCATCGGCAATCAGCAGGGAGGGTTCGCAGGCGAGCGCAATGGCGATCATCACACGCTGGCGCATTCCGCCCGAAAACTGGTGCGGAAAATCGTCAAGGCGGCGGAACGGATCCGGGACATGCACCCGTTCAAGCATCTCGCCGGCGCGGCGCCAAGCCTCACGGCGTCCGACGCCCTCATGCAGACTGATGACTTCCGAAATCTGTCCGCCGACGGTGATCAGCGGATTAAGCGACGTCATCGGTTCCTGAAAAATCATGGCGATGTCCTTGCCGCGGATCTTTCGCATCTCGCGTTCGCTCAGATCCATCAGGTTACGGCCTTCGAACAGGATCCTGCCGCCGGTGATGCTGGCAAAGCTCGGCAACAACCGCATGATCGAGAAGGAGGTTATGCTTTTGCCGCAACCGGACTCGCCGACGATACCGAGCGTCTCGCCCCGATCCAGCCTGAGAGACAGGCCATCAACGGCGGTCGTTACGCCATCAATACTGGAGAACTCGGTTCTGAGGTCGATAAGCTCAAGAAGGGGAGGTGCCACGTCTATCTCCATCACAAGCGCCGCGCGAGTCTCGGATCCAGCCGGTCCCGGAGGCCGTCGCCGATCAGGTTCACCGACAGAACGGTCAGAGCGAGAAAGACGCTCGGAACGAAAATGGTCCAGGGCGCGGTGGCCAGGTAAAGCCGGCTGGCAGCTATCATGTTGCCCCAGGTGGGGATCTCGGGCGGCGCACCGGCCCCCAGAAACGACAGGGTCGCCTCGATCAGAATCGCGGACGCACAGATATAGGTTGCCTGCACCATCAAAGGTCCGACCGTCGAGGGCAGGATATGGCGCCGGATGATCTTGGCCGGACCGGAACCGGAAACGATGGCCGCTTCAACGAATACGGCGCCCCGCATACTCAGCACGACTGAGCGGACCAGACGCACCACACGCGGAATTTCCGGTATGGCGATCGCCAGGACCACCGTTGCGACGCCGGGCCTGGTCAAGGCGACGAGCGCGATTGCCAGGAGGACGGCCGGAATGGACATCAACGCATCCATGAAACGCATCAACGGAGCGTCTGCCGCCTTGAAGTAGCCGGCGATTACGCCAAGGAAAATGCCGATCGTCAGTGCAAGGGCGGTCACGCTGCAGCCGACGATCAGGGACACTTGCCCGCCGTACAACGAGCGCGCGAGAACGTCGCGGCCGAGCTGGTCGGTGCCCAGAAGACTTGTCGAAGACGGCGGGCGCATGCGCAGGATCGGTTGCATGTCGAATGCCTCGCCGGGAGCCAGCGGCGCCAGAAGCGCGCCGGCAAGGATCACCGCAAAGATACAGCCGCCGATCGTCAGTGTCGGATTGCGTCTCACGAATGCAAAAGCACGATTGCTCAAGGCCGGGTCGACCATGCGCACGGGAGAATTGATCTGCTCAGCTTTCATGATGGCGGATCCTCGGGTCAATCAGGCCGTAGCTGAGGTCGATCAGCAGATTGACAACCACATAGATGGCGGCAAACAATAGGGTCACGCCCTGAACGATCGGGTAGTCACGCTTCGAGATGGCATCGACAACCAGCCGCCCGACGCCGGGAATGTTGAACACGCTTTCGGTAACGACTACGCCGCCGATCAGGAGCGCCAGACCGAGCCCGACAACGGTGACGACCGGCACGCCGATGTTTCGAAGCGCATGACCAAACAGAATCCGGCCGGTTCCCACGCCCTTTGCCCGGGCCGTGCGGATGTAATCCTCGTGAAGCACGTCCATCATCGTTGCGCGCGTAATCCGGGCGATCAGGGCGATATAGATGAAGCCGAGCGTCATGGCCGGCAGGATCAGGTGGCTGAGCCATGGCCACAGTCCGGCGGAGAGCGGATCGTAGCCTTGCACCGGCAACCATTTCAGGCGGATGGCGAAGAAATAGATTAGGAAGTAGCCGACCACGAAAACGGGAGCAGAAAACCCGACGATGGAAAGACCCATGATCAACCGGTCGATCCAGGAACCGACCTTGAGCGCGCTGATCATGCCCGCAAGCACGGCGATAAGCACGGAGGCGGACATGGTCAGAAGTGCAAGGGAAATCGTCGGTTCAAGCCGCTCCTGGATTAGCTGCAGCACAGGGACGTTGGAGAAGATCGACACGCCGAGGTCGCCCTGCAAAATGGCTGCGACCCAACGCACGAACTGCACCGGAAGCGGCTGGTCCAATCCCATTGCCTCGCGAATGGCATCGATCTGCTCGTTGGTGGCGTTGTCGCCGGCGATGATTGTTGCCGGATCGCCCGGTGTCAGGTGAACAAGCAGGAACACAATCAGCGCCACCAGGGTCATTACGATGGCAATGGAGCCTATTTTTCGAAAGATGAACTGGATCATGGGGCGATCCCTGTCTCCCGTGATGCATGAGCTGTAATTGCCCGCGCCGGACAAAGGGCCGGCGCGGTCGCCGCCTGGGCTAGTCTTTCTCCACGTTCCAGAAGCCCAGCAGGTCCGGAACGATCGGGAAGCCGTGAACGTTGGAGCGCATGGCAACCGGGTTCCGCCACTGGCCGCCCAGAACGTGGGGAACCTCGTCCCAGCCGAGGCGCTGCATTTCCTTGGCTATTTCGAAGCGCTCGTGCTGGTTCCTGGCAAGAGTCCAGTCACGGCGAAGCTCTTCCCAGCGCGGCATGTCCGGCCAGCCGAAGAACCCTTTCGTGCCATTGGCGAGATGTCCGGGGAACAGGATCGGGCTGGCAAACGTAGAGGTCGGATTGTAGGTGATGAAGATATTCCACCCGCCCTTTTCAGGCGGATCCTGCACCGCTCGCCGGCTGACGACGCCGCCCCAGTCCGACGGCGCCAGTTCCGCATTGACCCCTGCCTTTTGCAGCCATTGCGCAATCAGCTGTGCTGCCATGTTCGGCATGGGCAGGGTCGTCCCCTGAAGGATCACGACCGGACGACCGTCATATCCTGCTTCCTTGAACAGCTCGCGTGCCTTGTCGAAGTCCTGACCGTGCCTGAACCAGTCTGTGTTCTCCTGGTTCTCCATATTCGTGCCGCAGCCGAACAGGGAATCGCACGCGCTGAAATAGCGGTCGTCGCCGAAGGTTGCCCGCATGATGTCGAGCTGGTTGACCACATAGAGCATCGCCTGCCGGGCTTTTTTATTGTTGAACGGCGGATGCAGCCAGTTGAGGCGGACGAAGCCGATGATGCCGGTTTCGTTGATCACCTGGATCCTGATGTTTGAATCGGTCTCCAGCTGCGAGAGGAGCTCAAGGGGCGGGGTCTCGTAGAAGTCTATTTCCCCGCTTTGCAGGGCTCCGATTGCGGTCTGCGGATCGGAGATGTTTTCCCAGATGACACGATCGACCTTGACCACCTTGCCGCCCGTGGTGCCGGACGCAGGTTCCGGGCGCGGAACATAGTTCGGATTGCGGTCATAGACATAGCTCGCCCCGAGCTTCGTCTCTTCCTGATTGAAGGTGAACGGGCCGGATCCGATGTACTCGGTGATCTGCTCGTTCGGCGGGGTCAGCGCTTCCTTTTCGCGCATGATCCAAAGGCAGTTGCTTGTCTTGCCCAGGGTCTCCAGCACCAGGCCATAGGGCGTATCCAATTGGATTTCGAACGTCTTGTCGGAGGTGACGGGCGTGTCGGTCACAAAGCCGAACATCAGCTGCCCGGCGGTGTCGCGGGCGGCCCATCGCTTCATCGACGCGACGCAGTCGCGGGCGGTGACCGGGCTGCCGTCGCTGAATGCCAGGCCGTCCCGCAGGGTGAAGGAATAGTGCAGACCATCTTCCGAAGCGGAATAGTCGGCCACCATCTGGGGCCGCACGACACCGTTCTCGTCAATGCCGAACAGGGTGTCGTAGATCATTCCGGAGTGGTAACCGGTGATTGTCGCCGTCGTCCAGACCGGGTCGAAAGACCGCAAGTCGGCATGCATGACGGCGCGGATAACCTTGCCGCCAGTCTGAGCGTTGGCGAAAGACAGGCCGCCGCCACAGGCCAGCGAGGCGAAGGCGGCCGTACTCTGCATCAAACGTCTGCGGGTAATGAACATCCAGTCCTCCCAAAATTACATGGATCAGCTATTCTCAGGATTACATTGTTGGACTGGACTGTAAAGTCTAATTTTAAGAATGGAAAAATTCAAGGTTAAGTAATTGAATTTTATTCTATATTTCTTTCTCGATTGAATCGGTCGGAAAATTCAATTTGAATTGGACAGTCTAATCTACTAACCTGATGACGCTGTCCGCGCCTGTTGCGCCTGACCTGAAACAACCATAGGGTTGCCACCATCTCATGAAACAAAAGCGAATGACCTCGCCGTCTTCCACCGACTCCATTTTGCTCGCCGCGCGAAAGCTTTTCGTTCAGCGCGGCTACGGCGGTGTGAATCTGGATGCGATTGCGAAAAAGGCCAGTGTGGCTCGGCAGACGCTCTACAACAACTTCGGAAGCAAGGAGGCGCTGTTCCGCGCCATGCTCGACGCGCACTGGGCAGGATTCTCCGGAGATGATGCCTTCGATGGGCTCGACGAGATCGAGAAGGCCGGCGCATCGGCAGAGGAGATCCTGCGCGAGGTCGCGAACCGGATGGTCAAGTTCGTCGAGGATGCCGATCAGATCTCGTTCACGCGTCTTGTGATCTCTGAATCCCGCCGTCTCCCGTGGATTGGCAAGGAATTCTATGATGCAGGGAAGGGACCTCTGGTGAATGGGCTCGCTGAAGTCCTGCGCGGCTTGACCGAGCGCAAATTGCTCGATTGTCCCAAGCCGCTTCTGGCCGCACATCAGTTCTTCGGGTTGATCCTGGAACTGATGTTCTGGCCCTATGTCATGGCGATCGGCCCCGCCACCAGCGAGCTTCCGCTGCCTGAAGAGGCTGTCGACGAGGCCATAAAGATGTTCATGGCGCGCTACGCGAAAGACTAGCCCGGAGTTCACACGAGGCTGCCCGTCTTCGATTATGATTTAGACTGTACTGTACAATATAGACAATGCCCGAAGGCTTGTCCGAATGGGAGAACGACATGAAAAAAATGGATGCCTACGACTGGAGTGCGATGACCGCGCCGGAACTGAATGAACTTGCCAGGAAAAACGCCATGGTCCTGATCCCCGTCGGCTCCGTGGAGCAGCACGGGCCGCATTTGAGCACCGGCACGGATGCGATCCTGGCCAAGGATGTTTGTTATCGGGTTGCCCAGTTGCTGGAGGGGACCTGCCCGGTCGTGGTGACGCCTGCGCTCTGGTTCGGCCTGGCCAGCCACCACCTGGCCTTCGGCGGCACGTTCACCGTGTCTCTCGACACCTACAAGGCGGTCATCGGTGATCTTTGCCGCTCGATCGCGCAGGCCGGCTTCAAGCGCATCGTTCTCGTCAATGGCCACGGCGGCAACATTCAGGGCCTTGCCAGCGTTGTCAGCGATTTCACCTGGCAGTCCGCCGACCAGGACGTGGAAGTCGCAACGACGACCTACTTCATGGAAGCCCACCGGGAAGTCGCCGATATTCTGGAAGATCAGGATTGCATCATGCATGCCTGCGAGGGGGAAACCTCGATGATGATGGTGGCCGCACCGAATATGGTCCGGGGCGACCGGATCGCGGAAGGAAACGGCGCCGCCTTCGACATGATCTCCTCGCTGATGCCGACACTAAGGACCGCTACGCCGTTCGATGAACTCACGACGAGCGGCGTGTCGGGCACTGCGGCCCGTGCAAGCGCGGACAAGGGCGAAGCTCTTCTGGCTGCCTGCAGCCTCAGGCTCGCCGAGCGTCTGAAAAGCGGCCAGCCATGGCGCAAACACGTTCATGCGCTCGCATCGTGAGGGCATGATGACCAAACCTCAGACCAAGCCGCCGCTTTCCCGTTATCGAACCTGCGGCGAGCTCGTTTTCATCTCAGGCCAGGTCCCTGTCGTCGGTCCGGAGCGCCTCGTACCGGAAACTTTCGACGAACAGGTGGAGGTGACCCTTGAGAATTTCAGGTCTGCCGTGACTGCTGCCGGTGCAGCGCTTGGAACCATTCTGAAGGTCAATGTATTCTTGGCAGACCGAAAGGACATTCCGGCCTTCAATCAGGTCTATCAGGCCTTTTTCGACGGCCATGAATTGCCGGCACGTACGATGCTGATCGCACAGTTGCCGGATGCCAGATATCGCCTGGAGATCGAGTGCACCGCCTTCAAGGCGTCTATATGATCATTAACGGTACCAGTGGTCAGCGCCAAGGCTCCGATAATCTATAATTTCGGATATGGTCTGCCTAAGGGTGACGCCCATGCCGGCATGGTGTAACGCGCAAGAGCAGTTGGCACTAAGGGCTTGAACGGGAATGTCCGGGATTATCCGGTAATTGGCGGTTTTCTGCCCGTTGCGGCGGGACCAGACAAAAAGGGACGCGTAACTTCATTTGGCATAAAATTGGGTAATCTACGGTGGCGCTGTTTGTGCCACGCGAAATTACCCAATGAAGTCAATCATCGCTCAAATACAAGGGGGCAAATAACTCCAGTCTTAAACAATGAATTGCCACTTTGCCATTTTGGGCGGGAAACGGCCGTTAATTCCAATTGTGTTGCCGAGCGCAGTCATTGCGAGGTGGCAACTTTCACAGCGCCGAAGCAGACCTTGCGTCTTGCAACAGGGATCGACAGCAATGCGGACGAAGCCGACCTTGGTGAGTCTTGTAGCAGTTGTCCGCGAGCGGGAATCGGGCGCAGACCAACAAGACCCACGCCTGACCGAAATCATGTGCCGAAACGCTCAATCACTTCGGCAATCTCGACGTGCCCCTTGAGTGAGCCACTGTCCGGAACTTGTTCGCCGTTCTCAAGTGCCGTCGCAAACTGCACCGCGGGATTCTCTTCGAGGCGCCTGCGAACCGCAGCAAGTAATGCCATAAGTTGATGCATCCGATCTGCATCCTGCGACAGCGGATCGAAACTGACGCGCCGTTCGGTGTCACGTGAGGCCAGCCACAGCGCAATCGCCATGCTTTCGGTGAGCACTTTGCCCTCATCGGTGATGAAGACCGGCGTCTCGACGCGGGGGTTGAGACGCTTGTAGGCCGGTTGCTGCATCTCGCCGAGCATGTCGACGCGGCTCAGCTTGTAGGATTTGCCCAGCCATTCCAATGTGGCGACCAGCCCCATCGAGCTTCCCGAGGGGTATCCATATACTAGGATCGGTTCCATTATCCGTTCTCCGTGATTTCGGTTGATCACGCTGCGCAGCTGAGATGGACCTTAAGTACTGGGCTACCTATGTAAATTACGCACTTTTCTGTAACCATGAGGCGCCAATGAAGAACCTAGTTTCGCGCTGTCCCATCGAAGAAGTAATGCAGGTCCTTAGCGGCCGCTGGCCAACATTGCTGATCTACTATCTGCAGGAAGGCACCAAGCGCTTCAGCGACCTCCGCCGGGATAACCCGACAATCTCGCTCAAGATGCTGACGCTCGAACTGCGTAAGCTCGAGGACGCTGGGATCGTCAGCCGGACAGAGTTTGAGGGTTATCCTTTGCGCGTCCAATACGATCTGACTCCGGCTGGAGAACGGCTGGTCCCGTTGATCGATGCGCTTGGGGATTGGTGGGAAACCGCTGACGGCGTCGGGGTGCGGGGACCTGGGCTCGAAATCGTGTCGAGATAGCTTATGGAATGTCGGATAAGGGCTCAAATCTGGCTTTCGCCGCATCTGAAACCAATAGCAGCAACCGCAATTTTGTAACGCGCAAGAACAGTTGGCACTAAGGGCCTGAGCGGGAATATCCGGGATTATCCGGTAATTGGCGGTTTTCTGCCCGTTGTGGCGGGACCAGATCAAAAGGAACTCGCAACTTCATTTGGCGCAAAATTGGGTAATCTGCGGTGGCGCTGTTTATGCCTGTTGAAATTGCTCAATGAAATCAATAATCACGCAATTTCAAGGAGGTAACTAACTCCAGCCTCGAGCAGTAAATTTCCACCTCGTCATTATGTGGCGGGAAGTAGCCATTAATTCCAATTGTGTTGCGGAGTGCCGTCTTCGAGAGGTGGCAACTTTCACAGCACCGAAGCAGACATTGCGCTGTGTAATAGTGATCGGCAGCAATGCGGACGAAGCCGACCTTTGATGATGCTCAACTAATAGCTGTTTTTTCCAAGCCGCACATGCAATGAAAAGCAGCATCGGCGGTGAGCGGAGTTCCACGTCAATCGCTGGGCGACCTTCCACCAATCTGCCATCATTCAAGCTTGTTGACACGGATTCCGAAATCAGCAAAGCAATAGAAATGCTAGATTTTAGAGAGCTTCCGTCAGACGGTGTCCGCTTCGAACAGCTAATTCGCGAGATGCTCATCCGGAGCGGGTTTGAGGTGCATTGGACAGGCGTCGGCCCTGACGGTGGGCGGGACCTCGTTGCGACCGAAAGGGCTTCCGGGTTACTCGCACCATTCTCCCGCAAGTGGTTAGTTAGTTGCAAACACAAGGCACATGGCGGCGGCTCGGTCGGCATTCCCGACGTCGCCGATATCGTCGACGGATGCGGTGCGGTGGATGCAGAGGGTTATCTCCTAGCATGTTCCACCCAGCCATCATCCAGCGTTGTGAAGCGCCTCGAAGAGCTCCAATTGAGCGGCAGGGTCCTAACCAATTTCTGGGACGGCGTAGAGATAGAGAAGCGTCTCAATATCCCCGAGCTATTCCCCTTGGTGCATCAGTTCATGCCCGAGAGCTCGAAGGCGCAGCCATGGAAGATTTATGCGACCCAGTCACCGTCAGTGTGGGCGGCCAACTATAAAGATTATTTTCTCTATATGAGCTGCCGGATCGGACACTCGTTTCCGGCTCTTACAGAGGTAGAGGCGATCGCAGCCAAGCTCGAATCTATCAAATTACCCGGTGACGGCTGGTCCCAACACTATCTCCGCCTTCGTGCGGTATACTACGACGACAAGCACGAGCAGTTCAGTGTTTTCGCCGATTACCTCTATCCGGGGACTGACCAGAAGACCGTACTGTCGCCTAAAGCGATTGACGCCATCCTGAAAACCGGACGCGGTCTCCACTCAGACGGTATTGGCGAATGGTATCTAACGCATTGGGACGTTCGGTACGTACCCATTAATCCCTACAGCGACCGGTTCCAAGTCGACAGCGCCGAATACTACGAAAACTGGATGTCGAACTTCACCGTCGGGTTTGCAAGAGAAGGGTGGGTCGATGAGATCGACGATCCCAACGACCCTGACATAATATCTCTTTGAGTTTAGACAGACTGCCCGCAGGTTCAGGTTTGGGCCTATTTCAAAGAGCTCTAGGTCTTTATCTCCCGAAAGCGAACTTTAGCTGCGGCACAGAAAATCGGCGGATTGGGCTCAAATCGGTCGTTCGCTGCATCTGAAACCAACGGCAGCAGGCCAGTATTCAGGTCATTCGCCCACGCCGTGCTTGCCTCTTGCGGTGCAAATTGCCTCGAACAGATCGATGACTACAGCTGTCGCTTGATCGACGGTAGGTCGTTTCCTGGTCGGCAGTTCCTCGTCGCAAAACCGTTCCCAGACGCCAAATTTTTCCCTCAGGTGGTCGGGGAAATCGCGCTGTTCGAGGGGGCGCAGAATTTCCCTCACCAGATTAAGCCTGACGAGCAGCCTGCCCTTCCCCCTTGCGAGAACCTTCGCGGCACTCTGAAGCCTTCTATGGGCAGAAAGATCATTCGCGAACGCTTTCATGGAATTGGTCATCCATAACTTCCAAAAACAAAACCTGCGCCCGAGACAGGATTTCCATATGCCGCGTTACGCATCTGCTGGCACGCCAATTTCACTACTTTCAGTATCGAACAAAACGCATCCAAATTACTTCATTCAGACTGCAAACAATTCGTCTGTTTTAAGATATTCTCGAATTGCTTTTCTAAGTTTTTTGTATGCGCTAAATAAATGCTGCCCCCTATCTTCGAACTGATTATTCGCCCAAGCAAGGTTGGCGTTCGTGAGACTCTCCTTTGACGGATAGTGCCGAGGAAAGTCCCGAGCGATAGTTTGAATTTCATTTCGTGAAATATGGAGGGTCTCGGCCATAGCACTTCTAAGAGAAATGAGATTTTCTAATATGACTTCAGGAACCAATGGGTCTGCGCAATACGCTGAAATCCTGCTCGAAACAATGTCGAATTGCTCAAAGTAATCCATAGAGATTAGTTCATATTCACTCCAGTCTATGTCTACGCTTTGCGGAGGCTCCTCCGAAGCATCCACTTCATCTGCCGGTCCCACAATCTTTCGGAATGGATATCCATCAGGCTTTATTGCAACTACGCAACCGGCACGATCTCCGTCATATACTTTCGAACTTCGGAGTTCCACGCCCCACCGCTCGGAAGCAAAGTGAAGGAAAACCATGTCAAGCGCCCTTTGAGCACACTCCTCTGCCCCTGACTTACTCCAAGCATCTCTTTGGGACTCCCAATCTAAAAATTTCATTATTTCTTGGATTTTCTCCACCTGCACCTTAAACACCTCGTTTTTTGCAGGTTGAAATATAGTTTTTTCTGCACGTAAAAACGTAAGAACTGCGACGTTTCCGGCCGCAATCCAAAATATAATTTGCACTAGGTCTTTTACTTCATTCAAGGCCATAATGACTACCAATCACATACTACTCAAATATTTTTCCACACTGCCGGTTATGTGAATTCGGCACCGCTGAACTCACGGACTGCTCGCGCGCAGATGCACTCGTCGTGAGCAAAATTCGAGCATCTAGTTCTTCAGGAGAAATGGTAGCGGAGGAGGGACTCGAACCCCCGACACGCGGATTATGATTCCGCTGCTCTAACCGGCTGAGCTACTCCGCCACAGGTCTTCGCGTTCGCGAATGTGCGCTGCTTATAGTGAGGCAGGGGGCGGGCTGTCAAGCGGTCTCGTGACGGGAAACGGTGGACTTCCGTCTGGCCGCGAAACGGGGCGGATTTCCGCCCGGATCGGGGTGTTTGCGGTCCCGGGTCGTCACGCGCCTGAGGCGGGCGGCTCCGGTTTTCTGAAGGTCAGCATGGTGAACAGACCGAAGGGCGGCACCGTGGTTTCCTGCTCGAGCGGCATGGCCATTCGGGCGAGAAGCCGGGATTTGGAAAAATCCGGGTTCCAGCCCAGACGGTCCGCAAAGCGCTCCAGCGCCCGTTCAGCATGGGCGCGCAGCCCGCTGTCGGCGGAAAAATGGTTGACCAGGATGACCGTGCCGCCGGGCTTGGTCACCCGTTCCAGTTCCCGCATCACCCGCGCGGGGTCGGGAACCACGGTGATCACATACATGGCGACCACCACGTCGAAATGATCGTCGGGAAAGGCGAGGTCGCCGGCGTCCATGGTCGCCAGTTCGCGGACGTTCGGCAGATCGCGGGCCCGGATACGGGCCCGCTCCAGCATGTCCTCCGACAGGTCGATCCCGGTGATCTCCAGGTCGGAGCGATAGTTCGGCAGGGACATGCCGGTGCCCACACCTGCTTCCAGTACGTGCCCGGAGAGCGTGTTGATGTGCTTCACCGCTGCCTGACGGCCCCAGTACAGCGGGGCGCGGAAGATGATGTCGTAGTAAGGCGCCCAGCGGGCATAGGCGGCGCGGACCGCGGTCTCATCGAGTTTGGCTACGTCCCGGCGCAGGCTTTTCAGGCGGGACTTGACCCGGTCTGCAAAGAACCGCACGCGCTCGGGAAATGTCTCGCTTCTGCTCATGCGGTCAGGGGCTCCTTTGCCGAGTTGTTCAGGTTCCAGTTTCCGGCGCGTTCCGCCCGGTCGATCCAGCCGCCGCCGAGAACCCGGGCCTCGTCCGTGTCGCTGTCGAAAAAGACGCAGGCCTGGCCCGGGGCAACGCCGGTTTCGCCGGTGACCAGCTCGACCGAGATCCCATCGCCGTTGCGCCGCAGGATGGCGGGCGCGGGCGGCCGGGTGGATCGGACCTTGGCGAAGAGGTCGATTTCAGAACCATCCTCCAGCGGCAGGTCGCCGATCCAGTTGACTTCGCGCAGGTGGATCTTGCGCGTGGCAAGCGCCTCGCGCGGGCCGACGACGACGCGGCGCTGGTCCGCGTCCAGGCGCACCACGTAAAGCGGCTCGCCGGTGGCGACGCCGATGCCGCGGCGCTGGCCGATGGTGTAATGGATGATGCCGTCATGGGTGCCGAGCACCCGCCCGTCCATGTGAACGATTTCGCCCGGTTCGGCCGCGTTGGGCCGAAGCTTGCGGATCACGTCTGCATAATTGCCGTTGGGCACGAAGCAGATGTCCTGGCTGTCCGGCTTGTCGGCAATGGCAAGGCCGTACTTGCGCGCAAGTTCGCGGACGTCCGCCTTCGGCAGGCCGCCGAGCGGAAAGCGCAGGAAATCGAGCTGTTCCTGGGTGGTGGCGAACAGGAAATAGCTCTGGTCCCGGTCGAGGTCGGCCGGACGATAGAGGCTGCGCTTGTTGCCGGAGGCGCGCGAGCGCACATAATGACCGGTCGCCAGAACGTCGGCGCCCAGGTCCTTGGCCGTCTTCAACAGGTCGTGGAACTTGACGGTCTGGTTGCAGGAGACGCAGGGGATCGGCGTTTCGCCGGCAATGTAGCTGTCGGCGAAACGGTCCATGACCGCTTCCTTGAAACGGCTTTCATAGTCGAGCACGTAATGGGGAATGCCGATCTTTTCCGCCGCCCGGCGGGCGTCGTGGATGTCCTGGCCCGCGCAGCAGGACTTGGCGCGGTGTACGGCGGCCCCATGGTCGTAAAGCTGCAGCGTCACGCCGATGACGTCATAGCCTTCGTCCTTCATCATGGCGGCCACGACAGAACTGTCGACGCCGCCAGACATGGCAACGACGACACGCGTGTCTTCGGGGCGGCCGGGAAGATCCAGACTGTTGTGCATTTATACTGTCACTCAGAGTTCATTCTGTCGGTCAAAAAAGGTGGAAACGGTTCGGCCAATTTCCGCCGGCGTTTTCTTTGTCGCTTCGGTGTCCGCCGCTCAAGCCGTTGATCCCACGGCCTTACGGGCCGCGTTCAGGCGCGCTGCGAAAGTCGGCGCACTATACAGATAGTCATCATCAATGCCAATTCCACCGGGGTGGACCCGGCAAGCTTTGCCGGTTGGGCAAGGGATTCCGGGTGGATCTTGTCGCGATGATTCATTTCCCTTTTTCAAGTGATTGGAAAATATAGGAAAAATTCGTTTTCGAAATTGGCGCGCCGATTGCTTTCTCTCTGGGTGACTTGGTTTGCCCATGTGGGCTTGAGCATTGGGGGCGAGTTTGCTGCCTTTCGGATTGATGACAGAAGTTTCCGCCGGCGCACTTGGGGCCGGGTTCGGTGGTGCCGGCGTCGCCGGTGGCCCGTTTCCCGGGCTTCCGGGGAACGCGTCCGCCTTTGCGGCGGCGTTGGGCGCTTCCGGTGGGGCTTCGCAGGGCGGCGTTCCGTCCGACGGGGCGTCCATTCCGGGGCTGGATCTGAAAGCTCAGAAAACATCGGCTGATGGAACGCCGGTCGTTCCGACCGGGCTGGAGGCATTGTTGCTCGCGGCTCCGGTCGCGCAACCTCCTGTCGCAAACGGATTGGATCTGGGCGGGGAAGGTGCCGCTGTGGATGTTGATGGCGCTGCAAGCGTGTCGGGGGCGGCTGATGCCGGAACCAAGGCCGGTGCTGCGAATGGTGCCGCTGGTACCGCAGGTGCCGGGGTGCAGGCCGCAGGCGGCTTTACGCCTCAGGTTCCTCCGGCTGCCGCCGGCGATGGTGCGTCTCCGGCTCCGGTCAATCCCGCGCTCGCCGACCCGGCACCGGCCGGTAAAGGTCAGACGGTGCCGACGGGTCAGTCTGCTGCGCCGCTTGCGGATCTGTCCGGCGCGGCGGTTGCTCCCGACATTGCGCCGGCTGAGGATGCTGCGCCGGTGACCGGTAACGCAGGTGAACAGACAGGAAATGCCTCGACCGATGAGGCGGTGGCCGATGCGGCACTTCAAAAACGCGTTTCGCCGTACACTCAGCCGCCGGTCAATACGGCGTCTGCCGGAAAGGATGCAACGGTTGCGGCAGTTGAGCCCTCGCCCGTAAAAGAAGTCGTTCAGCAAGCTGCCGAGCCTCAGCGCAAGCGCCGCTGGCAGTCGGAGCTTCCCCAGGATACCCGTTCCACGCGGCTGCAGCAGTCTCTTGCCGCCGATGCCGCGACGAAGCCGCAGGCAGAAAGCAACGCCGATAGGGTTGTCGGTGTCTCGGACGGTGCGAAGAAGACCGCGGCTGCGGCCGGAGACCTCGCGGTTGTCCCGGCCGCCGGCAAGGACAAGCCGTCCTCCGCGCCTGCGCAGAGCACGAACAGCACGACGCAGGTCGCTGCAACGTCCGGCTCCGGTCAGGTTGAAGGCAGTGAGACTGTCGCTGAGGCGACCGATCCGAAACCGGCGGCGGCCGGGCCGGATACCCTGGAATCCAGAAAACCGGCTTCGATATCTTCCGTTGGCCACAGTGGTCAGGCATCCGGAAATCCTGCTGTTGAGGCCTTGGACAAGCAGGTTGCGAAAAAAGCGGCCGATCAGGCTGTTGCCGATCAGGCCGCCGCCGATGAGGCTGCGCTCGACGATCCCGATGCGGTCGATCCGGGCGAGCCGGTGCCGGCTTCCCAAAAGACCGCGAAGGGGACATCTGCGGCGGATGCAGCCGATACCGGGACGGTGGCGAAGTCCGGGAATGAGGCGTCTCGTGCCGCGGAACGAAATGCGCTTGCAACTGCTGCGGATGCCGGCCTGGCACGCCTGCCCGTCGATTTTGATGGGGACGCCGAGGCGGACGGCCAGCTGACCCTTTCGCTCAATATGCGTGCGGACGGCAGCAATGGCCCGATCAACACCGGTCGGGCCGACATGCAGCAGGTCCCGACGCAGGCACACGCCTCTCATGTGGCAACGCAGGTCGCGTCGGGCATCGTCCGGCATCTTCAGAACGGCCAGACCCGGTTCCAGATGCGCCTCGATCCCCCTGAACTCGGGCGGATCGACGTCGACCTCAAGGTCGCACATGACGGCAGGGTCCACGCCCATCTCATCGTGGACCGGCCGGAGACCCTGGACCTCTTCATGCGCGACCAGCGCGGCCTGGAGCGCGCGCTGCAGAATGCGGGTCTCGACACGAATGCCGATAATCTTTCGTTTTCGCTGAATGACAACGGCAGCCAGCAATCCGGCTCTTCCTGGAGTGACGGTGAGCAGGCCTATTCCGGCGATGCCGCCGGTGCGGCTGCCGATGACATTCCGGAGATCAGTGACAGCCAGAACATCCAGATGTCCCTCCGTGCACAACAGGGCGGCCTGGATATCAGGATTTAACGCCGGGGCGAACGCCCTCGGGGCGACCCGGCGAACCAAGGAGTATGCGTAATGACAACGGTTGATTCAGCAACAGCAGCAGGTGGTTCGTCCAGGTCTTCGGCGGCCTCCGATGCCCTGCTCGGCAACTACGACCTGTTCCTGTCGATCCTGACCACACAGGTTCAGAACCAGGATCCGCTCAATCCGATGGATTCGTCGGAATACACCAGCCAGCTCGTGCAGTATTCATCCGTGGAACAGTCGATCCAGACCAACAAGTACCTGGAACAGCTGGTATCAAGCATGGCTGCGAACCAGGCGTCGAGTTACGTCAACTATCTGGGATCCACAGTGACTGCTGCCGGAAGCACGGCCATGCTGGAAGACGGCAACGCCAATTGGTCGTACAAGGTGCCCGAAGATGCATCCGGCACCGTGACCATCAAGAATTCCAGCGGTGCGACCGTCTATTCGGGTGATGTCAGCTTTTCCAAAGGGTCGGGGACCTATTCCTGGGATGGCGTCGGCAGTTCCGGCACATCTCCGGATGGAGCCTATACGATCAGCTTCGATCTCAAGAATACGTCCGGGAATTCCGTGCTTGCGAAAACAGAGGTCACCGGCAAGGTCGATGAAGTCGATCTTTCCGGCGAGACGCCTTATCTGAAGGTCGGAAACGTCAGCATCCCGGTTACTTCGGTACAATCCGTATCCAGCTAAATTATTTTAGGTTTGCCTGGGCATTCAGGCCGTGGGTGAGGGTGCGCGTTTGCGGGCTTGAATCGCAATTTGCATTGAAAAATCCATATGGTTAACAAAATCAAATAATTTGTTTAAGTTTTTAAAGTTTCGACAAGGTTGAATCTTAAATATCATTCATGAATTCGCCTTTTCTTAGTTAACAATATCTCTATAGCGGCTTAGGTAAATTTTAAGCAGCTGTCTGTATTCTCATAATCAACCTTGGTCATGGTTAGTGTGAGAGTACAATGACCGAACAAATTCGTTCGCGTGTAAAATATGTAATCGGTCCCGACGGAAGCCCGTTGACGATCTCGGACCTCCCGCCCACCTCTACGAAGCGGTGGGTGATCCGTAGGAAGGCTGAAGTCGTCGCCGCTGTTCGCGGGGGGCTTTTGTCCCTGGAGGAGGCCTGTCAGCGATATACCCTGACGGTCGAGGAGTTCCTGTCCTGGCAGAGCTCCATCGAGAAGCACGGCCTTGCCGGTCTGCGTGCGACCCGCATTCAGCAGTATCGAAACTAGGCGATCTTCATGCGAAGTTGCCGGGCGTTATGAACGCGCCCCTGAAAGGTCGGCTCTGCCGGCCTTTTTTGTTTTCCGCTTTGAGCTTATCGTGGATAAATGGTTAACGCGGTGGGCAGTTTTTCCCCACCTGAATTGCAAATTGCATAAGCAAGTTTGGCGGAAGTCCGCCGATTTCCGTACCGCACACCCGTTTCGTTAACTTCTTGTTAACCTTCTGCGCGGCAAATTTTGCCTATTGGCTGTGGCTGGATGCAGGCAAGATCGGATCTGCGCGAGATTCGATTTCGGGCAAAGATGCGAACGGGGCATTCGTGAACGGATTAATCGAATTCATCAGGACATTGGGACCAGCACGAATTGCGGCAATGGGGGCTGTTGCCGCGATCCTGATCGGGGTCTTCGCGTTCATCATTTTCAGGGTCACGGCCCCGCAAATGACGACGCTCTATTCCGAGCTGTCCCTTGAGGATTCCGGAGCGATCGTCAATCAACTGGAATCCCTTGGCACGCCTTTTCAGCTGGCGCGGGACGGCAGCACGATCCTGGTGCCCAAGGAACAGGTCGCGCGGCTCAGGATGCGCCTTGCCGAGGACGGATTGCCGACCGGCGGCTCGATCGGCTACGAAATCTTCGACCGGACCGACACGCTCGGTGCCACGAGTTTCGTTCAGAACATCAATCACCTGCGTGCCCTGGAGGGGGAACTGTCGCGGACCATCACCGCCATCGACCGGATCAAGGCGGCGCGCGTGCATCTGGTGATCCCCGAGCGGCAGCTGTTCCAGCGCGACCGCCGTCCGCCGTCCGCGTCGATCGTGTTGAAGGTGCGTGGCTCCCTCGGTCCGGGCGAGATCCGGGCCGTCCAGCATCTTGTGGCGACGGCGGTCGAGGGCTTGAAGCCGGAACGGGTTTCCATCGTCGATGAGGCGGGCCGTCTTCTGGCCGATGGCGTTGATGGCGATGCGGAAGGCATGGTTTCCTCGAACCTGCAGGAGCGGATCAACGGGGTCGAGGCGCGGCTGCGCAACCAGGTGGAGGAGATCCTCAACAGCGTCGTCGGGCCGGGCCGTGCGAGGGTGCGCGTGGCGGCCGATGTCGATTTCAACCGGACGACGGAAACGAAGGAGATCTTCGATCCGGACGGCCAGGTTGTCCGCTCGACCCAGACCAAGGAAGAGGCTTCTTCCAGTACGGATCAGCAGGGGCAGGTCACCGTCGGGAACGAACTGCCGAATGCGCAGGCGAACGAAAACAACGGCGGACAACGCGAAGACTCCAGTTCGACGGAAGAAATCGTCAATTACGAGATTTCCAAATCGACCAAGACGGAGATCGTCGAAGCCGGGCGGGTCAAGCGCCTGTCGGTGGCGGTGCTGGTCGACGGAACCTATGCACCTAATGCGGACGGCGACGTTGTCTATACGCCGCGCAGTCAGGAAGAACTGGACCGGATCGCGGTCCTGGTGCGCTCCGCGGTCGGATATGACGAACAGCGCGGCGATGTGGTCGAGGTGATCAACCTGCAGTTCGCGGTTCCGCCGCAGAACGATCTGACGACCGAAGACGGCGGGCTGTTCGAGTTCACCAAGGACGATATCCTGCGCTTCTCCGAGCTGGGTGTCCTGCTTCTGATCTCGCTTCTCCTGCTGCTGTTCGTGGTCCGTCCGCTGCTGCGCCGGATCGTGACGCCTGAGGAAACGCTTCCCCAGGAGTTGGTGATCGGCCCGGATGGCACCCTGGTCGCGGAGACCGAAGTGCCGGCGGACGAGAAAGATGAAGAGGATGAATTCAGGATCGAATGGCTCGAAGATGCGAAGCAGCAGGGTGCGTTGCAGGCTAGTTCCATCGCCAAGGTGGGCGAGATGATCGCGGACCATCCGTCGGAAGCCGTCACGATCGTGCGTGGCTGGCTGGATGAGGCGGCCTGATCATGGCAGCGGATCAACTTCAACGACAGCTGACAGTCAGTGCCGACGAGCAGGAGCGCGAGCTGAAAGGCGCCGAACGGGCGGCTGTGTTGCTGCTTGCGCTCGGGGAGAGCCACGGAAAGCCGATCTGGGATAAGCTTGATGAGATCGAGGTCCGTCAGGTTTCGGCCGCCATGGCCAACCTGGGTCCGGTGACGCCGGGGATGCTGGAATCCCTGTTTGTTGATTTCGTCCGGAAGATCAGCTCCAAGGGGGCACTGACCGGGAATGTGGACGCGACCGAACGTCTGTTGAGCTCGTTCCTGCCGGGTGATCGCGTCAATATCATCATGGAGGAAATCCGCGGTCCTGCCGGGCGGAACATGTGGGAAAAGCTGTCGAACGTTCAGGAGAACGTTCTGGCGAACTACCTGAAGAACGAATATCCGCAGACCGTCGCCGTGGTGCTTTCGAAGATCAACTCCGACCACGCCGCGCGTGTCCTGGGCATTCTGCCGGAGGAGCTGGCGCTCGAGGTCGTCAGCCGCATGCTGCGCATGGATGCGGTGCAAAAGGAAGTTCTGGAGAAGGTCGAGCAGACGCTCCGCGTGGAGTTCATGTCGAACCTGACCAATACCTCGCGCAGGGACAGTCACGAGATGATGGCGGAGATCTTCAACAATTTCGACCGCCAGACCGAGGCCCGTTTCCTTGCTGCGCTGGAGGAGGAAAACCGGGAAGCCGCGGATCGAATCAAGACCTTGATGTTCACCTTCGACGACCTGATCAAGCTGGACGCAGCCAGTGCCCAGACCCTTCTGCGCAACGTGGAAAAGGACCGCCTGGCGATTGCGCTCAAGGGCTCGACCGATGCGGCGCGGGAATTCTTCTTCGGCAACATGTCGTCGCGCGCGGCGAAAATGCTGAAAGACGATATGGACGCGCTTGGGCCGGTCCGTCTGAGAGACGTGGACGAAGCCCAGACGGGTATGGTCAACACCGCCAAGGATCTCGCAGCCAAGGGCGAAATCATGATCTCCAAGTCCAAGAGTGATGATGAAATCATCTACTGATGCAGGGAGCTAACACTTACAAACCGATGGGCAGAACGACAAATCCGTCCAAATTCCTGTTCAACCGCGACTTCTCCGCTCCGGAGGAGCCGAAGGCGGTTGCGCCGGCGGAACCGGAAATTCCGATGATGCCGGTCAGCGACCACGAGCGGTTGCTGGCCGAGGTCCGGGCGCAGGCCTTCGAGGAAGGCCGGGCCAGGGCGGCGCAGGAGCATGTCGATGCGCAGGAGACGCGCCTGACGGAGGAGGTCGCACGCCTGGTCGATGCGGTCGGGACGGTGCTGGGCGGGCTGGAAGAGCAACAGGTCGCGCAGGAAAAGGATGCGACCAGTCTTGCTTTTCTCATTGCCCGCAGGCTGTGTGCGCACCTGATTGCGCGTCAGCCGCTGGCGGAAACGATTGCCCTGGTCACCCAGTGTCTCGGCCCGTTGCGGCGGGCGCCGCACCTGGTGATACGGGTTGCCGAAAAGGATGTGGAAGGCCTGAAGAAAAGGGTCGATCCGATTGTCCATGAAAAGGGCTTTGAGGGGCGTCTCGTGATCCTCGGAGAACCCGAGATCGTACGGGGAGACTGCCATATCGAGTGGGCGGACGGAGGCATACTTCGGGATCGCAAGGCGCTCGAGCGGCAGATCGATGCCAGTATCAGAGCATATTTGCAGGCCCGGGCAGACAGCGCGAAGGCGCACAGGGCGCAGACAGAATCCGGCCGCGGAAAGGAAACCGACGCATGAGCGACGAACAAGACGCAGGCATTCCACTGGACGAGCTGGAGGCTCCGGATCGTCACGGCGGTCTTCATGAGGAAACCAGCGGGCCGCAATCGGCCGCCGATCTGGAGGCCGTGTTCGATGTTCCGGTTCGCATTTCGGCAGTGCTCGGACATTCCAAGATGCATGTGTCCGATCTTCTGAAACTGGCATCGGGAACGGTTCTGGAACTCGACCGGAAGGTTGGCGAGGCCATCGATATCTATGTGAACGACCGGCTGGTTGCCCGCGGCGAAGTTGTGCTTGTCGAGGACAAGCTGGGTGTGACCATGACTGAAATCATCAAAACCGATCGCTAGGGGAGACAGTCATGCGGCTCTTGATTGTTGGTACATTGGGCGGTCAGCTGACGGTGGCGTCGCAGATCGCCATGAAGCGGGGGGCCAAGGTCACCCACGCGAATGATATCGAAAGCGCGCTGAAGGTGCTTCGCGCCGGACAGGGCGCCGATCTCCTGATGGTCGATGTCCATCTGGATATCGCAGGCCTTTTGCTGAAACTGCAGAACGAGCGGCTGCATGTGCCGCTCGTCGCCTGCGGCGTCGAAACGGACGCACAGGCCGCCGTTTCCGCCATCCGGGCGGGGGCGAAGGAATACATCCCCCTGCCGCCGGATCCGGAACTGATCGCAGCCGTGCTTGCGGCCGTCGCCCAGGAACGGGGAGAGATGATCTACCGGGACGACACCATGGCGGCGGTGGTGAAACTGGCCGAGCAGGTGGCGCCTTCCGATGCATCCGTGCTGATCACCGGCGAATCCGGTACCGGCAAGGAAGTGATCGCCCGGCACGTGCACAAATGTTCCAACCGCGCGTCGAAGCCGTTCATTTCGATAAACTGCGCGGCGATCCCCGAACACCTCCTGGAATCGGAACTGTTCGGTCACGAGAAAGGCGCCTTCACCGGTGCCGTGGCGCGGCGGGTCGGCAAGTTCGAGGAGGCCGACGGCGGCACATTGCTGCTGGACGAGATTTCGGAGATGGATGTCCGGCTTCAGGCGAAGCTGCTGCGTGCCATCCAGGAGCGGGTGATCGACCGGGTCGGCGGGACGCGCCCCGTACCGGTCAATATCCGTATTCTGGCGACGTCCAACCGTGACCTGGCAGATTGCGTGCGCCAGGGGACGTTCCGCGAGGATCTCCTGTTCCGGCTGAACGTGGTCAACCTGAAAATTCCGCCGCTGCGGGAGCGGCCGGCCGATATCCTGGAACTGGCGAAGTTCTTTGTCGATCATTATTCCAAGGCGAACGGGGTTTCCGTTCGGGACTTGTCCCGCGATGCCCGGCAGGCGCTGATGGTCAACCCGTGGCCGGGCAATGTCCGCGAGTTGGAAAACACCATGCATCGCGCGGTGCTGCTGGCGAGCGGTGACGAGATCGGAGTGGAAGCGATCCGGATGCCGGACGGCAGCCCGATCACCGTTTCAAAAGGCCCGGCGGAACGCGCCGCACAAGCGGCGGAAGCTGTGACACGTGCCTTTGTCGGGCGGACCGTGGCCGATGTCGAGCGCGATCTGATCCTGGACACGCTGGATCATTGCCTGGGCAACCGGACCCATGCGGCGAAGATCCTCGGGATATCGATCAGAACCCTGCGCAACAAACTCAATCAATATACCGACGAGGGGGTCAGGGTCCCCGGACCGGGAGAAATGCGCGCGTGACGGACGCGGCAAAAATCATCGGTAACGGTTTGATCAAGAGCGGATAATGGCGGACACAACAGCAGGCGAAGGAGTGCCGGTCGCGGCAGCGCCCCAGGGCGGCGAAGCGGCGAACCCGGAGGCATCGAGGGCGTCCGGGTCTTTTTTCTCGTTCGCGGGAATCGTGCACTCGCTGAAACGCGGCGACATCGGCCTCGGCGTCGGTATCCTCATTATCCTGACCCTGCTGATTCTGCCCATTCCACCGATGATGCTGGACGTCTTCCTGGCGGTTTCCATCATCTTCTCGGTCCTGGTGCTGATGACCGGACTGTTCATCCAGAAACCTCTGGAGTTTTCATCGTTTCCGACGGTTCTTCTGATCGCGACCATGCTGCGCCTCGGTCTCAACCTGGCTTCGACACGGTTGATCCTGGCCAACGGCCACGAAGGCACGACTGCGGCCGGACAGGTGATCCAGACCTTCGGCAATCTGGTGATGGGGGGCAATTTCGTCATCGGGATCATCGTGTTCGCGATCCTGGTGATCGTGAATTTCGTGGTGATCACCAAGGGTTCGGGCCGTATCGCGGAAGTGGCGGCGCGCTTCACTCTTGACGCGATGCCCGGCAAGCAGATGGCGATCGATGCGGATCTGTCCGCCGGCCTGATCGACGAGGCGGAGGCACGGGCGCGCCGGCGGGACCTGGAAAACGAAAGCTCCTTCTTCGGGGCCATGGACGGTGCGTCCAAATTCGTGCGCGGTGATGCCATCGCCGGCCTGCTGATCACCTTCATCAACATTCTGGGCGGCATCTTCATCGGGGTGGCCCAGATGCAGTTGTCCTTCTCCGAGGCCGCGAACAATTACACGCTGCTGACCATCGGCGACGGGCTCGTTTCGCAGATCCCGGCGCTGATCGTTTCGACCGCTGCCGGCCTTCTGGTGTCGAAAGCCGGCGTACAGGGCGCGGCCGACAAGGCACTGGTGAGCCAGTTCACCGGCTATCCCAACGCGCTCGGCATGTCGGCCGCGGTGATGGCGATCCTGTCGTTTCTCCCGGGCATGCCGATGATCCCGTTCCTGGGACTGGCGGGGCTTGCCGGCTATCTTGCCTACAAGGTCGGCTCGCAGAAAAAACAGGCAGAACATACCGAGTCGGTGAAAAAGGCGATCGCGGCCGCGCCCGCTCCGCCGCCTGAGCCGCCGATCACCGACGCGCTCAAGATGGACGAGCTGCGAATCGAGCTCGGCTATGCGCTGCTGCCGCTCATCAACGGCAAGGACCAGACGGGCGGCGATCAGCTGACCGAACAGATCAAGGCACTGCGCCGTCAGATCGCCGGCGATATGGGCGTGATCATGCCGCCGGTCCGGATCCTGGACAATATCCAGCTCGGCGCGAACGATTACGTAATCAAGGTAAAGGAGGTCGAGGCCGGGCGCGGCATGCTTTATCCGAACCATTTCATGGTGATGGATCCGGCAGGCGGTCAGGTGAAGCTGCCGGGAACCCACACGACGGAACCGACCTTCGGCCTGCCAGCGACCTGGGTGGAGGCCCAGTACCGGGAAGACGCATCGCTGCGCGGCTACACGGTCGTCGATCCGGCGACGGTGCTGTCCACGCATCTCACCGAAACCATCAAGAACAACATCAGCGAGCTTCTCACCTACGGCGACGTCCAGAAGCTACTGAAGGAGCTGCAGGGCGAGCAGGCCAAGCTGGTCGACGACCTCATTCCGGGCCAGATCACGGTTTCGGGCATTCAGCGGATCCTGCAGACCCTGCTCAGCGAGCGGGTATCCGTACGCGATCTGGGCACGATCCTGGAGGGCGTATCGGAGGCCGTCGGCATGACGCGCAACACCAACACGATCGCCGAGCATGTGCGCACGCGGCTCGGCCGGCAGATCTGCGCGGCCAATCTGGCGCATGGCGGCTATCTGCCCCTGATCGCCCTTTCTCCCCAGTGGGAACAGGCTTTCCTGGAGTCGGTCGTGGGCGAAGGGGAAGACCGCCAGTTGGCGATGCAGCCGTCGAAGCTGCAGGAATTCGTCGGTCTGGTGCGCGACCGGTTTGAAGCGGCAGCCCAGGACGGAGAAGTGCCGGTCCTGCTGACGTCGCCGCAGAACCGCCCGTTCGTGCGCTCCATCGTGGAACGTTTCCGCGCGCATACGACGGTCATGAGCCAGAGCGAGATTCACCCGCGCGTGAAGCTCAAGACGATCAGTTCGATTTAGAAGAAGAAGCCGGTTTCAGGCTCAGACGAGAATATTAACCCGTGCCATGGCGGAAGCCATACTCGAATAGCTGCCGCCCTGAATGGCGTTGACCGTCTGCCTTTGGGAAACAAGCACACTCGTCGAGAAGATGTTCGCGGAGAACTGCGAGCGGATGTTTTGCGACTGCTGGATCGCCTTGCGCCGCTGGTTCGACCAAGCCTTGTTGATGTCCTTGCGGGAAGGAGCTTCGTGTCGCTTTGCGTAGTTGTTTCCAATAGCAGCCATACCGACAGAGTGCGTGACTTTGGTTAACAGGCGCTTAATTTTTGCAATTTGAGGCCGCTATCCGCTCTAATCAGTTGAGCCGTCGCGCCCCGGCTGGTAACCGGCATGGAAAACAGGAGTACCCATGTCATCCGCTTCGCTCGACCTGAACGGTTACACAGACCTTCCCGACGACAAGATCGCCGTTGTCGTTACCTTTCTCGAAATGACGGAGGCGCCGGACGCACCGCTTGCGGGCGACCGGCAGGATGTGTCGCTGGAGCGCTGGAGGTCGCCGGACGCTGCGGAGTACAAGAGACTGTTCCGGGAAATCGGTGAGGACTGGCTCTGGTGCGGCAGGCTCGTGCTCGATGACGACGGGCTGGAGACCGTGTTGTCGGCGCCCGGCCTCGAGGTTTTCACGCCGGTCGTCAACGGGCGCCAAATGGGCCTTCTGGAAATCGACTATGCGGATCCGGAAAATCCGGAGCTTGCCTATTTCGGCCTCGTTCCTTCCGCGGTCGGGTCGGGCCTTGGCCGTTGGCTGATGGCTCAGGCCGTCAGGATGGTCTGGTCACGCCCGCAGACAAAGCGCTTCTGGCTGCACACCTGTACGGGCGACAGTCCGCAGGCGATCGGGTTTTATCGTTCCTGCGGCTTTGTCGCTTACAAGCGGTCCATCGAAGTCATGGACGATCCGCGCGCAACCGGGCTTCTTGAAAAGGACAAGGGTCCGCACGTGCCGTTTCTGGCGAAATAGCCTTAGGCCGCTGGCCTGACCCTTTCGGGAAAGGCAGTGGCGATGGCCTGGCGGTCGGCTTGCAGGACACCCCGCTCCGTGATGAGCCCGGTCACCAGCCGCGCCGGCGTGACGTCGAAGGCGGGATTGGCGACGTCCGATCCTTCCGCGACGATCTCGATGGTCTCGATCGCGCCGGTCTGCGACCGGCCGGTCATCCGGTTGACCTCGTCCGCCGCGCGTTCCTCGATCGGAATTTCGCGGACACCGTCGGACAGGGTGAAGTCGATGGTGGGCGAGGGCAGGGCCACATAGAAGGGAACGCCGTTGTCTTTTGCGGCAAGCGCCTTCAGATAGGTTCCGATCTTGTTACAGACATCGCCGGAGGCCGTGGTGCGGTCCGTGCCGACGATCACCATGTCCACCTGGCCGTGTTGCATCAGGTGGCCGCCGGCATTGTCGACGATGACCGTGTGCGGTACGCCGTGGTGGCCCAGTTCCCAGGCGGTCAGAAAGGCGCCCTGGTTGCGGGGGCGGGTCTCGTCCACCCAGACATGAACCGGAATGCCGGACTCGTGGGACATATAGATCGGGGCCGTCGCCGTGCCCCAGTCGACGGTGGCAAGCCAGCCGGCATTGCAGTGGGTGAGAATGTTGACCGGTTCGCCGGGCGCCTTCGTCTTGGCGATTTCGGTGATCAGATCCATGCCGTGCATGCCGATCGCCATGTTGATGGCAATGTCTTCGTCGCAAACCTGTGCGGCCAGCTTGTAGGCGGTTTCCTTACGGTTTTCCGGAGGGATCTGAATGAGCGTCCTGCGGGCGAGATCCAGAGCCCAGCGGAGATTGACGGCCGTCGGCCGGGTCTGCAGCAAAGTCTGGCAGGCCGTGTCGAGCGAATCGTCCGACGCGTCCTCGCGCATGGCGAGGGCCACGCCGTAAGCGGCAGTCGCACCGATCAGGGGCGCTCCGCGCACCTGCATGACCCGGATCGCATGAGCAGCATCTTCCATCGTCCGCAGCAAGGTCGTCTCGAAGGCATAAGGGAACCTGGTCTGGTCGATGATTTCGACGCTTTCGCCGTCATCGGCGACCCAGATGGTGCGGTATTTTTCCCCGTTTACATTCATGGCGTGGGCCTCCGGTGAATCTACTCTTCGATCTGCATAACGTATCACCGGCATGTTCGCCAGCATCTGAGTTCTGGCAAATTTGACCGAAATAGCTTAATTGTTGTTAACCATTATTGCCGCAATGCCGGTGGAAGACGGTGATAGCCGGTCTTGCGTCTGTTTTCCCGCGGTAAGAATTGGTTAAGACTGATCGTGTGAGGGCGACGAGTAGAGGATGGAGCCGGAAAGCCATGTCTGAAATGCAGGATAACGTGGTGCCGCACACGCGGGTCAGGTCTTTGCGCGATGCCATCCGCAAGGTTCAGCTTGGGGAAGTCGAGCGCTCTGACGTGGTCGTCGAGCTGCAGGATAGCGAACGGGCGCGGCTGGAAATGCTGGCCGACGAAATGAAGGACGTCTTCAAGGAAATCCCTGAAGACGACGATCAGTTTACGTTGCAGATTGTCGCCGGGTCGACGCCGCGGTTCTGGATCGACGTCACCGGTCATGTGGTGATGGCGGGCGATCGGCGAACCTATCGGTTCGTGAAGGATACGCGGCTCGGCCGGGTCGTCATTCTGGAAACGGCCGAAATAGACGATATGGCCGACTGCCTGACGGAGTATATCGCGGAGCGCATCCTGGAACGGGAAAAGGCGCTGGAAGGCGATTGGCTGAACAACCGCCTTCGCCAGGTTGCCGTCGGGGTGGCGGAATCGGAACGGTCGAAGTCCCGGGTTTCCTGGGGCGCGGCATTCGGGGCATTCATCGTCGGGCTTGCTGCCGGTGCCGCCGGTCTGGTCACCTACGCCTGGTTTGCCAATCCGCTTTGATGGGGCCTGCCCTTAAGGGACCTTCAGGTCGGTTCTGAACAATTCTGCTATCGGTTCGCCGGGGGTGCTGAACCCGCGTTCGGTGAAGGCACAGGACCAGCCGTTTTCGTTTCGGGAAATTGCAAACAGGTTGTAGCGTGCGGCCGGTTTCTTTCCGCCCGGCGCATTCGTTGCCGAAGGCACTCCGATCACAGGAATCGGCCCGGCCGGTCCTTCGATTTCCGCTCGGCTGTCGACATGGGTATGGCCGTGCAGGACGAGTTCGGCGCCGGCACGCTTCAACACCGCCCGGACCCGGGAGGCATCGGACAGACGCTTGTGCCAGTGGGTGGCTTTGCGGAACGGCGGGTGATGAATGAGGACGACCCGGAACAGGTCTTCCTGGCCGAGTTCGGTCAGAATCCGGCGTAGTGCCAGAGCCTGGCGGCTGCCGACCCTGCCGGTGGCGAACCAGGGTCCGGTCGCGCGGGCGGTCGAAACGCCGATGATCGCGACATCTCCACGCCGGCGCACATACGGAAAGCTGCCTTCTTTCGGATCCTGGGAACGGGTATCCGCCGACATATAGGGCTTCCAGGCTTCCGCGGCCTTCTTCAGGGCACCGGGAACATAGGCGTCATGATTCCCCGGAACCAGGGAAACCCGGTCCGGAGGGCCGACTTCCTCCAACCAGTGCCGCGCACCGATGATTTCAAGCGGCAAGGCGATGTTCACCAGATCGCCCGTGATCGCGATGTGATCGGGCTGCTGGGCCTGCATGTCGGCAACGAGCTGGTCGAGAGCGTTCCCACCCATCACCCTGGAGCGGTGCGTGCGCCAGTTCAGGTAGCCGAGAATCCGTTTCGAGAAGAGCTGGAGCAGCTTTGGATCGGGAAGAGGACCCAGATGGGGGTCGGAAAGGTGAGCAAGTTTCAGCATCGTGCGCGCATCATCAAAGCAAACGGCGCTGCGTCAAGGAAAAACGCGGCGCCGTATTAAAGACAATGCATTTTCAGAAACCGGTGCTCCATTTGCCAGAGACCGGTGTTCCGAGCGTCAGTTGCTCGGGAACGTCATCAGGATCGCTGCAATCCGGGGATTTGTCAGATCGACGGACGGCTTCCAATGGAAGGACCGCGGGCGGCGGCGACGGGTAAAGAATGTGCTCAGCATGATCTGTTCTCTTGTTTTGGTTCGGCTGTTTTGTCGATGGGGACGCGCCGTATTTATCCTGCAGTTGCCTGCTTCGTAATCAATCTGCTGCTCAAATAGTCATCTTCATGCTGATTGTGTAGTCTATTTAATAGCGCGGCTGCCCTGCGTTGGTTGCATAGGTTAAACGACCGTATACTTTGAGAAGATCGTTTCTTTTTTGAGTTTCTGTCCATGCTGAAATTTTTTGCCCTATTGCCGCCCCGCCTGACCAAACGGCTGATTTACGGTCAGTCGCTGCTGCGGAATCCGTTTTCCCTGGGCGTCCGGATCCTTGTGCGAAATGAGGACGATCACGTGCTTCTCGTCCGCCACAGCTACATGCGCGGCTGGTATCTTCCAGGCGGAGGCGTGGACGGCGGCGAGGTCATGGCCGAAGCGGCCGTGCGCGAGCTACAGGAAGAGGCCGGTATTTCGGCGACGGAGGATCCGCGCCTGCTTGGTGTCTATCTCAACCGGGAAAGCTTCGGCCGCGATCACATCGCACTTTTCGAGGCGGTTGCTTGGGAGGCCCTGGACAGTTTTCTCCAGCCGAACAGGGAAATCCTGGAAGCGCGTTTCTTCCGCCCGGACGATCTGCCGGTAGATACGACACGGGCGACTGCGGAGCGCATTGCCGAGTTCTGTCTCGGCACCCGTGTGCAGGAACCGGGCGCCGGCGGATACTGGTGAGGGAGATCTTCAGGGGCAAGTGGAATAGCCATCCAACGGCGGCCCTGAGTCCCGTAATGCCGATCAGCCGAGATGCTGTAAACGGCTATTTCAGCCCTTTAACCGGTACTATCCTTCTCGTCCCGGTTCGTTCGGATTGCTGGAGAAAAGTGCAATCTTGTTGCCTTGAGGATCGCGCAGGTAGCCAACATAGAACCGGGGTCCGTAAGACGCACGAAAGCCCGGCTGGCCCTCGTCGGAACCGCCTGCGAGAAGCGCGGCGGCGTGAAGCTCGCGAACCTCCTTCTGAGTGCGTGCCTCAAATGCAACCATAGAGCCGTTACCAGCCGAGGCCGGTCGCCCATCGTAGGGTGGCTTGACGTAGAAGTCAGGCAAAACGGCAGACTGACCGGGTTGTACGGGCAGCACGTAACTCAGTCCCTCAGGTCCTTCCTCAAGTTCGTAACCAAGGGCTGGCAGGAACGCGGAATAGAACCTTCTTGCGCGTGCGATGTCATCCGCACCGACTGTCACGTAGGCAATCATGCTTCGTGCTTCCGTCCTGAAGTTTGGTCCTTCAAACGCGTTTACAGCACTGTTGTAATGCCACCATTCAAATCGGCCAACAATGCGATCTCTTATGAACCTCTAAAGTCGACATTGGCGTAATTGCGGCGAAAGCCCTTTTTCCCGCAACACGGCCGCTGCATCCGTTCAGTCCAGCGTCCGTATTCTGTTGAGGTTGCCGCCGAGCGCGGGCCGAGTTGATAGGTCCTGCTCCCGAGCCGTCCGCCGGGAGTTCAGGCGGCCCTGAGCCGTTCCCGGTTGTGGGGCGCATCGAAATCCAGAACCGGTCCGGCCGGTACGATCCCGTTTGGATTGATGGAGCCGTGCGAGCCGTAATAGTGCTGCTTGATGGTCGCCAGGTCGACCGTCTCGGCAACACCCGGCGTCTGGTAGAGGTCGCGGAGATAATTCGACAGGTTCGGGTAGTCGGCGATGCGGCGGAGATTGCACTTGAAGTGCCCGACATAGACGGCGTCGAACCGGATGAGGGTCGTGAACAGGCGCCAGTCGGCCTCCGTCAGCCGGTCTCCGGCAAGGTAGCGCCGGCTCTCCAGAAGGTCGTCCAGCCAGTCCAGCGTGTCGAAAACCTCTGTGACCGCTTCTTCATAGGCGGGCTGCGTGGTGGCGAAACCGGCCCTGTAGACGCCGTTGTTGACGCCGTCATAGACACGGTCGTTGATCCGGTCGATTTCCCGGCGAAGATCGGCCGGGTAATAGTCGGAACGCGATCCGGTCAGATCGTTGAAGGCGCTGTTGAACATGCGGATGATTTCGGCGGATTCGTTGTTGACGATGGTGCCGGTTTTCTTGTCCCACAGGATCGGCACGGTCGCCCGGCCGTTATAGTGCGGGTCGGCCTTCACATAGATCTGCCAGGCATAGTCGGAACCGGTGACCGGATCCGGCGTTTTGAAGGTCCAGCCGTTTTCCAGCATCAGGGGTTCGACGGCCGTGACCGGTATCAGATCCTCCAGGCCTTTCAGCTTGCGGAAGATCAGGGTGCGGTGGGCCCAGGGGCAGGCTAGCGATACGAACAGGTGATAGCGGCCGGCTTCCGCCTTGAACCCTCCGGTCCCGCTCGGGCCTGCGCTGCCGTCCGTTGTGATCCAGTTCCGGAAAGCGGAGTCCTTGCGTACGAATCGTCCGCCGCTGGACTTCGTATCGTACCATTGATCTTTCCAGACGCCGTCGACCAACAAACCCATGATAAACCTCAATTCTCTTGCGTTTCCTGAAGAATGTGGCCCGAATCCAGGGAAATGCAACGGTTTGAATGGTGTGTTTCCCCCAGGTGGACAGTCGGTAGCTAAGGGGCGGGAACCCCGGATTTTCGGTTGCCTGCGAAAAAATACGCTGGACCGGCTGCCATCTTACGTGCTATCGGCGATCCACTTTTGGCAAAGCCCGCCGACAGAAAGTGACTTATCGCCGATGATGACCGGTTCCACATTGCGACGACGAAGCAGCCGACGAGACATTTCTCGTCTGTTCCGTCGCGGCTGACCGGTTCCCCCTTCCGTCGATATCAAGGCAGGGCATGAAGGCAGGCGCGAATTCCAGTTTGCTTGCCAGGAAATGCCACATGAAATCCGAAAATTGGTTCATTCGTCTCGAGGATGCCGCAGACACGGCAGAGATTGACGCCCTTCAGGCCGCAGCATTCGGTCCGGGACGGTTTGCGCGGACAGCCTTCCGGATCCGCGAAGGCGTTCCGCATCTGCCTTCCCTGAGCTTCGTCGGTTTGTCCGGTCCAACCCTGGCCGGATCCGTACGTCTCACGCCGATTACCATCGGCTCGACGCCGGCCCTGCTGCTCGGTCCCCTGACCGTGGCACCTGAATTCAAGAATCGGGGGCTTGGAAAGCTGCTGCTGCGGACCGCCATCGATGCATCGGCCGCGGCAGGCGAAACGGCCATCCTGCTGGTTGGAGATGCGCCTTACTACGGTCCCATGGGGTTCCGGCAGGTTGCGTTCGGCTCCATCCAGCTGCCCGGTCCGGTCGACCCGGCGCGGGTTCTGATTGCGCCGCTCAACGGCAGTGAGCCGCCGAGCGGGCAGGTGCGCGGCGGGCGGAACTGATCCCGCCGCCTTCGGTCAGCGACCTTCCCGATACCAGGTCAGCGACAGGGCGCCGAGCAGGACTGCCAGCCCGATCAGGCCGAGGAACAGCGGGTAGCGGTCGATCCCGTTCAGTACGCTGGCGTTCGTCGTCTTAAGGCCGATCCAGCCGGTTCCCGCGTAAGACGCCGCCTGACGAAGCGGCACGATACGCGGAATGTCCACTCCGCCGCCAAGATCGGCCAGGCGCCGGGTAACGCCGCCCGTCACCAGGCTGGTGGACTCGAGTACGGATGTGGTCGACAGGACGTCGGTATATTCCTTCGGATTTTGCGGTCCGGCGTGAACCAGAGCCGTCTTGTCGCCCTCGGTGACCGTGAACAGCCCGGCTTCCGTGGTCGTCATGGAGCCGCGCCACAGACCGGGATCGCCTTCCGTCATGGTGACCGGCGTCTCCTTGCCCGACGGTGATTTGACGGTGACCTCATCGATGGTTTCCCCGAGAGACTGGCGTTCGACGATCAGTTCCGGACCGCGCATGGAGACCCGCAAGGCCTCTTCCTCCAGGTCCGGTTCCTTCATCAGCCAATGGGCGAGACGGCGCAGCAGCGGCACATGAGGGCCGCCGCCTTCATAGCCGCGGGCCCAGAGCCAGACATGATCGGACATGAGCATGGCAACGCGGCCCTCGCCCTCGCGATTGAGCACCAGAAGCGGCTTTTCGCCGGGGCCGGTCATGAGCGTCTGGCCCGTATCGACCTCCGTATCGACCAGACGGAACCAACGGCTCCAGTTGGGCGGGTTGGCGGTTGCGCCCGGAAGCCCACGGGTTACCGGGTGCCGGGACCCGAGATCCGCGACGGCGGCATGATAGGGCTCTTCCAGGATTTCGCCTGTGGGCCGGGCCGGAAGGATCGGGGCCAGCGGTGTGCGATACAGGCTGCCGGCCTCCGCATAGTCGGGTCCACCAGCCAGAAGCACGGCGCCGCCGTCGCGCACGAAGCGGGCGATGTTGTCGAAATAGAGCATCGGCAGCACGCCACGACGCACATAGCGGTCAAAGATGATCAGGTCGAATTCGTCGATCTTGACCGAGAACAGCTCGCGGGTCGGAAAGGCGATCAGGGACAGCTGGTTGATCGGCGTTCCGTCCTGCTTTTCCGGCGGACGCAGGATGGTGAAATGCACGAGATCGACCGAGGCGTCCGATTTCAGAAGATTGCGCCAGGTGCGCTCGCCTGCATGGGGCGAGCCGGACACCAGGAGCACGCGCAGGTTTTCCCGGATGCCGTCGACGGTGACGACCGCCTTGTTGTTGAGCGTCGTGAGCTCGCCGTCCAGCGCTTCCGCTTCGAATTCGAAGATATTGTCGCCGCCATGGGCGATCTCGACCGGAATGTCGATGGTTTCGCCAAGCGATGCGTTGCGCTCGCTGACCACAGCGCCATCCCTGCGGACGATCAGGCGCACGCGCCCCGTCGGCCGGGTGTCGCGCCCATGGTCGACGACTCGGACCGAGATGATCTGTTCCGAGCCGACCAGTCCGAACCTCGGTGCCTTGTGCAGGATCAGGCGCCGGTCCCGTTCATCCGCCGTTCCGGTTATCAGCCCATGAATGGGGGCATTGAAACCCAGGCTTCCGGGATTGGCCGGCACGTCGTGCACCTGACCGTCCGTGATGAGGATGGCGCCGCCGACCCGGTCGGGCGGAACATCGGACAGACCGTCGGCGAGCGACTGGAACAGAGTGGTTCCGTCGCCGTTACCGGCGTTCTTCGCCTCGATGCGCCGGACCTCGAAGCCGGGCAGGGCCTCCAGGCGTTTCTGCAGTTCGTCAACGGCCGTTTCCGTTTCCTCTGGCCGGTCGGCGAGCAACTGGCTCTGGCTCTTGTCGACGACCAGTGCGACCACGCTGGACAGCGGTTGGCGGTTTTCGCGTTCGACGGCCGGGTTGGCGAGTGCAAGAGCCACCAGCGCCATGGTGGCGACGCGCAGGAACCAGCCTCTGAGGCGCATCAGGGCGGTAATCGTCGCCAGAGCCGCAACCAGCAGGACCGCGGCGGCGAGCGCCCACACCGGAATGAGCGGATCGAAGGAGAGGGACCAGATCATGAATGGTGTCTCCTCATTGTCCGAGCCGTTCCAGAAGGGCCGGAATATGAACCTGATCGGCCTTGTAGTTGCCGGTCAGGCCGTACATGACGATGTTCACGCCGGACCGGAAAGCATAGTCGCGCTGCACCGCATCGTCCGGGACCGTGGGAAACAGGAAATTGCCCGTATCGTCGATTGCCCAGGCGCCGGCGAAGTCGTTGCCGGTGATCAGTATGGGCGATACGCCGTCGCCGGCCCGAACCGGGCGTTCGCCGCTGGCCGTCGGCGCTTCGTCCAGGCTTTCGACCCACAACTGGCCTGTGGCGTAGCGTCCGGGAAAGGTGTCCAGAAGGTAGAAAGCCTTTGTCAGGACGTGGTCGGGCGGCACCGGCTCCAGCGGTGGAATGTCGAGGCCGCTGAGGATTTCCCGCAGCTTCGCGGTTTCCGGCGTGTTGGCGAAACTGTTCGCCGATGCGGTGAGCTGATCTCTTGTGTCGAACAGGATCGTTCCGCCGTTGCGCATGAAGGTATCGATGCGCGCCATGGTCCGGTCGGTCGGCTTTTCCGCAGCCGGATCGATCGGCCAGTAGAGCAGGGAATAAAACGACAGTTCGTCGCGGGCGATGTCGACGCCGACCGGCTCCCCGGGTTCAAGGGCCGTCCGTTCGGTCAGGAACTGGGTCAGGCCGAAAAGCCCGGCATAGCTCGTGTTGTCGATCTGGGAGTTGCCCGTGATGACATAGGCAAGCCGCGTCTTGAGGGTGGATTCCAGGGCGCGGACGTCGTCGGAGTTCGACTGTGCATGCGCCCTCGGAGCGGCTGCCCCAAGCAGGCCGAAAGCCAGGACGACCGCCGCAACCGAGGCCACGGATCGGCGCAGGTGCAATCGGCTCAGGCCGCCGGCCAGCAGGATGACGATCAGTGCATCCGCCAGCAGAAGCAGGAAGGTCAGGCTGAAGAACGTGGCGCGCAGATCAACCGGATCGGATGAGGGGTAGCCCATGACCGTAGCGTTTTCGCCGAGCTGATCCGTATCCAGAGGAGACAGGACGTCCTCTTCCCCGAGCAGATTCAGGGCCCTGAAGCCGTCCTCGCTGCCATAAAGGCCGGGCGGGATCTTGCGGCTGGCATGGGCGTCGCGGAAGTCGGACATGGTGACCGGGGTCACTTCCGGCGGCGGGGCGGAAAACCGCCCGAAGCCGTCGAGCAGGCGCAACGGCGGCAGGACGTTTTGTACGGCAGCACCTGCATCTCCCGTCGGCGAGCCCTGGGGGGCAACGTTCGAGACCGCCAGGATCCGGCGCAGCATGTCAACAAACACGCCGGACAGCGGCAGGTTGGACCAGGAGGATTCTCCGGTGACATGAAACAGGACGATCGTGCCGCGTCCTTTCGGAGCGGCGGTGACCAGAGGTGTCCCGTCCTCCAGTGTCGCCCATGTGCGGTCGGGCAGGTCGGATGTGGGCTCGGCCAGCACCTGACGGCTCACGGTAACCTCGGCGGGAACCTTCAGGCCGGCGAAGGGCGAATCCGCGGTGAAGTCCGCCAGCCGTTGCGGCTGTTTCCACGACAGGCTTCCCCCGAGAGACCGGTCGCCCTTGCGCAAGGGGACCGGGATCAGATCGTCGGTCCCGCCTGCCGTGCGCGGACCCGCGAAGCGGACCAGAATGCCGCCGCCGGAAATCCAGTCGCCCAGTTCCCTGACGATATTGTCCGGCAGGCGGCCGACGTCGGCCAGGATGAGCACGGAAACGCCCTGGTCCAACAGGGTCGGTATGGAGACCGCAAGATCGGCCTGGCGCGGGACACGGATATCGGAAAAGGGGCTCAGGGCCCGCTGCAGATAATAGAGCGGCGACAGAAGCGGCTGGGCGAGATCGGCGGATTGCCCGGAAACCAGACCGACTGTCCTGCGGCGCCAGCTGTCGTCGATCAACTGAACGGCGCCTGCGGCGTTCTCGCCGACGATTTCCACCCGTGCAATGTCATTGCGCAGTTCGCTCGGCAGTTCGAAGCGGGCCTCGGTTTCAGTGGCCGATCCTTCGAACACCGCCTGGGTCTGGCCCAGGGTCAGGCCTTTCAGGTCGAGCGCGCGCAAGGCAACCGTGGGCTCCGGGTCATCCGGGTGCCGGACGACGGTCATGGACAGGGCGTCGGTGTCATTGGACAGGGCCTTCAGTCCCTTCGGCGTGCGCAGGCCGTCAAGAACGGTGATCGGCGCGTCTCCGGCGATTGAGGCGAGATCTTCCTGGAACCGGGAGGCCGCGTTCTGTTGGGTGCCGTCGCTCAGCCAGATTACGGCACCGGGAGGCGTGGCCTGGGCAGCCTTTCGCAGGCCGGCGATCAGTTCGCTTCTGTTGGGAGCCCAGGCGCGGGGCTGAAGGGCGCGCAATCGTTCAAGGGCTGTTGTCGCCGTCGCGGGAACTAGCGGTTGCGACGGGCCTTCCGCCGTTGCCGCGAACAGGACCGGCTGGCTCTTGTTTTCCAGACCGCTCAGTAGCTGTTCGGCGGCCGTGACCTGCTCGTCCCAACTCTTCGCGGAGGTCCAGCCGTTGTCGAGAAGGAGCCACAAGACGCCGTCACCGCTGTCGACCTCTTCCGCCGGGCGCCAGATCGGGCCTGCCAGGGCCAGGATCAGACAGGCGGCGAGCGTGAGCCGCAGCAGGGTCAGCCACCAGGGGCTGCGTTGCGGCGTTTCCTCGTGCTCATCGATATCGAGCAGCAGCCGGGTCGGCGGGAAGGAGACTTCCCGGGGCCGTGGTGGCATGAGGCGCAACAGCCACCAGATGACCGGCAGCAGGACCAGGGCCGCGAGGGCCCAGGGTGCCGCGAATGCAAGGGGAAGGCCGGCCATGCTAGTAGTTCCCCTGGCTCAGTGTTTCGCTACCGCCGGAGAGCGAGCTGTGCAGCACAAGCAGCGGTTCGGCCGGCGGCCGGTCCGTATGGTGCAGGACATAGGTCCAGCCTGCGCGCTTCGCCATGTCGCGGATTTCCGCCCGGTGGGCTTCCAGACGGTCGCGGTAGGCCTTGCGCCAGCTTTCCGCCCGGCCTGTCGTCAGCCAGATGCCTCGTTCCAGGTCGTGAAACTCGATCCGTCCCTCGAACGGAAATGTTTCCTCGATCGGGTCGAGCACCTGCACCAGATGGCCGCGCGCGCCGGTTCCGGCGACACGGGCGATCCATGCGGCAATCTCTTCGATCGGGTCGAGCATGTCTGCGATCAGGACCACATCGGAGAAGCGCTTGATCGGGGTTGCGTCCGGAAAGGCGGCCGGCTTGGCCAGATGGGTCAGGGCATCGGCGACCCGTTCGGCCGCCCTGCGGTCGGAAAAGGGCCGGGTAATCCCCGGCAGACCGACGCGTTCACCGGTCTCGGCAAGCATGTCGGCGAGCGCAAGCATGAGGACGATGGCCCGGTCGCGTTTGGAGACCTTCGCCAGTTTCGACTGAAACAGCATGGACGGCGACAGGTCGGCCCAGAGCCAGACGGTGTGCGCCGCTTCCCATTCGCGTTCGCGCACATAGAGATGATCGTCACGGGCCGACCGGCGCCAGTCGATCCGCTTTGCCGGCTCGCCCATATTGAACGGCCTGAACTGCCAGAAGCTTTCGCCGGGGCCGGAGCGCCGGCGGCCGTGCCAGCCGGCAATGACGGAGCTGGAGATGTGGCTGGCTTCCACCAGGAGATCGGGAAGGGCTTCCGCGACCGTGCGCGCTTCGCCGATAACGTTCGGCCATGTGGCCGGATCGATCCGGCTGTCGCTTTTCTGCAAGGCCATGATACCCCGCTCTCCCTGCCGTTAACCCACCCGCTCCTTCACCTGCGCAATGACACCACGAACCGTGTGGCCGTCCGCGCGCGCGGCGAAGGTGAGGGCCATGCGGTGTTGCAGGATCGGTTCGGCGAGGGCCAGGACATCGTCCACCGACGGTGCAAGGCGCCCTTCGACCAGCGCTCGGGCGCGGACGGTCAGCATCAGCGCCTGGCTGGCGCGCGGACCCGGACCCCAGGCGATGAGGTTGGTGATGTCATTGCCGGAGGTTTCGCCTTCCGGCGGGCGAGCCGCGCGGACGAGCTGAAGGATGGCGTTGACGACCGATTCACCGACCGGCATGCGACGGACGAGTTGCTGATATTCGGCCAGCTCCTCCGCACTCATGGCCGTCTGGGCGACGGCCTGGTCGGCGCCTGTGGTTTCCAGCAGGATCCGCCGCTCGGCCTCGAGATCGGGATAATGCACGTCGATCTGCATCAGGAAGCGGTCGAGCTGGGCTTCGGGCAGGGGATAGGTGCCCTCCTGCTCCAGCGGGTTCTGCGTGGCCAGCACGTGGAAGGGGCGCGGCAGGTTGTGCGGGTGGCCGGCGACGGTCACGTGATATTCCTGCATGGCCTGAAGGAGTGCCGACTGGGTTCTGGGGCTGGCGCGGTTGATTTCGTCGGCCATCAGCAACTGCGAGAAGACCGGGCCGGGAATGAACCGGAACGCGCGGCTGCCGTCGGCGGCCTGTTCCATGACTTCCGCGCCGAGGATATCGGAGGGCATCAGGTCGGGCGTGAACTGGATCCGGCGGGCGTTCAGGCCGAGGACCGTGCCGAGGGTTTCCACGAGCTTGGTCTTGGCGAGGCCGGGAACACCGACCAGAAGGCCGTGACCGCCGGCAAGGATCGTGACCAGGCTTTGCTCGACCACCTTGTCCTGACCGAAAATGACGCGGGAAATATCCGCCTTGGCTTCGGTGATGCGGGTAACGGCGCGCTCCGCGTTTTCGGCAATCGCCTCGAGATCGGCTTCGGACGTGCCGGATGGGGACGGGGTCATGACGCTCATAAATCACCTTTGCTGTTATTGGTGTTCAAAGCCAGGCGGCAGGCGCAGTGTCGCTTTCATTCCCTGTTGCTGATTTCCGCTTTTCTTGTCGCGACTCGATCAGTCTGACACCATATTAACCGTTAGATAAGTCGCAAATTCTAGCGAGACAGAGGCAAGGGGCGAGAAATTTCCGTACCGGCTGCCGTCGGACGATAAAAACGGCAGTCCGGCAGGCCCCGACGGGAAAAACTTGAACACATACGGGATTGAGACAATTGCCATTGTCGAATGACGACGTAAAAAAAATGCCGCCGGGCCTTGCCGCGCTGATGCGCCGGGCGGGGGATGCGGACAGGAAACCGCCACCGGTAGAACGCTGGAATCCGCCGTTTTGCGGCGATCTGGACATAAGGATCGCGGCCGATGGCAGTTGGTCCTATATGGGCAGCGTCATTCAGCGGGAGGCTCTGGTTCGCCTGTTCGCTTCCGTTTTGCGCAAGGATGCAGACGGGCGCACCTATCTGGTCACGCCTGTGGAGAAGATCGGGATAACCGTCGATGATGCGCCATTCGTCGGCGCCGAACTTTATGTGGACGGGGATGGGGAAAAGCGGAAACTGACGCTGAGAACAAATGTCGGTGATGTCGTCGACATCGACAGAGACCATCCTTTGAGGTTCGAAAAAGATCCGGCAAACGACGGGTTGAAGCCTTATGTTCTGGTGCGGGGGCGACTTGAAGCCCTCATGTCGCGTGCGTTGCTCTACGAGTTGGCGGAGCTCTTCGAGGAGAGGCAGTGCGACGGACAAACGGAACTCGGTGTCTGGAGCGGTGGGACATTTTTTGCCATTGAGCCGGAAATGAGCTCTGATCGGGCATGATTGGGAAGAGGTAAGTGATCCGCGCATGAATGACGTTCCATCCGCACTGGCAAAGCACGGCATCGACGTTCTCGGCGATATCCGCAGCATGCTTCGGCACAATACGGAAGCACCGGCCGTGCGCGATACCGGGGACCATATCCTCAACCCGGACCTTGGCCCCTATGCGCGCTGGGAGGGTCCGCCCCGCGACGCGGCGGTGCTCATCCCGATCATCGAACACGATCGCGAGCCGATGGTGATCCTGACCGTTCGCACCGCGCATCTGTCGTCCCATGCCGGGCAGATCGCGTTTCCAGGCGGCAAGATCGACAAGGAGGACCGCGGGCCGGTTGCCGCCGCCCTTCGCGAGGCGGAAGAGGAGATCGGCCTGGAGCCGAAGGCCGTCCGGCTGATCGGCGAACTTTCTCCCTATCTGACCGGATCGGGGTACCGGGTTGTTCCGGTGGTGGCGGAAGTCGCTCCCGCTCAACGGCTGACGCCCAACCCGTATGAGGTCGACGATGTGTTCGAGGTTCCCCTGTCTTTCCTGATGGATCCGGCGAATCATCTAAGACAAAGCCGCAAGTGGGAAGGCCGCGACCGGTACTTTTATGCCATGCCGTTCGGAGAACGGTATATCTGGGGCGTGACCGCCGGAATCATCAGGTCATTGTACGAAACGGTTTATCGCTAATGCTGCGTCTTCTTCTGGCCAACATCATCCTGTTTCTCCTGCCGTTTCTGGCCTATGGCTTCTGGTTGTGGCTGAACAACAAGGCCCATGTCTCCGAACATTGGCGCAAAGGGCCGATGGCCTGGCTCGCTCTGATCGGCATCGCGCTGGTGGGCGTGAGCTTCATGATCCTGGCTTCGATCAAGCAGGCGCCGGACGGGGCGGAATATCGGCCGGCCCACATGGAAGACGGGGTCTTCGTTCCGGGGCGCTACGAATAACCGATGACACAGCTGTCCAATGCGTCCTGGTTGCAGACGCCTGCCATTCAGCGGGTCTTCGACGCAGTCGAACAGGACGGCGACCGGGCCATGGTCGTGGGCGGCGCGATCCGCAACACCCTGCTTGGTCTTCCTGTCGCCGACGTCGATATCGCAACCACGGCGCTGCCGGATGAGGTGGCCGCCCGGGGTCGCGAAAGCGGCCTGAAAGTCGTGCCCACCGGCATCGATCACGGCACGGTTACACTGATCAGCAAGGGCATGGCCTATGAGGTGACGACGCTCCGCAAGGACGTGGAAACCTTCGGCAGGCAGGCGCGGGTGGTCTTCGGCACCAGCTGGATCGACGACGCCCGCCGGCGGGACTTCACGCTCAATGCGATTTATGTCGACCGGCATGGCGAGATTTACGATCCGCTCGGCGGCGTCGAGGACTGCCTTGCCCGAAGGGTGCGTTTTATCGGCGACCCGGAGGAGCGAATCCGGGAGGATTATCTCCGCATCCTGCGCTTCTTCCGTATTCACGCAGCCTATGGGCTTGGGGCGCCCGACCCGGCCGGGCTGAGCGCCTGCATCCGGGAGCGGGACGGCCTGCGGCATCTGTCGGCGGAGCGGATCGGCGTGGAAATGAAAAAGCTGGTCGGTGCGCCGCTTGCGGCCGACTGTCTTGCGCTGATGGAAGACAGCGGACTCCTGGAAATCACCACCGGCGGAATTTCGCGGATCGCGGATTTCAGGGCTTTAAGGAGCCTCGACGATGTGGCGGAAGAGACCCGCCGCCCCGAGCTCGGTTTTGCGGTGCTGTCCGGCTTTGTCGACGAGGATCTGGACCGGATCGCCGACCGGTTCCGCCTGTCGAACGCCGAGCGGAAACGGATGCACGGAGCGTTGGCTGCGGCAACGGACATCAGCGCGGGCGGCGCCGATCCGGAAGTTTTCCGTTTGCTTTACCGCCATGGCCGGGAAAGCTTCATCGACGGCCTGCTGGCCGTCTGGGCGCAGGCGAAAGCGGGCGGGACGTCCGCTGATCGCGAGCCGGTGTTTTGCGATGCGTTGAAACAGGGGCGGAACCTTGAAATCCCTGCCTTCCCGCTAAAGGGGGCGGACCTGATGGCGGCGGGACTGCCGTCGGGACCCCGGATCGGCGAAACCTTGAAACGGCTTGAGGAGGAGTGGCTCGACAGCCGCTTTTCCCTGAGCCGGAAGGACTTGCTCGAACAAATATGAGCAATGCGAAACGTTCCGGAAATTAACGAAATGTTTCTGGTAATTCGTGCCGATCAATCAAATCATAGTCTTCTTTTAAACTTCTCTGTTATCCCTGCGGCATCTGAGCGCTTTTAATCTCCAGGTGGCAGCATGAATGTCGCAGTTGTATCCGATGGGATGTTGAAAGAGGGGTCCAATGTCCGGAATATTCCCTTCTTTTACACGTCCAAGCTCTTTTCGATGGGCGAGGTTTCCTCTCGAAACCTTCAGGAGATGCACCTGCTCGTCATTGAACTGGAAGGTGCCACCGGAGAGCACGTCGAGAGTTTGAAAACAGCGCTCGCGGGCGTGCCGGACCTGCCCAAACTCTGCATCGTCTCCAGGGCCAATCGACGAGAGGTCGTGCAGGCGGCAGCGTTTGGCAAAGTCGAGATCTTCGAGAGAGACCAGGATCTTACGGCGCTTGTCCGCAAGATGCGGGACATGTTGCAGCCGGATTTCGAGGCATTGTTTCCCGAAACAACACCGGAGACGACCCGGCAAGCGTTTCTGCAGACTGTCGCCTGTCTTGACGAAATCGTACTCGCGGCGGCGTCTTCGCGGCCGATGCCTGTGAGAACGCTTGCCCGAACCCTGCATCACATCTATTCCGCCCTGACCCGGGACGGGATCACCGCATGGCTGAGTGCGGTCCGGATCCATCACAGCCACACCTATCGGCATTCCATGATAGTGGCCGGTCTGGCCGGAACCTTCGCACAGACCTTGGGCTGGTCGCACAAGGAGCAGGAACTGCTGACCCTCGGCGGATTGATGCACGACATCGGCAAGACCCGGATTCCGCTTTCGATCCTGGACAAGCCCGGAAAACTCACGCCTGACGAAACCGAACTTGTCCGCCAGCATACGCTTTTCGGCCGGGACATCCTGAAAAGCCGGCTGGAAATTCCCTTCGAAGTCAAGAAAATGGCCGTCCAGCATCATGAGCTTCTGGACGGCTCCGGCTATCCGCAAGGGCTCGCCGGCGATCAGATCGATACCATGGTCCGGGTGATCACGATCTGCGATGTTTTCACGGCCATGACCGAAACGCGCTCCTACAAGGATGCGATCCCGCCGCGCAATGCCTATGCGGATCTCTGCACCATGAAGACCCAGCTCGATCAGGATCTGGTGCGGGCCTTTCAGCCGGTGGTGCTCAGCGTCGATCTGGGGGCCCTCAACCGGACGGTCGAATCCCTGTTCGACAGGAAGCGGGCAACCGGGACGACGGGCTAGAAAAAGATCCGGAAACCTGGTGTCAGGGCCATTTTACGACGGGGGGCATCGATGACAGGATCGATGCGACATTGCCGCCGGTCTTGAGCCCGAAGATCGTTCCGCGGTCGTAAAGCAGATTGTATTCCACGTAGCGCCCGCGCCGAATGAGTTGCTCGTCCCGTTCCGCCTCGCTCCAGGGTTTTTCGAAGTTGCCGCGAACCAGCGCGGGATAGATCTTATCGAAGGCCTGGCCAACGTCTTTGGTAAAGGCGAAGTCCGCGTCCCAGTCGCCGCTGTGCAGGTAGTCGTAGAAGATGCCGCCGATGCCGCGCGGCTCGTTGCGGTACTTGAGTTCAAGATTCCTGATCGTTGGTTGATCACGTTAGGACGGAAGTAAAGAGTTGCAATTTCGGATTAATTAGCCAAAATAGCTATTATGGATCTGAACAAGCTTAAAAAGTTATCTGCTCGTGAAGCAAAAAACCGCTTCGGCTACCTGATCGATATGGCTCGACAGGAACCTGTTTCAATCGAAAAGCATGGTAGGCCGGTGGTCGTCGTCGTGAGTGTCGAGGATTATGAGCGTATGGCGGTTTTATGTAATTCAGAAAAGAACAAGAACGACCGTGACTAAACCCGCATATCCTATAGTCGATATTTTTGCCGGGCCGGGTGGGTTGGGCGAAGGTTTCGCTTCCTTCGATGAGGAAATCGGACAGCCCCGATTTAAAAGCGTTGCTTCAATCGAAAGAGACGAGTTTGCTCACCGCACACTCCACCTACGCCATTTTCTGAGAACCTTTAGGGAAGGATTTCCCGATGAATATTATTCTTATCTCAAAAACAGAATTGATGTTGAGGAACTGTACTCAAAATATCCGAAGCATCGTGCTCACGCGAATGAAACGGCACTTCGTATTTCACTTGGGCCGGAAAATCACGATGTCGTTCGCGGCCTAATCGGCACGAAGCTAGCGGGTATAGATAAATGGGCATTAGTTGGGGGCCCGCCTTGCCAGGCCTATTCCCTAGTAGGTCGTTCCCGGATGATGGGCGATCCTGATTTTACGCAGGATGTCAGACATTTTCTTTATCGTGAGTACCTCAGGATAATCATAGATCATGCCCCACCCGTATTTGTTATGGAGAACGTGAAAGGGCTGCTCTCCGCTAAGATCAACGGTGAGCTCATCATCAATTTGATACTGTCGGATCTCGCGAAGCCGAAAGAGGCGTTAGGGCAAAGTGCGAACGGTCTTGGCTATCGCCTTTATTCGCTTTCAGAAGGCGAAATAGCCGGTTCCGGCTCTGACCCCCGGCTTTTTCTGGTTCGCGCGGAGGAGTTCGGTGTGCCTCAGGCGAGACATCGTATGTTCATCGTCGGAGTGCGGGAAGATATCCCGGTTATACCCGGAAGGCTCAAACCTCATAAACCGCCAACTGTCCGACAAGCAATTGGCGACCTTCCCTCCATTCGCAGCGGCCTGTCGAAAGGCGAAGACACATTCGAAGCTTGGGCCCGTGTTATAGAAGGTATTGATCCGGTTTCCGCCAGCGAATGGTTGAATGCATCCGGAACCACCCGAGATCTGTTCGATTCCTACAGTTATGACGTATGGAGTGAAAGATCAGCGCTCCCCAGGCGATCAACACGCTACCCTGACGTTTCGCGATTTCAGCACCCGGTTTTTGAACATCTTCACGACCATCGTCTAGACATTCTAAATGGCCATGAAGCACGTTCGCACATGGCTTCTGATCTCAAGCGGTATGCCTTTGCCGCATCGTTCGCCGCCATTACCGGCCGGAGCCCGAAACTGGCGGATTTCCCGGATGAACTGCTTCCGGATCATCGTAATGTTGATCTCGGGCGTGAAGGCAAAATGTTTGCCGACCGGTTCCGCGTGCAGCTTCCGGATCAGCCGTCAACCACTGTGACGTCTCATATATCAAAGGACGGGCACTATTTTATTCACTATGATCCGATGCAATGCCGTAGCCTGACTGTCCGGGAGGCCGCGCGTCTGCAGACCTTTCCTGACAATTACAAATTCGAGGGACCGCGTACGGCCCAATATCATCAGGTTGGCAATGCTGTTCCGTCCTACCTCGCTAAGCAGATAGCCGCTATCATCGCGGAGGTTCTGGATACGATGAAAGACGGAAACTCTTGACGGACAGGATTTCCAAAGAACACCGAAGCTGGAATATGTCCCGGATCAGGGGCAAGAATACGAATCCTGAAGTGCGTTTGCGCAAATTGCTTCATGGGGCCGGATACCGGTTCCGACTTCATGCACCCGACCTTCCCGGTAAGCCTGATATAGTTCTGAAAAAATACAGGACCGCGATTTTTGTTCACGGGTGCTTCTGGCACAGACATGAGGGTTGTGCCGGTGCGACTATGCCTAAGACAAGGATGGAATTCTGGACGGCAAAGTTCCAGGCTACCGTAGAACGCGATCTCAGGAAAAAAGAAGAGCTCAAACAGGCTGGATGGAAGGTAATAACCGTCTGGGAATGTGAGCTTAAGAAGGATCCGGAGGTGGTTTTAAAATCCATTATAAATCAGCTTCATAAATAGCATTGATCCCGGCCTCTTCGATTATATTTATAAAATATTATGAAAATGTATTCGCACATTCCTTGATTTTAGGCGCGTTCCTCGCCATATTTTTTGAGACAGGAGAGAAATATGCGCGACAAACGGAAAAAATTTATCGATCTGGCTGAAGCGCGTGTGAATCGCGCGATCAAAGATATTCGCCTTATCGGCAATCTCGCGAACAAGAATTCCTACGAATATTCGGATGAGGACGCGAAAAAAATGTTCCGCGCTCTACAGAAGGAGTTGGATTCGGCGAAGTCCCGGTTCACTGGTGACAGTGGCGGAAAGGATGCTGAATTCAAATTGGAGGGCTAATGGCGAATGAAACCAAATGGAAAAATGCTGCGCTGGACTTCCTTAGCAACGAGGCGGAGGAAGATGAAGGGCTCGGCAATGCAGGAATAGAGACCTACCGCGATGATCCTTATGCGAGCGTTGCTCGTGAAGTGGGGCAAAACTCGCGTGATGCCGGCGTTAAGCTTCCCGTTCGGGTTAGTTTTGACTTGCTGGACATACCGATTGAAGAAATTCCTGCAATCCAAAAGCTGCGTGACGGAGTCGAGTGTTGTCTTGATAAGGCCCTAGCATCTGGTGATAAGAAGGAACTGGCTTTTTTTGAGCAGGCTAGATCACGGCTGGACCAAAGCAACCTCAAGGTTCTGAAAATAGCCGACACTAATACCACCGGCCTCACGGGTCCGGCGCAAGCGGGAACTCCGTTTCATTCATTGGTAAAAGGTTCTGGTGTGAGCCGAAAGGACAGCGATTCATCCGGTGGATCGTTCGGCATAGGCAAGAATGCAGCCTATGCTATTTCTGATATCCAAGCAGTGTTCTACTCTACCTTGTATGAGGATTCTCAGACGAAGAAGCCTAGGTTTCTCGCGCAAGGCAAAGTCGTTTTGGTATCGCATAACGATAAAGAAGGAATACCAAGACGCGCGCAGGCATATTGGGGGAAACCGGGATTCAAGCCCTTTGATGAACCGGGTGAGGCCCCGGCATGGCTACATCGGGATGAGATCGGCACTTCGGTGTTTGCCATGGGCTTTCGGGAAACGCACGATTGGCAGGCAAGGATCGCCTATTCCCTGATCCAAAATTTCTTCCATGCCATTCACGAAGGTGAGATGGAATTTTCTATAGACAAAGGCAATGTCAAGATAACGAAGGCCACATTGACAACGCTCTTTTCCGATGAAGCCATTGCAGCAGCTGCTAGACAAAACAACGCCGAAGACGCGTTCCTTTTGGCTAGAAGCCTATACCGTTGCCTAACTTCTTCAGATGCAAAAGAAGAATCAATTTACAACGACGAGATAGGGGAAGTAATTGTTCGGGTCCTAGTCGAAGAAAATCTCCCAAAAAGAGTTTTCATACTACGAAATGGAATGGTTATTACGGACAGTCTAGTTCATTTTGGTGATAAATTGAGCCGCTTCCCCATGTATCGAGATTTCGTGGCTCTAGTAATCCCTAAAGAGAAGAAGGGGAGCGCATACATCCGGTGGCTTGAAAGCCCGCGGCATGATGAGCTTTCTGCCGAGCGCCTGCCCGACCCCGCGAGTCGTGAAAAGGCCAAGCTGGTCATGAAAAGGCTCGCAAAGCAGATACGTGACGTGCTCAAGTCATATACCCTAACGGAATATGATGACGAAGTATCTGCGGATGAAATGGCGCAATACTTCCCACCATCGTCCGGCGATCCTTCCGAAGGAAATAAATCAGACAATGACAATCCTGAGACGCTTACCTATTCTTTAGAACCTCGGAAGCCCCGCGCAAAAACTTCAGACTCCGCGTCCGGCGAGGGAGTGGGTGGAGGCCTTCGTCCCGGTACAAAGGCTGGCCCTGGTGCTGGGCCAGGGCCAAGGCCAGGATCGCAGCCGCGTCCGCAGCCCGGACAGGGAGGGCAAGGAAACTCACGCGTCATATACTTGGAGGATGTCCGGAATATTCCAGCTGCGGACAGGGACGCAACGAAGCGGGCTGTGTTCTTCACGTCGGCGGAGGGCGGGGCGGCTACGATTGCTATCGACGCAACTGGTTTGGCCGCCAGTGAACGCCTTTCAGTGATTGCTGCTTCTGGCGCAGAAGTGCGGAATGGTCAGCTTCATAGGAAGATCGTAGCCGGTGAACGAGTACGAATTGATCTTCAATTTTCAGAGCCTTATTGCGGTCCGATCGAGCTACAGGCAGTGGTAGAGCCTGACGGGGGTGAAAGGCAATGAAGGTCAATGATAAGACAAGATTTTCGCATCCCGTTCTGAATGACAACACCGGGGACTACCTTTCGGGAGCGTTCTCAATGACCTTCTCGGTCAGTGAGAAACCTGACCTCGATAAGTCTCAGGTTGCACTTGAATATGTTGTCAATCTTAGTGAGCCTTCGCTGCTCAAGCTGGTAGAGGAGGGCAAAGCCAGTGTCGGCATATTTGTCTCTTGCCTTGATACTTATTTTGGGCAGTTAATCCCTCTTGGACTGCATGATAGTGGCTTTGCATTTGATCCTGGGGAACTGGTTGGCCGGGTTACAATTAGGCCAGTGATTTGGGCACGAAGCCCGATTACCACTTTCCCTCTAAACAACTGTCATGAAGAATTCGGAAGCGGCACGTTGTCCTTCGTGTCGGGTACAATACTCGCTATCGATGATGAAGTGGTCATAAACGTTGGCCGCGAAAAACTTGCCCAGATCGAAACAATATTTACGATCGCAAAGGCGGATGATCTGGAAGATGGTATGCTCAGCGTCCTGCTGGATTCCGACCGTATCAAGGTATTGGTAGCACCAGACATTTTTAGTACCGTAAATAACCTCAGAGGAAATGCGCGTGGAAAATCGATTGTCCTAAACAGCGTTTTCCTTCCCGCCGTGATTCAGGTCCTGGACAGCCTTCGTGATGGTGCTACCGCCTATGAAGGACGCCGATGGTATCGGATTTTTACTGCCAAGTGTGATCACCTTGGCATCGATGTCGAAGCGCCGGAACTGTGGCGGGATGCCCAGCGGCTGTTGGAAGTTCCGTTTAAACAGATCCAAATTAACAAGGAGGCGCTAGGGGCATGACGAGGCATAAACTGAAGTATCTTTCCGAGCAGACAGTTGAAAAGCTTCGTAAATCAATTCCGTTGAACATCGATAGATATAGCAGCGGCGACTTTATTGACCTTATGGCCGAGGGAGACTGGTCTCTTGAGCTTGATACGCAAGTTGATCTCTCACCGTTGAAGGACCTCGACCCCTCAGTGTCTCCATCAGCTGAAATTGCAAACTCGAAGCTGATGTGGCGTGCTCTTGGCCATCTGACACCGTCGCTTGCATATGAAGAGGGGATATGGGTTAGGTTGACGCATGTTGAGTGCCTCGAATTTGCGAGGGCAAGGTGGCTAAACGGAATTGATGATAAGGATGAAATTGCCAAGCGAGTTAGTGAGCACTTCTTTGCCAGCACGGTTGCGAGACGGCGGGACGACAACCCGGTTTCCCGTTTGTGGTGGAATTCCTACATTGCAAACATAATTGAACCTGATGGAAAGCTTCGGGCACTCAATCAGATTTTGAAAAAAGCTGATATCCGGCTCAACTTCGTTGAACGAAGCCTTACTGTATATCGACCGCCGATAGCTGCCGGAATTGTGCGATTGATGGAGCGAGACCCAAATCTGACCCAAAAGGAAGAAAATTTCCGAGCATTTATGAGAACCATCAATCGGCTTGGAGGAGGCATGCTTTTTGAAGCCATGTCAGTGGAAGAAGTTGATGCATTCATGGATGACTGTGCGAGCCGCGCCGGTTCCTAAGCTGATGGAACAAAGGGCGAAGTTGCCGAATATAAGTAACTTCACCGCTTCAAAACATTATACATCGTGAAACGCCAAAACAAAGAACAGCACAGGTATAATAGTCGTGGCGAACGATAATAATAGAAATAGATTTTGGACTGAAGACGAGTTGTCATCGGCGCTGGATGCGTACCTCTATATGCTCCGACTCGAGTTGTCCTCGGTTCCGTTTTCTATAAAAACAAACTCAGAAGTTCTCCGATCAGGTCCGCTGTATCGGCGAAATGAGGCCTCGATACGCTATCGCATGAGAAACATCTCCTGTGTTCTGGAGGAACGAGGTGCACCCATACTGCTGGCATTTTCTCCAGCGCCTCAAGTCGGGGTGAACGTGAAAAGGCGCTTGCATGCACTACTGGACGCAAGAGCAAGTGTGTTGGATTCAATCAATGCCTTAGCAAAAAAACCGAAAATCAGCTTCTCATTGCCTGACGCTACCGAAAGTCTGACTAAGCTCAAAAGCCTGCTATTGGATATTTCAGAACTGCAGGAGAAAAGCAGGACTGTCGGTATTGGCCACAACAATCCGCCGGAGACGCTTGAGTTTGACGTTAAGGAATTGTCGGAGGCTTATGCAGCGATTACAGCTATTGAAAGTGAGTTGGCGAAAAACGCTGCCGATAAAAAACGTATCGAATCCGAATCCGGAAAAATTGCAAAGCTGGGTATGAAAATTGCAATTTGGTCAGGTGAGCGATTTACAGATTTTGCAAAAGCCGGCGCTGTAGCTGCCGGCACGGGCTTTGGGCTGACCCTCTCGATCTTAGGCGGTCAGATCATCGATACCCTTTCCGCCCTTTTCGGCTATCTGTTCTGAGTTCAGAGGTCGGGAAATCATTGCAGCTTGTCAGTGGCTAATGAACAGGGTTAATGCTCCCTACCCTACAAGCACGATACCCCTTAAAACCCGCTTAGAAATCTGCAAGTTGTGCACTTGGAGCTAAAGCGACATGCTTTAGGAGCGTATCAGAAACCCCTCACTCACGGCCATTTCACGAGCGGGGGCATCGACGACAGGATCGAGGCGACATTGCCGCCGGTCTTGAGGCCGAAGATCGTTCCGCGGTCGTAAAGCAGATTGTATTCCACGTAGCGCCCGCGCCGGATGAGTTGCTCGTCCCGTTCCGCCTCGCTCCAGGGTTTTTCGAAATTGCCGCGAACCAGCGCGGGATAGATCCTATCGAAGGCCAGGCCGACGTCTTTGGTAAAGGCGAAGTCCGCGTCCCAGTCGCCGCTGTGCAGATAGTCGTAGAAGATGCCGCCGATGCCGCGCGGCTCGTTGCGGTGCTTCAGGAAGAAATAGTCGTCGCACCAGGACTTGTAGGCGTTGTAATCGGCGACCGCATGGGCGTCGCACGCCTGCTTCATGGCGTCGTGGAAGGCGACGGTGTCCGGATCGTTCTGGGTGCGGCGCGCGTCCAGCACCGGGGTCAGGTCCGCGCCGCCGCCGAACCACTGGCGGGTGGTGACCACCATGCGCGTGTTCATGTGGACGGCCGGAACATGCGGGTTCTGGGGATGGGCGATCAGGCTGATGCCGGAGGCCCAGAAACGGGGATCCTCGCTGGCGCCGGGGATCTGGCCGCGAAACTCGGGCGAGAATTCGCCGTAAACGGTCGAGACATGGACGCCGACCTTCTCAAAGACGCGGCCGTGCATCATCGACATGACGCCGCCGCCACCCTTTTCGCCGTTTGAACCGGTGCGCTCCCACGGGGTGCGCTCAAAACGGCCCGCCGGTCGATCGCTCAGCGGGCCTTTCAGCGCGCCGACTTCCTCTTCCAGAGCCTCGAAGCTGGCGCAGATGCGGTCCCGCAGTTCGGCGAACCAATGGGAGGCGACTTCCTTTTTGGTCTCGATGTCGGCAGGAACCGGACCACCGCGTTTTTCTGGGGAAGGAGCCGTCATCTTGCAATTCCTCTTGTTCGCACAGACTGGGTACGGATCGGGCTTTTATGCGCTTAATGCGGGTTTGGCCAGCGGGCTCTGTTATGCGGAACCGGGGCTCAACCGGGAAAGCTGTCCGTTTGACGCAGGGCCTCGCCGAGCACGATACCGGCGGAGACCGCCACATTGATGGAGCGCATGCCTTCCGCCATCGGGATCCTCAGCCGTTCATCCGCAAGATCGTGCACCGTGTCCGGCACACCGGCGGATTCCCGTCCCATCAGCAAGATATCGGTATCGCGGAATGTGCAGGCGGTATAAGCTTTTTCCGATTTTGTGGTCAGCAGAATCAGACGCCTGTCCGACCCACGGCGCCACTCCTCGAAGGCGTCGAAGGTGATGTGGCGTTGGAGGGCCGCGCGCTCCAGGTAATCCATGCCCGCCCGCTTCAGGGCGCTGTCGGACAACGGAAAACCGGCAGGTTCGATCAAATGAACGCGAACACCCAGACAGGCGGCCAGACGTAACATCGTACCAGTGTTTTGCGGGATATCGGGCTGGAAAAGGGCTATGTCCGGCATGATTTTGTCATTCGGTTCGATCAGAATGCCATGCTGGATATCACCGCGGTTCGGCCTTGTCATCGGGCAAGGATTTTCGCGGCGGAGAGACAAGTGACACCGATTTTCAGACTGTTCGAATCCTGGCTCGATCCGTTTCAGCCCGCGCCGGATGCTCCCATGCCCAAGGGTGGCATGGCGTTTCTGCTCCATTTCGTCCGGCAGGCCAAATGGCCGTTGTTCCTGACGCTCGTTTTCGGCGGCCTGTCTGCGGGCATCGAAGCCTCGGTCTATGCCTTTATCGGCGCCATTGTCGACATGATGCAGACCGGTGACCGGACGACCTTCTTCCAGGATCATGGCCGCGTGCTATTGGGCATGCTGTTTGTCGTGCTGGTCGCCCGCGCCTTCGTCGCCATCATGAATTCCCTTCTCGAAGAACAGGTGATCGTTCCGAGCTTCTTCAACCTGGTGCGCTGGCAGGCCCATCAGCAGGTCATGAACCAGAGCCTTGCCTATTTTCACGACGAGCTGTCAGGCAGACTTTCACAGAAAGTCTGGCAGGCCGGGCAGGCGGCAGGGGATTTCATGGTCTCTCTGCTGCAGGTCGCCTGGTACATTGCCGTCTATGCGCTCACGACAATCTTCCTGATTGCCGACCTCGACTGGAGACTGGGGGCAATCGTCGTCGTCTGGCTTGGCGTTTTCGTCGTGGCGGCGCGCCATTTCGTTCCCAGGGTGCGACAGGAGGCGAAAAAGGTGGCCCATGCCGGGTCCGGCGTCACCGGGCGGCTTGTGGACACCTATACCAACATCCAGACGGTCAAGCTTTTCGGGTCGGGGCAGGAGGAAAACCGGGGCGCGCTTGCGGCCTTCGGTCATTTTCTGCATCAGCTCAAGCGGTTTACGCGGGTTCTGACCACGATCCGCATGGTCATGAACATCCTCAATGGCGTGATGATCTCGCTGGTGGCGGCGCTGGCTCTCACTCTCTGGCAGCAGAGCGCGATCTCGACCGGGGGCGTGGCCTTTACCCTGGGATTGGTGCTGCGCATGCATTTTCTGCTGAACCGCCTGTTCGGCCAGCTCAACGGCCTATTCCGCAATATGGGCACGATCCAGGACAGCGCCGAAACGATCGTGAAGCCGGTCGCCGTCCGCGACGCGTCGGATGCTTCGGATCTGGTCATCACCAAAGGGCGGATCGCATTCGAGGGCGTGCAGTTTCACTACGGCAAGGCCGGCGGCGTGATCGACCATCTGGATCTCACCATCGAGCCCGGTGAGCGCGTTGGTCTTGTCGGTCCGTCGGGGGCCGGGAAAACCACCATGACGAGCCTGCTTCTGCGTTTTTACGATCCGGAAGCCGGACGGATCACCATCGACGGCACGGATATCGCCTCTGTGACGCAGCAGTCCCTGCGGCAGAACATCGGCATGGTCACGCAGGACACGTCTCTTCTGCACCGGTCGGTCGGCGAAAATATCCGCTATGGCCGGCCAACGGCGAGCGATGAGGAGATCCGCCAGGCTGCACGGCGGGCCCATGCGCTGGACTTCATCGAAACGCTCGAGGACCGCCAGGGGCAGCGCGGATTCGATGCGCTTGTCGGCGAACGTGGCGTCAAGCTGTCGGGCGGGCAGCGGCAAAGGGTCGCGATTGCCAGGGTTCTTCTGAAAAATGCGCCGATCCTGGTGCTGGACGAAGCAACGTCCGCGCTCGATTCCGAGGTGGAAGCGGCAATCCAGGCGAACTTGCAGGAACTGATGGCCGGCAAGACGGTCATCGCCATCGCACACCGGCTGTCGACGATCGCCCAGATGGACCGGCTGGTCGTCATGGACAAGGGCGCCATCGTGCAGCAGGGCAGCCACGACGTGCTGTTGCGGGACCGGGGCGGTCTCTACGCCCAGCTTTGGCAGCGCCAGTCGGGCGGTTTTCTGAGCGACGCGGAGGAGGCGATTGCTTCCGCATCGCTGGCAGAAACCGGCTCGTTTTAGGGGACGCAACCAGAAACAGCTTCAGGGCGGTGCCTGTTTCCGAGTTGTGCGGTTGTCCGCCGGACCTGGGGTGCGATCAAGTAAAAATGGATACGGCGTGAGACTTTCGAACCAAAAATGACTTTACGTAATAGATCGGTGGTTTATTCACTGGTCCGTATTCTTTTGTCCTGCGTTTATGATCGACAAAGGACAAAATCGGCGCCGCAGAAGCCGGCATGTAGCAATATTTTTACTTAATCGCTTTTAAAGTCGGTCACGGTTTCGCGAGCGGGGCGTTTCACGCGGCGTCCCCCTAGACTGACAGGATTCGCCGTGACGTTATCAATTCCCGGCCGTTTCGTTGCAATGGTCGTCATCGCTGCCGCCATCATGATGGGCGGAACGGGCTTCGCCTTCTTTATCTTCCGTCAGGCTTTGATCGGGGAAATCGGAAACGCCGACTCCGCGGCGGCGTTCATCTCCGGAAATGTTGCCGCCAGGATCGATGGCCTCATCATCGACCAGATGATCACCATAGCCCTTGTCTGCGCGCCGGTGGGGATTGCCTTCCTCGGACTTGCCTTCGTCCTTGCCATGGGGGTGGCGCGGCCGCTCAAGCGGCTTCAGAGCGGGTTGGACCGGCTTTCGGACGGTGATCTGGATATCGACATCGACGGAACGGAGCGCAGCGACGAAATCGGTGCGATCGCCCGCTCCATTACCGGATTCCGCCTGAAGCTTGCCGAGCGCTCCTCCGAAGAAGCACGGCAGCAGGCTGCCCATCAGGAGCAACTGAGCGAAGAACGCCGGATCCTGATGCAGGACATCGCCGATGACTTCGAGCATTCAGTCGCCAGTGCGGTGCAGGCATTGTCCCGCGCGGCGGAAACGGTCGGCCGGAATTCCGAACAGTTGCAAGGTGCCGTTGGCTCGTCGCTCGATGCGGTGGACGGGGTCGGCGATGCCTGCGTTTCCGCGAATACCTCCGTCGGGGCGCTGACGTCTTCGGCGACGCAGCTGTCGCAGTCGATCGCCAATATCAGCCGGGATGTGGATAGTGCATCCGAAATTGCGGACAATGCGGTCCGCGAAGCGCGCAAGACGGATGAGATCGTCGGCCGGTTGTCGGAAACCGGGCGGGCGATCGGCGAGATCGTCGAGCTGATCAGCCAGATCGCGAGCCAGACGAACCTGCTGGCCCTGAATGCGACCATCGAGGCCGCGCGGGCGGGCGAAGCCGGACGGGGCTTCGCGGTTGTCGCCAACGAGGTGAAGGCCCTGGCCGAGCAGACGACGCGGGCGACGGAAGATATTTCCAGTCAGGTTGCCTCGGTCCAGGAAGTGGCGGAACAGTCCGAAGAGGCCATGCGTACGATTGCCAGTACCATCGACCAGATCAGCGATCTCTCCCGAAGGATCCGGGAAGCCGTGGAAGAACAGGAAACGGCGACGCATGAAATCGAACGGAACGCCGATATCGCGATGTCCAGTTCCGAGCGGGTGGCGTCGAATATCGGGACCCTGTCATCGGCGATGGATGCGAGCAGCATCGCCACGTCGGAGATGCGGGAGGCTTCGAGCGACCTGTCCGGTATTTCTCACGGACTTGAAAAGCAGGTCGCACAGTTCCTGCAAAACATCCGTGTCGCCTAGGAACAGTCGCTGACGAAGCGGTCCGCTTGCCTCTGCTGTGGCCATTCGGTCACATCCCCTTGCGAAGAAACACGGCCGGGACAACCGAGGCTTCCATGACGGCCTGAATCGGGGTATGCGGTTATTCAGCGGTTCAGATTGAATCGTGTCTTTGTTTTCGGCCATGACCGCAACGGTCACAAGAACAGGAGGGCGTAAATGACAATTCGAATGATGTCTATCGAACACGCCCTGGTGTCCGGCCCATGGGGATGTCCGCGCCATTGAGGCGCCCCGGTACCTTTCCCCTTTAACTTCCTGACCCCGGCTTCAAGCCACCCGTCCTGTCCCTTTCGGTGTGCTGCATGCTTTTCGGCATGTCCTGCCGGCGTCGCATTTTCTGATTTCCTGCGGAGACGACGATATGTCTGCCCGTTTTCCACTCAGGCCGAGACGGCCTGGCATTCAAATGCCCCTGCTTGTCCGCCGACGGGCCAACCGGCTGCGTAACGGCGCACGGGTCGTGCTTGTTGCGGCGTCTGTTTTCCTTGCCGGTTTCGTACTGGCGTCAGTCCTGTTCACGCCGGTTTTCCTCTTTGAGGTCGCTCGGATGGAGGCTGTTTCCGGTGGCGGGATGATGAACGTCAGCCAATTCACCGGTCATATCGAGGCGCTGTTCCTTGGGCTGCTGGCCCTTGCTGTCGCCATCGTCGGTCTGTTTACAGGCGTTCTTCTTGCGCGCGGGACCTGCCGGGCCGCGCGCAGGCTCGCAGAGAGCGAATTGCCCGATGTTCCTTCCAGATGCCTTCTGAAAGGCGGGCTTGCGGAGATGTGTTGTGTTTGAGCGGTTTGAAAACCTGATCGATCCCTTCGAGAAAACCGGGCTCGACGTGCCGCCGAAGGGCTTTGTCGCCTTTTGCTGGTACTACACGAAACCGGCCTGGAAAATCCTTGCGGGTGTCGCCGCGTTGGGCGCTTTGGTCGCGATAGTGGAGGTGACGATCTTCACCTTCCTCGGCGACCTGGTGAACTGGCTGGAAAACGGCAGCAAGGAGACTTTCCTGTCCGACAACTGGCCGGCGCTGGCGGGGATGGCCGTTGTTCTGCTTGTTCTGCGGCCGCTGCTTGAAACGGCGTGGCAGCTCCTGTTCCACCAGGGGCTGATGGGCTCCTATCCGATGTCCATCCGCTGGCGGGTGCACCGCTATCTTCTGCGTCAGAGCATTTCCTTCTATCAGAACGATTTCGCCGGACGGATCGCCAACAAGCTGATGCAGACCGCGCTGGGCGTGCGTGAGGTGGTGACCCGGATCGCCGATATCCTGGTCTATGTGGCCGTCTATTTCACTGCCGCGGTCTTTGTCGTCGCCAGTGCCAACCTCTGGTTCGTCGTGCCGTTCCTCACCTGGCTCGCGGCCTATCTGGTCGTGATCCGGGTGTTCATTCCGAAACTCAGGGACGTGTCGAAAGAGCAGGCGGACGCGCGCTCGCTGATGACCGGCCACGTGGTGGACGCCTACACCAACATATCGACGGTCAAGCTGTTTTCCCACGCCGACCGGGAAGAGGCCTATGCCAGGATGTCGATGTCGGCGTTCCTGGCGACGGTGTTCGGGCAGATGCGTCTCGTCACCCTTTTGAACATCGCGCTGACCGTTATCAATATGCTGCTCCTGTTTGCCACCGGCGCGCTGTCCATCGTGCTGTGGCAGACCGGAACCGTGTCGACGGGCGACATTGCGATCGCCGTGGCGCTGGTCCTGCGTCTTCAGGGCATGTCCCACTGGATCCTGTGGGAACTGGCGGGCCTGTTCGAAAACGTGGGCACCGTTCAGGACGGGATCTCGACGATTTCGCGCGAGCGGGACGTGCGCGACGCGCCCGATGCGACGGGCCTTGCGGTATCGCACGGCGAAATCCGCTTTGAGACCATCCGGTTTCATTACGGCAAGGAGGCCGGCGTGATCGAGGGCCTCGATCTGACGATCCGGCCGGGCGAGAAGATCGGCCTGATCGGGCGGTCGGGTGCGGGCAAGTCGACGCTGGTGAACCTGCTCCTGCGGTTCTACGACCTGGAGGGCGGCCGGATTCTGATCGACGGTCAGGATATTGCCGGCGTGCGCCAGGATGCGCTGCGGGAAAACATCGGCGTCGTGACGCAGGATACCTCTCTGCTGCACCGCTCGATCTTCGAGAACGTCGCCTACGGTCGTCCGGAGGCGAGCCGGGAGGCCGTGCAGACCGCACTCGAAAAGGCCCATGCGCTCGAATTCGTGCGCGGTCTCAGCGACCAGGCGGGACGCACCGGCCTGGACGCCCATGTGGGTGAACGCGGTGTCAAGCTCTCCGGCGGTCAGCGCCAGCGGATCGCGATCGCGCGTGTACTCCTGAAGAATGCGCCGATCCTCCTCCTCGACGAGGCGACATCGGCCCTGGACTCGGAAGTCGAGGTCGCTATCCAGGAGAGCCTGTTCGACCTGATGGAAGGCAAGACGGTGATCGCGATCGCGCACCGCCTGTCGACCATTGCGGCCATGGACCGGCTGATCGTCATGGATCGCGGCAGAATCATCGAGGAAGGCACGCATGAAAGCCTTCTGGAGAAGAAAGGCCTTTATGCGCAGCTTTGGGCGCATCAGTCCGGAGGGTTCCTGGCGCCGGTCCAGGCGGCGGAATAATGGCTTTAGTCGGGCATCTGCGGAGTTGCTTGATTCTGTTGCCGATATCCGGTTTTTTACAGAGCCGTCTTGCACAGCTTCGGTAATTTGGGGCAGAAAAGGGGCGCGGACTGTCTTTTTCCTGCGACATTCTCCGAATGGTTCGTTTGTCGATCTGGACAAGCGGGCTCAAGGGTGCAAAAAGACAACCGCTTTGACAGGTGCGGAGAGATCCGCGCCTTGTCTCCGTTGAGACCCGCTTTGATCCGCTTCGCTTCCTGTGCCAGCAGAAAGCCAGCGGCCCGAAGGCGGGCTTTCGGTACAGGTTGAACAGGTTTCGAGAGGACGCGACCTTGGCACATACGGATACGGCGGAACCGACCCGCCGCGACTTCCTCTATATTGCGACCGGCGCAATGGGCGCGGTGGGTGCAGGAGCGTTGGCATGGCCGTTCATCGACCAGATGAACCCGGATGCCTCCGCACTGGCCCTGGCCTCCATTGAAGTCGATGTTTCTGCCGTCGAGGAAGGGCAGTCGATCACAGTCAAATGGCGCGGTAAACCGGTCTTTATCCGTTACCGCACCGCCGAAGAGATCGAGGAAGCCTCGGCTGTTCCGATCGACGATCTGCCCGATCCGCTCGCGCGCAATTCGAACCTTCCCGATACCGCGGAAGCCACCGACCCGAACCGGGCCGCCAAGGACATGGAACCCTGGTTGGTCATGGTCGGCATCTGTACGCACCTTGGCTGTGTGCCGATCGGCCAGCAGGGCGATTTCGGTGGCTGGTTCTGCCCCTGCCATGGTTCGCACTACGATACCGCCGGACGTATCCGCAAGGGCCCGGCGCCCGAGAATTTGCTCATTCCGCCGTACGAATTCGTGTCTGACGCGAAGATCAAGATCGGTTAACGGCAGGAACTTGAGGAGACAGCCATGGCTGGACATTCTAATTACGTACCGCAGAGCGCTGCCGCCAAGTGGCTCGAGAGCCGTCTGCCGGTCATTTCGCTCGTTCGCGGCTCTTTCGTGGACTTCCCCACTCCGAAGAACCTGAACTACTGGTGGACCTTCGGCGGAATCCTGTTCTTCGTGCTGATCGCGCAGATCATCACGGGCATCGTGCTGGTGATGCACTACACGCCGAACACGGCCCTGGCGTTCGACAGCGTCGAACATATCATGCGCGACGTGAACTTCGGCTGGATGCTGCGCTACCTGCATTCCAATGGTGCGTCGATGTTCTTCATCGCCGTCTATATCCACATTTTCCGCGGAATGTACTACGGTTCCTACAAAGCGCCGCGCGAGATTTCATGGATCCTGGGCGTGATCATCTTCCTGATCATGATGGGCACCGCCTTCATGGGCTACGTTCTGCCCTGGGGTCAGATGTCCTTCTGGGGCGCGACCGTGATCACCAACCTGTTCTCGGCCATTCCGCTGGTGGGCGAGGCAATCCGGACCTGGCTGTGGGGCGGTTTCGCCGTCGACAATCCGACGCTGAACCGGTTCTTCTCGCTGCACTACCTGCTGCCGTTCATGATCTTCGGTGTCGTGATCCTGCACGTGTGGGCCTTCCACACCACGGGCAACAACAACCCGACCGGCGTTCAGCCCAAGTCGAAGCAGGATACCATCCCGTTCCATCCGTACTACACGATCAAGGATCTGTTCGCGATTGTCGTGTTCATGATCCTGTTCGCATGGTTCGTCTTCTATGTGCCGAACTACATGGGCCACCCGGACAACTACATCGAGGCCAATCCGCTCTCGACCCCGGCGCACATCGTGCCTGAATGGTACTTCCTGCCGTTCTACGCAATCCTGCGTGCCATTCCGGACAAGCTCGGCGGCGTCGTCGCCATGTTCGGTGCGATTGCGGTGCTGTTCATTCTGCCCTGGCTCGATACGTCCAAGGTTCGTTCCGGCGCCTATCGTCCCCTGTTCAAGCAGTTCTTCTGGATCTTTGCCGCGAACTGCGTCGCGCTCGGCTATCTCGGCGCCATGCCGGCAGAGGGCTGGTACGTGATCTTCTCCCGGATCTTCACGGCCTACTACTTCGCACACTTCCTGATCATTCTTCCGCTGCTCGGGTTCCTGGAAAAGCCTCGGCCGTTGCCAGCCTCGATCTCGGAAGCGGTTTTGAAGGGTGGTTCCGGAACCCCGGCCGGTGCGACTTCCGCGCCGAACACCAAGTGACGTCGAACCGATCAGGAGTTATTGGAAAAATGAGCACCATGATCAAAATGGTTCGTGCATTCGCCGCGGTCGCAGTTGTTGCGACCGCAGCTCCGGCGCTGGCCGCCGGTGAAGCACCGCACATCGCGCGCCAGCAATGGTCGTTCTCCGGTCCTTTCGGAACTTATGACCGGGCACAGCTTCAGCGCGGCTTCAAGATTTACCAGGAAGTCTGTTCAGCCTGCCACAGCCTGCGTCTGGTTGCTTTCCGCAACCTGGCGGAGGAAGGCGGACCCAGCTTCACCGAGGAACAGGCCAAGGCGATCGCCGCCGAATACACCGTCGAAGACGGCCCGAACGACGATGGCGACATGTACGAGCGGCCGGCAACGCTTGCCGACCGGTTCCCGTCGCCGTTCCCGAATGAACAGGCCGCCCGCGCATCCAACGGTGGCGCCTATCCGCCTGACTTCTCGCTTCTTGCCAAGGCCCGTGCGGCGCACCGCGGTTTCCCGTGGTTTGTCTTCGATGCCTTCACCCAATATCAGGAGCAGGGACCGGACTACATCTACGCGCTGTTGACCGGTTATGAGGAAGAAGCGCCCGAGGGCGTGACCATTCCCGAAGGCAGTTACTACAATCACGCGTTCCTTGGCGGCGACTCCATCGGTATGGCACCTCCGCTGAGCGACGAGCTGGTGGAATACACCGACGGCACGCCGATGACGGTCGACCAGTATGCGCATGACGTCTCCGCGTTCATGATGTGGGCCGCCGAGCCGCATCTGGAAGCTCGCAAGAAGACCGGTTTCCGGGTCATGATCTTCCTGATCGTCTTTGCCGGCCTGCTCTACTTCACCAAGAAGACGCTCTGGCGCAATGTCGAGCACTAAGCTTCCGCTTGGGTGAGTGAATGAAAATCAGGCCGCCGGATCCTTCGGCGGCCTTTTTCGTGGCGCGGGTTTGACATGATGTCATTTGCGGGGCCTATAGTCCCCGGCACAATCGTTTGAGGAAATCCATGGTAAAATCAGTTCTCGGTGTCATTGGGGGTTCAGGGATCTACGACCTTCCCGGACTGGAAAACTCCGAATGGGTCGCGGTTGAAAGCCCATGGGGAGCGCCGTCGGACAAGGTGCGCATCGGTTATATCGACGGGCTCAAGGTCGTTTTCCTGCCCAGGCACGGACAGGGTCACGCCCTTTCGCCCACCGGCATCAACTACCGCGCCAACATCGATGTCCTCAAACGCTGCGGCGTGACCGATCTCGTGTCGGTGTCGGCCTGCGGCTCGCTCAAGGAAGAATTCGCTCCGGGCACGTTCGTGCTTGTCGACCAGTTCATCGACCGGACCTTTGCCCGTGAAAAGAGCTTCTTCGGCAACGGCTGTGTGGCGCATGTCTCCATGGCCTATCCGGTCAGTCCGAAACTGGTCGATTGCGTCGAAAAGGCCGCACGGGCAGAAGACCTGCTGTACCGTCGAGGCGGTACCTATCTGGCCATGGAAGGCCCGCAGTTCTCCTCTCTGGCGGAAAGCCATCTCTACCGCTCCTGGGGTTGTGACGTCATCGGCATGACCAACATGCCGGAGGCCAAGCTCGCCCGCGAGGCGGAGATTTGCTACGCCACGGTTGCCATGATCACCGATTATGACAGCTGGCATCCGGATCACGGCGAGGTCGATATCCAGACCATCATCAAGGTGCTGCACGAAAATGCGTCGAACGCCCAGCGGCTGGTCGCGCGGATCGCCAGGGACCTGCCGCGTGAGCACGAAGCCTGCCCGATCGGGTCCGACACGGCGCTCGAATATGCCATCATGACCGCGCCGGAAGCGCGCGATCCGGAACTGGTCGCAAAGCTCGACGCGGTCGCAGGGCGCGTTCTGAACCGGTGATCTAGAGCGGTCGGCCGCCGTGCATCCACATACCGCCGAAGCCGCCGAAAATTCCGCCGAAGATCATCATGATGACAGCCATGATGATCCAGACCACGATCATGGCCGGAATGGAGGCAAGGGCGATCTTGATGATGATCATGACGAGGCGTCCGAAGGGAATGTCGATGTCGACCAGCACCGTCTTGTTTTGTTCGTCCATTTCGGTATCTCCTCCTTATAACGGGTCTGAGGCGTCCATTCCGATTGCCGCCTTCTGCCCTGATCCAGAGACCTTACAGAGACAGTTCAATGAATGAAAAGACTGCGCGGGAAGAATTGATCGAATCCATCCGCACGATCCCGGACTATCCGAAGGAAGGCATCCTCTTCCGCGATATCACGACGCTTCTGGGCAACGCGAAGGCCTTCCGCCGGGCGGTGGACGCGCTTGTTCAGCCGTGGGCCGGATCCAAGGTCGATCAGATTGCCGGGATCGAGGCGCGCGGCTTTATCCTGGGCGGTGCCGTCGCGCACCAGCTGTCTGCCGGGTTCGTGCCGATCCGCAAGAAGGGGAAACTTCCCCATGAAACGGTCAGTGTCGCCTATTCCCTGGAATACGGCCTCGACGAAATGGAAATGCACAAGGACGCCATCAAGCCCGGCGACAAGGTGATCCTGGTGGACGACCTGATCGCAACCGGAGGCACCGCGGAAGCGGCCTGCAAATTGCTGCAGTCCATGGGAGCGGAAATCGTAGCGGCCTGCTTCATCATCGATCTGCCGGATATCGGCGGACGACAGAAGATCGAGGCTCTCGGCGTTCCGGTCCGGACACTGGTCGAGTTTTCGGGACACTAGGGCACGGACCCATAAAATTTTGTTTTCAGGTTGATCAGAAAATGGCTGTATCCAAGGCGCATAAATCGCAGGAAGCCCGGGAGGTTTTCAAGATTTTGCAACGCAGGAGGCAGCCATTTCCTGAACGATCCGAAGGACGTCAATCCGGCTGCGGAAAGCCACGTCAAAGCCTTTGCACCATGCACGTGCATGGTTCTGCAAGCTTTTCCTTGCTTTCCTTTGCCGGATTGATGCCTGAAAGCACAATTTTAGGGGTCCGTACCCTAACGGCCGATGGGACGGGCTTCATCCGGAGGGCAGATGCCGCCCGTATTCGATGAACGCTTCGAACATGATTTCGAGACTCTGCTGCACTGGCGCCGGGATGTGCGCCGGTTTCGCACAGAGCCGCTTAAGGATGGCCTGCTGGACAGGCTCCTTGATCTGGCAGACCTCGCGCCGTCGGTCGGAAACAGTCAGCCGTGGCGCGTCGTGCTGGTGGAGAATGCGGCCAGGCGGGCGCGGATCGTGGCCGGGTTCGAGGCTGAAAACCGCGTTGCGCTGGACGCTTACGAGCCGGACAAGGCTGCCCTCTATGCTCGGTTGAAGCTTGCCGGACTCCGGGAAGCTCCCGTTCACCTGGCCGTATTCTGCGACTGCGTTACCGAACAGGGGCATGGGCTTGGGCGCCGCACCATGCCGGAAACCCTGCAGTATTCCGTCGTCGGCATGATCCAGACCCTCTGGCTTGCCGCACGTATGCACGGGGTTGGGGTCGGCTGGGTCTCCATTGTTGACCCGTCCGCCGTACACGATACGTTAGACGTCCCGGCAGACTGGCAATTGGTAGCGTACCTTTGTGTCGGCTACCCGCAGGAAGAGCATATAGACCCGGAACTCGAGCGCGAAGGCTGGCAGGGCCGAACCCCGCTCTCGACCCGGATTTTCAGGCGATGAGGAGCCAGGGATGAGTGTGACGATCCGGCCGATAGAAGACGAAGACCGGGAGGCCGTCCGCGAGTTGCTGACGAACCGGTGGGCGGGACCTGAAATTCTGCTCGACGACGAGATGGTCGATGCATCGAAACTGCCCGGGTTCGTTGCTCTGGCCGAGGGCGAACTGGTCGGTCTGGTCACCCTGATCAAGCGGGCGGACGAATGGGAAATCCTGACCCTGGACTCGTTGAGCCGCTGGAGCGGCACAGGGACGCTTCTGCTCAATGCGGTCATCGATCTGGCGCGGGGCGAAGACATGAAACGGCTCACCGTGCGCACTTCGAATGACAATCTGGATGCGTTCCGATTCTATCAGCGCCGCGGATTCCGCCTGGAGCGGATCGTTCAGGGGGTGATCGACAAGGAGCGGGAACTGAAGCCGGATCTTCCCTTACGCGGTGATTACGGCATCGAGATCCATGACGAGGTGCTGCTTGCCCGCAGTCTGTGACCTGCCCGTACTCTAATCGGATGGCCTGGGCCTTCGTTCGACGAAAACGGCGCTCTTGAAGAAAAACACCGGTTCGCCATTCTGGTTAAACCCGTGGTTTTCCGAGCGCACGACGCCCCATTGCGGCCGGCTTTTGCTTTCGATCTTTTCGCTGATCACCCGTTTGTACGTGATGGTGTCGCCCACATAGACGGGCCGAGGCCATTTGAGATCCTCAAAACCGGGCGAGGGGCCGCCCTCGGCGATGGCCTCGCCCCGTTCCAGGGCTGCCGCCTTCCGGGCCTTGGCCATGTCGACGCTCAGCCGCATGAACATCGCCGCCGTGTGCCAGCCGGAGGCGCAGAGCCGCCCGAACTGGCTCTTCGCTGCGGCTTCCTCGCTCAGGTGAAACGGCTGCGGATCGTATTTCGTCGCAAAGGCGATGATTTCGTCCGCCGTGAAGGTGTGGCTGCCGAGGACGTGTTCCTCGCCGACAACAATATCCTCGAAATAGGTGGTCATCGGGTTTCCGTTTCCTGGACGCGTTCCGCCTTGCGGGCAAAGAAGATCGGACCGATCTGGCGCATGACGTCCTTGCCGGATTGATTACGGACGCTGATTTCGAAATTGACGATGCCGAGATCGGGCCGCGATCTCGGTTCCTTGATGCCGATCACCGTTGCCGTCGCGCTCAGCGTGTCGCCGGGAAAGACCGGCCGGAGCCACGACAGTTTTTCGATGCTGTTGCTGCCCTGGCTCGACGTCCGGTTCAGGAGCCCGTCCGCAAGCAGCCTCATGACCAGGGCGCCCGTATGCCATCCGGACGCGGACAGTCCGCCCAGCAGGGAAGCTTTTCCGGCTTCGTCGTCCAGGTGGAAGGGCTGTGGATCGAATTCGGATGCGAATTCGATGATTTCTTCCCGCGTGACTGATCTGGAGCCAAGATCGAACGCCTGGCCGAGCTTGAAATCTTCGAAATATAATTCTGTCTGCATGCGCGCAGACTAAGACAGCCCGGTTTTTCTTGCGACCCTTTTTTATCCAAAGTTCAGCGGAAATTTTTTATAGTATTTCTATAGTTATCCATTATTCGAGGAGATAATTTCCTGAATTATCAGGAATCATAAGGCAGATTTGGCGCTTTTCCTGAAAGCTGCCATGCAAAATTTGCGTTGCGCCGCACAATCGTTATAATGCGCGCCAACAGCCTACATCTTTTACAAATCGTGAGTGCTTTCTCGCGGTGAGACCGTTTGACTTAACGAGAATGGAGAAGTTCTGTCGTGACCGTTGTAAAGCCATTGGAATCTGCCGAGGCAATCTCTGACATCGCATTTGCCTTCATGGGTTCCAAGGCTCTGTTTTCCGCCCTGCATGTGGGGCTGTTTTCCGCCCTGTCCGAAAAGACCATGAGTGCAGAGGATGTTGCGGCCGCCACCGATCTGGACGTGGACCGTGCGACAACCCTGCTGACCGCCCTGACATCGCTCGGGCTGGTGCTGAAGAAGGACGACGGGTTTGCGAATTCTCCTGCCGCAGAGGCCTTTCTGGTCAAGGGGCGCAAATATGATTTCGGAGATTATCTGCGTTTTCAGATCGACCGGCAGATGTATCCGTTCCTGACCCAGTTGAACGATGCGCTGACCGGCTCGCTGGAAGAGGACAAGGTGGCCTCTTATGCGGACTGGTTCTCCGATCCGGAGGAAGCGCGCCTTTATTCCGAATCGCAGCATGCCGGATCGCTCGGACCGGGACGCAGCCTTGCCAAGATGGTCGACCTTTCCAGCGTGCGGACGCTTCTCGACGTCGGCGGCGGCACGGGCGCCTTTTCGATTTCGCTCTGCAAGTCCTATCCGGAACTCACTTCGAAGGTGCTGGACTTCCCGAATGTGGCCAAGGTCGGAGAGGAGTTCATCGCCAAGGAAGGCCTGAGCGACCGGATCACCTATCAGCCGGGCAACGCGCTGACCGATCCGTGGCCGGAAACGGCGGATGCGGTGCTGATGTCCTATCTCTTTTCCGGTGTGCCGGGCAAGGAGATCCCGGCTCTTGTGCGCAAGGCGATGGATACGCTCACGCCGGGCGGACGGTTCATGGTCCATGACTTTATGGTGGACGAAAACCGGGAAGGCCCGAAGCTTGCCGCTCTCTGGCAGCTGCAGCATACGGCGTTCAATCCGGAAGCCCGCTCGATCACCAGCGATTATGTTTCCGAACTCATGACCGCGGCCGGCTTCGTCGATATCGAGGTCAAGGTGATGATCCCGGGAATGACCATGCTCGTTCATGGCCGCAAGCCGGAGTAATCCGGTTTCCCGCCTTCCCGGCGACACAGATTGATGAACCCGCCGGAGTGTGACACCTCCGGCGGGTTTTCCGCATCCTGAGCGGAGTGTGCCCGGGGGCATGACAATTGGTCGCTTTCCCCTGTTCATGCAATAAGATAAGGGATGTTCCGAGATTGCCATTTGAATCGGACGGGTACTAGGGTCAGGACCAATCAATTTTGCACATTCTGTTTGACAGGGAAGGTTGGAATGAGCGTAAGAGCGAGCGCGGGACAGGTTATGCCTATTCAAGCTCGATTTTGCGGTCAGGCCGGCCTTCCCTGTCAAACCCGCAGGGCGGGGCGTCTTTGCCTCCTGACAGCGTTAGAGAACCTTGAAAACCGGATGGTTTCCTGCGGCTCTCTTCCTCGTCAGCAGACAAAGTCACTCCCGCAGAATGCGTAAAATTGATTGGTCCTGACCCTAGCTTGCCGCGTTCCGCAGTTCAGAGAGCCAGCACATGTTCAGTCGTTTCTTGGGCCCGGGCCGCCGGGATTTTTCGTCACTCTCGGAACAGGAAGTCCTGGCGCTTGCCATTTCGTCCGAAGAGGACGACGGCCGGATCTACAAGGCTTATGCCGATGGGTTGCGCGACCAGTATCCGCAGTCTGCGAAGGTTTTCGACGACATGGCGGCCGAGGAGAACGACCATCGTCGGCGCCTGATCGAAATGCACCGGGCCCGGTTCGGTGAGACCATCCCCCTGATCCGGCGCGAACATGTGCGCGGCTATTATGAGCGCAAGCCCGACTGGCTCGTCCGGCCGCTCGGGCTGGAGAAGGTGCGTGCCATGGCCGAGGAGATGGAGGCGCAGGCCTACCGGTTCTATCTTCAGGCTGCCAAACAGGCGACGGATGCCGGGACGCGCAAGTTGCTGGGCGATCTGGCGCTGGCCGAAAAGGGGCATGAGAACCTGGCGCGCCGACTGGGGATCAAACACACGCCCGAGGACGTGCAGGAGGAAGAACAGCAGACCGAACGCCGCCAGTTCATCCTGACCTATATCCAGCCGGGCCTCGCCGGACTGATGGACGGCTCGGTCTCTACGCTGGCGCCGATCTTTGCCGCCGCATTCGCCACGCAGGACACTTGGCAGACGTTCCTGGTGGGGCTGTCCGCGTCCGTGGGGGCCGGTATTTCCATGGGCTTTACCGAGGCGGCCCACGACGATGGCGTGCTGTCGGGCCGCGGGTCGCCGGTCAAGCGGGGACTGGCGTCCGGGATCATGACTGCCATCGGCGGACTGGGGCATACGCTGCCCTATCTCATTCCCCAATTCTGGACGGCGACGGGTGTTGCTGCTGCCGTCGTTTTCGTGGAATTGTGGGCGATCGCCTGGATCCAGAACCGCTATATGGATACGCCATTCCTGCGCGCCGCCTTCCAGGTGGTGCTCGGCGGATCGCTGGTCTTTGCCGCTGGCATTCTGATCGGGAATGCCTGAGGCGCGGTTTATTTCATTTTGATTTCGCTAAGTTAACCTGGGACAAACGGGCTCGGGTATAGTCTTCACGTCTCGATTGAGTTTCATTTTTTGGAGAATTCCATGTTTCGTGAATTGGTTTTTGGTCTTGCGCTTGTGTCGGGTGCTGTCGGCATGTCCGGTTCGGCGGCTGCATTCGACTTCAGTTTTCAGTGGGGAAATATTCCCAAATGCACGAACGGTCATCCCGGACGGGTGCCTAATCCGGTTTTCAAGCTGAGTAAGGTTCCCAAGGGAACCGCGACGATCCGGTTCGATATGAAGGACCTTGTCGTGCCGACCTATGCCCACGGGGGCGGAACAGTGAAATATTCCGGCAAGAATACAATCGGAGCCGGTGCGTTCAAATATAACAGCCCCTGTCCGCCGGGTGGACGACACACGTATCAGTGGACCGCCGTTGCGAAAGACAAGAGCGGCAAGAAACTCGCAACCGCGACCGCGCAGCGCAAATACCCTTGAAGGGTTCCATGAACGGACAAAGGCCGGCATTTGCCGGCCTTTGGTTTTGCCGAAGCGGACGGACGTCAGTCGTAATAGATCTCGTTGTCCTCGAGATAGACGTTGCTGGCGTCGCAGATGTCGATTGAAATCGGCTCGTCCAGAACCTCGTCTCCGTTTTCGCCGAGCCAGCCGATCTGAAAGGTCTGGTCGCAATTGCCTGTATCTGCGTTAAACTCCGCCCTGGCAGATTCCCCGGGCTCGAGGTCCTCCGCCAGCCAGTTCTCGCTCCAGCCGCTGCCGTCGTTGGTATAGAAGCCGACGGCCACATTTTCATCGGTGTTGTTGTAGATCTGGAAATAGCCTTCCGAGCCTGTTCCGGCCGCATGGGCGGCACCGACGGCCAGTGCAATCATGGCTAGAGTCGCTGCAAATCTGATCCGTTTCACTTCGATTTCCCCCCGGTATCACGTCGATACGGGAGATATATGGACATAAATCCTGCGGACAGGCTACGGCAAAATACGGAAGGGGTTCCTTCAGGATCCGTCCTCGGGCAGGCCGTTCTGCTTTGCGATGAAGTCGGCGATCATGGGAACGTATTTTTCGCCCTGGCCGGAGGCTTCCATGGCGGCAAACGCATTCTTCACCACCGCCTGAACGGAATTCACCGCGCCGACGCTGTTGGCCATGTTGGCGAGATAACGCATGTCCTTGTGGGCATTGACGATCGTGAACTTGTGGGCATTCTCGTCGCGGTCGACGGACCATTTCATGAAGGTGTCGTAGAAGCCGTTTGCCATGCGGCCCTGGCCGACCACCGAATGGACCTGCTCGATGGTCAGACCGGATTTGCGCGCGATCGCAAGCGCTTCCGAATAGAGCGCGGCATAGCCCATGCTGATGAAGTTGTTGATCAGTTTCATCTTGTGACCGAGGCCGACCTCGCCGAGATGCACGATGACGCCGGCCCAGCATTTCAGAACCGGTTCGATCCGGGCGAAGGTGTCCGGGGCTGCGCCAACCATGGTGTCGAGCGTACCGGCTTCGGCTTCCTTGGGCGTGCGCGACAGGGGGGCATCGGCGAAATCCATGCCGGCGGCCTTCAGCTCCGCGGCGATCTGGAGCGTGGACACCGGATCGGACGTGGAACAGTCAATCACTGTCAGGCCCTTCTTGCCCGATGCGAGAATGCCGTTCTTGCCGCGGATGACGTCCTCAACCTGCGGGCTGGCGGAGACGCAGAGATGGATGATGTCGCATTGTTCGGCCATCTCCTTCGGGATTTTGGCTTCGCTTGCGCCGCGCTTCAGGAGGTCTTCCACCGGTTCCCGGTTGCGATGACCCATGACGACGAGCGGATAGCCCTTTTCGACGATGTTCTTTGCCATGCCGTGGCCCATGAGGCCGACGCCGATAAAGCCGATGACCGGTTTGTCCATGTCGATTTCTCCCGTCCGGAATTGCTGTCTTTGTGCAGCACGCCAGGTTGATGTGCGTTCCTCACGTTGAAAGAACAGCACCGGACGAGAGCGCGCAAGGGCTGCTTGCGGAAAAGCTGCTGTGCGGCTGTCGCGCAGACTGAAAATCGTGATTGCAATGCCGGCGCCGGCATGCGTCGGGGGCCTTACCCTAAAGGTGTGCGCCTTGGGGAATGATCGACGGCTGGCTGTTCAGCGCCTGAATGGCGAAGCCGGCGACCGCCTTGTACTTGGCGGCGTGTTCAGCCAATTCTTCCTTGGAGATGACGTCGCTGATGTCGTTGAACTCTCCGCCGCAACGGTCCTCGACAACCTGCAGGACCGCATCGGGGCCGCTGCCCCGGTTGGTCATGATCAAACGGGTGGTGAGGGGGAGCATGTCCTCCTCGTAGGCCGTGAGCGCTGCATGGGTCACGCCGTGCTCCAGCAGGGCCGCACCGAGCCTGCGGGCGTCGACGATCGCCTGGCTGGCGCCGTTGGAGCCGACCGGATAGGTGGCATGGGCGGCGTCGCCCATCAGGGTCACGTTGCCTTCCGTCCAGTGGTCGAGCGGATCGCGGTCGACCATGGGATATTCGTAGACCGCGTCGGCGCCGGCGACGAGGGCGGGCAGGTCGAGCCAGTCATAGGTCCAGTCGGTAAACCGCGGCATGAAGTCATTGATGTTCGCAAGCCGGTTCCAGTCGCCCCGTTTCCACCCCTGAGAAGCGTCGAAGGAAAGCTCGGTGATCCAGTTGATGGTGGCAAGGCCGGTCTCGGGATCGGCTTCGGAAATCGGATAGGCGACGATCCGCTGGGTGGCATGGCCGATCATGACCATGGTCGCGCCGGTGCGGAACGGCTTTGCCCTGGCGGTGCCGCGCCACAGCACGGGGCCGCCCCATTTCGGCGCGCCTTCGTCCGGGTTCATTTGCGCGCGGATGGCGGAGTGTATCCCGTCGGCGCCGATGACCAGATCGCCCTCGACGGTCTGCTCCAAGCCGTCGACGGTGGACTTCAGGTGGAGAGCCGCACCCTTGTAGGTGTTGCTGAAGCCGATTGCCTTCTGACCGGGAACGACACAATCCGGTCCGGCGCGGCGGACAAGTTCGCGGTAGAGCATCATCTGCAGTTCGCCGCGGTGGACTGAATACTGGGGCCAGTTATAACCGGCCCATTTGCCGCGTGGCTCGGTCCAGATCTCCAGGCCTTTTTTGGAGAAAAGGCCGAATTCCCGTGTCTGCACGCCGATCTTCGGCAGGCTGTCCTCAAAGCCGAGTTCGTAGAGCTCCCGGATCGCATTCGGTTGCAGGTTGATCCCCACGCCAAGCGGCTTGATCTCCGGGGCTGTCTCGTAAATCCTGAAGGGGGCGCCGATCTGGTGGCAAGTCAGACCCATGGAGAGACCGGCAATTCCGCCGCCGGCGATCAATATGGTCATGTACGCATACGGGTCCTGAGACCCGCCTCCCGATTATTGTTGTCTGGCCCATGTCGACCGGCCGACGATTTCGCTTTTCGCCGCAACAGCATCCGCTGCTATGTTGGCTTCGTGATACAAAACATCACGTGTGAAGTAAACGCGCTTGCTTGGAACGCGGGGTGCCGGAGAAACCGGCGCCTGGGGAAACGGATCTGAAGGGGAATTATCTTGGTTACACCGGTCCTGACGCACTTTTGCGATCTCACCGTCGAACTGGCCGACATCATGGAAATGGGGGAGGGGCGGGCCGGGAAACGGCGGATTATTCCCATCGTTGGCGGGACGGTGCGCGGCCCGAAGATCAACGGAAAGATCCTGAACCTGGGTGCGGACTGGCAGACCGTCTTTTCCGACGGCATGGCGGAACTCGATACGCGGTACGCCTTCGAGACCGACGACGGCGCCGTCATCGAAATCCGCAATTTCGGCTATCGCCACGGGGCTCCGGAGGTCATCGCGGCGGTCGGGCGCGGTGAGCCAGTCGACCCGTCGCAGTATTACATGCGCACCCATGCAAGGCTCGAAACGGGCGACGAACGCTATGCCTGGGTAAACCGTATGCTGTTCGTCGGGGCGGGCGGCCGGAACAGGAACTCGGTCGAGATTTCGCTTTACGCAGTGGAATAGAAGACGGCCACAGTCCGGTCGGCGTGACCGGTTACAGTGGCCAGAAGATCAGGATGGCCGGGACCGAGACCCCGAGCACAATGAGTTCCAGCGGCAGGCCAAGACGCCAGTAGTCGCCGAAGCGGTAGCCGCCGGGACCCATGATGATGGTGTTGTTCTTGTGCCCGATCGGCGTGAGGAACGCACAGGAGCCGGCAACGGCGACGCCCATCAGGAAGGGATCCGGATTGACCTCCAGCGCGGTGGCGATCTGGAGCCCGATGGGGGCTGCGATCAGGCAGGTCGCGACGTTGTTCAGGAAGTCGGACAGGGTCATGGTGACGGCCATCAGGACTGCAAGCGCCACCCAGGCGGGATAGCCGTGGGTGACATCGACTATTCCCGACGCAATCAGCTGCGCGCTGCCGGAGGTCTCGAAGGCCTGGCCCAGGGGGATCAGCGAGCCCAGCAGCACGATCACCTTCCACTCCACCGCCTCATAAACTTCGCGTCCGTTCACCAGTCCTGCCAAGGCGTAGACGATGGTACAGGCCGCGAGTGCGACGGGCAGATAGACAAGACCGGCGACGGCGGCGGCGATCGCGAGGCCGAAGGCGCTGATGGCGAGGATGGCCTTGTTGCGCTGGACCAGCCCTGTGCTGCGGCCTTCGAGCGGCAGGACGCCGAGCCAGTTGACGGCGTTCTTCAGGCGTTCCTCCGTCCCTAAAAGCAGGAGCACGTCGCCGGGCTGGATCATCATGTGCCGAACGCGTGTGTGGACACGCCGGCCCTGTCGGGACACGCCCAGCAGGGTGACCCCCTGGCCGTGCAGCAGGCTCAGATCGAAGGCGCTGCGGCCGCTGACCCGGGCGCTGTCGGGAACAATGGCTTCCTTGAGGGTCAGGTTGCCGCCGGTCAGTCCACCACTGTGTTTTTCGGATCCGGCGAAATCCAGCTTGGCCGCGCCCATGAAGGCTTCGATGGCTTTGGGGTCGCCCTCGACCACCAGGAAATCGCCCGGAGAAATCGGTTCTTGTCGGGCAAAGCCACGCAGACGGCGTCCGTTTCGGATCAGACCCAGAATGTTGAGGTCGTTTTCGTCCGCAACCGGGTAAAGGTCGCCGACCGTGGTTTTATCTTCCTTCGCGCTTTCGCCGACCCGCAATTCGGCGATGTAGAGGCTCGCTTCCGGATCTTCCGATACCGGTGTTTCGGTGACGCGTGAGGGCAGGAGCCGCCAGCCGATCAGGGTAACGAACAGGACGCCGATCACGGCCACGGTCAGGCCGACCGGAGCGAAGGCGAACATGCTGAACGGGGCGCCGAGCGCGTCCTGGCGGTATTGCGCAACCACGATGTTCGGCGGTGTGCCGATCAGCGTGATCATGCCGCCGAGAATGGTGGCGAAGGACAGCGGCATCAGTGACAGGCCGACGGCACGGCCGGCCTTCTTGGCCGCCTCGATGTCCAGAGGCATCAAAAGGGCCAGGGCCGCGACATTGTTGATAACGGCCGATAGGCCCGCGCCGACCACGGACATCAGTCCGATGTGGGTGAACAGTCCGTGCGAGGATGACAGCAACTTGCCCGCCACAAGCTCGATCGCGCCGGAATTCATCAGTCCCCTTGAGACGATCAGCACCAGGGCAATGATGACCACCGCGGGGTGGCCGAAGCCGGAAAAGACTGCATCTTTCGGGACGAGGTGCAGGATGGTCGCCAGAACCAGCGCGGCGAAAGCGACAAGATCGTAGCGGATCCGTCCCCAGATCAGAAGTGCAAAGACCACGCCGAAAAGAGCGAACAGGAGGGCTTGGTCAAGGGTCACGAACAGGATCTCCGGGGCCGGGTGCTGATGGTTTGAATTGAAATCCGGCAGACATTAATCCGGATCGGAAGCCCAGGTCGAGGGGGTTTGTGTCTCGTCATGTCGGGTCGTCCGACCAAGGCGCTCCGGCCCTGGCCGGAGACTTTCCCGGGCTGGCTATTCTGCGGGTATTGCGGGAGGCTCGGCTTCGTCCTCCACCGGCGGCATGAAGATGACCACCAGGAATGCCAGGACACCTGCTCCGGTCAGATAGAAGGCCGGGGCAAGCTGCATGTGGGTTTCATGGATGAGGTAGGTCGCAACGAGCGGTGAAGTGCCGCCGAAGATCGCCAACGGGATGTTGTAGCCGATGGAGAAGCCGGTGACACGGACCTCCGCAGGGAACAAGGAGATCATGGCGCCGAGCAGAGGGGCGAAATAGCAGGCAAGGACCAGTGCCAGGCTGCATTGGCCGAGGATGATCATGGCCGGATCCGGGTGGTGGAGCAGCCAGAACGCCGGATAACCAAGCAGGGCAATACCGCCGGAACCGATCAGAAGGAGCGGACGCTGGCCGATCCTGTCGGCCACATAGCCGAGCAGTGGCAACAGCAGCATGAAGAAGATCATCACTCCGGTGTTGATCGTCAGCGCCCGGCTTTCGGTGAGTTTGCTGTAATCGACGAGATAGGTCGTCAGATAAACGAAGGTGAGGTAGAAGCCGACACCGTTCAGCACGTTGCAGGCAATGGTCCGGAACAGGGCGGGCCTGTGGTGCTTCAACACCTGGCGCACGGGGACCCGAACCGGTTCGCGCGGTGACGGCGGCAGGTCGGTTTCTTCCGCACGGGTGCCGGAACGGAGAATAAAGCCGGATATCCCGAGAAGGATGCCGCAAGCGAACGGGATGCGCCAGCCCCAGTTGTTCAGTTCGTCGGCAGGGACCATTCCGGTGGCAAATGCCGCGACCCCGGAGCCTAGAAGAATGCCGAAGACGGCGCCGACCAAAGCCCAGGAGACGGTAAAGGAGCGCCATTTTTTCGGCGCGATCTCATAAAGATAAACGGAAGAACCGGTGTACTCGCCGCCGACGGACATGCCCTGCAGCAGCCTGAGGAGCGTCAGCAGGATCGGCGCCAGAATGCCGATGCTTTCGTAAGTCGGTAGCAGTGCGATCAACGACGTTGGTATCGCCATCATGGCGACCGAAATCAGCAGGGCCTGGCGCCGCCCGACTCGGTCCGCGATATGGCCGAGCAGGAGGCTGCCGATCGGGCGCATCAGGAACCCGGCCGCGAAGACGCCGAAGGTCGCGATCAGGCTGACTGAGTGGCTGCCGCTTGGAAAGAACTGCCCTGCGATGATCGGCGCGAGATAGCCGTAGACGGCGAAGTCGTACCATTCCAGGGTATTGCCGACCGTGCCTGCGATGATCTTCCGGATGTTTTGCCGATCCGCGCCCATCCAATATCCTCCTGACTGGACAGGCGCCCCCGCCTATCTACGGCCGAGGGTAGGCAAAAAGCCTTTATTTTCTCTTTTGTTCGGAAGGGGCGGTATTTTCATGCCGCCCGGGCGGGCTTGTCCGGTGGAGATCAGGTATTGAACTTGAACAGCAGGATATCGCCGTCCTTGACGATATATTCCTTGCCCTCGTCGCGGGCCTTGCCGGCTTCCTTGGCAGCACTCTCGCCGCCGAGCGAGATGTAGTCGTTGTAGGCGATCGTCTGGGCGCGGATGAAACCGCGCTCGAAGTCGGTGTGAATGACCCCGGCTGCCGCGGGCGCCTTGGTGCCTGCGGTGATCGTCCAGGCGCGGACTTCCTTCGGGCCGGCTGTGAAATAGGTGATCAGGCCGAGCAGTTCGTAGCCGGCGCGGATCAGCCGGTCGAGGCCAGGCTCCTCAAGACCGATGGTTTCGAGGTATTCGTCCTGTTCTTCCTTGTCGAGCTGGGAGATTTCCGCCTCGATGGCAGCCGAAATGACGACGGAGCCGGCGCCTTGCGCCTTGGCCATTTCCTCGACCTTTGCCGACAGAGAATTGCCGGTGCCAGCCGATGCTTCGTCGACATTGCAGACAAAAAGCACGGGCTTGGAGGTCAGCAGGTTCAGGCCTTCGAGGATTTTCTTCTCTTCCGGATCGTCGAGTTGCAGCAGGCGCACCGGCTTGCCGTCCTGAAGCAGCGCCAGAGCCGCTTCCATGATCGGAATGACCGCCTTGGCTTCCTTGTCGCCACCGGTCGCCTTCTTCTTCAGCGGCGCAATGCGGCGCTCCAGGCTTTCCAGATCGGAGACCATGAGCTCGGTTTCGACCGTCTCGGCGTCGGCAATCGGGTCGATGGTGCCTTCCACATGGGTGATATCGTCATCCTCGAAGCAGCGCAGCACGTGGACGATGGCATCGACTTCGCGGATGTTGGCCAGGAACTGGTTGCCGAGACCTTCGCCCTTGGAGGCGCCGCGCACGAGGCCGGCGATGTCGACGAAGGTGATCCGGGTCGGGATGAGTTCCTTCGATCCGGAGATCTTCTGAATGGCGTTCAGGCGCGGGTCGGGAACGGCGACTTCACCGGTGTTCGGCTCGATGGTGCAGAACGGGTAGTTCGCGGCCTGGGCGGCGGCGGTCTTGGTGAGCGCGTTGAAGAGCGTGGACTTGCCGACATTGGGCAGTCCGACGATGCCGCACTGGAAACCCATGGATGATCGCTTTCGGTTTGGATGTCTTGGACGTTGCCGCTATGTGCCGGAAGGTCGGGGCAAGGTCAAGGGGCGTAAAACGTCGGCATATTGTCCCGGACCACGTTGTTCGAAGGCGATCGGTTCGTGTTCGATGGTCTTCGCCTGTCTTGGGTGTTATCGTTTCTGACGATTGCCGGACGAGACGTCGTGCGCATTTATTCGTCTTTGTGCATGTGAGTATGCGGGAGAAGCGCTCTGGACATGATTACCGACGCGAGAGAATTTCAACAAGAGCTGGCAACCTATGTTTCAAATTACGATTACTGTGTCGAGGAGAGCGACGGCGCGTATGTTCTGGCTTTGAAGAATCACTACAAAATGCCCTGGAGCGTTCGAAAAAGGAAACGCCTTTTCAGAGGTGTGGCCCCCTCCTCGGACCTCTACGAACCGGTCGCAACCGCGGTTCTGGACTACCTCATCGACACGCAGCCAGTTACGACATTTTTCGATCTGGGAGCAGAGCGGGGGTATTTTTCCTTTCTTGCCGCGGGACGATGCGACAAGGAAATAAATGCTTACGCATTCGAAATGCGGCCCCATGTCCTCAAACGTATCCAGGACCGAGTCGAAGCCACGAATTTCCGGCGGGTGAAAACGTACTTGAGCGGTATGTCGGATCGCTACGAAGGGGAGCGGAAAATCTGGTACTCGGTCACAAAAATGTTTGAGACCGAACCTGAATCGTCCCAGTACAAAGACGACATCTTCAAGCGTCTGAAGTTCAGATTGAAAGGCCGGCCGGAGCGGGACCGCCTGAATACCGCGCTGATAACGATCGACAGCATCGATCATTTCTGCGCCGTCAATCAGGTGGCCCCAGAGGTGATCAAGATCGATGTGGATGGTTACGAACAAAAGGTCATTAACGGCGGACTCGAGACGTTCCGGAAATGCCGTCCTTTCATCCTTCTCGAAATTCACAGGATGAAATTTCTGAAGCGCTTCGCGGCGTCACGTCGTGAAGTCGTTAAGCCCTTGTTCGACCTTGGCTACCGTTGCATCTTTCTTAAAAACCACCACGTCCTCGCCAAGGCAGACCCGGTTCTTGTGGGGCTTGATCATCCGTTGTGGGATCGGGACCGGACCGACTTCGTTCTGTTTTTCTAGCGCTGATCCGGTCCATCTTCAGTCCGCCTTTTTCTGGATCTCCACCGAGTGCGGGTAGGGGATCGAAATGCCCTTTGCATCGAAGGCTTCCTTGACCTTCTTCGTCATCGCGAATTTGAGTTCCCAGTAGTCGCCGGCTGCACACCACAGGCGGACACCGAGATCGACCGACGAATCCCCAAGGTTGGTCACCCGAACCCAGGGTTCGGGATCCTTGTGCACGCGGCCGTCTGCGTTTGCGAGCTCCGTGATGATGCCGATCGCCTTGTCGATGTCGTCGGAGTAGTCGATGCCGAAAGTGAAATCGACCCGCCGCGTCGGATGGGTGGAATAGTTCGTGATGATCGATCCCCAGGCCTTGCCGTTGGGCAGGATGATCTGGACATTGTCCGGTGTGGCCAGTTCCGTGATGAAAAGGTTGATGTCCTTGACCGTTCCCGAAGTGCCGCCGATGTCGACATACTGTCCGAGCTTGTAGGGCCGGAAAAAAATCAGCATGACGCCGGCTGCCACATCGCTCAAGGTGCCCTGGAGGGCCAGTCCGACGGCCAGGGTCGCGGCGCCGAGAACCGCTACAAGGCTGGTCGCCTGAATACCGAACAGCTGCAGTACGGCTATGATGGTGACCAGCAGGATCAGCCATTTGATGATCGATGCCGCGAAAGTGCCGAGCGTATCGTCGATCTTCGGACTGGCATTGACCCGTTTGCGCACCATGCTGCTGAGGAGGCTGGAGAGAAACCAGCCGACGATGAGAACGACAACCGCCTTGGCTGCATTGATAATAAGGGGAGTATAGGCACTCGCCTCCACGATCATTGTGTCCATGGGCCTTCCATTTTGGCTTTGAGGTCAGTCTGAGACGCCGGATTGAAACGCTGTACGTAATTTAACGGATAAAGCGCAAAGATAAACCGTTGCCCGGCGACAAATCCGCCAGCGGACATCAGCCAGCGGCGCTACAGGGGAAAATCGCCGCAATTAAACGGGTCCATACCCTAGTCCTTGTTGCCGAGCAGCTTCTTGAGCATGTCGGCCATCGGTCCGGACTTCGGCAACTCAGGGGTTTTCGCCTGGCGGGCCTGGCGGATGTGGCTTTGCGCCTTGCCACCGGGCGACTTTGGAGGTTTGGCCGCGGCGGTTTTCCCGCCCTGATCCCCGCCTGCCGGCTTGGAACCGCCGCGTTTTGCCTTTTCCGGCTCGAGGGCCAGCGTCAGCTTGTTGGCGAACTGGCTGTCCTTGCCCTCTGCGAGCAGGTCCGCGTTGTCGGCGATCTCCCGCAACAAGGGCTCGATCCAGTCGCTGTCGGCCTTGGCGAAGTCGCCCAGCACGTAGTTGGAAACGAGCTTCTTGTCGCCCGGGTGGCCGATGCCAAGACGCAGACGCCGGTAGTCGCCGCCGATATGGGCCGTGATCGAGCGCAGGCCGTTGTGACCGCCGTGACCCCCGCCTGTCTTCATGCGGAATTTCGCCGGCGGCAGGTCGAGTTCATCGTAGATGACCACGATGTCCTGCGGTTCGACCTTGTAAAACCGCATGGCTTCGCCGACGGCGCGGCCGGACTCGTTCATGTAGGTGCTGGGTTTGACCAGAAGCACCTTCTCGGATCCGAGACGGCCTTCTGAGACCTGGGCCTGGAAGCGGGCGCGCCAGGGGGAAAAGGAGGAATGGCAGCGGTGGATCTCGTCAACGGCCAGGAAGCCGATGTTGTGCCGGTTGCGTTCGTATTTCGCTCCCGGATTTCCGAGGCCGACGATCAGCCGCATGAGATGCCCCCAGCTAACGAAAGATCCGTATCGTCAATTTTGCCCGTTCAGGGCTTGAAAACGAGAAGGGGACGGTCAGCCGTCCCCTTCGAAATGCATGAAGCGAGAGGCTTAGTCTTCGCCTTCTGCTTCGCCTTCTTCTGCTTCTTCGTCTTCGTCAGCTTCCTTCAGGCCGGCCGGGGCGGCGATCGTCGCGATGGTAAAGTCGCGGTCGGTGATCGTCGGCTGGCAGCCTTCCGGCAGCTTGACTGCAGAAATGTGCAGACTGTCGCCAAGTTTGGCTTCTGCGAGGTCGAGTTCGAGAGCTTCCGGAATCGCTGTTGCCGGGACGGTCATCTCGACCGTGTGGCGCACGATGTTGAGAACGCCGCCGCGCTTGATGCCCGGGCAGGTTTCTTCGTTGAGGAAGTGAACCGGAACTTCGATCGTCAGAACAGCATTCTTGGAAACGCGCAGGAAATCGACGTGCAGCAGTTCATCGCGAACCGGGTGCAGCTGATAATCCTTGGCGATCACCTGATGCTTTTCGCCGTCGACATCGATCGTGCCGAGATGGGTCAGAAAACCGCCTTTATGCAGGGTCAGCGTGGTTTCCTTCACCGGAATGGTGATCGGCAGGGCTGCTTTCTTGTCGCCGTAGATAACGGCGGGGAGAAGGCCTTCGCGACGCAGTGTCCGAGCGGCCCCCTTGCCCACCCGTTCCCGTGCCGCTGCCTTCAGCTCATAGCTGGTAGCCATGGCAAAACTCCTTCGGATGTTTTGAGATGGGCCGGCGAAACACTGCACATTCATCTTTCGATCAATGCGCCTTGCACCGGAATCGGCCCGAAAGCGCCTCCTCCAGGGGTGCAGGCGCGCGGGTCCTATAGCGGAAAGGCCCCTTTTACGCAAGCGACAAGCTTATTTCCGCGTCCGGCCCTTCTGTCGGGACGGTCGGCGGGAATGTAACGATGCCGGTTTTTGGGCGCTGCAGCAATACAATGATGCTGTGCGGCAAGTAATTGGCACGATGCGCCTTTTAGGGGAAGGCTTGCGGTTTCGGGGTGATTGGGAATGTTATTATACTTTTTATTTGTAAGAATTAGCAAGCTATCAATAATAATTTCGGCATGTGCATCATATAACAATGCAACCTTTGGTAAGTTTTTTAGTTATACATTTTTTAAACTGTTCACACTTTAATCGTTCCCAGATAAAAATGGGAGATACTGATGAAATTACTTACTAGTGCAGTTCTGGCAGTCCTGATCGGTTGCAGCTCGGTTGCAGCCAACGAATTCCAGAATGAGCTGACGGCGCTCGCCACTGGAAAGATCGCTGAAATCGCAGGTTCGAGCGAGGTCGTTTCCGCCGTGAAGGCCCAGAACGAACAGACGGCCGGTTATGACCAGGCCAAGATTGACGAGCTCGACAAGCAATGGCGGGCGGAGGCGGATGCCGCCGACCAGCCGATGATCGACAAGGTTCTTGAAAACGACCTTTCGGCTTATCTGGCCGATGCCCAGGGCGGCAGCGACGGGCTTTTCACCGAAATCTTCGTCATGGATGCGAAGGGCCTGAACGTTGGGCAGAGCGATGTGACCTCGGATTACTGGCAGGGTGACGAGGCCAAATGGAAGGAAACCTTCCTGAAGGGCAAAGGCGCGGTTCATGTCGGCGACCTGGAGCAGGATGAAAGCACCCAGCAGCTTCAAAGCCAGGTCAGTGTTTCAGTTACGGATCCCGCCACAGGCGAGACCATCGGCGCAGTCACCTTCGGCGTGAACGTCGACAAACTCTGATTTCTCCGGTGGAGGGCGCTTTGGCGTCCTTCATCGGCAAAGAACAAAATGGGAGCTTGAGGTGAGGGTATCTACGAAACTGCCGTCGGTGATTGTCGGGATCGCGCTTCTGTGTTCTGCGGGCGTTGGCGTTGCCAGTTACCTGTCGGGTGCAAACAGCGTCAAGGCTCTGGCCGAGGAGCGCTTGTTGGCTGTCGCCGAAAGTCGGAAGGATTCCCTGATCGACGAATTGGCAGCGGTTCGCGCGGGTATTCTGTCCAATGCCGAAGGTCAGACGGTTCGGGCCGCCATCGCCGATTTTGAAGCAGGTTGGGCGAAATATGGCGACGAGGCGACCGCTCGGGTCCTGAAGACCTACGTGACGGACAATCCCCATCCGGAAAACGAGCGGGCCGAACTGGTGAAGGCCGGGCGCAAGCCCTACGACCGTTCGCACGCGAAATTCCATCCGCTTCTTCGACGCTATATCGCCGACAATGGTTATGAGGATCTGATGCTGATCGATCCGGAAGGCCATGTCGTCTATACAGTGAACAAGCTTGGGGACTTTGCCGCTGACCTTCGTTCCGCGGAGTGGAAAGACACCAATCTCGCGAAGGCTTTCGAAGACGCGATTGCCGCCGACACCGGCACTGCAGTTCTTTATGATCTCGAGTCCTATCAGGCGCACAACGGCGAACCTGCCGGCTTCATGGCCACTCCAATCGGAATCGGTTCGAAGACGCTCGGTGTTCTCGTCTACCAAGTGCCGACCGACAATATCAGCGCCACGCTGGGCAAATATGCAGGCCTTGGAGAGACCGGAGATATTTATTTCATCAACGGTGACGGCATCGTGCAGAACGACAGCCTGCGGACCGCGGACGCTTCGGAACTGATGAGCGATGTCCTGAAGCGGGACGAGGTGCTCTCTGTCCTTGGTGGCACGCCGCAGTTCAAGGAAATCCATGATTTCAACGGACGTGAAGTCGATGCGGCCATCATTCCGTTTGACTATCTGAACAAGCCCTTCGCGCTGGTCGTGGTGCAGGATGTGGCGGAAGTGCTGGCGCCGCTGACCAGCCTGAGGAACTGGATCCTGGGCATTGCCGCCCTGAGCGCCCTGATCGCTGCGGCCGTCGGGGTCTATTTTTCGCGAAGCCTCAGCGGCCGGATCCGGCTCCTGTCCGACGCGATGATGCAGCTTGCCGACGGCAATACGGATGCCGAGGTGCCGAACCAGACATCCAACGATGAAATCGACGACATGGCCAAGACGGTCGTCGTCTTCCGCAATAACGCCATTGAACGGGCCCATCTGGAGGCCGATCAGCGTTCGACCAGCGAAGCGCGCGAGCAGCAGGCCGAAGAGGTTAAGGCCCTGATCGACAGTTTCCGTTCTGAAGTGGCCGATATGCTGGATGCGGTCTCGAGCAATTCCGAACAGATGCGCAGCGTCGCGGAAGATCTCAACGCAATCGCCGATGCGACCGCCGGCGAGGCGGCCGGGGCCTCTTCCGCGTCCGAGCAGGCTTCCAACAACGTTCAGACGGTCGCCTCCGCCGCGGAGGAACTGTCGGCCTCGATTCAGGAGATCAGCCGGCAGGTTGAAAGCACCACCGGTATCGTCGGCAAGGCGGTTGAAAATGCCGCACAGACCAACGACAAGATCGGCGGCCTTGCGGAAGCCGCCCAGCGGATCGGCGATGTGGTCAAACTGATTTCCGACATCGCCGAACAGACCAACCTGCTTGCGCTCAATGCAACGATCGAGGCAGCGCGGGCCGGCGAGGCCGGAAAGGGCTTCGCCGTGGTGGCATCGGAAGTGAAGGAACTGGCCACCCAGACGGCCAAGGCGACCGAGGAGATCAGCACCCAGATCAACGAGGTGCAGGATGCAACCCGGGAAGCCGTCGTCGCCATCCAGGGCATCACCGACACCATGGGCGAGGTGAATTCCTACACCACGTCGATTGCATCGGCCGTCGAACAACAGGGGGCCGCGACCGGCGAGATTTCCTCGAACGTCCAGGAAGCCGCGTCCGGCACGCTGCATGTGGCGGAGACCATGGTCAATATCTCCGACAAGGTTCGAGACACCAGCGAGTCGGCCTCCAAGGTTCTGGAAGCGTCCGCAAGCGTGAGCGACCGGACCGGAGAGCTGCGCCGGACCGTCGACAGGTTCCTTGCCGCGGTTGCGGCGGCCTGAACGCAAGAAACGGAAACGCAAAAAGCCGGCCCAGGAGGCCGGCTTTTTTATGAGCGTTGGAACTCGGTCAGCTGAACAGGCTGGAAACGGATTTTTCCAGGGCTGTCCGGTTGATCGCCTCGCCGATCAGCGGTGCGATCGAAATCGTGCGGATGTTGGACGCCGCCGTGATCGCCGCCGTGGGCTCGATGGAGTTGGTGATCACCAGTTCCTTGAGCTTGGAGGAGGTCACGCGGGCGACCGCGCCTCCGGACAGGACGCCGTGGGTGATATAGGCGGTCACCGATTTCGCTCCGTCCTTCAGGAGGGCTTCGGCGGCGTTGCACAGCGTGCCGCCACTGTCGACGATGTCATCGACGAGGATACAGTCGCAGCCGTCGACGTCGCCGATGATGTTCATCACTTCGGATTCTCCGGGCTTGTCGCGGCGCTTGTCGACGATGGACAGCGGTGCCTCGATGCGCTTCGCCAGCGCCCGGGCGCGGACCACGCCGCCGACGTCCGGGGACACGACCATGACATTGTCGGTCGCGTAACGCTCCTTGATGTCGCGGGTCATGACCGGTGCGGCGAACAGATTGTCGGTGGGAATATCGAAGAAACCCTGGATCTGCCCGGCGTGAAGATCGAGCGTCAGAACGCGGTCGGCGCCGGCTTCCGTGATCAGGTTGGCCACCAGTTTGGCCGAGATCGGCGTCCGGCCCGAAGCGCGGCGGTCCTGGCGGGCATAGCCGAAATAGGGGATCACGGCGGTGATCCGGCGCGCCGACGAGCGGCGCAGCGCGTCGATGATGATGAGCAGTTCCATCAGGTGGTCGTTCGCAGGATAGCTGGTCGGCTGGATGACGAAGACGTCCTCGCCGCGCACGTTTTCCTGAATTTCGACGAAGATTTCCTGGTCTGCGAAGCGACGGACCTGACAGGAGGCCAGAGGCACGTCCAGATATTTGGAAATCTCTTCCGCAAGGGCTCGGTTGGAATTGCCCGCGACGATTTTCATGAGCCGCAAGTCCTTCTGGTGCGACGCCGGGTGGGGGTCAGCCCTTTATCCCGGTATGGTTCTGGTTCACATCGTGCCGCGCGTGGAAACCGCGCTGGCCAGCCCTTAGCAGGCGGCGGCGTTTTAGCAACCGCTTTTCCATCCGACAACCGCAGGAGAGTGGTGTTTTCATCCCTTTTCGCAAAATTCTTTCATAAAGAATGAAATTGCGCCGGCAAAACGGTCACTGACGGTTGAGCCAGGCGATGATTTCCACCACCGAACGGTTGGCTATTCTTTCCAGTGTTGGCGAATCGATGGCCTGCCAGGGATCTCCCTTTGTCCCGCCGACGGTCTCGCTGCCGGAGATGCGCTTCAGGCGTGTTCCCGACGGGGTGACGATGTCAAAGACGTAGAACACGGTTGCGGACGAGGGTTCGCCCGTAGCCGAAAGATACCCCTTGACCCGGTAGTTTGACGCCGCGCCGATCCGGCGCACGAGCAACAGGCCCTGCTTCTGGGCCTCGACGCCGATATAGCGGGACAGATCGTCGGCGATATTGCCCGGCGCACCGGTAAAGGGTTCAAAAGCAAAGGTCGCGTCCGACGGGGTCGCCGGCGGCGGTGCGGTCGGTGCCCGGTTCGGCGACGGCGAGCCGAGGGGCGAGGGCGGTTCCGGCAGCCCCTGGCAGGCGGCAAGGGCCACGACACTCAGGATGGCGAGAAACCGGCGAAGGCCAGCAGCGGAAGGCGGGATCATTGGCACGTTCGTAGCTCGCAGGCTGTTCGATGGCTTTCGGGCGCAAGTTTCGGGTCAATCGAATCCGACTGTACCGGCAGATTTAGCCCGACTTGACCGGAAGGTCGAGAGGCAGAGCCGAAAGGCATTCCGGCGCCGCTTCGGTGGTGAGATAGGTCTGACCAAGGGTCATGGCGGTTTCGGTCACCGAATCCATCAGGATCATGTGCATGAAAAGCGTCATGTTCGGCCTGACCTCGGCGGGATTGCCCTTGTAGGCCATGGGCGGGTCCATCCAGCTCGGCGTGAAGCGGGCACCCAGGGAATAGCCGCAGGTGTTCAGCCGATGAGACATCATGTCGTGCGCATCGACAGCCGCCGCGTAGGCTTCGAATATATCGCCGAATGTAGAACCGGGCCGGAGCTTTTCCTCCACGGCGGCCAGGCCGTCGCGTGCGGCCTGATACATTTCCTGATGACGCGCCGTCGGCCTGCCGACAAGCACGGTCCGCATCAGAGCCGCGTGGTAGTGGCGGCAAACCCCGGCCCATTCCAGAGTGATCTGGTCGTTTTCCTCCAGGGTCCGGCGGCCGCTCTTGTAGCGGCACAAAAGGGCGTCCTTGCCCGAGCCGATGATGAATTCGTTTCCCGGGTAATCGCCGCCGCCTTCCAGGATTACGCCCTGCATGGCCGCAAGGATCCGGCCTTCATCCGCTCCGGGGCGGATTTCGTCCAGGGCGGCAAGATAAGCCTTGTCGGCCAGTTCGGCCGCTTGGCGGACGTAGGCGATTTCCGCGGGGCTTTTCACTGCCCTCAGCCTTCGCACGATGCGTGACCCGTCGCTCAGATCGGCGAAGCTGTTGAGTTCCGCGTTGATCTCGATCCCGATCTTTCCCGTCATTCCATGGGTGTCGTATTCGATGCCGATCTTCGCCCCCAGAAGATCCATGCCGAACAGGAGGTCCTTCAACTGTCCGACGGGGCTTGCGTCAGGCAGGTCGATCCAGATCCGGATGTCGGAGATATTGGAGGTGTGGCGCGCCTGGCGCTGGTCCGCCGAGCGTGTCAGCAGGATTTTTCGACCGTCTGCGGTCACCACGAGGCACTGGAAGAAACAGAAACCGAAGGTGTCGTAGCCGGTCAGCCAGTACATGCTTTCCTGGGCAAACAGCAGCATGGCGTCGAGCTTTTCTTCCGCCATACGCTGCTTCAGGCGCTCGAACCGGCTGTCGAATTCCTCCTGGGTAAAATGCAGCGCCATGGCTAGTCTCCCGCCAATACAATGGCCGATATCAGGCGGCCGTAGTCCGGTTCGCCGCGATGGGTGGTCCGCCGGTAAGAGAAGAAACGGTCTTCGTCCGCGTAGGTGCACAGATCCAGGTTTCGGCTGCTTTCCAGTCCGGCCGCCTTCAACCGGTCGATGATGAAGGCGGGCAGGTCGAACTGGTGGTGATGCGCGCGCGGGGACGGGTGGAAATAGCGTTCGTTTTCCGGCGCCATTTCCAGAAGTCGTTCCCGGAATTCAGGCCCGACCTCGTAAGCGGCCTGCGAGATCGTGGGGCCGAGGACGGCGGTGATCCGGCTCCTGTCCGCCCCTAAAGCTTCCATCGCCGCGACGGTGTTTTCCAGGATACCGGAGATCGCGCCCTTCCAGCCGGAATGGGCCGCGCCGATGACGCCGGCAGCAGGGTCGGCGAAAAGGACGGGGCCGCAGTCCGCCGTGGCCACGCCGATCAGAAGACCGGGGCGGTCGGTGACCAGGGCATCCGCCTTCCGGTCGGCGTTTTGGTCGAACGGCGCATTCAGGGTAATCACATCGGCGGAATGGATCTGGTAAGGGGTTGCCAGCTGCTCCGGGGCAATGCCCAGTTTCCGGGAAACCCGCGCCCGGTTCTCCGCAACCTTGTCCGGAGCGTCGCTTGAGCCGGTGCCGATGTTGAGGCTGTCATATATCCCGGAAGAAACACCGCCCCGGCGGGTAAAAAACCCATGCCGTATCCCGGGCTGCTTGAGTTCCTCAGCCTCGATCATTCGTTTTCTCCGCCGCGCATCTGGGTAAATCCTTGATGGGTTCCCGATCACATGTCAAATGGGGCCAGGGCGCGTCCATCGCCACTGAGCGCCAAAACCTTGAAAAGCGTGCCCATCTGGTCGGGAGCGGCCAGCCGTTCGACCGCATCCCTGATCGCTTCCTGAACCGCGTGGCTTTTGTCCGAACCGAGCGCACCAGCGCGCTCCAGCAGGCCGAGCCGAAGCAGGAACTCGCCTTGCTCCAGAGGCGGCAGCGGGGTCGCGCCGCCGCCCCGCGCCGCCCGCGCCAGAACCTCGAAATTCACATGGGCGGTCAGATCGGCTTCGCCCGGATGGGCAAGCACATCGTCATGGGTGTGTTTGTACAGCGCCTGCAGGGAGTCGCCGGTTGCCGTTTTCAGGTAGCCGTAGTCGATAATGAGCGCCGCGCCGCCATGACGGGCAAGGCGGGTCCCAATCTCCTGCGCGATCGCGTTGGCGGCAGGCTGGGTTTCGAGGATGGTTCCCTCGGGTGCGTTTTGCGTTTCCGGGGGCAATTCAGTGTCGTCGAGCCTGCCGGTGCCGACGCCGAAACAGAGTTCGCCCGTTTCCGACAGGCCGATCATGCGCTCGCGCCAGCCATCGGCGGTCTTCACATACTGATGGATCGGCAGAGCATCGAAGAACTCGTTGGCGACAAGGATCAGCGGTCCGCCGGGGACATCGGCGAAACGGTCGTAGAACACTGGTACGAGCGGCGCTTTTTCCAGTGTCTTTGCCTGCACCTTGCGCAGCGCCGGGCTGGTTTCGACGAGGCACAGGCCGGCGGCTTCGACAAACTCCGGCCGGAGAGAGGCCGTGCGCAGCAGGTCGGCCATCAGGGTGCCCCGTCCCGGCCCCAGCTCGACAAGCTGGAAGCTGTCGGGTTCCCCCAGGTCCAGATATGCCTGCAGGCAGAAGGCGCCGATCAGTTCGCCAAACATCTGGCTGACTTCGGGGGCTGTTGTGAAGTCGCCTTTCGTCCCGAACGGGTCGCGGGTGATGTAATAGCCGACTTCCGGATCTGCGAGGCAGGTGGCCATATAGTCGGCAATCGTGATCGGGCCGTGGGCCCGGATCCTCGCCGCCAGCTTTTCCTTCAGAACTGACGCCGTCATGCGGCGCCCTTGTGCCGGCGGGCGGCCCAGATCATGGCGATCAGGCCGGCGAGCATCATCGGAACCGACAGCAGGATGCCCATGGTCATGAAGCCGCCGAGATAACCGATCTGGGCATCGGGGACACGGTAGAGTTCGCTGAAGGAGCGGGTGAGGCCGTAGCCGAAGGCAAAGGCGCCGGCGATGAAACCGGGCCGCTGAAGCAGCTTGAACCGGTGGCTCAGGAGACGCATCGCAAGAAAGAGCAGGATCCCTTCAAGGGCGGCCTCGTAAAGCTGGCTCGGATGGCGCGGTTCCGGGCCGCCGGTGGGAAACACGATCGCCCAGGGCGCGTCGGTCACCCGGCCCCAGAGCTCGCCGTTGATGAAATTGGCGATCCGGCCGAAGAACAGGCCGATCGGCGCCGCGCAGCCGGCAAGGTCGAACAGCGTCCAGATCGAAAGGCCCCTTTTCCAGGCGAACAGGATCATGGCGATCACGGTGCCGGTAAATCCGCCGTGAAAGGACATGCCGCCGGTCCACACGGCGAAGATCTCCATCGGATGCGCGAGATAATAGCCGGGATTATAGACGAGCACATAACCGATCCGTCCGCCGACAATGATGCCGACAGTGCCCCACAGGACGAAGTCGTCGATGTCCAGCGGCGTCGGACGTTTGAGGCCATTCCACAGAGTGTCGTTCAGCACCAGGCGGCGCATGTAGCGCCAGGCAAGCAGGATCCCGACGATATAGGCAAGCGCATACCAGCGAAGGGCGAAGGGGCCGACCTGGATCAGCACCGGGTCGATGGCGGGAAAGGGGAGGACGAAGAGCGGCATCGGCGCAGCGACTCCTGCTGGCAGGGATGAAGCGCCGTTTCCGGATCCGGCCGGCGCGGCCAGACGCTGGCCCATTCGGCCCCGCTGCGTCAAGAGCAAGGCGTGCAACCTGACCGACTTTTACGGCTGGCGGCAAAACGCCGTCTTGAAGTTGCCTGCAAAGCCTCATAGGTGTGTACTGACATTTTGACGGGACTGACAGGAGTTCGCCATGACCCAGGGCCCAAACCGCATGTTCGATGAATTTGCAAAGCTCATGACCGATGCCGCGGGCGTCGCCCAGGGCGCCCGGCGCGAGGTGGAAACCGCCTTCAGGGCGCAGGCCGAACGGTTCTTGTCGGACATGGATTTCGTTTCGCGCGAAGAACATGAAGCGGTCAAGGAGATGGCGGTCAGGGCTCTGGACCGTATTGAGGCGCTGGAAGCGCGGATCGAGGCGCTTGAGAAAAAGCCGGCGGCAAAACCCAAAACGGCGGCAAAAACATCTGCGAAGACGGCTCAGGACTAATTGCCTGAATTCACTGATGAGTTTTAAGTAGGGTCGCGGTGGAAAACCCGTGGCCCTTCCTGTTTACACCAAGTCGTCCACATTTTTCCGGCCATAAAAGCGCCACGTTATGTATCGCTTTGTTCGTTAGTGCTTATATACTGAATCTTAACAGGGATTCGTGGGGCATGATCGAACCGCCCAAACGGTCAGGATGCTCCGAAGGCTTGGGACATACCCGGCGCATCGGCTTGATATACTATCCGGCCCAGTGCCCCGGCTCGAAAGGGGAGTAGGCTCATGAGCCTCATCGAATTTGACTTCGAGCGACCTGACAATCCCGTCGACACCATCGAAACAGTTGCAGCGCTGAATGACTGGTCGTTCGAAAGATCGGCCGACGACGAGATTACCATCTCCGTCGCGGGCAGCTGGTGCGATTACCATGTTTCCTTTTCCTGGATGGAAGAGGTGGAAGCCCTGCATCTGGCCTGTGCCTTCGACCTGAAGGTAACGGATGCGCGCAAGACGGAAGTCGTCCGTCTGCTGGCGCTGGTCAACGAGCAGCTCTGGATGGGGCATTTCGACCTGTGGAACCAGGAGGGGGTCGTCATGTTCCGGCAGTCCCTGCTTCTCGCCGGAGGCTCGGAGGCGACCTCCACCCAGATCGAAGGCATGCTCTCCAACGCGCTCGAAAACTGCGAGCGATATTACCAGGCCTTCCAGTTCGTCGTCTGGGCCGGACGGCCCGCAAGCGAAGCTATTGCAACGGCCATGTTCGAGACCGTGGGAGAAGCATGATTTTTTCAAAGGACCGTCCGTTCCTTCTTGTCGGTGCAGGAAAGATGGGTGGGGCGATGTTATCCGGCTGGATGGCGGAGGGGCTGGACCCCTCCGCCATTGTCGTTTCCGATCCGAAACCGGGCGACGAGATCAGGGAAATTCTGGAAAAGCACGGCATTCGCCATGTCACCGAGGTTCCCGCCGATCTGGCGCCGTCGATTGTCCTCGTTGCCGTCAAGCCGCAGATGATGGACGTGGTCCTGCCGGCCATCGCACCGGCGATCCGTCCCGACACCCTCATTCTGTCGGTTGCGGCCGGCACGCCGATTTCCCGGTTCCAGGCCGCCTTCGGTCCGGTGCCCGTCGCCCGCGCCATGCCGAATACGCCGGCGATGGTGGCGCGCGGTATCACAGCCGTATACCCGAATGACGGGGTGAGCGAGGCCCAGAAGGAGACCGTCGGGGCGCTGCTGTCAGCGGTGGGCAAGGTCGTCTGGCTGGAAAGTGAAGACCAGATCGACATGGTCACCGGCGTCAGCGGATCCGGACCGGCCTATGTGTTCTGGCTGGCGGAGTGCCTGGCGGAAGCGGGAAAAGCCGCAGGGCTTCCGGAAGAGCTTGCCAGGGAACTGGCCGAAGCGACGGTGTGCGGCGCGGGCGAGCTGATGCACCAGTCTTCCGAAACGCCGACGGTGCTTCGTCAGAACGTGACGTCGCCCAACGGCACGACGGCGGCAGCACTTGAGGTCCTTATGGCCGAAGAGGGTTTGAAACCGTTGATGACCAAAGCGGTCGCGGCTGCGGTCAAACGGGCGCGCGAACTCGCGGGCTGAATTTCCTTTTATCCGGGCTTGAACCCTTTCAGGCCGGTGTCTTTGCTCCTATCTTTCCAAGAGCATCGGACGATAACTTTGAACCATTTGATGTCAGAAAGCAGTTCACTCGGCCAGGCGCGTCGCGAAGCGCGATGTGGTGCATCGTGCAAGCGGCTCAACGCAGCCGATGGGCTGCTTTCTGACACCCGAAGGGCCGGGCTCTTTTTGCCCGCTGACCGCGTTGGCCCGTGTTATTGGGGCTCGCGCTTGTGGTGGGAAACACCACGGCACGCGACCCGCCTTGTCAGCAGACAAAAGCGCACCGGTCAAATGCTTCAAAGTTATCGCCCGATGCTCTAGCAAGGGAGTTTGAGTATGGCGACCGCCAAGACCCGTCAGAAGATCCTGAAAACCTTCCTCGATCTGCTGTCGCAGCATGCTTACGAGGATGTCAGCCTGCCGCTGCTGGCGAAGACGGCGGACGTCAAGCTGTCCGCGCTGCGGGAGTGCTATTCCTCCAAACGGGCACTCGTTGAGGCTTTCGCGGAAATGATCGACACCGCGGTGCTCGACGACCGGGATGAGGAAATGGACGACCAGCCGGCCCATGACCGCCTGTTCGATGTTCTGATGATCCGGCTCGACCACCTGACGCCCTACAAGGACGCGGTGCGCACGCTTACGGAAGCCGTGCGCCGGGACCCGGCGCTGGCCCTGGAGTTCAATACCATCGCGGTCCGGTCCCAGCGCTGGATGCTGATTGCGGCGGGCATCGACCTGACCGGCATCAAGGGACGGATCGTCACGCAAGGATTGGCGGTGGCGTTCGGGCGGGTCGTGACAACCTGGCTTGATGAAACGGATGAAGGCCTGCCGAAAACCATGGCCAGGCTCGATGAGGAGCTGAACCGGGGCGAGGCCTGGATGAAGCGGCTCGACAATGCCGAGAACTTCGTGCGCCCGTTCTGGGAAGCGGGTAAACGGGCGCGGTCCCGTCGCGACAGCGATAAGGGAACAGAAGAGGCAACCGCCGAGGGAGCTGAGTCCTAAAAGCCACAGCCGCTCATAAATGATTGTAGGTGGCTTGTCCGCCTTAGGCCGTTCGGGGCATGGTCGCCGGGTTTTGAACGACTTGTCAGCGAGTGAAGCCCGTGAGCGATACGATTACCTTTGACGATTTCCTGAAGGTGGACATCCGGGTCGGCAAGGTGATTGCCGCGGAAGAGTTTCCCGAAGCCCGCAAGCCCGCCTACAAGATGCAGATCGATTTCGGTCCGGAAATCGGTATCAAGAAAACCTCTGCTCAGATCACGAAACACTATACGCCGGAAACCCTGGTCGGCCGTCGGGTCATGGCCGTGGTCAATTTCCCGCCGCGCCAGATCGGACCGGTCATGTCGGAAGTCCTGACCCTTGGCGTGCCGGACGAGGACGGCGAGGTCGTGCTGCTGAGGCCCGACCTGGACGTTCCCATCGGCGGACGGCTTTACTGATCTGATTATCCGGGTATCCGCAGCCGCGCCCTGAGGCCGCCGAGCGGGCTGTCTTCCAGGAAGAGATCGCCGCCATGGCTGCGGGCGACGTCGCGGGCAATGGCGAGGCCCAGGCCGCTGCCGGGTTGATCCTGATTGCGCGCCTCGTCCAGCCGGTGAAAGGCCCTGAAAGCCAGGTCGCGGTCTTCTTCGGCGATCCCGGGCCCGTCGTCATCGACGGTGATCGTCAGCCAGCCCTTGTCGTAACTGCCCTTCAGTTCCGCCCGCGTGCCGAATTTCGTGGCGTTGGTCACAAGGTTGGACAGGCAGCGCTTCATGGCGAGGCGGCGGAGTTGCAGTTCGGACGGCCCTTCAAACGAAGCGGTCACGTTGGCTCCGGAGATTTCCGCTTCTTCCTCCAGTTCTTCCAGCATCAGGGCCATATCGGTCATCTGGACATTTTCGTCACCGTCGCCCCGGGCGAAGGCCAGATAATCCTCCAGCATGCCGCTCATTTCGTTCAGATCCTTGCGCATGCCTTCGCTTTCCGGCGTATCGCCGAGGAGGGCGAGTTGCAGACGTATCCGGGTCAGGATGGTTCTGAGGTCATGGCTGACGCCGGCGAGCATCGTCGTGCGCTGTTCGATCTGGCGCTCGATCCGGCGGCGCATTTCCAGGAAGGCCTGGGCCGCCTGGCGAACCTCGCGGGCGCCGCTGGCGCGGAACTTGCCGATCGGCCGGCCCTTGCCGAAGCTTTCGGCGGCATTGGCGAGACGCACGATCGGGCGGATCTGGTTACGCAGGAACAGCATGGCAATGGTGATCAGGACCAGGGAGGTGGAGACCATCCAGACCACGAAGAAATGAGAATTGGTCGCATAGGTCTGGCTGCGCCTGGAGAAGACCCGCAGGACCGCATTGTCCAGCTGGATGCGGATCTCCACGAAACTGGAGCGCCCGACCGTATCGATCCAGAACGGCTTGCCGACTTTCTGGCTGATCGCCCGGCTCAGACCACGGTCGACGATGTCGAAAAACGGTTTCGGCGCGGGTGGCGGAAGGGGCTCGGGCGGCAGCAGGGACACGGACAGGCCGAGTGCGTTGCTGGCCATGCCCTCGATCTTGGCGTGTTCTGGATCCTGCGGGTAATTCTCCAGGACGTAGACTATGGAAGCGATTTCCCGTGCGACCGCTTCGGACAGGCGCTCGGAGACGAGCTCGTAATGCCGTTCCATAAAGACGTAGAGCAGCACGGCCTGGAGGAGAACGATCGGCGTGATGATGATCAGAAGGGCCCGGGAATACAGTCCCTTGGGCATGGCCCGATAGGCGGCACGGGCCATGCGCCGGTAGCCGTGCAGCAGATAACGGAAGGGGGGCGGAAGCTCGATGCCTGCCAGAAACTGGTTCAGATTGGCCATATGCGGCTCGCCCTACGTGAATTAGTCGCAGGCCAGGCGGTAGCCGATGCCGCGTACTGTCTGCAGATAAACCGGATTTCCCGGATCCTTCTCGATCTTGCGCCGGAGCCGGTTGATCTGGACGTCCACGGTCCGTTCGCCGAGACCGCTGTCGTCGCCGACGATCTTGTGGCGCGGAACGGTGGCTCCGGGCTGTTCCGCGAATATCCCCAGGATCTGTTTTTCGCGGTCGGTCAGGCGCACCGTTTCGTCGCCGTTCTTCAATTCGCCTCGCCGGGTGTTGAAGACAAACGGGCCGAAGTGGATCTCGCGGGTGGTTTCGGCGGGTTTTGGCCCCCCCCGGCGCAGGATGGCGGACATACGCAGCATGAGCTCACGCGGCTCGAAGGGTTTGGCCAGATAATCGTCGGCGCCAACCTCCAGTCCGGCGATGCGATCGGAAGCATCGGATCGTGCCGTCAGCATCAGGATCGGCACGCTGGAATTCTCCCTGAGCCAGGCGGCCAGTTCCAGTCCGGTTTCGCCGGGCATCATCACGTCGAGAATGATGAGGTCGAACAGGAGGCCTGCCAGGCAACGGCGGGCTTCGGCGGCATTGGCGGCGGCGGTGACCCTGTAACCGGCGTCGACGAGGATGCGGCTCAAAAGCTCGCGAATGCGGTTGTCGTCATCGACCAGAAGAATGTGGTGCGCGTTGTCGTTCGGCGGGAACGGGGTGGTCACGTAGGTCTCCTGTGTACCGTGGCCCAATCGAGGGCGGACCTAGGGTTGGCCTAAGGTTGACTGGACAGGCGCACGAGCTTCGCCACATCGGGTCGTGCATCCGGGTCGATCATCTGAAACAGAAACTGCCGTACAGCGTCGGCGGCGCCATCTGGCAGGTCTTTTGTGGCGTGTTCAAGGCGTTTGGTCTGCAATCGGGACAGGCGCACGGCAAGGTCATGACCTTTCCCGGTGGTGAACAGAAGCCGCTGGCGCCGGTCCAGAGGCCCCGGTCGCTGCTCGATGAAATCCTGGTCGACAAGTTGTTTCAAAACCCGGCCGAGGCTCTGCTTGGTGATGCGCAGGATATTGAGCAGGTCGGTCACCTTGATCCCGGGATTGCGGTCGACAAAGTGAAGGACACGGTGGTGGGCGCGCCCGAATTCATACTGCGCGAGTACGTCGTCCGGATCGGACGTGAAGTCGCGATAAGCGAAAAAAAGCAGTTCAATCAGATCGTAAGGCAACTCGTCCAGCTGTTCAGCCGGACCGTCAAGGCGGGCCTTCTCATTCGACGATGAGATCCGGTCCGGTTGGTTCTTGAAATTTACGTCAGTCATATTGACTTATTTCTGGTCGATTGTTACTTAAGTTGCGCTCTGAACGAAATGATTGAACGATTTGATGCGTTTTTTCGGCATTTCCGTATTAAAACGAATCCGTTCGTCGATTTCTTCACGGCAGGATACCGGGAGTTTCGGCGGCGTGCAAAGCACGGTTGAACGGTCTGCGCAAGTCCGGGCTCGGCGGGTCATTGCATGACGTATAGCGGTTAAAGATTGAACACGCCCAGTGAGAGGCGGTCGGGAGCAAGAAAATGGCAGGTGTGCCTTTTGATCAGCGCGATGGCGAAATCTGGTACGACGGCACGTTCGTGCCCTGGGGCGATGCGAAGCTGCATGTGTTGAGCCACGGTCTGCACTACGCCAGCGCTGTCTTTGAAGGCGAACGCGCCTATGGCGGCCGGATCTTCAAGTCCGAGGAACACACGGAACGTCTCCATGCCTCTGCCAATGTTCTCGGCTTCGAGATCCCCTGGACGAAGGACCAGATCACCGCTGCCAAGGAAGCCGTGCTTGAGCGGATGAACCTCGTCGATGCCTATATCCGTCCGATCGCATGGCGGGGCAGCGAGATGATGGGCGTGTCGGCACAGCAGAACACCATTCACCTGGCGATCGCCGCCTGGGAATGGCCGAGCTACTTTGCTCCGGAAGAACGGCTGAAGGGTATTCGCCTCGATCTGGCGACCTACCGCCGGCCGGATCCGGCGACCGCGCCTTTCAAGTCCAAGGCAGCCGGCCTTTACATGATCTGCACGCTGTCGAAGCACGAAGCGGAACGCAAGGGTTATGCCGATGCGATGATGCTGGACTGGCGCGGCCAGGTTGCCGAGGCGACCGGTGCGAACGTGTTCTTCGTCAAGGACGGCAAGATCCATACGCCGAAGCCGGACTGCTTCCTGGACGGGATCACCCGCCGTACGGTCATCGGCCTTGCAAAGGCGCGCGGCATCGAAGTGGTCGAGCGGGTCATCATGCCGGAAGAAATGGCAGGGTTCGAGCAGTGCTTCCTGACCGGGACCGCTGCCGAAGTGACACCGGTGTCGGAGATCGGCCCGTACAATTTCGAGGTCGGCGAGATCACGAAGACGCTGATGACCGATTACGACGCGGAAGTCCGTCCCGATGCGCCGGCCCTAAAGTCCGCTGTCGGCTGATCCGACCGATCTCAGTTCATTTGGAAAAGGCGGGCTTTGCCCCGCCTTTTTTCATTTCGGCTTCGGCTGTTGGTCGGACCCGGGTGTCGGGTGATGGGCATGGAACATCCGCCCCTTTTCGGCATAGACGACACAGGCGAGCGCAAACAGACCGTAAACCGCAAAGGCGAAACCGAGCGGCTGGGTCGTGCCGTTGAACAACTGGCCCATGACGTAGCCGAGAATGGCCCCGCCGAGCGTGGTGATGAAGCCGATGACCGATGAGGCTGTTCCGGCAATATCCCCGAGGGGTTCCATGGCCATGGTGTTGTAATTTGCTCCGATGAAGCCGAAGCAGGCCATGAGGGCGCCGGAAATCAGGGTGAAAGTCCAGAAATTTTCGACGCCGGCGGTGGCGAGGGCAAAAAGCAGGATCCCGAAGCCCATGAAGGCCAGGGTCGCGGCATGGGACAAGCGCCGCATGCCGATGGCCTCCACTAGGCGTGCGTTCATGTAGGAAGACACCGACATGGCAATCGCGATCGCAGAAAAGACAATCGGAAACCAGACGCCCAGATCGAATATTTCGACAAAGATCTGCTGCGACATGGTGATGAAGGCAAACAACCCTCCGAAGACAAAAGTGAGGGCAAGCGTGTAGCCAATGCTTTCCCTGGTGCGCAGGGTCATCCAGTAGGCTCTGGTGATCGCCGTCACGTTGAGCACCTGCCGGGATTCCCGCGGCAGGGTCTCACGCAGCCGAATCGCACACCACAGCAGCATGACGACACCGGCGAACAGCAGCATGGTGAAGATCCAGCGCCATCCCGCAACAAGCAGGATTGCCTGCCCGATAGACGGCGCGACGATCGGAACGGCCATGAAGATCATCATCACCAGGGACATGACCTTGCCCATCTGCCGTCCCGTATAGCAGTCGCGCACGACGGACACGGCGATAACCCGGGTCGCGGCGCAGCCAACCCCCTGGAGCACGCGGGCCAGCAGAAGCTGGTCAAGTGTCTGCGACATCAGCGAAACCACGCTTGCCGCCGCATAGAGGGCGAGACCTCCAAGCAGGACGGTCCGCCGGCCGAAGGCGTCGGTGATCGGGCCGTAAAAGAGTTGCGCGCCGCCAAACCCGACCAGATAGGCGACAAGGACCTGCTGGCGGTCGTTTTCGTGCACGATATTCAACGCATGTCCGATTTCCGGCAGCGCCGGCAGCATCACGTCCATGGCCAGCGCGTTCAAGGCCATGAGCGCGGCGATCATGATCACGAATTCAATAAACGGCATGCCCGGCTGGGCGTGGGTGCCCGTCTGGGAGGACGATTCTTGCATATTTTTCCAACTGTCTCAAAGCCGGGAGGCCTGAGGAAGGCGGCTTTTATCTTATGACTGGCGACCGCCTCATCCCTGCCGGTAATCAACGGGCAATTTACGGTAGGGTCAAGCGTTTTCGCACCGTAAAGTAAGTCATGTCCACTTCTCGGCACGGTAGAATTAACGATGAATTACGACCAGCGCTCCGCTGCGGCATCGTCAGTTTCCGTGGCTTGTACCCAGGTATCTGCAGTACCTGACGCCAGGTGTTCTTTTTTCCAGAATGGCGCTCTGGTCTTTAGAAAATCCATAAGAAAATCAGCCGCCTCGAAAGCTGCACGGCGGTGGGACGAGGCGGCAATGACCAGAACGATATTGTCGCCGGCGGGGATCTTGCCGAAGCGATGGATCACCGTCAGTCCGGTGAGCGGCCAACGGTCGCAGGCCTCAAGGGCGAACCTCTCGATTTCGGTTTCCGCCATTCCCGGATAATGCTCGAGTTCGAGCGCCGCCAGTTTGCCGCCGTCGTCCCTGCAAAGGCCGGTGAAGGAAACGAGCGCACCGACATCCTTGCGTCCGGCTGTCAGCCGTTCCGCCTCGGTCGCGGGATCGAAATCTTCCGCCTGAACCCTGATGACCGGTTTGCAGGACATTGCTTACCCTCCTGTCATGGGCGGGAAGAAGGCGACCTCGCGGGCTGCGCCCAGTTCGGCCTCCGCCTCGACATGCATCTGATCGAGGGCGACGCGGATGGCTTCTTCCTCCTCGAAGGCCGCGGCGTGATTGTCGTCGATGGTCTTCAGGTAGGCGATCAGATCGGCAACGGTGGCGATGTTGCCGGGAAGATCGAGGGTCTCCTCTTCAATTCCCACCTTCTCACGCACCCATGCGAAGTAGCGGATTTGCACGTTGTCCCGTCCCTTCTGGTCATTCTATCCGGAGCCGTTCCGGCGCTGGCCTATTCGTCAATGAGATGACCGATGCCGGCGCGGAAGTAGTCATAGCCCGTATATATGGTCAAAATCGCCGCCAGCCAGAGCGCCGTGAGCCCGGCAAGGGTGGTCCCGGGAAGAATGGTTTCGCCGGCTGGCCCTGCCAGGAGAAGGGCGATGGCGAAGAGCTGCACGGCCGTTTTCCACTTGGCCAGCCGCGTGACCGGAACACTGACCCGCAGTTCGGCCAGAAACTCCCGCAGGCCGGAAACGAGGATTTCGCGGCACAGGATGATGATGGCGGGAATGAGAGACCAGTCGTCGATGGTTCCATCTGCTGCCAGCATGAGAAGCGAGACGGACACCAGCAATTTGTCTGCGATCGGATCGAGCATCCGGCCGAGAGCCGATTGCTGCTGCCAGGCGCGGGCCAGGTAGCCGTCGAAGAAGTCGGATATGGCTGCCAGGAAGAACAATCCGAGTGCGACCCAGCGAAGCGTGTGGCCTTCGAAATAAAGACATCCCGCAAGGGCCGGAACCGCCGCGATGCGCCCGTAGGTGAGGATGTTCGGCAGGCTCAGGGCAACGTTCTTTTTCATGTGGCCATTTTGGATCATATGACGGTGAAAGTCGGTTCACGCGGCAAAGGGCGATCCGGCTTTTCGCGGACACAAGCATGCTGATGGACGCCTGTCAACGACAGGCGGCTCCTGTTCATTTCACAAATGCCGTTTGCCGAGTCGAACAGGGTATCGGATCGTCAATCTAACCGAGAAAGGCCTCTAGTCGAAGATCTTGTCGCCCTGCTGGTCGATCATGACCTTGGCCTTGCGCACGGTCTGGCTGACGGCTTCGTCCTCGCCCGGCAACATGTCGGCGCGGATGAAGATGTGGACCTTGCGCTGACCGTCAATTTCCTTCTCGATTCGTCCGGCAACCTGCCATTGTCCGTTGACCAGCTGCGGTTCGCTGATGATCTCGAAATCGTTATAGAAAACGGGCGGGTGGTCTTCTGACTGGGTCTGTCCGCTGCCGCCGCCGAACAGCTTGCTGAAGAACTTTCCGATCATGTCTATTCCCCCGGGTCAAAAGCGGAAGTGCAGGAGCCATTTCTACATTGTGCCGGTTTACCGTTGATCGGGTCTCTTCTTCAAGACGCAAACCCGTTAGATCCTAATTTGCCGCTTTGCCTGTCTTGCCGCGGGGCAGGATGATATCCGCCATCAACGGCAAATGGTCAGAACCGATATCGGGACCGAGTTGCACATCTTCGAACCGCAGCCCTGGCGTGATTGCGACATGATCGACGACAGCCCCGAGGATCCAGTGAAGGCGATAATCAAAGAAGAAACGCGTCGTTTGCGGGTATCCGTCCGCAAAGGCGGTGTGGAGGTTCAGTTGGTCAAGCAGGTTTGAAAAGTAAGTGGACCAGGGTGACAGGTTCCAGTCGCCGATCACGATGGTATCGCTATCCGACTGTGTCCGCAGATCTCCCAGCACCGCTTCGAGCCGTTCAAGATAGGTCTGCCGGAGTATCCATTGAGCCTCGCTCCGAGGGCTCGACGGATGGACGGCGACAAGATTGACCGTCCGGCCGTCGATATCGAGTTTCAGGACAAGGATCTCACGGATGTCCTGTCGAGGCTGACCGGGTTCATTTTCGACGACGATGGACTTGCTCTCCAGGATCGGGAACCTGGAATAGACGCTGATATCGCCAAGGGAACCGACAAAAAGATGTTCTGGAAAGGGAGGCTTGCCGGCCGCGCCGATCGGACGGCCGAGCTTCTGCCAGTGATGCTTCTGCAGCCACCAGGCGGTTTCCTGGAAGACCATGATGTCGGCAGCGGTCTGTCTCAGGAAGCCGGTAAGGTCGGGCGTTTCCAGAAAAAGGCGTTCCAGGTTGGAGGAGACGATCCGGAGACTTGTCTCGCCCGGGCGGGGTGCCGTTACCGGCTGGGTGTGTTCGACGGTTCTCCAGACCGTCGACCCGGCCAGCACGGCCAAAAGGACGGTGTGCAGCGTAAGGGCGGTCTTGTAGAGCCTGGGCCGGCGATGGGGGACGGTGAGGCCCAGAAGCCCGCCGAGGAGAGCCGCCAGACCTGCCGTCAGAAACTGGCGCAGGAAAAAGCTCATGTTGTCGGCCGCCCAAAAGCCCGGCGCCGCATATGCGGCAAGCCCGAGAAGGCAGACGATGATCCCCCCGGTCAAAGCCAGCCAGCCGATCAGGGAGCGCAGCCGCCGGAAACGGTATTCGAACATGGGCGGATTCGGGTGTCCTGTAAGTGAATGTCGCGGTTCGGAATGGAGGCCGGCCGCGCCGCGACCGGCCTGAGATTATTGTTGCGGCGCGTGCTTTCCGAGCGCCTCGAGCAGCGGTTGGATATGGGACCCGTACTTCCGCCAGCGCCCCATTGACGAGGTGTAGATCGGCTGCCTGACCTGCTGGCTGGAGAAGGTGATGACCTGCCGCTCGCCGGATTGGAAATCGAGGCAAACCGGATCCCACGGCAAGCCGACATACTCCAGCAGCGCCCGGCTTTCCGCTTCCTGATCCGCAATCAGGGCTTCGTAGGACTGGTGATGGATCTTGATGGGCAGAACCTTGTCCCAATGTTCCATCATCTCGACATACATGCCGTAATATTGTCCGAGCGTTTCCAAATCGCGGCAGTAGTTATGCTGGGGAGTAAGCGGCGTCGTGTAAATCGATGTGCAGGTGTCGGCCGGTTCCCGGTACGTGTGAATGACTTTTGCATTCGGGAACAGCAATGCAATCATCCACAGCATTTCGAAATTATGCGGCATCTTGTCGACGACGCGGCTTGCCTTCTTGTCGTATTTGTCAAGCTCGGCCAAGTACTTGCGCCCAATCCGCTTGGCGTGTTTCGCGTCCATTTCGACCGCCTGCGCAAACAATCTCGGAGTGACGATTTCCGCGCCCGACATTTCTGTCAGAAGGCTGGAAAAAAAGTTCAACTCGCCGACGCCGGCCGCTTTCGGGTGGCGGCCGATGATTTGTTCCACAAGGGTGGTTCCGGAACGCGGCATGCCGACCACGAAGACCGGCCGCTCCGATGACAGTCCGAAATCCGTCCGGTATTCAAAAAATTCCTTGCTGAAAAGCCCTTTGGTCGTCTCCAGCTGCCATTTCCGCTTACCGATATTATAGGGAGCGTACATGGCCTCCTTGTATTTCGCGTAGTGCGTAAACGCCGTTTCGATATCGTCTTTTTTCTCGAAAAGTTTTCCGGCCGCAAAATGCAGCAGTGCATTCGCCTCCAGAGAATTCTTGCTGTCCGGATTGTCGACCTGTTTGAGAATGTGGTCGAGCACCTCTCCCTGTAGTTCAGGATCCGACTGATCGGCCAAATTCACCAGAACGTAGTTGTTTTCGGGGTCGATCTCGTAGGCTCTTTTAAGGTGTTCCAGCGCCTTTTCACCTTCCCCCAACGACGTTTCGAGGCGCGCCAGGCCGACGAGAGCGGTGGTGAAATCCGGGTTCAGTTCCAGCGCCTTTTCAAAGGCTTGCCGGGCCGGTACCGGTTTTTGCATATTGTAATAAGCATCTCCAAGAACGGCTTGGGCGTGTTCGGAGATACTATTCAGCGCGACGGCTTTTCTGGCCGCTTCCAAGGCGTTTTCCTTGCGGCCTATTTTGCTGTATACTTCTGATAGTAAAGAGAAAATCTCATATCTTTTTGATTCAACTTTTGAGGCGGCAATCAAGTGCTGCTGCGCTCTGGTCAAATCTTTGTAGTGATTAAATATTACGGCAAGGAGGTAGTTTATCCGCGCTTCCTGAGGATACGCTGCATGCAATTCAAGAAGAAGAGGTGCGGCTTCTTCGTAGCGCCGTTCTTCCATGAGGGCAGCGGCGCGGAGTAATAAGGCATTCGCCATTTGTCGTTACTCTTTAGATATCGAGGATAGAGACCCAAATTTGGCCTCTTATATCGTCGCTGGTGTTCAAAAGTAAGGCTGTCTCTGAGAAACGGTGAGGGGGCGTGTCTCAGTCGGCTTCATTCGTGGAAATGATCATAAACGAGTTTCGCCGTTGCCTCGGAGATCCCGGGAACGGCGACCAGATCGTCCAGGCCGGCCTTCGAGACGGCTTTCGCGGTGCCGAAATGGCGCAGCAATGCGCGTTTGCGCGTCGGGCCGATGCCGGCGATATCGTCGAGCGGGTTCTTGGCGATGTCCTTCTTGCGCCGGGCCCGGTGCGATCCGATGGCGAAGCGGTGGGCCTCGTCGCGCAGGCGCTGAACGAAATAGAGCACCGGATCGCGCTCGGGCAGCATGAAGGACTGTCTGCCGGGAATGAAGAATTTCTCCCGCCCGGCATCCCGGTCCGGTCCCTTGGCAATGCCGACCAGCGGAACGTCGGTGATCCCGAGGCCTTCAAGCGTTTCACGTGCGGCGGTCAGCTGCCCCTGGCCGCCGTCGATCAGCACCAGGTCGGGCCAGGCGGGCATTTCCATCACGGGCGCATCCGGCAGGCTGTCGCCGTCTTCGTCCTCCTGCGCGGCAACCGTATCGGGTTCGACTTCCGCTGCGGGCAATGTACGTTCGTATTCCTTCAAAAGCCGGGAGAACCGGCGCGTCAGGACTTCGCGCATCATGCCGTAGTCGTCCCCGGGGACCAGGTCTTCCGACTTGATGTTGAACTTGCGGTAATGGGCCTTCGCAAAGCCTTCGGCACCCGCGACGATCATGCCGCCGACCGCATTGGTGCCCATGATGTGCGAGTTGTCGTAGACCTCGATCCGCCTTGGCGGGAAGGCCAGGTCGAAGGCTTCGGCCACGCCCTTCAGCAGGCGCGCCTGGCTGGAGGTTTCCGCAAGGCGGCGTCCGAGCGCTTCGCGGGCGTTGGTCAGCGCGTGGTCGACCAGGTCCTTCTTTTCGCCGCGCTTTGGAACCGTCACCTCGACCTTCCGGTTCATACGTTCGCTCAGCGCTTCGGCGAGAAGGGCACGTTCGGCAAGATCATGGGAGAGCAGGATCTGCCTGGGGGCCGGTTTGTCGTCGTAGAACTGGGCAAGGAAACTTTCCAGGATCGCAGCCTCTTCCAGAGATTTGTCGGCCTTGGGGAAATAGGCCCGGTTGCCCCAGTTCTGGCCGGTCCTGAAGAAGAACACCTGCACGCAGGTCTGCCCGCCTTCCTGATGGACGGCGAAGACGTCCGCCTCCTCCACGTTGTGGGGATTGATGCCCTGATGGGACTGGACGTGAGACAGGGCGGCCAGTCTGTCCCGGTAGATCGCGGCGCGCTCGAAGTCGAGCGTTTCGGAGGCCTTTTCCATCTGCTCGGCCAATTCCTGTTTCACCAATTGGCTGCGGCCGGAAAGGAAGGCCTTGGCTTCGGCAACAAGACCCGCATAGTCTTCTGGCGCGATTTCGCCGGTGCAGGGGCCTGCGCAGCGCTTGATCTGGTAGAGCAGGCAGGGACGTGTGCGGTTCTCGTAGTAGCTGTCGGAGCAGTTCCGGATCAAAAAGGCTTTCTGCAGCGCATTGATCGTGCGGTCCACCGCGCCGGCGGAGGCGAAGGGGCCGAAATAGTCGCCTTTGCGCTTGCGGGCGCCGCGATGCTTGATGATTGCAGGCGCTTCGTGATCGCCGGTGATCAGAATATAGGGAAACGACTTGTCGTCGCGCAGAAGCACGTTGAAACGCGGGCGCAACCGCTTGATCAGGTTGGCTTCCAGAAGCAGCGCTTCGGCTTCCGTCCGGGTGACCACGAATTCCATGGCCGCCGTGGACAGGATCATGCGCATGATCCGGTTCGATTGTCCCTGGAGCCGGGTATAGCTGGTGACCCGTTTCTTCAGGCTTCGGGCCTTGCCGACGTAAAGCACGTCGCCGTTCTCGTCGATCATGCGATAGACGCCGGGGCCCATGGGCAAACGTTTGACGATATCGGAGATCACCTCGACGCCCTTGCGCGGCGTCTGCGGCTTCCCGCTGTTCTTTTCCGTCGTATCTGCTTCCGGTTGGGCCGGGAGCTCTGTGTTATCCTGCATGGCGCTTATGTAAGACGATTGGCCGGTTCGGAAAAGCCGTCGGCGATTCCCTGCTGCCACATCCTAACAGGACTTATTCGCCGACGCCGATTACGTCGTCGGTTTCCCAAGCCAAATGCTGTCCGCCGTCGATTGCGATCATCTGCCCGGTAATCGGTTCGCACTCCCACAGGAAACGGATCGTTTTTCCGAAGTCGACAGAAGACGGACCTTTTCCGAGCGGAACGGAGCGCCACTGCTTGTCGAATTCTTCCTCACTCTGACGGATGTTTTTGAAGCTCGGGCCGGGGCCGATGGCGTTGACCCTGATCCGGGGAGCAAGCGCCTGGGCGAGCGTCTGCGTCGCCGTCCAGAGGGCTGCCTTCGACAGGGTGTAGGAAAAGGCCTGCGGCGTGAGTTTCCAGACCCGCTGATCGATAACATTGACGACCAGACCCTTGTGGCCTTCAGGCAATCGGTTCGCGAAATCCTCCGCAAGGAACACCGGCGCCCGCGTATGGATATTGAAATGCGCGTCGTAACGTGCGGGATCGAGCTCGCCGATGACATCGTCTTCGAAGATGGAGGCATTGTTGACCAGAACCGACGGGCTTCCGAAGGGTTTTCCGGCGTCGGCCATGAAGGCCCTCAGTGCCGCGATGTCGGTCAGGTCGGCCGTCAGAACTTCGGCCCGGCCGCCGCTGGAGCGTATGTCTTTCGCCAGTCGGTCTGCTTTTTCGGGATGACTGTGGGCATGAAGAACGAGGCTCCAGCCGTGTCCGGCAAGGTCTTCGGCCATGGCCCGGCCGATACGGCTGGAGCCGCCGGTGATAATTGCGATCGGTGCATCTTCCATGGCGCCGAGCCTGCCTGTCTTTTCAGAAAAAGGAAAGCGGCTCGGTTCAGGGCTCAAAGATGAGGCTGCGGTTGGCGTCAGCTCGCAACGCTGAAGGTGTAAACCACAAAGATATAGGCGCAGTAGGCGGCGGTCAGGGCGAAACCGGCCAGCTTGTTCAGATTGACCCGGTAAACGGCGAGGCCGAGCAGGATAAGGGCGCAGGCCAGCATGACCCAGATATCGAGCCGCATGATTTCGACCGGTACATCAAGCGGAACGATGACGGTCGTGATGCCGATGATGGCGAGAAGATTGAAGATGTTGGAACCGATGACATTGCCGATGGCCACGGCGCCGTGCTGGCGGATCGCGGCCATGACGGTGGTCGCCAGCTCGGGAAGAGAGGTGCCGAGCGCGATGACGGTCAGGGCGATGACGGCGTCGCTGACCCCCCAGGCTTCGGCAATGGCGGTCGCGCCTTCGATGGTGAAATGGGCGCCGAGCGGCAGGCCGATGAGGCCGAGCACGATATAGACCCCGGCAAGACCGACGGATTCGGGAACCCCTTCGACCTCCTCCAGTTCGTCATCGGTTTCCTCTTCGGCTATGCCTTCTTTTACCTCGTTGGCCGCCGGCGCACCGTTCTCGGCATCCTTGAGCGTTTTCCGGTGGCGGTAGGTGCTGAGGGCGGAATCGCCGAGGAACAGGGCGAGCAGGACAAGAAGAATCGCGCCGCTTAGAATGTCGAGCGGAGAAAATAAACACAGAATAATGAACACGCCCGACACTGCGACCATGAAGAGGGCGTTTCTGACTGCCCCCTTCTCGCCGCAGGGGGTCGCTGCGATCAGGGCCGGCATACCGAGTACAAGCAGAACGTTGGCGATATTCGAGCCGACGACATTCCCGATCGCAATACCGTCCGCGCCCTCCAGGGCAGCCTTCAGCGAGATGACCAGTTCAGGCGCAGAGGTGCCGAAGGCGACAATAGTCAGGCCGATGACCAGGTTCGGAATTCCGAGGCGCTGGGCCACCCCGACGGAGCCTCTGACGAGAACGTCACCTGCAATGATCAACGCAACAAGACCACCTGCAAGGCTCACATAGTCAAAAAGCATTTAGGGGTTCCGGTCAGGGCCTGGGTTAACGGGATGGGGCGGTTCGGGTGTTCATGAGTAGCCAAATATCGGCGCATCATGCAGATGCGCATCGGATACGCAATAGATTGGTGCGCCGCAAGCGAAGACAAGATGTCAGGACTCCTTAATCGCACGCGAGGATCGGATCCTGCCTCTGTTTTTAACGCTTTGTTCACCAAGCAGAATTCCGTCGTGCTTTGGTCACGAAATTTCCTCGAATTCATTTTCCTGCCGCCACAAAGCAGGGTCATACCTGTCATCGGGTGAGGTTGGGGACAGTCCATTGGACCTGTCCGAACTTCGTTTGGGGCACGTACAGTTGGAGTAATGAATTATGAAAGGTTTTGCATCTCTGGCGGCCGCCGCTGCGGTACTTACCGCTTTTTCGGCGCAGACCTTTGCCGCAGATCTGCCTCAGCCGGTGGATCCGGCTCCGTCCTATCCGGTCAGCCCGGATACGATTTCCGGTTTCGACTGGACAGGTCCCTATGCCGGTGCACAGCTCGGCTGGGGTTGGGGATCGTTTACGACCCAGTCCACGCCGACCGGCAAGTTCGATAACGACGCAAGCGGAATTCTGGGCGGCTTCTACGGCGGCTACAACTTCATGGTCACGCCGAACATTCTGGCCGGCCTTGAAGGGACATTCGATTTTACCAATCTGAATGACCGTACATCCGTTGGCGGCATCAACTACAAGACCGGATCCGACTGGAATTCCACCGTTCGCGGGCGCCTTGGATACGCCTTCGACACGTTCCTGATCTACGGAACCGGTGGCCTCGCGATCGCCGATCTGGATGTCAACGCAAACGGGGCGAAAGACAGCACCACTGCGATTGGCTGGACCCTCGGAGCGGGTGTCGAAACCGCGTTGTCGGAGCATGTCACCATGCGTCTCGACTATGCGTATGAAAATTTCGGCAAGGAAAGCTTCAATCTGGGCGGTACGACCTACAAGACCGACCTGGACAACAATGTGGTCCGTGCCGGCGTGGCCTATAAATTCTGATCCGGTTTACCGGTCGAGAATTGCCGCGATCTTCAAGACCCCCGGTGCGAAAGCGCCGGGGGTTTGTTTTGGTCGGCTCCGCTCTAGCGCAGCGGCTCGGCAGGCCCGGCAACGGGTTGTGACGGCAGTTTGGTCTTGGCAAAAATCGGGACCTCCTCCTCGACACCGTCGACCCATGAGGCGAGGCGGGGACAGGTGGCGCGCCAGTCGCCGTTAAAGCGCAGGTCCAGGTAGCCGAGCGCGCAGGCAAGGGCGATGGAGCCGACATCCAGGTCTTCCGGCGCGCGGACAGGGGCCGGAAGCGAAACCTCGAGCACTTTCAGCGCACGCTCCACCTTCTGTGCCTGGTATGCCAGCCAGTCCGGATAGCGGTATTCGTCGGGGCGGAAGCGTTTTTCATAAACCTGCAGAATGCCCGCATCCATCATGCCGTCCGCCATCGCCTGATTTCGGAGAGCGGCAAAACGGGCTTCACCTGCCGGGAAGATCCTGTTTCCGCCGGCGAGATGATCGAGATATTCGACGATCACCCGGCTGTCGTACAGGGTGGAGCCGTCTTCGAGGATCAAGGCAGGGATCTTGCCGAGCGGATTCTGCTTGCGCAGGTTGTCATCCGGGTCGGTCGTGCTGGTGTTTTCGACCTTGATCCGGTCAAGCAGTCCGAGAACGGATGCCGCGATTTTGACTTTTCGGCCGAAAGGCGAGGCCGGTGAGGAGAGAAGGACAAGCATGCAAGGCTCCTTTGAAAGACCTGTAAAATGTGCATGGAGGCCGGCGGCGAACAAGCCCCCGTCGACTTATTATTTTTCGAATTTTCTATCCGTAACCGGCGGATTTCCGCTAATTCGTCGGATTAGTGAAAATTGAAAGTATTCCGGACAAGGCTTGTTAAAGCGGTTTTTGTAGTTTGCCCGCGTCAGAGGTAGGGCAGGCAGGAACAGTGTTTTCCTCACAGGCAAAAAGAAGGCTGTTTTCACGCGGGGTTGCAGAAACCCTGCTGATCGCGTTTTTCTTCCACGGCTACGGTGCGCCGATATTCGACGGCATGCGCCCTGACTTCCTCGACAAGCCTCTTTCCGAGTATCGTCTGGCGGTGCAGACCGTCAGCAGCGGTCGCGATATCGGCTTTGAACAGCCGTTGCTCGACGCGCTCGGCCCGCTCAAGCAGGTTGTGAAAAGCGCGTTTACGCCGGTGTAATTCAGAGCCGTCTTTTTGTCGGTCAGTTCCGCAAAGGCGGATCGACGGTCAGCCGGTTGGAGCGGCAGCCCGAGCGGTCGACAGCCCGGCACGAGCGGAAAGTGAGATCCTTGTTCAGACAGATTTGCACTTCCTTGAGCCGTCCGCCGGTGCAGGTGACGGCCATGGCGGCGTCGTGCAGGCCGGGATTTGCCAGGCGGAATGCCTTTTCCACCGCATCAGGGGCGATTTTTCCCGACCGGTCTATTGTGTTGAAAGCCGCGGGAATTCTGACCTTCTCGAATGCCTGCCGGGTCAGGTCGAAATAATCTTCAGGACTTAGACCGGAGCAGGTCCCGTGCTTGCGCCACTGATGCCGCGCAAGGCTGCGGCTCGGCATGATGTCGAGAATGCCGGAAACGGTGTTCCGGTCCGGTTCTCTAGTATTGCTCCGGCAGAAGTCCGGCCAGCCGCGTTCATACTGTGGCCATAGTCCGTGTACGATGAACCGGTGCGGCCGGGACGCATTGCACTGCAGAGGATCCGCATTGCGTCCGGCCGACCGGCAGTAGGTCGGCGACCAGGACAGGCTCAGGACGTAATAGTCGAAATCGCCCGGCGTTCCTCCCGCCCTGGTCGGCATTGAAGTGCCAAGCATCAGGAGAAAGGTCAGGACCAGTGCCCGCAGGGTACGGACAGGGAAAGGCATCATGAATCAGCGCGGGCGGGTCGTGCTGCAATGCGCGCCGTAGACGCGCCATTTATCGAGTGGCGCCAGGCAGGCTTCGACATTCCAGCTGATCCCGACGAAACCGGCGTTTTCCTCAACCAGGTAATGAACAGCGCGCACGCTGCCGTCGCTCAGGCTTGCGGTTCCGCGGCAGTAGCGGCGCGCGAGCGGGCTCACGCCGTCCACCTGGTAGCGTGTCTCCCGGATCTTGGTTATGCCGGTAATCGCCCGGCCGCCCGCATAGTCCAATTGCGCCCGCGCCAACGTGCCCGCGACCGCGCTTTGCACGGAAGCGGCCGTGCATTCTGGCACTCTCGGATCCTTGTGAAAGGAAAAATAGGCGCGGTTCTCGGCTGCTGCGCCGCTTGCATAGAATGCGGCGGCCATCGCAAGGCCGAGACTGAATTTCCGGAGCAAAAACACGGCGAACCTCCAGGGGGGCAAATCAACGGGTAAGACGATGGTGGACTGGGCCCGCAAGGTCAAGCCGTGCGGACCAATCTCCGGTACCAAAAGCGATCGGACCTATTCTTCGATCAGCTGTTCAACCTGCCAGCCGGCGCCGGGGCCTTGATGCAGGACACGGCTCAACCAGGGCAGAATTTCCTTCATGTCTGCCGCCAGCGTAAAGGGCGGATTGATGATGGTCATGCCGGATCCCAGCATGACCGTATCCGGCCCGCTTTTGCCGACATTCAGTTCCAGCGTCAGCACATCGCGGATACCGGTTTCGGCCAGGGCGTCGTGGAACCGGCTCAGGCCCTTGCGGTCTTTCAGCGGATACCAGACGGCGAAGATCCCGGTCTGCCATTTCTTCCACGCCTTGCAGACAGCGCGTGCCATGCGGTCGAATTCGTCGGTGACTTCGAAGGCCGGGTCGATGATGGCCAACCCTCTCTTTTCCTTCGGCGGCAGGAAACTTCCCAAGGCGAGCCAGCCGTCGAGGTGGATGGTCTTGACCTGGTGGTCTCCCTGGAACAGTCCGGCCAGTGCCTTGAAATCTTCCGGATGGAGTTCGGTCAGGGTCAACCGGTCGACCGGCCGCATCAGTGCCCGGGCAAGCGCCGGGGATCCGGGATAGGCCTTGAGCGAGCCATCCGGATTTTGCGCGGAGATCACGTCGAGCCAGGGTTTGAGCAGGGTCTCCACAGTCTCGGGAATGTCCGCTGCCAAAACCTTGCCGACCCCCTGCCGCCATTCGCCGGTCCTGGCCGTTTCCTTCGAGGTCAGGTCGTATTGGCCGATGCCGGCATGGGTATCGAGGATCCGGAACGGCTTGTCCTTGCGTTGCAGATAGACAATGAGAAGGCTCAGCACGATGTGCTTCAACACATCGCCGATATTGCCGGCGTGATAGGCGTGGCGGTAGTTCATGGCAGCTGCCTGCAGATCCGATACCGGTTCCGGTTGGTCTCAGTCATTGGACTTTTCCAGAAAGACGACGGCCTTGTCGCCATGATCCAGTCGGCCGATCTCCCTGAAGCCGAGTCTGGAATGAAATTTCATCGAGCCCGGATTGGGCGGCCGCTCATTGACCTCGCACAGGACGGTGCGACCGCTGTCCTTCTGAAGCGCGAACAGGGCCCGGTAGAGGGCTTCGCCAATCCCCTTGCCGCGGGCGTTCTCGCCGACGCAGATCCGATCCGTGTAGGCAAAGCGCTGCCGATTGCGGGAGACCCAGGCATAATTCGGGCTGTCGTAATTCTGTCCTTCGGCCAGACACAGAAGGAAACCGGCCGGGTGACCGTCCAGATCCGCGACGAGACAGACAAGCGCGTCGGCAATCAAGGCGGCAAACTTGGAGTCTGTCAGTTCGCTCACAGCGGGAACGGCCGCATTGTTCATGGGCAAAAGCGTTACGAGATCGCTTTCGCGGTAGGGTCTGATGGTGACCGGGCTGGGGTTCGTCATGGAGTAGGGCTCAGTTTTCGGGGGCAAAAAAACAGACGACGGCCCGAGGAGGCCGCCGTCCCTGTCGCTGTTCCGCACCGTATTTCCGGTGCAGAGGTCTTATTCGTTCATGTCGTCCGCGCTGTCGTCATCCGCAGCCGGAGACTCGCCTTCCGCCAGCTCCTGCAGATTGACGGCCTTCGGTCCCTTGCCGCGCCGGTCCGGCTCGGTTTCAAAGGAAACCCTCTGGCCGCTGTCCAGCGTGGTCATGCCCGACCGTTCAACCGCGGAAATATGGACGAAGACATCCGCGTCGCCCGCATCCGGCGTGATGAAGCCGAAGCCCTTGTCGGTCTTGAAGAACTTCACGGTTCCCGACTGACGCGGACCACGTTCCACCGGCCCTTCGTCCGGTCGGGGGCGCCGCTGGCGGAAACCGTCTCCGCCGCCACCGCCACCGCCGTAGCCGCCGCCTTCGCGACCGCCGCCACCGCCGTAGCCGCCGCCTTCACGACCGCCGCCATAGCCGCCGCCTTCGCGACCGCCACCGCCACCGCCGTAGCCGCCACTGCGACCACCGCCGTAGCCGCCGCCTTCACGACCGCCGCCATAGCCGCCGCCGCCTTCGCGCCCGCCGCCATAGCCGCCGCCGCCTTCGCGCCCGCCGCCGCCACCGCCGTAGCCGCCACTGCGACCACCGCCGTAGCCGCCGCCTTCACGTCCGCCACCGCGGCCGCCGCCGTAGCCGCCACCGTCTCTGTCACCGCCGTACCCGCTTTCACGTCCGCCGCGTCCGCCGCCGTAACCGCCATCATCGCGACCGCCATAACCGCCGCCACCATAACCGCCGCCGAAGTCACCACCGCCGCCAAAATCGCTGCCGAAGTCCTGCGGACCGCCGAATTCGCGCTTGCCGCCGCGCCTTCCACGCGAGCGACGGTCCGAATCGCCATCGTGCATTACTGAATCACCCTAGTCTTGTGCCACCCGCTTGAGGCACGTAATCCATTGAATTTACTCGCAAAAAAATTGCGAGCTGCTCCATGAAAGGCACCAAAGCATATGCCTTTCAACATAAGAGGATTGGGTTGAAACAAGGAAGCCGCATCCCGATCCATTCCGCTGCGATTTCATCATAAGGGTGTGTCGGCAAAAATCGCAAGCGAATCCTTGGGTGAACGCTATTGAATTGACGTAGGGGCAGGCCAGATGGACGGCCATTCGGACAGCGGAACTTCCTTGCCGTCACATGTTTGCCGGGACGCTTCTTCAATCATGACGAAACCGGATCCGGTCCATTCCCAACGGTTCCAGGTGCCGCATTCGCCTAGGCCAGAGCCCTTGAACAGGCCTTCCAGATAGTGGCGTGCCGGGTTCCATTTGGCGTTGTAGATGATATCGGTGGCTACCGGTCCCTTTTCCGCCATCCGGGCGAGATGGAGCTGACTGGCAATACCTTCTGCCTTGGCCAGAATGGCAATATAGGGGGTGTTGTAGGCACTGGGCACACCGCAGGGCAGGATATAAAGCGCGGAACTTTCACCCAACGGTACGGAAACCGCGTCCAGGCTGGCGAAGATCGCCGGATCGATATCCGAGCACGACCGGCTTGCATCCCAGACGGAGCGGACCGCGGGGGGAAGCTGATCCGGATTGGCGATCGCATCCGCGTGGGGCGCGTCCTTGCTTTCTCCCGTTCCAGGCGATGTGATCGAGGAGGTGGTGCCGATCCGGTTCTGGCGGGCATCGATCCAGGAAAGGGCGTGCGAAAGGCCGCCGAGCTCAACGGTCACTTCCGTTTTTTCCGGAGCCACCGGCAGTTCGATGACCAGTTTCGAAGCCCTGCCGATCTTTTCGAGCAGGCTACGGGTGGCTTGCCCCGTCGGATACCAGAAGCCTTCGCCTCCGATCGGGCGGAAGCCTTCGGGTGAAACCACCGACGCCTGGATATCGCGCAATTCGGCGACCGGCAGCGTATCCTCCACCTTGCCGTCGACGATGAACCGGATCTCGCCGTCATCGGAAAGTGGCGTATTGGTCGTTATCCGCAGCAGGGGATCCGCGTTGGCGGGCCAGTCACGAATGACGCGGACATCGACCCAGGTCGACTGACCGCGCACGAATGTAGACGTGTAGCACAGCCCGGTGTTGCCGCAGCCGAGGGACCATGTGTCCCAGGTCGGCGGCGTTCGGTCGTTGCCGGCATGCGCGCTCACGGCCTCCAGGAGGAGGGCCGCGGCTAATACAACAATCCTGAACAACGTGCGCGTCATGGGCCCGGATATCTGCTTTCAGGTTTCGCCTGTTCAAATTCAGCTTCTTCTTGTACGAAAAGCGGAACCGAAGGTGAAGCAGGAATGACAAGAAACATGTGCGCGCAAGGTCTTATGGAAATCAAGACCAAGGCGAGCCTTCATTTCTGCTACTCAAGTTCATGTCACAAGAAACGGAGACACCCTTGCCGGACAACGACCAGCCGCCCATCCAGATCATGGTGATCCCGGTGACCGCCTTTCAGCAGAACTGCTCCCTGGTCTGGGATCCGAAGACGAAAGCAGGGGCCGTGATCGATCCGGGCGGCGATGTGCCAACGATCCGGAAGGCCATTGAGGAACAGGGAGTTACGGTCGAAAAGATCGTTCTTACCCATGGCCATATCGATCATGTCGGCGGCGCGGCCGACCTGGCGGCCGAACTCGGGGTGCCGGTCGAAGGTCCGCACGAGGCGGACCGGATGCTGATCGAACGGGTTGCCGATCAGGCGCGCCAGTTCGGCGTCTCGGAGGCCAAACCGGTGGAGCCGGACCTGTGGCTAGTCGACGGCGATACGATAGAGATGGCCGGACGGACGTTCCAGGTCCTGCATTGCCCGGGGCACGCGCCCGGCCACGTGGTCTTTTTCGATCCGGAACTCAGATTCGCCTTTTCCGGCGACGTGCTGTTCGCCGGGTCCATCGGGCGGACGGATCTGCCGGGCGCTGACCACGCCACACTGATTGCCTCCATCAAGGAAAAGCTTCTGCCGCTCGGAGACGATGTGTCGTTCCTGCCCGGCCACGGTCCGGCATCGACCTTCGGTCATGAGCGGGAAACCAATCCCTTCCTGCGCTGATCTCGCACCGGTTTTCAGTGACGGTTTCGTCAGAGCAGGGCGCGCAGCTCGTCTTCCTTGTCGTTGACCAGCCAGCCGTAATAGTTCTCGCGCGGCCAGGCCCCACCGCTTCTGCGGAAGGCAGCCGCCCGTGACCACGGATCGCCCAGGTTATACAGGGTGGCCGTCAGTCCCGGGTTTTTCGAAATGTCCACCTTGCCGACGGATTTGTAGGCCTCGATCGCGTCCTGGATGACGGCGGCCATGTAATGCAGCGAGATGTCCGGGTCCATCGTGGCCCTGTAGACTTCCTTGGCATTGGAGGCGTCCAGGGCGCGGTAGCGGCTTTGACGGGCGACGCGGTCGGTCATCTTCAGGACCGTCAGCGGACTGAGCTGGCCAAGACCGAAGCTCTGCCCGGCATAAAGCGGCTGGAAGAACGTTTCGTTGAAGTTCGTGCCGGGATAACGGGTGCCGTCGACCCTCCGGTTCCGGAACTGGCCGTTCCACACGCGCTCGTAACAGGACCACAGACGGTCGCTGTCCGAGGCGGTCTTTCCCTTGCGGCAACGGTCGAACTGGGGTTTCTGAACGAAATCGATCACGTTTTCGTCGTTGTATTCAAAGCTGATATCGATGCCGGCATAGGCAAGCGCCTTGATGTAGTAGGACTGGGCGCTGTCGAGTGTGTCGTAATTGTAGGTGTGTTCGCCGACAATGGCGCCGATCATGTGGATCGGGTCGATACCGTAGACCTTCGCGACGCGTTTGATGGACGAAATCAGCCGCCGGTCGCGCTGGAGAACGGCAAGCACCTTTTCGAATTTCGCATCATAGCTGGATTTGGCGGCTTTGGTGCGTCGGGCCGACGCGAACGGGATGCTCGGCTGATTCCGGTAGCGGTTTCCTGCCGGAACGACGCGCACCTGGGCCGCCGCGGCTGTCGTATGCGCGGCAAAATAGCCGGTTCCCGCCAGCGGCAGGGCCACGGCAAGTGCGGCGGCGGTGTGAACAAGACGTTTGTATATTTTTCTTCCGAACATTGCCGGTGCTCCAGGACCAGGCTCAAAATATTAAACGCGGCCTGCCGGTATCGTTGGATTTCAAGCATTGCCGGCGCCGAACAGGACGAACCAGGAACGCGGTTTATCACCGAATCCTGCGAATCCCGTAAACGCCGGCGACAAGAAATCATCCCGCAACGTTACTTGCAAGCTGGCCACGTGGCCTCATTGACCGGTTTTTATACCTGTCAAACAAAAGATGCGCGTTTCCAGATTGAGCCTAACATTGATGCGAATAGGTGAAGACCAGCGTGTCCGTGGTGTACCGGCCGGTGGGGCGGCACTGGTTGTATACCTCCCGCGTGCCGCTGACGGTCACCTGAAGCTGGTCGGAGCGGACGGGGCCTTCAACCGCATATTCCAGCGGCGTGCCGGGGCAGTATCTGGAAAACACCCGTGCGGTGCCCCGGTACCAGTTCCCCTGCTTGACGCCGTTGAACAGCAAGGTGCCGCGCCGGACACCGCCGGCCTGCAGTTGCGGCCGGGGGGCTTCATAGCTGATCCAGCGCTGGTTGCCCTTGGCCTGAAGCCGCATCAGCGACCCGTTGTGGGTCCAGCAACTGTCGGCGCTTGCCGCCGTCGAGAAGGTCGCCGCCGCCAGGAGGGCGAGTGCCGCAGCCTGCCACCGTCTGCCGGCCGTGCGGGAGCCTTGTGATCCGGAGTGTCTGTTTTTTCGCATGTGTCGAAACCCCCTTCGTTTGCTGCCCGTGACCTTACAGCGTCCCCGGCAGGCGTCTGTGACGTAAAGCACGCTTTGGCCGCTGCGGTGTTTCCGAGGAGGGGCGTGAGGACGACCGGCTCATGGATCCTGGCGCTTGCTGCCAAGGACGGGGCCCATGCGCAGGCGGACGGCGCGCGGCACCTTCATGTGGTCGAAGAATTCCTTGTGTCGCATCAGGCCGCAGAGTTCGCGCTGGATCGTGACATGCCAGAGCGCTTCGCCGGCTTCTGCCATGAGCCGATCGTGCTTTTCACGGGCTACTTCGTCGGCGTCCGGATCGGGGTCGGGCAGCCGGGCGAGCGCTTCTTCCAGCTTCCGGTTCAAACGGGCGAGGGTCCCGGCCTTTTCGTTGAAGATTTCCTGCTCCAGGGCCGCCGAAAGCGGGTCCTGCAAGTCCTTCGAATAGGCTTTGGGCGGGCGTACGGTCATGCAAACGGCTCAGATGTCTCGTCCAAAAAGCTTGCCCGATCCCGCGAGGAATGCAACCGGTCATGGAAAAGCCCGGAGCAGGACGCTCCGGGCCTTGCTTTTACGGGTGCCGATCGAGCCCGGCAGGGTCAGTCGCGCAGCTTGACCACGACGTCGTCGTCGCCGTCCTTCTTCTTGCCGCCGTCGGCGGTATCTTCGGTGAGGCCCAGTTCCTCGGCCGGACCCCTGCCTTCCATGGCCATCTGGTAATTGGCAATGACGGACTTGAGCTGGGCGATCTGGTCGTTCGCGGAGTCGACCTGGATCTTGTACTTCTGCAGTTTCTTGTTCTCTTCCACGAGATCTTCCAGATTTTCAGCGTATTTCTGGTTCTGCTTGCGCTCGTGATTGAGATCGGTCAGGGCCGAATTGTAGCGCAGGTTCACCTCACGCAGCTTGGCGCTGGTCGAGATCAGCTCGTTGCGGTCCTTCTCGTGGTTCTTCTGCGCGCTGTCCAGCAGTAGTTCGATTTCCTGCATGCGCTTCATCAGGGAGCGGTTGCGCTCCTTGATGGAGGAGTTTTCGCGAGTCGTTTCCTGCAGCGACTGGGCGCCGATGCGGCGCTGGGACGACAGGTTCTCGATCTCGGCGTTCAGCGCGTAGACCTCGTTGTCGTGCTTGCGCTGTTCTTCCTCCAGCCGGGACTTGGAATAGGCCAGTTCCTGGCGGGCGACATCCATGTGCGACTTCAGGTCGATGTTGTCGTTGCGCAGATCGATGATCTCGCGCTTGGCGGCCTCGAGTTCATTGGAGGCGCGGCTGTTCTTCTTGACCTCCTCTTCCAGAAGCGTCGCGCTCTCGGAGAGGTTCTGCTGCAGTTCCTTCTCGCGCCGGGTGATGGCATCCAGTTCGGACTTCAGGCTTTCGGCGTGATCCTCCAGGGAGTCGTATTTCGCCTTGAGGTCGTTCAGTTCGCCGGTGAGTTCGGCAATCTGGGAATTGGCTTCCACGAGCTGGGCGCTCTGGTGGCGGTATTCCTCGTTCACCCGCTTGTTGTTGTCGCGGATGGTGACGATGTCGTTGCGGGCGGTTTCCAGGGCCGTGCGGGTCTCGGTGGACCGCTTGCGCAGGGAATGGACTTCCGCCTGGGCTTCTTCCAGCTGGGTGGACAGCGACTTGACCTGGTGCTGTACGTCCAGAAGGTCGGTCGACAGCTTGGCGTTTTCCGACTTCAGCCGGACTTCGGTTTCAACGTGCTGACGGGAGGCTTCGACGAATTCGGCCAGCAGGTGAATGCTGTTCTGGGATTCCATCGCCAGGGCATTCATCTGATCGAAGGTCTTGCTGAGGCCGCCGATGCGGGTCTTCAGGCCGTCGAGCGTATGCATTTTCTCCTGCATCCGCAGCGCAAACGGGGAAATCTGCGCGACGTTCGATGCTGTATCGTCCGCATCCATATGCGTTGCACCGGCGGTGCCGGCGTCCTCTGGCCGCTCCCGCGCGTCTTCGCCAGACCGCGAGCTCTTGGAAAAAATGCCCATAACCGACTCCTGTCTTACGCGAGCGGCTTGCTGCCGACGCGACTCCGCACTTTATTAACTCATTTTTAACCGATCTTGCCGGTCGCTTTCAACGATCAGCCAGATTTAGCCCCAAAACAGGAACAGGGAAAGGTTCGCGGCCAAATTTTATCCCGCTGTTGCACCAGAGTCTCTGCGGAAATCCGGGCAGTGGATTACTGCTTGAGATCTTGTGCGAAACTGCGGTAGATGCGCCTCCGGAATGACCGGCCGGCAGAGTGATTCGCTTCCTGGACGACGCAGGTGGACCTCGCGGCGTTGCAGTGCGATAATGACGGCCCGGTCAAGACAGATTTTTTGACGGACGTTTCCAGATGAGCGACACGAACCTGAAACCGCGGATCAAGCCGCGGCTCAAGGCCGAGCGGCCGAAGCTTTACCGCGTTGTGCTCCTGAACGACGACTTCACGCCACGGGAATTCGTTGTGACGGTTCTGAAAGGCGAATTCCGGCTGGATTCCGCCCAGGCCGAAATCGTCATGCTGACGGCGCACCAGAAAGGCGCCTGCGTGGTCTCCGTCTATCCGAAGGACGTTGCCGAAACCAAGGCCGACCGCGCCGTCGCCGCCGCCCAGAAACGCGGCTTCCCCCTCCAGTTCACGGTGGAACCGGAGGAGTGAGGCATGTCCGGCCTTTGGCCGGCCAATCGACAACGATTTGTCGATTGGAATGCCGAACGCGCGGAGCCCTAGCGGAGGGCTGGAGCAGCCGACAAAAAGCCAACGATTTGGCTTTTTGAGTTTCGAACGCGCGGAGCCATAGCGGAGCGCAACAGGCGCAACCGATTTTGCTTTTTGAACGACGAACGCCCGGAGCCCTAGAGGAAGGCCGGAGCGTCAGAAGTCTGACGATTTCAATTGAGTTTTCCCGACAAAGACCGTGGCTCACCGGTCCCGGATCTCCGCTGCGCTACGTCCGGGATGACACCGATAGGGATGGCGGGGCGGAGCCCCCTTGCTCCCCTCAAACGAACTGGAAATCGTCCGCGTGCAGGCTGGCGAGGGCGACGCCGTCGAGGGTGACGCTGGCGACCGAACTTACGGTGATGACCGTGTCGGAGCCGGATGTGGAGGCTGCGGCGAGCACATCGCTGTAGTCATGGAAGACGGCTTTGGAAAAGACGATCCTGTCGTCGGTGCCCGCACCCGCTGTGAAGTCCGTGATGTGGTCCAGGCCGAAATTCCTGCCCCGGAAAAAGAAGGCGTCATGGCCGGAGCCGCCGCTCATGGTGTCGTTGCCGTCGGAGCTTGACGAGAGCAGAAGGTAGTTGGTGCCCGCTGCGGACTCCGCGGAGAAGACATCCGTGGCGCTGTCGCCGTTGAAATCGCCGGTCACCACATTCTCCGGCGAGAGGAACCAGGCGGGGTCCATGTAGTTCTGGATTTCCACGAAGGAATTGTTGATGCAGGTGTAGAACTTGACCTCGCCGGATCCGGTCCAGGTCAGGATCAGGTCGTCCGTGCCGTTGCCGTCATAGTCGCCGATCAGGACGCGGTCCGGGGTGTCGGTGAGGCCGCTCGGACCGGCGTAGGAACTCGAATAGTCGAAGCCGCCGCCTGCATTGCCGAAGAACAGGCGTGTGTCGCCGGTGTGAGCCCAACCGAAGAGCAGGTCGGCGCGTCCGTCGCCGTTGAAGTCTCCGGTGAGGGTCTTGTCCGGATAGCCGTTGATCGCGGTGGCTCCGATCGGGCTGCCTGCGCTGGAGAAACCGCCGCCGGCTGTGCCGAGGAACAGCTTGTTCTCACCGTAGTGATCCCAGGTGAACATCAGGTCGTCGCGTCCGTCGCCGTTGAAGTCGCCGACAAGAGTGTGATCGGGGCTGCCGTTGATCGCCCTTGGGTCGATCGGGCCGACGACCCTGGTGAAACCACCGCCGGCGGTGCCGAGGTACAGATTGTTTGCGCCGTAATAGTCCCAGGTGAAGATCAGGTCGTCACGGCCGTCGCCGTTGAAATCGCCGACCAGCGTATGATCGGGATAGCCGTTGATGCCCCTTGAGTCGATGGGGACACCGGCATCGGTGAACCCGCCGCCGGCGGTGCCCAGGAACAGGCGGTTTTCGCCGCGGTAATCCCAGGTGAAGATCAGGTCGTCGCGTCCGTCGCCGTTGAAATCGCCGATGAGGGTATGGTCCGGAAAACCGTTGATCCCGGCAGCGGGAAGCGGGCTGCCGGCGTCGGTGAAGCCGCCGTCGGCCTTGCCGAGGAACAGGCGGTTCTCGCCGCGGTGGTCCCAGGTGAAGATCAGGTCGTCGCGTCCGTCGCCGTTGAAGTCTCCGGCCAGGACATGGTCGTGGTAGCCGTTGACGGCGCGGTGGTCGACTTGTTCGACCGCCAGGAAGGCGTAATTGTAACCGCCGTTGAGCGTGTCGCTCTCGCTGCCGCCGTTGAGCGTGTCGTTGCCGTAGTCGCCGAGCAGGTTGTCGTTGCCGCCGTTGCCGGTCAGCACGTTGTTCGCAGTGTTGCCGATCAGGATGTCCCAGCCGCCTCCGCCGATGGCGTTTTCGATCACCGTGCCGCGGGCGATGGCCAGGTTACCGGTCAGGCCGCGCACGCTGGAATAGGTCTCGGCAACCAGATTGATCACCTGGCTGCCGCCGTAGCCGCTGAAGTCGAGCGTATCCGTGCCGCCGTTGTCGATGATGGTGTAGGACACCGGAGACAGGTAGGAGAGCTGGTTGTAATAGCCGCCGGCGTTGGAGCTGTAGCCATAGGTGGTGTCGCCGGTGCGCAGGGTGGAGGCCGTGCCGTAGAGGGTCTGGGCTGCGAGGATATCGGCGATCATCGGGGTGATCACCCAGGCGAAGCTGGCGTCGACGTAGGTGTTCTCGGTCTGCGAGAAATACGACATGATCGACCCCTGCCAGGAATCGTTCAGGTAGTCGTTGTCGACGCCGTAGGTGGCTGAGCCGTTGTAGTTGCCGGCATGGCCGAGGCCGAGCGCGTGGCCGATCTCGTGGATGAAGGTCTGGAACGAATAGCTGTTCAGGCCGGTGCCGTAGGTGCTGATCCAGGCGGTCGAGACGTTGACGATGGACTGAGTGATCGTGTTGCCGTAGCCGTAGGACTGACTGAAGGCGCCGGTGTAATCGTCGTAGAAGTAAAGGTTCGCCGAACTGGAGGTGGTTGAACTGAAGTTCAGGCCGGTCACGTAGGACCAGGCCTGCAGCGCCGTTGTGGCCAGCGTCTGGCCGGCGGAGGTCAGGCCGGTGATGTTATAGGTCAGCGTCGCCCCGGCCGACACACCGAAGGAGCGCCAGCTGTAGCCGTTCGAATTCCAGTAGCCGTTGACCAGCTGGTCTGCGATCTGGTCGTTTGTGTAGACGCTGCTCATCGATGGGTCCGGCGAATCCGTGCCTGATTCTTTTGCGTTCGACTCTTGTTAAGAAACTTAAAGAATTTGCTAATTCGATGTCCAGTGGCGTTTTTGCAGGATCTCTCCTTAAGCGTGTGTAAAGGGGCAGGCCGGGGCGATCTTGTCTCGGCCGGATTCCGGCACTGTATCGCTTATCAGCAATGGAGCAGACAGTGAGCGAGAGCTCTGCCGGTCAACCTCCGCTCAGCCACATCATTCCCGCGACAATAAGCGCCACCACGACGACGGTTGCGATCAGGGTCTGGGTGTCGGGGGCGGGGTTTGTTCCGGGCGGCGGGCGCAACAGGGTCTCGTCCGGATCTTCCGTCGGATCCGGCTCCGCCGCCGGCTGTGGACCCTTCGGCCGGGTCAGCCGCAGGATCAGGACCAGGAACACCAGCGCCGTGATCACCGCCATCGCCGGGCCGAGGGTCACGGCGACGCCCATGGCGATGCCGCCGTCCCGGTCCGGACCGTCCATGGCGACGATGATCGGGTAACCGACCACGAAGGCGCCGATATAGCCGAGCACCGCCCCGGCAATCGCCCCCAGAATTGCCCCGATTGCGCGCATCGCTGTTTCCCCCAGGCTCAAAGGAGGGCTAACTTAGCGGCAATGGCCGTATTGGCCAATCGATGTCCGGACGCGAAACAAGGGCGGAAGCGATGAGCGGTCCCTATCTGATTTTCATCACCTTCATGGCGCTGGCCCTGCTGTTGCTGGTGGCGGCCTGGGCGCGGACGCTTGTGTTCTTCCGCCACCAGTCGCCGGAAGGCGCGCTCGGCTTCGATCTGGTCGAAGGTGGGAAACTCTGGCTGCGTCTCCTGCGCCGCAACGGCTTCGGGCCGGAAGCCGAACCGCTGCGCCGCCGGGTGATCCGGCTCTATGGGCTGGCGATTGCGGTTTTCGCCTTTGCGGTGGTGCTGTTCTATGTGCTGCCGGCGGTGCCGGGGTGAGGACGCCTATCCGCTTTGCCCGGCGGCCTGTGTCATCACCCGAAGCAGGTCTCCCGGATCATTCGTGTTCAGGAAGAAGGGGTACTCGGGATGCGGGCCGCGGATTTCGGGTAACAGGCGCGCTTCCGGATCGAGCACCATGGTCCGCGGAATATAGCGGCCGAACCGGTCGTAGCGCCTGTTGATGCCGGGTTGGGTGTCCCGGTCGACCAGGACCATCACCAGCTTTTTAGAAAGGGCGGATACCCGCGGATCGAAGAACTGCTTGCGGTAGCGGGCGCAGTGCGGGCACCAGGTAGTATAAAACACCACCAGCATCCGCTTGCCGGTCTCGCGGGCCTTGCGGGCGCCTTCGTCATATCCCAGCCATTGGATATGATCGCCGTTCCATTGCCGGAGCACTTCGGGCGGATTTGCCTGTGCCGGCGCGATGCCAATGGCGAGGACAATCAGTGCAAGTGCGAATTTGAGTCTGGTCATCGCTGTCATTTTGCGCCGACTGCCGAATTCTCCGAATGCATTTAACCCACCCTTATTGCGTCCGGTTGGAGATATAGCAGTTTTCCGGATAGGGAGGGTGTTTTCGGTTGTGCTGTCGACGCAATACCTGCCCTCTGCTCGGCCGATATCGTCGTTCCAGACTGTGGCAAGTTGAAGATAATTCATTTTATCTCAGCATGTTAGCCTGCCTGGTGCCATTGAAGCAACCGCTGTCTGTGCCCAGATAAAGTGCGTCCGAAGCAACAAATTTCGTGAGATTGCAGAATGAAAACGTTCCCTAGAATCGCACTGCTCGGCGGGCCTCGCCTATGCGCAGGGTGAAGCGGCTAAATGGTTCGTGCTGCGCCAGGACCACGCGGGCACCTGCACCACCCGGATGCTGACCGACGCGGACGGCGGCTACCATCACAGCCGCACCGCAGGTGCGGCCTAATCTCAATGAAAAATGGTGTTCACTTGCGCTCGCGTTGAAGCGTGAAGTCTGGATCAGCATTCAGCACATACTTCAACGGTTCGACAAATCCGCATGGATCGCGGCGACCTTGGCGGCGAACATGTCGAATTGCGGCCTGGAAAAATGCGCATACTGGTAGTTGCCGGCTGACTTCAGGGCGAGAACCACGAAATATTTCCCGTCGCCCGTTTCCTGTTTCAGGCTGAGCGTCACGTTCGTCGAACCGTTATTTGCCTTCGCTTCAACTTCGCGGACAAGACGGCCGGCGATCATCTGGTACAGCGCCCGGAAAAATCGCATGGTTTCATCCCCCTATCATGCGTTATGCAGAGCCGGAATCACCGCCCCGGTCGTCCGCTCTTCTTCGGCCGGCCCCGGCGCTTTTCGTCCGCCGAATCCTCGTAGGACCCCGCCCCGATCTTGCCGCGTACGACTGGCCTGACGTCGTCTTCCGGTTTCGTCGGCAGAGGTTTCCTGGACAGGGGCACTTCGGTCCGGCCCACGGTCATTTCGTCGAGGGTGTTCTTGCGGACCTTTGACGACGGGCTGAGCTGGTCCTCGCTCTGGTTATCGGCGCTCACGGGCGTACGCGCTGACGCGCTGCCCTCCGCGGGGACGGGCTGACCGCCCGGCGCGCGGTCGCGCTTGCCGGCTGCGCCGGAACTCATTTCCCTTGCCGCCTTGGCACGGTCCTTTGCCGTTTCCCGCTTCTTGCCGCTTGCCCCTGCCTTCGTGCCGCCGGCACCGAATTTGCGGTCGCCGCGGTAGCCGCCGCTGCGGTCGTCGACGGCTTCCTGGCGGGCGAGGGGATCGTCGGCCACCGCCAGTTCGGTGGCCTGGAGGCGCTTGATTTCGTCGCGCAGGCGGGCGGCGGTTTCGAAGTCGAGGTCGCTTGCAGCCTCGCGCATCTGCCGTTCCAGGTCCTCGATGTGGGCCTTGAGATTGTGGCCGACCAGCGCGCCCGCGTCCTCGGCGAAGCCGGAGTCGACGGTGACGTGGTCCTGCTCGTAGACGCTGTCGAGAATGTCGGCGATGTTGCGCTTGACCGATTCCGGGGTGATGCCGTGCTCTTCGTTGTAGGCGAGCTGCTTTTCCCGGCGACGCCCGGTCTCGGCGATGGCGCGCTCCATGGAGCCGGTCATGTTGTCGGCGTAGAGGATCACCTTGCCGTCGACGTTACGCGCCGCGCGGCCGATGGTCTGGATCAGCGAGGTTTCGGAGCGCAGGAAGCCCTCCTTGTCCGCGTCGAGAATGGCGACCAGCGCGCATTCGGGAATGTCGAGGCCCTCGCGCAGGAGGTTGATGCCGACCAGCACGTCGAAGGCGCCCAGCCGCAGGTCGCGGATGATCTCGATCCGCTCCAGCGTGTCGATGTCGGAGTGCATGTAGCGCACGCGCACGCCGTTTTCGTGCAGGTATTCGGTCAGGTCCTCGGCCATGCGCTTGGTGAGCGTGGTCACCAGCGTGCGGTAGCCCTTCTGTGCCACCTCACGGACCTCGCCGAGCAGGTCGTCGACCTGGGACGAGGCGGGGCGGATGTCGATCTGCGGGTCGACAAGGCCGGTCGGGCGGATGACCTGTTCGGCGAAGACGCCGCCGGACTGGTCCATCTCCCAGGACCCCGGCGTGGCGGAAACGCAGACGGTCTGCGGCCGCATGGCGTTCCATTCCTCGAAGCGCAGCGGACGGTTGTCCATGCAGGACGGCAGGCGGAAGCCGTATTCGGCCAGCGTCGCCTTGCGGCGGAAGTCGCCCCGGTACATGCCGCCGATCTGGGGAATGGTGACGTGGCTTTCGTCGGCGAAGACCAGCGCGTTGTCGGGCAGGTATTCGAACAGGGTCGGGGGCGGTTCGCCCGGCGCGCGGCCGGTGAGATAACGGGAATAGTTCTCGATGCCGGCGCAGGAGCCGGTGGCCTCCAGCATTTCCAGATCGAAGCGGGTGCGCTGTTCCAGCCGCTGGGCCTCCAGCAGGCGGCCGTGGTTGTTCAGCTCCACCAGCCGCTCCTTCAGTTCCGACTTGATCGATTTGATCGCCTGGTTCAGCGTCGGCTTGGGCGTGACATAGTGGGAATTGGCGTAGACCTTGACCTGCTTCAGCTCGCCGGACTTCCTGCCGGTCAGCGGGTCGAACTCGGTGATCGACTCGACCTCGTCGCCGAACAGGGAGACGCGCCAGGCCCGGTCCTCGTAGTGGGCCGGGAACAGCTCGATGGTGTCGCCCCGGACCCGGAACGTGCCGCGCTGGAAGGCGGCGTCGTTGCGCTTGTACTGCAGGGCGACCAGGTCGGCGATCAGCTGGCGCTGGTCGATGCGCTCGCCGACCTCCAGCGCGAAGGTCATGGCGGTGTAGGTTTCCACCGAGCCGATACCGTAGATGCACGACACGGAGGCGACGATGATGACGTCGTCGCGCTCCAGCAGCGAGCGGGTCGCCGAATGTCGCATGCGGTCGATCTGCTCGTTGATCGAGCTTTCCTTCTCGATATAGGTGTCCGTGCGCGGGACGTAGGCCTCCGGCTGGTAGTAGTCGTAGTAGGAGACGAAATATTCCACCGCGTTGTCGGGGAAGAAGCTCTTGAACTCGCCGTAGAGCTGGGCCGCCAGGGTCTTGTTCGGCGCCAGGATCAGGGCCGGGCGCTGGGTGCGCTCGATCACCTGGGCCATGGTGTAGGTCTTGCCCGAGCCGGTGACGCCGAGCAGCACCTGGGTCTGCTCGTCCGCCTGGATGCCCTCCACCAGTTCGGCGATCGCCGTCGGCTGGTCGCCGGCGGGCTCGTATTCGGACTTCAGGACAATCTGCACCCCGCCTTCCGACTTGGCCGGTTTTTCCGGCCGGTGCGGGGTCCAGATCTCGCCGTTCTTGTGCAGCGGATTGCCGCTTTCGATCAGCGCCGACAGGGCCTCGACGGTGGCCGTCGCGCCCTGATTGCCGGTCAGCTCGCCGAACTTGGAGTCCTTTTTCTTCTTCTTGTTGTCCTTGATATGCTTTTCGAGCTTCTCCGCATCCTCCAGGGAGATGTCGAGCCCGGCCACCGGGTTGAGACCGCCGGCGGCGCGTTCCCGGGCGGTGTCGGCCCTGCCCATGCTTGTTCCGCGCGCCGAGCGCGCCGGGGAGGAGGTGCCGCGGGCGGATTTGGTGGGTTTGGATTTTTGGGTGGCTTTTTTGTTTGCGCTCACGGATGAGCGTTCGCTTTGCTCACTATCCTGCGCGGGCGCGCCCTGACCGGGCGACGGCCGGTCGGCCTTGCCTTCGCTGCGCTCGGAATTCTTTTGCCCTTTCGGCGCTGGCTTCGCCGCTTCTGCCTCGATCTCCCTGGCCCAGTCGGAGATGCTGCCGCTCAGGGGGGCGCCTTCGAAGGTGGCCTGAGGGGCTTCGCCGAAGCCTTCGGGTTTCGGGTCTTCGGCGGCGGTCTTTTTCGAACGGGAAGGGGACGTCTTGCTCATCCCCGCAATATGGTCCACCCGCGCGCGGGAATAAAGGGGCAGGCGGCCCTTTGCCGCCCTCTCCGTCACGGCTCCTGACACAAGGGTGTCAGGAGGATGGCAGGAGCCCCCTGGAGCCGCACCCTAGTCGACTGGTTTGTCGCCGCAGTGCAGGCGCCCGTAGGCGTCCATCAGGTCCATCAATTCGTCCTCGCGTCCAAGCGGCACGGTCAGGATGGAGATGGTTTCCGGAGAGAACGTCCAGATGCCGTCGTTGAAATAGGTTCCCGTTCCTGCGTTCAGGTAAATCTTGTCCTGGAGTTCGTTTTTCTGGCGCCGGGCAATGCTGTTCAGGCGCGCTGTAATGTCTTCCGGAAAGGCCTTCGTTTCCTCGTTCGCAATCTGATAGTCCCTGGCTTCAAGTATCAGCAGCCTTTGAATGTACTCGGGCCGGGGCTGGTAGATAACGGAGATCTGCTGCCCCCTGGTATATCGCTCCTTGTCCGCGTTTTCCGCTCGGACCTTGCACAGATCCGTTTCCAGCAGCCGGACATCGCTCTTCTTTTCAATGTAATTGTATCCGCGAAACTTCTGCTGGTGTTCATCATAGTTCAGGCGCTGAACCAGGACGCAGCCTTCGAACGTCGCGTTATGGCTGACGCCGTCGTTCTCGCCTCGCGACAGAAGAGCCGACAAACGGCTTTCCAGGTCTTCCCGTGAAAATTCCTGCGCTTCATCACGTGTTTCCTTGCAGGGCAGAGCCTCCTGCCCGCCTGTAAGAGACGCGGATGAGCCAATGGTCGGGATGGCGAGGGATATGGCGACAGCGAAAGCGATGCGTGATGCGACGTGCTGAAAATTTCTAAGGGAATGCATGGAAAATGGATCTGCCTACCGGAGCTTTGATATAGGGAATCAATAGTTGGGGCGGGAAGACTGCGCAACCTCTTCGGACGGGACCAGGGCCTGAACGGCTTCAGGGCGTTACACTGACGGCAGCGCCGCCGTTGCCGACCGAACCCCGGATGGGAAGGGGAGCGGATCAGCGTTTCGGAGCGACCAGGGAGAACATGGCGCCCTGCGGGTCGAGGCAATTGACGATCCACATGCCGCCGGGCACATGGTGGGAACCATAGACTCCACGTCAAAAGCCTTGTCCTTTTCCGGCCTTTTTATTCTATGCGTAAGCCAGATAAACCTAGGTGGTGTTGCTACGAAGAGATTCCAGAGCAAATTCGACCTGCTCCGGCATTACATGGGCCTTGTTTAATCCATCGCCTGCATAAAAACTTTGTCCTCTTTTTACTATGCGGCCTTTCGTATTTTTTATGCTTGATAGCACTGGAAACGAGGCCCATTCCATAGCAAGTAAGTTTCCAAAGGAGGTGATGTCAATTTGTCCAGATAGAAAATTATTTATTTTTCTTTTTTCTAACAGATTTAAAGCCATTTTATCTTGAAGGTTTTCATCGAAAAGTTCGCCTTCTTTGATATTGGCCCTCTTTATAACTTCATCCATTGTTTTTCGGATGATCTGATACTTCCCTACTGCGGATGACTTTTTTCCGCTTGCTACAAATTTATCCTGCCATGCACGAACCGCCTTGACGCTCATGGTTGTAAATTTGGGATTGGTCTGATTTCCGGCATTTCCAAAATACGCGTTGTAATTTCCGTTGCTTTCTTTGCTCGCAATCAGAGAAAGCAGCATTTTTAGCTTTGGATCTGTCTGAGACCCTATTTTGCCATCGAATATTTCGGAGATATCGTTATGCCAGCGAATTTGCCTGATCTTGTTTTTATGGATGTGCCGCAATGTGACACTGTTGCCTTGGTTGCCTCCGAGTAGCACGATTTTCTCGCTGCCCGGAACCTTGCCCGCTGCGAAACCTACATGACCTGAAGTTCCTTCAGATAATGGATGGGTAATCACTACGGCGCCTTGAGGAATGTCCCGTAAATCGAACTGGCGTATATTAAGGTTGCCCCAATTCATCCAGTTGGCCGCTTTGGCGCCTCCCTTGACGATGATGGATTTAAAACTGGGCTTTGCTTCCTGCAGACAATATCCGACAAATGCTCCGCACCAGGGCTGGTTCTTGGTTGTATTGAGCTGAACCGCTTTAAAATATTCAATGACCTTTTGAAGGCCTTTTCCCGTTCCCTCTTTGAGGTTTTCGTCCTCCCAAATCTTCTTCTCTCTTTCGGCGACCGTCATCCACGGAGGTCCGCCTGCGAACGGCTTTAGTGGAGGCAAAAGGAAATCTGCATGTTCGCGAATTACGGCGAGCGCCTTTTTGAAGCCATCCGCAAGAGCCTGTGATGTAAGAACAAAAAACATGTCGATGGTGACGGGCGAACCATTCGCCATCATGAACTTTTCGCGGTTTTTTATGATGGCATCCCGCTTGTCGTTATTCATGAGCCCGTCGAGCGCATCCATAATGGATTTCCCGCCGAGATTTTCGTTTTTAAGCTCTTGAAATTTATGGGCTGCATCAACGCCCAGGAAATGACAGTGCAAAACATTCAGATAACTAGGGACGAACGGACCGTCTACAGGTTCGGTCGCAGGGGTCTCGAGATCTGCAAACTTTTTAAAATCGCTGAGTGACTTGAAGGCTGCGCCCGAGACTTGGGAACTTGGGATAAGACGCTCAAAGTCCGAGACTTCGATTCCTGTTTTTTGAGCAGCCGTTTGGTATTCCTTCCAGTCTTTCGTCGTTAACCGGAAAGGACCTTCGGCATCCGAGCCTTCGAAATCGGGGAGTGGGTTTGAAAAGAGCGTCTTTTCTGTTGAGCTTTCAATATACGCCCAAGCCAGCAAATAATCGGCCAAAACAGTCGGGCTACTTTCGTCGTCAGCTGAAACCGATGCCAATTCGGCCCTGCCGCAAGACCGTACAAATGGTATCAACGCCAGTGGAAACCGAACCACGTCGCTTGGAGCCGGCTCTCTTAGAGCGCCAATTGGGATGAACCCTTTTATTTCCGGGTCATTTGCGCTTTCGACAAACAGCCAGTCCTGATCATTGTCGTTGTTGTCCGGGTCAACAACGACAATGTCACCCTCTCCAAGAAGTTGACCTGAAGGCTTGGTCTCATCTTTTTCTTCAAATAGTTCAACCACGCCTGTGTCGGATGCTTTAACTATATATCTTAGCGGCATGATATACCCTCAATTACTTGTTGGAGGAGGTGCCCCTTTGCGTAAAGAATTATCGAGTTTTTGCGTAACTTGATCAGACGCGAAGCCGTTGTAATCGGGCAAGCCATACGCAGTGCGCGCGTTTTTTATCGCCTCACGCAAGTCACTGCTTTCCAGGGTCGAGTCGAGCGCTATTTTTTTCCCAAATCGGGTATTTAGCAATCCAATTAAGGCTTTAAGATTATTTTCTGCCGTATTTTTCTGAATTATCTCGTATTTTACTCTCTCATACATATTTTTATACTTCTTATTGTTGCAGTCACCCCATGCAGTTATGAATTGGAATTCGGAGTCGTCAATAAGACCGTTTTTGATCGGCGCCTTATAATTTGGAAAGTGGACGGGATTCAGTGGGACCTCTTCGAATATTTTTATAGAGGCCAACGTTTTACTCCCCACCTTCCCGACACCTTGACCTTGGAGGCAAAAGGCGTCCTGCAGCAGCTTCAAGTCTTTTTGGCCGTATTTCGATGGATTGACAAAAACCTTGTCAAAGTCTTTCCCCGGTTGGATACCGCCACTTTCGTGGCCGCCACTGCCGAATTTTTGGTTTGGGTCTAACGGGTTTCCGACAACAGGAGTCCAGTCGATCGAGTTCTTTTCATCAGGCGTAATGCCTGCTGAGCCCAGGGTGGAGAAGTTGTTAATGTTCGCTTCGATGGAGAAGGGCAGGCACAAACGCAGATAAGACCGAAGGACATGTTCTGCCTGCGGCTTGTTTGCGATCTGGACTTTCTCTTTGAGAAGATGCTCTCTGAACCGCCGGCGGGCATTCAGGACGACAGAGTTCACGGTCGAGGATTCGACCTCAAGCAGCAGGCGGCTGTGGTAATTCTCGACGCTCTTGGAAATCAGATCGAAAGCGATGCCAACAATGGTTATTGCGTCAGAGGTCACACCAGCAATTTGCATGATGCTGCCAGTCGCGGTTCCCATGGAACCGAGCTGGCTGAGTATAGGTGCTTTAGACCGTTTCTTGTTATCGAGCCACTGCAAATAGGCGTCGCAGCGGCGATCAATGTCATTGAGGCCTTGATATGTAATCAGCGTCCAAAATTTCTGATTGCCGGGTTCAATGTAACATGAGTAGTACGGCTCACCGAGCGAGCCGGGAATAAGGCCAGATTCCTGGCATAAATAGTTGAAATACTTCCGATTGAGTTCGCGGGCGGTATTAATGTCTGTGGCTTCGAGTTGTGTGCCCGGGCCGTTAGCAAGAAAATTGTTTCCGGTAGGCCCACAGCTCGCCAAAGTCATTGCGCAGAAAAGCACAAGAAAAAAACGCGCAAATATCCGTTGTCCGCAAGCACGCGAACTCAACCAGGCCGGCATGCGACCACTCCATTTGACTTAAGACATCTCCCTGACTCAACTCGAGCCAATATTTCCAAGACTATCCGGATCGATATTGCCGGTTGTCAACCAAGTGTTAACCATTTGGTCTTGTCCGGGGTTCAGGTTCGGTTGGATGTGGAATTAGTTACGTTTGTGATTGGTTGTATATCATTATAGAAACAACTGAATCGAAAGGCGAAACGCATCTGGGCGCGTTGCGCCAATTGCGGATCACAGGGTGCAAATGTGCGGAGAAAGAACAGGGGAAATATTCCGCCATAAATCGGCGTGCGGGTCTCGAACGCCGGTCTCAGCGCCAACGCCCTGCCGGTGGCAGGAATCGATTCGCCGATATGCCGGGCGGCGTCGAAAGCGGTTGCCGGTATTACGACCTCAATCGGCACGGCACAAAAGCCGGATCACGCCGTCTTGCGCTTGCCCTTGCCGGCTTCTGCCGCGCCCTTCTCGCGGGCGGCGATGTCCGCTCGAACCAGATCTTCCACGAACACGGCCATGTTCCGGCCGGTTTCCTTGGCGTGGTAGAGCGACTGGTCGGCGAGGCACAGGACCAGGGAGGCAGTGTCGCCGTTTTTCGGGGCGATTGCCCAGCCGATGCTGACGCCGATATGGGCCATCCCACCGGCAACGGGGATCGGCTTTGAGGCCTCCTCGATGATCGTGTCGCACAGCCAGCGCAGATGGCTCTCCTCCACATTTCTGGTGATCAGCGCCAGGAACTCGTCGCCGCCGGTACGGGCCACGATCCCCGACCCGGAAATGGCTTCCTTCAGCCGGCGGGCGACGTTGCGGATCACCATGTCGCCGGCTTCGTGGCCGTAGGTGTCGTTGACCTGCTTGAAGCGGTCGAGGTCGATGGCGAGCACCGCGCAGGGGGTTGTCTCGCAATTGTCCATCGCCGCATCCAGCAGATCGCCGAAATAGGTGCGGTTGCCCAGTCCGGTCAGCGCGTCGTGCAGGGCGAGGTAGCGGTTGCGCGCCTCGCTGTCTTCCAGTGCCTTGGACTTTTCCGCCAGCTTGCGGGCGGAGACGTAGCCGATGAGGAGGAAGGCGAGAATGATGGCGGTCGCGATCGGGCCGATGGCGTAGCGGATCGCCGTGCCGGGCGCCGCGCTGATCCATTCGAAATAGCCGATCGGGGCATCGTTGTTGACGGTTACCGGCACATTGGCGGCCGTGGATACCGGGCTGGAGGAATAACGGAAATCGTCGAGCAGGAAGGTCTGGCTGACATTGGCGAGCAGCCTGGTTTCGATCAGCCGCACCGACAGCAGGACGCCGGGAGGGCCGTCGGGCAGGGTCAGGGCATCGGTTTCGGGAACGATGGCCATCGCGCTGACCAGCGCCGGCTTCCCCGCAATTTCCCGGACGTCCGTAGCATAGATCGGGGCGAGTACGCCTTTTTCGACATAGCGGACGCGGAAACCGTTCGCGGCGGGCCGGCGTACGGAGAAATAGCCCTGGCGCGCCTGGGTCACCAGGTCGCGGGCCGCCAGCAGAACTTCACGGCCGCCCGACGCGGGCACGACCTCGTCTTCGGCGGCGACCATCATCAGGTCGTTGTCCGGGCCGATCACAAGCGTCCAGTCATGATCGAAGTCGAGCCAGGTCTGGGCGGCGATTGCGTCCGCGAGGGACTTGCCGATGCGCCCGCTCTCGACTTCTTTCACGGTCCGGTCGTTCACGGCGAGGAAAGTCTGGTCGCGGGCGAGCAGGTCCAACTGATGCTTCAGGGCTTCGTTCACCAGCGCCTTTTCATGGGCCAGCGCCAGGTCGTCGGCGCTCCGGGTCGTGGTCGCCAATAGATAGGCCATGGCGACGATGCCACCGGCCAGCAAGACTGAGACAACCAGATAGACGAAATGGCGCAGCCGGAAACGGGAAGACTTTCCGCCCGGATCGAACGGTTCCATGTCCTCCGGTTTGGTCAGCCGGGTCTGACGATACATCTGCGGGCGCTCCCCTCGCGAAATCCTGCGGAGCACGCCACCTTGCCGCCGCCCCCGCGGCGTTGAAAGCAGATCTCGTGCCCAACTCTTGGCCGGCATTGTGCGGCAAGGGAGTGAAACAATCCTGAGCAAACGGGAGAAACCCGCGGAATTCAGCGGGTTGGGTTAATGAAGGATGAGGGGAAGGCTGGGAATTTTAAGCAAGTGTCGGGATAACACGGCGAGCGTGCCATGAAGCAATCGCGATGCGCCTCATGATACGCCCAGCTACAGCTGTCAACGGAAACTCTTTCGCCGATCCGACCGTGGCTGGCGTCAGGTACTTTCCGTGTGCTTGATGAAAGAGGTCCGCCAACTTTCCGAAAGTTCGGGACACCGGGACAGGAAATCGACAGCTTCTTTTGGCGGGTTCTTGCTGAAGCGCGCGGCAATGACGCGGGCAAGCGGCCAGTCCGGATGCAGACGCTGCGTCACCCTGATCTCGTCGCCGGGTGCCAACGCCCCCTCTTCGAGTACGCGGTAGTACCAACCGGTCTTTCCGGTTTCACGGAAAGCCAGAACAATTTCCGCAATACCGGTGTGCGCTCCCAGTTTCCAGCACGGCTGGCGCCCCTGGCACACCTGCACGGTTACGGTTCCCGCCTTGAGAATATCTCCAAGGTGCAGATTTCCTTCGTGCAGCCCCATGGTCGAAATGTTTTCCCCAAAGCAACCGGGAACGAATTTATCGACGGCCTCAGGAAAACGCGTCCGCCAGAATGCAAGGTTGTCGCCGGCGTAGTGATGGATCGCCTTCTCCGGTCCGCCATGGACTTTTAGGTCTGCCTGGGCATCTTCGAAGAAACCTGCCGGACCAGCCTCCAGCGGGCGCTGGACCGCTGTCTTTGCAATCGCGCTTTCCGGCTTGTCGGGCCATAACTTCTCGGGCCGCCCGACAAACAGACTATTCACAACTCCGGTTGGCAATGTTTCGGTCACGCGGAAACCCTTTCGTGTTCATGGCAGATCTGAATGATCTCGGCCGGCAGGAGATCGATCTCAAGCAGCCGGCAATAGCCGCCGCTTTTTCGTTGAGAGTGGTATTTGCAGGTCCTGCACATGCCAAAGGAACGGCCGCCTCGTTGCGTCAGCACGCCATGCAGAAGACGTTCCAGCAGGTCCGTTAGCAACCCGGCCTCCCCGTCCGTGAGATCCGCCAGCGTGCTCGCCTTCCGGTTGGCGGACAGGTGTGCACGGCCTTGCGGAGTCACCTCATAGGATATCGAACGTTTGTCCGCTTCCGACCTGACTTCTTCCACCAAGCCTTTTCGCGAAAGCGATTTCAACGTTTGAGACACAGTGCCGCGCGTCGAAGCGAGGTAGTCGGCCACTTGCGATGGCGAACGGGAAAAACGGTTAGCCCGCCCGAGGTAGTCAAGGGCGGCACGTTGCGAGGGATTGAGATCGTCCCGCCAGCTTTCGGCGGCACGCAGGCGTGCAATTCGGTCGAGAAGATCGGACAGGCGAAGTTTCTGATCATCGGTCATGATGCATAATAGCGAGTCGAAACATTTCTTGCAATAATATCGAGTCGCTACTATTAATGCGTTCCGTCCAACTCTCAGCGAAAGGAACGCGACAATGAAATCCCACCTGATAATCGCGGCCGCGATCGTCGGCCTCTCCTTCACCGCGCACGCGGATTCCGACCACGCCCTTCACCAGCATGGTGCAGTTGTCTCCGAAACCGACACCGCCAAAACCGCCTCGTTCGATATTCTTGCGGCTCATGTGCATCGCGACGGACGCAGGATCACCTTTCACATGACAACCAGCGGCACGGCCGGTGCAGACACTCCCGCTGCTGCCGGCCAACTGGGCGGCGCGCCGGTCTTCGCCTATGTCTGGCCGACGTCGCTGGACCCCTCGATGGTAGGCTTTGAAGAAAAAACCGGTATCCTGGCGCTTGCCGCGACCAGTCACCCGGATTTCGACGACACGCCGCTCTACGACGAGGACGGCGACGGGGACCCGACGAATGATGGCTTGAAGTGGCATTCCCACTGGGTGGTCTTGATGCCGACGGAGGTCTGCGGTCAGGGCGCGCTAGGCGTGCGCGACATTCCCGATGGCGAAACGCCTGCAATGCCGGCGACCTGGCCAGGCCTTCCGATCTTCATCGACAGTCCGGGGTTCACACCGTTGTTCGATGGGCCGGAAGTGACGGTGAACGTCTCTCTCGCCACTCCGGATGCCATTGTCGGCGCTGCCTATGACGGCGTAACCTCAGCGCTCAAAGTCAATGCGAACATCCACGCCCCTCTCCTCTGCGTAACCGATGTTTTCGACGTTGCTTCGGGCGACCTCAGCCTTCCCGGCAAGGTTGAGTAAAGGTGGTGGGGGGAGTTCACCCCCCCACCAATCCCTACCCGCGTAAGATGGATTGAAATGGTGCGGCAGCCATATCGTAAACCATGGAAGCTTGTCGCATGCATGGAACACCTCCGCTTGTTCTGATCGATGGCGGCGGCATCAGGCGCGCGCGCTATTTCGGTTGGCTGCCGGACAGGCAGGTTGCTTACTAAATGAGCCGGTGTATCAGTTCGGGCACTGAGGCGGTGCTGGCGACCAAGCCGGCGGAAACCGATGGAAAACGCAGCGAAAACGGCTGTCCTGTCGACGCAGTATGATCGGTACGGCTCTTTCGGCCGCAATCCACTTTCCGGTCGTCCGCGTTCTTATGTCAGCTCGGTTACGATCAAGGAGCGTCGCTTTCGGTGAACCTTCAAGGACACCATCGGGTGATGCTACCGGACATATCGTGATGCTGTGAGCGTGTTTTTTTATGCCTTTGTCTCGTGTATTGCAGCAGTAGATCGTGTTCAGTGAATGACACCTTCATAATTTGTAACTAGGCAGTTTATGATCAGGGAGTCCCCCATGCGCGTTGAAAGTGACAGTCTCGGCGAGATCGAAGTTCCGAACGACAAGTACTGGGGTGCGCAAACGCAGCGGTCCCTGAAGTATTTCTCGATCGGCACCGATCTGATGCCGATCGAGATCATCCACGCCTACGGCTTTTTGAAGCGGGCGGCGGCGGAGGTGAATGCGGAGCTGGGTCTTCTGCCGGATGACAAGTGCGAGCTGATCGTGGCTGCGGCCGAGGAGGTCGACCGGGGCGAGCTGGACGCGCATTTTCCCCTCCATGTGTGGATGACCGGCAGCGGCACCCAGACGAACATGAACGTCAACGAGGTGATCGCCAACCGGGCGATCGAGATGGCCGGCGGAAAGATGGGGTCGAAAGATCCGATCCATCCGAACGATCACGTCAACATGTCCCAGTCGTCCAACGATACGTTCCCGAGCGCGATGAACATGGCGGCGGCGATCCACACGAACAGGCGGCTGTTGCCGGGCGTGCGCAAGCTGCGCGACGCTCTGGACGTCAAGGCGAAGACCTGGGAGCGGATCATCAAGATCGGCCGTACCCACATGCAGGACGCGACGCCGCTGACGCTCGGTCAGGAATTCTCAGGCTATGTCCGGATGCTCGACGAGGGCATCGCCCGTATCGAATATGCGCTGAAGGACGTTTGTTTCCTGGCGCTGGGCGGCACGGCGGTCGGCACCGGCATCAACGCGCCGGCGGGTTTTGCCGAACAGGCGGCGGAGCGGATCGCCGTTCTGACCGGGTTGCCGTTTGAGACGGCGCCGAACAAGTTCGCCGTCCAGGGCGCCCATGATGCGCTGGTGATGCTGCACGGCGCGTTCAAGGCGTTGGCCGGATCGCTCTACAAGATCGCCAATGATATCCGACTTCTGTCCTGCGGTCCCCGCTGCGGCTTCAACGAACTTGTCATACCGGCGAACGAGCCGGGTTCGTCGATCATGCCCGGCAAGGTCAACCCGACCCAGTGCGAGGCGCTGGCGATGATTGCGGTGCAGGTGATGGGCAATGACGTCACGGTGGGACTGAGCGGGGCCGGCGGTTTGCTGGAGATGAATGTCTACAAACCGGTGATGATCAACGCGGTGCTGCAGTCGATTCGCATCCTCGGCGATGGCGCGGCGAATTTCGCGGAGTTCCTGGTGGAGGGGACGGAGCCGAACGAGGCGCAGCTCGCCCGCTTTGTGGAAAATTCCCTGATGCTGGTGACGGCGCTCAGCCCGGTCATCGGCTACGACAAGGCGAGCCACGCCGCCCATCACGCCTACGAGCACGATCTCAGCCTCAGGCAGGCCTGCCTCGATCTGGGCTATGTGAACGAGGTGGAGTTCGACCGGATCGTCGACCCGGCCAAGATGGTGCACCCGGGCCTTTAGGAAAAGGCAATGCCCGGCCCCTTTCGAGGGGCCGGGCGAAACGCGTCAATTCTCGACTTCGATGTTGGTCACGACGAGTGTGCCGTTGTCGGCTTGTTCATAGGTGAGCATCACGACATCACCGATATTCAATCCTTCCGGGTCGATGGTGTCCGGCAGGACATAGACCGTGTCATCGTCCAGGACGATGGATTTTGCGTCCGGATCGATCTCCACGATGGTGCCCGAGCCTTCGTCGGCGAAGGCGTGCGAGAGGGGCAGGGCGACCGTTACGGCCAGGACGGCCACCAGGCGTTTGAACATGCGCATTCCAGGATCTCCAAAGAGAGCCCCGACGGCGAGGACGAGCCGGCCTCATGGCGCGGCAAACCGTATCCTCGGGACCTGCCGGGGGTATCGGGGTTGGTTTTTTCAAAATGCGCGGAGCTGTCGCGGCCTGTCTTGCCCCGGAACTTCTGTCCGAAGAAGCAGGCGGCTTGGGTTCTTTGGATGGTCCGGATTCCGGTTTATCCCAAAAGGACTTACGCAGGGCGCGTGTCATTCCGCAGCCACGATATGAGCGCCCGCATTGCGGCGGATTTTGGGCTGGGAGAACGCCGTACGAAAATATTCTTCCCGAAGGTGCGGCGGCACCAAGTCGCCGCGATTTTTCGGCTGTTTCAGGACCGCAAAGCCGGTATCCACTTTTGCTCTAAGCGGCCGCCACGTCCTTGAGGAAGGTCTCGATCCTCTGGGTCAGGGCGTCGAGCTGTCTTGTGGCTTCGTCGGTCACCTGTTCGACCTGCTGCGCCGACTGGCTGGTTTCGCCCGACCCCTGCGACACGATCCGGATGTTGTCCGTGACGTGGGCGGTGCGTTCCGCCGCCACGCTGATGCTGGTGGAGATCTCCGCAGTAGCGGTCGACTGCTGTTCCACCGAACTCGCCATGGCGGCAGCGGTCTGATTGACGGCCTCCATCATGTCCATGATGCCGGTAATCGCCTGGACCGCGGCATTGGTCGACTGCTGGATGTCGGAGATATGGGTGGAGATTTCGTCCGTTGCCTTGGCTGTTTGACCGGCCAGGGACTTGACCTCGGAGGCGACGACGGCAAAGCCCTTGCCGGCTTCGCCGGCGCGGGCCGCCTCGATGGTCGCGTTGAGGGCGAGCAGGTTCGTCTGTTCCGCGATTTCCTGGATGAGCGATACCACATCGCCGATGCGCTCGGCCGCTTGCGAGAGACCGCGAACCTGTTCGGTGGAGGTTCGGGTTGCCCCCGTGGCTTCTTCCACCCGCCCGAGCGTGTCAGTCACCTGACGGCCGACTTCCTGAACGGAGGCGGTCAGTTCCTCCGTCGCGGCCGCGACGGTCTGCACGTTGTCCGTCGCATCGCGTGAGGCCTGGGATACCTCCTCGCTCTTGCCGCTGGTGTTGGTGGCGATCCCTGTCAGGAGTTCCGCTGTGGCTTCCAGTTGCTGCATGTTTTCCGAGACGGCCGACAGGGCGGTTTCGATATCCTGCCGGAAGGCGGCGACCAGCCGATCCACTTTCTGCTGACGGTGTTGGGCAGCGCTTGCATGTGTGCGTTGTTCTTCCTCGAGGCGGTGGCGTTCGCGCTCCCGGTCGCAGAATGTACCAATGGCACGGGCCATGTCGCCGATTTCGTCGCGCCGGTGCTCCGCCGGGATATCCAGATCGGTTTGGCCGTCCTGCAGATGGCGCATGGCGGCCGTCAGGCGCCGGAGCGGGGTCATGATCGTACGGGACAGCATGATTGCAAGCAGGGCGCTGATTGCCAGCGCCAGGCCAAGTGCCGCCACGATCTCGATTTTGGCGCCTTGCCCGGAGGCGACAGCCTGTGTCCCGGACTGCTCGCTGATCCTGCGGGCGGCATCGGTCAGGTTGGCGACCGTGTTCGAAAAGGCGTTGTCCGCCGTATCCAAAGCTTCCGTCGCCGTCATGACCTTGGCAAAAGTCTCAGGTACGTTGGCCGTTGCCGCCTGCGCTTCGTTAATTAGGGCCGCAACGGAGCCGTTCAGCACTTCCAGAACATCCTTGTCGCCGGTCTCCGAAGCGGTCTTGGTCCGGGTTTCGGCCATGTTCGCAGAAACCCTGGTCATGTCGTCGAGAATGCCCTGTAGCACGGTTGCGGCATTGTCGGAGGGCTGTTTCAGGTAATCGGCATAGGTGCTGCGGATGCTGACGGCGCCACGGGCCAGCGTCTGGGTATTGGTCGACAGGCGTGCGATGGCGGCATTCACGGTTTCGAACGCGCGCAGTTCCGCCTTCATGTCCGAAATCGGTGTCTTGACCGCGGTCTGCAGGTCGCCGATCAGCCCGGACAGGGCATCCACGGACGGTGTGACATCGACAGCGCCGGGGGAATTAACGTCCTTTGCCAGGGTCTTGGTCAGTTTGAGAAGATCTTTCACCAGATCCTTGACACTGTCGAGCTTGACGGCCCTGCGAACGGCCTTGGCGTCCTTCTCCAGATCCTTGATCTGTTTGACAGCGTCCTTGGCAAGCTTCTCGTTCGATTGTTCAGCCAGCCCGGCGGCGGCTTTTCCGATCAGAACGACGGCAACGCGCATGTCGCTGATCCGCGATTCCACACCTGACAGGTTCTGCAACTTGCCTTCATTGACCAGAGTGGTCGCGACCCGCTGGCTTGCCAGAGCTTCGATCTGCCCGAAGGCGGTGTTGGTCGTCGCCAGCAGGCCGGTGGTCATGTCGTTGAGGATCTGAACGGCGCTATCACGATCCTGGCGGGCGGCGGCAAGCGTTTCGAACGCGCCGTCCAGTTGCCGGGTGATCGCGGTGAGTTCGTTCGCTTCGTCGGGGCGCTCGGCGGCAAGCCTGTCGGTCCGGCCGGTAATGGACATGATTTCGGCGCGGACCGCATTGGAGGCTTCTTCCGTGCCGGACTGACCGAAGTCGCCCAGATGGCGCAGCAGGCCGGGCACATTGCCCATAATTCCGCTGGCTTCGTTGGCAACAGATACGGTTCGTTGCACCTGCCCGGCGGCAATGAGGCCGCTGGCACCGACGCCGACCGCACACAGCAGCATGACACCCAGCCCGCCCATGAACTGGGTCTTTACGGAAAGCTGCGGCAGCCGGATGCGTTTCTTGTCTGAAGAGGTCGCAGAACCGGAGGCTACCGGCTCATCGGGTCCGGTCGAACGATTGAACAGCACTGTCACACCCCGCTGAAGATGCCCATGACGATACCTCCCGCCATTTTTATCGGGCAAAAACTCTAAGGAAGTGCAAAGGGACGCGTGGTTGAGCTTCTTGCAACTCTGAAATTCTGCTTGTTCTTTATGCGGCGCACAACTTTTCGCCAATGTCACAAGCTGCCGTAGGGAATGTTTCCGCCTGAAATCGGCCGGCGCTTTTGGGATGGCTGGCTTCCTTCAGCCACCTGTGACGCGAAAAAGCGAAAATCGGATCTTGACCTGGAGTGCACTCCAGCACCTAGGGTCTGTCAAATCGTCCTGTTCGGAGAATGTCCATGTTGATCGGTGATCTTGCGGAAAAGTCGGGGCTCAGCGTCGATACGCTACGCTACTACGAAAAGATCGGGCTGATCCCGAAGGCACCGCGCGATGGCGGTGGCCGGCGGGTCTATGATGCCACGATGCTGCGCTGGATCGATTTTCTGGATCGTTTGAAGGCGACCGGTATGGGGATCAAGGACCGGCTTCGGTATGCGGATCTGCGCGGCAAGGGAGCGGCTTCGCTCACGCCGCGCCGGCAGATGCTGGAAGGCCACCGGGAAAAGGTGGCAGCCGACATTGCCCGGCTCACCGACATGCTGGGCGTTCTGGACGACAAGATCGACCTCTACCGGAAGATGGAAGCGGGTGAAGCCGTCGATCCGTCTTTCGAAAACTGCGCCCGGACCGGACACGGCGCGCAGTGACCTTCAAAGGATTGACGCATGAGCACTGCACTGGAACGCGGCCGCGAGCTGACACAGAAATTGAATCCGGATCTTGAACGGATCCTCGACGATCGTTACGGCGTGCTGCTGCCGGATTTCGCCGAAAGCCTGATCGAGTGGGCCTATGGCCGGCACTATGCAAGGCCCGGACTGGATCTGAAGACCCGGCAGTTGTGCACGATTGCGGCGCTGACGGCGCTGGGCGGCCAGACCGGTCCGCAATTGAAAATCAACATCGAGCACACGCTCGCGGCAGGCGCAAGCCGGACCGAGATCGTTGAGGCGATCTGGCAGATGGCCGTCTATGGCGGCCTGCCGGCGGCGATCAACGGGCTGAATGCGGCAATGGACGTGTTTGCCGCAGACGACAATGCGGCTACGTGATCATTCGTCTTCGGCGTCGTGGCCAGTCGACATATATTTCGAAACGTAGGTCTTTTCGCCGATCCGCTCGAGGAGGTCGAGCTGCAGTTCCAGCCAGGACATGTGGCCTTCCTCATCGAGGACAATCTTTTCGAAAAGGGTTCGCGAGCCGATGTCGCCGGCGGCCGCGGCCTCCTGTGAGGCTTTGGTGTAAAAGCTGATCGCGTCCTTTTCGTCGGAGAGATCGGCTTCGAACATGTCCTTCAGAGTTTGGGCGCGTTCCGGCTGTTTTGCGAATTTCAGTTCCGGCGAGCCTTTCAGGAACATGATCCGGGCCATGAATTCGTCGGAATGGCCGAGTTCCTCCTGCATTTCCTCGCGCATCTGGGCTGCCAGCTTGTCCATGCCCCAGTCTTCGAGCACATGTGCGTGCAACTGGTATTGATGTGCCGCGCTGAGTTCCATGGAAACGGCTGTCTGCAGGTTGGCCAGTGTTTTCTTGCGGTCACTCATAATCGAATCCTTAAAGTTGACTATTTGATGCAACATATAGAGTCGGGCGCGCACGTCCACATTGATATGGATCGTGCAGGGGTTTCATTTCCCTCATATCGGGTTCGCGGTGTTGGGCGGAGCGCGGCATCGCACGAAACGCTCCGCCCTTGGCGCGGCCCCGTCCGCCGCGCTGTCAGGGAGGTCCGGACGGGCTGGACCACGCGCCTAGTGCGGTGGATTTGAAATACGCCTCATTTCCAAAGCGGATGCCGGCGCGTATTTCAAATCCGAAAACCGCACTAGAAACACATACTTGCTAGTCACCCCTTTGAATCTGAAGTTCGTTTGGAGTGCGCTGAGAAATGAGACGAACTTCAGATTCGGGTGACTAGGATCAGAGGGACTTCTTGGAGAAGTACCAGTCCACGTAGTTGTAGCCTTCGCTGGCGCGCGCTTCTGCGCCTTCTGCGGTTGCCGGCGGTGGAACGATAACATCTTCACCCGGTTGCCAGCCTTCCGGGGTTGCCACCTTGTTGGCATCCGAAGTCTGGAGTGCGGTGACCAGGCGCAGGAATTCCGGGATCGAACGGCCATTCGTCATCGGGTAGTAGACCATGGCGCGCAGAACGCCTTCCGGATCGATGACGAAGGTGGCCCGCACCGCGGAGGTGTCGGACGCGCCGGGCTGGATCATGCCATAGGCCTTGGCCACGTCCATGGACAGGTCGGCGATGATCGGGAAGGGGATCTCGACGCCGAACTTCTCCTTGATGTTGCGCATCCAGGCGATGTGGGCGTAGTGGCTGTCGATGGACAGGCCCAGCAGCTCGCAGTTCAGCTTCTTGAAGTCCGGCGCGGCCTTGGCGAAGGCCATGAACTCGGTGGTGCACACAGGCGTGAAGTCGGCCGGATGCGAGAACAGGATCAGCCATTTGCCCTTGTAGTCGCTGAGGCTGATGTCGCCATGCGTGGTCGGGGCGGTGAAGGCTGGCGCCGGCTTGTTCAGCTGCGGCATGGCCGGGCGGGCGATGATGTCGTTTTCCATCTTGGTCTCCTTGGGTTGGTAATTTCGTTATCGTGAAAATAGGTGGTTGCGATTGAATAGTGAAACGGATTAGTTTGATCTCAGTAATCGGTTATTTCGATAAGCCGGATGGTTCTGCCAGTGGTCCTACCCAGTCTCCGCCAGCTTGAATTCCTTGTGGCGCTCGCCGATGAGCAGCATTTCGGCCGCGCCGCCGAAAAATGCCATGCCAGCCAGTCGACCTTGAGTGCCGGGCTGAAAGAACTGGAAGCGACGCTGAAGGTCGCCGTCGCCGAACGCACGCGCCGGTCCGTTACCCTGACGCCCGTCGGCAAGGAACTGGCGGGCCGGGCTCGTCGCCTTTTGGCCGATGCCAAGGCGTTGGCGGATTACGCGGCCGCGAACGCGGGTGTCCTGTCCGGCGATCTCAGGCTGGGTGCGATCCCGACGCTCGCCCCCTATCTCCTGCCGCGGATCGTTCCGGAAGTCCGGCGGAACTATCCCGATCTCAAGCTTTATCTCCGGGAAGCCAAGACCGACGACCTGTTGCACAATCTGCATGCCGGGGAGGTCGACGCTGTCCTGCTGGCCCTGCCATATGAAATCGGGGATCTGGCGGTCTTTCCCTTGTTTGAAGACAATTATCAGCTGGCTATTCAGCCGGATCACCCTCTGGCCAAATGCGCCCGGCTGTCCGGCGAGGACCTCACCGGCGTACAGATGATGCTTCTGGAAAAGGGTCATTGTCTGCAAAGGCATGCGCTGTCCGCCTTTGCGCCGCTCGGCCCGCAGCAGGACCTGACCTTCGAGGCGACAAGCCTGCCGACGCTGGTTGCCATGGTGGCGGAAGGACTGGGCGCGACGCTGCTGCCGGACATCGCGATCGATGCCGGTGTCGCCGAAGGGCAGGATGTTGCACTGGTGCCCCTGGAGGGCGCGCATCCGCGACGGATCGCGCTCGTCTGGCGCAAGACGTCGCCGCGCGGAGCGGAGCTGGAACTGCTCGGAGAGGCCATTATCCGGATTCGGGATGCGCTCAAAACGCCTGGTCCAGAGCAGCGGGGTTCGTGAACAGGTCCTTGAGTAATCCGTCGCGGGCCCGGAAACCCGGTGGCGACGACTGACGCCGGCTGTCCTGGATGAGGCGGGCGAAGACAACGGTGCGCCCGTCCTTTTCCGCCCAGCCGACAAACCAGCCGAAGGGCTGTCCCCTGAGCAGCGCGCCATCGGCGCTTCGCGGCAGGCCGGCGCCGGTCTTGCCGTGGACCTGCCATCCGGCGGGCTGGCGACCGTAGTCGGTGATCTCGGCAGTATGCTGGACGGCCTCGGCACTCACCGGTAATTCGCCCCGGGTCAGTTTGCGGAGGAAGGTCACCTGTTCCACCGGTGAAATCTGCAGGGAGGAACTGAGCCAGGCCGCGGTCAGACCGTTATGCTTGCCGGGATCGCCGGAGACGTCTTCATTGCCGTAACCGAAGGCCTTCACATAGGCGGCATACCGCTTGTCGCCAAGGCGCGTGGTGATCTGCTGGGAATACCAGATCACCGAATCCCGCATCCATGTCCTGGGCGAGGTCGCTTTGCGCCAATTGGGCCGCCAGTCCACATATCCCTTCTTGAAAGGCAGGACTGGCGACGAAGCGTCTTCAAGAATGCCTGCGTCATAGCCCATCAGGCTGATGGCGATCTTGAAGGTGGAGGCTGGCGACATGCGGCTTTCGCAGTCGCCCTCCTCAATCAGGCGCGCGCCGTTTTCGGCGTTGAGCACAATCGTGCACAGGGTTCGGGTTTCCGCATGCGCCGCCGTCATGCAGGAGCCGAGCAGAATTGCGAAGGAGAAAAGTAGGGTTTTCATTGAGCGGGCCGGTCCTCTCACGTGTCTGGTCCGATCCTTAAGGAGAAAGGCCTTAAATTGCAGCAAATGATGATGACTTAGAGCATCGGGCGATAACTTTGAACCATTTGACCAGCGCGCTTTTGTCTGCTGACAAGGCGGGTCGCGTGCCGTGGTGTTTCCCACCACAAGCGCGAGCCAACGCAGTCAGCGGGCAAAAGAGCCCGGCCCTTCGGGTGTCAGAAAGCAGCCCATCGGCTGCGTTGCGCCGCTTGCACGATGCACCGCATCGCGCCGCGCGACGCGCCTGGCCTAATGAACTGCTTTCAGACATCAAATGGCTCAAAGTTATCGCCCGATGCTCTAACGGTCCGAATGACCGAGATCCATTTCCGGCCAGACAAGGTCGCGGACGCGCTGCTTGAGAACCTTGGCCTCGGGGAATCCGCCATCGACCGTCCGGTCCCAGACGGTCTTGCCGTCGCAGGCGATGACGAAGGTTCCGCCTGTTCCCGGGATCAGGGTCAGGGAGCCGACTTCTTCGGAAAACGTCGACAGGATTTCCTGTGCCATCCAGGCGGAGCGGAGCAGCCAGCCGCATTGGCGGCAGTAGGTAATGGTGATATGCGGGGAAGGCAGGTCTTGCATAGGGTCCGTCCGGATGAAGCGGTAAGGTGAGGGCCGGAAAGAGGCCTGAAAAGAAAAGTTGAGTAATTAGTGCCACAAAAGAGATCCCGTCCGCCAGTCTCGGATTCGACTTTTCCTGCATCGGGTTGCGAGGACGGTGCGCAGGCGGTCGTGTCTGCCGCGCTGCGACAGTATCCGGACCTGCGGGAGGCCGTCGGTTCGGTGCAGTCCGTTTCCCGGCTGAACGGCCTGACGAATCGGGTCTATCGGGTCACGACCCCGGACGGCGATTTCGTGCTCCGGCTGCCTCGGGCGGAAAATGCCGGGCTGATCGACCGGGACGCGGAAGCCCATAATCTTCTGCTTGCCTGCGAACACGGGCTTGCGCCGCCGGCGGTCATTCTTGATCCGGGCTCCGGTATTTTGCTCACCCGTGCGATCGGGCATGGAACGTCGCCGCAATCGGTCAGGCCGGCCGCGCTGGGCCGGCTCGTTGCCGATCTGCATTCGGCACCGTTCAGGTTTCGGGGCGTGCTCGACCCGGACAGGCTGATTGTCGAGCAGCGCGTAAATCTGGAAGGTCGTCCCGCTCTTCTTGCCTCTTTCAATCCGTTGGCCGACGTGCTGGAGCGGCTCGGGTCTGCGGCGGGTTTCGGTGCGCCTGTGCCGAGCCATGGCGACCTGTCCCCGGGAAACGTCCTTTTCGGACCTGACGGCCCGGTCCTGATCGACTGGGAATATTCGGCCATGGCCCTCCCCGCCTGGGATCTCGCCTATGCGATCCTGGAGCATGAATTCGACGCGGGTGAAGAGCGGGATTTCCTGGCGGCTTATGCGCAGAACAGCAACGCGATGACCGACCTGCATCGGGAGATCCTCAAGATGAAGATCCGCTGTGACGCGGTTTCCATGCTTTGGGCACTCGTTCAGGCAATCAAAGGCAACAGCTCCACCGATTTCGAAGCCTTTGCCCGGGCCAGACTGGAACGGGCGCTGGGCACCTATTCGAAATTCAGCGGTTAGGCGTTTGGGTCCTGTCGGCGGGGAAGCTGCAGGCGTTGTAGTGGTTGTTCATGTCCTGCAGCAGCGCCGGATCTTCCGGGTTGGTCAGCAGCGGCTCCCAGAGACCGTCTTCCTTCAAGGTGTTCAAGGTGCAGGCGCAGATGGCTTTGCATTGCGCTTCAGATCCGCCGGTCAGGACGCAACGCTCGACGCAGCTCTCCTGAAAGCCAAGCGCGATCCGATCGGGGGCGAGGCCTGCAGCGGCCAGCGACCAAACCAGTCCGTAAAGCATCGGCTGGTGCAGCAGATAGATAGCCAGCGACCTGCGGCCGCAAAAGCGGATCAGGCGGCCCGGCCATGAGGCCAGGCGCAGGGGACGAAGCGCTTCGAGAAGAGCAGGCATTCCAGGCGTCTTGAAGACTGCGACCCCGAGCAGTACGGCGGCTGCCCAAGGCGCCAGCGGAACATAATCGACAGAACCGGAAGCCGGTGTCCCCAGTCCTGTCCATAAATAGAGGTCGCCGTCGAAGACCGGGCTGCTTGCCCATTGGGGTAACGTGTAAACGGCAACCGCCGCGGCATAGGCAAACAGGGCCGGCAGGCGCACGAACGGCAGGGCGATCAGGCTGCCGGCCGCGATCGAATGAAGGATACCGAATCTTACGAAGATGCCGGAAAAGGCGAAATAGGTGGCCGCGGAAACGCCAAGCGCCGCGGCAACGATGACGGCCTCCCGTTTCCAGAAGGCCTTCCAGCGGATGCCCTGGCCGTGGGCCAGGACGAGGCCGGCACCGGCCAGGAACAGAAAGGAGCCGGCGATCGCGCCGGAGAAAATCCGCCAGCCCGGCCCTTCAGAGACCGGCCAGTCGACGAAGCCGAACCAGGAAAGATCCCAGGACAGATGATAGGCGATCATCGCCAGGATCGCGAACCCTCGCAGGGCATCGATCACCGGGATGCGCGACCTGCTCATAGGCTGCGCCGTGAGGCGATGGTAGAGCCGGATCTAGCTTCCGAAGGCAAGCAGCATGGAACAGACCACCGCCGCCAGTGCGACGATACCGCCGACAAGGGGCCACGGAGACGGTTTGTGAACGGTGAAGGTGTCACTTTCCGAATGGTCCTGGAACATTGCCTGAAAGCTCCTTGCTCCTGATTGTCGCTGAATGACAGCCTGCAGGACCAACGAAGTTTCGTGAAGTTGGTAAATGAACAGTAAACCGGGTTTTCCAAAAGAACCTTCCGGGAAAGCGCTGTGCCAGTGGAAAACCGCCGGTCAGAGATCAAGCGCGTCGAGGCCGTTTTCCAGATAATCCGGCAGAAGCGGCATGCCGATCAGGTAAGCGGCTGTCGGTCCGACAGCGCGTTCGCGGGCCTCTTCCACAGCCTGTTCGAAATCTTCCGCGTCGAAATCGCCGCGGCCGATCCAGGCAATGGCAACCAGCTCGGCGGCTTCATCGACATTGAGATCGTCGATCAGTTCGCGCAGCTCTTCGTCGGAGAGGTCGTCGTTTTCCTCTTCCGCAAGGCCGTCATGGCTATGGGTGTCCGACAGGGTTTCCTCGTCAAACTCGATGTCCCCTTCATGACCGTCTTCGAAGGTGTCTTCGAGGGCGGACGAAACGGCACGGGCCTTCTGGGCCAGAAGGCGGATTGTGTCCGCGGACAGGGTCAAATTGACGTCCATGGCAGGCTCCCAATTGCTTTTGATTTCTTTATGGTTCGGGTCACGCTGCTTCGCAATGATTTTGTACGTCGATCCTATCGGCCTGCACGCAAGAGGGCGTCCGGGCTTGGCGGACAATCCGCTGTTTCGACCGCCGGAATTACGCCGATCGAGTACCTCGTTCCGGCTGTACCCGCCCTGGGCTCGAATCAAGGGAAAGCTGGAGTTATCCCCGGAATTCAGCCGGTTGTTCCGCGGAATCATTTATGTAACGCTTTCCCGGCGAAATTTCTTGCCCGGACGCAAGGCTGCCGATTACCATTTATTTCAAGAAAGGCGATCCGAAAGAAACCTTGTTGCCGTCTGCATTGGGAACAAGCGGATGAGGCGAAGGCGAAAACGGATCCAAAAAGGGCAGAGAAACCTGATTACCGGGGGCGGACCGGGCACTCGGGGGCCAACGACAGCGATCTGGTGGTTGTCGTTGGCTCCCAGCTTGGTTTCACCGGGCGCGGTCCTGAGCGATCTGCCGAAACGATCTTCATTATTCTTTTCAGGACGCCTTCATCTTGAATATGCGTCGTCTGCCGCTTGCGTTGCGATGGTCTGATCGGGGCGCCAGGCTGCGGCGACCGTCAGGGTCAGGGCCAGGACAAGTCCGATCGTAATGGCAATGAGCAACGGCCGCACCTCATGCAATCCCGGATTGGTCGATGCCTTCTTGAGTTTGGCCCGGATCACTTCTTGTCGCTCCGGGAAGCCGTTACACTGACCTTGACCAGAGCAGGATCCAGGTCGGCGCTGCCGCCATTGATGCCTGCCAGTTCCGCTCCGAGCCGTCCGGCGAGGAAGAGGGTCGCCGCGAACATGGCGATGAAGGCGGCGCTCAGCAAAAGAAGCAGGTTGTTTTGCGGAAAGGCGATGCCGGCCACCAGCGCCAAGAGCGCGGATGTCGACAAGGCTGCGATCTTTAACAGAACACGGTTGTCTTCGGCTTCATCCTGGAAATCGGTTTCACGGTTAAGTCTGCGGATCATCGCTCAATCCTCCGTTGGCTTCGACACGAAGACAATGGCTGCGGATTGGGCCGGGTTGCCGACCGATTTTGGGCGCTTCCGGTGTCATTTCGTGACCGGATTGTGGTCGTGATTTCCCGCGGTGGAAAAGGTGCAAGATCGGTCAGATGCTCGGGATTGTCTGAATCGTCTTCATAACTTTTTTGCTTTTAAGCCCGATCATACTTTTCAACCCATGTATTGCCGAAAAGATCGGCCAGGCACGCGAATGAGTACACAAGTAGCGCAACGTCGGGAAGCGGAGGAGACCGCGGTCTCTGATACCGGGAAAATCCCCGAAGATGAAAAGGACACGCTGGGTCCTGCCCTTCATCTGGCCGGGTTGCAGTTTTTCATTGCGGATATCAGCCGCAAGACCATCCTGTGGAATGAGAGCGGGTCGCAAAGCTTCAACAGCGAGATCAAGGATCTTCAGGAAGCGCAATCCGCTCAAGCCCTGCGCCTGCTCACTCCGGAGGACCGCAAGACCATCCTGCGTCTGGTTCAGGGCGCGATCAGGGAAGGCAAGGCCGGGCCCTATGACGTCGGCGGCGGCGCGGACCACCGCATTCCGGGCGTTCCGCTCATGGCCTATCGCTATGAACTGGAAGGCGGCCGGCTGCTTGCCATCTGTTTTCCTTCACTCGGCGAGGACGATGCCAATCCGGGCAATATCGTTCTGGGCCTTGCCCCGATCCTGCAGCACTTCGTCGCGAGTTCGAACCGGATCGTGCTCCTGGTGGATAATTTCGGCTATGTCCGCTTTGCCAGCGCCGGTTTCCTGCAAAGTTTTCAGATCCCCGATGCCAAGTTGATCCTGGGCCGCAACATCGCCCATATCCAGAAAAGGGTCGGCCGGTCCATCGTGTCGCTGGCGCTGACCGCGCTGGCGCGCCGGCAGAGTGCGACCGGCCGGGCAAAGTTCCTGCTTGCATCGTCGGACAACGTGGAACTGACCTACGATGCCATGTACTTCCGGTTCGGCAGCAGTGTGGGCGGTGTTCTGTTTTCAGCAGGCCATGCCGCCGGAGACGTTGATTATGCACAGGTCTTCGACATCTGCGGTGCGCCGATCATCGTGGTCAACACCAAGAACCGCATGATCGTTGCGGCGAACAAGTCTGCGCACAAGGCCTATCACCTGACGCAGGAATCGATCGATCAGCAGCCGATCACGGAAACGCTTCTGCATCCCAAGAGTTACGTCACCCTTCTGGAGGCTGCGCAGAAGAACGTCGACGTGCCCCAGTCGGTGGTGGTCAACAGCTTGAACGGCCAGTCCAAGAAAAAGCGCCTGAAGGCGACCCTTGTCGATGCGGATCGTACGCCGAAGCTGATTCTCGAAGCCCGTTCCTGATACGCTCTCACCAATAGCGTCTTTTTTGCGCTGAAAAGCGAGGCTTTGTCTTGCGTGTTGCGTTGCAGAGGACTACGTTCCGCCGCGCTTGAAACTTCCCGTTTCCCATGGAGGGCATTATGGGCTTTATCGCCGACGCGCTGGCGCGAGTTAAACCATCCGCGACCATTGCAGTCACCAACAAGGCAGCTGAACTGAAAGCCGCGGGTATGGACGTCATCGGCCTTGGTGCCGGTGAGCCGGATTTCGATACCCCGGACAATATCAAGGCGGCCGCGATCAAGGCGATTAACGAGGGCAAGACCAAGTACACCAAGGTGGACGGTATCCCCGAACTGAAGGCTGCGATCTGCGCCAAGTTCAAGCGGGAAAACGGCCTGACCTACACCCCGGACCAGATCACGGTCGGCACCGGCGGCAAGCAGGTGCTCTACAATGCCCTGATGGCGACCCTCAATCCGGGTGACGAGGTCATCATTCCGACCCCCTACTGGGTGAGCTATCCGGACATGGTGCTTCTGGCCGGCGGCACGCCGGTGATCGTGGAGGCCGACAAGTCGACCTTCAAGATCACGCCGGAGGCACTCGATGCGGCGATTTCGCCGCGTACCAAGTGGATCATCTTCAACTCGCCGTCCAACCCGTCGGGTGCCGCCTACACGGAAGCGGAACTCAAGGGCCTGACGGACGTGCTGATGAAGCACCCGCATGTCTGGATGATGACCGACGACATGTACGAGCATCTGGTCTACGACGATTTCAAGTTCACCACGCCGGCCCAGATCGAGCCCGCGCTTTACGAGCGCACGCTGACGGTCAACGGGGTATCCAAGGCCTATGCCATGACCGGCTGGCGCATCGGTTATGCCGGCGGTCCGGCCGACCTGATCAAGGCGATCGCCAAGATCCAGTCCCAGTCGACCTCCAACCCCTGCACGATTTCGCAGTGGGCTGCGGTCGAGGCCCTGAACGGCAGCCAGGACTTCATTCCGGTGAACAACGAAATCTTCAAGGGCCGGCGCGATCTGGTCGTCTCGATGCTGAACCAGGCAAATGGCATTCACTGCCCGGTTCCCGAAGGCGCCTTCTACGTGTTCCCGTCCTGCGCGGGCACCATCGGCAAGACCGCCCCATCCGGCAAGGTGATCGAAACGGATGAGGACTTCGTCACCGAGCTTCTGGAAGCCGAGGGCGTCGCGGTCGTTCACGGCTCGGCCTTCGGTCTCGGTCCGAACTTCCGCATCTCCTACGCGACCTCCAACGAGGCGCTGACGGAAGCCTGCACGCGCATCCAGCGCTTCTGCGGAAACCTGAAGTAAGACAGGTCTCCCATCGATATGAAAGGGCGGAGCGATCCGCCCTTTTTTATTGCCTGACGGGTTGGTCGAGTCCGATTTTTTCAGATCAACACAATTGGGCCATAGGATTGGTGTGTGAGTGTCGCAGGCTATTGCCGGGCGCAGCCGGCGTGCCGGGGTTGGGAACCAAATGCCGTCCGTACGCGTTACGGTCAGGTAGCATAGGAGTTGAGAATGAAACGTTTGACAACGATAGCCCTTTCCCTCATCGCCGCGGTCGCATCGGCGACCCCTGTTCTGGCAAAGGATGCGCCTGGTCTCCAGGTCGGTAAGTTGACTTGCGCCGTGACGGAAAAGACCAACTTCATTGTCGGCTCGACGGCGACCCTCGGCTGTAATTACCAGCCTGCCACAGGCGGTGCCGTGCAGTATTACACCGGTTCCATCAAGGATTACGGAATCGATATCGGAGACGTCGATAACGCCACGCTGGTCTGGGGCGTGCTTGCTCCGAGCGCGGACATGCAACCCGGGGCGCTGGAAGGCACCTATGGCGGGGTCACCGCAGGTGTAACCCTCGGCGCCGGTCTGGAGGCAAATGCGCTGGTCGGCGGGTTTGACAAGTCGATCGCCCTGAACCCGCTCAGCATCCAGGGCGAAACCGGCACCAATATCACGCTGGGCGTGAGCAAGCTCACGCTCAAGCTGATCAACTGATCCATCACCAGGGACCGTTTCAGGAGGGGCCGGCATTTGCCGGCCCTTTTTTTTCTGCCGGCTCTTTTGATTCTGCCGGGCCGGAGCGGCAAGCCGGCACGAAAAACCTACTTCGGCCGAGGAGGCAGACAGTCCGTTCCGGTGGATGATGTGCAACCCCTGTTGTTCTCGTTCATCCGGTCCACATTTTGCCGCCGTTCGCTTTGTTCGATGGACTGCCGGGTGGAAAACGTGCCGATCTGCTGGTCCTGCTGTCTTTGCAGCATGCCCTTGACCGAGGGGAGGTTCGACCTGGGGTCGTTGGGGATCCCGCGCAACTGCTGCGTCTGGGCATACCCGCAAAGAGGCAGGCCGAGCAGAAAGATGGTGGCCAACAGGGCCGACTGAAAAACCTGTTTCGTCATGATGGGCGTCCCGGTTTCGTGGCAGGCATTTTCCCTGAACACTTCGCTGCTTGGCAGCATCGATCGAATCATTGCGGAGGCGTTCTCATCCAATATGGGACGTCGTCCGCTCTCTTTCCATGCTGCGCTGCCGCATATGTTTCCCTTGCGTTATCGGTTCAATCGGCGCGACCATACCTGACCGCCCCCATTGGCGGGGCGAGGCGCGGCGGGCCGCGTCCAGCCTGAGCGAACCGAGTTCATGTGTGGCCTTGTCGGCGCTGGTGTGGGTTTCAACCCCAGAACCAACGGGAGGCACTTCATGGCGCAAGGCAGTAAGGGCGGGCAGAACGGCGGGGCCCGCGAAACGGCAGATAATTCCGGTTCCAGATCAGGTTCGGGCACGCGGTGCATCGCGCTGGTCGGGCCGTTCGGCAGTGGCAAGACCAGTCTTCTTGAAGCGCTTCTGGCGCGCACGGGGGCGGTCGCGCGCCAGGGAACGGTCACGGGCGGCAATACGGTCGGCGACGGATCTCCGGAAGCGCGGGCTCATGGCATGAGCGTGGAAGCGAATTTCGCGGAGACGGAGTTTCTGGGCGACCGTTACAATTTCATCGATTGTCCGGGGTCCGTCGAGTTCCTGTCGGAGATGGAGGGAATTCTCGACGGTGTTGATCTGGCCGTGGTCGTTGCGGAGGACGACGAGCGCAAGGTACCTGCCTTGCAATTGATCCTGAAAAGCCTGGAAGCCCGCGCCGTGCCGCGGGTTTTGTTTTTGAACAAGATCGACAAGAGCAGCCGGCGGGTGCGCGATGTGCTGCAGGTCCTCCAGCCGGCGTCCTCCGTGCCGCTGGTTCTGCGGCAGATCCCGATCTGGGAGGGCGGCGAGGCCAAGGGCTTCATCGATCTCGCCCTGGAGCGGGCCCATGTCTACCACGAACAGGAAGAAAGCACCCTGGTCGACATGTCGGATGCGGACAAAGCCCGGGAACTGGAAGCCCGCTACACCATGCTGGAGACGCTGGCAGATCATGACGACGATCTGATGGAAGCACTGCTGGAGGATATCGCGCCGGATCCGGATCTCGTTTTTGCCGATCTGGTCCGTGAACTCAAGGAAGGTCTGATCTGTCCGGTCTTCTTCGGCTCGGCGGAACACGGCAACGGCGTCGGGCGCCTTCTGAAGGCGCTTCGCCACGAGACGCCTGATGTGACGGTCACGCGCGACCGTCTTGCGATGGACGGCAGCGGGGCCGCTGTTCAGGTGGTCAAGACGCTGCACACGCTTCATGGCGGCAAGCTTTCCGTCGGCCGGATTCTCGGCGGACAGGTAAGCGACGGCGACATGCTCTACCGGGCCGACGGCAGCGAAGTGAAGGTGTCCGGGGTATTCACGATTTTCGGTCAGCAGGCGGTCAAGCGAGCGACTGCTGAAACGGGCGACCTCGTCGGCCTCGGCCGGCTGGAGGAGGTGCAAACCGGCGAACGGTTGGTGCATGAAGCGGGAAACAGAGCAGGTCCGGCCGCGCTCCGTCTACCCCAGCCGGTGTTGTCGATTTCCGTTGCAGCATCCAGGCGCCAGGACGAAGTGCGCCTGTCTTCGGCCCTGGGCAAGCTGATCGAGGAGGATCCGTCCCTTCGCCTGCACCAGAGCCAGGCGAGCAGCGAAACCATGCTCGGCGGCCAGGGCGAGATGCATCTCCGGGTGGCCAAGGAACGGCTTTCCGGCAAATACGGGCTCAGCATCGATACGTCCGCGCCCCATGTCCCCTATCAGGAAACGATCCGGGCAAGCACGAAGGTCCGCGGCCGGCACAAGAAACAGTCCGGCGGACACGGCCAGTTCGGCGATGTGGTTCTGGATATCAGGCCTTTGCCGCGCGGCGAAGGCATCCAGTTCACCGACACGATTACCGGGGGTGTGGTGCCGAAACAGTACATACCCTCGGTGAAAGACGGCGTCATGGAAGCTCTTCAGGCCGGACCGCTCGGCTTTCCTGTGGTGGATGTCGGCGTATGCCTCACCGACGGATCCTATCATTCGGTCGACAGTTCAGACCAGGCCTTCAAAATGGCGGGGATCCTCGGGATCCGAGAAGGATTGCCGGAGTGCAAGCCGGTGTTGCTGGAGCCGATCATGAAGGTCGTCGTAGTCTGCCCGAGCGAAGCCACGGCCAAGATAAACGCGATCGTTTCGGCCCGCCGCGGTCAGTTGCTCGGGTTCGATGCCCGTCCGGGCTGGGACGGTTGGGACGAAGTCAATGCCCTGATGCCGCAGGCCGAAATCGGCGATCTGATCGTCGAACTCCGGTCGGCAACCGCTGGGGTGGCAAGCTACACGGCAGACTTCGACCACATGGCGGAACTGACCGGCAAGGCCGCTGACGATGCGCTGCGCCGGGCCGGGCAACAGGCTGCCTGAGAAACGTCGAGAGGCACCCTGCGCCGGTGCGCTCCGGCGCAGGTTTTTCTAAACGGGTCGCCCTTGCCGACTTTGGAATGAGCGGTCACGGTTTTTCCGCCAGAGGTAACTCGGGCGTTATTTGCCTTTGATCGCCGATTTACGGATCTTCTGAGGCCAGATAAGGAGTGAGACGCCATGAACATCATTCACAAGCGGTCCTGGGAAATACCGGAAAGCGCGGCAACGCCGGAGGACGTCTTCTGGAACCGGCGGCGGTTTCTTGCCGGCCTGGGGGCAAGTGGACTGGCTCTGGGAGCCGGCGGTTTCGCTCGTCCCGCCTTTGCCGAGGACGATCCGAGCGCGAAGCTCTATCCGGTTCCGCGCAACGAGGCCTTCACGCTGGATCGCGACGTGACGCCTGAATCCGTCACCTCCGTCTACAACAATTTCTATGAGTTCGGGTCGCACAAGCAGATCGCGCGCGCGGCTCAGAGCCTGCCGATCCGGCCATGGAGCGTGGTGCTCGACGGTATGATCGACAATCCGCAGACGATCGATATCGACGACCTGCTGGCGAAGATGCCGCTGGAAGAGCGGCTTTACCGGCACAGATGCGTCGAAGCCTGGTCGATGGCCGTGCCCTGGTCCGGTTTCCAGCTCTCCGAACTGGTCAAGCTGGCCGGACCGAAATCGGGGGCCAGGTATGTCCGCTTCGAAACGTTCAAGAATCCCGATGTCGCTTCCGGCCAGAAACAGAGCTGGTATCCCTGGCCCTATGTGGAGGGCCTGACGATGGAAGAGGCGACCAACGAACTGACCTTCATGGTCACCGGTGTCTACGGGAAGCCGCTTGCCAAACAGTTCGGCGCGCCGCTGCGGTTGGCGTTGCCCTGGAAATACGGTTTCAAGTCGATCAAGTCGATCGTGCGCATTTCCTTCACCGACGAGCGCCCGGTGAGTTTCTGGGAGGAAATCCAGGCCTCCGAATACGGTTTCTGGGCGAATGTGAATCCGGAAGTGCCGCATCCGCGCTGGAGCCAGGCGAGCGAACGGGTGCTCGGGACCGACGAACGCCGCGATACGCTGCTTTACAACGGTTACGAAGAGCAGGTTGCCTATCTCTACAAGAACCTGCAGGACGAACCGCTGTTCATGTAAGAGAAAACGGCCGGATTGGGCCGCTGAATGGGGCCGAAAAGAAAACAGGGCCGGCGCTTTTGGCGTCCGGCCCTAAGTTTATGAAGATCCGCCGGGGGAGAGCGGATCTCGGGGAGGGGACGACGGACCGTTTCAGTCCGTCTTCCTCGATATGGGGATGCCTGATGCGTCGCGCCAGAGGCTGCGACAAGCTGTCATGGGAAGACTGATTTGGGGGAGGGTGCGTCCGCTTTCCAAGCGTGCGGCGCAAAAAAAATGCCGGGTCAAAGACCCGGCAGTTTAGATTTGATTTCACCGCATTTAGCAGTGGAATCACCTTCCAGAGGGGAACAGCTGGCAGATAAGGCGCTGCTGGGAGGAACTAGCCGCGCCAACTGACCAACAGTGATGCTTATATGCAGTGCACAAGCTGGTGAAACAAGAGGCAGGTGCGCAGGTCTGCTATGCGAAAAGCGAATGGCTTTGATAAGTTGTTGAATTAAATATATAAAATTTTGATTTTTTGTGCAAAAAAGCGTTTTTGCTGATGTAATTTTCGCGACTTTTGGTGATTTCGGAATGCGAATCCGCGCGCCCTGCTTAATTTGCGGTCAAATTAGGCGTGTCTGCTATATAGGCAATCTGGCGCTGTCAGTAGACCCAGGTCTCGGCATTGGCGACCAGGAAATCACGGAATACCTTTACCCGTGCCGTATTCTTGAGTTCCGACGGGTAGACGAAATAGGTGTCGAAAGAAGGCACCTTGTCTTCCAGTTCGGTCAGGACCTGTACCAGACCGCTATCCTTCTCGATGATGTAATCGGGCAGGATGGCAATGCCGACACCGGCCTGCACGGCGCGTTTGATGGCTACGAGGTTGTTGACCTGCAAGACCGAACGCCGCGGATCCGATGGAGTTCGCCCGGCAGTGTCGAGCCAGTTCATGTCGCGCAGATAGGCTGGCGCCTGTTCGCCGAAGGTGACGATGCGGTGCTTGTCCAGTTCGCCAATGCTGATCGGGGTTCCGAAGCGTTTTAGATAGCTCGGTGCCGCGTATACGTGGAAATGCACGGTGAAAAGCTTGCGCTGAATGAGGTCCGGTTGGGTTGGCAGTCGCAGCCGGATTGCCACATCCGCCTCGCGCATACCCAGGTCCAGCTCGTCGTCGTCGAAAATCAGCTGCAGTTCGACATCCGGATAGAGGTTGATGAAGTCGTTGATACGGGACGTCAGCCAGGTGGAGCCCAGACCGACGGTCGTCGTAACTTTGAGAATGCCGGACGGTTTGTCCTTGCTGTCGGAAAGGCGGCTCTGGACCGATTCCAGTTTCATCAGGACGTCGGCCGCTGTGCGGTAGAGCAGTTCGCCCTGTTCGGTCAGCAAAAGGCCGCGCGCATGCCGGTGAAACAGGGGCACGCCGAGATCCTGCTCCAGGGAGCTGACCTGCCGGCTCACGGCCGACTGGCTCAGATTAAGCACCTCGCCGGCATGGGTGAAGCTGCCGGCCTGGGCGGCGGCATGGAAGATGCGCAGTTTGTCCCAATCCATGTCACGCGCCCCTGCTGGCTTATCGGATCAATCGTCGCTGTCGTCTTATTCCGCCGGTTCAGGTGCGGAGACTTCATGTTCTGCCAGAAAGCGTTCCGCTTCAAGCGCCGCCATGCAGCCCATACCGGCTGCGGTCACGGCCTGGCGATAGATGTCGTCGGTCACGTCGCCGGCGGCAAAGACGCCCGGGATCGCCGTCTTCGTGCTGTCGGGCGCGGTTTCCAGATACCCGTTGGGCTTGAGGGGCAACTGGCCCTTGAACAGCTCCACCGACGGTGCATGGCCGATGGCGATGAAGACACCGTCGGTCGGAATTTCCCGGGTTTCACCGGTTTTGGTGTTTTTCAGGCGTACGCCGTTGACCGCCTTGGGAATACCGCCGCCCAGTATCTCGTCGACTGCATGGTCCCAGATCACTTCGATTTTCGGGTGCTTGAGCAGGCGATCCTGCAGGATGCGTTCCGCGCGCAGGCTGTCCCGGCGATGCACAAGGGTGACTTTCGACGCAAGGTTCGCCAGATAAAGCGCTTCCTCGACCGCCGTATTGCCGCCGCCGACGACCACCACTTCCTTGTTGCGGTAGAAGAAGCCGTCACAGGTTGCGCAGGCGGAGACACCGGCGCCCATGAAGTCCTCTTCCGACGGCAGGCCGAGCCAGCGCGCCTGGGCGCCAGTGGCAATGACCAGTGCATCGGCGGTGTAGATGGTGCCGCTGTCGCCTTCCATACGGAAGGGGCGCTTCGACAGATCGACCTTGAGGATCGTGTCGTAGACGATCTTAGTGCCGACGTTTTCGGCCTGCTTCTGCATCTGTTCCATCAGCCAGGGCCCCTGGATCGGGTCGGCGAAGCCCGGGTAGTTTTCCACATCGGTGGTGATGGTGAGCTGGCCGCCCGGCTGGATGCCGGCAACGAGCGTCGGTTCCATCATGGCGCGGGCTCCGTAAATCGCCGCGGTATAGCCGGCAGGTCCCGAGCCGATGATGAAAAGCTTTGAATGCTCGGTGGTCATGGGTGAAGTGCCTCGTCTCGTTCGCCTTGCCTGTCGCGGGCGCCGTCGTCGGAACGGCCGGACCCGGTAATTTCCTGTCAGCGCGTCCGATGCCTTGCGAATCTCTTCAGGATTTCGCTGGCGATCATCGGCGTACTGTCCAGCGGCTCGTAGGTAGTGTTTTTTAGCGGTCCCGGAAAGGGGTGAATGATCCCAAGTGAGGTCAAAGTCCCCAGAAAGCGGACAATTTTCGGGTGATCGCCATGCGGTGTGAAGACATGAACCGGTTTTCCGGTGGCTGCCGCTTCGCCGATCATGTTGGTCGAATCAGCTGTTGCGACAATGGCATCCGCTTTCGCCAGATAGTCGGCAAGCGGATTTTCGCCGCTGCCATCCCACAGGAGGCAGTTCCGAGATGCGGCAAGTTGTTCCAGCCGTTTCTTGAGTGGCTCCGGTGTCCTGCGGGATGCCGTGATCATCAAGGATGCGCCGCCTTCGTTCATCAGCTGCGCCAGTCCTGCGCTTAGACTTGCAATGTCGCGTTCCGTAAAGGTGTGATGACGGCTGTCGCCGCCGATGAGGACGGCGACACGCGGATGGGCAAGGGAATCGATTTGCGGGTGCGGCTTTGCCCGAAGGTTCGCCAGAACCTGGCTTGAAAACCGGTGCGGCGCGGTCGGTGTGGCCAGCACGTTCGCACCGCGCAGACTGTCATGCTCAGGCACCCAGATCAGGTCGGCCGTTTTCGGCCCGGTCCGCGGGTCTTTCAGGAACACGGTAAAGGTTCGGCCATCGGATGCCTTCTTGATCCGTCTCAGATAGGCAACGGCACGCCGCCCAGATGCGATTGCAATATCCGGAAAGGGCGGGGCGATCGGACTGCCGGGACGGCTTTCCCTCTCACGCGGATCGATCGGTCCCCACGGCATGATCCAGGAAAACGGAGGGCGGGGGGCTACCGTTCGGATCTCGTAGCCGGTCCCGAGTGCTTCTGCGACGCCGATGCATTGGGCTTCGTCCCCTGCCTTGCCGTCTGTCAGGACCCAACAACTTTTTGGCGATAGCGTCCTGTGCACGGAATTCCTGTTGTGATGTTTCTGAATCATGCGCAATTTTGTTATAGTCTTGCACAAATGCGCAAAAAATCATAATCCGGCAATGGTGGATCGTCCCGCAGGATTCTCCGCGGAATGGTATGCGATTTTCCAGATCAAGGCCGTATCCGGGCTCGCCGGAAAAGGCAATGCGGCTCGGGAGAACAAGAGTGAAAGCGCGGCTTGATGCAATCGACTGGCACATCCTGAAGGAGCTGCAGGAAGACGGGCGTATGACGAATGTCGAGCTCGCCCGCAGGGTCGGGATATCCGCCCCTCCGTGCCTGCGCCGTGTCCGCGCGCTGGAAGAGGCCGGGCTGATCCGCGGCTATCGGACGCTTCTGGATGAAAAGCAACTGGGCTTTGACGTGACGGCCTTCGCCATGGTCGGTCTGCACAGCCAGAAAGAGGCCGATCTGATCGCATTTGAGAAAACGGTTCAGGCCTGGGACGTGGTGCGCGAAAGCTACATGCTTTCCGGAGAAGTTGATTTTCTTTTGAAATGCGTTGCGCCGGATCTGCAGAGCTTCCAGAATTTTGTCATCAGCGAATTGACGGCTGCGGCAAATGTGGCGAGCGTCCGCACCGCCCTGACCATTCGTCGAACCAAAGATGAACCGATTGTTCCAATCGAAGACTGATGGCTGGCGCCAAGTAACGCAGCGTCATTTTTATTTGTAATATATTATATATATTATATTAATTCTTGATTGCGGGTCAATTTAGACGTTTTTTCGCCTTTCCGTGTCAAATCCGTTGTGAGTTTACTACGCATTAACACTGCCCTCTACATGTTTGTCTACGTAGATCAACTTACTCGTAAAAGACGAGATTCGATGCCGGTCGGCGAGACGGACCCCGGTATCAAGGTCTTTTGCAAGGGGGCGGAGTGGGGACGACGCTGCAGATTTCCATTGATGATATTCCGGATGGGGTCATTATTTGCGACCGCACCGGCACCATTCGGACGTTTAACGGCGCGCTGGAACAGATTTTCGGATATACACGCGAAGACCTGATTGGCCGGAAAATCGAAATCCTTGTTCCCGAGCGGTTCGCGGGTCATGCGAAGCTAAGGGAAACCTATGCGCAGAATCCGGTATCCCGACCCATGGGATCGGTGCAGAGGATCTACGGCAGGCGCAAGGATGGCACGGAAATCCCGCTCGATATATCCTTGAGCAAGCTGAACGACAGTGGCGATATCATCTGTTTTGCCCGGGATGTTTCTGAGCACGTGAGGCTGGCGGAAGAAATCAGACAATCCGCCTATTTTGATCCGGTTACAGGCGCCTTGAACCGGCGGGCCTTCAATGAGGACCTGGCGGAAGCCATGTCCGGGATCGATGCCCGTGTGAATGGCGTGTGTATCGCCCTGTTCGATCTCGACCATTTCAAGGACGTCAACGACACGCTGGGACATTCCGTCGGCGACAAGTTGCTCGTGGCATTTTGCGATCGGCTGCGCGAGGTCATGCATGAAAAAATGCGGCTCTACCGGATCGGCGGGGACGAATTCGCACTGATCCTGCCGACCTGCGCCGACCCCCAAAATGCATTCGCATTCGTCGAGACGGCGATCTGGAACGTGCGAAAACCGGTTTTCATCGACGCCCATGAAATCACGATCGGGTGCAGCGCAGGCGTCGTGCATGCACCCGAGAACGGGATTACTCCCGATGAGCTGATGAGCAATGCCGATCTGGCGCTTTATGAAGCCAAGATCATCCGCGGACGGGTTTCCAGGTTCACGCCCGATTTGCGGGCAGCGGTCGAAGAGCGTTTCGCGCTTATCCCGGAGCTGAAGGCGGCGTTGGAACAGGAACAGTTCGAACTCCACTTCCAGCCCCAGATCGACATCCGTAGCGGCCGGGTCGTGGGCGCGGAGGCGCTGTTGCGGTGGCAACATCCGAAACGCGGCCTGCTGACTCCTGACAGTTTCATCGATCTGATCAGCGGAAGTGACATGTCGATCGGCATTGGCCGCTGGGTCCTGTTTCAGGCCTGTGCCCAGGCGCGAAAATGGCAGTCGCTGGTGGGCAGGCCGCTGAAAGTCGCGGTCAATCTGTTTCCGAGACAGACCTATTCGAAGTCGCTCGTCAACGATGTGACCTGGGCCCTTGCCGATACCGGTCTGGGCGCCGCGTCACTGGAACTGGAACTGACCGAAAACACAATTCTCGATTCTTCGGACAATTTCATCGAGGTTCTGGGTTATCTCAGGGACCTGGGGGTCACGATCGGTCTGGACGATTTCGGAACCGGATATGCGTCCTTGAACAGTCTGACCAGATATCCGGTCGACACGATCAAGGTGGATCGGAGCTTCGTCTCAGGTTCGGCCGGCAAGCCGGAGAACCAGGCGGTGCTGCGGGCGATGGTTATGCTCGCACGCGAATTCGGGCTGGTATCGGTCGCCGAAGGGGTGGAATCTGTAGAGGAAGCAGAGATCATTCAGCAAATCGGCTTCAATCTCGGTCAGGGCTATAACTGGAGCCGCCCGATCAGCGGTCCGGATTTTGAAAGGCTCCTGAAATCCGGCGGGCGCCAACTGCCGGTGGCGGTCGCCAGTCAGGCCGCGGCGTCCGACGACAGGGAGACCCAGGCCGTTGGTCTGCCTGGCATTCACGGTCGATCCCGGCAGGTGTCGGTCTGACGGTTCCCGTCTCCAGAAAAGAGGTTCAATGACTGTCAAACGCGTCGTTACCAATATCGCCTCCCCGGACACTGGGGCGGCTGCCCGCTTTTACGGCGAGGTCCTGGGCATGTCCATTGTCATGGACCACGGATGGATCGTGACATATGCCGATACCGGATCGGCAATGCCTCAGCTCAGCATTGCGAGCGAAGGCGGATCCGGAACCGAAGTCCCCGACCTTTCCATTGAAGTCGACAATCTGGATGAGGTCCTGGAGCGGGCCCGTGACCGCGGTTTTCAGGTCCTCTACGGGCCGGCGGACGAACCGTGGGGCGTCAGGCGGTTTTTCGTCCGCGACCCGTTTGGCCGCGTCGTCAACATCCTCCAGCACCAATAATCGTCAGGCGCCCGCGCAGGCGTCGTTGCAACGCGCCACGCGGTGCCCTCGATACGATTTGTTGGAGGAACTGATCCGGGGCCGCAGGGCGGGGTCCGGATCAGATGAATCGAACGTCGACAATCTCGTAGGAACGCGCACCACCGGGGGCGGACACTTCGACGCTGTCGCCGATGGTCTTGCCGATAAGGGCGCGGGCGATCGGCGAAGAGATGGAAATCTTGTTCTGCTTCACGTCGGATTCCACGTCTCCGACGATCATGTATTTCTTCTCTTCCTCGGTGTCCTCGTCGATGAGGGACACCGTGGCGCCGAACTTGACCACATCGCCGGACAGTTTGGTCACGTCGATCACTTCCGCACGGGAGAGCTTGTCCTCCAGCTCGGTGATCCGGCCTTCATTGTGGCTCTGTGCTTCCTTGGCGGCGTGATACTCGGCGTTTTCCGACAGATCGCCATGCGCGCGCGCTTCTGCGATCGCGTCCACGATACGCGGGCGCTCGACCGACGTGCGCTGCTTCAATTCCTGTTCCAGCATCGCGTAACCGGCGGAGGTCATCGGAACTTTTTCCATTGGTCACAGACCTTCAGCTTACCGGGTCCCCTTTTCAGGACCTCGTATCATAAAAAGAAACCCAGCCGGGAAAGGAACGCTTTCCCGGCCGGGGGGCTAGCCCACATTTCTCGCACTCCCGTTGCCCTGGTGTTCTGAGTCGAGCGACGCAGGGCAAGGGGAGTGCGAGAAGGGCGGGCCGGATAATAGCCTCAAGCGAAGTAAGATTGCAAAGGTCTCACTTCGAGGTTGCCTTTCTTGTAGGCGACGATGCCCTTGGCGGCAGCAACCGAGCCTGCAAGCGTGGTGTAGTACGGCACCTTGTTCATCAGTGCCGCCTGGCGCATCGAACGACTGTCGAGAAGGGCCTGGGCGCCTTCCGTCGTGTTGAAGACGAGTTGCACTTCGCCGTTCTTGATGGCGTCGACGATGTGCGGGCGGCCTTCCAGAACCTTGTTGATTTTCTTGCAGGAAATACCCTCGTTCTGCAGGAAGGTCTGGGTACCGCCGGTGGCTATGATGGAGAAACCCGCCTGTTCCAGCATGCGAACGGCCTCGACCACGCCGGCCTTGTCCTGATCGCGCATGGAGACGAAGACCGTTCCTTTTTCCGGCACGCCGGTACCGCAGGCGATCTGCGACTTGGCAAATGCGGTGGAAAAGGCGCCGTTCAGGCCCATGACCTCGCCGGTTGAGCGCATTTCCGGTCCGAGAACCGTGTCGACGCCGGGGAAGCGGGTGAAGGGGAAGACGGCTTCCTTGACGGCGACGTGCTTCAGTTCCTTTTCCACAAGGCCGAAGGAGGCCAGGCTTTCGCCTGCCATGACGCGGCTTGCAATCTTGGCGACCGGATCGCCGATGGTCTTGGCGACGAAGGGCACGGTGCGCGAGGCGCGCGGATTAACCTCCAGAACGTAGATTTCGCCGTCCTTGATGGCGTATTGCACGTTCATCAGGCCGCCGACTTCCAGGGCCAGGGCCAGCGCCGTGGTCTGGCGCTTCAGTTCCGCAATGATGTCCTTCGACAGATTGTAGGGCGGCAGGGAGCAGGCGCTGTCGCCGGAATGGATGCCGGCTTCCTCGATATGTTCCATGATGCCGCAGACGAAGACATCCTTGCCGTCGCAAAGCGCGTCCACGTCCACCTCGACCGCCCTGTCCAGGTAACGATCGAACAGCAGCGGGTTGGTGCCGAGCAGGGTGTTGATCTGCCCTGTCTTGTCGTTCGGATATTTTGCCCGGATGTCGCCGGGGACGAGTTCGGGCAGGGTCCCAAGCAGATAGGAATTGAGGGCTTCCTCGTCGCGAATGATCTGCATGGCCCGGCCGCCCAGAACATACGACGGGCGCACGACCAGCGGCAGGCCGAGCCTGCCTGCGATCAAACGGCCCTGTTCGACGGAATAGGCAATGCCGTTTTCCGGCTGCTTCAAGCCGAGCTTGACCAGAAGCTTCTGGAACCGGTCCCGGTCCTCCGCGAGGTCGATCATGTCCGGAGAGGTGCCGAGGATCGGCACATCGGCCTTCATCAGCGCTTGCGCGAGCTTCAGCGGCGTCTGGCCCCCGAACTGGACGATGACGCCGTGAAGCGTTCCGTTTTTCTGCTCCTTGCGGATGATCTCCAGAACGTCCTCGGCGGTCAGCGGCTCGAAGTAAAGCCGGTCGGAGGTGTCGTAGTCGGTGGAGACCGTTTCCGGGTTGCAGTTGATCATGATGGTCTCGAACCCGGCGTCCTCCAGGGCGAAGGCGGCGTGGCAGCAGCAGTAATCGAATTCGATCCCCTGGCCGATCCGGTTCGGTCCGCCGCCCAGGATAACGACCTTCTTCCGGTCGGTCGGGGCCGCCTCGCAGGCGGGGTTGCCCATGAAAGGCGTCTCGTAGGTGGAGTACATGTAAGCGGTGGGAGAGGCGAACTCGGCCGCGCAGGTGTCGATGCGCTTGTAGACCGGATGGACGTCAAGCTCCGCGCGCAGCTTCGCGATGTCGGCTTCGTCCTTGCCGGCAAGGGACGCCAGCCGGGCATCGGAAAAGCCCATGGACTTCAGCTTGCGCAGCATCCGGGTGCTTTGCGGCAGGCCGTGGGTTCGCACCTTGTGTTCCATTTCGACGATGGCGGCGATCTGGTCCAGGAACCAGGGGTCGATGGAGCTGGCCTGATGGATATCCTCCAGGCTCATGCCGAGACGCATGGCCTGGGCTACATTCAGCAGGCGCGTTGGTGTCGGAACGGAGATCGCGGCCCGGATGGCGTTCTTGTCGTCGCCCTGATCGAGGCCCGGGATCTCGGTTTCGTCCAGTCCGGTCAGCCCGGTTTCCAGGCCACGCAGGGCCTTCTGCAGGCTTTCGGCGAAGGTGCGGCCGATCGCCATGACTTCGCCGACGGATTTCATTGCCGTCGTCAGCACCGGCACGGAGCCGGGGAACTTTTCGAACGCAAAGCGCGGGATTTTCGTGACCACATAATCGATGGTCGGTTCGAAGGAGGCGGGGGTGGCGCCGCCGGTGATGTCGTTTTCCAGCTCATCCAGGGTGTAGCCGATGGCAAGCTTGGCTGCGATCTTGGCGATCGGGAAGCCGGTCGCCTTGGAGGCGAGTGCGGAGGAGCGCGATACGCGCGGGTTCATCTCGATGACGACGAGGCGGCCGGTGTCCGGATTGACCGCGAACTGCACGTTCGAACCGCCGGTTTCCACGCCGATCTCGCGCAGCACCGCGATCGAGGCGTCGCGCATGATCTGGTATTCCTTGTCGGTGAGCGTCAATGCCGGGGCGACCGTGATCGAGTCGCCGGTGTGAACACCCATCGGATCGACGTTTTCGATGGAACAGATGATGATGCAGTTGTCCGCCTTGTCGCGGACGACTTCCATCTCGTATTCCTTCCAGCCGAGCAGGCTCTCGTCGATCAGCACCTGGCCGACCGGCGAAGCATCGATGCCCGAGCGGACGATGGTTTCGAATTCCTCGCGATTGTAGGCAACCCCGCCGCCGGTGCCGCCGAGCGTAAAGGCCGGGCGGATAATCGCCGGCAAGCCGATGTCGTCAAGTGCCTTCATGGCTTCCATGACGCCGGTTGCGCGGTCGTAACCGACGATCTTGCCCTTTTCGTTCCGGATTTCCGGAGAGGCGGCGATGGCAGCGCGCGGGTTCTCCAGGCCGATGACATCCATGGCCGCGCGGAATTTCTCGCGGTCCTCGGCTTTCTCGATGACGTCGGCCCGTGCGCCGATCATTTCGACGTCGAACTCGTCAAGAACACCCATCCGCTCCAGGTCGAGCGCGCAGTTGAGCGCGGTCTGGCCGCCCATGGTCGGCAGCAGGGCGTCGGGGCGTTCCTTCTCGATGATCTTGGCGACGATTTCCGGCGTGATCGGCTCTATGTAGGTCGCATCTGCCAGGTCCGGATCGGTCATGATCGTCGCCGGGTTCGAATTCACCAGGATGATGCGGTAGCCCTCTTCTCGAAGGGCCTTGCAGGCCTGCGTTCCGGAATAGTCGAATTCGCAGGCCTGGCCGATCACGATCGGACCCGCGCCTATGATGAGAATGGAGGAGATGTCAGTACGTTTTGGCATCGGGGCTCGCATCGGCCGTTTCCGTGCAGGCATTGCGGCCCACCGGTTCGGCTCGTTCCATTATGAGTGTCAATGTTGGCTGAGCGCGTCTTATAGGGAAAACTGTGAGGCGTGGAAACCCCGCGCGGGGGCTAAATTCCGTTTTCACAGCGCGTGGACGCGCAAAACGTTAATTCTTGGCCGGGGCCTCGTTGGGCGGCAGGACATTATTGCCGTCAAAATCGCCGATTCCTTCCGACAGGGCATAACAGGCAAGGCGAATCGACTTCGGAATTTCGACCGGCCGTCCATCCCGGTTGCCTTTTTCGTAATACTGGATCATCCGCTTCTTGAGCCCCAGCTGTTCGGCGGCTTCCTTCTGCTTCAGTCCAAGCGACCGCCGCCATTCACGGAACTGGTCGGGGCTCATTACAGGGGCGCCATTTGAATTTTTTGTATCGGCCATGTCTTCTATCGTGCTTGCCGGTCGAGCAAATATCCGAGCAGTTGCGGGCAAGATGTCCGAAGTTTCTCGTGTTCAGCGGTTAGAGCCATTCCGGCTTCCATGACCCCGAATGACAGGGGAAACGGGGCCGGAAACTCATTAACCGACAAAATAATGAAGCGCTACATAAGCTTCGTTCGAAAACAGAAAAATCTCGAACGGTTCGGACTGTCAATGCGGAAGTGCACTTTGTGCCACAATTGCAAAGGCGAAGGCCCTCCCGGGCAAATCGTCCGATATTTGGACGTTTTGGCTTTTAGTGTCGTTTTCCTGCATTATTTTCTGAAAGTGCGTTGACCAACCCAATGGTTGCATCGCAAATTATTCAGGCTCGGATTATTCAGGAGGGAATTGTTAACACATAAAATAAAGAAGAATATATCACTCAGGAATATCGGCGTTTTTACAGAGGGCATTGTTTATTTTTATACGAAGGAAGAGGAGGTGGCCTTGTTTTCAGGTCGGAAGTTTGATTTTACGCTGGTTTTATTTTGGCACGTATATTCCATGTAAATATTATCGATAATTAATATAATAAAGCGCCTGCAAGGCTATGTTTCTCTGTAAAATTTGCATAAAGATCATAAGTTGCAGTTTATGTGTTGTGAAAACATCTCCCTTATTAAAAAAAATTCTATTTTTTGGCAATTCGCGCCAATTTCTTGAAAATGACGTGGATTATCTGTTCGAAAATAGTGTAAGAGAGTTATGTGAAAGCTTACGCGGTTTGGAGTTCGACCGCTTCCGTTCCTGTCCGTCATGTATTGCGACAGGGATTGCAGCGATTGCGGGTATTCGGCGTGTGGGATCCGATGAATACGGAGGTGGGCCGTATCATTTGGATGCCGAATAGTCACCAGCCGTGAATAAAAATGAGAAACTATCGGGCAAGTTTGATGAACAACATAGCTATGAACATAGTCGCCATTCCGGATATAGCGGGGCCGGTTGACGATGCTGCGACCGAAAACGAGGTTCTCGCGATTTCGGAAATGTCGGAACTGTTCGGCGTAACCCTCCGAACACTCCGGTTTTATGAAGAAAAAGGCCTCCTGCACCCCGTCAGGCGGGGTGCGCGCCGTTTCTATGGCTCGCGTGATGTCGGCCGCATGCGGGTTATCCTGCAGGCAAAGAAGATCGGTTTGACGCTGGCGGAAATCCGTCGGGTGATCAAGCTCGTGGAAAGCGAAACGCCAAAAGCCGACCAGTATCGCGAACTGCAGGGCATCTGCCAGGCGCAGCAGGAAATGCTGCACGAGCAAAAGACGCTTCTGGATGAGCAGGTTACCGAAGTCGACAATGTGCTTGCGGCATTGAACAAGCTGGTGGCGGGGAACTGACGGCACTCGTGCCTTGCCTGCTTCCTCCGGCGCAGGCGCGAACAGCTGCTTCTTTCTGAATAAATGAAGGCCCGGACGCATCCGGGCCTTCATTGTTTCAGACTTCTCGAACCATGCCGGTTATCGCCAGGCTCTGCCGCCGGTCATGCGGCCTGTTTCGTTTCCCGCATGAAATCGGTGAAACGCTTGAAAAGATAATGGCTGTCGCGCGGCCCCGGTGAGGCTTCCGGGTGATACTGTACCGAGAACACCGGCTTGCCCTTCAAGCGGATGCCGCAGTTGGAGCCGTCGAACAGGGAGACATGGGTCTCTTCCACCGTGTCCGGAAGGCTCTCGGCATCGACGGCGAAGCCATGGTTCATGGAGGTGATTTCCACCTTGCCGGTCGTGTGGTCGTGGACCGGATGGTTGGCGCCATGGTGCCCCTGATGCATCTTCACGGTCTTGCCGCCGAGCGCCAGCGCCAGCATCTGATGGCCCAAGCAAATTCCGAATACGGGAATGCCGCGCTCGACCAGCGCCTTGATGGTCGCCGTCGCATATTCGCCGGTCGCCGCCGGATCGCCAGGCCCGTTGGACAGGAAGACCCCATCCGGCTGATAGGCAAGGACGTCTTCGGCCGTTGCCGTTGCCGGCAACACGGTGACATCGCAGCCGGCCTCGGTCAAAAGCCTGAGGATATTGCGCTTGATACCGAAATCGAGGGCGACGACCTTGAATTCGGGCGTGCCGGCCTTGCCGTATCCGGTGTCCCACTTCCAGGTGGTTTCATCCCAGTGATGGGTCTGCGTCGTGGAGACGTCCTTGGCGAGGTCCATGCCTTCCAGGCCCGGCCACTCCGCGGCTTTCTTCTTCAGGGCCTCGATATCGAACTTGCCGTCCGGCGAATGGGCGATCACCGCGTTCGGTACGCCCTTTTCACGGATCAGCGCGGTCAGGGCCCGGGTGTCGATACCGCTGATGCCGATGATGCCGCGGGACTTGAGCCACTGGTCCAGGCGCCGGGAGGCGCGATAGTTGGACGGATCGGTCACGCCGGCGTTCAGCACACAGCCGCGAATGCCGCTGTCGGCCGCCATGTTGACGGTTTCGATGTCTTCTTCGTTGGTGCCGACGTTGCCGATATGGGGAAAGGTGAAGGTGATGATCTGGCCGGCGTAGGAGGGGTCGGTCAGGATCTCTTCATAGCCGGTCATCGCCGTGTTGAAACAGATTTCTCCAACGGCGTCGCCGGTTGCGCCAAGGCCTTCACCCTCGATCACGCTGCCATCGGCAAGTACGAGTAGGGCTGTCGCCGGCTTTATGGACCATGCGTCTGCAGTCGTCATGTCTTGCGTTCCAGGTGTTGTTGGTGACATCATGCGCTGCAGGAAGGGCGTGAGCGCGCGGGCATGAGCCCGTCAGATTGCCATCTGCATTAAGCGCGGGACTCTAGGGGAAGCCATCTCGATCGTCAACAGAGATCCTGTGAAAAAAAGGCTATATCTTTCAATAACTTGCTTTGATATGGGTTGAAGGCGGACTTGGGCGCACTAAAGTTCGCGGTAGCCGCGGGGGCAGTGAAAAAACATGCGCGAGAAAATAAACATCGCACTCAAGCAGGCACAGGAGGCGGGCGAAAAGCGCCGTATCGCCACCTTGCGTCTGGTTCAGACAGCCTTGAAGGACCGGGATGCCGCGGCGCGCGAGAGCGGCCGGGACGGAGTCAGCGATAACGAGGTCATCGATATTCTGGAGAAGATGGTTCGTCAGCGCGAGGTGTCTGCCCAGGAATTCGAGGAAAGCGGACAGCTGGACTTGGCCGAGCAGGAACGCGTAGAGGGGGAAATCATCCGGGAATTCCTGCCGAAGAAGCTGGACGAGGCGGAAATCCGCTCGATCTGCGAGGAAACCGTGCGCGATATCAGTGCCCATGGTCTGCGCGATATCGGCCGATGCATGTCGGAGCTGAAGGCGCGTTATCCGGGGAAAATGGATTTCGTCCAGGCGTCCTGCGTGGTCAAGGACCTGCTGCGCTCCGACGGGCCGAAAGAGGCGGATACGCCGCCTCGAAAGGCCGGCGAGGGCGTGTAATGGCCTGAAAGCTTCCGGGCTGCCGGAACCGGAGTTATACCCAGATTAGCCACAGGGATGCGCGCGGGACGAGGCGACCCGTGCAGGTGACTCGCTCTGGCCGTAATTTATCCTTATCTTCGCACCTCGTGGTCCGGTTTCTGCCGGACATCGTGATAACATGTGACCCTGGTCTGGATCAGGCGCGTTTCGGCGGACTTCATGCGTTTCGACAATCGGCTCCTCGATGAAATAAGGGCCCGGATCACTCTGTCTGATCTGGTTGGTCGTCGGGTGACCTGGGACCGGCGCAAGACGCAGCCGGGCAAGGGCGATTATTGGGCCTGTTGTCCGTTCCATCAGGAAAAGTCACCGAGTTTCCACGTGGATGACCGGCGCAACCGATACAAATGTTTCGGCTGTGGCGCCTCGGGGGACCATTTCCGCTTTCTGACCGAAACCGAAGGGCTGAGCTTTCCCGAGGCCGTTGAGCGGCTTGCCGAACAGGCCGGAGTGGCCTTGCCCGCACCCGATCCTCAGGCGGCGCGCCGGGAAAAACAGCGTGCCAGCCTTGCCGACGTGTGCGAAATGGCCGCGCAGTTCTTCCAGTCGGAATTCGCCACTTCGCGGGGCGAGACGGCCCGCGGCTACGCTCTCAAGCGTGGTTTCACGCAGGAAACCTTAAGGGAATTCCGCTTCGGATACGCGCCGGACAGCCGGGATTCGCTGAAACGTTATCTGACCGGCAAGGGCGTGCCGGAAGAGATGATGGTCGAGGCGGGCCTGATCATCCGGCCTGACGGCGGCCGTCCGACCTACGACCGGTTCCGCGGACGTCTGATGATCCCGATCCAGGACGAGCGGGGGCGGGTGGTTGCTTTCGGCGGCCGGACGCTCGATCCGGACGGTCAGCCCAAATACCTGAACTCGCCGGAGACGCCGCTGTTCCACAAGGGCGTCATGCTGTTCAACGCCCACCGGGCCCGCGAGCCGGCCTTCAAGTCCGGCCAGGCGGTCGTGGTGGAAGGCTATCTCGACGCCATTGCCCTGTGGCAGGCCGGTGTGAAGCATGTGGTCGCCACGCTCGGCACGGCCTTCACCGAGGATCAGGTGATGCGGCTGTGGAAATTCGCGGCCGAGCCGGTTGTCTGCTTCGACGGGGACGTGGCGGGTGTCGCCGCGGCGCACCGGGTGATCGACCGGATATTGCCGGTTCTGAGAAGCGGTTACTCGTTCCAGTTCTGCTTCCTGCCGGACGGCATGGACCCGGACGATTTGATCCGGGAGCGCGGTCTAGCCGGTTTCGAGGCCGAGATCGAACGGGCCCAGCCTCTGTTCGATGCGGTCTGGGAGCGGGAGATTGCCGTTGCCCGGCTGGATACGCCGGAACGCAAGGCGGCCCTTGAAAAGCGCTTTGACGATCTGATCGAGACCATCCGCGACCAACGGGTCCGGCGGCGTTATCAGCTCGACATCAAGCTGAAGCTTTCCAATCTGTTTTTCGAACTGTCCCGGCAACGGCGCGGGGACAGGAACAAGGATAATTTTGCGAGCATTTCCGGAGCCGCCCCGGCCCGGGTCGACGCGCCCGACGCGCCGCTTTTCGGAACGGAGCGCCTGGTCTGCGGATTATGCGTGCGCTATCCGCAGCTGCTCGACCGTCATCTGGAACGGATCGCCAGTCTGTGGTTCTCAGACGATCTGCACCGGCGGTTTCGCGACGCCTTGTGCCGGATTGCCTATGACCGGGACGGCGCGCCGGTGACGGAACTGGCGAGCACTGCCGACGAACCCCTGCAGCAGCTTCTGGCGGAGATGATTGCAGATCGCTCAGCGGGCCTGCAGGAACGCAACGGCGGAGCCTTTTCCGCCCTCATTCAGCGCTTCCCGTTGCTGCGCAATCATCCGCCTGAGGATTTCGTCGAGGCCGTTTTCCTTCATTTCCTGGATGTGCTGGAGCTGCGTACCCTGGAAAACGAACTGGAAATGGAGATGGCCGCAAGTGAGGCCGAGCTGGACGAGAATGCCTGGAACCGCATCCGCGCCGTAACCCAGGACCTCAGCCGGCGGCGTGAAGAATGCGTGCGCGAGGAGGCGGAACTTGCCGAGCGGGCAAAGAAGATCAAGGCGACGCCGATGCCCGTTCCCGAGGCGGTTTCCGTCGCGGCCAGAGCCTGAGTGGTGCCTGATGGGGCTAAATCGCCACAAAAGCACATTTTTTTAGCCGAATCTGATTGACCTGCGGCGAATCACACTTGCGAATCGTAAACAGCGAGCTAAATACAACATCTGCAGCAACAAGCGTCGCGGCATGGCACGAAGCCCCGGGCAATCATTCTCAAAGAGGCTGCAACAACCCGTATCGAACGCGATGTGGCAAATGGAGCGTCATTTGCCCAAGCGTTACGCTCGTGGTTTCGGGACAAGGTTTTTTTAGCCGCCTTTGACGCCACGGTTAATTGGGACTTAAGGGACACGGTTTACAACCCGATTCGATAAGCCAATGCAATGGGCTGCGCGGCCGTGAGGCTGGCGCGCCGGTTGTCGGGCCGGAGTAAACAGATTTTGGGCGCGGCGCGGCCTTTCACAACGGGCCGCGGTTCTGGAGCAAAATATGGTAGCTAAGGCGACACAAGCAGACGACACGCAGGAAACCAGTGCAGAAGGCCCGGACGGCCCCTTGCTCGACCTGTCGGATGCCGCAGTCAAGAAGATGATCAAGGCCGCGAAGAAGCGCGGCTATGTTACCTACGACGAGCTGAACGAAGTCCTTCCCTCCGAACAGGTTTCTTCCGAAAAGATCGAAGACACCATGTCGATGCTGTCTGACATGGGCATCAACGTGATCGATTCGGACGAGGTCGACGACGCGGCCGCGGAAGACGTCGACGGCGGCGGCGATCTGGTCGCGGCAAGCTCCGGCGCGGTCGCCAAGACGACCACGACCAAGGAGCCGGCCGACCGGACCGACGATCCGGTGCGCATGTATCTGCGCGAGATGGGATCGGTGGAGCTCCTGTCGCGCGAAGGCGAAATCGCCATTGCCAAGCGCATCGAGGCCGGCCGCGAGGCGATGATCGCAGGCCTGTGCGAAAGCCCGCTGACCTTCCAGGCGATCATCATCTGGCGCGACGAACTGAACGAGGGCAAGGTTCTCCTGCGCGACATCATCGATCTGGAAGCAACCTACGCCGGTCCGGACGCCAAGGCCGGCCCCGCCAGCGCCAACGATGACGAGGAGCCCGGCGAGGAGGAGGAAGAGACCTCCGTCAAGGCCGCTCCGGAATCCAAGAGCGGCGCCGACGAGGAAACGGAATCCGACGGCGAGGGCGAGGGTGAAGACGGCGAGGACGACGACGAGTTCGAAGCCAACGTGTCGCTTTCCGCGATGGAAGCGGAACTGAAGCCCGCCGTTCTGGAAACCTTCGACCGGGTCGCCGACAGCTACAAGAAGCTGCGCCGTCTGCAGGACCAGCTGGTTGAAAACAAGCTGGCCAACCGGACGCTGTCTCCTTCCCAGGAGCGCCGCTACAAGAAGCTGAAGGAAGAGATCGTCGTCGACGTGAAGAGCCTGTCGCTCAACCAGAACCGTATCGACGCCCTGGTGGCCCAGCTCTACGACATCAACAAGCGGCTGATGGGTTATGAAGGCCGTCTGCTGCGTCTGGCCGACAGCTACAACGTCGACCGGACGGACTTCCTGAAACAGTACCAGGGCGCGGAGCTCGATCCGAACTGGCTGCGCAAGGTGGCGAACCTGTCCACCCGCGGGTGGAAGAATTTCATCGCCAAGGAAAAGGAAACCATTCGCGAGCTGCGTCAGGAGATCCAGACGCTGGCGACCGAAACCGGTCTGGAGATCACCGAATTCCGCCGCATCGTCGCCATGGTGCAGAAGGGCGAGCGCGAAGCGCGCATCGCCAAGAAGGAAATGGTCGAGGCGAACCTGCGCCTCGTGATCTCCATTGCCAAGAAATACACCAACCGCGGCCTGCAGTTCCTGGATCTGATCCAGGAAGGCAACATCGGCCTGATGAAGGCGGTCGACAAGTTCGAATACCGCCGCGGCTACAAGTTCTCCACCTACGCCACATGGTGGATCCGGCAGGCGATCACCCGCTCGATCGCCGACCAGGCCCGCACGATCCGTATTCCGGTGCACATGATCGAGACGATCAACAAGATCGTACGGACCTCGCGCCAGATGCTGCACGAGATCGGCCGCGAGCCGACCCCGGAAGAACTGGCCGAAAAGCTGCAGATGCCGCTGGAAAAGGTGCGCAAGGTCCTGAAGATCGCCAAGGAGCCGATCTCGCTCGAAACCCCGATCGGGGACGAGGAAGATTCGCATCTCGGCGACTTCATCGAGGACAAGAATGCGGTCCTGCCGATCGACGCGGCGATCCAGTCGAACCTGCGCGAGACCACGACCCGCGTGCTGGCGTCGCTGACGCCGCGCGAGGAACGCGTGCTGCGCATGCGCTTCGGCATCGGCATGAACACCGACCACACGCTGGAAGAAGTCGGCCAGCAGTTCTCGGTGACCCGCGAACGTATTCGCCAGATCGAGGCAAAGGCGCTCAGAAAGCTGAAGCACCCGAGCCGGTCGCGCAAGCTGCGGTCGTTCCTGGACAGCTAGGCGGGTACGCAAATCAAACGAAGAAAGACCCGGCGGCAACGCCGGGTTTTTTGTCTGGAGCCATTGAAAGCGTTGGGGCATCCCCGGAAAAGTGAATCCTGCCTTGGTAACGCCGGGTTTTTTGTTTGTACCTGATGTTCCAGGTTTTGAAGTGACGGTCGATGTCGGAAGGGTTCCCGATTACAGTGCAGATGACAAAAGGCGACCGGACCATTACGTCCGATGCGCCCGCTCTGACCCTCATTCCCGCCACTGACGCGCCGATGCATGAGACATCGCGCAAGTACCGCTGGTATTTTGGCGGGGAAATCGCCGTCTCCCTGCTTCTGCACACCCTTGTCGCTGTCGCTCTGACCGGCGTTGTCGCCCGGCAATTTGGCCAGCCCCAGGTGGACCCGATCAGCGTCGAACTCGTGGCGCCGCCGGAAATCGAAACGCCGGAACCACAAGCGCCTGAGCTCAAGATTCCGGAGCTTGAACAACCGAAACCGGAAGTGCCGGAACCGGACGAGAAACAGCCGGAAGAAAAGCAGTCGGAGGAAAAACAGGAAGAGCAAAAGCCGGAGGAAAAGAAGCAGGAAGCGCCACCACCGCCGCCGCCGCCGCCGGAAGAACAGCCGGCCGAGCCGGAAAAGGCGGAAGAACCTGAAGAAACGGCTCCGACCGTGATGCAGCCCGTGGTTGAATTCGGAGACACCGACAGCGGTCCGCGCATGGCCGAGGATGGATCAGCGGCGGAAGAGGTGGAGAAATCCGATAAGCCTGAGGAGACGCCGGCGGAACCGGAGCAGACCGCGCAGGAGACCGAGGCGCCCGAGGACGGTCAGTCCGCGGAGGCGGAGCCTGCCGAGGCCCCGCCAGCCGAAACGGCCGAAGTGAAGGAAACTCCTCAACCGGAAGAATCGCAGCCGGAAGAAGCTCTACCGGAAGAGGCGCAAGCCGAGCAGCCGCAGCCGGACCAGCCTCCTGAAGCCGCTACAACAGAGGCTCCGGCGGCGGAAGTGCTTGGGGAGACGGAGGCGCTGACTGAGGATTTCGGTACGGTCGGCCCGATCGTGACCTCGGCCCTGCCCACGCCGAAGCCCACGCAGCGACCGGCGGCGAGAACCGCTTCGAACGCGGCTGAAAACTCTGCCGGCGGCGGTGGAAACTCCGGGCGCCAATCTCCCCGGCTAGCCGAGGCGAGGCGGCTGTTTTCCGCTTCGATTCTGGGCGATACCCGAGCACGGACCGCCATGGCCGGGATGCCGCTAGGGCAGAGGTTGAATCTCCTGTGCATGACTGAACTGCGCGCCCAGCTGATCGATTGGGATCCGGCCCGACCGCCGGAGATGCTGCCCTCGTTCCGGCCGAAGTCCGGTAATGTGTTGGAACCGGCTCAAGCCGCCTACGGGTCGCGCGGCGAGTGGTATGACCTCAATTTCCGCTGCGAGACCGACAAAGAGGTCACGCGGGTGTTGAAATTCTCGTTCCGGATAGGCCCGCCGATTCCCCCGACCAAGTGGCAGGCGCGTGGGCTGCCGGCATTTTGAATTTCTGAAGAAAACGGCGCGGAGAGAAGTCCCCGCGCCGCTGTTGTTGTTGCGCCTTAAGCCGCGTCCCCGTCACGCAGGCGGACGAGGTCGTGCATCAGGCCGTCGGTGCCGTTGTGGATCGTCAGGCGGTCCACCTTGCCGGCGATGGCTTCGAGCGCTTCCAGTTCCTTCAGCCGCAGCATGACCGGGTTTTCGGCCATGACCTTTGCGGTGTTCAGAAGCGAACGGGTGGCGTTCGTTTCCTCGCGGCGCCGGATCACGTTGGCTTCGGCTTCCTTTTCAGCCTGCACCACCATGTTGAGGATCTCGCGCATTTCGCCCGGCAGGATCACGTCCTTCAGGGTGATGTCGGAGACCTCGATCCCGATCTTCGCCATGTCGGAACGGACCTTGTCGGCGGCTTCCGCGTTGACCTCGCCCTTGCGTTCCAGGATCTGGTCAAGCTTCATGGCACCGAGGGTCCGGCGGTAGGCGACCTGCAGCGCCCGGTAGAGCGCGTCGGAGAAGTCCTTCACGTCGTGGGCGGCCTTCACCGGATCGACAACGCGGTAGTCCGCGGTGATGTTGATCCGGATGGTCACCCGGTCGAGGGTCAGGACTTCCTGGCCGGTCACGTCCAGGCTCTGGCGCTTCAGGTCGATCACCTTCTGGGTAACCGTCCGCCCCGCCTTCCAGTAGGCGTGGATGCCCGGGTCCTGCATGGCGGTCATCACACCGTCGATATAGACGAGCGCGACCTGACCGTCGGCGACCGGCACGATGACGAACTGGGCCGTCTGCTTGGCATCGCCCAGACGACGCATCAGCGCGGCCGGGACCACTGGTTCCGCCTGCGTGTCGATCACGGTCACGGCCCACGGACCGGCAACGGTCCACAGGACCAGCCGCTGGTCCGGGCCCATGACGGAATAGACCCGGCCATCGCGTTCCACCACGGCCACTTCGCCGGGCTTCGTCCGGACGACCGTCAGGTGCTCAGCTGCAATCTCGGGGAGTTTGTCGAAGAGCGCCTTCTCGTAGGGCGAGCGGAATTCGGGCGCGGCAAGGTTCTGCCGTTCGATCACGAGCGAGCCGTTCCCATTCGCCAGCCAGTATTCGCCCGGCGTCAGAATGGTCCGCAGTTCGCCCTTCACGAGGTGGAGAGCCCGTTCGTTTTCCTGGATCAGCACGCGGGTGCGGCCCAGGATCTTTTCGAGAATTCGCATCATCTTCGTTACTCCTTCCATCGCGCTAAGGCACTTTGGTCGTCCTTTCTGTTTGTCTGTTTCGTTTCAGTCCCGGGTCCGCGGATGCGGGAGATCCGAAGGGAGCGCCGGGGCCCGCGCCGGGCCGGAGGCAAGGGGACCTTGCGGCGGACAGGCAGAGCGCGCCCGTTCGAAAACAGGCGGTTTCGGCAAGTTCGCGGCGCGGTCATTGCGACAGGCCGGGCGGGAGCGCCGGGCATCGGCAAGGCTTTCCCGGCCGTCTTAAAGACGGCGGGTCAGGCTTGCGTCCGCAAGCTCCCTTCAAATCCCGCAATTGAGACAGCGTGAGTGGCTATTGGCTTTACAGGCCAGATCGGGAGTCGAACCCGAACCCCGAAGGGTTACCCTGTGGAGCGGGAGTTGAACCCGCGACCGTCGGATTAAAAGTCCGATGCTCTACCAACTGAGCTATCCGTGTTCACACGACAGGAGTCGAACCTGCTATCCCCGGACGGAAAGGCCCGGCGCTATACCGATTAGCATCATGTGACATTGTCCGATCCCGGAGCAGTGTCCGTACATGAGGGGGCAGGGCCCAATCACGCGGGCGGCCGTTAGATGGCCGAACCGTTGACATCCGCACCGGTGCGGCGACCGGGAGGCGTGACATAAGGGAAAGGCCCCCGGATCCGCAAGAGGATTATTGGCAAATATCGCAGGGATGCATCCTTGTGTTGCATTTGAGCAACTTCAGGTGGCGGGCCGGGAAGGGGCTGGAAGAGCGTTCTTCAGACGGGAGTCGATAGCCAATTCCTGTCTTGCCACTGCAATCAAGGACGGGCACACTCCCCATCCGTCTTGTTCTTCTCCGGTCCAATCAGGTCCCTCATTATGCCCAAATCCCAGACCCGCTTTCTGCTGGACACCTATTTTGCCGCCTTCAACGCCGGGGATACCGGCAAGATGGAGGATCTGGTCGCCGATGATCTGATCCACGACGTCAATCAGGGCGAACGGCGAGTCGGCAAGGACAAGTTCTGGGCCTTCAATGTGCATATGACCCGCTGCTACAAGGAGCGGCTGTCGGATATCCTGCTGCTGATTTCCGAGGACGGTTCGCGAGCCGCGGCCGAATTCATCGTCTCCGGTACCTACCTGGACAACGATGAGGGTCTGCCGGAAGCCAAAGGGCAGACCTACAAGCTTCCCGCCGGCAGCTTTTTTGAAATCCGCGACGGCAAAATCGCCCGGATCACCACCTACTACAATCTCACGGACTGGATCTCGCAGGTCGAAAAGGCCGGATAGGCCGGATAGGCCCGGGTTACACCCTTCCGCATCGGTCGGTCCCGTTCCCCATTTCATGCGTGACGTTGCCGGGCATGAAAGGCCTTGCGTTCGCGTGGGACTCGATATAACTATAAAACTAGAAATATGGTTATATTGAAGCAAGGTGGCCGGAAATGGACCTGGAAGAAGCCGCACAAGGGTTTGCCGCGCTCGGATCGGAATCGCGCCTGCAGGTGGTGCTGACCCTGGTGAAGGCCGGCAGAAGCGGGTTGACGGTTGGCGACATCCAGGCGCGCACCGGCATGGCTGCGTCGACGCTTGCCCATCATCTGAAATTCCTGACTTCCGCCGGCCTGATCGTGCAGGAAAAGGCCGGCCGGGCGGTGATCAACCGGGCCGCCTTCGATCATCTGGAAGCCCTTGCCGGCTACATCCTGCAGGAGTGCTGCGTCGATGAAAACGGTTGTGCGGGCGCATGCGCCCCTGAGGAGGAGATCGTATCATGACCGATGTTACGCCGGCTAAATCTTCCTGTTGTGCGACACCTTCGGGAGATGCCTGTTGTGCGCCCGAACCGTCGCCCTTCCCGTGGAGGCAGGTGCTGCTGACGCCGTGGACGCTGGTCGTGGCCGTGCCGCTTCTGGTCCTGGCTTTCGATCCGACCGAGGCCGGCCAAGTAACGCTGTTCGCGCTCAAGGCTTTCGTGGGGACGCTGCCTTATATCGTTGCCGCCGTCTTGCTGATCGCCTGGCTGAAGGCGGCCGGAGCCGAGAGCACGATCGGGCGGGTGTTCGAAGGACGCGAGACCCAGGCCATTGTTCTGGCCGCCCTGTTCGGCGGTCTGGCGCCCTTCTGTTCCTGTCAGGTGATCCCGTTCATTGCCGGCCTGCTGGCGCTGGGCGCACCGCTGCCGGCGATCATGGCCTTCTGGCTGTCCTCGCCGTTGATCGATCCGCCGACGTTGCTGATCACCGCCGCCGCGCTTGGCTGGCCGTTTGCCATCGGCAAGGCGGTCTTTGCCGTCGGTCTCGGCCTGTTCGGTGGCTTCACCGTGAAGGCGCTGGTGAGCGGCGGGCTGTTTTCAAATCCGCTCAAGCCGAGAACCTCGGGCGGCTGCGGCTGCGGGCCGTCGCCGTTCAAGGGGAAGCCGGTGTGGCGGTTCTGGCAGGAAAAAGACCGCAAGGCGGTGTTCGGCACCGAACTGAGGATCAACGCCCTGTTTCTCGCCAAGTGGCTGGCGCTTGCCTACGCTCTGGAAGCTCTTCTGGTCACCTATGTGCCGGCGGATCTGATCGCGCGGGCCGTCGGCGGTGATGGACTTCTGCCGATCGTCACGGCCGCACTGGTGGGCATGCCTGCCTATCTCAACAGCTACGTGGCGCCGCCGCTGCTTTCCGGCCTTGTGGAACAGGGCATGAGCCCGGGTGCGGCCATGGCCTTCATGATCGCCGGTGCCGTCAGCTCCATCCCCGCGATGGCGGCGGTGTGGTCGCTGGTCCGGCCCGGGGTCTTTGCAAGCTATCTCGGCCTCGGCCTTGCAGGCGCGATCGCCTCCGGCGTGATCTTTCAGTTGTTCCTTTGAGGATAAAGCGATGCTGACCCATGTCACCGTCACCGTGGCGCCTGATGAAAACGGCGGCCGCCGGCTGCTGGCGCCGGTCGGCCTGCCGACACCCCATCAGGTGCCGGTCCGCTTCGCGGTGGAGGGGGCGGACTTCGAGCTGACCGGCGAAGTCATGACCGGCCAGATGGTGGCGCTTGTTTCTCCGGATCCCGCAACTCCGATTACATTCAGTTACACCTTCGCCGACGGCGGTCCCGGTTATCCGGACGGGCTGTTCCAGCCGCGTCCCAATCGTTACACGAAGGCCGCCGATGCCCTGGTCCGCGATGCGCGGCGTCTGGCGGATGGTGCTCGTGACGGCCACGCGGCCATCGAGGCAATCGTCAACGACGTGGCGGAGAAATTCGTCTACGGCCATCCGGATGTCCGTTTCAACGACGGGCTGGACGAAATCCCCTATCTGTCCTGCGGCATCACAGAAGGTTCCTGCGTCGACATCAACACCTACCTGATTGCCTGTCTGCGCGCGGCCGGTTTCGAGGCCGGCTACATGACCGGCTATTTCTTCCCGGAAGAAAAGAACGGCTGCTGCGACGACATGCACTGCTGGGTCGTGACCCGGCACAACGGCGTCGTTCTGGAATGGGATATCGCCCATCACCTGAAAATGGGCAAAGGCCCGATCTGCTGCGGTCTCAATCCCAAGCCGGGCAGCCGGGTTGCCATGGCCCATTCGATGGGGCTCGATTTCCCGCAGCTGGGCATTTCCGGCGCCAAGCTGATCGCCGAGCCGAATTGGGTCAACGGCGACGGCACGCTGGTGCGGGCCGCGCTCGATATACGTATACGGAAAACGCAACCGGATGCGAGCGAGGCAGCCGCTTAACCTGCCTTGTTCGACCGCTGCCGGCTGAAGACCATCTTTTGTTTCGCAAGGCGGTCCGAAGGACCGATCCAGGCGTAAGCCAGAAGCGCTGGCTCCAGATTGGACACCGTGATCCGGTGGGTGTGTTCCGGCGGATTGAAGATCATGGATCCGGGCGCGTAGACACCCTGATGGTTTTCCGAAACCGCGCCGGACAGGCAGATGTAGCTTTCCGAAATGCCGTCATGGGCGTGCGAAGGATACGTGCAGCCGGGGGCGAACAGTACGAAGCCCAGAATGACCTGATCGGTGAGGATCGGTCCGTTCGGGCCGGCGACTTCCGCATAGGCATAGGTTTTTTCCAGACCGCGCGGAACCTTTTCGTAGCCGTATTGCCAGATGAGGTGCTGCTGGATGGATTCGATAGAGCGGATGAAGGGAGCGGTGCGTTCCAGCTTGCCTTCGTCGAGCGCGCGTTTCAGGTGAACGTTGACCGGCTTCTCCGCCGGGCTGTTGAATTCCAGGGGCGGGTTGGCTTTCAGGACCCGGCTTATCGCTTCGCGCACGGCCCGCTGGTGGGCCCGGATCCGATCGCTGCCGCCCGACGACAGAAACCGGTAAAGCTCGTAATATTCCTTGAGCAGGTATCCCCAATCCGGCAGATCGGCCAAGCGTCGTTCCAACATCGCGCCTCCCAGGCGTTTTCCATATCGGCGAGCGGACAGTTTTCTGTCTTCGGCCAAGTTCGCCGCCCGATCATGACCGATATCTCACGTGGGTCGGAACGAACGGAATAACATTGCGACCTAATGTAGCTTGCGCCCGACACTTGGTCAGCTACTGTCGCACGGAAACTCTCCAGAACCGGATTTCACATGAAAGTCATCGTTGTCGGGGCCGGCGTTTCCGGCCTGTCCACCGCCTGGGCGCTCGCCCGGCAGGATGTAGACGTCACGCTCATCGAGCAGGGGCCGATCCCAAATCCGCTGTCGGCGTCCGGCGACCAGCACCGGATCATCCGACGGGCCTACGGCGGCCAGGGCGGCTACCAGCGGCGTATCAGTGCGGCTTATGACGCCTGGGACCGGATGTGGGACGATCTCGGCCGCAAACACCTGGTCGATACCGGCTTTCTGCTTCTGTCGCAGGAGCCGGGAGACGAAGGCGAGGAATACCGGGACGGTCTGATTGCCGGCGGTTATCCGTTCGAGCAAATGAGCCCTGCAGAAACCGGCGAACGCTTTCCCTTCATCGACGGCGGCACGATCCGCTTCGGCGCCTACAGCGACGAAGGCGGGGTGCTTCTCTGCCAGAAGATCGCGTCGGACATGCGCGACTGGCTGATCGCCCGGGGTGTCGATGTGCGCGAAAACACGCGCGTCGTCTCCCTTAACGAGACATCGGGCAGTGTGCGGCTTGAAAACGGAGAAGAGCTGACCGGCGACCGTGTGGTGGTGAGCGCCGGCGCGTGGGTTCTGGGTCTTCTGCCGGACCTCGCCGCGTCCCTGACCACCTATCGCACCGCGGTCGCCTATCTGACGCCGCCGGCGGATCTCAAACCGCACTGGGAAAAGGGGCCGGTCATTCTGGATGTGGGCGGCAAGGTCGACGGCTATGTGCTGCCGCCGGTCGCCGGAACCGGGCTGAAGGTCGGCGCGGGCTGCCACAAATACCAGACCACCCCGGATACGGACCGGGAAGCGGCGCCGGGCGAGGGCGAAGCCATTCGCGATTACTTCTCGCCGCCGTTCGCGCGGATCGGGGAATATGGCGTCGCCGATGTGGTCACCTGTGCCTACACCTTTACCTCCGACGAGCATTTCTTCCTGAGCGAGCGGGGAAAGGTGGTTGCCGTTTCCGCCTGTTCGGGCCACGGCTACAAGTTCGGCGCGGTCGTCGGACAGAAGGTCGCCGCCGGAGTGATTTCCGGCGACGTGGATCAGGCGCGGATCTGGCTGGAAGCGCGGGACTGAACCGCGCCTCTCCTCAGGCTTTCGACGAGACCATCCGTTGCATCGTGGCGTCCTTGAGCACGAACTTGTGCCACAGGGCGCCGACGATATGCAGCACGATCAGGACGATGAACACCGGCTTCATCAGTTCATGAACTTCGCCGGCGGGCCTGATTTTCAGGAACCAGGCGGCAAGACCGGTCAGGGGGGCTGCGATCAGGAGAAGGTAGAACAGCCCGTGGATCGCCTTGGCGACCGTTTCCTGCAGCTTCGGTCCGGGAATAAGGGCCGGTGCGCCCTGGGAGAGGCGCAGGGCAATCCGCGCGAGCATCAGCACCAGGATCGAGACCCCGACCCAGATGTGGGCGTTGCCCATGATGAAGGTGACGGTGTCGGGCGTCTCGCCGTCGCGCAGGGCGTGGCCATAGTCGGCGATCGATTCCCCGAAAATGAGCTGGAAGAAGACGAGAAGGGCGATGGCCCAGTGCAGGGCAATCTGGGCACGGCTGTAGGATGCGGGCTGGCTAAGGGACATGGCTCACCTTCAGACATAAAAATACGTTGGCCGCACCGGTGGCGGCGATTCCCAGCTTAACGGCTGGTTCTTTCATTGTTTTGAATTTTTTGTCGCAATCTGTAACAGGCGTATGTCAGCGGACCATGGTGGCCGGACAGCTTTTCGCTGACGGGGGGGAGCCCGATGCGGCAAATGGCATCGGGCCTGTCCCTGTTCGGGCTTCCGTTTGAACCGGCGTCAGGCTTTGGCCCGGCCTTCCTCGACCGCATCCAGAATGAAGCGGGGCAGGGCGAAGGCGGCGGCGTGGACATCCGGCGTATAGTAGCGCGTCTTGAAGTTCGCCGCCTTGAACCGTTCTTCCAGAACCGCAACCGGGGTCTTGCGCAGCTCCGCATTGTCGCTGGCCCAGCCGAGGGCCATGTGGCCGCCGAAATAGGTCGGGATCGCCGCGATATAGGCGGCCGCGTCCCGGTAGGACTTCGAAAACCGTTCGATGCTGGTGACCAGTTCCTGGCGCTGCAGAAAGGGCACACCGTTCTGGGTGACGAGCACACCGCCCGGCGTCAGGCAGTTGTGGACGCTGTCGTAGAATTCTTGCGAGAACAGGATGGCGCCCGGCCCCTGCGGGTCGGTGGAATCGACGATGATCACGTCGAAGCGCCGGTCCGTTTCGGCGACGAACTTCATGCCGTCGGCAATCACCAGGTCGAAGCGCGGGTCGTCAAGCACGCCGGCATTGAACTCCCCGAAGTGCTCCCTGGAGAACTCGACGACGGAGGCGTCGATTTCCACCTGGATGAGCTGTTCGACCGAGGCGTGCTTCAGCACTTCTTCCGCGAGGCCGCAATCGCCGCCGCCGACGATCAACACGTTCCGGGCAGCCCCATGGGCCAGGATCGGCACATGGGACATCATCTCGTGATAGATGAACTCGTCGGCCGTCGTCACCTGGGTGATGCCGTCCAGCATCAGGACCTTGCCGAACACCGGATTGGTGAACAGCACCAGATCCTGATGTTCGGTCCGGTCCTGATACAGGATGTCCTCGCAGCTGTAGCTGACCTCGACACCCGGATGCAGCGTCTCGTTGAACTTCAATCCGCTGCTCATGCCACTTCCTTGCCGCGAAGCAGTTCGGAGACGGCGGTGCGTCCCGGTTTGAAGGCTTCGCGCAGCACGTCGACGCAGCGTTCCGGCCTGGCATCGCCGCACATGAACACGTCGAAGGCGGCATAGCCGGCTTCAGGCCACGTGTGCACCGAGATATGGCTTTCAGCCAGCACTGCAACACCGCTCACGCCGGTCGGCTCGAACGGATGCAGGTGAATGTGCAGCAGGGTTGCCCCGGCTTCGTCGACACAGGTCCTGAGCGTCTCCTCGATATACGGGAGATCGTCCAGACGCTCCGCGTCATAGAGATCGATAATCAGATGCGCACCAGCGCAGCGGACCCCTTGTCTTTCGATGAAGTGGTCCAGGCGATCTTCCGCATCCAGTGCAGCGACCGCATTCGAATTTACGTCTTCCTTCTGGGTGGTGCTTCTTGGCTCGGCAGCGTCCATGACGCCTTCTTCAACCTGAGCCTCCAAGTCCATCCCCAGTTGGAAGAGGGCGACGTTTTCCATTACGCTCTCCCCAACCAGCAGATGAGACCGGATCAAAACCGGAGCCGCGTACATACGAATTTTCGGCAAGGGATTCAATGGGTGTTTTTATGAAATTAATTAAGCCGGCTAATGATATATCGGAGAGAGGAGGTCGCCGTGACGATTGAAATCCGGATCCTGAAGGGAGACGCTCTGAAACCGGCCCTGCCGGCGCTGGCCGGTTTGCGCATTTCCGTGTTCCGCGAATGGCCTTATCTCTATGACGGCTCGGTCGACTATGAAGAAAAATATCTGGCACGCTACGCTGACACGGACGGGGCGGTAATCGTCGGCGCCTTTGACGGCGACAAACTTGTCGGGGCCGCGACCGGTCAGCCGCTCATTCACGAGGTCTCATCGATCCGCCGTCCGTTCGAGGAGGCGGGCCTGGATCCGGCTGACGTGTTCTACTTCGCCGAATCCGTTCTCGATTCGAGCTATCGCGGGCGGGGCATCGGCCACCGGTTCTTCGACGAACGCGAGGCTCATGCCCGGTCTCTGGGATGTACGATAGCCGCCTTTTGCGCCGTCATCCGGCCGGACAATCACCCGATGAGGCCGAAGGACTATTCGCCGCTCGATCCCTTCTGGACCAAGCGCGGCTACCGCAAGCTGAACGGCGGTATCGTCTATTTCCCCTGGCAGGATGTGGGCGAGGCGCAGGAAACGGAAAAGCCCATGCAGATCTGGATCGGCGATCTGTGACCGCCGATCCGTGACAGGGGTATCCGTCGTGGGGGATCGGCTTATTGCGCGATTTCCCAGACGATGTTGACGGTCGCCGACAGGGTCTCCTCACCGGCCTCGACCGGCACGGGGGCGGCGGACATCGTCATCATCTTTTCCGAGCGCACAGCATAGGGGCGCGGTGCCGCGATGCTGCCTTCGGAGATCGACAGGACCCGTCCGAGCTTCACCCCGGCGGCCTCGGCGTAGAGCTCCGCCTTGCGGCGTGCGTCGGCCACGGCTTCCTTGCGGGCTTCATCCAGTTTCTCGTTCGTGTCGCTGACGGCGAAGCTGATGCCGTCGACCGAGTTGGCGCCAGAGACGACGACGGCATTCAGGATGCCGCCGAGTTTGTCGAGGGCGCGCACGCGCACCGTGACGCCGTTGGAGACCTCGTAGCCGACGATCTTCGGCGGTTCGTTGCTGTCGTCTTTCCTGTTTTCGTAGCGCGGGTAGATCGAAAAGCCGCTGGTCTGGATGTCCTTCGCCTCGATGCCGGCCGCCTTGATGTCGGCAATCACTTTCGCAATGGCGGCGGTATTGGCCTGGAGCGCTTCGGGCGCCGTGGTGCCGATATTGACCACCCGTGTCGTCACCACGGCCATGTCCGGGGCAACGGAAATCTCGCCCTTGCCCTGCAGGCTGATGGTGGCGGGCTTTTCCGCCGCCTGTGCTGCCGGGGCGGGGCCGACGCCGGCGATGGCAGCGGCAAGAAGCAAGGCGGGCAGGGCGGGGAAGCCTTTCGGCAGCCGGCGGGAAATGTGAGAAAGCCGGAGCAGTTGTGACATGGATCCTCTCTAAGGCTTGGAAAGTCGATATTCGGAAGCTGCAGGTCGATTGGGGCGGCGTGATGACGCGCCGGTTCATCTGATGTTCATCGGACGCATACCGCCTCAGCCGCCGTCGTGGTCGCGGACGCTGGCCGGACCGGCGATGGGCGGATCGGCAATCGCGCCATTGGCCGACAGCAGGACGGCGACCGGGCGGGAGGCCTCGAATTTCGAGCAGACGATCATGATCAGAACGGTGAGCGGTACGCACAGCACCATGCCGACGGCGCCCCAGATGGAGCCCCAGAAGGCGAGCGACAGCATGATCACCAGGCCGGACAGGTTGAGGCTCGAGCCCATCAGCTTCGGTTCGATCAGGTTTCCGATCACGAACTGGATCGATCCGAGGCCGGAGGCGATGACGATAAACGGCACCAGGTTGTCGTAATAAACGACAGCCATAAGGCTCGGAAAGATCACGCTGACGAGCGAGCCGATGGTCGGAATGTAATTCAGCAGAAAGGCGATGAAGCCGAAAAGCGGGGCATAGGGAAGGTCCATCAGGGTCAGGACAAGACTCGTGAGCACACCGGTGGCGATGCTGACCGCGGTCTTGATGCTGAAATAGTGCAGGATGCTCTGGTTGATTTCCGCCCTGACGGCGAAGGCCGATTTCGCCTTTTCCGGATCGGCGAAAAGCCGTTCCAGCTTGAGGTCGAAGGTCGACTGTTCCAGCAGCAGGAACAGGGTATAGATGAAGACCAGCGAGGCAGAGCCGGCAACGGTGGTGACGAAACCGGCCCCGGCGGTGACCAGCTTCGGCACGATGGCGTCGGGCAGGAAATCCGCCAGCTTGATCGGGTCGTTCAGATGGACAAGTCCCGAAACCTGATCGAAGACCTCTTCCAGGCGGCCCTGATAGACCGGGGCGTCGCGCGCCAGTTGCGCCAGGTTCGCAGCCACCATGTCGAACACGAACGTACCGGCGATAAAGATGGTCGCGAGAGACAAGGGGAAGGCGATCCAGCCGGGCAGATGCCGGTCACCCACCCGGATGAGCTGGAAGCCGTGGGACAGGGCGTTGATCAGATACCAGACGATCAGGGCGATGACGAAGGGCAGGAGCAGAGCCCGGCCCGCGACCAGCAGCCAGCCGACAAGGACGACGAGGATGATACTCAGGGTCAGGTTGAGCAGGGATGACTGCATGTCGGCTCCGCTAATGAGGCTCTCGTTCCTGTGGTACAGAACCCGCGCAGCGCTGCAAAGCGTGTTTTTTGGCGAAACCTGCGCATAGCCGGTGGGCGATACGGTTTTCCGTGGCCGGATCGCCGCGGATCGGCTCAAGAGGCTTGCTCGTGCCGATTGCAATGGTGTAGTTAGCTGAAAGCACCGCCGCGGCAGGGCTTCTGCCCCGCTTTCCGCCGGTCAGGGCCTGTAGCTCAATTGGTTAGAGCCGTCCGCTCATAACGGATTGGTTGGGGGTTCGAGTCCCTCCGGGCCCACCATTTCCTGAAAATTCAAATGCTTTTTTCCGGGGCTAAAGCGGGCTCCGCCTATTCCTCCGCCAGTTCAACCAACCGCGCAAAGGCCGCTGAAAAACCGCTGAGCGAGACGGAAAAGGCCAGGGATTGGTTGTCGCCGTTGGAGGTCGCGTTGATGTTCAGCGTGCTTCCGGCCTTGAGGGCGGACAACAGGGGGGTGTCGACACTCAGCGGGACGATACAGCCGACCGGCAGGCAGGTGGCGTAGGGAAGGGGCGCTCTCGTTCCCTTGTCGTCGATCTTCAGCGACACGCCCCGTTGGAGTGCCAGGCCGAAGGGCATGATCAGCACGCCCTTGGTGGTACCGTTTGCCTGAACCTGCAGTTCCACGGTCAGCACCCGTTTGCGGGACTTCGGCTCGGCCTGGATCTGGCTCATGGCGCACAGCGTGGCGGTGTCCTGCCTGACGCAGGACACGGTCCAGTCGCCATGGGTTTCGCGTACCGAACTGGCCTCACCTGGCAAGGCAAGCGCCGGTCCCCGGGCGACGGCAACCGTCACGGCTGCGGCCAGCCAGAGTTTTTGAAGATTGCGGATGCTCATCAGAAGGAAATGGCCACCGATGCCTTGACGCCATGCTCGGCCAGACCGGAACCGACCTGTCCCGAATAGGTGAGCCCGATCCTGCTGGCGGGGTTCAGGACGATACCGGCGCCGAGTTCGACGACGAGCGCGTCACGCGCGATCGGAACGCCGGCGATCGAGAAGGGGGTGCCGCCGGCAAAGGCCATCTCCGATTGCGGGGTCACGTCGCCGAAAGCATGACGCCAGGCAAGGCCCGCGCTGAGAAGGGCCATCCGGGACGGCGCGATCTCGACCTCGGTTTCGCCCCGGACACCAAGGGTGGTGGTGGTCGTTGTCGTGTCGTCTCCCGATACGGTCAAGGCGGCGCTGCCGCCGGTCTCGGTAAAGCGGTCGGTGTTCAGGTGGATCAGGGCGGCACCGGCATAGGGCTCGATCCGGGCCCGGTCCAGTTCAATGCCGTAACCTGCCTCGCCGAAAGCCTGGAGGGTGCGTCCGCCGTAATTGGCCGACAGCGTTTCGGAGAAGCCGGTAAAGGCAACGGTGCGATCTGTGTCGATGGTGTTCCAGGTGATGGCGCCGCCACCGCGCAGGGTAACGGGACCCAGCCGGGAGCCGCCGTAAACCCCCAGATGGTAGCTGTCCACCGTGGCGGAGGAAGAACGCGCATCCACGTCGGCCGAGGAGCGGCTGTAGCCGGCGAGGACGCCGATCCGGACGGTCTCGGTGACCGCGTGATCGCCGCCCATCAGGAGGCCGCCGATGGTCCGGTCCAGGGTTGCCGCATTGCCGTTACCGTCCCAGGAGCCGATCGCCCCGTAGGTCTGGCCCCAGACGGTGAAGCCTTCGCCTGCGACCGGCTGCGTATTCATGGCATGGCCATGGGTTGCGATCGCAATAGACCCCGTTCCGACGTTTTCGAAGGCGGCACGGATACGGTCGTTGGCGACCTTGCGCAGGAAACGGCTGTCCTCGATCAGCACCGTGTGGATGGAGGCATGGACCTCGCCGGAAAGAGCGTCGAAGGCGGCGCGGGCGGAGGCGTTATCACCGACGAGACCAGTCAAAGCATCATAGACCGTGGCGCCGCTGCCGAGCGCTTCCTGCGCCGCCGCCGTTGCCGTCTGGTTGGCGGTTTCGGTGATGTCGGTGAAGAACGCTATCTTTTCCGAGGTCAGGTAGACGTTGTTGCTGTCGTAGCCGAGGCTGAAATCCAGGAAGACGAAACTGTCGCTGACGCTGTCGAAGGTGCCGGTGACACCGCCGGCGGCCGTAATGATGGTGTAGGTGCCGGCGGTATAGGTGGCGCCGTTGTCGGTGCCGTTTTCAGGCAGGACATTGACCGCGCCGCCGCCGATGGTGACGGTTCCCGATACGTTGATCAGGTCGTTGTTGGTCCCTGCGACATAGCCGCCGTCGTTCAGTTCGACGTCGTAAGCAGAGCCTGTTCCGAAGATTACGGTGGCGGCGTTCAGCGTTCCCACGGAATTGCCCGGCGCGACCGACCCGCCGGACTGGACCGCCACATTGCCAACCGATCCGGAGCCGCCGATCGAACCGCCGGACAGATACACCGTGCTGGTGATGCTGCCGTTGACGGTCAGCAGGCCGCCATAGACGGCGGTCGATCCGGTATAGGTGTTGGCGGCAGTAAGCACCGTCTCGCCGGAATAGACTGCGACTTGGCCGGCACCGGAGATCGCGGCATCAAATTCGTAATCCGTGTTGGTGTGGTTGAAGACGATGAGGCCGGTGCCGGTGCCGAATTGGACGAACGCCGCATCAAGCGTACCGGCCCCCGTCGCCGTATCGCCGGAGGCAGCGCCGATATTCAGCGTGCCGCTGCTTGCCGAGGCGTTACCGAGAACAAGCGTGGCCAAGCCGCCGATTGATACGGCCCCGCCATTTGAGATCGTCAGCGTACCGGTGCCGTCCTCGCCGACATAGACGTTGCTGCCATTCGTCCACATCGAGCCTGCGCCATCGACAATAACCGTGCCGACGGTGTCGTTGTCGTAGCCGATATAGGCCACCGCATTGCTGACGGTGGCGCCGTTGGAGATGGTCAGGTCCGCCGTGCCTCGCTCTGCGACGTAGAGATCGCCGGTATTGGCCCAGGATGACCCCGCGCCGTCGACAATGATCGTTGCCGACGAGCCGGGTTCCTTGCCGAAAGAGACGTAGTCACCGACGATCTCTGCGCCATTGGTTACCGAGACATTGCCCGAACCGGAAACGCCGACAAAGAAATCGCCGCCGCTTTCCCAGTAGGTTCCCGAACCGTCGAGGGTGAGGGTACCCGTTCCCGTCGAAGCGTAGCCGATATAGGTTACGAGGTCGGCGTAGAAGTCCGCTCCATTGGTCAGGGCGACAGTGCCGGTGCCCTCGTCGCCGATCCACGTATTGGCACTGCTGGTGATCTTGCTGGACGCGCCATCGATGTTGACGGTGCCGGCGCCTGTGGTCTGATCGCCAAGCCTCACGCCGTCGGTGACGAGGATCGTGCCGCCGTTATTGACGTTCAGCGTGCCGGTCCCCTCAAGCCCGACGTTCAGTTCGAGCGACAGGCTCATGCTGGTGCCGCTTCCTGTCAGCGTCGCAGTGCCATTGGATCCCGCCGAGTTGCCGACGATGAGGTCGTCGGCCGTGACCGTGCTGCCGCCGGACAGCGTCATCGTGCCGGTGCCGGCACTGCCGACGAGGATGGCGCTCGCGGTCATGGTTGCAGCGTCAACCGTGGCGGTTCCGATGCTGCCGGCCTTGTCGCCCACGAGCAACTCGCCGGACAGGTTCGCAGTGGCGCCATCCTGGATGTTGAGAGTCCCGGTACCTTCATAGCCGGTGGACACGTTTCCGCTCGCAGTCCAGGTCGAGCCCGAGCCTGTAATCGTCAATTGGCCCGTTGAAGAGCTGTTTTGACCGATCCGCGTGACGCCGGTGACACCGAGGCTCCCGCCGTTCCTGATGGTGGCGGTTCCTGTCCCGGCCTCACCGACGAGCAGCGAAAGGCCCACGGTGAGGGTGCCGCCATCATTGGTGACTGTGCCCGAGCTGCCGGTTTGGACTCCGACGCTCATGGGAAATTCCACCGTAACCGTGCCGCCGGACATGTTCAGGGTTCCGGTGCCCGCGTCGCCGACATAAAGATTACGCGTTTCAAACTGCGAGCCGGATCCGGTGACATTGATCGTGCCCTGAGCGCCCGCGAAGTCGCCTAGAACCGTCCTGTCGCCGACATCGGCGCTCCCGCCGGTCTCGATGTTCAGCGTTCCAGTGCCGCCGCTCCGATAGCCGATGGTCAGATCCGTGCCGGTCGAGGCCAGGTTCAGAGTTCCATTCGATTGAACCGTGATCGTGCCGGTGGCAGTACCCTCATAGCCGATAAAACCTCCGTCAGCCTCTGCGCTTGCCGAATCCTGGATGGTCAGCACGCCGGTACCGGAGTATCCGGCAATGATCGAGCCGTTGTTGGCGGCTTCCAGGCTGGAGCCGGAGCCGGTCACCGTGGCCTCACCATAAGATCCTGCGTCATTCGCAATCCGGATCTGTCCGCTCGAACCCGTCGCGCTGACCGTGCCGCCGGCGGAAACCGTCAGGTAGGCGGTCCCGCCTTCCGAGACATAAACGGCCCCGTCGGTTTGCAAAGTCGCGGAATCCGTCACGATCAGGGTTCCGGTGGTGCCCGCCCCGAACGCAATCGTGGCGGCCGACGTCGCGTCGACCAAGGCGCTATCGGAAACGGTCATGGAGCCGGTGCCATCGTACCCGATAAAGAGCTGACTGCTGAGGGTCCAGTCGGATCCGCTCCCGTCCACCGTCACCGTTCCGTTGCCGGTCGAGGCGTTGCCGAGCCGGCCTTCGGCGCTGGTCACGCCGCCGCCGTTCAGGATGTCGAGCTGTCCGGTTCCGGTGTCGCCAACGGTGAGCGTGTCGCCGATATTCCAGGGGCTTGCCTGAGTCCCGCCGCCGCCGCCATTGACCGTTTCGGTGCTGCCGTCGATTACGGTCTGGGCGTGAGCGAATTGCGGCATGAGAACGGTCAGAGCCGTGGTCGCCAACAGGTGCTTCAGGCCGGGCAAGACAAAGCGGTTGGAGGTCTTGTTGCGGAAAAATCCAGTCTTCAAATTTGCCGGCGCCATTGCTTTCCCTACTGAAAATCCTACAGACCGCCCTCGAATCGAGAACGGCCGATCAACACCGGGATTTGTAGAATGCAGGGAGCGGTTCGGCGTGCGACGTCTGTGTGATGTCGCTTTGAATGAGGGAATTGAGGATTTGTCGCGACAGTCGGTCGGCTGCGTAGACGACGGGTGCCCATTCTGGTCCGTGTCGCCGGACCGGGTGACGGGCCTCAAGGATCAAGGCCCGCCACTTCTTATCACGCCTTCTTAGAGGCTGCCGACCGCTGTTGAACGGATTTCCGGCCACTTGGCGAAGGCGCCGGCGATCACGTCGTCCTTGTTTTCAAGGTACTTCTTGAAGATTGCCGCGTTGACGAAGAGATAGAGTTTGCCGTCGACGATGTCGGCGAAGCGCACGTCGCCGTCGAGCTTCTTGCCGACATAGATGCCGAAGGCGCAGAAGCCGCCGAACTGGGGCAGGAACGCTTCCGGATTGGCGTCGAACTGTTCCTTGGTTGCCGCGGTAGCGAAATAATAGTCGACCCCGTTATGCGCCGAGGTGTGGACTGCGTCGCCAAGGCCGGGCGCTTCGCTCTTGAACATGGACACCGGATCGAATCCGTGCATGCCGAGCGGGTTTCCGGTCAGGGTTATGCCGTTGGAGACATTGTATTCGTCAACGGCGAAGGCCGGTGCGGCGACCGTCAGGGCGGCGGCGGTGACGAGAGCGGCGAGGATGTGTTTACGGGTCATGATGTGTTTTCCTTTATGTGCTGTGAAAATGGAATTCTGAGAGGCTGCAGGGAGAGGATCAGGCGGAGCGGGCGATGCGTTCGACGGCGTCGTCGGTCCACCACACGCCATTGGCCACCATGCGGAAGTTGATGATCGCGGCGAGGTAGCCGTCGCCTTCCGGCACCTTTGCGCCTGCGGTCGCGTCGCGGACGACAGCGACTTCGTAGCCGAGCTCGAGAAGGTCGTAGAGGTGGGCCTGGGTGCACAGATTGGCGGACATGCCGGCAAGGATCACCTTGTCGATACCGCGCTTGCGCATCTGCAGATTGAGGTCGTTCTGAGCCGGGCTGTAGACCTTGTGCGGCGAGCAGACGATGGTTTCGCCGTCCTCGATGTATTTCTTGTACTGCGGCATCCAGTCGGCGCCTGAGCCTTCGAAATTGTCCAGGGACAGCGGGCTGAGCCGGTCGAACATGCCGATCGAATGCATGGTCTTTTCCAGGGTGCCTTCGAACTGCCATTTGTGGTCGTGCGGGTAGTAGTAGTGCGGCGAAATGAAAACAGGCATGCCGGCGGCCTTCGCGGCCTTGAACAGCCGTTCGATGTTGTCGACCGTGCCTTGTTCGGTGACGCTTTCGCCGACGACGCCCCAGGTGACACCGTCTTTCGACAGGAAGTCGATCTGCGGATCGGTGACGACAAGCGCGGTGCGGCCCGGCTCGATGGTCATGTCGATCTGGGGAAGACCCGGCTTGTCCGCATCGGCATAAAGAGCGCGGGCTTCTTCGGTCGCGGCACTCGCCGGGCCGGTCGCCAGGGCTGCGGCACCGGCCGCAGCGGCAGCGCCTGCGCCCGCGAGCAGGCGGCGGCGGGCGAGATCCACGGTTTCGGGGGTGACCCCGCAGCCGCAGTCGTTGTCGTGTTCATGGTCCATTCGAGTACTCCTTTTCGGTGGGTTGGACAGCGCGCTCTCGTTGCCGGCGCTGCCGGGTCGGCGGTTTGAAAGCCGGGGCTGAGACACAGCCCGCCCGTTCGCGGCCTTGCGGCCGCGGCAGGTCCGGATTTCCGTCCGCGTTCCTTGGGAGACGGCGCTGCAGGCGCAGCGCCGAAATCTGATACCGGTCTACGGTGAAGGCTTGCTACGTACCGCGCTTGCCGACAGCGGGCAGCCAGAGCGTCAATTCCGCGCCGGCATTGTCCTGACGGTTGCGCGCCTCGACCCGTCCGCCGTGACGCTCGGCAATGAGCCGCGTGATCCAGAGGCCGAGTCCGTTGGAACGCGCGCCGCTTTTGGCCTTTGCGCTCAGACGGGTGAACGGGCGGAAGGCCCGCAGCAGGTCGGACGCCCTGAACCCCGGGCCCTCGTCGCAGATGCTGACGTAAAGGCGGCCGTCTTCCGCAGGACCGGTTTCGCAGGTGATCGTCCCACCCTCTTTCGTGTGCTTGACGGCGTTGCCGATCAGGTTGTCGAATGCCTCGAAAAGCAGTTCCTGATCGCCCAGGACGGTGACGTCGTCGAAGGCGCGACACCGGAACCGGATGGATTTCTGCCGGGCGTAGGGCTGGTTGACGGAGAGCGCGAGTTCAAGCACTTCGACCAGATTGACGGGTGCGCGCTCGCATGACAGCGGGTCGCGTCCGTCGCGTGCCCGGACCAGCAGAGCGCTCAGCATCCTGGAGAGCTGACCGATAATCAGGTCGGCCTTGTCGGCATTGCGTTCGATGCGTTCGCGGGAGCCGTCGGGTGCATTTCGGGAGATGTCCTCGACGATGAGCGAAAGGTTGGCCAGAGGCCCTTTGAGATCATGCGCGACGATCGACAACGCATTCTGGAAGGCGTCCGTGTCCCGCACTTCGGTTTCCGGTTCGTCCGCGTCAGGATATTCCGGTTCCGGGAAATCCGGTTCTGGGGCGAACATTCCAAGAGCTGAGAGATCGGCGATTTCGGCGCTTTGGCGGTTGTACGGTTCGGTATGCATGATCTTGTCCTTTTCCTTGGTCGCCGGCGTTGCCAAACGCAGACTTCGGCGACGGGCCCCCCTGTGAGGACCGTTGTCACAATCCGAGGTCGGAGAGGCCTGGGTGGTCCTGCGGGCGGGGGCCGAGCGGCCATTTGAACAGCCGGTCTTCCTCACGGATGGGCATGTCGTTGATGGAGGCGATGCGGCGGCGCATCAGCCCGTCCGCTGCGAATTCCCAGTTCTCGTTGCCGAAGGATCGGAACCAGGAGCCGCTGTCGTCGTGCCATTCGTAGGCGAAGCGCACTGCGATCCGGTCGTCCGCGAACGTCCATAGCTCCTTGATCAGCCGGTACTCCAGCTCGCGGTCCCATTTGCGGATCAGGAAGGCCGTGATTTCGTCGCGGCCGGTTACGAATTCGGCTCGGTTCCTCCACTGGCTGTCGGGTGTGTAGGCCAGGGCAACGGCCTCCGGAGCGCGGCTGTTCCAGGCATCTTCGGCCTTGCGGACCTTCACCTCGGCAGTTTCCCGGTCAAAGGGAGGAAGAGGGGGGCGGGACATGGGTGGAATTCCTTTTTAACAGAAGGCGGCGCCGCGGCCCGGAGAGGGGCAGGGAGGCCGCGGCGCCTTGCAGGCTCAGGCGGCCTTGCTGTTGACGACAGGGAAGTCGATCGGCGTGTCGAAGGCTTCGTTGAGGTAATTGGTCAGCGTGTTGAGCGCGACATGAGCGACGATCTCGACGATTTCCGCTTCGCTGTAGCCGGCCATTTTCACCGCCGACACATCGGTTTCGCTCACGCGGCCGCGTTCACGCACCAGCTTCACGGCAAAGCGGACGGCGGCGTCGGCTCGCGGATCGTTAGAAGATCCGTCGCGATTGGCGGCGATTTCGGCCTCATCGAGTTTCGCCAGGTTCTTTGCCAGATAGGTATGTGCGGACAGGCAATAGTCGCAACCATTGATCTCAGCGACGGCGAGGGCGATCCGTTCCCGCGTCTGCGGGTTCAAGGTGCCGGATGCCAGGGCGCCGTTCAGGCCGAGATAGCCTTCAAGGGCAGCCGGGCTGTTGGCGGTGAGCCGGAACAGGTTGGGGACGGAGCCGAGCAGGTTCTTCACGCCTTCAAGCAGCGGCTGGGATGCGGCTGGTGCGGCTTCGATCGAGGCGGGGAGTTGAATGCGGGACATGGGCTTTCTCCTTTTGGATTAATGTGGACGTTTCGTGCCGTCGGAAAATCATATACAGACAGGTCTGTCTATTTTCAATCCGGATTGGAATAACGAATTCGTGATATTGAAAAGGAGACTCAAAATTTCTAAGTTTCAGATATATAGACAGGTCTGTATAAGAAAAGGAGAAGCTGAAGTGGCCTCACGCCGGGATGACCTCGTGGACACTGCCCTCAAGCTGTTTTATGCGAGTGGTTTCAACGCCACCGGCATCGACAAGATACTGGCCGAAGCCGGTGTCGCGAAAATGACCCTCTACAAGCACTTTCGTTCGAAAGAAGAGCTGATCCTCGCGGTGCTCAATCGCCGGGACGAGCAGTTCCGCAACTGGCTGATGGGCGAAATGGAAAAGGCATCGCCCGATCCGCGGGAGCGGCTGCTGGCGATGTTCGATGCGCTGGAAAGCTGGTTCCGAGGCCAGGCGTTCAAGGGCCTCGGGTTCAATGGCTGTGCCTTTATCAATGCCTCGAGCGAGTTCGGGGATCAGCAGCATCCCGCGCACCGCACGGCGGCCGAGCACAAACAGCGGATCGTCGACTATCTGGAACGCCTGTGCCGCGAAGCCGGGGCCGCCGACCCCCATGAGCTTGCCGAAAGGCTTGCCCTTCTCAAGGAAGGCGCGATCGTCACAGCCCATGTGCGGGGCATGCCGGAGGCGGCGCGCACCGCAAAAGGGATCGCCGCGGATCTCATCCAGGCGCAAATCGCTTAGCCGTCCGGTCTGTCCGTGTAGATCGTTCCGGGCCGGCGGCTCAGAATTTGATCCCGAGCCGCGCGTTGAAGCTGTTGTCCTGGGCGCTTTGTCCGAACTCACCCCGATAGGAGATCGAGAGGTCGGCCCGTTCCAGGACGGCCAGGTTGAAGCCGGCCTCGACCAGGGCGGTGTCTTCGTCGATCGGGGTACCCGCCACCGTGAAAGGCTGGCTGCCGGCCGCGAAGGCCGAGGTGACCGACGGTGTCACGTCGCCGAAGCTGTGCCGCCATGCCAGCGCGCCATTGAAGGTCAGGATCGAGCCGTCGTTGAGCACGCCGACCTGATAGCTTCCCCGCATCCCCAGCGTGCTGACGCCCAGGGTCTGCGACGAGCCGTTCACGCCGAGGGCTGCCGCCCCACCCGTTTCTGTGAAGCTGTCTGTCTCCAGGTGCACGACCGCGAGACCGGCGAAGGGTTCAAACATCTCGTAAGGCGTGCCGAAAGCATAGCCGACCTCGCCGAAGGCCTGGAACGTTCTGGAATTGTAATTCGCTGTCAGCGTATCGGTGAAGCCCGGGAAGGCGACGTTCCGCTGCGAGGAGATATCGTTCCAGGTGAAGGTGGTGCCGACCTTGGTCAGAACCGCGCCGAAGGTCCGGCCCGCATAGGCACCGATGGTGTAGCTGTCGATGTCGGCATCGGAACTGCGGTCGTTGACCCGGGCGTCGCTGCGGCCGAAGCCGGCGAGGATGCCGGCGTTGAAGCCGAAGAAGTCGTTCCGCTCCACGCCGGCAACGAGCCCGCCCGCGCTGCGCTTCACGTCCGCCGCGTTGGTATTGCCCTCAAGCCGGCCGAAGGTTCCGTAGGCCTGACCCCAGATCGCGCCTCCGGGCATGGTTTCCGACTGGCCGTCGCCCGGCCCGTTCGTGGAGACCTGCGAGGTGCTGGAACCGGCAGTGGCGAAGGCCGCGTTGATCCGGCTGCCGATGATGTCGCGGAACGTGCCGGCGTCCTGGATCACGATGCTCTGGGTCGAGGCATGGGCCTCGCCTGTCAGCTGGTCCAGAATGCCCGGGATCGCCGCCGCGTCTTTCTGGGTGGTGAAGGCGTCGTACAGGTCGTTGCCGTTGGGCAGGACGTTGACAGCATTGGCGACCGCCACCTGGTTCGGCGTCTGGGCGAAGTCGGCAAAGGACACGCCATTCCGGCTGAGGGTCAGGAAGACCGAGGTCGGATCGTAGGAGAGGTCGAAGTTCAGGAACAGGTAGTTGTCCTGGTTGGTCGAGCCGAACTCCCCGGTGATCGTGGCGGCGGTCAGGATCTCGATCGGCTGCCAGATCGCCACGCTTGAGATGTCGTCGAACTCGACGTTGACCTGGGAGCCGGTGTCGATGGTCGCCGTTCCGGTACTGGTGATAAATCCGTTGCCGCCGATCGTAGCCTGATAGAACGAGCCCGCGTTGAAGGCGATATTCCCCGTCGTGCCGGTGCCCGCCAGCGTGCCGCCGGAATTCACATCTACGGACCCGCCAAAGACCGTTTCGACGGAGAGTGTGCCGCCGCTGATCTTGCCCGCGCCGGTGAAGCCGGAGAAGTCGCCGATCAGACTCGTAACGCCCGCCTCCTGCAACACCGTACCGCTTCCCGACGCCGTTGCGTCGAAGTCATAGTCGGTCTCGGTATGGTTGAAGACCAGTTTGCCGGTGCCTGCGCCGAAAATCAGACTTGCCTTCGCGCCATTCGCCCCCTGGATCGTTCCCGCCCCGCCCGCGGCACCGCCCGATGCCGCGCCGATGTTCAACGTTCCGGTTGAGCCGGCAAACCGCGCGATGTTGATGTTTCCATCCCCCTCGGCAACGCCACCATTGCTGAGCGTGAGCGTACCAGCGCCGTTGTCACCGATCCGTAGGCCACCATCGATTTTTGAGCCGGCACCCGTGACGGTGACCGTCCCAACCGAACTGACACCGTACCCAAGAAATACGACATCTGAGCCATCGAACCGGCCGCCGTTACTGATGGTCAGCGTACCCTGGCCATCTTTGCCGACATAGGTCGCAAAAATATTTTTAATCTTCGAGCCGGCGCCGGAAATCATCACTGTGCCGCTGCCAGTGCTGGCGTTACCAATCCTGAATATATTGCCGGTATCGACATAGCCGCCATTGCTGACATTGAGTGTGCCGGTGCCCAACTTTCCGACATCAAGAGCTGACGCCGCCATCAGCTTCGAACCGCTGCCCGAAATCGTGGCTGTGCCGCTCGCACCGACGTTATTGCCAAAATAGACATTCTTGCTGGACGCAGCCTCACCGCCGTCCGTTACATTCAATGTGCCGGCGCCTCTTTCGCCGACCGAGATATTATCTGCCGACGTCAGTTTCGATCCGTCGCCCGAAATCGTTACTGTTCCTGAGCCGGTTGTAGTGGCCCCTAGAAGGGTAGAGCTGGCGACAGCGACCTTTCCGCCATCGCTGATGCTCAGCGTGCCGATGCCTGCACTTCCGACGTCAAATGAACTACCGGTTCTAGTGGCCGTCAGTGCCGAACCGGCACCCGAGACTGTCACAGATCCCTGCGCTGTTCCACTGAAGGCCGCAATGGACATGCTCCCGACTTCGGCAGTCCCACCATCGCTGATTGAGAGCACGCCTGTACCAATGATGCCGACAACCGTGAAGCCGTCAGCCGTTAGCTTCGAGCCCGGGCCTGAAATCGTTATCGTGCCGGTCGCATCTCCCGCGCGGGACAGGTAGGGACCCCTGGTGAAAACGGCCTCGGCGCCATCGGTGATGTTCAAGGTGCCGTTGCCATTACGCGCGATATACGTTTTGTCCGTCGCTGTCAGCTTCGAGCCGTTACCGGAGATCGTCACCGTGCCACTGCCGGAGCTGTCCCGACCAACGGTGAATGTGCCGCCTATGTCAACGGCGCCGCTATCCGTGACGTTGAGTGTGCCGGTGCCCGCCTTACCGACATCAAACGCTAACGCCGACGTCAGTTTTGATCCGCTGCCTGAAATCGTGGCCGTGCCGCTCGAACCCTCGTAATTGCCAAAATAGACATTTTTACTGGACGCTGCCTCTCCGCCGTTCGTTATATTCAATGTGCCGGAGCCTCTAGTGCCGAGGAAGATATCATCCGCCGATGTCAGTTTCGAATCGCTGCCCGAAATCGTTACGGTTCCTGACCCTTTTGACAGGCGCCCCACGGAGGTAGAACCGCCGACAACAACCTTGCCGCCATCGCTGATGCTCAGTGTGCCCGTGTCTGAAAATCCGACGTCAAATGCATTGCCGGTTCTAGTGACCGTCAGTGCCGAGTCGGATCCCGAGACAGTCACAGAACTTCCCGATGTTGAACCGGACCCAATGGTCATGCTTCCGACTTCGGCAGTCCCGCCATCGCCGATCGTAAGCACGCCCGTGCCAACGGCGCCGACCGACATTAAACCGGCAGCTGTCAGCTTCGAGCCCGAGCCGGAAATCGTTACCGTGCCGGTCGCGTTTCGATCGCGGGACAGGTAGGGGCCCTTGGTGAAAATGGCCTTGGCACCATTGGTGATATTCAAGGTGCCGTTGCCGATACGCCCGACATAAGTTCTGCCCGTCGCTGTCAGCTTCGAGCCGGTACCGGAAATCGTCACCGTGCCACTGCCGGATCTGTCCCGGCCAATGTTGAAATTACCGCCTATGTCAACGGCGCCACCATCCGTGACATCAAGTGTGCCGGTGCCGGCCTTGCCGAGTTCAAACTCATCCGTAGCCGTCAGCTTCGATCCGCTGCCGTAGATCGTCACCGTGCCTTCCGATCCAGTCTTTTCTCCAACGGTGATATCATTGCTCGCAGTTACGTCCCCGCCCGCGACGACCTCCAGTTCCGAATTGGGCAGGGTCTTGCCGACGATAACATCCTCGAAGGTCTCCGGCGTGTTGATCGTCTCCTGTACTCCGTCGATGATCTTGTCCGCCGCGTGGGCATGGTGCGGCACGATGCCCACCAGAGCCGTGGACGTCATCAGCGCGGCGCAAAAAAGCCTCAGACTGCCCCCTCTTGCCGAGGTTCTGCGATTCGGGCCGCCCGCCTGACGCCAAGACATTGCCGTTTCAGCCGAAACATTCTTTTTCATGACCAGGTGTCGATCCCCACGTACAAAATTTCAAAATTTCCATGAATGCCGCGCTAGCTACGCGGACACGGGAAAGCCCCGTTTGCGCAGTGACACAGCGATAATTGTTTCCCTCTGTAATTCAGGGTTTCTGACAGTTCGACCGACTTATCAAAGGTTTGCACGCACAGATAAAAGAACCGCCGCGACGGTTTGCCCTTGGGTGGTTCCCGGGTTCTCAAGCCTGCTAGAAGAGAGGTCAGAGATGATTTCCGGCAAAGCGAACCCATGAGCGAATCGACACAGAAGACCGTGCCCCAAAAGCAGGGACCCATTCTCGCCGGCGACGGTGTTGGCGTTGAGGACGACAATCCGTTTCATGTCACCTATTCCGGCGATCTCGGCGCCTGGATGGCGCACCACAACGTGTCGCTCGCTTTTACGACCTATACGGCCGGCAAGGTGGTCCTGATCGGCCCGGGACTTGCCGGCAACATCGCTGTCAGCGAGCGCAATTTCGGCCACGCCATGGCCCTGCGTGTCACCGAAACCGGGCTTTACCTCTCCACCGAGCATCAGGTCTGGCGCTTCGAGAACGGCCTGGAGCCGGGATGCCATCTCGACGGCTGGGACCGGATCTACATGCCGCGGCGCTGCGACGTAACCGGCGCGGTCGACGTCCATGACATTCACATCGACAGGGACGGGCGCCTTCTCGTTGCCGTCACGCTCTACAATTGCCTGGCGGAGCTGGACGGCAAAGGTAGCTTTTCGCCGGTGTGGCGGCCGTCCTTTATTAGCGAGATTGCGAACGAGGACAGGTGCCATTTCAACGGCTTCTGCCTGGAGGACGGAGAAGCGGCCTATGCCACGGTGATCGGGGCGAGCAACACCGCCGCCGGCTGGCGGAAGATGCGTGCCGATGGTGGCATGGTGATCGACATGCGCAGCGACGAGATCATCGTCGGCGGGCTGGCCATGCCGCACACGCCGCGCATCTACCGTGGCGCGCTTTACGTGCTTGAGGCAGGCTCGGGCTGGTTCGGAAAGGTTGACCGCACGACCGGCACTTTCCAACAATTGGCCTGGTTCCCGGGCTTCCTACGCGGTCTGTCGTTCCATGGCGGTTACGCGGTCATCGGCCTGTCCAAGCCGCGCAACAAGATCTTCACCGGACTGCCACTGGACGAGGAATTGAACAAGCGCGAACGGGAGCCGGAATGTGCCGTCTATGTGGTGCGTCTCAGAGACGGCGCGGTCTGCCACACGTTGACGATTACCGGGTCGGTGGAAGAGATCTACGACACGGCCGTTCTCGCCGAAACCCGCCAACCTCTCCTCGTCGGCCTCGAAGGGGACGAAATCGGTAAATATGTCGCCGTCGGGCCGGACCGGTCCGGTCGCAAGGCGGCTGAATAATGCGCTTCGAGCGGAGCGGCAACTCGAGACGGCCACGCGATGACCAGGATAGATACAAGCCATTTGCGTTATCCTGGCCCGGTATCGCAGCCGTTCTGGAAAGAGCATGTAAGCGGCGGTTTTCTTGTCTATTCGTGCAAAATGAGCCTTTCCACTTGCAAAAGGTACCGCCATTTCCGCTTATCGGAAGCGGAACTGGAACATGATTTGCCTATATGAAGCTGAAACTTGTTTTCCGACGAAATCTTGTCTGGTCAATCCTCGTGCAAATTGTGCAATTTTGAGAACGCAAACGGGCCGACATATTCGTGTTTAACAATCCAAATTTTCGCGAATTGCTATCTCCCGGCGCGTCCTTGAGAGATCGAAACAGCATCCGGCCGAACTTTCGTTTGGACACCGCCGACGTTCCGGTAAAGGAGCAGCTCGATTTCATAAATCAGGAATTTTCGGCGTTGGTTCGGGTCAGTCCGGTTGGCGGCAAGGGGCCTCGGGACGGCTTCAGGTCGCAAATTGATGGCTATGTTCTGAAGGACTTGCCGATTCTGGACAAGAAGTGTGAAGGCTACAATTTTCTGTCGCCAACGCACAAGGACCCCTGCCTGACAGACAGCTTTCCATGGATCCTTGTACTCCGGCTGAAAGGCCACGCGGAATTCGCGATCGATGGCCAGATATTTCAGTACCGGCCAGGCAACATCAATGTGCGCACACCCGACAATCAGCTGGCGGGCTGTGTAAGTGATAATTCTTCGTTGATGCTCTATTTACAGCCAGACCATTTTGTCGGAATGGAAGACAGGTTCAATTGGCTTGCCACTGCGGAAGGCGTCAAAAACATCCACCCCCTTCTTGGCCGTTATTTGATGACATTGGGGCGTATCCTGCCCGACGTCACGGACGCAGAAGCGTCCATCTTGGCCGACACGACCTATGCAATGATCCGTGCATTTGTCTCCCATCTGCCTGACGCTTTCCGTGCTGCCCAAGTCCCGATACAAGCAACCCGGCTGGAAATTGCCCACCAATATGTCGCTGCCAACTTAACGTCACCGAAATTGACGCCTCAGAGCATCGGACAGGTGCTTGGGTTATCTCAACGTCGGCTGCGCGAGGTTTTCGAAGAATACGGAGGCGCGCAAAACTACATCCGTGCGCGGCGTCTGAATGCCTGCTTCAAGGCTATTATGGCGCATCCTGAAGAACGTCCCGTCATGAAAGTCGGGGAGGACTTTGGGTTTACCAACAGCGTCCATTTCAGCCGCGCATTCAAGGCCCAATTCGGTTGGTCCCCCAGTGACGTTCGGGACCGGGCGCGGCAAAAACTGGATGCGTCCAAATATGAAAACTGGCTGAAAGAAGGGGATACGCCCCTGGCCACGGAACGCCGAGAGGCCGGCCCGTGACACTGACAAACAACCTCCGCCGAGATGACAGCCAAACAGGAAAGGTGGCGGAACGAACCATTCGGATCGACCGTTTCACCACCACGTTTCACGAACCAGACCAACAATTCGCCTTTTGGCGCGAACTGGTTTCCCCGATCCTGAAGGTCACTCCTGAGGGAAAATCAACGCCGGAGGCGGGCTTCCATGCCCGTGGCCGGGCCTATGATCTGGGATGTCTGCACCTCGTCAGTCTCCAGATGGATCCGCTGACGTTCCGGCACACCCAGGAGCACATCGAAGGCACAGGCATCGATCATTGGTGCCTGACCGTCATGAAGACCGGGACGCTGGCTTGCGACGCAAACGCGAGCGGTCCTGAAATCACGGCGGGATCGCTCGGTGTCCTGTCGTTCGCGGCGCCATTTTCGGGGCATGCATCGGCTACGGACACCTTGAACCTGTTTTTGAACCGCGACGATTTCCATGAGTTCGCCGCCGGGCTCGACGCGATCGCCCAAAGGCCCATGTCCGGTCCGATGATGTCCCTTCTCGTGGAATTTCTGCTAAACGCGGAAACCTATCTGCCCTCCATGAAGGCTTCCGAGGTTTCCATGTTCCTGGAAAGCTTGACCCTGCTTTTACGGGCAGCCGTCAACCCGACCGCCAATACGATTGCGGCCGCGGACCTGCCGATGTCCGCCGGCCGGTTCGATCTCGTTCGAAAGCATATCCAGGATAATCTCAGCCATCCGGACCTGGGCGTGACATCGATCTGCAAGGCCTTGAACCTGTCGCGGCGCCAGCTCTACTATCTGTTCGAGCCGCACGGTGGCGTCGCCGGTTTCATCAAGCAGCGACGGTTGACCGCGGCCTGCCGGGCGCTGGGCAATTCGAATGACCACAGGCTGATCAGCACGATCGCCTACACCTACGGCTACACCAACCAGGCACTGTTTTCCCGTCATTTCCAGGCCGAATTCGGCTTCGGCCCGCGCGAAGCCCGCGCCGCGAAACTGTGCGGATACCTGCCGCGGACGTCTGCGCCGCAGAGTTTCGCCGAATGGCTCGGTCAGGGGCGCGGTAGCTAGACCACCACCTCCATCGCTTCCTGCTCGCCAACCCGGAATACCGGCTTGTAGCGCGCGATTTCGTCCGCCGGGCCCATGGCCTTGTTCGGGTTGTCGCTGAGTTTGACCGTCGGGTGGCCGTTGGCGGAGGCCGCCTTGCAGACCAGGGAGAAGGGGACGAGCGCGTCGCAAGCGGTGCGGCCGCGGAAGTCGTTGGCGAAAGCGTGCCTCAGCCGAAGGAGGTCCGGACACGGCCGGAGAACTGCAGGGGCAGTTCGATGATCATTTCGGTAAAGCCGCCCGACGTGAATTTTTTGCAGCGCATTGAACAAACGCAACCGGATCAACCGGCTTGGAAGGCGGCTTTAATGATGCTGACACCTGGCCGGGGAAGCGAGAGCAGTTCACGGTCTTTCGAAGGGAAGACCGGTTATCAATACTGCAGACTGTGGTTCGAATTTCCTCGGTCGGTGGGAACTTCCGGGTCAACAATGAGGAGATCATGCCTCCTGGCGAATTCCGTGAACAGACTGCGAACCGTCTCGGCTTCCACCTCGCCCGCCAGGAATGCCTTGCACGCAGCCGAAGCGATCTTGTGACTGCCGTCTCTTTGGGAACAGGGCCAATCCTCCAAAAAGGCATTGGCTTGCAAAACGGTCTCGATGCGTGCCGGAAACCCTATTCCGATCAGAAGACTTACAGGCTTTTCGAAATGATACATCAGCGTTTCCTCCATGCCGATCATGTACGCAAATCAAACAAGCCAAAAGCGGCGCGCTTCCGGTGCCGGAAGCGCGCCACCTTTTCATTATCCTAGAAGTCCATGCCGCCGCCGGGCATTGCCGGTGCCGCACTTTCCTTCTTCGGCTTTTCCGCGACCATGGCCTCTGTGGTGACCAGAAGACCGGCGACGGAGGATGCGTCCTGCAAAGCCGTGCGCACGACTTTCACAGGATCGATGACACCCTGCTCGTAGAGGTCGCCGTATTCGCCGGTCTGGGCATTCCAGCCGTAGGCGAAGTCTGCATTTTCACGCAGTTTGCCGACGATGACGGAGCCTTCGGATCCCGCATTTGCGGCGATCTGACGGACGGGCGCCTCGATCGCGCGACGGACGATGGCAACGCCGTGCTTCTGGTCGTCGTTTTCCGTCTGGAGATTGTCGAGGGCCTTGGCCGCGCGCAGCAGCGCGACACCGCCGCCCGGCAGAATACCTTCCTCGACCGCCGCGCGGGTGGCGTGAAGCGCATCGTCGACGCGGTCTTTCTTCTCCTTGACCTCGACTTCCGTGGCTCCACCGACGCGGATCACCGCAACGCCGCCGGCAAGCTTCGCCAGCCGCTCCTGCAGCTTTTCACGGTCATAGTCGGAGGTGGTTTCCTCGATCTGCGCCTTGATCTGCCTGACGCGCCCGTCGATCTCATCCTTCGAGCCGGCACCATTCACGATGGTGGTGTTTTCCTTCTCGATCACCACCTTCTTGGCACGTCCGAGCATTTCAAGCGTGACATTCTCCAGCTTGATGCCGAGATCTTCGGATATGGCCGTGCCGCCGGTCAGGATGGCGATGTCCTGCAGCATCGCCTTGCGTCGGTCGCCGAAGCCCGGTGCCTTGACGGCCGCCACCTTCAGGCCGCCGCGCAGCTTGTTGACCACGAGCGTGGCCAGGGCCTCTCCCTCCACGTCCTCGGCGATAATCAGCAGCGGCTTGCCCGACTGGACCACGGATTCCAGAACGGGAAGGAGAGCCTGCAGGTTGGAGAGTTTCTTTTCGTGGATCAGGACATAGGGGTCTTCCAGTTCGACCTTCATCTTGTCCTGGTTGGTCACGAAATAGGGGGAGAGATAGCCGCGGTCGAACTGCATGCCCTCGACGACTTCCAGTTCACTGTCTGCGGTCTTGGCTTCCTCGACGGTGATCACGCCTTCGTTGCCGACTTTCTCCATGGCTTCGGCCAGCATGCGGCCGATTTCGGTATCGCCGTTGGCCGAAATGGTGCCGACTTGAGCAATCTCGCCGTTCTTCGAGATTTTCCGGGCATGTGTCTTGAGTTCGTCAACGACGGCGGCAACCGCCTTGTCGATCCCGCGCTTGAGGTCCATCGGGTTCATGCCGGCGGCAACGGCCTTGGCACCTTCCTGGACGATGCTCTGGGCCAGAACGGTTGCCGTGGTCGTTCCGTCGCCTGCCAGGTCATTGGTCTTGGAGGCCACTTCGCGCACCATCTGGGCGCCCATGTTTTCGAACTTGTCTTCCAGTTCGATTTCCTTCGCCACGGAGACGCCGTCCTTGGTGATGCGCGGGGCACCGAAGGACTTGTCGAGCACGACGTTGCGGCCCTTCGGACCGAGGGTGACTTTCACCGCATTGGCGAGAACGTCGACGCCGCGCAACATCCGTTCACGCGCGTCGGAATGGAATTTCACTTCCTTTGCAGCCATTGGAAAACTCCTTCGATAGGCAGCTTTGATTGACTGTTGATGTGTTTTTGGAGCCGTCAGGCGGCCTTCCGGGCGGTCTCGGACGTCTCGATCACGCCCAAGACGTCGCTTTCCTTCATGATGAGAAGGTCTTCGCCGTCGAGCTTGATTTCCGTGCCCGACCATTTGCCGAAGAGGATCCGGTCACCGGCTTTGACGTCGAGAGCGATCAGATTGCCGCTGTCGTCGCGGGTTCCGGGGCCGACGGCGATGACTTCGCCTTCCTGCGGCTTTTCCTTGGCTGTGTCGGGAATGATGATGCCGCCGGAAGTCTTCTGCTCGGCTTCAATGCGGCGGACCAGGATACGGTCGTGTAGTGGACGGAACGTCATATCGTTCTCCTTCAGGACAAACAATTTTCAGAGAGGTTCCTCCGTTCCGGGTACTCCCGGACCGGGGTCGCGCACCCCAAACCGGCGATGCGCGGAAATAATTTTGTTTCCGTTTTTTCTGTTTTCAAGAGGGGGACGTAAAAAATTTGGCACTCTCTCCAAATGGGTGCCAAGCTCTTGAAATGATATGGATATATTTCACGCGGCGACGCGAAGTCCGGTATTTTCAGGTTCCGGACCTGCCTGCTAGACCACCACTTCCAAGGCTTCCTGCTCGCCAACCCCGAACACCCGCTTGTAGCGCGCGATTTCGTCCGCCGGGCCCATGGCCTTGTTCGGGTTGTCTGAGAGTTTCACTGTCGGGTGGCCGTTGGCGGAGACGGCCTTGCAGACCAGGGAGAAGGGGGCAAGCGCATCGCCGGCGGTGAGGCCGCGGAAGTCGTTGGTGAGCAGCGTGCCCCAGCCGAAGGAGGTACGTGTTCGGCCTGAGAATTGCTGGTGCAGCTCGATGATCTTGTCGGTGTCCAGTCCGTCGGAGAAGATGACGAGCTTTTTCCTCGGGTCCTCGCCTTTGGATTTCCACCAGTCGATCGCGGTTTCCGCGCCTGTGGCCGGATCGCCGGAATCGATGCGGATACCGGTCCAGCTCGCCAGCCAGTCGGGTGCGCGGTCGAGAAAGCCCTTGGAGCCGTAAGTGTCCGGCAGGATAATACGCAGGTTACCGTCGTGCTCCTCGTGCCAGTCGCGCAGGACGTCATAAGGAGCTTCGGCCAGTTCATCATCCGTTTCCGCCAGGGCTGAATAAATCATCGGCAGTTCATGGGCATTGGTGCCGACGGCCTCCAGATCCCGTTGCATGGCGATATGGCAGTTGGATGTGCCGGTGAACTTGGCGCCCAGTCCCTCGGTCATCGCCTGCACGCACCAGTCCTGCCAGAGATAGGAATGGCGGCGGCGGGTGCCGAAGTCGGCGATCCTGAGTCCGTCCAGGGGCTGCAGGCGCTCGATCTTTTCCCACAGCTTGGTCATGGCCCGGGCATAGAGGATCTGGAGCTCGAATTTCTTCATGGAATTGATGACGGAGCGTGACCGAAGTTCCATCAGGATCGCCAGAGCCGGGATCTCCCAGAGCATGACCTCGTGCCATTTTCCCTCGAAGGTAAGCTCGTACTGGCCGTCGTGTTTTTCGAGCGTATAGGCCGGCAGGTGCAGGTTCTCGAACCATTCCATGAAGTCGGAGCGGAACATCTGGCGCTTGCCGTAGAACATGTTGCCGCGCATCCACGTGCTCTCGCCGCGGCTGAGCGACAGGGAGCGGACATGGTCGAGCTGTTCGCGCAGCTCTCCTTCATCGATCATTTCCGCCAGACGGATGTCCTGCGCGCGGTTGATCAGGGAGAAGGTGACGGTCGTGTCCGGCTTGTTGCGGAACACCGACTGGCACATCAGCAGCTTGTAGAAATCCGTGTCGATCAGGGAGCGGACGATCGGATCGATCTTCCATTTGTGGTTATAGACACGGGTTGCGATATCGACCATGTGTTTGGTTTTCCTCCGGTAACGGCGAGCATAAGGCAGGAGTAAAGCGGGAATTTCAAGCCTCGGCGATAGGACGCCGCCTAAGGGATCCGTTCTCAGACCCCGCGGCCGTGCGCTCTATCGATCCGGTTCGCCGCGGATCCAGGGTACGATGCTGCCGGAGATTATCTCCCTGTTCAGGTCCTTGTCGAAGTCGAGCCAGGCCCTGCCGAGCTTTTGCCAGTCGCCAATTCTCTTCGTGTAGAGGATCCGCCCTCTTACTTCATAGAAAGGCTTTCTTAGGCTCTCGGTCTGATCCGGCAGGATCTCGAACCGCATGATCTGTTCGCCAGGACGTGCCGTTTCAAACTTGGGACCGGCGTGAACGAGCGTGCCGACATAGGCCGGCGGATTGCTGCCGGAGATACGTTCGATGTCGATCACGGTTTCCACGCCATAACCACGAATGCCGATGATCCGGCGGCCCTGTACCTGGGCAAGGGACCAGCGGCCGACGATCCGGTCCGGTCCGGATTGTGCGTTCGGGTCGGTTCCCCGGTCTGCCGCAGGCGTGGCTGCGGAGCACCTGTACAGGGTCATCGGCTTGTCGCCGCGGGAACTGCCCAGGGTGATGCGATCCGGTCTCGTTTCGAGGATGGTCTGCGTGTCCGTGTCGCCGTCGATTTCGGTGAAGGTCGTCAGCACATTGCCTTTCACGCGCCATGTCCCGTAACGGACGGGCTGACCGCCCGATTTCATCACGTGCAAGGTGCCGTCCGCGGCAAACTTGAAGGCGAACGTTTGGATCGCAACATCGATCGCATCTCCGATACCCTGCTCGATCGCGCCTGCGATCGAACCGGGTGCTTCGCGGTCAGGCCGACTTGGCACTGCACCGGAACCCGTGCAGGCCGCGGGCGACAGGGCCCAGATCCCGACAAAGTAGCTTGCGCCGGCAGCTATGCCGCTGTCAGAGGCGACGGGGGGCGCTTGTGGAGGGGAAACCGGTGGATTGACCGGAGGCGGGACGACCGCTTCGGCCTGGGCGATGTCGTCCTGAACCTTTCCAATCGCTGCATCGATCCGGGATATGTAGCGCTTGCACTGGGTATTGGCCCTGGCGTCAGAAAGCCGGGTGAGGGCAGCGGCGAAGTCTTTTTGTTTGAACAGGCGGTCGGCGTCGGAAAAAAGGCGTTTTGTCTTTTGCTCGCGGGTGGCTGCCGCGGTGACCTTGGCAACGGCTGCACTAATTTGCTTCGCATAACGCTCGCAGGCCGTGTTTCGCGCGGCTTTAGCAAGATCGGATTGTGCGTCTTCGAAGTCGCAGTTGCGAAATGCCTTATCTGCCTTGCCGAAGAAGGCCCTGGTCTGTTCTTCGCGGTTGAAGGCCTTGTCGTAGCGCTGCCTGAAAGGCTGCCGTGCCTTGTCCGTGTCGATCTTTTCAATCAGGGCTTCGGCGTCCTTGAACAGGCATGAGGCAATTGCCTGGTCGATCCGGTCCCGCTCAGGGGAGGGAACCTCGTAGTCGCCATAAACGGTCAGCGTAATTTGCTGCCCCGGCCGGACATCTGTCCCCGACTCCGGCCGTTGAGCCGCTACGGTGTTTTCCAGCTTGCCGGCGGGGGCGGGGGCGCCTTCGGCGACCGTGACCTTCAGCTTCTGCGCGATGAGAGCCTGTTTTGCCTCGTCGACCGGCCGGCCGGCATAGTCGGCAAGGGCGAAGGTCGGCTCTGCCTTGTACCGGCCGCGGCAATAATCCACCGGCTGGTCGGCCAGTCTGGCAACGACATATTCCTTCATCGTGCAGTGATTGACGGAATCCAGGCTGCGCCTGTCCTGCCACAGGAACACAGGGTCGAAAGCGCCGGTCTCGTGGGCGGAGGTAATGATGCCGCCGTCCGCGGTGGTGCCGACCATATTGCCGCGATAGGTGTAATGGAACCGGGCGCCCTCGGTGACATTCTGCGGCGGCTCGGCGATTTCGATCCATTCCCGGATGTAGCCGGCGGTTTTCTGCTCGGCCGGGTCGACTGGCGTTGGAGCCCCTTGGGCGCCGGTCCCTGTGCCGGGTCTGGCAGCAGTTCCCGTGTCGGTGCCGTCGCCGAACCGCGGCGTCAGATCTCCGATCACGGTTCCGTTCGCCCCACGTAGGGATTCCAGCCAGGGATCTCCGATCTCCTGCGCACCAGCTGATGCGCTCGTCCCGGTGAGGACGAGAAAAAGGGCGAAGATGCTTTTCGCCACTCGTTGTGTTTTCGACCTAGTCACAGCCCGCCCTCTTTCTCAGCTCACCGAGGTGAGGCGCGTCATCGCGGAAATCCTGCCAGTCGGCGTGCACCATGGATTTATCGATGTTCTCAGGGTTGAAAAACGGGCCGCAGAGGACGGTCAGCTGCGGCCCGGCATTCCAGATGGCCGGCCGGGCCCGTTTTGAAATCATGCCTCCCGGTGTCTTTATAGTGCAGATGTCGTGATTGATGGTCGACAGATACGTGGTCAGCTTGCTCTGAATGTCCTCGTCTCTCTTCACTTCGAAGACGAACTGGTCCGATCCGGTGACCTCGTAACTGCCGCCGGCCCAATGCGGAATAAAACCGGAACCGGCCACCTTGACGATGAAATACGCGCTTTTCGGCCCCGGGCTGCCGTCGGGCATTCTGCCGGTGATCTTCTGCAGCTCGCCCAGATTGTCCCTCAGGACCAGTTCCAGTTCCTCCAGCGATCCCAGCTCTTCCTCGCGTTGCAGGAGAAAGCGCTCTTCGGTCCGGAGCATCCGATGGTCGAGGCGTGTTATTGCGGCCTGCAACTGGACACTCAGGTCCTCCCGGCCGGCGCGGGCAATGTCGCGCTGCAGATAGCGGGCCGCGTAGATGGTGGCGCTTGCCGCTTCCAGCGAGCGGCGCACCTGATCCAGCTTCGCACTACCCTTATGCGCCTGCAGGCGTAGAATCGCGGCGTCCATCGTGGCGATCGAACGGGCCGTGCGGTCGTTCAGATGTCCCTTGAATCTGAGCCCTTCGCGAATTTTCGGCCAGATATCCTTTTCCAGCCATTCCAGGATCTTGCTGCCGGCGAATTCGAGCAGGATCTCGTTGGAGGTGATCTTGACCAGCAACTTCGTAATGGCCTGCTCCACCTTGCGCCGTGCATGGCGCCGCAGCGCGTTCAGAGCCGATTTCTCGTCATGAAACCGAAGACCGAACATGCGCTCGGTTTCTTCCTCGATCTCTTCCCTGACCCTGCGTTCAACATGGAACACGGCCTTGTCGTGAAGCTCCTGCCAGCTCCGGCTGGTCAGCAGATCCTTCAGCCCCTCGCTTTCCAGCTTGCCGGAGAGTTTTCGTTCAACGTAGTCGAGAACGGCCTTGCGGATCTGGCGCCGGATCCGCTCCTTGCCTTCATCGGGGATCGGTGGCAGCTCGACACCTTTGAGATTGCGATGCTTGTCGAGCATCTCGTCGATCAGCTTGCCGTTTTTCGAGATGAGTTCCAGCTCTTCGGTCAACCCCCGACGGGTTTCCGAACGACGGAACTTGCGCAGCAATTCATAGAATTCCCGGGTTTGGACATGGAGGCTCCGGCCGATGATCGCCGCCTCGATGGCCGGGTCCCGCTTGCAGGCATTCATGTTCTGCAGCGCCTCGCCGGTGATCATGTCATCGAGCAGCGCATTCAGCTTATCCAACCGCGCGGACTGCAGGCGAAGGGGCTCGATGTATTCGGTGACGGGCTCCGCCTGCGCCAACAGACTTCCGGCACCCAGGATGGCCGCTGATACGAAAATCGCGACGGCGGTCCGCGGAAACCAGTTTTTTAGCTGCAACAAAGCCATCTCTTCCTCCCGCTCCTCCTCATCAGTCCAGAGTGCCCAAGCCCTCCTCGGGCTTCGCGGGGACATCGATGGCGGATGTTGCTGGCGCCCCAATCGTTTCAGGCGGAGCCGGTTGAACTTGCACCGGTGCCTCTGCCGGCGCATCCTTCAGAAACTCCGCGGCAACCCAACCGCAGAAACGGTAGGCGCAGACTCGTGCCCAGCGGTCGCCTTTTGCATCGGTGTGCCAGCGCCGCGCGGTGACCCGGTCTCCCATCACGATCGCGCCCATCTGTTTGGCCCGCACGCTGGGTCTTGGAAACACGTTTAGCTGGGGAATGTTGACGAGCATCGGCCTGTCATCGGTGTCTAAGGTGGATGTCCTATCCGTCTCGACGAAACGGGCATTGGAAAGCGCCTCGACGGCGCGCTTCGTCTGGGGCCCGAAGCCGCCATCCAGGGCGCCGGCATAGAAGCCTTCCTCTTTCAGGATGCCTTGAAATTCCTTCCAGAAGGAGCGGCCCCAGTTGTGTCCCTCTTCGGCCAGTTGATTCGGTCCGATCATGTAGCCGCCCTGCAGGGCCTGGAACAGGAAGGAGGCAGCGGCCTTGTTGTCCCGATCGACGCTCCGCCCCTGCAGAAACAACCGGGCAAGGTTGTAGTTCGCATACGCGCTGCCATTTTCGGACGCCTTCAAGTACCAGTTCAACGCCTCCCTGGGGTCTGGAGTGACGACGCCTCCCTGCTCATACATCTGGGCAAGTTCGAGCGCGGCATTGGCATAACCTTTTTCCGCGGCCTGACGCAGCCATTGCACCCCCTTGGCAGGATCTTTCGAGACGCCGGCGCCGTTGAGATACATGAAGCCCAGATTGTACATGGCCTGAGCTTCGCCATTCGCGGCGGCCTTAAGATGCCAGTCGAGCGCATTCGGGAGATCCTGCGGCAGTTCCTTTCCTTCCAGATAGAGAATGCCGAGGACCGTCATGGCATGAGTGGAGCCGTTTTTTGCGGCCTTTCCGAACCACCGCACGGCTTCGCCGGTGTCGAAAGGCATGTTTTCGCCGTGCAGGTAGCGATATCCGAGCCGGACCATGGCTGCGGGATAGCCATCGTCCGCAGCCGAACGCAGTTGCAGGATCGCAGCCGGGTGGTCGCCGGTCTTTTCCAGGGCACGGGATAGTTGATAGCGATACCGTGCGATTTCCGGATGCGCGTTTACCGCCGAAGCACATACGCGAACGGCTTCAGGGCCTTCGATCCAATCAAACTCAACACTCTTGGCGACCTTGTCATCGTCCACCGGCGAGGCGGTCATCAGATCGCATACCCGAGCAAGATCATCTGTCAGGACCGGCGTCACTTCGACTGGCGCAGATGGGGCAGTAGGAGCGGTATCGGCCGCGTTGACCGTTTGGGGCTGTTGACCGGTCGGCTCCTGGAGCTTGTTCATCCGAAGACGGGCGAGCGGTGCGAACCGGCCTGCCGGATAGGCGTCGAGATAAGCTTTCAGTTCGGCTGGATCCTCGGTGTTCCGAACGCTCTCCCAGAACGTTATTTCAGAGACGTCCTGAGATAGTGCAGGGGCTATTCCCGTCAGGAAAAACAGGAGGAGGCAGCTCAAGGTCAGGCATATACGGCGCATGTCGATACCACAGCAAGTCGTTATCGCTTTGGATTGCGCCCGATCGGCTGCGTTGACGCATTGACGTGGATCATCTTGTGAAGGCTTCCGAACCTGATGTCGGCGCGACGACGCGCGGGCTCATCATCTGCCGGGGCCTTGTGCGTCGCAGGTTTTCCATGCTCCCGCGACGCGCATTGTCGGCCGGCACTCAGTCGATGTCCATCGCGTGCGATGCCTGATAGACGATGTTGCACAGTTCCCGTGATGTCTGCGCATGTAATGCGACCAGCACCCAGGTCTGGGTTCGAACGTTCAGGCCTTGCGAGGCGAACGGGCCGATGACGCCTGCCTTCTCGAAGCGTGAGAGTGCCGTTTCCCGCCGTCCGAGACAGGCGCCGGTCCGGTCGCGCCAATCGGAATAGGCAGCCCCGATCAGATCGAGGTAGTGATTGGCAGTATCGCGCGCCATTGCCTGATACTCGATCCGCGTGCGCGAATAGCAGGCTTCGTAACCCGGGCTCATTTCGCTGCCGCAGGCATCCAGTGCCCCGATCCGGCGGGCCTCAAGGTCGCTCATGGCTGCGGACACCTGATCCCTGGCGGTCTGCACCATCTGCCAGACTTCCGTTTCGGCGTTGAGGGCGCATTCCTGCAGCGAATCGTCCATCAGGTGTTCGATCGCCTTGCCCTGTTGATCGGATACTGCTGCCGGTGACACTTTGGCCAAGGCCAGCTGGGCATCCGTCAGGGCCTTTGCGGCGGCGATTTCGATCTTGACGGTGATGTTGTCGCTTTCCTCGCATGTCGCCGTCTCGGCGGTGTTGGGCAGCGGGGGAATTGCATTCCAGAGCGTTTGCGGTGTCTCGGCGCGGGCGCCGGCCGCAATCGTCATGAAGAGCGCGCAGAGCGCGAAAGATCTCGACATTGAGAATAGCCTTGATTGTCAGAATGTGGTGCCGGAACGCTTTGTCCGGGGCCGGGAAAACGCCCGGCCTGCCGGCGGCGATGCATCCGGCCGGCAGGCCTGCGCCTTTTGCCTATTGAGGCAGGGTCACGCGAAAGAACGGGCCATGTGCGTCCTCGGCATCTTTCGCCGGAGGGAGGGCTGTGCTCCGCGCGGGCGGGATCGATTGCAGAAACGTTGCCAGTGCTTCGGCATCCTTGTCGGTCAGGGCGGCATAGGCCGGCCAGGGCATGGCCGGTGCCAGCATGCGGCCGTCAGGGCGGACGCCGGTCCGGACCGCGTCGATGATCTGCTTCCTGGTCCAGCCCTTCAGACCGGTATCGTCAGGCGTCAGGTTGGACGGCCAGAAAATCCCCAGTCCCGGGATCTCGAAACCGATGGATCCTCCCGACAGGCCGGCGCCTTCGATCGGGGCGCCGTCGGCACCGCGCGGCACATGGCATCCGCCGCAATCCATGACCCTGGCAAGATAGGCGCCACGGCTGATCTCGGCCTTGTTTTCTTTTGCGGCAGCAATATCCGCTGTAGCGAGGGCGGCAATGCCGACGATGGCAAAAAGTGTTGGTTTCAGCATTTCCTTGAATCTCCAGAACGCGGTTGTCCCCGCCGCGGCGGGACGTGCCGCGGCGTGCGGCAGTTTGACTTGATGAGATAGGTGACGCGTCCACTGTTCCGTTGCCGATTCAAAGGACCGGGGCGCGTTTCTCGGCCGCCGGAGATACAGCGGGCTTTGGAAAATTGCTTGCTAAGTTTTCCTGATCGAAATGCTAAATATTTGCTACGCGGGCGCCCTTCAGCAGGATCCGTCGACTTCCTCCAGGGTAACCGGGCCGTCGACAACGAGCCTGAATCTGCCGCGGGCGATTTTTTCGATTTTCAGGCCAGCCTGCCGTTCCTCGAGCCGTTTGCGCAGCAGGATCAACCGTGCTTCGAGGTTTTCCGAATGCACCGGCAGCCGCAGGCCGGGATCCAGGCGCAGTTCGCGGTTTGAGAAGTCTGTCCGCCCGGTGGAGACGTATTCCCGCAAGAGCTTCCACAGGATCGCGCCGGCAACGCCTTTTATAAGGTAGTTGTGATCCAGGAAGACGCTTTGGTCCGCCTGATGCAGGCGTGCGGCGATTGACGTGCCCGATTGGTTGCCGGCTGGCTGCGCATCCTCGGACGCATCGTCTTCATCTTCGCGCAGCAACTCGATCATGGCGCCCAGATATCCGGCGAGGACCGCAAGCGCATCCTCGTCGTCGTAGCCGAAACGCATCGCCTCTTCAGCTTCGGCGAACAGGATGCCGGATAGGGTTTTGCCGATGGCAATCGGCAGGGCGATCTGGCTGCCGGGAGACGAAAGGCCGGGAAAGCCGATTTCGATCGGGCGCGTGCTCAACAGTCCGGCCCGTTGGGCGGTATCCGCCAGGGTGGCGTTATACCGGTAGTCCGATGTCATGTGACCGATCCGGATCGGTGCTTTCTCCTTGGCCGCAACTCCGATCACACCTTCGCCGAAAGCCACCTCGAAACCAACGCCGGACTCGGCGTATCCGCGCGAGGCGACGGCGTAGAGCCGGTGTTCTTCAGCATCGACCATCAGGATCATCGAATGGCTGATGCCGAAATACCTTTCCAGGCATGCCAGGGACAGGTCCAGCAACTCGTCCAGATCGGTGCAGGTGTCCAGTTCCGCCACGCACTTGCGCACAGTGGGCAGCAAAGGCGGTTCAGGCGGCGGGGGCTGCAACGCGAGAAAAGGCACCTCCTCGATTGACCGGATTCGGAATATGTCGGCACCGAGCAGCCGGAACACACCTTCCATACCGTGATGGGACGCGATGCCTGCCAGCTTGGCTTTCATGGATTCAAACAGCGGTCCGCTCGTCTGCGTCTCCACGAATTCGAGTTCCAGGCGATGCGAAGCGAGCGTCAGCGGGTCGGAAATCAGGACAGAGGCTGCCCTGGTCTGGAGCAGGTTGCGTCGGGTCTTGTTGAAGAACTGGTAGGAGAGCGCGACGTGATCGGTATCCACATAATGGACCTGCGAAATCATGGAGACGTTCGGCATGCCGTCTCCGTCAGCCGTTGCCAGCACCGACGCGACCACTCCTTCCAGCGATCGCCGGAGATTTTCGATGCGGATCTCACTCATGCGGAAAGCGGGCTCCCGGCGCCCGGGCCCGGCGTCTGGACATAGGCCTGGTCGGGCGTGAACTCGATGGCCAGGAGATCGTCCGGATCGTAGGTCGTATAGCCTTCGGCCACGTGCCGGGGCAGGTTGATCCCGATCAGCTCATCGCGAAACACCGCGCATTGCCGGGCAATCTCGGGTGTGTCGTCCGGACAGGACCGGAGAATTGCGGCGCTGTTCGCCTTTACCTGGAAAGATCGATGATCGCGAGCCCTGCTGAACGTTACGGCGATCGCACGGCCGGCTTCCAAGGCTTTCAGAAGAGGAAGGTTTGCCTGCCGGGTCAGGAATACCCGGATGGCACCGGCCCCGTCGACCCGCGCGCCGACGCCGATGCCGGCAATCGGTCTTCCGTCCGCGCTGCAGCTCGCCAGGACGACGCTGACCCCGCCTTGTGCGAGTGCGACGAGATCAGCCGTCAGCAGACCCTGCCGGGGTTTTAAAGACGAAATTTTACTGTTTGCGAGGCCCACTTGCCGCGTGCCGGGGCGAGAATCCTTGTTCATTCATGATCCCGAAAAAGTGTCAGGTCGCCGATTATTTGATTTACGTCTTTGAAAATGTCTATCCACATTCTGTCTGCGCAGATGTTATCGCGCGGGATTCGCAAACTTTCAGGCTGACCGCATGGCAGGGGGAATGATGGAAACAGGGCAGCAGACCGAAGAGAACCGGCCAAAACCGGGTTCACTCGTCCCGCTCGCGTTCCTCGCCATATTGACCGGAATTGGAGCCGGCGCGGTCGGCGCGGTCTTTCGTCTGGCGCTTGACTACGGGGTCGTGTTGCGGGACTTCGTCCTGGCGCAGACCAGGGGATACGAAATCGGCGGACTGGTCCTGGCGATGGCCGTCGCAGCGCTGGCCACGGCGCTTGCGGCTACCCTGGTGCGGCGGTTCGCTCCCGCTGCATCGGGCAGCGGCATTCCCCATGTGGAAGCCGTGCTCGACGGGGAGCTTCGGCCGACCCCCGTGTGGTTGATCCCGATCAAGTTTGTCGGAGGGTGGCTGGCGATCACCGCGGGTCTCGCGCTTGGCCGGGAGGGGCCGAGCGTGCAGATGGGCGCAAGCCTTGCCCATCTTGTGGGGCAGGTTTTCCGGCGTGACAAGGCGGACCAGCGATCGCTGATTGCCGGCGGCGCGGGCGCAGGCCTTGCCACTGCGTTCAATGCGCCCGCGGCCGGATCGATTTTCGTGCTGGAAGAACTGGTGGGCCGGTTCGAACCCCGCATGGCGGTGGTTGCGCTCGGTGCTTCGGCCGGTGCGATTGCGGTTTCGCGCCACATCTCGGGAGACGCTCCGGACTTCATCGTCGGCACGTTCGTCGCCGGCGGGCTCGGGGCGTTGCCGTTGTACCTGGTGCTGGGCCTGTTCGCGGGGCTTCTGGCGATCCTTTACAATCGCAGCCTGCTGGGGACGCTGGTCGTTGCCGACTGGATCGGCGGGCCGGTGGAAGTGCGGGCCGCTGTGATCGGGGCGGCGGTCGGCGCGCTTGCCTGGATGGCGCCCGACCTTGTCGGCGGCGGCGATAACCTCACCCAGATCACGCTGAACGGCCAATTGCCGCTGATGCTGCTGCCCATGATCTTTCTGATCCGCTTCGTCCTCGGAGCGGTCTCTTATGCCGCTGCCACGCCGGGCGGGCTGTTCGCTCCGCTGCTTCTGCTGGGCGCGCTTGCCGGGCTTGCCTTCGGGGCGGGCTGTAACGTCATCTTTCCCGGCATGGAGCTTCAGCCTCAAGCTTTCGCTTTCGTCGGCATGGCCGCCTTTTTTGCCGGCGTGGTGCGCGCGCCGCTGACCGGGATCGTCCTCGTCGTGGAAATGACCGGCAGTTCGGCATTGCTGCTGCCGCTGCTCTGCGCCTGCTTCGGCGCAATGGCGGTGCCATCGGTGCTGCGGGATGAGCCGATCTACGAGGCGCTGCGCTTCCGGGCGGCAAGGCGCGTGCGGTAAGGCTCCTGCCAACCGAAGGACAGCTTTCCGGACCTGAGGTTCTTCATATGGGAGCCGTTGGCTGACTGAGGGTCAGGCCTGTTCCGGTCCCTCGGTCGCGATCAGCAGGCAATTGGCAGTCGGGCCGGGCTGCATGTTTTTCAGGGCGGCGAGCGGGGCCGCACCGCTGGGGGTGGTGGCAATCCCCTGTGCCGCGAAAAGGCGTGCTGCCTCTTCGGCCTCCGCGTCCGAAACGGTCACGAAGGTGTCCGCGTCCCGGCACAAGGCGTCGAAGGCGATCAGCGAGGCATCCTTGCAGTCGAGGCGGCCCATGTTCGATTCCGGACCGTCCGCCCGGGTCAGCCTTCCGGCTTCGACGCTTTTCAGGAGGCAGGGGGCCGCCGCCGGTTCCACGACGATGATTTTCGGCTGGACCGTCCAGTGGTCGCGAACATGCGCGGCAACGGCACCGGCAAGACCGCCGACACCGGCCTGCAGAAAGACGTGGGTCGGCCAGATGCCGGTCCTTTCGAAGTCCTGCCGGCATTCCTCGGCGAGAACCGTATAGCCTTCCATGATCAGGGCCGGCCGTTCCGTGTAGCCCTCCCAGGACCCGTCGGCCAGGAGCAGCCAGCCGTTTTCCTCCGCCGCGTCGATCGCGTATTGCACGCTGTCCTCATAGGAGCCGTCGACACGAACGACGTAGCTTCCCGTCTGGCGAATTCTTTCGGCAAAGCCTTCGGGAACACTGCTGCTGAGCACGATAAGCCCGCGCGCGCCGAAGATACGGGCGCCGGCTGCGACCGACAGACCGTGGTTGCCGGCGCTGGCCGTGATGAATGTCATCTCGCCTGCGATCTTGCGTGCCTGCCGGCTCGTCAGATCCGTGGTGCCAGAGGCGTCCTGCAGCATCTGGGCCATTGCGAAAACCCCACCCAGGGCCTTGAAGCTGCCCAGACGCATGCGTTGTGTCTCGTCCTTGACGGTGAGCGTGCCGATGCCAAGCACCTCGCCAAGCTCAGGCAATTGCCGGAGCGGTGTCGCCTGGTAGGCGGGGCACTGGCGCAGCATTGCCATCGGGCGGTCCGGTTCGGATCGGAACAGACGGGGGG